>WLWD01006054.1_pt1 | contig 503336 bp, 321 predicted proteins | sample 6712731 | NCBI WGS metagenome assembly WLWD01 (sample SAMN12718690, study PRJNA576275) | sponge metagenome | isolation source: marine sponge | host: Mycale hentscheli | place: New Zealand: South Island, Marlborough, Capsize Point | collected 2014-11-01 | reverse complement strand
CGAGTTTACAAGGGTAGTTTACAAATTGTGAACTTGTAGTTTCCACTAAGTTAACAAATGTTTGAGGTTTACAAGTGGTTGCCAATATATACACAATTGGTTCACAATGACAGTCTTGCAAACTACTTGTAAACTTTTTGAGTAGGAGTACACATGGTAGTTAACAAAGTGTTCATGAACTGAACTGTGAACTATTTGCAAACTTCTTGTACCCAAATTTGAAAACTGTTTGTGGACCAACTCAGTATTAATTCTTTCTTATTCGATTACTTTTTTGTTTCTTTTTCAGTTTGTCTGTCTAAAAGTCAGTTTATTTATTCATTATTTATTTATTTTACATGTTTATGTTTTATTTATGAACCTTTTACTTATTTATACATTTATTTATTGATTATTTATTTATTTATTTATTATTTAATTGACAAAATCAAGTTTTTTATTATAATTTCCAAATAAGTATTAGTTAACAACAATAAAAACTTAGTTAGCATTAAACATTTGACTGTTAATTTGTACAATTACAACAATAATAAATATTTATTTATTTATTTATTTATTTATTCATTTATTTATTTTTATTTATTTAGTTATTTATTTATCTATTTTCATATAATTATTTATTATCTATTTATTTATTTGTTTATTCACATAGGTATTCATTAATTAATTAATTAATTAATTAACTTATTTATTTACGTATTTATTTATTTATTTACTTATTTATTGATTGATTGATTTATTTTGTTCAATAAGCTAACTAATAAATAATAATCATAATAATAATATAATAGCAATACTAGTAATAGTAATAGTAATAATAATAGTAATAATAATTAATAATAATAATAATATTATTATTATTAATAATAATAATATTAATAATAATAATATTAATAATAATATTAATAATAATAACAATAATAGTTTATTTTTTATTTGTTTATTTGTTTATTCATTTGTTATTTTATTGCTTCCTTTCTTTATTTCTTTATTTACTTACTTATTTATCTTTGTTTATTTATTGATTGATTAGTTCATTCATATTTATTTAGTTATTTATTTATTTATTTTATGTGTGTATTTATTTTAATTATTTCTTTATTTCTTTATTTATTTATGTATGTGTATTTATTTTATTTATTTCTTTATCTATTTATATTTATTTATTTATTTATATACTCAATTTATTTATTCATTTGTATATTTCATTAATTAATTAATTTTAGTTATTATTTTACATTGTTGATGAAATAATGAAAATTATGAGTGAAAAATATTTAAATCAAAAATTAATTAAATAGGAGAAGTAAAATTTATAATCGCACTCAAGAGATATCTACATAGCACTGCACAGGGCTGATTTATTTATTGTTATTTAATTAATTTAGTTATTATTTTACGTTGTTGATGAATAATGAAAATTACAAGTGAAAAGTATTTAAATCAAAAATTAATTAAATTAATTAAATAGTTAATAACGGAGAAATATAATTAATAATCACACTCAAAAGATGTCTAGCAAAGGGCTGGAAATTTTATTTATTTATTGTTATGTATTCATTTACTTGTTTATATATATATTTATATTAAAATGAATAATTGATTCTTTATTATATGAAATGAAATAAATTAATTAAAATCATTAACTTATTTATCTATTTCAGTGGCTTGTTGGCCTCAACTCGCTGCCTTTTTTTTTAGAGTGGGAAAATTGCCTGACACACGAATCAGGTGATAAAAATTTCACCAGCCATCTCTTCCAGAGGCTTTCTGTAGCAGTGCAGGGAAGAAGGCAGTGGCAATTTTTAACTACACCAGCAAACAATAATTGCTTGGATTTTTTTATTTATTCAATTTTAGATATTTTACTCAATTGCTTTTCATTGTCTTTATTGTCTAGATTAGTGGTGAGAAAACTTGTCATCTTTTCATTTATCATAATAATAAAACATGAAATAATCAATGATTGAATAAATAAATAAATACAGCAATACAATAGATGAATTAATTTTATTTGCGACCCGTACCAAATTTAGAATGGTTGCTGCGAAAGTGGTACAGTGTCACCATGACATCGCCGTTAGGCTGGAAAACCCCTTACCGAATGACAATGGGTAAGGTTTCGCTATTGTTTAGTATAGTTCGCTATTGTTTAATAGCAAGTGAGAAGAATTTGAATTCTCTTGGAGCACTTTTTAGAAACGACTACTCTTCTGGTGGTGAGTTGTTATTTTTATTTCTATAGTCGTACGGTATAGTACTCTAGATAATAGAATATAGCTATATACATAGCCAATCTTCATTTTTACGAATTGCTGTGGATTCATTGAGAAAAAAGTTATAGAATGTTTACAATTAATGTGCATATCATTATGCTGGTCTTATGTGGTTCACAATTTAGTGGGCAAGATTCTATAAAGCACACTTTATGCGTCATTGTGCAAGCTATATTCATAGTGGCTAGCTTTACTAAATTTTAATGTTTTTATTCACAGCACTAACAACGAGGAAGCTGAAGAGCTTAAAGTTCTAATGAAGAATTTCAAGGCATGCTTGATAGCTAAGTTTGAGAACAAGACAGCTAAATATGTATATGTGGTTATTTCTAATAATTATTAAAATTATATTATGACATTAACATTAACCTGAGTCTCATTGGTTTCATCTGCCAGGGATAGTCTTGGCTTTAAAAAAAAAAAAAGGAGACAATTAAATAAAACCTGAGATTGCAGCTTACATCTTAATATGGTAAAAGTGTCAACGCAATTCAAGAAAGTAAAAACAGCATTTGTCTTTGCACAAATCAACTTACCATAGTAATTGAAAAGGTGACGCTTTACCGAACCACTTTGAGAAGCCGTTAAGTAGTTGTAAATCCCTTTACCCAATTAATTGATTAGCACAGGTGCGTACAAAAACCCTTGAATATGAACTCGAAACAAACTATATATTAGTGGTAAGACACAAGGATCATCCGTGCATTGGGTAAGAAGCTGTAAATTTAAATCAACCGCTTTTGGTTTGTGTAGGCTTTACTCACTGTTCTGTCACGGTTGCTACCAAGACTGAGTTCAGTAATCTAGCTAGTAGCCCCGTAACCGCCCCGTGGCTCAACGCAAAAAAGCTAGATAATAAAGCGAGGGGAGGGCGAGACCCTTTACCAACCTAGAACCTCTACACTCGATTAGCGATTGGTAAAGTGAATCGGTACATGAGACTAACTTTTCATTATGGCGGTTCGGTTAAATGAAAGTATCGCACTCAGCTTTCAAGAGTAAGTTAAAAGCTTTGCCCCTTAAAAAAAAGTAATGCCAATCTAGTAATACTCTAGTGATGTGGGAGAGGAGGACTGTCTAATAATTCTGTACACTAGTTTCTTAAGTAGTTTGAGACAAATAGTGTGTACAAGGTGCCTGTTTGAGTTTGCTAGTATGTAAGTCTGACAAAAAATGGAAACCGGTTGTTTGCTATGTAAACTTGACATATATATCTTAGAGTCATCTTCAGTGGTTTCACAAGACAGCTGCATTAGGCTTGTATGTTTGTCCCTGGCCTCCATCTAATCCTATCATTAGTTAGCAAGTGTCTAAAGGGTACTACGTGTCACTTACTCGTAATAATATCAGTGAATTTAAAAATTCGCTCACCTAATAGCTAGACTAGAGTAGCTAAATGGAATGGCGGCACAACTATAAAAATTGAATGGAATCATATAGCTATTATATCCATGTATTTTTATACAGCAGGACTACACCTGTATTATCTTGTCCAGTAGTGATGGCATTTCCCATTGGCTTATTTTGCAGGTAGCAACATACTGCTGATGTATCAAGGCTAGTCAATACAAGATGTTGGCGAAGCAAGTGTCATGAAGTAAGTTGATAACGGGTGTGAACATAACCAGGCCTCATCCCTAATAGTGATAATGTTGGTGGCCCTGCCTCTTTTATTGTCTAGGTACAAATCTTTCCAGAGTTTTTTTGTTTGTTTGTTTGTTTGTTTTTGTTTTGGGGCATGACTTAGGTTCACCTGCATTGAGTCTACCACACTGGATTTATGTCCAACCAAAAAGTTGAAGAGTTAAGGATATTCTCCTATTACTTGTTACAGGGTGGGCATTATTAGGGTAAACTTGTAGTGGTGCGTTCCCTTGGCTGCTTTGGCTGTCTCTTTAAGACTATGGCTTTGACCCATTCTTGGTTGATGCTCACACTTTGCTGGCAAGTCTATACATGCTTTATTAGTGACAGTCTCATTGCACTGCTCATCTGCTGATGCTATCCCTTACCTTATGACCTTACCATGCACCCTTCACTTGGCTATTCTTTTGTACTAGACCTTCCCTAGCATCCTCAAGTTGTCCTCCAGCTCCCACTCTTTGGGCCCTTATAACACTAGAGTTGAAACAAGTATGAAAGTGTTGGGTGGCCTGTGCTGTTGCATATAGAACAGAGATATATATTTATAAAGTATCAAGTATCATCTGAGGCTAGTGGTTCTGTAGTATGCAATGATATTGGTGCCGTTGGCCAGATTGTTATTATTAGCCCTCAGCGTGCATGCGCAAGTGGGTTATAGTAGTCGTCCCATCTATTTGTCTGTCTGTCAGCTGATTTTGGAGATTACTGACAATTAACTGTTGATTTAAGTATGATCTTGCTCAGGATGATGATTTAACAAGCTGTCTGCTCCGTGTAGGTTCAAATTTTTGTAGGTAATGTCCCCTATCGTCATGTCGCAATCACATGGGCAAATAATTTCTTTTCTTCCCACGTTAGTTTTTGCTTCATACTGAAAAGTTAATGAGAGCTGGAATTCAGGTGTTTTACGTTGAAACTATATACCGGTGAGAGTCTCCTGCATGTTTAGCTACTTCTTTAGACAGCAATTAGCTACATCTATGTTTTCATTGCTTGAGCTGTATTGATACCTGATTAGGAATAGCCAAATATATTATTTTTTCGGTCTGAGAAATTATTTTGTTATAGCTAGCTAGTGTATAGTAGCGCTGAGGGTTCACACCTTTGGTGCTTCATTTGCTTGGCTTGATAACTAATTTTCTTTTCCATTAGAATTAATATTGCCATAACTTTTTTTTTTCCATTTCCTAGATTTCATGGTGCTTGGGCTGCTGCTATCTGTACTGAGGTTCTGGTGTTCTTGATTGAAGAAGAGAATAATGGTAAGTCTCTAGGCATGCACTACTGTTATCATTGTACATACACATACTAATACTAACACTGCATTCACGAAGTAGTACTGCACACGAAGTGCTAACACTGTGCACACACATAGTGCTAGCACTGTGCATGCACGTAGTACTATTACTGTGCACACACATAGTGCTAACACTGTGCACGCACATAGTGCTAACACTGTGCACACACATAGTACTAACACTGTGCACACACATAGTACTAACACTGTGCACACACATAGTACTAACACTGTGCACGCACATAGTGCTAGCACTGTGCATGCACGTAGTACTATTACTGTGCACGCACATAGTGCTAACACTGCACGCACATAGTACTAACACTGTGCACACACATAGTACTAACACTGTGCACGCACATAGTGCTAGCACTGTGCATGCACGTAGTACTATTACTGTGCACACACATAGGGCTAACACTGCACGCACATAGTGCTAACACTGCACGCACATAGTGCTAGCACTGTGCACACGTAGTGCTAACACTGCAAGCATGTAGTACTAACACTGTGCACACACATAGTACTAACACTGTGCACGCACATAGTGCTAGCACTGTGCACACACATAGTGCGAGCACTGTGCACACACGTAGTTCTATTACTGTGCATGCACGTAGTACTAACACTGTGCACGCACATAGTGCTAACACTGTGCACACACATAGTACTATTACTGTGCATGCACATAGTGCTAACACTGTGCACACACGTAGTACTATTACTGTGCATGCACGTAGTACTAACACTGTGCACGCACATAGTGCTAACACTGTGCACACACGTAGTACTATTACTGTGCATGCACATAGTGCTAACACTGTGCACACACATAGTACTAACACTGTGCATGCACGTAGTACTAACACTGTGCATGCACATAGTGCTAACACTGTGCACACACATAGTACTAACACTGTGCACACACGTAGTACTATTACTGTGCACACACGTAGTACTATTACTGTGCACACACGTAGTGCTAGCACTGTGCACACACATAGTGCTATCACTGTGCACACACATAGTGCTAGCACTGTGCATGACGTAGTACTATTACTGTGCATGCACATAGTACTAACACTGTGCATGCACGTAGTACTAACACTGTGCATGCACGTAGTACTAACACTGTGCATGCACGTAGTACTAACACTGTGCATGCACGTAGTACTAACACTGTGCATGCACGTAGTACTAACACTGTGCATGCACGTAGTACTAACACTGTGCATGCACATAGTGCTAACACTGTGCACACACGTAGTACTATTACTGTGCACGCACATAGTGCTAGCACTGTGCACACACATAGTGCTAACACTGTGCACACACGTAGTGCTAACACTGTGCACACACGTAATGCTAACACTGTGCACACACGTAGTACTATTACTGTGCACGCACATAGTGCTATCACTGTGCACACACGTAGTGCTAACACTGTGCACACACGTAGTACTATTACTGTGCACGCACATAGTGCTATCACTGTGCACACACATAGTACTAACACTGTGCATGCATGTAGTACTAACACTGTGCACGCACATAGTGCTATCACTGTGCACACACATAGTGCTAGCACTGTGCATGACGTAGTACTAACACTGCATGCACATAGTGCTAACACTGTGCACACACATAGTGCTAACACTGTGCACACACGTAGTACTATTACTGTGCACGCACATAGTGCTAGCACTGTGCACGCACATAGTGCTAACACTGTGCACACACGTAGTGCTAACACTGTGCACACACGTAGTGCTAACACTGTGCACACACGTAGTGCTAACACTGTGCACACACGTAGTGCTAACACTGTGCACACACGTAGTACTATTACTGTGCACACACGTAGTGCTAACACTGTGCACACGCGTAGTACTATTACTGTGCACGCACATAGTGCGAGCACTGTGCACACACGTAGTACTATCACTGTGCACACACATAGTACTAACACTGCATGCACGTAGTACTAACACTGTGCACGCACATAGTGCTATCACTGTGCACACACATAGTGCTAACACTGTGCACACACGTAGTACTATTACTGTGCACGCACATACTGCGAGCACTGTGCACACACGTAGTACTATCACTGTGCACACACATAGTACTAACACTGCATGCACGTAGTACTAACACTGTGCACGCACATAGTGCTATCACTGTGCACACACATAGTGCTAGCACTGTGCATGACGTAGTACTAACACTGCATGCACATAGTGCTAACACTGTGCACACACATAGTACTAACACTGCATGCACGTAGTACTAACACTGTGCACACACATAGTGCTAGCACTGTGCATGACGTAGTACTAACACTGCATGCACATAGTGCTAACACTGTACACACACATAGTACTAACACTGTGCATGCACGTAGTACTATTACTGTGCACGCACATAGTGCGAGCACTGTGCACACACGTAGTACTATCACTGTGCACACACATAGTACTAACACTGCATGCACGTAGTACTAACACTGTGCACACACATAGTGCTATCACTGTGCACACACATAGTGCTATCACTGTGCACACACATAGTGCTAGCACTGTGCATGCACGTAGTACTAACACTGTGCATGCACGTAGTACTATTACTGTGCATGCACATAGTGCTAACACTGTGCACACACATAGTGCTAACACTGTGCATGCACGTAGTACTAACACTGTGCATGCACATAGTGCTAACACTGTGCACACACATAGTACTAACACTGTGCATGCACGTAGTACTAACACTGTACACGCACATAGTGCTAGCACTGTGCATGACGTAGTACTAACACTGTGCACGCACATAGTGCTAACACTGTGCACACACATAGTACTAACACTGTGCATGCACGTAGTGCTAACACTGTGCACACACATAGTGCTAACACTGTGCACACACATAGTACTAACACTGTGCATGCACATAGTGCTAACACTGTGCACACACATAGTGCTAACACTGTGCACACACATAGTACTAACACTGTGCACACACATAGTGCTAACACTGTGCACACACGTAGTACTATTACTGTGCACGCACATAGTGCTATCACTGTGCACACACATAGTGCTAGCACTGTGCATGACGTAGTACTATTACTGTGCATGCACATAGTGCTAACACTGTGCACACACATAGTACTAACACTGTGCATGCACGTAGTACTAACACTGTGCACACACATAGTGCTAGCACTGTGCATGACGTAGTACTATTACTGTGCATGCACATAGTGCTAACACTGTGCACACACATAGTACTAACACTGAGCATGCACGTAGTACTAACACTGTGCACACACATAGTGCTAGCACTGTGCACACACATAGTACTAACACTGTGCACACACATAGTGCTAGCACTGTGCATGACGTAGTACTAACACTGCATGCACATAGTGCTAACACTGTGCACACACATAGTACTAACACTGCATGCACGTAGTACTAACACTGTGCACGCACATAGTGCTATCACTGTGCACACACATAGTGCTAGCACTGTGCATGACGTAGTACTATTACTGTGCACGCACATAGTGCTAACACTGTGCACACACATAGTACTAACACTGAGCATGCACGTAGTACTAACACTGTGCACGCACATAGTGCTATCACTGTGCACACACATAGTGCTAGCACTGTGCACACACATAGTACTAACACTGTGCATGCACGTAGTACTAACACTGTGCACACACATAGTGCTAGCACTGTGCATGACGTAGTACTATTAATACTGTGCACGCACATAGGTAATATAATTTACAAGTCTCACCTGGGATGAACTAATAGTCTCTTCTATCATTGTGTTAACTTGATTTCATACTACACGTACATACATACATAGGGCAATTCCATAAAAATGTCAACAAAGAGGGTAAAATTTTAAAGAGGAGTTAGAACATGCTTTAATACATCATTATGAAGCCAAATAATGGAAGTTTCATTTTGTGAAAATTTTAACTCCATACATGAAAGGGGGGAGGAGCTATGGTAATTATAAATCGGATCTCTTGCTAGTGAATTACGACACATTACTAGTGGCGGTTTAGGTCTGACTCCTCCTACAGTTGAAAGTAATAGATTTTTATTCCCATTCTAATGTATTTGGATCATATTTACAACCATGAAGGTGATTCAATACTAAAAATTGTTTTTGTACCAACCAATTAGTATTTTTCGGCCTGTAGTTCCAGGATATAATTGATGTTGTACGTCCGTCACAAAGAAGTCAATATTTTTTAGGTAATTTCATCATATCAAACTGTTAGCCAAAACTTTTTCATTTTCTTTCTTAGCTTACTAGTAGCATTAACTTCCATCCTTCACTTGAAGGCCACACCTACCATGACTCATAAAAATGTGTGAAGGACGTACTGTAGTTCATGTACGTCCGTCACGTACATCCGTCACACTTTCACAAGTTTCACCTGCAGGCTTTATTTAATGAATGTCAAGCAAGTCCTGAATTGTTGTACTGTACATTGATTGGAAAAGGCTGTACAGGTTAATCACTGAGAACTAAATGCTATAACCAAGGTGCAAAATAATAGGACTGCAAGAAATTAGGGAAATTATACGTGGTGACTGGTGACAGCCAGTCTGACTTTTCATGTGATATGTTAAAAAGTTCTGCATCCAATGTACACCAGCTGCATTCTACCCTTATAATGGTGACAATAAGTCTAGTCAAATCGGCTTGCAGAATGTCATGCTTCAAAAAAAGAATTTTCTAGAACAAATAGGTAATACTATAAATAGCAGGTCATAGTAGAGCAACAGAGAATAAATTTATTTTCAACTATGTCAACCGCTAAAGAAAGACAAGCGAAAAGAAGGGCAAATGTACGGGCTGATTCTGAACTTCACCAAGCGCAACTCCTACGAGATAGAGAGCGAAAGAAATGCCAACGCAAGGCTCAAAAAGAAAAGATGTCAGAACATCAACTAGAAGAGCATTGGCTCAAAGAACGTCTACGAATCAAGGCCTACCGATCAAAGCAGTCCATGAAATCAACAAGCTCCACAGCAAGCACCACAGACCTGGGAACACCATATCGCTCACGGCAAGATCTAGGAAAAGCCATGAAACGACTTGAGCATAGCCTTCCATCATCTCCACGTAAGCAACACTTTGTTGTCGAAAAACTTGCTAGGTCTGTCGGATTATCGGTTTCGTCATCATCTAAAAAAAGCATCTCAGCAGAAAGTGAAGCAAAAAGAGAAATGGTGCATACTTTTTACAGAACTGATGATGTATCATGGCAAGCTCCTGGAAGGAAAGACTGCGTTATCATTCGTGAAGCAACGGAGGCAGGAGAGAGGATCAAGCAAACTCAGCAAGTCCGCTACATGATCATGTCGTTGCGAGAAGCCTGGAATAAGTTCAAAGAGCAACATCCAACTACCAAGATGTGTCTTTCGAAATTTTGCGAGCTGCGGCCACCTAACGTCAAACTCTTTGACCAACTGCCGCACCAGGTATGCCTTTGCAGCTACCATGAGAATGTTCGACTTCTTCTTGTTGCTTTAGGAGAACACACATCCTTGAGCACTGAGTTTTCATCCTTCATTGAGCAAGTTACCTGTGATCCTTCTTCTAAAAAGTGCATGACACGTGAATGCTCAACCTGCCATGATATGATCGATGGGTTTGTACCACAAGCCCACTCTTCTTTGCCATACTACCAGTGGAAGTCCACTGATAATCGAATTGAAAAGATAGTTGCGACTGACACCGTTGATGCTATATTTAACGAGCTTAAGAAGCAGTTGAATACATTTTTACTTCATACTTTTGTGAAGAGAGAGCAAGCTGCTACATTCAACTCTCCTCTGATGGCATCTCAATAGTTTTGCAAGTTGATTTTTCCGAAAATGCAGCGATTGTTGCACAGAAAGAAGTACAGTCTGCTCACTGGCACCATCCTCAAGCAACTCTCTTCACTGCTCATGCCTGGATTAACAATGATAATAATTTCAGTATGGTCATAATTTCAGATGATCTCAACCACACCAAATACTGCATTTTTGTTTTTATGCAGTGCATTTTTCGAAGCCTTCGAGCAAAATTTCCAAGAATACAAGTTATCAATATTTTCAGCAATGGACCTACTTCTCAGTTTAAGCAGAGGTTTCTTTTTTCTAATTTGCACCACTGGGAGCAAAGTCACGATATCATCATCCGATGGAACTTCTTTGCCACCTCCCATGGAAAAGGTGTTGTAGATGGGATTGGAGGTACGATGAAGAGAACAGTTTGGAGACACATTCGGTCGGAGAGAAGTCATGTCACCACTCCACACGGCTATGCAGCACTTGCCAAACAGCTGTGCTCAAATGTTCAGATTGAGTTTGTTGCGAAAAGTGAGATTGATCAACAATCCGCATTTCTTGATGCCAAGTGGGAAGGAGTGATGGCAGTACCCCAAACACACAAAGTTCACTGCATTCAAGCTTCTGGTGCAGATCAGGTTAAAGTAGCTGATACGTCAAACGAGATTGATAAATGTTTCAGAATTTGTCGAATTCGCAAAACCATTATCACTCCTCCGACCCAATCAGCAACTGGTGAAGATTCTCCACTAAACGATGATATTCAGCCTTGTCAACTACCACCAGACTTGACAATCGGACTGTGGGTTATCGTTAAGTATGCAGATGAAGAATACCCTGGGGAGGTGACCAGCATAGAGGATTCAGATGTTGAAGTCAGCGTCATGCATAAAAGTGCGAATGCCTGGAAGTGGCCAAGACCAGAAGACAAAATCTTCTATCCGGCTACTCAGATTGTACGAGTTATTGACCCACCTACTGTTGCAGGCAATCGAGGACAGTTTGTGTTTGAAAACATTTGATTAATTTATAGCTTTGCAAATTGTTTGCCAGTCCCTTGCTATGCTTATTATTATGTTTCTCTCTCTCTAATCACATATGTATGTCCGTCACATTTTTATGTACGTCCGTCACATAACTTAATGACAATTATTTCAATTAAAAAAATTAAAAAACTAAATATTTTCATAGTAAGCATTACTATTAAGTGCAAATAAGGAAAATAATAAAAAAATTTGAACAATAATCCTAGTAACTTCACAGAGTTTTGGCTTTGAACGCTCTTAACCCAAATTTTTGTTTTTTTCTGAGTACGTCCGTCACACACCTTTAAGAAGGCCCAGCCCTTCCCCTGTGATATGAAAGTGAGATTTATTTTGACTAAACTCTAGTTAGGACAAACCTTTATTGTTTGTAAGGTAGTAAATGTAGAACTGATCTTTTCACAACTAATTACAACACAATATAGTGTCTGAATTGTACGTCCGTCACGCCGGAATTGCCCATAGTGTCTTCTTCAGTTGTACAAGTATAACTTACTGTGAAGTATCTGTATTTGCTAAGGAGCTATCAAATCATTGGCCATTACATTTAAAGTGACCTTTCTTAGCATATACATAGCTACACTCAACCCACTATGTACCACATATAGATGGGCATTAATTAGGACTGCACATGCCCTATTAATTGCCTTATTTAATTGTGTGATGTGCTGTGACATTTGCCCTGTGATTGGCTCTGCTACCAACATATACATGCATATATGTCTTACAGGGATGGAGCTGTAGTACAGGGAGCCATACGATGTCTACTACAGGGCCTAACATGCAGATCAGCTCTCTTTAAAGTCTCCATTGCTTGACTGTGGACGGGTTGTCTGCTTACTCCACAGAGTCCTTTCCATCTAGTGAGTGACCTAAACTCAATACTTGATAGTTCAATTCCTTGAATTGTACCTACATTTAGTGGTTGATTTATGTTTTGTTTTGTTGTTGTTGTTGTTTTGTTTTTTTTCCTTACTTTATTAATGAAATGGACATCGTATTGTCCATTTGATGGCCTAATATAAAAGACCGTTAGCAGGGTTTCATGCGTGATTTTCACTGGGGGTGGGAGACACTGTGTAATTAACCATGTGTCCACTTCATTGGGTCACCATGTGTCCACTTCATTAGGTCACCATGTGTCTACTTCATTAGGTCACCATGTGTCCACTTCATTAGGTCACCATGTGTAGGTCACCATGTGTCCACTTCATTAGGTCACCATGTGTCCACTTCACTAGGTCACCATGTGTCCACTTCATTAGGTCACCATGTGTCCACTTCACTGTCACCATGTGTCCTTCACTAGGTCACCATGTGTCCACTTCATTAGGTCACCATGTGTCCACTTCACTAGGTCACCATGTGTCCTTCACTAGGTCACCATGTGTCCACTTCACTAGGTCACCATGTGTCCACTTCATTAGGTCACCATGTGTCCACTTCATTAGGTCACCATGTGTCCACTTCACTAGGTCACCATGTGTCCACTTCATAGGTCACCATGTGTCCACTTCACTAGGGTCACCATGTGTCCACTTCACTAGGTCACCATGTGTCCACTTCACTCACCATGTGTCTAGGTCACCATGGTGTCCACTTCACTAGGTCACCATGTGTCCACTTCACTAGGTCACCATGTGTCCACTTCATTAGGTCACCATGTGTCCACTTCACTAGGTCACCATGTGTCTACTTCATTAGGTCACCATGTGCCCACTTCATTGGGTCACCATGTGTCCACTTCATTAGGTCACCATGTGTCCACTTCTTTAGGTCACCATGTGTCCACTTCACTAGGTCACCATGTGTCCACTTCATTGGGTCACCATGTGTCCACTTCACTAGGTCACCATGTGTCCACTTCATTAGGTCACCATGTGTCCACTTCACTAGGCTTAGGCTAGGTCACCATGTGTCCACTTCACTACGTCACCATGTGTCCACTTCACTAGGTCACCATGTTGGTCGATTAGAACTATTCCCACTCATATCGCGTTCACACATACACACTCACAAACGCACACACAAAATAATACATAAGGTATATTCATTATTATAATTAGCACTGACAATTATGCTTGTGGTTGGTCATTAGACAAGTTTTGCCTGCCCAGTGAGAGCAAAAATTATGCTTTGATGTTGTTATTTTTTTGCTGTTGTTGTTGACTGGGACTTGCTCGACACCAACTTTTTATTTAAATTTTTTCTATTAAAGTTCAGCATGCTGCTATAAATTCACTCGGCTAGTATCAATCCTTCTATAGTTCCTGTGTCAGTGCAATAAAACAAACAAGCAAACAACAACAACAACCCTGTTCACACCATTTATAAGCACATCAATAACAGTATTATGTAATTAGGTGCAGTAACTCGTGAATATTTATAAGCCTCAATTATCCATAACTTCCGTTTACCTGAAAGTAATTTTTTCGGATAATGGATAAGTGGAAATGTCAGATGGACACTGTATGAAACACACGTACCAGAAAACATAGACGTAATAGTCATTCACCCATGTGTAGACATAAAGAACAAGAACAATATTTCCTATTTACAGTAAGTGTGGATTTCAGTGTCTCACATTCTCACAGACTATATCCTTTATAATCCGCTTTGTGCTTGGGGATGGAATTAGTGGGATTGATTTATCATGTTGTTGTAGTCACATGAGTGGTACACTCAGAGTGTGTGTGTGTGTGGGGGGGGGGGGGGGGGGGGGGGGGGGGGGGGGAGCGTGTCCCACATCTCCTTCAATACTATCACAAATCATGCATTCATCTTGTATTATTTTATCACTATCGCAAGAATTTAACCTCCTGACTTACTCACTTGAGTATGGAGTTACTACTATGTATATCTCACTGAACTTTCATTATTAGCCCTCACCACGTGTGTTTGTCTGTCATGCTCAATTACTGACACTTAACTGTTAATTTAGGTATGAGCTAACTCAGAACAACCATTTAAGACCTTTTATGTTGCCACTTTTTTTAATTTTGGGAACTCTGCATCAGTACTAGTTTTTCCCCTATCATCGCGTCAAATTTCTTGCTGTCCATCGTGGTTTGGCTTTGTACTTTAAAGTTAACGTGTGCTGGAATTGGAGTTCACATTGAAAATGGATACTGGTAAATGTCTCTGGCCTGTTAGCTTCTTCGCTTATGAAGACAGCTTTTACGTATACCATTTTCGTTGTTCATGCTATAGTGATACCTAATTAGAATAGCCAATAAATCATTCTTTTGGTCTTAAATGATTTTGTAATAGCTTGCTAGTGTATAGTGGCGCTGAGGGTTCGCACTTATGGTGCTTCGTTATGCTAGTGAACTAAAAACACTATTGCACAATCTAATTGTAAGCCATATAATATATCATCTCACATATATACTTTGTTTGATCTGGTTTATAAATGCATTTACAGGTAGTTTTAACTTCACAAACTTGCTTGATTGTAGAGTTGGTAATCATCATGAAACGTATTAGTAATGAGCTAACTGCAATAGATTAATGGAATAAGAATGAAAATATTCAGCATGGAGTAGCTATATCACAGAATTTCATTAAGATATGTGTGACTACTATGAAGAATTGACAATTATGTGATAGGTATTCTCTCTAATTAAAGCACTCCACATTTGTCATTCACATTTTAACCTTGCTTTTTGCTTACGAAAGTTTAAAGTATTTCAAGGGGGACAAAATGCCTTCAAGGGGGCGAGCACCCCCTGGCCCCCCTAAATGAACCCCTGAATACCCACATGCTAAATATAATGACCCATTTTGTTCTGGAAGTGGGTATCGTAACTACCGAGTATAAGAATTTCTTAATCACACGAGCATTCAATATTCTCCCATATTGAACGCTGCATGATGAATACTCCAATGTGCCCATGTGTAGTTCTTGAAGCACAACCAATTTAAACCAGTATTACTTCGATGCACATGTCTTCCTCCCACTTTTCCCTCAACTCCCCTTCCCTCCCACCCCACTCCAGAAAGAGAAAATAAGATATATGATTTATGAGTCAATTTGATATGATTTTTCTGTTTTGATCCATTTGTAATTTACAGCATATTTCAACACTGCATCATGGAGAAGGGCGACTGTAATTGGAGAGGGTTGGGGGGGGGGGGGGGAAGAACTCGGTTTGAAAGGGAAAATTTCAGTTTCCCCCTCCATCCTTCTGTATCAAACTCTGCTATATGAGAGTATTTATGCTGATCAGTGCTTAATCAATCACATGCATGATTTTACAACTCACTTTAGTCTAATTACTATAATTATTAGGTTTCTATGTACTCTATATGAAACCCAGACGACTATAAACACATGATTATCAGTTTTTTTGTTCATTTGTTTGGTTATTTTAGATTTAGAGGATGTCAAGCGAAGTTTCTCTAGGAGAAGATGGCATGATAAGGTCATTCATTATGAAATCTACAGAAAATTTTCTGTTCAGCTGTGCAATTGACGCCTACAAATGTCTTCTTTCTGGTCCGAGAACACTGCACTTTTAACTTTGACGACAGATAGCAGAAAGTCTGATCATAATGCTATTTTTAGTTGTAACATTAATTTATACATTCATCATGTTCATAATTTGTATCCTGAAAGAGAATATTGCACCTTCGTTTCATTGCACACTCACCTACTCCTTTTAATTTCTGAATTATTTCATGGCGTATTCATCATTTCATATAGTTTATGTATTCATTTTAGTTTTCTTAAAATTTGAGACTTTATTATTAAATGCTAGCTGTTGAAATTAGTTTTTCTGCTAACAGTTGAAACTAGCATCAAAAGTATTGGACTTGTGTCATAAGCTTCATGTAAAATATTCTTGTGGTCTTTCTATGTCTGATGGCAAAGGTCAGAAGTTATAACCTTGGTTTCATGGAAAAGTGGTAGACATCAGAATGGAATAAAATTTCCCCTGATACTTTCATATCTGGTTAAAAAAAAGCATGCTCTGAATGCCGGTCAAGTAGCAATCCAAGCAATGAAGTGTGCAAAGTAATAGATCCGATTAGCAAGCCTCCATTGTTATTTTTAACTAACTAGTTATAGAAATGTCGGGCACACAGTTAGTCCCTCTACATTTATTACAGAATTTGAAAGAAAAGTATTTTTAGCCACCAGAGAAAAGCAACTTACATTGGTGTGTGTGTTGTTGCTGTTACAGTCAGGTTCAGTGATTCCAGACTTTCTTAGTTTTAGTTATTCATACTAAAAATATATCTTGAATGCTTAGTTTTAGTTTTTTCCTCAAATTCTCCCTGAAGATTTAGAGTTTTTAGTTTTTCTTCAATTCCACCATGTAGAAGATTTAGTTAGTTATACTATCAATTGTCTTAGTTTTAGTTAATTTATGTTGCCTCTCAAATTCTGCAATAATGAGACTCCTTAAAGAAAATGCACCTCATACACCACTAACTCAAAGATTTAAACTACCATGCATTATTATTTCTATTGTTCAACTGAATTCAGGAAAACACCAGTTGCTGGATGGTATATGTATCATAGTACTTTCACTCTCATGGTCATCAGCGCATAGTAGCAACTCACCAGCTCTATATGATGGTATGAGCCCTATTGAACAGGCAAAATACGGGGCAGCTCCCATCACCAAATAACCAGGGAATCAATGCAACTCCATCTGGTTTCTTGCCATCTGATTTACTAACGTATTGGTTCCAGTTTTGAGGGAATAATCGGCAACTGACAAAACTCTTGATATCTCCATGTCGTTGGAGGGGCAACTGAGCCCAACAATGTCTGGACATAATATTAGCATGTTAACCACTCACAGAGGTTTCCTATCTAGACCGTCTGCAATACTCACTACAGAGGCCTGTTCTGTGACAACGCACCTAACTCACTCTACACAGCAAGAAGGCTTGCATGTTCTTTAGCACCTTGTAGTTTCGTCAGCTTCCCCCACCTTGGGCTATTGTACAACATGACCTTAACTGTTAGCTAAATTAAATATTTCAGGTTTTTCCTCTCCTGCAGTTGTAGAGTTGAAGCTACTTTTTGGGTCTAGGTTGGACATGCGTTTTTTGAACACTGGGTGCTAGTATAGCTATAAAATCTGTATTTACATGGGCCTGCATACGTTCTCCTTATTATAGCTGTATCTCCCAACAACTTGATATCTATTGCACTAATTTTTGGACTGAGTGAGCTAATAAAATGTACGGCATCATTCCAGCCCCGCCTATTCCATGCGGACACGAGCACGCACCGCTTCGCACTTCTTTGTATAGTACGGCGGTAGTGCTTGGATGTTGTAATCCATCTTGGATAGTAAGAAGCTATAATAATGCACGTGCTAAATGGTGGTAAGTGCTTTCTTTGGCTGCCCAAGGCCAAACTAGTGTGGGGACTAGTATGAGGGGGACAAAAATCTGTCTAAAGTATGTATTGTTATGGCATGCTTGTTTTTGTTTTTGTTTTTTTTCTTGTTTTATTGTATATAGGCATAAATGAATACAGTAGTTACAATGACAGTGAGTGGTGAACGCAATCAGGAGATTGGAATTGGTGACACAATAAGAACACTGTCCTCCCCAACAGGTAACCCAAAGTTTACTTTTGTTTTGGCATAGGTCACCCTGTTTGTGATTTCGTCCAGCTTATAGAAGTCATAGTCGTTCTCCAACGACGATGCCCACACTTGAGTTGGGCGTCCAAAATAAGTTTTACATGGATGTTCCATGTAAGGAGAGCACTTCACCAACCAGAGCTCTCTCGTCTCATTGTGGCCTTCATCCTTTATCAGTATGTGGCACTTCACAAATCTCAGTATTTCAACTACCTTGTTTCTGACTATAATTTTAGAACAATTTCCAAAACGAGAGCTTTTGGATGCTAATTTGATGCTGCCTAATGCAATTCCATGCACAGACTTGTGTAGCCTGAGAACTTCAAAGCTGGAATATGTTGTATCCAGGAGATCTGTGATGTTTTCTATCTCAAACTCGTCAAAAACCCTTTCTGATACTGGAGGCAATGGTTTGGTGGTGGAACATGACTGTTCCATAGTTGATGCTAGTGAGCCACGCTCCTGTGGAAATTATCTGAGGACGGAACTAAACTCAAATTCAAATTCTGATGGCCACTGTGATGCATCGGTAGTCTGCATGCATGCAAGTTTTCTCATGAGTTGGACTGGTATTTGATGGTTGTTGGTTGGAATTGAGCCCATAATTCCATTCATTCTTTCGAAAGCGAAGAGCCAGAATGAGTACACTGGTCCATGATCCTTCATGCAGTCAGTGATGTGAGCTGCCAGATGCATGTTTGGAGTCAAATTGTTTTTTCCATACAAACCCTCGAAATCAGTACAAAAATCCTCAATTGTTTGATCAATAACATGAATATCTAACTTTTCTACACTTCGCCTACAAATCAATGAACATGCTTCAACAAACTTGCACCAACAGTTGTAATCTGGTGAAGGGATCAGGCCTTTCATAGCATAAAGGGAAAAGTGCAGGGTCCAACTTTTCCATTGGTCTGCTTTCAGACCTGAGAATCTTGAAGCTATTTTGTGGGGGATACGCCCTATATCAGGTGGGCATTTGAAGGAGTTGACTTTTTCCTGAATGATTTGCAGTTTTTCAGAACTTAAGTAGTCATTTGCCATCCACACTTTAAAAAACTTCTTAGCAATTCCCAGGAACAGACAGTGCATGGGATCAATGACACACGATGTGATAGCATTGTAATATGGCAGCTCATACAGTAGCGAATAACGGGCTCCAAATTCACTTTCAATGCTCTTCCTCTCACTCTCTGTCTTTGCCTTCTTCTGTTGGCATGCGTACCACACATGAAGTCCATGCGATCTTGTTTCCCAATCCGTCTTATGGAAGCCTGAATAATCTGGGTAGTCACCAAAATGGGCCGTGGGGAATGTTTTGTAACATCTAGTGCAACCTCGGTTACCTCTGTGTCCAACAAAACCACCAACTTTACGTGCTGCAGGTACATCACAGGCCAAACAGGATATAGCAGCTCGAATTTTTGTTGAATTTCCATGCTGACGTATCGTAATTCCTGTCCACAAGTGCTCTAAATCTCTCACCAGTGGTTCAAGGTAAGTGTTGATGTCTCCACTTGGTTCTGTTGGTCCTGGCATAATTCCAACAATTAGTATGTTTTCCCGCTTAAAACGCAGATTACGAGGTAAATTTTGTATTGCCAGATACAAAACTCCAACCGAAAATGGGGTGTGAGTGAATGGTTGGAACCAATCACAGTTCAGCATGAGTAAGTAATTGTTGGGTGCAGCAAGGAAAGGTAGACCATCAGAGTCGTATTGGAAATGCTTCCACACATTGCCATCATAGACGTCGCTAAGTACATTGTCTTGGGATTCTATCTTCCTCCACTGTTCACAATAATCTAGCATGTTGGGTCGATTCAGTACTTCTTCTAGGCTGTCGATGACGTTCTTGTAACAATATGTCTTGAATGCCACTAGGTGTGTGGTTCCATTTGAAGTTCTCGCCACCTGTAACAATGGTTCCCCACATGCACTTCGCATTCTTTGGAAGGTGTGTCTTGGAAACTTCACAAAGTTGCACAACTTGGTTTCTTTCTCCTGTCCAGTATGTAGCCAACATTCACTATATCTGTACAACTTGTGACATTTGGGACAAACAACAAACTTAGTAAAATTCTCACGCAGATTTCCTAAAAACTTCTTGGCAAGATGGAGAGAACGTGGGAAGGCATTAGCTAACTCACGTAGTTTTTCAACATGAAGATATCTTGCAGCCAGTGAAAAAAAGGTTTTAATGAATAACAACATTAAGGAAATAGCAGATGCGGAAACTCGATAAACTGATTGCCAGGTAAACAGAAACAGTAGAATGACGTGAACACATTTCTTCATTCCAACTTTGTCAGGTTGTGTTGGTTGACTGGTTCCCCCATCATCTTCATCTTGACTGTTATCCAAAAGAAGCCCCTTAAATACATAATTAATACACATCATTATAGTGCTAATAATTAACAATAGCAAATAATAGCAACTAGATCAATTACAGCAGCATCTCTTAATAATAAAAAGCTGGGGATTCAATTTTCTTGCACCCACAATATTTTTTGCTTAAATATCATGGGCGTTCAACTTGTTATTGAATTCTCAATTGTATTGTAACTTGTTGAGTAAACTTGTACAATATTGGAATGATATTTTATTCTCATCAAACTTGGGGTTGATTACGGTAACATGATTATGATTATGATTACGATTACAGTATGATTACGATTATGATTACACAGTCAAATATACGATTATGATTATGATTACAATTACAGTGTGTTGATTACGATTATGATTACGATTACAATGTCAAAAATTAATGATTGTTGCAACGAAGAAACATAATTTTTTAAACAAATGTTGTGCTTTCTAGCATTCAGTAAGCAGCTAGCTCTCAAGGCATTCAGAGCCAGTCATAAATGATAAAATGATCCACCTCCCCACCATACACACACACACACACACACACACACATACACACACACACACACACACACACATACACACACACACACAAGCACAGTTAGACAAGCTCTCCCTTGTAGACTATTAGGTGTCAATAGAACACTATAAAAAGTGGTATTAGTTAAAAACTGCTGTGTCACAACTAATTATAGCAAACACTCGCTGTTCTACTTCACTGCTAATATTACCAGTAATAGTTCTATGGGTTGATTACAAAAATATGATTATGATTACGATTACGATTACACCCACAATTAGTCACATGATTTTGATTATGATTACGATTACGCAAAACCTTGTAATCGATTGTAATCGATTACGATTGTAATCATAATCAACCCCAACTCTGATTCTCATGTTATATTTTTTACTTGCTTTTGGTTTCTGATCATACATACTGTACAATGTTGTAACGTACTTTCTCGTTATGCATAATTGGCAAGCGAGCAAGACACTCTCAGGTGTATTTCAGTTTTGCATTTTTGATACGTTAGGTAGGTAAGGCATCCACATTTCAAGTATTTTTAGTGAGCTTGGGAGGAAATCCTGCTGCCTGCAAGGAGTGGGACTGCCTGCAAGGAGAAAAGCAAGTGGCGGTTGTTTAAACATTGGAGTTGAAACTGTAATGTAAGGTGAGTGACTTTTAAGGTATAGCAGTTTCCTTTACTTATTAAACAATAGAATAAATTGTGTCATAAATTATAAATATCACAAGGTAATAACGACTGTACTGAGTAGTTTGCTGCTAGCTCACTCTCTATAATGTGCTATTCGAGCACACCACTAGTGTATTTGGAGAATTAGGGCTAAGGAATTATGTTATGTTTTGCACACATGAGAATTTATGATTATGTGAAGTAATAATAGCCTTTTTTTACAACTCTTATCTTATCTAGAGTATTAGTTCAAATATTCATTATACATGCTCGATTAATATCGATCCTGTCATTGTGGGTGGCAATACGCTCCCGCCCATGCATTTTATGCAAATGTTCATACCTCATGTTCGCAATCACTTTCAGTTGGTCTAACTGAGCTGTCATTGTCTGATTCAGTGGATGCACTAGAATCATAGTTGTCACCAGAGTCACACTTGGTGGGAGAAGCATCCACTTGCTGAGGCTGTGAATCAACATCTGTAATTATTAAGATAATGCATTTCATAAGTTTTGTCCTAATGACCTGTGATGTGTAGCAATACTTTTAGTCACTTCCTTTTTATTTCAGTTTAGAGGTAATTAGGAAAACACCATTAGCCATAATTACATAATATAGAGTGGTGTAAGCTAAACAGTTACATGTAGATGAGTGAAGCATATGTTTAGGTGTAAGCCTTAAACATTATATCAACAAACCTTCTCCTTGGACTGGCTGCGCTGACGGATCAAATTCAAATTGGATGTCAAATTCTAATCGATTCTTCCAATGTTTGTCGTTGTCCCTGTATAGCTGCCTATGGGAGTAGTAGGTAGATCTACTTACAAATTCTTGGCAATGAGGACAAAACACTCTCTTTCTTGGATTCTCTGACATGTTTAGAGATTAGAGTAAGTCTTAGTAGAGTTCTGTCGAAATTTGATCACAGCATGAATGGGCAACCAGACATTTCATCCAAGAATAAGTGTTAACCCATGGCTGTATTCAATCCGTTCAATAATTTAATTATTAGTAAGCTAGTTGCCTCATGGTTGGTCTTAGAAGCACTAATCTTGTATTCTTGTCTGGGACATCTTTACCTGTTAGTTTGTTTGTGATGGCTTCAAACTCCAAGTCTAGAGCTTCTTGTGGATCATTTTATCGCAAGAGTGTTGAAAAAACTCCATGTGAACCCTGGACTAGAAGACCTAAAGAAAGAAAAGGAAGCTGCAATAGGGATGAGGAGATAGTGACCAGGTAATGGTGTGGGGATAAGGGATCACTTGACTCCTTTATAATACAAAGTTAGATCTCCTAAAATAATGAGCATGTTGTAGTTTGAGATGGAATACACGCCTATGCCGCAAGGCACCATTAAAAATGTGGCTGCCATAAAAAATACAGAGTACTTGTAATATTGACCACACTAGACTAGAGGTGAAATTTAGAATTATTTTTTTAATTTAAAAAGTTACTATTCCATTACCTAATTTAGTTTTCCATAAGAGTATAATACAAATATTTTTTTATAAATATAAATATCCATATATATAGCAGAAGACAGTATGTTTTTCTTGTGACAAGTTTAATGTAAAGTTGATGTGTAAAGTTAATGTAAAGTTTAATGTTGAAGGATTTCATCCAAACAGACACTTATTGTTGTTGTTTTTTGTTGTTGTGTGCACGTGTGTGTGTGTGCTTGTGTGTCTGCTAGGAGAACATTTTCCAAGAGCAAGAGGAATAAAGTGCCGGATAAAGGGAAAGCACAAGATCACACTGGGTTAGTCTAATAGTTTGATTGTCGTTACCCTTCTGTGCACAAAAGCAAGATACATTACTTTACATACTAGTGGTTGCTGTTAGTCAGTATGTCTGTCAATCAACACAGAGCTCAGAGACAGCTATGTGTTGCCTCTTGGGTTTATACTCTTTTTTTTATAATTTATATGTAAGTGGATTTTTTCTTTTGTATGTGGTTTTCATACACACAGAGCAAACACTCCAAGGCATCTAGTACCAAAGAAATATTGTTACTGATAGATTATCATGTGTGTTTGTATGTGTATGTAAGTATGTGTGTGTGTGGGTGGGTGGATAGAGGAGTGGGGAGATGGTTAGGTACACAAGAATCCACACCAATTAAGGCCCATAGTGTCTTGCAACTCAGGACCAACCGAGAAGATTTCAAAACTAGCTAACAACATATTAAAAGACTACCTGAGTAATGTCCCGGCACTACGACCCAAGTCATTCATGCCATCGAACAACTTAAGATCCCAGAAGCCAACAAGAAATATTAACTCTAGCCACATTAGATGTCAAGGCCCTGTATCCATCAATACCTCACGGAACAGGTGTAGCATTTGCTTTACGCCAGAAATACTAGAAGCCCTGGTCTCCCACCTGAACAAGCAAGTCAGTTCGATCAAATTTACTTCTGAATACTCCCAAAACGCAATAGATTTCCTCGACCTCACAATCTTTAAAGGCCCCAGATATGAGAAGACTGGCATCTTGGACATCAGACCTTACTCCAAAGCCATAGACCCACATGCCTACTTGCACTTCTCCTCGGCACATCACAAATCAATCATCAGGGGAATAGTCAAGGGTTCGTGTCCTCAGAAGAAGCTCGTCACCAGAGATCTTTGCACAAGGAATGAGGGATTTGGAACAGTGGTTCTTGGACAGGGGCTACAGGAAGCTACTGCTCAGAGAAATAGCTGCTACCATCCACTTCTCAGATAGACAGGGATACCTCACCCACAAAACAAACAGAGCTCTCCCAGACTGCACCACGATCTTATCGGCAAAGAACCACCCTGCTCTTAAGTCGTCTGACAATTACAAATTGTTAGATGATCCATGCCTGCCATTCCAACCTTTGGTGACGAGAAGAAAACCGGCATCAATAGCAGACTTGGTTGTCAGGGTGGAGACACCCTCGGAACAAGCCTCCCACCACTATCACCTGAGGAGAAGGATGTGACGAAAGAAGACAAAACTCTACTCCAGATCATGTCAAGTTATGTGACTTTCAAATTTCTTATAGCCTCTTCCCTCCGTATCTTAATTTGTATAAGATTCTCTTCTTTCTGTAGATGGTGGCCCTCTACCTTTCAGAGGGCTGTCCTTCCTGCGGGTGCCTCTTCGGCCTTCAAGGCCCCCCCCCCCCCCCCCCCCCCCCCTCCAGGAAGGGCCACCTAAAGTCTTTTTCTCTGGAGTCATATGTCATGAGTCACACACACACAAACATACATTGTCAAAACCATGTACTCTCTCACAGGTTGTATAGCTCAGAACTAGTAACACCTTCTTCTGAATAGGCTGCTCCCTCTGCAGCCTTGACCCTGACATTTCTTGATTGCCTCCTTTTTGTTTTTTCTTGTTTTCAGCATATAACACTCTGTTCACTATATAAAACATTGTATCAGTTTGTTCTTTTTAGTTGTGTTTCCACTAGAAGGCCATCAAAGGCCTAGAATTTATGCAACTTATATTAAGGACTTCTTAAAGCTAAGCACCTGCATGGTCTTTGAACTTAAGTTCAATTTAAAACATTTGTATGAATAATAGCAATGGGATCGTGCCATTTCAATTTTTCTGGGTACAGTAATTTCCCATAAATTTTTCAGTGACACAACACTTTGCGCAGAATACTATTGTATTCAGTTCACATGAAATTTCTTGAAGCGTGATATCAGGGAACTATGTTCATATTTTACCTTCTAATGTATGTACGCAGAATTGTAACAGTAATCAAGGTACTCAGCATATTTTTAGTTAATGCAAGAACAACAACAAACAATAAAACAACAACTTCTACAACCTGGCATGGGCACTTGAGAAGAGCATACTAAAAGAAAAAAATCAGCATGTTCTCAGAGGTACATACAATGTAACACAAATGTGTAAGAATTGTGGAGGGACCTGGGACATTTCCTTTTGGATTTTCATGTGAATGTGTGTGCTCACACATGTACACAGTGCCTGATCGACTGCACAATCAATGGTATTGTGGTCTTGTGGCATACACTTTCCAATTACTATTCAGACATGACCACGTACACACATGGATGAATGGGTTGGGAGTAACAATAACACAGCCAACCGTTGTGCTGCCATAAATCCTTAGACAGAATTTTAGGTACAAAGCTAATGTGATGGGTTTCATAAATTTTGAGGCAACATCATGGGCTCAATATAATGTGTGTTTACTGTGGTGGATAAGGGAGAGGGCAGAGGGGCAGCCACCCCCCCCCCCCCCCAATTTTAGTCAGTCCTAAATGATGCATCATGTATGTATGTATGTTTGCATCAACTACACTTTGATTCAACTTTCCACACTATTGAATTCAATAGTGTTTCAGATGCATTTTTTTTAAATATTTTGGTCCTTATTAATTTTTTGTATTGAACATTTAGCCATTTGTATGCTTTTTTTCTTTTCTTTTTCCAAAGAAACTCAATTTTTATGCTCTCATTAGTGCTAAGTGCATAAGAAGCCCTAACCCCCACCCCTCCCCCCATCTTCCCCCACTTTTTGTTAGCTGTCTCCATTCCTGGTTTTCATGTGCATGTTCGTATGTAGGGGAAAGTTTTCTACAACCAAGTTTAGTGAAGTCTCTGATGAAGAAGAACTACTAGAATATACCAGGTTAGTTGTACAGTTGTATATAGTATTGTGTGTCTTATACTAGGCAGTAGCAAGTATAGACTAATTTCTCTGACTTTAAATGTAATTTTGGCAATGTACTATTGATTTTTACGTAAAAAATTGCGTGTGCAAATAATTATGTATTTCATTTGCGGCATGAGCCAATCAGATGAATGATGTTCTTCAGTGTCCAATTATTATTATTATTATTATCATTATCATTATCATTATAATTACTATTACTATTACTATTACTTTAATAATAAACTATTATTATTATTATTACTATTAGTATTACTACTATTATTATTATTTCGCTTGCAGTGGGCATTTCATCCAGGAATTATATTTAAATGAATTTTAATTTTTTGTGTGTAAATTTCTACTTAGGCATTCTCCATCTCCTGATATGTTTGAGAATATAGAATGCAGCGATGTTGATCAAGACAATGTAAGTTATTGGTTACGTCTAAGCACTGAAATAACACGGCCATTCATATAATTTTGTTTAATAACACTTGTATTGCTTTTAAGCACCCGACTATGCCTCATGGAATTATGAGCAGGTATTAATTCATAATATTAGGGCGTGTCATACTAAATATAGGTTACATCACGAGGTGAAGGTCGGTACGGGATTTACACTACTGAAAGCCGAAGGCATGAGAATAGTGTAAGTACCGTACTGACCGAACCGAATGGTACAACTGAGTTGTACCAAGTTACACTTAACAATCAAAAAAAAAAAAAAAAAAATTTCTTAAGTAGCATCAAACTTAATAGAAACGACTTACTGAGCCCCACTCTCATAATTTCGACTGTATTGGCGAGTTGAACTGAGTTGTCGTCCTTATAAACTTTTACTTTGTGAATTCTGTCGGGAGTAGCAATATCTTCTAGTAACCTAATAATAAACTCCCCGGCGAAACACTGGAAATACGAAAGAAATATACTGACAAAAGTACACCTATGAAAGCCAGGTCCATGTATGTCTATTTATGACTGAAGTTAGTTGGGAGAGTAACTAGCAAGAGTAGCAAAACCCCTTACCGATCGCTAGGGGTCTGGCTCGCAATACTAGCTAGGTGACAGGTCTTGTTTGTTGGTTGACTTTGTTGATATGTACTGAACGAGTCTAGACCTTGGGCAATAATTATTCACTTCCAAGAAGGTGTGTATGAGATCTATTTACCTCAAATAGAGATTTCTAATGGGTATAACTGTTTCAATTACTGATCTAACTTAGCTACTCAAATATATTCTGAATGTTACTGTGCAAAATTTGAAGCTTTGATTATCATTTGAGTAAGAGAAATCACGTCTCCAAGGGGTGCACATTGTTGGGACGTCAGGACCGATAACTTTTAGGTGGGTATGGCCAAAACATTTTTTTAATAGATCATCTTAAAGATATTCCACTACTCATCATTTTGAGATTTAAAACATGAAAAAACATACATATTTAGCAAAGTTATGATCAAAAAGGGGGAAAAAGAAAAAAATGGTCACATCCCCCCTTAAGAAAGAGTGTAGCATTACCTATCCATCATCTCTCTAATGATAAACCTTGTCTAACTGACAACGTGATACTTGTAAGAAACACGGTTAGTTTTATTGGTAATGTTGGTCAAGAGAAGGAAATTGTGAAACATTTAATTTGCATGCGACATATAGCGGCTATTCTGAATCCATAGGAAATATTGACCAATAGCTTTGACGACCATTACCGAATACATTATCATTTTAATACCTATAAAACGACCATTACTGAACGGTGTCTCTAGCTAAAAAGTGGTCTGGTTTTGGCCGGTTCCGCCGGCTCTGCCACATCTAGTAAAGGTTTATTAATAAAATGAACAGATAGTTTGCTCTAATTGTTACCGGTTAATTTTTTATATCGAAAATTCTTCAAAATAGCGCTTTTTTGCAATTTTTAAGGTTTTTTTAGAATAACTTTTGGAATACAATTCATAAAAATAATTCATCTGTTCATTTTAAAGAGTAGGAAAAGAGCTTTCTAATGTTATAAAAACATCACCGTAAAAAAAATAGTGAATGTAAGTTATTGCGTCTCCAGTATAGGTACGTTTTCGGACATCGAAGTTTGAGATAATCCACTTCTTATTATACATAATTTATTTATAGCTGACAGTGCATGTTTTCTTTATTTGGTCATAATTTGGCTAAAAATGAGCCTTTTTTCTTATTTTTTAACTCAAAATGATCAGTAGTAAAATACCTCCAAATTAAACTAAGAAAAAATCAAATTAGGCCCAGTTATTAGCCAAAAAGTGTGAAGACCCTTTACCGAATACACACACATTTTATTATTATTTTTTTTTAAAATTCTAAAAACGTAAAAAATTATAACTTTATTAAGAAAAATCCAGCTGATATGGAGTTTTTTTAGGCAGCTGCAATAATATTTGACACATTCAAGAAAAATAAGAGCTCCAAAATTTCACAATGGTAAAAAAAAAAATGGTCACATCCCCCCTTAATAAGAGTTTTATTGTATTGTTATAGTTAGCTGCATAAATTTGCTACAAAGTACATTAGCTAACGTTGTGGGCATGCTGCTTCTGGACCACAATCAGTATTTGGACCAAAGTCACCATTTGCCACACAAGCAGCAACTACTTGGTGTTTCCCTGGACTATGAAATAATTCTACAAGTGTAAGGGTGATACAGTATTATTCTTATGAATTACTGAATAGGAATATTTAGTTGCACGAATTTGCTGTTTTGTAGCTATTGCAAGTAGCTATGGTATCAATTAAAATGTTAATGGAACAAATAGGATGATTTTATTTCTTTAATTTTCTATAAATTTAATGTAATTGAGATATAGAAAAATATATGATTACACTTATGCTTAAATCAACCAATCAATCAAAATTAATGCATAAATAAATAAAATAAAAAATACATATAATAAACTTTTGCCCAACGTTGTGGGCCAAATACTGCTATTGGACCACAATCAGTATTTAGCCCACAACTAGTTCCAGTGCATATCCGAGCTCTAGTTCTCATGCTGAGTTTAACATCTACAACAAATTATGAGGTGGGTGTGGTCATAAAGTGGATTTGGTCTAGAGCCTGACCACTTTCAATTTGATTTGCCGGCTCTGGTAGGTGATATTTCCGCGCTATGAGTTAGTGGTTGTGTTCCACGAAGTGATATTGGACTGCTAAGGCCCACTTGTAACAATCCATGATATACAAGCACCTATGTAGAGGAGATGGTGGCTTTAAGTAATGAAGAGTTGTTAGCTTTCCATATAGACGAGCGAACAGTAAAACCAAAATGTATGGTATTTGCATTACTTATAATTCTAAATAATGGCCTGCAGGCAGGCACTGTTAATTAAGTGAGCTCAATTTTTGTATTTTATTTACTCGGGTGTCCAACTTTAAAAAGAATTGAGTGAGAGTGGGCTTTAACAAAAAAATAAGAAGATTTGATGACCTCTTAACTCTCTCCCACTCCCTCTCTCTCTCTCTAGGAAAACAGTGTGTGGTAAAGTTAGGGCAGCTGATGTTTAGTATGTTCTTCTTACATGTACATATTATAGGGTTGTGCCACCAGTCATCTATTGACCACCCCCAAAAGCCACCTATCCACAGTACCACGTATGAGCAGGTACATTATTTTTTCTTTGTGTATTTGAGCAAGGTAATTGACATAGTATATGTGTGTGAATGTTAGTCGAAGCCACAGGGATCGTGTGCCAATAGTATACGAAAGAAACAATGAACAGGTACTAAATAGAAACCTATAACCTTTGTTTGGCAGATTTGGTTAAAATGATTTGATAATTACAGCACCTTAATTATCATAGCAAGTTAATGTTGAGATAGTAATTAATGTGCGCATATACGAAGAAGTGAGAGTTCATTTAGTTGGCATTGTTAGCCATATAATAATATATAGTATATGTATAATATATTTTGTTTACTTGTGTCAAATATCATGTTGAAAAGTTTACAGGTGTGCATTACTTTTTGTTTACTTTGATAACAGATTTAAAGTCTCATAGTCAGGTGAACATACCCTGCACATGTATAGTGAGTATTCTATACATTCTTGTTACTTTATATGCAAAGTATTTGATTATTTCGTGTTTTTTTTGTTTTTGTTATTGTTTTTCGCATTTCACTTCCATGTCTAATTCCAGGATTCTTCATTTGCTGAAGTTGTCGAGTTGTTGAGGGCACAGAATGAGATGACACAGGAAATTTTAAGATGTCAGGAGGAGTCCAGGGTAAGTAAGAATATTTAAGTTCAACATACAGCATCAGGATTTCATCCAGGGGGGAGGACAGGGTTTTTTAACTCCCCCCCCCCTCCCCCACTATTATATCTGTTTAGAAAGTGTTTACAGCACGGCATCAAAATCGCCCTTGTCAAGTGGTGGCTCTTCTATAGATATACGTAGTCATTAACTTTGATAGTAAAGAAAGTTGAAGCCTATTGTGAAGACGATTCTTGATCTGCTTCATGTTACTAAATGATCGTTACACTCACTATGATTGTATAGCAAAAACTATTTCTTACCTAGTCGAATATAATTTTGACCCCCCCCCCCATACAAAAATTTCTGGATGAAACCCTGAGCATACATGTGTGAGTTGTTGCCCAATGTCTCGACGCTATAGGGATATTAAATACCAGGAGGAGAGATACAATTATCTTTGAATGCTGGAATATGATGTGCATTTGTAATTGTAGAATACACAAAATAAGTTACTCCTCCTTTTACGTACACTGTAAGTGCCATTTCTTTCAGAATGTCTGTGGCTTCAACAGTCCTGCTTCTTTTCAGTTTGATGTTTATGGTTATTACCAATAGAATGACCTTCGCACATTATGTGATGAAGTGAGTGCCCTGAAAGAAGCCAAGGAGAAGCTGCAGCCAATCCGAGCAGTGCAGCGTGATTTATCTGTAAGTTATCAAGTATGTTGCAGTAGTGTGTACAATATATTATTTTGATTTTTATATGAATACATCAGAAGCGTGTGGCAGCTCTCCATGATGTATGTTCTAAAAAAATGAAAGGAGATGAAGGGTAAGTATTTTTATAAGTAAAGTGGTGATTTTTTTAATGCTTATTAAAATGTTAATTATTTAATCACGTACGGAAATGTCAGTAAAGATATCCATTACTTCCTTGTAATAAAATAATATTGACATTATGTCAATAAATTTCTGGACCTTAAACTAGGCGTTTGCAGCATCTCAACACACACCACAACCACTCTGAGATAATGTCATTTATAATACGCATGTGTAGTGTTATTGTAACTGACAACGTTATACATTATAGTGCTGGATCATCTCATAACCAGGAGGTTATGAGTTCCATCACAAAAGAAATATTGAGTGACCCTGGGAACGAATATAGTGAAGAAGTGGTTAAATGTAAGGATATTATTAAAATAAAACAGCTTGTGCCGTACGTAAGTCTTAAAAAAAAAACAACTTTTTTTTGTAGTGGGTGTTAAAAGAAAATACGAAAGTGTGAGGAGAATCTTTAAAGATAGGGATGGTGTGAAGACTCAAGAGTATGGAAAGAAGGCACGATACGATCGCCGAAAGCAACGGGTATGTATAATACATTATGACATTGTTTAGTTAATTGAATTTTTTAAAATAATGTAGTGTTATTTGAAACGCCAAACTGTAACGACCGAGAAGGAGAGGAGTTATTTTAATAAATTGAGCAAAACATACATGACAGACGAATCTGATGGGTCAGATGACAATTTGATTGTTCATAAACATGCTTGGAGATCTGATCGTAAGTTAAGATTACTTTTTTAGGCTTGTGTTTATGTTTTGCTTTTGCTTTGTTTGTTTTGTTTTTCTTAACCAGACGTAAACAAGTGGATGGAGGAATTGGACAGGCGGTGGAAGGCAACTGGGAAATCCTGCACTCCGAAGAGCAGACGTTTAGGCATTCCATCTGGTTCAGTTCCTCCTAAGGATGCTCCAAAGTGGGCTTTAAATCCTAATTGGAAAAATACAGGTACAAAGGTAGTGTGGTTCAGTCCCAGTATCTTAATAATCTCCTGATCTGATAAGGTTAATTTGGCCTGATGAAATCTTCAAGCTTAAAAATTACTTTTCTGCAAATGATTTGAAGCCAGGCAGTAGTTTGCGTAATCCTTCCTTATACATTTTATTTTGTATCCATTGTGTCACACTTTACCTATTTCTTGCTGGGCATATTACCTAATTCATGCTAGGCACTTTTCCTAATCATTGCTGACCCAGCTGATAATTTCTTGTAAGATCTTGTTCAAATTTTTTTGCTGAGGAGGCACTTTACCCAATCTTTGCGGACACACTTTACCTAATCTTGCCAACTTTCTTTATCTAATCCTTGATGATGCGCTTGCTGACCCACGTTTATACCTATTCCTTGCTGATACACTTTACCAGTAAAGTGTGCCGGCAAGGATTAGGCAAAGTGTGCCGTCAAGGATTAGGTAAAGTGTGCCGGCAAGGATTACGTAAAAATTTCTTTTATAGAATCTAAGAATTCCTTCTAAGATCTTGTAGAATCTTATAGATGTTTTTTTTTTAGGTAAGGTGTGTCAGCAAGGATTAGGTAAAGTGTGCCGGCAAGGATTAGGTAAGGTGTGTCGGCAAGGAGATTAGGTAAGGTGTGTCAGCAAGGATTAGGTAAAGTGGGTAAACAAGTATTAGGTAAAGGGTAAACAAGGATTTGGTAAAGTGTAACAGCAAGGATTAGGTAAAGTGAGACAGCAAGGATTAGGTAAAGTGAGACAGCAAGGATTAGGTAAAGTGTGATGGCAAGGATTAGGTAAAGTGTGCCAGCAAGGATTAGGTAAAGTGAGACAGCAAGGATTAGGTAAAGTGTGATGGCAAGGATTAGGTAAAGTGTGCCGGCAAGGATTAGGTAAAGTGTGCCGGCAAGGATTAGGTAAAGTGTGCCGGCAAGGATTAGGTAAAGTGTGCCGGCAAGGATTAGGTAAAGTGTGCCGGCAAGGATTAGGTAAAGTGTGCCGGCAAGGATTAGGTAAAGTATGCCGGCAAGGATTAGGTAAAGTGTGCCGGCAAGGATTAGGTAAAGTGTGCCGTCAAGGATTATGTTAAGTGTGACGGCAAGGATTACGTTAAAATTTTTTTTTATAGAATCTAAGAATTCCTTATAAGATCTTGTAAAATCTTATGAGATGTTTTTTTATGGGCAAGGATTACGTAAGGTGTGTCAGCAAGGATTAGGTAAGTGGGCCAGCAAGGATTAGGTAAAGTGTAACACAGACTTCTCAACCTAAAAATCAGAGGATATTGAGACCCAAGTCAAAATATATTGAAATTTGGCACGTTATATTGAGATTGCTATAAATGCTTGTAATATAATAATGGTAGCTAAGTGTATTGTAACCGGCAGTGATAATAAAAAGAAAGTATTAGTAATGTCAAAACTGAAGTTTTATGAGTGCTGTTGATTGTATATTCTTGTATAGCACTTTTAGCTTTTTCCACCATAGCTTCTGATGGGGTCCAAGAGAATGTATCACTGATATGGGTCTTGACAATAATTAATGACGATACAGTACCTTCAATTTTTAGTGAACTTCTGCTAATGAAAAAAAGCAGAGCATGCAAGCTTCAACATTGACCCCCATGTGGCATTTTGTTTATGTAGAAAACCAGGTGAATGTAGTAGCTAACTAAATATTGGGAAATATTAAGATAAGTTTGGAAATATTGAGAATTAGCTTTTGAGATATTGAAATATAGGTCAAAATATTGTGTCTCACTACCAAAATGTTGAGAGGTCTGTTAGTAACAGCAAGGATTAGGTAAAGTGTGACAGCTACGAGATTAGGTAAAGTAGGCCAGCAAGGATTAGGTGAAGTGCATCAGCAAAGGTTAGGTAAAGTGCCTAGCATGGATCAGGTAAAGTGTATTCAGCAACTTTAGCAAGGATTAGGTAAGGTGTCTGCAAGATTTAGGTGAAGTGTGCAAGCAAGGATTAGGTATAGTGCCTAGCATGGATCAGGTATAACATGGATTAGGTAAAGTGGGTCAGCTAATCCTTGATGACGGTGTTGCTGACGCTCTTCACCTAATCCTTGCTGATGCATAATCCATGCTGATGCACTTAACCTAAAGACCCTTTGGCATAACAAGATAATAAGTACATTTTGGTAAAGGGTCATTACCATGTGCACGGCTTATTTGAGGTGTGCGAGTAAATTGGTGCAGAAGCAATAACAAGTACTGGGCCCTGGCCTTCATTTAGATAGTCCATAAAGGTGCAAGTTTTCAACAATCAGGGGACGAAACTTTTTTCTATTGCATTGAAAAATAAAGCAAATATAAAGGAAAATGAATGATAACTTCGAATAATATTGGTACTATCAGTCAAGATAATTTAAACGGCAATCCTTCGTGATTTCCGGCTCCATGTAATTTCTATATCTTCAAGTTCACTCTCACTTAGTTTAACTTTAGTCTATGCGCTACTTTCATTAGAAAAGATAAGCTTAAATCTTTCGAACAGCTTCTCAAGGCAACGTTTAACCCTTTCGTTCCGGATCCCGCTTTAAAGCGGGTTAAGACCGATTGACTTCTCCGAATTTTTAAAAATAGTTACTTTATAGCTAGAACCTTCAGATTGCATACACAGGTGCCCAATGCATTGGAGAAGCATCTAAAATAGCTTTCAGCCAGGACTGCTTCGACAGTACCTCACAGCAGTTGCGTTTATTTCTTCCTCGGCAAAAAAAAAAACATCGGTTCTCCGTCGAATTTTAAAAAAAGTTACCTTCTTCACAGCAGCTTCATTTATGGATCCAGTCATCTCCAGAGCTTTGTAGAAGCAGCAAAAAATTGCTTGAGCTCAGTAGCCTTCCATAACACATTGAAACAACCGCTTCTTTGCCGACCAAGACTTTGCGGTTTGACTTACTGTCTTCTCCATTTTTTATAAAATCGCCAGTTCAACTGGGGACCTCCCTATTACGTACAGTCTTAGGTAATGCTTATTACATCATAGGAAAAAAGTGAGCGTGTCGTGTGACCTCGGTAACTATGCAAAAAAAAATTTTTTTCAAAGTCATTTTTTGGAAGATGGCGTCCACAAGTTACAATGCGGTGCAAGTTTTAGACTTGCTTGATGTTGACTCTAGCGACTCAGGATCAAGCGGAGAGAAGGGAGACGACATCTAGGGCTATAGGAGGCCCTGTATCAGGGTTGGTGGACCAGACCCCGTCAACTCTGATACTGAAAATGGGAGTCAAGAAGATGATCGAGGTAAGCTTGTCTTTCTCTTGTCTTTCTCTTGAAAAATAGCAAGCTTCTGTTGTGGAAAAGGACTTATTTATAGCTATATTGAGATAGAGTAAGCTGTTTAGCTATAATATTATATATATTTCATTGAGTTTTGAGATTTGAAAGTGGCTTGTGGTTTTTTGAACAAATTCAAATTTTCAAAAAAATTAAAAAAAGTTTTTACCACATATACTACTAGGACCAGATGTGAATGCAGTCACCGACCCAGATTACGCAGATGAGGGGACAGGAGCACAGTCTTCCAGTGATGAAGGAGAGGATACCGGACCTGAGTCTTCCAATGATGAAACACGAATAGGCAACAGGTTCCAGTGATGAAGAAGAGGAAGTGGCTCCTCCTGCTCCGAGTTCTGGACGTCCTCTAGGTCGGAGAAGGCGGGAATTGAAGAACAAGAGTCGGGTGGATGAGGTAGGGGGAGAGTGGAAGAAAGATGACAACACACCCATTGATATTCCATAATCTTTTGTGTAAAGGACCACAGACTTTGATATTTGTGGCTGCTCCCCCCCCCCCCTCCCCCTCCCTGAACATCCCAAAAGTTGTAATATGTATTGTTATTGTCGTTGTCGTTGTCTGTGTTTTTGTGGTGTTGTAGTGGAGCTTCACACTCGATGTATATGTGTGTGCGTGGAGTTGAAATGTTATTCTGGCACTTCCAGATCTAACCGGGGAGGGAACGAACTCGGGGGTGGGGGGGGTGGGGTCTTTTCTAATCGGGGCTACTATGCCCATGTAAGTTGAATTTGTATGTGTGTGTGTGTACACCAGTCAATTTATATTATACATTTATTTTTATGACCTGTATTCATCTGTATCTTCTTTTTCTAGTGTGTGTGTGTGTGTATGTGTGTGTGTGCATTTGTGGAATGAGAGAGAGCATTCGTGGACAAACAGTATGTGGCACTTCCGTATACAACCTGGGAGGGAACTCTGGATCTTTTTGGATCGTGACTACTATGCCCATGTAAGTTGAATTTCATGTGTGTGTGTGTGTGTGTGTACACCAGTCAATTTATGTATAATAAATTATACATTTATTTTTATGATCTGTATTCACCTGTAGCTTCTTTTTTCTTGTGTGTGTGTGTGTATGTGTATGTGTGTGCGTGCATTTGTGGAAAGAGAGAGAGAGCAACCATGAACAAACAGTATGTGGCACTTCCGGATCCAACCTGAGAGAGAACGAACTCGGTCTTTTTCGGTCTGTGACATCATCCATGCCAAGTAAGTTGAATTTCATTTCAACTTACTGATATTTGGGTGTCCAGCTAGGGCTGGGGGGATTATGGTACAAGAATGTCAGTGAAAAGTAATGACGGGGGAGGGGGGGTTATGGTACAAGAATGTCAGTGAAAAGTAATGACGGGGGAAGGGGGGGTTATGGTACAAGAATGTCAGTGAAAAGTAATGACGGGGGAGGGGGGGTTATGGTACAAGAATGTCAGTGAAAAGTAATGACGGGGGAGGGGGGGGGGGCTCAATTCAGCGAGGCCAGCTGTTATGTTACAAATGTCATTGTTGTCTTGTGTTTTTTGGTATTGTATGGAGGTTCCGGATCCTATGGGAGGGATCGTTCAGTCTGTGACACCATCCATGCCGGGTAAGTTGAATTCCACGTGTGTGCTTGTACTGCTTTTCATTTTCAAAGTACACTTTCTCAATACATGTTTCTCTCATGTACAGTGTAGAGTATACATACCAGGGTTCATACAGTGGGAGGCATGGCTGGGTTCCCCCCTATAGAATTTTGGGAGTTGAATAGAAATGAACACTTAGGAAGCATTTATTTTTAGTCTGATATTGTATCCCATTATGTTCCTATCATAACTGAGCCATTTAGTGCATAGGACCGAACACTGATCATCAGTGTGAAGTATAGACTCTATGCAAAGATGTGCATCAAAGTAGTGTAGGTTCCAAAAAATGGGTGTGGCGAAGTACACTCGGAGCCCCACCCCAAACAAAAATCCTGTATGAAACCGCATACAATACATCATAAAGTTGCAATTATATAGGATCATGAATAATTTGTTGTTTGTATTACAAATATCTTTGTTGTTTGTGTTTTTGTGTGTATGAAATTGTTTTGTAGTGGAGCTCGACGTCCGATGGCATACGTTCCTTGTGGACACTCATAGATGTCTCCTACATGATCACAATCAGCACCACACAGAACAAACAACATATTTTATTGTTGAACTAATATAATATTGGTATAAAATGCATCAAACAATATTATTTCTATTTTTTTATTGATGGGAAAAGTGGATTTTTTGGGGGAAAAAAAATTTTTTTTTTGAAGTATTAGTAGATGGCTTAAATATTATTCAATTTTCTCAATCAAAAAATGAGGGGAATCCCAAACTCTTGGTCTATTTAGTGATATATGGTTGCTATGGGGTTTTCCCAGCCAACATCGAGTTAAAAAAATAAAACGGCAATGCTCTATTCCGCGGTAGAAAATTAGATTTTTCCGCGCGCGTCAAAACAATTCAGGAACGAGAGGGTTAATTAACTTTGTTGGTGAAAAGCAGAGGCAGTCATAACAGGAATACAATTCCCTCAAATGATATCCACTCAAATTTGAATATATACTTTGTTGGCATGTAATTGACAACCAGCTCTTTCAGCTGAAGAGTGTCAAATGATCTTGCCTGTTAATTTTCTTCATGGACTGAACATGTCAGAGTAGTGCAAGGGGAGCGAGATTCGGCTAAGTGGGAAGGGGAGGGGTGGTGGGTGAAATTCAGCCAAGGGGGGATGGGCAGTGGATGAAATTCAGCTGGGGGAAAGGGCAGTGGGTGAAATTCAGCTAAGGGGGGCGGCCCCCCAGGCTCCACCTTAAATGAAGCCCTCTGGGCCTGTTTTGGGCGCGAGCTATTTCAACGAGATGCGATAATTCTTGCTGATAAAATTTTAATACCTCATCCGTGCTGACGTACACTTTACCGATCGTTGGTGGTACACTTTACCCAGTCTCTTTGGTGATGCACTTTGCCCAATCTCCTTGGAGGTGCACTTTACCCAATCCTTGGTGGTGCACTTTACCCAATTATTGGTGGGGCACTTAACCCTATTCTTGGAGGTGCACTTTACCCAATCTCCTTGGAGGTGCACTTTACCCAATCCTTGGGGGTGAACTTTACCTAATCCTGGCTGACACACTTTACCTAATTCATATAGATTATGCTGCAAATAAACCTAGCTACGATAGATTTTCTGCTCGTGAAAAATTCATATTATGGTGTAGGAGATTTTTGAGAGTTTATTTCTCTTTCTGAAGAGCATCGGAATTCTAAATTTAATACAAGTCAGTCCTTGAATACTTATACTTACTCTAAAATACAACTTTCAGGTATTGTAGGCAGAAATTACTATAATCTGCAGGTTCTAACTGAGAAAAGTGGTAATACTCTGGGGGGGGGGGGGTTAGAAGGGACTCTTTTTAGTAGTTTCCCTATGCTACGTACTTTTAAAGTTCACATTTGCTACCCATCAGAGTTCTGACTACTCTGACAAAGTTGAAAATAGTCCTACAAAGTTGAAACTAGTCCATTGTAGAGAATCTGTGCTCCCTTGAAAGCATCAATTGAATAGGCTATTTATTTTATCGTCTTTGTTGTAATAGAAGGGAAAGTGATTTTTTCGTTTTATACTCCTATTCGCTCATTGTATACCTAATTGATAGACTACCCTTTACCTAATTTGTGCCGACATCCTATAGATAATTTGTGCTGACACCCTTTACCTGGTTTATGCTGATACCCTCGATACTTTTCAGGTGCCTTTACCCAATCACACTGACACCCTTGGTCTGATACTTGCCCGTTTAGTTTATACTGATATATTCTAAATTATTCTGATATAAATTATATTTATACCAAGTAGCTTTTAGACTCCTCAATATCCTTTTCTTCAATAATTGGAATTACGTGTGAGAAAAAATTCTAGTTAGTGCTGAATACAATAAGACTCCAGAGTTCCAGACAATAGGGTTGTTCATAACTCTTAAAGTTCTGTATCTCAGAAGCCTTAGCTAACAATTTTCTGATTCCGCTGTAAGAATTTTCTGATCAACTTTTCAGATACGTAGACAAATTGGCACAAATGAATAGAACTAATTAAAATATCTAACTCATAGCAAAACCTCCCAGATTATTTTGTATTTATGACCTGTTGGGTAATGATATCTCTGTAATTTGATTTTTTTTTGTTGTTGTTGTTGTTGTTTTTCATTGTAATAATGAAGTATGTTTTCTCTTATAGGCCAGAATGTAGAAACTGAGCCTAGTGATGAAGGTAAGGCAAATATTTGTGAATATTTTGCATTATATTAATTCTTACTGTTGTTGGTGTACATTAGATCAAGTGACCGAGTTTTTATTTGCGGATGAAGGCAATGAAGACAATTAGAGACTTAATTTAACAATTACCGCATTGCTTGTTTTATTTGTTTGTTTGTTTTAAAGCTATTTACAATAAAAAATTCTGTTGAGTTGATTAACCAAGTTATCAAGTGGGTTACAATAGTGGTTTTCATGAAGTTGGCAAACTTATACAAGGGGGTTATCACAGAAGTTCCAGACCTGTCAGGGTGGTTACCAAGGCGTTGCAGATCAGTTATAGTGGTTACCTAGAAGTTACCAATCTGTTCAGGTAGTTACCAAATCGTAACAGACATGTCATGGAAGTTTCCAAAAAGTTGCAGACTTGTTAAAGTGGTTTCCAAAAAGTTGCAGACTTGTCAAAGTGGTTGCCAATGAGTTACACTCCAGGTTTGCAAGTTTGTTAACTGGCTTGTTAATTAGTGTCCGTTCCAAGAGTATACAAGCTAGTTACAAAAGTTGTTAACCATCTGCTAACCAAGTGTGAACTATTGGTTTACAAGCTAGTTTGCAATTTGTAAACTCTGGCTTTTGGCCTTGTGTTTATTGTATCACCACAGAGTATGACCTCAGTTGACCCCTGAAGAGGATTTCGGCAAGAAGTCAAAATGTCAGGTTAAGTTTTAATTAAAATTTTGGCTGTTAGAACAAGAAAAATTTGCTATTATTGCCCGAGAATGACTGAAAATCAGGAATATTGTAGTTTTTGCCGGCCTGCGGTAGCTAATAAAAACTGAATGTTCGTGATGTGAATAAAGGTCACCTTCTAATGAACATACATGTGTGTATGTATGTGTGTGTTTGTGTATTGAATTCATTAGTATTAGCTCAATTCTCTGAGTTATCAGAGAATAATTTATACCAGTTCAAGTTACATTTAGAGAGCAAAACAGTAATCAGGGTGTCATTATTCTAATGTTGGTGTGCTTAGTTGCCCCTTATCAATTATAAGTCATAAACATGACATCACACAAACCACACCCACTTTAGGAGCACATTTTTATTATTTCTGTGAGAAATTAAAAAAAAATGAGTGCATTTAATGTAGTACTGTATGCTGTGGGGTGAATGAATGCCAGCAACTGTTACTATAAATTAATTTAAACTGTGAGAAAAAATAAATAAATAAAATATATATAATACTTATTACAGGAGTCAGAGTGTGATATGGCGAAATATTTCACGAGCAGGCTAATTTATTTTCATGAGCCAGAGGCGAGTGAAAATAAAGCCTGAGAGTGAAATATCTTACCATAACACTCTGACAAGTGTAATAAGTGGTTTATTCCACACTAGATATCTTCACTAACTGTAGTTAGTACTAGAGGAAGGGTAACTCAGTCATAAAGTTGGTTGTAGGGGCTACCCACAACCTCAGCTGATATTTTAGCAGCTTCTCTAACCCTGTAGAGCAGGGTACACCAGAGGAGGTAGCAGTAAAACAGAACATTTAAAAAGTTTGGCCAGTTGCTATAACTACAAGGGTATGAGCTTGCGCAGTATAGCGTGAAAAAACAGCTTGAAATATCGTGAGTTATTTTACTGGTCATGTACCTAAAAATATCATTGTGAAGATATCTAGGGTGGGATAAATAAATATAATATAGCTATATATATAATAGCTATAGTAAGTGTTGTATTATTAGCTACTCAGTTACACCCACTGCGTACATTGTAACTAACTTCTACAATAATTCTATAATAATATAACAATTTGCTAATTATTCTTTAGAAAACAAATAAACAGTAACCATGGAAACCATATTAAAATTATAATAGCTCACTTGTTCAAAACAATTCCATAAAACAAATATTTATTAGTGAATAGTAGAAGTAAACAGTTTCTTAAGTTTGCTATTCCCATCATATCCTCCCATAACATGGACCTTGTCTGATGTCATGATACAGGTACAGTCACATACTGCATGTGGCAGTTGTCCAGCCTGGACCCAGGTATTAGTCTCAGGGACATAGCACTGGATGGTGGACACTCGCTTCTCACTCTTCTTGTCCCAACCACCGACTGCCAGTAGAGATCCTCCAATGTTGAGTGGACAGGAATCTGTACAGTTGAGTGAAGGTAGTTTGTTCCATATGTTGGAACTGTCTGATGAGGAGTGTGAAACAAGAGCCTCCAGAGATACACTATAGACATCAGGACTGAAATGTAACAGTTTCTCACGCATTCCCCCCATGAGGTACCAGGTATCTCCTAGTGTAGTAGACTTCATCCCGCTCCATGGTGTTGGTGTAGATGGTCCAGTGGACCACTGCATGTTGGATACATCAAGTATCTCAACACTAGCATGTAAACAAACTCCATGGCAACCACCAGCCACCACCAGCCAATGTTTATATGAAGTAGCTGAAGGCACAAAGCGAGGTGTAGACATAGGAGGGAAGGGGTGTGTCCACTGGTTGCTGTCAGGCTGCCACTCTCCTAGCTCACTGCTAGCAGAGTCATCTCTATTGCTTCCTCCCACCACAACTAGTTTGTTGTTGATGGTAGTCATAGCAAACCACCTGGTACTGTATGGAGGTAGAGTGTGCCACTGGCAGGACTGTGTGTTGTAGGCTATCACTATGTAGTCATCCTCATCTCTGACAGTCTTTCCTCCTCCAACATACACTGTATCATTTATCTTTACTGATTGGATGTTTCCACTCATAGCCACTGGCATGTCAGGACCACGCCTCCAGTCTAGTTCTAGTGGGAATGTCTAAATAATAAACAAATACATTATCTGTAGTAAATTTTGATATCATTACTCATGTCTATATTACTATATCCTTTTATGTAAGGATATTGTTTATATTACTTGCACACTGTGTTCACTAAAAATAATAAAAAACCATATTGTTGCCATGGTTACTGTTTACATACTACTGGCAATTTTAATACTAATTACATAATAACAATACACTTACACAAAGTCTATGATTCCTATGTTTTGTTTATTTCATAGCTATTTACCTGGGATATACAAACAAATTATTCATTCCCAATTTATAAATACAATAACTGGTAGATTTTTGGTGGGAAAGTTAATTGATTCACGTACAAATAGAGAGTTGGCCTCGCGTGAGTAGATAGATAGCGGAGGGTAACTTGGGATTGGGCGGTATTACATTGAATGATTAAATGACCACAGGTTCTGGTGGCAAGTTTAACATTAGCATAGAGGCATGAAGTATACTTCTGCAAAAAATAGATTTATAATACTTATTACATGAGTCAGAGTGTGATATGGCGAAATATTTCAAGAGCAGGCTAGTTTATTTTCAGGATCAAGAGGTGACTGAAAATAAAGCCTGAGAGTGAAATATCTTGTCATGGTAACTCCATGCTAGATATCTTTATCAGTAGTTTGTTGGTAACCCTTGGTGTAAACTGGCTGTATAACTCTCTAGGGGCTCCTAATCCCCCCCCCCCCCCAAGCTGATATTTTAGCAGCAGTTCTATCCTGGTTGGGTAGGCTCCACTAGAGTAAGGAGCTTTAAAAACCCTGAAAACTGGTAAGCCAGGCAGGTTACTATGACTACTATGGTAATGAGCTTGAGAGCAATACAGCCATGAGATAACACTGTGATAACATGAGTTATCTCATATCTCACGATCATACCTAAAGATAACATTGTGAAGATACTAGCATGGAATAAATAATACTTATCAGAGTGTGTTATGGCAAAATATTTCAAGAGCAGGCTAGATTATTTCAGGAGCGAGAGGTGATTGAAAAAAAAAAAAGCCTGAGAGTGTAATAAGTGGTCTATTCTATGCTAAATACCTGTCCAGGCCCAGCCCTGAACGAGAAGTATTCACCACTTATTTACCGAACTTTTCAACTCATTCACGCATGCACACATTCACGTACTTTTTGTTCGTGCGTCAACCCAGTTACTTCAGTTACCCGTCCGTTGTTATAAACATTCATTCACGCACATTTTAAAGTTAGTTGTCAATAGTATCGAACAGTACAGAGCTGTTTTAGATAGCTACCTAGACAATTCTATTTGTTAGCTAGCTAGGCTAGGCTAATTAACTACTTAGTGTTCCCGTGGCACTATAACTACGGGTGGTCCTTCACTAGTACTTCTAGATCATCAGGTGAACGGAGTTACGCCCGCTCATCATTTTTGGTCCTTCGAGCCGGATACTGACACTGAAGATTCGCCTACCGGTGGCTCGATTATCGAAGGAATTCACTACCTACTTCTTCAACTACAATCAACTTCTTCAACTACAATCAACTTCTTCAACTACAATCTACTTCTTCAACTACAATCTACTTCTTCAACTACAATCTACTACTTCAACTACTGTCTACCTTCATATTCAATAACTATACCTACACTAGCCGACTATGCCTCTTAACACTTTAGAGGACGAACTCAGTCGTATCAACAAACTTACTAACCCAGCGTTCGTCAATCGTAAACGGGCCGCTTACAAGGGTCATCTTGTAAAATTTACTTCTCAAGTTGATTCTCTCATTCTTCCGACCGCTAAAACCCTCAAACACAACGAAATCCATAAGAAGTTAACTGAGATCAACAGGACGTATAGCTTATTCGACGCATCACAGGAACGGTATTTAGAGCTCAACGTTAATAGCGAGGATTTCAATTTTGATGTTGAACAGGACGCGGGAGAAGGAATTCGTGAGGAATTTAAGCTGTTAATTGATCGCCTCGATCTTGCACTTGATAGACAAAAGACTTGTTACAGGGGTACTACTATTTGTGACCAGCTATGAGAAAACCAACCACTTGTGAAAAAAATTGAAAATTGAGATTTTAGTCTTAAACAAGAGAGAATTTTATGCTGAGCGCGGTGATACCTCATTTTGAACATTCCGTTGCTCACGGGAGAAGATACGGCCTAAAACGCTTCAAGGTGTTTTGATATACCGTCCAACGATATATTGAGTTTTAACGCCGCAATTGAAAATTGGAGCCGTCCGCATACGGTCCGTGTTACTACAGCTCAGCATTTTTGCCGGTAAATTATTGACACGTGGATAAAGACGAGTTTGTTTGCATAGCTAGCTACCGGGGAGGAGAACGAGTACACAGCGGTGTTCTAGGTAAGCAGAAGGGTTTAGAATAAGAGTAAATGTAAGGGAGTAAAAGTTTGTCCTGTATGGCTATAAGCTCTACCTTACTTCCTATTCGAGTCGGAAGTAACAGCCTAGCACACAGCGATAAGGTCAAGAATACCTTCAGTCCCAGCGTTCACAAGGTCGCTGTCCATTCCCAAAAAAGGTAAGAGCTCTTATCTTTCAGTCTATGTCAAGTTCTGCATGCCGGGCGCGGGAGTATCTATAGTAACCAGCGGGAATTATTCCACAGGACTCCGTACGCGGACTCGCGGTAAATAGAGTCAGTTTTTGCTTTTAAGTTTTGTGCCTTAAAAGTCCGTCCAATTGAACTAAAATTTGGTAGGTAGATAGATCCAAGGCATTTGTTTAAGAAAATGAAAGAAAAAAAAATTGAACAAAATCGGACTTTTTTACTTTCAGGACCCGCCCGCAATTTTGAATTAATTTTACAAGTGGTCGGTTTTCTCATAGCGGGTCACATTTATGGAGAGCTTCAAATGCTGGTGGATCAAGCAGACCCTATTACCGGACTATTATTCAATTCATATCAGGATCTTAAAAGACGTTCATTGGATTTTCGGAACGAGGTTCAACGACTGGATGTTTCAGATGCTGACCTTGATGAATTAGTCTCCAACATTGAACGATCTGTCAAAGATCTGTTTGCCAGGGTTAGCCGGGATCCCAAGCCTTCAACTACTACACCGTTAACCATTATTGAAGCTAAACCCAAGTCCCGCATCGATCGCGTGAAGCTTGAACTACCGCATTTTAATGGTGAAGCGATGAAGTGGCCAGCTTTTGAAGATGCATTTTCAAAAATGGTCATGAAGGATGGCTCCTTTTCCCCGGAGGACAAGGCCCTCTTACTTCTAAAATCAGTCACCACAACCGAAACTAAGCGTTTGGTTGAAGCTCAGATCAACGCTAAGAACTACGACGGCGTCTTCGATACACTCAAGGCAAGGTTTGGTATTCCCAAGTCCATTTATCGGGAGCACTTTCTTGCTGCTAGCAGGAAGTATACTATTGGTCTCAATAAAAGAGATTTATTAAATGCTGTGGACACCTGGGAAGTTCTACGCTTAGGTCTTCAAAATCATTCCTCTGATCCTTTTGAAAACTTGCTGGGTAGTCTATTGGAGAGCCATTTGGATCAAGAATTATCCCAGAAGTGGACCGACTATTCATCAGCAACAAAGTCTCCACCTACTGTCAAGGAAATCCTAGCATTCTTCCTTGACAAAGCTCAAACTTCAATTCCTGCTGAACCCGGTCGCAAATCTCAATCTACGGATCATCCTTCGTCATCCAAGTCAAAGAAGGTCAACGTTGCCAAAGTCAACCCACAGTGTCAAACGTCTACAAACTCTTCATCTGCTCCAAATACTCATTCGAGATCCTCTCATGTCTGTCCTGCTTGTGGAAAAGGTTGTAGCTCACTGAACTGGTGCGAAACCTTCAAGACCTGGGACTTATCACGGCGTTCACAGTTAGTGCATGCACACAAGAGATGCCTTAACTGCTTGAGTCCTGGCCACAAACGGGAGGATTGCCGCTCACGTAAGAATTGTTTTACTTGTGGACAGCGCCATAATACGCTACTTCACGAGGAATCTCAAACTACTCCTCAAAATCAATTGCAACCTTCGTCCGCCATTCCAAATACGGCCGCTACTCCCGTACAACCATCCACTAATTCTAAGCGATGTGCTCGAGCAGGTCAATCTCCCACTACTCTATACACCACAGCAATCGCTAATGCTTCTTTTGGAGACCGGACTCAACAGATCAGAGTTTTCTTTGATTCTGGATCTGGAATCACTTTAGTCACAGAAGACCTGGTGTCTCGATTACAAGCTTTTCGTGAACGTTACGATTTGTCTTTTTCAGGGGTTACTGGTAATGGTCATTGCAAGCACAAGGTCTGGTTAAAACTCTCTTCTATTTACGAAGACGTACCTGAGTATTACCATATTGAATGCCATGTTGTTCCTCGCATAGACCCAGTCGAATCACCTCACAACAAGAACTACATCCTTTCAGACCCTAATGTCACTAAGTGCCAGCCTCTATCAGATCCGACACTGGGAGGTTCTGTAGACATGCTTGTCAGTCAAGACGACTACGTTCGCCTTCAGGTCGGAGGGCTTGCCTATGCAATGAACCACCAGGTGATGATGATGTACACCAAATTTGGTTGGGTCTTAGGAGGATCAGCTCCAGGAGACTCTCAGGATAATAGAGTTTATCGCATCGCACTTCATGATGATCCAAGCGAATTGGATCTACAACTACTGTGGGAGCTTGAAAAGGTACCCTCCTCTGAGTCAAACTACTCCACTGCTGAACAGCAAGCCTTAGATAATTTTCAAGACTCGCACCGCATCCTACCTAGTGGAAGATTTTCAGTCTCACTTCCACGCAAGGAGTCTGCTCCTGTCCTCGGGGAGAGTCGCTCTACAGCTATCAAGCGTTTCTTGATGAATGAGAAAGCGTTGGAGCGAAAAAACCAATTTTCTGCCTTCACAGATGTCTTAAAGGAATACCTTACTCTGGGACACGCTGAACCTGTGCCTCTAGATGAACTTCATTTACCTGCTTCAGCTACATTTTATCTACCGGTGCATGGCGTCGCCAAGGAAAGTTCGACAACTACCAAACTAAGGGCCGTATTCGACGCCTCGGCCAAGTCAAAATCTGGATGTTCTTTGAATGATCAACTCCTGAGTGGACCTAATTTGTACCCATTGTTGTCGTCAGTGTTACTTCGTTTTCGTCTTCATCAAGTTGCTTTTACCGCTGACATCTCCAAAATGTTTCGGGAGATAGCTCTCAATGAGGAAGAATGGAACTTTCACCGGTTCCTGATGCGTAATGATAATGGTCACCTTCAGGACTTCAGGATGAATCGTCTTACGTTTGGTGTTAAAAGTTCACCTTTTTTGGCGACACAAGTTTTGAGACAACTTGCTAGTGATTATCAGACGCAGTACCCAGACGCAGCACGAACAATCCTTGAAGATTTTTACGTGGATGATTGTATCTCAGGCGCATCCACCGTCGAAGAGGCTACCAAAACTAAGGAGCAGCTTCTACAACTACTCTCTTCAGCAGGAATGCTCCTTCGAAAATGGAGGAGCAATTCACCTCAATTTCTTCAAACGGTTCCAATTGAACTGCAAGAGACGGCTGGTTTAAAGATTGCTGACCCATCAGCTTCTGCTAAAGCTCTTGGAATCTGTTGGGATGTTTCATCTGATAACTTTTACGTCTCTACACCAACTTTTAACTCAGTTGATCGTCCAACAAAACGAATTGTTGCTTCATCTGCAGCACGTGTTTTTGACGTTCTGGGTTTTTATTCTCCGTCTGTCCTACCGGTCAAGATTATTCTGCAGCAGCTATGGAAGTTGGGTTGCAACTGGGACGACTCTATTCCAGACAACCTTGCTGATAAATGGAAGGAGTGGTCAACTCAAATCGAACGTTTGTCTTCGCATCCTATTCCCCGACTGCTATTCGATGTTGGTCAAGAGATTCGTTCTGTTCAACTGCATGGGTTTTCTGACGCCTCCAACCTGGCGTATGGCGCCGTAGTCTACCTGCGTGTGTTGTACGAAGACCTACACGTCTCAGTTACTCTAGTCTTTTCGAAAGCTCGTGTTGCTCCTCTGAAAGAACAGACAATTCCAAGATTAGAGCTTTGTGCCGCCCATTTGCTCGCAAAGATATTATCCACCACGGCTGATGTTTTGAGAGTGTCACCAGACAACGTCTACGCCTGGGTGGATTCGATGATTGCTTTGTGCTGGATACGCAAGAGTTCTTCAACACTTAAGACGTTTGTAGCCAACCGGGTTTCTAACATTCAAGCTCTTCTCCCGCCAGAGCAATGGCGCTATGTACCTACAACTGACAATCCTGCTGACTTAGCCAGTCGTGGTGTCTTACCTGATATCTTGATCTCCTCTTCACTCTGGTGGCAAGGACCTGAATGGTTACATGAAACTCAAGAATATTGGCCTGCTTTACCTATTGGATCACTGCCTAAGAATCTTCCTGATTTGAAACCTATTCCAGTACTCCGTCTTTGCCCGACTCTAGATCCACTATTTTCTCGGTATTCTTCGTTCCACCGTTTGTGCAGAGTGCTGGGCTGGTGTTTCAGATTTATCAACAAAGCAAGAAAATTGTCCTCTTCCAAATCACTTCCTCTATTTCTAACAACTACCGAACTCATGACTATAAAAACCAAACTACTTCGTCTTTCTCAAGAGGAAACTCACTTGGAGTATATCGACCTGATTAGTCAAGGAAAATCAATTCCTCCCTCTTCTTCACTCAGCAAGTTGGACGTCAATATCGGAGAAGAGAGTCTACTACGGGTCTCTGGAAGAGTGAGAGACACACTTCAACCGACTACTCCAAAATCGTACATACTTCTCAGCACTAAATCATCTATTGCTCGTTTGCTACTGACTACTCTACATCAGGACCTATCTCATGCTGGACCTTCCGTTATGTTGTCTGTCATTGCAGAGACATATCACATTGTTAACGTTAAGCAATTCGTGAAAGGTCTCTGTCGGTCCTGTGTTACTTGCCAAAAGGCTCAAGCTCAAACTCAACAACAACGTATGGGTATGCTTCCCCTTATTCGAACTACTCCTGCTCCTCCATTTCATCACATTGGATTGGACTACGCTGGTCCTGTTTATCTACGCCAGGGTTCTGCACGACGTCCTGTTAAAGTGAAGGCATACATATGTCTGTTTGTGTGCATGGTCACTAGAGCTATACACTTGGAGTTATGTACAGATCTCTCTACGGAGTCATTCATGGCAGCACTGTCTCGGTTCATTGGACGAAGAGGAATTCCAGAGAGTGTTAACTCAGACAATGGGACCACATTTCAAGGAGCTGCTCGAGATTTGAAGGATCTCTACAAGTTCCTGGATGATAAGAAAACTCAGGGTGCTATCTCTGAATATTGTGCAAAGGACCAAATTCGTTGGAGTTTTTCACCTCCTCGTGCTCCGCATTTTGGAGGGTTGTGGGAAGCTGGAGTTCGTATAATGAAGGCCCAACTTCGTAAAGTTCTTCCACCTCATCTACTCACCTACGAACAACTTTCTACTATTCTGATTGATGTGGAGGCGATTCTCAACAGTCGGCCCATACTGCCTATAGATAGTACAGATCCTGATGGTCCCAATGCTCTCACGGCAGGCCACTTTATCATTCAACGCCCTTTGAAATCTCTTCCAACAGCCACAGATTCCAAGAGAAACATTGGCAGTCTGCGCCGATGGAATTTGGTGAAGCGGATCTCAGCAGATATCTGGTCCTGCTGGCTGTCTAGATATTTGCAATCTGTTCAGTCTCGATCAAAGTGGAGTGGAGTGAAACGGAATTTTGATCTTGGAGACATTGTTCTTTTAAAAGATGAGGCTCTACATACTCGCTCATGGCCATTGGGAAAGGTAGTACAAGTATATCCAGGAAGTGACGGACTGGTTCGTGTAGTTGACTTACTTCTCAACGGGAAAAAGTATAAAAGAGCAACTAATCGTTTGGTGCTTCTTGTCCCTAATGAAACTGTTGCCTCGCCCCGGGAGGATGTCCAGGCCCAGCCCTGAACGAGAAGTATTCACCACTTATTTACCGAACTTTTCAACTCATTCACGCATGCACACATTCACGTACTTTTTGTTCGTGCGTCAACCCAGTTACTTCAGTTACCCGTCCGTTGTTATAAACATTCATTCACGCACATTTTAAAGTTAGTTGTCAATAGTATCGAACAGTACAGAGCTGTTTTAGATAGCTACCTAGACAATTCTATTTGTTAGCTAGCTAGGCTAGGCTAATTAACTACTTAGTGTTCCCGTGGCACTATAACTACGGGTGGTCCTTCACTAGTACTTCTAGATCATCAGGTGAACGGAGTTACGCCCGCTCATCAATACCTTCACCACAGTAATTTGTCCTAGGGTTAATAAGGTGAGTTATTTCAAGTGTCACTTACATAACAATTAACATTGTGTACATGGAATATATATATAAAGAACCACGAAGTGAAACCAAAGAAACCTGACAATCCTACTGTGTCTTCTTCTAATAATTAAATCATAAACTCTATTGGCATAACTAACTCATTTACACTTTACCATTATAATTTACTAGCAAGTACTCTGCCACATAGTGGCGCTTGACGTATTGCAAAGTAAGAATGCAGTAGCACAAGTTATCTTGCTCAGTTATCATTCTCTACCATTGGTTAAGGTGACATAAGTTTCCCTCTCTTGCTCTCTTTTTTCTCAACTATCTGACCTTTTCTTCTACCCCACCTCTCCTATCTTCAGCTCTTATTCTTGAGTCTGGGGCCCCCTTTTTCTTTGTCTATCTCTCTTGTATTTCTGCCCTATTTTGAGAAACTTTTGTCTTCTATTTTGCATTTTTTTTGAAAACTAACCTCCGCCTTTACTCGTCGATTCCACCCGCTTTTTAGTTATAATTAATCGCTCACCTTTTACATTCTCTTCCATACTTTTGTGTTCCTTTCTGAAACTACGCCACATTCCATCGTCTATTGCACCCGCTTTTTAGAAATAACCAGCATGCTCTATTGAAAGTATGACACTTTATCTACAATAAAGTGACGATGCTTACCAAACCGCACAAAGCTCATGAATTATTCATTAATACACACACTGTTGGTCATCGTCAGTCGCCGTCGTTACTGACACACAAACATATTATTATTATAGATTAGACCTAGAGTAGTTAGTACTCTCGATAAAACATAAGGAGACACTGTTTGTAGGAATGCAAAATACTTACTAATGATTTCTTGTGGATAGACACTGAAGTGATGCGCTCCAGTTCCTTTGTTAGTCGCTCCACTTCAGATTGGAGAATTTGTTTCTCTATTTGATGGCGAGATTCTAGATGAAGCTTTTCTTCTTTGTGATGAGATTCTAACCGAATTCTTTCAGCTGCTATCTGGTCCCTCAGTTGATTGTTCTCAGTCTTCTGTTGATTGTTCTCAGTCTTCAGTTGATTAATCTCAGTCTTCTGTTGATTGTTTTCTGCCCGTACTTGCATGACACTTGTCTCCAATTGATGTTTCTCTTCAATAAGTTGTGTATTTGCAGACTCCATCATTTCTAGTTTTGAAATTTCTTCAGTCAATTCTTTATTTTCTGTTTCTAATCTATTTTCAGACATCTAATAAAACACATCAAACGATAACACAATATTAAAAACTGATAAATGATGGCAAAAATTATGACAAAGCAAATATTATTAAACTCGTCAAAAAAAAAAGAAAATGAAACATGAGGGCATCAAAAATGTATAGCTCTGTAGAGTTGAGAAGCTACTGTTTACAATTGAAATAAATTTAAGTTTTAGTATAACTACTTCTAAATTAACAAGTAAACAATATCTCAGGGTGAATGGTATCATGATCACTACGACAATGATATCATTAAGATGTTGATGCAGAAATGAGGAGTTCATGTTTCAATCATACAATCAACCACCAACATCACGTACAATTACTAAATAGTTTGATCACATATATTATGACAAAAAAAAATAGTGTCAAAGTTTATATATATAGCTAAGCTATGCTGTTTGATATGCATGTTCAATATGCACTCAAGGTTTGGTGTGACATCTCAACTTGGACAAAGAAGAGTAATGAAATTATTGTAATAATTATTTGGTAGACTTAACCCTCTCGTTCCCGAATTGTTTGGACGCGCGCGGAAAAATCTAATCTCCTACCGCGGAATAGTGCATTACCGTTTTATTTTTTTAACTCGATGCTGGCTGGGAAAACCCCATAGCAACCATATATCACTAAATAGACCAAGAGTTTGGGATTCCCCTCATTTTTTGATTGAGAAAATTGAATAATATTTAGGCCCTCTACTATTACTTTAAAAAAAAAAAATTTTTTTTCCCAAAAAATTCCACTTTTCCCATCAATAATAATAATAAAAAAATAGAAATAATATTGTTTGATGTACTTTATACCAATATTATATTAGTTCAACAATAAAATATGTTGTTTGTTGTGTGTGGTGCTGATTGTGATCATGTAGGAGACATCTATGAGTGTCCACAAGGAACATACGCCATTGGACGTCGAGCTCCACTACAAAACAATTTCATATACACAAAAACACCAACAACAAAGATATTTGTAATACAAACAACAAATTATTCATGATCCTATATAATTGCAACTTTATGATGTATTGTATGCGGTTTCATACAGGATTTTTGTTTGGGAGGGAGGGGGGGTGGGGCTCCGAGTGTACTTCGCCAGGTCCAGCATCTTCTCCTTCGTCAATGGAAGACTCTGCTCCTGTTGCCTTATCTGCGTCCTCTTCACAATCCCTCTTCACAATCCCTCTTCACAATCGGGTCGGTGACTGCATACACATCTGGTCCTAGTAGTACATTCTGGTAAAAAAAATTAAATTTTTTTGAAAATTTGAAATTGTTCAACAAACCACAACCCACTTTCAAATCTCAAAACTCAATGAAATATATATATATTATAGCTAAACAGCTTTCTCCATCTCAATATAGCTATAAATAAGTCCTTTCCACAACAGAAGCTTGCTAGTTTTCAAGAGAAAGACAAGAGAAAGACAAGCTTACATCGATCATCTTCTTGACTTCCATTGTCAGTGTCAGAGTTGACGGGGTCTGGTCCCCAACCCTGATACAGGGCCTCCTATAGCCCTAGATGTCGTCTCCCTCTTCTCCGCTTGATCCTGAGTCGCTAGAGTCAGTATCAAGCAAGTATAAAACTTCCACAGCACTGTAACTGGTAGACGCCATCTTTCCAAATTGACTTCGAAAAAAAATTTTTTTTTGCATAGTTACCTGGATCACACGACACGCTCACTTTTTTCCTGTGATGTAATAAGCATTACCTAAGCCTGTACGTAATGGGGAGGCCCCCAGTTGAACTGGCGATTTTATAAAAAAAAAAGAAGACAGTAAGTCAAACCGCAAAGTCTTGGTCGGCAAAGAAGCGGTTGTTTCAATGTGTTATGGAAGGCTACTGGGCTCAAGCAATTTTTCGCTGCTTCTACAAAGCTCTGGAGATGACTGGATCCATAAATGAAGCTGCTGTGAAGAAGGTAACTTTTTTTAAAATTCGACGGAGAACCGATGTTTGTTTTTTTTGCCGAGGAAGAAATAAACGCAACTGCTGTGAGGTACTGTCGAAGCAGCCCTGGCTGAAAGCTATTTTAGATGCTTCTCCAACGCATTGGGCACCTGTGTATGCAATCTGAAGGTTCTAGCTATAAAGTAACTATTTTTAAAAATTCGGAGAAGCCAACCGGTCTTCACCCGCTTTTAAGCGGGATTGGGAACGAAAGGGTTAACAAATGATAGTGGTTCACATAACAACTTTACCTCGAGTTCTTTTATTCTTTTATTCTTTTCTTTAGTTTCCTTCATGAGTAACACATTGACTATGTTGACGGACCTCCCCAGATTCCCTCCATGTATGTTCTCCATTGCATCCTGTACTGGTGTTAGTGTCTCCAGTAGTTGCTCAGCAGTAGGTCTTGTTTGAGGAGTATTGTGCAGGCAATTAGTCACCATCTCTACTAGAATAGGATGAGACTTCAATAACTGATCCTCCAACTTCTTCATGTACACCTCACGACGCTCTACTTCAGTGCGACCAATAACTCGACCAGGATTGTGTGGATCTGAACGTGTAGCCAATAGCAGCTCTCCTGGAAATATCTAATCATATTATTGAAATTAATCAATTGATCACCATTATTAAAATTAAATAGATTCTTCAATTAACATAATATTGAGTAATGATCAATAAACATTATCATGGATTAATTTTAGTGAACTTTTACTTGATATAACACAATGTAAGACTAACACTTACTTAGAGTACTACAAAAATCATTAATTGAATTTTAAATAGCTTTGCACTAACAGTTTAAGTTGCATTGTAAAGTTAGTCTTACCTGTGTGAGTATGTAGAGGGCAAGATGTCCGAATGAGAACACATCTAGAGATGGGCCATATCTGTGGCTCTCGCTGAGAGCCTCTGGTGGCATGTACACAGTGGTCCCCGGATTCTTTGAGAGTGTTTGGGCTAGCTGAGCTGGTTTTAAAGTTACCATGCGAGAGTTTCCCATGTCAGTGATCTTAGCTGTCAGAGATGATGTGAGGAGGATGTTCCTTGCAGTCAGGTCTCTGTGGACTATTGGAGGTCCTCGACTATGCAAGTAAACTAAGCCACTGCCTGTGTCTGTAAGAATGGATATCTTGACTGCAAATGGAATATTAGGGGCACACTCCAGGAGGTCGTCCACACTCATTTCTAGTTTCTCCATCACCAGCAGAGGTAGCTCTGATCCCTCAAGGAAACACAGACCAAGGAACTGTGTTATGTTAGGATGTCGGAGACCTGCCATGAGTTGACATTCTCGTTGATATCTGTTTACAGTCTCTCCAACTCCTTCATTCCCAGGATCCAGTAATAGTTCGTGCATACGCTTGGCAGCACACAAAACCTTGCTATATTTTACCTGAAATACCATCATGTACCAGTTAAATAAATTAAACAAAGCTAAGTTTCAGTAATAAAAAAGAGGATTATTTGATGTGTATAAATGAGAATGATTGGTAATGGTCATCAAATTAGCAAACTTGTGAGGTAAGAATTGAGTAATTGAGTGCTAGGTGTGCCCATAACAGAGGCGTAGAGATCAGAGGGGATTGAGTGTATTTGATAGTGTGCATAAACTACAATGGTTTAAACTTCTATTGAGAACTTGGTACCATTAATGCATAAGCTTCAAAACGTTACACTGAGACCTAATCCTACCCAATCGTAGTGGCCAGAAGCCTAGTTACACGAGGCTGATATATCTCAACCAGTTTACAGCTTTTTACTCGAGTGTTCCATGAACCTATAGTACTGAAATATGGGACACAGAACAAGTTATTAGCTTTGGTGCAGTATTTATAGAAGAATAAACAAAGGAAACAAAAGTGGGTGTGGCCTTTTCAAGCATTTTCAAAATCCTACCCTCCCTCCCCCACCCTCCCAATGCAAACTTCTAGCTAGGGCATGCTATTCCAAGCATTCCTTTAGCTGCTAAGTTAGAGCACTCCACTTACTTCTAGTACTGAGCCATATGAACCTGTTCCAAGGGTCTTCCCTGTAGGTACCACCTGGTCTAAGAAATACTGCTGTAACTTCGAGTCTCTTCTAAAGGATCTAGACCAGCCTTGCCTCCTAGCCATGGATTTAACACTCTCCCGAAACGTGGCAGATCTCCTCAAAGCGCGCGGAACATAAACACACCACACACACACACACAAGCGAAGGAAACGCGACGTGTGAATAGGCAACGTTCGGTGGTCTAGGTGCCCGCCCACTATATTGTTGCCAAGCAGCGATCTTAAATCACTGAGACCTTAGGTAAAGGGTTGAAAGAAGTACAAGTAAAATATATATTCGTCAGTTGCTTCTCTATTGGTGCATCCAAAATTTGTCTACTTGTCTTTCGTCAGTGTCGCGTAGCCACCGTAACAGCTACGCTGGGAAAGGGTCTGGTTGCATTAGTACATGGTTCCAGTTCAATACCCTTCAGATCTCAAGGGGAAGTTGCGGTTCCGGTGGTGTGGTTGTCAGTAATTTAGCAGCCACTCAATCAGCTCTTTCACTGTCCTAAGACTTCCGCGTATGCACTGGAATTGGGCAGTGGAACTTGCTGCAAATAAGGTGCAAAGCACTAGGATTCATGAAAAGACTGTAGGGTGAGTAATTTTAGGTCTTGTAGGATAAAAAAACTTTGCTCTTTGATATTGACAGCAACAAAAAACAAAAATAAAAAAAAGACAGGCGATTTTGTGACAATAATAATAATACCACTGTTAAAAGCTAAGCTAGTACGTTGTACCTTATAGCTACCAATAAGTGCCATAAGGCAGTTATGGCACACCTTATATTACATAAAGGCTTAACCGCGGAGAACCGGTGAAAGATTATACATTCCTTTTGAATTGGTGCTATGTACTAATGCCACCTGACCCTTTCCAAGCATAGCTGTTAGGTAAAGGGTCTGGCTACGCGAGACTATCGTCAGTGGTGGTATAAAGCAGCAAAGCCAGACAGAGCAGTCGAATGCCTCCCAAGAAGAGGAATTCTTCAGAGCCTGAAGGTGCAGGACCCCTTATTGGTAGATTTGGCACTTCACTGAAGTGTGGCATTGTGGGTTTGCCTAATGTGGGGTAAGAAATGGCTAACTTAAACAATATCTAGCATTCACATTATAATACTTTCACAGGAAGACTACTTTCTTCAATGTTTTCACTAAAGTTGGTTCATTGTTGTATTTGAATACCTGTGTTAGTGTGCACCTTTACTGATTCTATGGTCCAAATGTACATATTTATGTGAATGTTGTGCTATTAACTATCTATTGCTACTATGGCTGGTAGTCTATTGTGTGAGGCTTCAACTAGTTATTCATTTAGTGATAGCTACTAAGATTCGCACCTTTACTGGTACAAAATAATCCGAATTAGGTTGTGTTTTCTGCATCATTATACTGTTTATTTGTTTTTGTTTTGCGTTTGTTTTGGTTCCATTACGTCGTGTCCCAGTTCCAGACTCTCGTTACGATTGGCTCTGTGATCATTGGAAGCCTGCAAGCACTATTCCAGCATACCTGCACGTAGTGGACATTGCTGGACTGGTAAAGGGAGTTCACGAAGGACAGGTGAGTGGCACTGCGTAGTCATTACTGACATGCTTACAAAAGAATTTGTTCAGGTGATTCAATTTATTTTGTTGTTGTTGTATATGATTAACTCTAGTTGTTGTTGTTATTATTGTTGTGTAGGGTCTTGGCATGCATTTCTTACTAACATAGATGCTTGTGATGCCATTTTTCATGTCTGTAAATTTGCGTTTTTTGTGTTTTGTTTTTTAGTTACTTGCACAAACTATGTGATAGTCTGCTGTAGCTAGACCCCTTTCCTAACCTTTACATGATAGAGAAAGGGTCAGGGTGCAATATGCACCATTGCCATTCTAAAGTGGTAGTAGTTTCCTGATTACGTGTACCCATCCACAAGTTACAAGTCGTGGTAACCTAAACTTGTGCAACCACAAATGTTACAAGTGTTTATTTTGGTACTCTGTTGCCAACTCACTCCGCTGAGGCTTGCCTAGGAAATGGCAAAAAAGTTTAATTGACTACCCGAAACTGTGGGGTGGAACAGCCAAGGTGCATGCTCCCCTGACCCGTTTTCAGCATAGAAATTTGGTAAAGGGTCTGGTTATTTCATGATAGGTATGGCTTCAGTACTATAAGTATTGTTTAACTTAAGCTTTTCGATACACTATTGTGTAATGCTTGATCTCACCAGTGCTGAAGTATTCTATTCATATTTTCTTTTTGCTAGCATCTGTATGTGTTTATATATTTATGTCTAGGTGCGCATGCTCGAGAGGATTATAGTAGTCATTTTGTCTGTCTGTCACGCTTTGATTTTGGAGATTACTGACAATTAACTGTTGATTTAGATATGATCTTACTTGGAATGACGATTAAGACCTTTAATTGTGTATTTCGGGCTGATTTTGAGAAAGTGCGGAGCTTCAGCTCCACATAGGTACCACATTTTGTGGGTAATGCCCCCTAGTATCATGTCATAATCACCACATGGGCAAACAATTTCTTTCTGCCAGTGGTGTAGTTTGCTTTATGCTGATGGAAGTAAATGGAGTTTAAAGTAGTGAAGTTTCGCATTAAAAATGTATACTGGTGAGTGTCTCTGGCCACATTAGTTAGCTTCTTCTCTTATGAAGGCAGATGAACGAGCAGATGTGGTCCCTTTGTTTAGTTTGGTGTAGTTATGTTTTAGGTGATTGGAAGATTTTATGATCATTGACCAGTGCATAACTGATTACGTGGCATCTGTGTGACCTTTGAGTTGCTGTTATGTAGGGTGATAGGAATAACAGGAGACACATTGTGTTCATATGACAAAATGAAAAAAAAAAAGTTTGCTAGCTTAATTATAAATCATTATATATGGTGCAGGTGAAGGACTATTACATATAGCATCAGTTGCATGGTATTGGACTTGTTCAGGATATTGACTATTGTCACATGGTACAGGCACATGTATCAGTACAGTGTTGTTGTGCCATGTTCTATTGAAAATCTTGTGTTGGACATTCCAAGCCCTTTGCAGAGAGATTTGAGGCAGTGGTTTATGCTTTTATCACTTCCATTCATCTATAATGTCCACCAGTGTTAATTTACTAATTTCTTGTCTGCTCACAAACCTCAAGTATGTGTGAGGATAACCATTAGGCGTACCTGAGGTTCTGGTTAGCTTTGAAACATCTACAGGTAGTGTCTCCTGCATGTTTAGCTACTCCTTATGAAGACAACATTTACATCTACCAGTTTCATTGCTGGAGCAGTATTGATACTTGATTAGGAATAGCCAAATAATTAATTATTCTGGTGGCTTGAGAAATGATTATGTAGAAGCTATAATATGCATATAGTAGTGTTCATGAGTAGGTGCTTCATTTATATAAAGCTAGGTTGTCTCTTTTTTTTTGTTTGTTTTTTTGCTAAGCTCACGAATAGTTATTTACTATTTGTGATGTAGGAGTCTAATTCAGTATGGATAATAAGCAACGAGTTTCACATCTTATTCTGTTGTCATGAGCTCCTCCTACTGGGTAAGAAGCTACTTACTGGCTTTGTGGATGTGTATTTGTTTGGCAGATCTATACATGAGTCATCAGTGTATTTATCAAATTCTATAGAGTATTTTGTCTAATGACCAATCTAGTTTAAGCTTGCGTGATAGTTTTTTTAAGGCAATTATTTACCATGGGAAAAATTACAATATTCCCTTGGAATGTCAGCATTTGAACAAGAGGGATGTCCAGATTCTGAAAATTACTTACAGCAGTATTACCGAGTTAGCCTGATCTCGTCCCCTAATATTACCAGAATTTTTTTCTTCTACAACATTTTCCCCCATTTTTCAACAGCTGATAATATCACTATAATCACTTAATTGTGATTTTTCTGCCAAACTGATTCAGTGATCTATCTAATTTTGGCTTTATAACAAATGCTCGAAAAGCCTTCTCCTGGTATGCTTGAGTAAAGAAACTACAGTTACCTGGTAGCTTAGACTCGAGTAAGGTGGTCCACGAGATGAAGTAAGAGGGGGCAAAAAAATCCGAAATAAACCCTGTATTGGAGTCAATATTACCTGGTCCTGTCACAATTTTGTTTTTGTTGGATATGTTCTGCAGATAGCACTGGTGCCTTATGGCCAGAGAGAGTGGCAGATTGGCGAAGTTCCCTAAAGTGTGAGCAAGGCTCTTGAAGTACGCATGCTTGGCCTCATACCTCATTGTCCAATGCCGAACCAAAGGACCATACCTACAGTTCACAGGATTGATAAGGTTACGATTTACTCTGTGTAAATTAAAGTAGCTAGACTCTGTGCAGGCCCATAGCCAGAAGTTTTTACTTGGAGGTTCAGATTTTGGAGATGTAGCCACATCACTTTGGTTTTCTCTTTGCATGGTAGCTAAAACACACTGGTGAATTATTTCAAGATTATTTTGCATTCATTGAACACAGTTAAATATCATGCACACAAGGGCTATACTTCTAGCATGCTAAATAGTTCCTTCTACTACAGTGAGCGATGTTCAAAAAGTTATATGCCTCTCATACTGTAGATAAAAGCAGCAAGCACTTATACAGAGAATATATACAAATTAGTCAGCCTTCTCCTGGTATGCTTGAGTAAAGAAACTACAGTTACCTGGTAGCTTAGACTCGAGTAAGGTAGTCCACGAGATGAAGTAAGAAAAATAAATATGAGTGGATTGAATTGCAGACTGGACTCCACTGGGAGCTATAAAAAACGAACGGTTCACAAAACATAAGTTGAATGTGGGATGTGGTTGAATCATTTACTTCTGGTCACTCAAAAGGGAGGTTCAAACGAAACCCTCCCCCCATCCCTGCTACAAGTGCTATGAGGTAATCCATCATCATGCAGTGCTCTCTATTTGAAGTTTATTATTATACCATAGACACAAGCAGAACACTCATTGCTTCTCCTATAGATTTGGAAACACCCTCACCCTTTGAAGTTGTTGTTTTTTGTTATTGTTTTTATTCTCTATAATTGGTGTTAAAAACCACGAGCACACTTAAGATAATTACTTTGATTGAACTCATGCTTAAGTGTCAATCTTGGCATATGAAGCATGAAGTGCATCTTAGGTAGAATGGACTCTCCTGGTACAACTGTTTGAAGTTGGTGTGTTGTAATTCAATCAAGTGAGCCATATACCCAACACCATCTTCATGAAGCTTGTTGGTAGACAAAAGGTCAGCAATTCTCATGATGACCAGATAATTTTCCCAATATGGATCTTGCTCTGGATAAGATCAGACCCTGAATGGGGCCAGTTCAGCAGAGTCATTCACCTCTGGCTGGTTGACGTCGACTAGATATAATTCAAAGGACCAGAAGCCCACTAGGCAGCACTATGACTTTAGCTATCACCCCAAGGACTGTCATAAGCTCCCGCGGCAACAACTTATACTGTGCAAGGTAAGACATTATTGTAAATTAAGAAGATGAACTACATATAGGGAAGAACATACGGGTAATACAATTGGGTGAAAAGGGGGAAGAGTTAGGTAAAGGGTCGGGGTATGACATGACTTTTGGCAGGTACATAAATGCTGATGAGTATACACATAACATTCAGAAAGTTCTAGTTCATTCGTTCAGTCCAAAGTTCAACTATGATTTCTTCCCTGCCGCCGGGTGTTGGCAGAGATGGTGGTTGACAGTCGTTGGCTGCCATCTCTGACATTGTCGGTTGTTCTTCAGTGCGGGTCCGGCCCGAACATCACCTGTCACAATAGGCAGGATTCTGGCCAGCAGCCACATCTGTGCAGTTGCATACAATTATTAATAAATTGATTGTTCATTAGCAGCTTTGACAAAGCTATTTTACCTGATTGCTTTAAGCTATATCCTGGATTGGCTGTGACAGTTGCAGCATGTGGTGTGGGGTGATCACTTATCTCCATGTATCCTAGCTCAATGTTGATCTAGAATTGAAGGTGTCTAGTACATCCCATAGTCAGGGTTTCATACAGGATTTTTTTCTGGGAGGGGGGGGGGGGGGAGAGGTTAGGAAGGAGGGGAGGGGGCACACGTTTGATTGACCACACCCAATTTTGCTGAAACCACACCCATTTAATTATATTTGCATATTGTTTTGAAATGGTTAGATATGGGGATATGTGGATTCACTTTTTAGCAAGAATAATGTTTTCCTATAGGCAGCGTTGTGCCACTGAAACTGACTTCCCAGGAATAAGTACACTCCTGGTACATCACAATTCTCTGTCGTCAGAGTGGCTGGCTCACTCCACTCTATTGTCGATAAACCCATCAGCTAGCATTGTCTGCTATAACCTGCCAAGTCAATATTGTTGGTGGTTGAGGGGAGTTTATTTTGAATGAAATTTTGAATCTATTAAGGAAAGTTATCGTGTTCTCAAAGAACAGTGCTTAAGTGTGCTTAACCGGCAAGTCATGACTGTCACATTGCTAAGTGACTCTTTAGCACCCACCCACCTATCCACCTACCTTTCCCTCCCCCCCCTTCCCGCCCCCCCCATACACACACACACATGCACACACACACACACATGCACACACAAGCACACACATGCACACACACTCACACACAATGAGGCAGGCACACATGTTGTCAACCTTCTCCCATCAAGGTGTACACATGATGTAGCACTTTTTAGGTGGTTTGTATATAAGGGAGATTAGTGGTTTCACCTTTTCAGCCAGAATAGTCAGTGTAATGCAGTAGTGGTGTAGGTTTTGGATGGCACACAGTTGCATGATTAATAAAATGGCATTTATCTGGGCACCTATACCATTTTATAAAGCTGAGGGGGCAAAAAAATCCGAAATAAACCCTGTATTGGAGTCAATATTACCTGGTCCTGTCACAATTTTGTTTTTGTTGGATATGTTCTGCAGATAGCACTGGTGCCTTATGGCCAGAGAGAGTGGCAGATTGGCGAAGTTCCCTAAAGTGTGAGCAAGGCTCTTGAAGTACGCATGCTTGGCCTCATACCTCATTGTCCAATGCCGAACCAAAGGACCATACCTACAGTTCACAGGATTGATAAGGTTACGATTTACTCTGTGTAAATTAAAGTAGCTAGACTCTGTGCAGGCCCATAGCCAGAAGTTTTTACTTGGAGGTTCAGATTTTGGAGATGTAGCCACATCACTTTGGTTTTCTCTTTGCATGGTAGCTAAAACACACTGGTGAATTATTTCAAGATTATTTTGCATTCATTGAACACAGTTGAATATCATGCACACAAGGGCTATACTTCTAGCATGCTAAATAGTTCCTTCTACTACAGCACGGGGCCTTGGGATGCCTTCCTCCTAATTTGGAAGCTGTAGCACAAGCCATCTTCGCCCTACGCACTACAACACTTCAGTATTTTTGCTAAACTTATTATTGCTGATTTCGAAAAAACGCCGGGTAAAGGCGTTGCTAAGGTCAGGGGGCGTGCCTTGTGTCCGTATACTATTACTGCGTGTCTCCGGGACACTATGGAGGAATAAACTGGTTACAGGCGGATTGAAAGAAGTCTAAAAGGCTTAATGCAGGGCTCCTTAAACTATGATGACGAGAATTGCGTGAGTACGTGGATTATGTAGAATAGTAAGTGAATTAGTTAGCTACAGTTTTTTCCCGGCTGTTAGTGAAAAGCCCGCCAATAATTTCTTAGCAACTCTCCGTACACGAGTCCAACCGGCTAGTGTTTCTAGCCTCCTAGTGTGAGTTCTAGAGCACGCCAGAGCCTACAACTGCGTCATAAGCTAGAGCTAACTGGTGTCTATCCATTTCTGCCATAAAAATTTTTTCGAAAAAAATCGACCCATAAGGCTTTACCCAGTGATACTGAAAAAAATTGTTTGCCGCGTTTAGGCGAATTTTCCCAAATCCGGTCACATATGTACAAGTAGAAAAAAAACTAAAACACATTAACCAAAATAAATTACCCACAAGGAAAAAAAATTCCTAAAAAAAGAAAAAGAAAAAAGGTGACATAGCCATAACATGCTTGGGTGTCAGTGTTGTCAATAACTGAATGATTGTTAATTGAATGGCTACAGCAGCGTCATTAGCTGAATGGGTAAAGCGTCGTCATTAGCTGAATGGGTAAAGTGTTGCCATTAGCTGAATGGGTACGACGTTGTAGTTAATGTAATGGGTAAAGTGTCACCACATTTAGTGGAAGGCAATTAGGAAGCATAAGGAAACAACGACTATTGTAGCTTAAAGCTGGTGAAAGGATGGCGAAATTCAAAAGGCAAAGCAAAAGTCTCATTAAAAATTCATTTATTTTTTATAAAAGATGCTCAAATGAAATTATTTATACATATTTAATAATGTAAACCAGGAAAAAATTCACCTAATAAAATCCCATGTGTGCCACACCCACCTTGTATGCCACACCCACCTTGTATGCTCCAGTATAAGAAGAACATGGCGGGATTGGTCCTCACTCTCTTGAAGCGACTGTCACCTCCAGCCTTGAGAGTCCTCCAGAACAGGAAAAGACCAAGTCTTACAGCCCACATGCACACCATACCTGACTGCACCATCTAAACACACACACACACAAACACACATACACACACATACACATAAACACACACACATAGGGTGACACAAGTGTTTTCAAAGTACAGCATTATAGCACCTGGTAAAGGGTTTTAAGTTCATAGTTGACGAGCGAAACGAGCAAGACAGTATTGGGGTAGATAATTGAAAATCGGGTATAATGTTATAAATATATATGGATGGCAAGTGACCTTATGTACTTTTAAATATTCACACATATTTGATTCAACAGGTAATGTCATCTTCTTCTACACTCTCCCACTGTGTTCAAAGGTTTGTGACACTCCCACCAAATAAAGAATAGATTACATAACATTAGTTCATATTTTTTCTTAATATTCTACTACAGAGACTTGCTGTGACATATAAGGGAACCATGAGTGATTGGTTGGCTAGTTCAGATGTAGTCATGAAGACCTATGAACATTTCGTCTAACTAAGAGAGCTTAATTAAGGCAGGTGAAGTTGACTCCACTCATTCATATTTGGATTTGCAAACTATAATACCCTCCTTAATCTGGCGTAGCCAGACCCTTTACCGAACTGCAACACTGGTAAAGGATCTGGGGATGGACATGGCCATACCAAATTGATTCTGCTGCACATATATTGTAGTGATCAATTACTGTTAGCATATTACCCTCCTCAACCACAAATAGAAATTCCTGTGTGTCGGCCACACTTTCACAGCAAGGTTTAGCAAGCATGGCTAGATAGAGTAAGGAAAGCAAGACACACGCTCAAAGCAGAGGTCTTTGCTGTATTCTGTTAGAAGATTTCCAACTACATCTCTACCTGCCACTAAAGGTCTAATCACCTCCTCCAGCAACTCTTTGAAATTGTCATAGCCCAGTAGTCTGTCCGGAAAAAACTACACAAACTTTAAATAAATAAAAAAGACAATCAGAGAATCCATCTGCATCTCCATTACGGTAAAAATTCAGGTATAAGGGAGGTGGGGCACTGACCACTTTCTCTAGAACAAATTTAGTATGGCCATGTTACTAGCCCTGTGCTACGACAAGGGTCTGGCTCTGCCGGACTATATTTTCCTTTGAAAATTTCCAGTCAATTATAGAGATTCTCACCCAGGCCAAGGTTCTTGCTGGTGGGGTATATCTGTAGTGACTGATAATTAGCTAGAACCTAAATCTCATTCTTTGCTAAAACTTTTATTAAACGACCTTGCAGATTTTGTGCGACCTATCTGATGCTCACCTGCCTTGGGAAGAAGCGCCCAGTATTCACAATCGACTGCATCACCAAGATGAGGAAAGTTGAGGACCCAACCAGGTCGTAAAATTTCTCCGTCTGGAAATAAGCAGCAACTGCAAAGCACACCCACTGTATGGCCATGTCCGTCACGGCAGCCTTAGCCAAAGTGTTGCCCATACTTGCAGCTTCCCTCACCAGTCACGCAGCGAGGTTGAGAGGACTGTGCCGCGGGAAGAAAAATGAAGCGATGTGCTAAGGTTACGTTAGGTTAGGTTAGGTAAGGTGTGTAGTACCAGCTCAAAATGGACCCTTTACCTAAAGTATTTGATAATTAGGCGAGGAATGTGGGATTATACCACAAGCGGAAACTTTTAATTGACGCATGCCCAGTAACCCAGGACGTAATACTGGTGGTGGGAATTGTAAAAATGACAGACATACGAACCAGATTCGGGTCTTCATTATTATTTTGTAAACTGGTCTTTCAACAGTAATAATTGAAGAAGTTCATTTGTTCGTTTCTAGATACTTTTATTGGGGGATGTCTGAACGCTGTAACTTAAAGATAGAACCTGCCGACACGATGGAAACGCAGCCGCTAGATCCAACGGGTTCTTCCACTACCAATGACGACGCTAGCGACTCCCTAAAAGTACTGAGCAGCAAGCACACTACCCTATGTACAGAGTATGACGAAGAACTATGCAGTCGCCGCGTAGCTTCAGCGAGGAGTTCCGGAGCGTCGAGTGCTTATTATTCAAGCACCTCCAGTTGCCTGTTTGATTACACTTCTACTCCTATATCCACCATTAAGGGATCCCTATCCAAGAGGAGACCTAGGCTGTGCTGTGAACAGGACATCACCAGTATATTTTCTGCAGACAGGTCTGATAAAGAAGACGCTGGAGGAAGCATTGAGGAAAATGAAGCAGTGGAAGAAGTAGGACAGTTAGTCGGGCAGCCATCGCTGAAGATGATTCGGAAGTTGAAGAGGATGAGCGATGCATGGAGTAGGGTGTCCAGAAGTGCAGACAACGATAGTGAAATAATTGACAGACTCAAGAAAGGTCGAGAGGAGGCGAAGAGGAGACAGACTTACATTGAGGTGGGTGGACCTTTGGGTGTTGATAGTTTACTCACTTGGTAGCTATTATGGCTTGTCTGAGCTGCTCATCTGGAAAGGCTCAGGTTACTAGGCAATTAGCCTGGGGTCAGTGGATACCCTCCACCATTGTGTGCGCATGTGGTTGTTTGTATATTGTTTGCCTTGACATTGTGTGTGTGCTCGTGAATAATGAATGAATAATAGAGTAGTTAGAATTATGAGTTAAAAGAAATAACATCATTATAGGTTCAGTGTCACTGTAGTATTGTAGTGTATTCCTTCTAGGATATGGTAACAAAAAAACAAAGTTAGTTTTTTAAGTTTGTAGTTGCTGTGTTGGTACTTAGCTGTAATGTTTTGGATCTGGTTACTATCACTGACATTTAACCCTCCATATTTATATCAGCTGTGCTATTGATTAAAGCTTCGTCTTCCCATCCCTGCAACTCCTTCTAGCAAACCTAGTCACTCCAGGAGTTTATTTACAGTCTGGGTAAATCTACAACCACTCTTGTGTTATTATCTTATGGTTGGGTTGTTGTGGTTGACTTGAGTATGTACATGTAGTTTCTCAGGGGACGTAATTTGAGCTGTTGTGTTTGTCAGCTGGCAAGTTGGGTGAGGGAATTGCATGGCTGTAAGATAAGTTGATTCAATCGTTCTCGGCTGAAATAATTATAATAATAGCAAACTTTCTATTATGTTACTTGACCCCTGGAGAGGACTTCAACAAGAAAATTTGCTATTATTAGAAAAAAAAGTTATGTATTGATATTTTTAGAGGGAAATATGGAGATGCTTTATACATATTTTAAGTTTCATCTATAAGGTACCTGATAGTTGCTGGAGGGTTTGGTTGTCTCTCTTGAATTTCTATCATGCAGCTTGCGGTTGTGTGTACTTCATGAATGGAAATTGCAGCGTATTTTTAGAACTTAACTTCAAATCAGCGTTCTAGAAGTTTCAGAGAATTTCTAATTATTGATGAAATATTTGTGGCAAATGTCACCATGAAGGTTACAATACTTTTCCAGGGAGAGGGGATAATTCCCTTCTAAAAAGGCCTAAAGAAATCCCTGAGTCGGATTGAACTACACTAACATCGAATCGTGTGTATCAAATCTTATACATACGTGTGTTTGTGTGTACTCTATTCAGAAGTTGATGGTCCTATTGCCATTCATTAGTCTTGTATAGACTTTGATTAAGCTGAAGTAGTTTAAAAGAAACTTGGTCTGTAGTGTCCCCCCCCCCCCCCCCCCTCCCCCCCCCTCACCAGTCTGACTGTGGCCGAGTCAATCTTCCTGGCTTCTTATTTTTGTGGTTTCCATGGGAATGCTTCCTACTCTGTCAATTGTAAGAGGGAAGCTGAGTTGCTCACTTCCTCTAGCATTAACAGTACATGTAGCCGAGTAGTAGTGGTCAGTGACTCAGGAGTTAACGATGTTTACTGCTGTAATTATTTGAAGCAGTATTTGTCTGTTTCTGCATCAGCAAAAAATAATTAATAGACAGTTTTAATCAACCGTATATTTAATCAGCTCGTCATAACTGTTTAATTGAATTTCAAGTTAAAATTTCTGGTTCAATTAGTGACGTTACTTTGGATACTGCGGTGTTTTGTTTAGCTTTAAATGAACCAATCAATTATATAATAGTAATTATTAGCATATTATGTATCTATTTATTATTATTATTATTATATTAATATTATTACTATTATTATAATTATTATTATTACTACTGCAACTACTATTGATACTACTGCTCTTCACAATGGTCATCATCATCGTGTGAGTGTGTGTGTGTGTGTGTGTGTGTGGGCCATGGGATACAAGAATGTAGGAGGAGACCCTTTAGACAGTGGGTGTCTTCATGAACTGCGTTCTTATCTTTGGCATCCCTTAATGAATGGTTTGAGTACAAGTAAGAACAAATTAACCAAATAATTAATCTCCTCCACTTCTGGGGAACTTAATGAACCGACATTGCCTCGAGATGTCAAGTTGAGTGGGAGGATACTGTTTGTGTGGTTGTGAGTGGGTGTGGCTTACTCGTAGTGTACGCATGCACGTCGGTAATGATGTATACTCTGCATACAAGCTACACAACCTGACACGATACGGCTCCTATATTGAGCGAGTGTTTGGGTAAATGCTATTGTATTGCTTCCTATTATGTAGAGTTTCTTCGCTCGGGGACAACAGATGGTTAGATGGTTTAAAATGCCAATAATGGAAAACTGTATCAATTTTTTTTTAATTGCGATGTTGGTAAACATGATCAGGGTTTATCTTTCACTATCTCTACGGATAAAGCAGGTACCGGTGTGCTATACAAGACTTATTATATAAGTGTCTGTATATATAATATGCTTGCTCTACTCAGATTGGGTTGATCTTTCAAGGCTATATGAGTGGGTGTATTTGTTTTGTTAGTGGCACGGGCCACTGGAGTGGTCCATCCTTAGCTCTATCATAATGTTATGACTGGGTTAAGACGAGAGTGTGGAGATAAGTTTCCATGGAGATATGAGGATGTACGTGTGCGGCGTGGGAGGGGTGTGGTAGCTAGCCGGAGAGTTATGAATTGCCTTTCATTGTTTTTACAAGTTATAAACGCACGTCGTGTCGATATTGTTGGAATATGTGTATTACGCTGAGTTGTAGTTGATACGTTTGAAGCGACTACCTTCAGACCAAGTATCATAAGTATATCTTTCAACATAATCTTCTTGTGTGTGTGTATGTGTGTGTGTGTGTGTGATGTGTTTGTGTATGCGTGAGTATGTATGTGTGTCTGAATTACATAATATTTTGAGGAAGGGAGAATTTCAGTTCTTGTAAATTACTTTTTTTTCCTGTGTTCTCTGTCTGTGATTATCTGTGTACTTTGAAAGCTGACAATTATTCTGCCTAAAATTACAAACAGTGTGAAATCTATTGAATGCTGTATATATGTGCATTTTTCCTTCCATGAATGGAACTGTATCTGGATTCTCATGTTAAGTGTGAATGTGTGTGTGTGTGCTTGTGCGTGTGTGTATGTGTGTGAGGTATGTGTGTCTAGTTGTTTGTGGTCTTATCATCTGTTGAATCAGAGATAACTTAGTGTTTTTTTCAATGATGCAAGTATGAGGGAGGGAGGGAGAGAGGGAGCACTGAATTATGAGAGCTAAAAATAGATGCAGAATCAATTGGCCTTATCATATCATTCTGGCTCTAATAATAGTTTATTATGGAGCTATTTTTGTTGGATAGGTTCTATTGGTGAAAGGATAAGATTATAATATAGTTTTAAGGAAAAATTGTCAGTTGTGGGCGGGACCAGTTTGTGCCAGCCTTAAACGTTCTATTCTCAGAGCTACCACAGTCAACCTCTCCCACTGCTAAAGCCTTGGTTCTGGGAGAGATATCTTATTGTTAACTTGTATTTTTTTCTCCCGTTTCAAGTTTCCATGGACACCCTTTTAGTGAAAGGTTCTCGACCCTTTCTTGTCAAGATTTAGAACAAGGCACTACTTTTTTTTTTCTTTCTTTTTTCTCAAAGTCATGCACAATGTTTGGTTCATGTGATCATGTTTCTTGCAGTTTTTACAGTAATGGCTATTCAGTCCACACTTCCTGTCTAGACTGTTGGTCCTCAGAAGGCATTGTCCAGTGTTTGGATCGACCCATTTATGTGTGCCAATACAAATTAGTCCTCCCATTCATCCCTTCACGTTCTAAACCTCTCCAGTGCCGACACCGGAGACGTCCTTTAGCTGTAATCACGTCGTGCCGTACATATTCCTGAACCGTCAGTTCTAATTAGCTGGTATTACCGACATCGACCCTCTTAATTTTTGACGTGTTTGATGCTTTATTGCTAGCAGGTGCAGTCTAGTTACTCTCTCTCGGGCGCAAGGTGACATACTTACGCATGTAGGAAGCTCTTCTTTGGCTCGCATAGGCTGTTCGGGGATGTTGCCAGAGGTGTTAATCGGGTGTTAGTTATTTGGTAATGGGGCGTAACTAAGATACCAAAGCGATATATTCTTTCTTTATGGCAGAGGGGGTTGTTTGCTCCTTTAGTTATGGTATGTATTTCTTTCTTTAAACTTGGACTGGAAGTGTTTTTTTTAATGATGCTAGTCGACCACACATTTGCTCGTTGTTCTAGAAGCGAAGGAATATGATTTGCCCACAAATTATAACGGCCGAGTTTTGTTGTTGTTTTTATTATTATTAATCTATTCCTATATTTTTGTTAAAAAATTCAACTAACTCTTTGTAATTTGTGAGATATACAAGACATACTCATTTCACTATCATGGGATAGATATTTGATAAGTTCAATGCATGACATTATTACGGTTGAACAATGATATTAATTCCAATTGGAGCTACAAAGATCACAATGGTGCTGGAATGTGTTTCCCTCCTAGTAACCATATATATTTCAAGTATTGTAATTTATTCAATTAAGTAACAATAGATTTATTTTAGTGTAGCTGTTTAGTTCTCTTTCCTACCGCATTCAGTTTATTTCTTTGTACTTAAGTAGTTCTATTCACCCGTTCATCCTACATACTTGCGTATGATGTTACCTTACTGAGTGATTTAATACAGCGTGCACTAGGAGCAGGTTTTTCGTCTCCATGAGTACATAGTGCTAACATTAATATTTAGTCTGTGGACACTGCCACATTAATAGGCAGACAGTTTCTCTGACTGATGCTGTTGGCTTCTCCTGACAACACTCTCTGCACTAGTTGTTGAGGGTCAATTCATAATGTTTGTGATGTGTTTGTTGTGCTATTATTTTTTCTGTTGAGTATTTATTTAATATTTATAATTTTTATTTTGCTAAGAGTGCATTACTTACAGTCCTAGAGGAGCTAAAGGTGCGTACTCCAGGTCTGCCGTATAGTGAAATTTGATAGAACAATAATTTTTCTAAATCGACTCTCCATCAAATTATTATTATTTGAGTACGTGTGGATTTAGGGGTGGGTTGAAAGATAATCCGGAGGTGGGTCGAGGTGGGGGGAGAGATTGGTAAGGGGAGGTGGACAGACTAGCGGACTAAAACACCATTGAGATTGTGTCATGTGCTACTTAATGTAGAAACTGTCACACTCTCTCGTGGTACTAGTTCCTATAAGGACATATTTGAAGAAGCTGGTGTTGGGAAGCAGTAATTGCTGCTCGGGTGGGGGGTCTCTCTCATTAGAGCTGAACTCTGAGTTTCCCCAACAGATTACCTTGCTGTGTTCCTCAAACATAAGTCCTCGACAATTGAAGACTTAGTAACTCCTCGTAAGACTTCAATGCAAGCACACACACACGTGTGTGTGTATGTATGGCTGCTAGATGGTATTGAATTTGAGAAAAGTGAGAATACTCCATTAGTATGAGGATGGAAGCTTTTTAAACAAATACGGAAGAAAGAATAAAATTATTATTATTGTTGTTATATAAATATTATGATTATAATTATTTTAATTTTATTTGAGTTAATTCGAGTCCAGTTCCCTAGTCCCAGTAGGTCTACAATGGGAGTTGTGGTTGTAGTTAGACTTGATAAGAATATTACATGTAGTCTCTCTCTTTCACATGCTTTTTTTTAACAATACAAAATTAAGAATATTTGTTCGCCACTGGGAATCGAACAAAGGACCACATGCTTAATGCGCAAGCACTCTGCCTCTGAGCTATGACAACCAGAATATTTCAAGTAAGTTATTACTTATGGTGTCCAGCCAGTGATCATAATGGTGAGGTATGCAAATATTGCCAGTGTAGGACTTATATCAGTAGAAACTCCAGATGATGGCGTGAAGAAGGATACCCAGACTGAGTGTCATGTAGGACAACTGATTATGTCACAGTGGCAACATCTACAGTATCTGTTTGTTAACTTGGTGAATGAGAAACAGAGTTTGTTTGGGTTTTTTTAAAACATTTGTTAGGCAGCAAGTAGAAACATGTATGTTGAGAATTTTATTCAGTGGGTGTGGCTTGACTTCAAGGCTAAATTAGATTGAGATGAAGTGTATTTAGAGGTATATTGTCGAGTAGAACATAATGATTGACTGAAATATAGCACATGGCCAAAAGGAACTAGGTAGAGGGTGCTCGAATATATGCTCCGTCAATTAATAGCATTCCAAGATTAATTTTGTACGACAAGTTTTGTCATTAACTTTAACTTAGCAGCAATTCTTCATTGATTTGAGGTGTACTATGTCGAAGTTTTGATTTGTTATAGATGGTGTGTTAATATTCCTTGAGTCAAAGTCGTCCATCTATCTGTCTGGTCTCTATCTTGTCCATATACACACTCTGCCTGTTGTGTCGGAGAGCAGAAATATCTCCGGCATGCATTGAGTCCTGTGGCTTTCCACAGAAATAAAAATGTCGCGCTACAGAGGTAGAAACAGATTTTGGGTACACTTCAGCTGGGGTGCCTCGGTATGGGAGCTAAAAATAGTAGCTGAGTTTCCTAATATAGCAACAGATTGGGTGTATTAAGGTGATATTAATATTCACAAGGTAGTTAAATTCCTCAGGCTGGCAACCGTAAACATTAAGTAGATAAAAAAGAGGCTTTGGTGATAACATTTCAAAAGCAATTATGAGGCATATAATGATAGCTAAACACATCCGTATCCTAACCGCTGTGTTCTGCTAACTATCAACTGCAGCCATCACTCCGACTAGCAGTAGCTCCATCATTCCTTCCAGCAGGGACAGCAGTTCAGGAGAAGCTCTAGTTCATTCAGTGAGTTTAGAGTAGTCTTCTTTAGAACAGTGAGGTACACGAGATTAGTAGCTTACCTATCCTGTTGCTAGAAGTCTGCAGTTGACCAGTGAAGAGCTGTATTACTATTGCATTCCAATGAACTGGACATCACATGTATAGAATGCAATTATAGACTTTCCTTAATTGTGGTGTAAAATTGAATTACTGTGTTGTTTTTTGGTTGTTGCGTATTGATCCAATAGAACCAGACTAATTAACTGTAACAATTCATCCGACAGACATGAATATCACAATAGAGAGAGAGAGGATGGAATGTGAGCGTTTGAAGATAATAAAGCCACAGGGGGGAGGTGGAGGTCAGTGTGCGTGTGGCGTCGTTTAATGCCAAATCAATCCATGCATCGTGATTGGCAAGCTCTGAAATTCCATACATTCCCTTCTGCGCTCACTAGTGGCTGGAAGAATGAGTAAACATGATTTAAGTTGCTGCTCAGCCGCAAACAAACAAGATCCGGTGGACAATTAGCCAATTAGGCGGCCCATATGGGTTAATTAGCCCCGTCCGCTTTGCCAAGCGTTGCCTTGGATCGCACGTTGAGATGCGGATTGAAGTAAGTAAAACCTGCTGAGTGGCTTTCTATGATGATTGGCAGGCAAAACTAGTTTGGTATTTTGTTTTGCAAGTCTTATACTTGAATAACTTCTCCCTGCTGGGTATTTATAATGTATAAGGTGGAGTATTTTATTGCCAATTCTCTAAAAGCGAATTACTTCTATGAGCAAATGTTCTGTTTGCCATCTCTGACAGACAAGTGTATAGATTATCACCTCTGCAAGCAAACAACCTCTGATCAGTGAACTTGAAAGTCTGGTCCCAAGTTGTTCTCAATTCGGAGGTCTTATGTGTGTGTTTGGAGGTAACCTGCAGAGGATATTGTACATTTAAAAGATTTAGATTTCATATATTCCGTTAAATAAATAATTCTCCCTCTCGCTGCTTATATTTGTTTCGCAACAGCTTATCATTACTATATGTTAAAGAATAAAATTATGATGTAAAAAATAAACATTTTAAGGTGAAGTGGAAGGGGGGGGGGGTTCACCTCACATAACTTTTATTTCAGCGAAGCGAGCGGAGCTGACTCTCTAATGAGTTTGCGATATATATATATATTTAGGTCTAGAAATTGTTTTTGTTCTTGCGTGGGCGTATGTGTGTACCTTTTCTCCTACGCGCTTGCGCGGGCCGGGTAACCTTCTTAGCAACATTTTATTTTGTTTACCCGCCGTACGAAGTAGCGATGTCCAGTAGACAAAACGTTAGAAACGCTCGGTCAAGAGCTTTGAGCGCATTAGAAACTCCTGAAGAAAAATTAGTAAGGAGAGCGATGAGAAATGAAAAAGACTGGGCAAGGAGGAGGAGAGCTAAAACGAAACAGAAACGGGTAGCAAAGTAAAGAATCTGACAGTATTTTGTAGCCACACCAAGCATGCATGGAATAGCTGCAATTACAGGGAACATACATCGCTCGCTTCGCTATTTTGTGCTATTAGAGCACATCACTAGTTATTTAAATAGTGTGCTTAATACCAATCATTAATATAGTCCAATATAGTTCTGCCTGAGGCAAAAGCTTTTCACTCAGAGGGTGGGAGGGGTGGGTGGATTTAATATGTGTGCACCCTGAACTAATGATTATAGCACTGCTTTTTTAGTGTGTGAACTTGAGTTCAGTCTAGACATACCAAAAATGTATTTTATCAGGATATCATCTCTTGCAATTGGCCTGGTGTGTGTGTGTGTGTGTGTGTTAGTTTTTTAGATGTCACATGATATCAGGGGATATTATTTCTCAATTAAGTTAGCCATCATCCCCTCCTCCCCTATCCTTAACCCCACCAGTTTAGTAGTGATGTGGTGAGGGGGTTAGGAGGTGGGTGCAATGAGATGTGTACCTTATACCAGTTGCCAAGTCTCTTACATTTTTCCCCCATGTAGGAAGCATGATTCAGGCAGTCTTGTCCTGCAGGTTGTCTGGCCTGTTTCTTGTGGTTACTGTGTGGATGTTGACTGCCTGTAGGCATTGCTGTGTGCTTTGATCTATGCTGTAGAGGACAACTTGTCTCATTATGAGCTCATTGTAGTGTGGCTTGTTGCTGAGATCTGCAGCTTTGGCCACAGTGCCCTCCATTTTATGTATTTATTGGAAACTATTTAAAAACAACAACATCTTTCTTATATTAGACAGCTTAGAATTATGAAAGATCTATTTATGTAGATTAATTAGGGGTTAATTTAGAATTGAATATGTTTTTATATTTAAGCAGTTCTATGTAGCGTAACTATAGCCAGGTTTGTGGCGCCATTTGTGCTCAAGCACTCTTCACTAATTGATATATACAACCATATAGTGTATAATATATTATGTAATATAACCTTATGTTATATAATATAACCATATATTGTATAATATAACCATAATTATTGTGTAATTTATGTAATATAATTCGGTTTCAACTTCATGCCAGAGTTCTCCTTAGTGGTCGCAATACGGTCTAACTATCCTGACTTACAAACAGCAAGATAACGGAGGAGGGGAGGAGGGGGGGGGGGGGGGGAGGGCTAGCTGATCCTAAAGGGTAATTTGCACACAGCACAAACAGCCAACATCCAGGAAGCGCTAAACTTATGTCGCTGTTAAACTTGTGATTTTTCTGGTGTCATCTGTGTGTGTACGAGTTCCTTGATCTTGAATTCAGTAATAGTAAACCAGGTTCATATTGTGCATGAATATATTGGGGATACCTCCAGCCTGTGGTTACTAAGGTGTGAATGCATGTACATGTGTGTGACGTGTCGTGTCACATGTTATGTGTAGGATTTGTTGAAGGATGCTAACTCCCAGTACCTTATCCAGCGCAAGGCCAGGTCGGTGATGAAGGTGTGTCAGTCAGACGACGGAGCTTTAGATGATGTAGAGGCGGAGAGGATCATTCTATTGGCAGGTCTGTCGGCAGTACATATGTTGTTATAGTATGTTTGTTTATTTACTCATTGTTTAATTCTGTTGTTTTTTATTTGATTACTTATATAAATTATTTATTTTATTTTTTTTTACTTGTTCAAGAAGCTAATTAAGAAGTTCCTGCTGTACGTGTGCATTAGTCACAGTGTAACAACAATACACATGTACTAGGTGGACATGTGGGTGTTTATCCTAGCCTCTTGTCGCTGTTCTAGTATTGGAGGACTCGTGTTACTGGAAATACGTACAAAGCTTGAATTTGAGACTTCTCATGAGCTTCTTCTCTTTAACTTTCCGTGATACTCAGAGTGTGGCTTAGTTTTGTTATTATAGTACAAAGTGGATGCAGTGAGTAGATATATGTACCTTTGTCTGGTGCGAGTGAGAGCTACCGTGCTGGTGGTGTCCTTTAAAAGAAATTGACGCTAACTCTTTAGGAATACAGTTTACACGTACAAGTAGTCTCACATATCAGAGCATATTAGAGTGATTGGCTGTTGCAGGTTATGTTGTATAGGGGGACTTGTTGTTATTGTTATTATTGTTATTATTATTGTTGTTATTGTTGTTGTTATTATTATTATTGTTATTGTAGTTGTTGATGACAATGATGTAGTGGTATATATATATATCTTACTGCTCTCTATCTTGTCCATTAGGAGAGCGGTACAAGGCCTATCATGAAGAAGCTGAGAGAATAGTGACGGAGCTTGGGGCCAGCGTGTGGGACCTACCCTCCAGTTGCCTTGACAACGAGCAGATGTCAGGCTCGCCGGCCACCCTCTACATTAGCGGTGAGACACGGGTACAGGCCGTGGTTACGGGTGTTGTTAATTGTTTATTATTATTACTTTGTTATTGTTGACGTCATTAAAAGTTGGTGGTGTGGGAATGGCGGTATCATGGTTAGACACAGGTGTGTGTCTGTGTGGAGTGCTAGAATTAGAACTAAAGGACTAACAATTAGTTTAATACTGGTAGTAGAAAATTATAGCAATTTCTTTAAACATTTATTCAGTTAGTTTCTCTAACATTTGCCAGGTCTTGAGCTTACATCACGTTGCTAGGCAACTTCTTATGTATCTGAATAAAGATTGCTTTTGCACGTACTCTTGAACTTAAATCATCATCATTCTTACACTAACAATATTACTGATAGTATTAAGTATTAAAAGTGTATTTATTTTGGACATTCTTTGCTTCCTATAATGTATGTATATTAAGGTTAGCTAGAATTCTGACAATTTTTATTTTAAGGTTGCACTTCACCGTGTGTGTGTGTGTGTGTGTGTGTGTGTGTGTGTGTGTGTGTGTGTGTGTTTCTTGACTGCTCTAACTGTTTCACTAATAATCTAATATATCAAGTTTGGTAATGCAATAAAGTCCTACATAGAACATTTGTTTACCATATGTATGTACTAGGGCAGTAAACAACAACAAATAAACATCCATCCTCTAGTACTTGGCAAGTGATCCCATTATTCCTTTATTGTTCACTGGAGCCAGTAAGCTACATTTGACCTGAGGTCCAATACAAAGACACTCTTAAAAATGACAGAATATAGACAAGAGGGAAAACAACGCCATATGTAATTTACCTGACTAATAATTGTAAAAAAAGAATTATTTCAAGAAATATGTAGATGTTCCTCATTTCTGAATCAGTGAGAATTCAATTACTAGAACCTATTTGTTTACGTCATTACTGTGCAAATGGCCTCTGAGTGAAGGAGGAGACAGTGGGTGTGTGGTCTGGTGGGGAGTACCACGTGTGTGCTGAGTTGGAGGTTCAAGTGTTAATGACTGCATGAAGTGCAGCTAGGTCACTCACTGGCTCAGATGATGTGGTCTCTAGTAATGGACCACACATCCACCAGCAGGTTCAATCTGTCTGGATACTGGCTCTAATAAGTCACCAGGACTCAGCTGGTCTTATGCTTACAAGGCTGTGATCTAGATATTATTATATTACTTATTATTATTTATTATTATCATTATTGTTATTATAATTATAATTATTTCAAGTGAGAATGACTGAATCATTTTTTTCCTTTCCAGATATCAAGTTGAAACTTTCCGAAGAATTTAGAGCAAGTTTAAAGACGTCTCCAAGTGAGTAATATAGCACACACATACACACACTCACTAACCCATGTGCATACGAGCTTAAATCAACTGTAGTACTTTTCCCCATCTATTCACTTTTCTATTATTTGCATTCATTCATTGTTGTTTTTTTGTTGTTATTTTCTTTGTTTTTGTTCTTTCAATTAATTTTGTTGTATAATTCTTCTCCAGAGAGTATCACTCACCATTTCTTGTGTTTGCTGAGAGAGAAGATGACTAAAGGAATCATTGCCACTCAGATACTGTCCCTCCAGGGGGAATCCCCCGTCAACTCTCTTCACTATAGCAACCTCCTTACACTGTAAGCCAGTGTTTGTGTTTGCATGTGGTGTGTATGTGTGTGCGTGCGGGAGTTATAGATTATACATAACTATTGCAATTTCCCAAAATGGTACTAATTATGGGGAATCATTATAGTAAATTGCATCCTGTCAACAAGCAAATCATCAGGGACTTCCACCCACCTGAAATGGAGGAAATAGTGTGTTAAAAGGAGTAACTTATAAATTGTGAAATCTCTCAAAAAGTCCCCAGCAAACACTGTGGTTGTGTAATGAGAAATACTTCAGGTATGCCACTTTTGCAAGAGCCATAGTCCAGTATATCCACAGAGTAATGGGAGGTTTGGCCTCCCACCACAAGGTAGTTCTGGATAATCTTAAGCAGTAGACAGCTAATTATCTGTAGCTGAGTGGTCACATCTAGTAGACTGCAGGATGGTTGACTGACTAAGAGACAGTGTAAGTATTGTGCAGAGAGAGTGATGTGGTAAAGCACAGCTGTGTCTATTGTAGCCATTGCTAATGCTGGAGTAAACTAAAGCCATTCCTGGCTACCAGCATAAGTCCATATAACAGAAACAAAATTATTTTTTAGGAGCAATAAGAGAAAGTACTGACTCATTAGACTGTGTATGTGTACGTAACCCTTGCAACGCTTAAACACTCATAACGAAATACGTACGTACAACGTGTGTATGTGGTGATTTCATGTTATGCAGTAAACATACCAGTATTTAAATATCCACATGTCCCCCTTTGCACCTCCCCCTCCTCTATTACTACAGCTTTAACCAAGTACTGTTCAGATCGTTTGATGCATTACATTGGGTACATACACAGGACCACATTGGGTATTTATCTACTTACGAAATACTTGCTGTCACTGAAAAGAAGGGAAAACAACCTTTTTAAAATATCAATTAAAATTTTATTTTTTCCGCACTTTATTGCATAGAGGCACTAGAAAATAACCCGTCCTCACTCCATTCACAGAGACGCTGAAATAGGAATGCGCCTATCCAAATACGAAGTGCACATTCTCATTCTGACGTACACACACATGTATATGGACATGCAACATCCACACAATGTCCACCTCTCACTCTAGTGTTGTGCATGTGCCAGTGATCGTGGCATTGTGGATTGTGGCTAACAATTGAACATCTGTGGATCTAATGCAATAAAGGAATTTGTAGATGTATAATTTTAATTGTGGATTGCTGGTTAATTTTTTTCTTCTAATTGGATAACTAATTAAGATATTGTTTGCCTTGAATTAATATATTTTAAAACTTGATTAAACTGTTATAACAGTGAAACAGTAGTGGTCCTGTTAGCAGCTCGTTGCCAGCTGATTTCAATGTTGTTACACTGGCACGAGTTTATGTTGGCAAGTCCACAACTTCAGACTTGGCAATTAGTTGATTGTTAGAGTGAAAATTCCTTATGTTTGGCAGTGTCAATAAATGAAGAGGGACCATAAACATAATCATGGAAGTTTTACATGTGAAGGTCTTTATTAAACCCTTTGTTTGTATGTATGTGTGTTTGTAGGCCTGAAATACCTCCTAACTTTGTCTTAGTTATTGAAGTGTATCGTATGGTAAGTGTTGAATATGTTTGTATATGACGTTCTTTTGCTAATGTAAAAATTATAACACATACATTATTATCTCATCCCTATGGCTGGAATGTATGCAAAGCTTTGGTTACATGTCAACAGCTGTATAACAATATAATATAATAGTTGTCAACAAAATAATTTAGTTTAAATTAATTGCTGTCGTATAATTTAGTTTAAATTATTGCTGTCGTATAACTAGTGTAATGACAACAAGCAGAAGAGAAGACGAGTTTTGTCTAAAGTAATACGATCAGTAAGTCGAAGGTCTCCATGGCATTGGTTGCTATAGTAATCCTCATCTTTATTGCAGGTAAAGAGAGTGCCCACACTCACCAGGAACAGCAGATATTTATTGGTAAGGAGTTGCAACTTGTGGTTGCGTCTTTTGTTCTTCATTCATTCATTCTTTCATTGCCTTTAGTGTACGAGACCATCTACGGATGACGAGGAAAAGGAGGAGGAGGATGAGGAAGAAGAATCACCGAAAGGTAAGGGATATCAATCACATAATTTTTTAGTGCTGTCCAGAAATGCCGTAAAATGTCCACTCTATCCTACTGTTCCATGTGATTGTGGCCCGGGATGTCCACCTGTCCCTCTCACTCATGCATGTGTGTCCCACTTCCATCCCACAATCCCATGGGACATTCCACGGGATGTCCACCTGTCCCTCTTACAGGTGCATGTGTGTCTCATGGGATGGGATGGACAATGGGACACACACGCATCTGTGAGAGGGACAGGTGGACATCCCAGGGAATGTCCCATAATCTCATGGGACAGTGGGATGGAGTAGACATTTTACGGCATTTGGTCCAACTGCAATGGGCAAGAATTTGACTAAGTAATTTCCTCTCAGTTCTTTATGCAAGTGCCGAATGTTAATCTAAGGTTACGGTACACACCAGGTAAATTATTGGTTCACGCCCATGCCACTGAGACCTCTCAAGCAAGTCTGCTAATAAGTACATGTACACCAAACAGGCAATGATGTAGAAACTCCTTACAATCATCAGCTCTAATTAAGTTACTTTGTATTCTTTTATTTAGTTACTCTATCCAGAGAGAATGTGATCCAGTCGGAATTTACTCAAGCTGGAGAAATAGTCCTCACCAGGGACAGCCTCACTCAAACCACACCTTACCCAACTACGGTAAGTTCAGAGAAGAAAATAAATATAATATCCGTATTTATGGTGAAAAATTTGTAATTGGTTTGTTAGTTTAGTATTAATGATATTTATAAAAATAATTCGCTTAACAGTATTAGCTCCTGTGATGATTTTTGTCATTTATTGTCATAGCATATATAAGTAGGAGGGAGGGAGCTGGTTAAAGGGTGGGTTTTGCAGATAAACTTTAACCATCACAGTAGTGCATTTGGTTTGTTTGTGTGTTTGTATGTATGTGTAGAATCAGGACATAGTGAGCAGTGTAGAATTGGCAGTGAGTGCAGACCCACTGTATGAAGGCAGACTGGTTCCTGGACCAGTGGAAGGATATTTGGTAAGGAGTTACCAAATGTGCAAATAATAGATCATTTCTTTCTCAGCCTTCTTTTACTCATTAGATGTATTCTCTCTCTTTCACAGGCTTTTTTAAACAATACAGAATTTCACCAAATATTTATTGTTTAAAAAAAAAGCCTGTGAAAGAGAGAGAATACATCAATTATAGCTAGTGTTTACTTAAGATACTTTGTGGAAGGGCAGTGTATGCATATATTAGATGTTTGGTAAGGAGTGGGCAACACGCAATACACAAAGAAGTGGGTGACCTTGTTTTTATTGCAGGACTATTATGGCTCCACTTCATGGAGTCGTGGCTGGTTTGTGCTGAAGGACTCATCTTTAGTTTGCTGGTCGAGTCAAGAAAAGCGAGACCAGGAGGTAAGAGCTGACAGTTAGCTACTTCAACTGTATGAGTGCAGCTTACATAGTTCAGACGCTCAACTAGCTCACTATTTGTAGTGAGGCTAATACAATATTAAAGCAATTACTTTTCTAAAATTTTAGTTGCTTGGTAAGCTGTGGCAGATGTAATAGGAGTTACAAATAAGTTGTGCTACATAAATAGAGTGTGCACACTAGAAATGCTGGTGATTGAATATCATATGCAAGTGAGGTCCGTTTTTGTTCAATTTTTATTAATATTTTGCCAGCCAATAATACAGTTGGTCTAAAAAGAGAGGGGAGGTAGGTGTGTGTGAGTCCCTCAGCAGCCTCCTCCTTCACCCTTCCCCTTACTGCTATGTTACTGTAGTTATTGCTAGTTCAATAAGCAATGATTGTATTGTGTGTCTTAGCCTCCGTCTCTCCAGTGGGACTTGTCTGAATGCTACCAGACTGTTGTGAATGCTTCTCCCGTAAACTGCGGCTGCAAGAATGCTTTCATTATTCCTCTCTCTTCTCGAGACAGTGACAAAGAGTAAGCATTTTAAATGATTTAACATATGTTGCGGGCAGAAATTGTCCTATTGAAGTATTATGTTAGCTGCACTGTGTAGCCATTCATGTTTATCAATTCAACATCATTAGGCTGTATTGGCTTACTAAGTGAATTATGATGAATTATTGTCTGTATTTGAATAGAAAAAAATATTTTAAAAGAAGTGATTAAATGTATTATGTTATATTTCTAAATTTATTTAATGATACGAAGCAATTAACCCTATTGAAGCCATAACCACATATATGTGGGCGAGAACAGGTACACAATCTCTGGATTAAAAAAAAAAATCTATTTTAGATTAAGCCGTCATTTCTTTATTATGTGTGATGTAGACACCGAGCGCCCAAATTTGTTGTTGCCTACAGACTTTGAACACTCAGAATAGAAAGTATGAAGCCTATAGAGAGTCCCTCAGCATTTTGGAAGAATATGGATAAAGTTTTTCCTACCAGACATCGAGAGTAATTGATGAGGCTAGTTCCTCGGAGTCACCTCGAAACATGCTGTAAGATGGACTGGTTTCGGTTCATTTTCAGGCTTTTAGAAGCTTTGCTTGTTATAAATCTATAACTACCTACTTTACATGCCTGGCTGTTTGTTTGTAGATATTTGCAGTTGCTTTGTAGTTTTACATTCCTCATGTTTATATTTTGAACTTCCTGTGGATATAACACAGATTGTTGCTGGCAGCTGAGAGTGCAGATGAGGTGGAGGAATGGCTGACTGCTCTGAACTCTGTCATACTGAGCACTTCTGAATGGCACACTGAATCCACAGCCTAAAAGATCTCCGCCCCACCCCCCTTCCTGCAATTACTGTCACCATAGCAACTTGCACTTACCCATTCAATCATATACTCATATCATTTTTGTTATAATAAACGTTTTGAGTGTGTTTATTTATAAATAAAATATAACATTCGTGAAATATTCAAAATCTGAATAATATGATAGTTTTTATGCTGTTGGACAACTTGTCTTGGACACCATTTACCTTGTTGGTGAACTATAGACATCTAATAATTGAAAATTATGCTGATAGTTGAATTTTAAAAAAATCGGTGATTTAGGAGTTTTGTAGGCAAACAACCTTACTATGTTCAAAAAGTTAACTGTATATAGTATAAAATATTTAAACTGGCATCTTTCGAAATTATTGCTAGATAACTGTCCCCACCCGAGGCATTCGCCCTCAGAATTGGGACAGTTGTCAACAATAGCTAATTCCTCAAAGCAATTGTTTAACCATTACCTATTATATGTATACAGGTAATGCATGTTTACTATTCACGAGAGCAGTGGCTACACTAAAACCTGTTCTATGTAACTATGTCGATTGAGGTTTCTTGAGTGCACTTCAGAGCACATCATTCTGGACTGGGAGCATTAGCTAGTGATATCAATGCCATTGCCATACAATAATGCCATGATGTGAATGATCCACTATAATGAGCTATATATATATCAACTTTTATGTGGTAGTCTATAGTATTTTAGGACATTAGAGAGAAAAATGTAAAAACATGAAATTTCCTGAATACGTGTCTCCACGGAGATTCAATTACTCACAAAGTGGCCTGCTTCCCAGCATAGCAGTATAGGTAAAGGGTATTGGTAGTGAGACTATAACTTGAGACAGCTGATGATGTGTCCCAGTTGAAAAGAAAGGCATTCACTACAAAGCAAAGAGAGATGGGAGTATCCGTATAAAGGAGAGGCTCTTCAAGGATGCTGGCTATCCATGCTGCATGCAAATCACCCTCTAAGATATAATAAGTGGTAGGTATACACTCAAGAAATCTTGCCGTTTACATTGTTTTATTGTATCGCCACAGAGTGTGACCTCAGTTGACCCCTGAAGAGGACTTCGGCATGAAGTCAAAATGTCTGGTTAAGTTTTAATTAAAATTTTGGCTGTTAAAACAAGAAAAATTAGCGATTATTATTATTTCAGCCCGAGAATAACTGAATCTGGAATAGTTTTTGCCGGCCTGCGGTAGTAAAAACTGAATGTTTGTGTGCATTTAATGTAGTACTGTATGTTGTGGGATGAACGAATGCCAGCAACTGTTACTATAAATTTAAACTGTGAGGAAAAAAATAAATAAATAAATTATATATTATAATACTTATTACATGAGTCAGAGTGTGATATGGCGAAATATTTCAAAAGCAGGCTAATTTATTTTCATGAGCCAGAGGCGAGTGAAAACAAAGCCTGAGAGTGAAATATCTTGCCATAACACTCTGACAAGTGTAATAAGTGGTTTATTCCACACTAGATATCTTCACTAACTGTAGTTAGTACTAGAGGAAGGGTAACTGCAGCCATAAAGTTGTTTGTAGGGGCTACCCACAACCCCAGCTGATATTTTAGCAGCTGCTCTAACCCTGTAGAGCAGGGTAAAGAGCAGGGTACACCAGTGGAAGGTAGCTGTAAAACAGAACATTTAAAAAGTTTGGCAGGTTGCTATAACTACCAGGGTATGAGCTTGCACAGTATAGCGTGAAATAACAGCGAAATAACAGCGTGAAATATCATGAGTTATTTCACGGTTCATGTACCTAAAAATATCATTGTGAAGATATCTAGGGTGGAATAAATAAATATAATATAGCTTTATATATAATAGCTATAGTAATTGTTGTATTATTAGCTACTCAGTTACACCCACTGCATACATTGTAACCAACTTCTAATAATTCTATAATATAACAATTTGCTAATTATTCTTTAGAAAACAAATAAACAGTAACCATGGAAACCATATTAAAAATTATAATAGCTCACTTGTTCAAAACAATTCCATAAAAACAAAGATATTTATTAGTGAATAGTAGAAGTAAACAGTTTCTTAGGTCTGCTATTCCCATCATATCCTCCCATAACATGGACCTTGTCTGATGTCATGCTACAGGTACAGGTACATACTGCATGTGGTAGTTGTCCAGCCTGGACCCAGGTATTAGTCTCAGGGACATAGCGCTGGATGGTGGACACTGACTTCCTACTCTTCATGTCCCAACCACCGACTGCCAGTAGAGATCCTCCAATGTTGAGTGGACAGGACCAGATACAGTTGAGTGAAGGTAGTTTGTTCCATATGTTGGAACTGTCTGATGAGGAGTGTGAAACAAGAGCCTCCAGAGATACACTATAGACATCAGGACTGTGATGCGACAGTTTCTCACACCATCCCCCCATGAGGTACCAGGCATCTGCTATTGTAGTAGACTTCATCCTCCCCCATGGTGTTGGTGTAGATGGTCCAGTGGACCACTGCATGTTGGATACATCAAGTACCTCAACAGTTTGTAAACAAACTCCATGGAAACCACCAGCCACCACCAGCCAATGTTTATATGAAGTAGCTGAAGGCACAAAGCGAGGTGTAGACATAGGAGGGAAGGGGTGTGTCCACTGGTTGCTGTCAGGCTGCCACTCTCCTAGCTCACTGCTATAAGAGCCATCTCTATTGTATCCTCCCACCACAACTAGTTTGTTGTTGATGGTAGTCATAGCAAACCACCTGGTACTGTATGGAGGTAGAGTGTGCCACTGGCAGGACTGTGTGTTGTAGGCCATCACTATGTAGGCATCCTCACCTCTGACAGTCTCTCCTCCTCCAACATACACTGTATCATTTATCTGTACTGATTGGATGTATGCATCCATAGCCACTGGCATGTCAGGACCACGCCTCCAGTCTAGTTCTAGTGGGAATGTCTAAATAATAAACAAATACATTATCTGTAGTAAATTTTGATATCATTACTCAAGTCTATATTACTGTATCCTTTATGTAAAGGATATTGTTTATGCTACTTGCACACTGTGTTCATTAAAAATAATAAAAACCATATTGTTGCTATGGTTACTGTTTACATACTACTGGCAATTTTAATACTAATTACATAATAATAATTACATATACACAAAGTCTATGATTCCTATGTTTTGTTTATTTCATAGCTATTTACCTGGGATATACAAACAAATTATTCATTCCCAATTTATAAATACAATTCGTGGTAACTGGTAGATTTTTGGTGGGAAAGTTAATTGATTCTTGTACAAACAGAGAGCTGGCCTCGTGTGAATAGATAGATAGCGGAGAGTAACTTGGGATTGGGTTTTGGGCGGTATTTACATTGAATGATTAAACGACCACAGGTTCTGGTAGCAAGTCTAACATTAACATAGAGGCATGAAGTATACTTCTGCAAAAAATAGATTTATAATACTTATTACATGAGTCAGAGTGTGATATGGCGAAATATTTCAAGAGCAGGCTAGTTTATTTTCAGGATCAAGAGGTGACTGAAAATAAAGCCTGAGAGTGAAATATCTTGTCATGGTAACTCCATGCTAGATATCTTTATCAGTAGTTTGTTGGTAACCCTTGGTGTAAATTGGCTGTATAACTCTCTAGGGGCTCCTAATCCCCCCTCCCCCCCAAGCTGATATTTTAGCAGCAGTTCTATCCTGGTTGGGTAGGCTCCACTAGAGTAAGGAGCTTTAAAAACCCTGAAAACTGGTAAGCCAGGCAGGTTGCTATGACTACTATCGTAATGAGCTTGAGAGCAATACAGCCATGAGATAACACTGTGATAACCTGAGTTAGCTCATATCTCACGATCATACCTAAAGATAACATTGTGAAGATACTAGCATGGAATAAACTAGTGGTGCGCTCGAATAGCGCAAAATAGCGAAGCGAGCGATGCATGTTCCCTGTAATTGCAGGTATAGATACAGTTATTTATTTTGATGTTGTTAATGTTATGTCCGTCTGTTGTTTCATATAGATTCATTGGTGCTTCTATTCTATACCACTGTATGATGAAGGTTATAAAATTTAGGCTATGTATAATAAAGTTTAAATGTTATACTTTTTGTGGTAAAACAAGAGTAATGAATTATTTTATTATTTATTTTATTAATGTAATTCGTAATCAGCTACATAGTATTGCTTTATATAATTAAGTTTAAATGTTATATTATTTGTGATAATATAAGAATAATGAATTATTTTACCATCAAAGTTATTGGCTGGTGTTTTAGACAGAATATACCGCTATTTAATTAAAAATGTCATACATCATTACAGTTATAGCTGATTTAAACTTTGTGGTTTAATAAAAAATAAAAATAAAAGAGTTTGTTTGGGTACTATAACATATTCAGAGGGAGAGCAGAGTATGTTAAATGGATGTAGATCTTAGACTACATAGTTTGATAATAGAGTTAGGTTAATTTTTATAGTGTTACATTAAATTTAACCTGCAATTGTGGAGGAATGTTTCCAGGATGCATGTTATTTTGAGCTGAATAGAGCTTAGGGATATGTTTATCCCAGCTACATCGACAACATTCCAATGACTTAAATTTCATTTTGGTGCCTGGAAACTTCTCCATACACGTTATGCAGACTGGGATAGTAATCGATGAGATTTTAGCATGAAAATTACGCATTGCTGTGTGAACTTGAGGATCATCAAATGCTGGAATAATTATGGTGCAATGGAACCTGGAGATGTTGTCTTGACCTGTTCCCCCTAACTTGAGACAATCTAGTCTCCCGTTGAAGTGGTGTTTCATCAGCCAATCTCTGCTGTTCGTTAGTTGACAACTGCTCTAATCTAGAGGAATTTTGTAATGAAGATTTATTTGCTGTTCTCAACAGTTGGTTAGTGAACAAACAGTGGAGCCTGTGATCTCTTTCACTATCACTTTCAAACAAATGTGTGACTTGCTGTTTTTGTGACATTAGTTGTAGACGTTGCTCTCTGCATAATGGTTTCCTAAAAGAAAATATGTCTCATATTAACTTATTGAAGTATATATTTTATTTTATATTTACCTCTTGCATTCGTTGCTGATAAGCTGAAAGGCTTTGTGTATTAAAATTGTTTGAGTTATATTTTCTGCAACTTTTTTTGCTGCTTTGGGTGTATATGAGAATGGATGTCCTCTGATAGATGTCTTTTCCTTCCTCTTGCAGTACAAAAAGTAGTGGGGATATTAGCTTCTTGTTCAGATGGTGTGGCTGCATTTTCAGTGTCTTCAAGAGTAGTTGAGTCTACAGCTGTATAAAGTTGATTGGTACAGATAAATTAGGAACATTTAATGGCTTTTCAAAAAGAAAGATTCTTTACTTTGCTACCTGTTTCTGTTTCGTTTTAGCTCTCCTCCTCCTTGCCCTGTCCTTTTCATTTCTTATCTCTCTCCTTACTATTTTTTCTTCTGGAGTTCCTAACGCACTCAAAGCTCTTGACCTAGCGTTTCTAACGTTTTGTCTACTGGGCATCGCTACTTCGTACGGCGGGTAAACAAAACAAAATGTTGCTAAGAAGGTTACCCGGCCCGCGCAAGCGCGTAGGATAAAGGGAACGTTTTGTCTACTGGGCATCGCTACTTTGTACAGCGGGTAAACAAAACAAAATGTTGCTAAGAAGGTTACCCGGCCCGCGCAAGCGCGTAGGAGAAAGGGTACACACGTACGCCCACGCAAGAACAAAAACAATTTCTAGACCTAAATATATATATATATATCGCGAACTCATTAGAGAGTCATCTCCGCTCGCTTCGCTCGCTTCGCTGAATAATACTTATCAGAGTGTGTTATGGCAAAATATTTCAAGAGCAGGCTAGTTTATTTTCAGGAGCGAGATATGATTGAAAAAAAAAAAAGCCTGAGAGTGTAATAAGTGGTCTATTCTATGCTAAATACCTTCACCACAGTAATTTGTCCTAGGGTTAATAAGGTAGGCTATTTCAAGTGTCAAGTACATAACAATTAACATTGTGTACATGGAATATATATATAAAGAACCACGAAGTGAAACCAAAGAATTCTGACAATCCTACTGTGTCTTCTTCTAATAATTAAATCATAAACTCTATTGGCATAACTAACTCATTTACACTTTACCATTATAATTTACTAGCAAGTACTCTGCCACATAGTGGCGCTTGACGTATTGCAAAGTAAGAATGCAGTAGCACAAGTTATCTTGCTCAGTTATCATTCTCTACCATTGGTTAAGGTGACATAAGTTTCCCTCTCTTGCTCTCTTTTTTCTCAACTATCTGACCTTTTCTTCTACCCCACCTCTCCTATCTTCAGCTCTTCTTCTTGAGTCTGGGGCCCCCTTTTTCTTTGTCTATCTCTCCTATATTTCTGCCCTATTTTGAGAAACTTTTGTCTTCTATTTTGCATTTCTTTTGAAAACTAACCTCCGCCTTTACTCGTCGATTCCACCCGCTTTTTAGTTATAATTAATCGCTCACCTTTTACATTCTCTTCCGTACTTTTGTGTTCCTTTTTGAAACTACGCCACATTCCATCGTCTATTGCACCCGCTTTTTAGAAATAACCAGCATGCTCTATTGAAGGTATGACACTTTATCTACGATAAAGTAACAATGCTTACCAAACCGCACAAAGCTCATGAATTATTCATTAATACACACACCGTTGGTCATCGTCAGTCGCCGTCGTTACTGACACACAAACATATTATTATTATAGATTAGACCTAGAGTAGTTAGTACTCTCGATAAAACATAAGGAGACACTGTTTGTAGGAATGCAAAATACTTACTAATGATTTCCTGTTGATAGACACTGAGGTGATACGCTCCAGTTCCTTTGTTAGTCGCTCCACTTCAGATTGGAGAATTTGTTTCTCTCTTTGATGGCGAGATTCTTGATGAAGCTTTTCTTCTTTGTGATGAGATTCTAACCGAATTCTTTCAGCTGCTATCTGGTCCCTCAGTTGATTGTTCTCAGTCTTCTGTTGATTGTTCTCAGTCTTCAGTTGATTGTTCTCAGTCTTCTGTTGATTGTTTTCTGCCTGTACTTGCATGACACTTGTCTCCAATTGATGTTTCTCTTCAATAAGTTGTGTATTTGCAGACTCCATCATTTCTAGTTTTGAAATTTCTTCAGTCAATTCTTTATTTTCTGTTTCTAATCTATTTTCAGACATCTAATAAAACACATCAAACGATAACACAATATTAAAAACTGATAAATGATGGCAAAAATTATGACAAAGCAAATATTATTAAACTCGTCAAAAAAAAAAGAAAATGAAAAATGAGGGCATCAAAATTGTATAGCTCTGTAGAGTTGAGAAGCTACTGATTACAATTGAAATAAATTTAAGTTTTAGTATAACTACTTCTAAATTAACCAGTAAACAATATCTCAGGGTGAATGGTATCATGATCACTACGACAATGATATCATTAAGATGTTGATGCAGAAATGAGGAGTTCACGTTTCAATCATACAATCAACCACCAACATCACGTACAATTACTAAATAGTTTGATCACATATATTATGACAAAAAAAAAAAAAGGGTCAAAGTTTATATATATAGCTAAGCTATGCTGTTTGATATGCATGTTCAATATGCACTCAAGGTTTGGTGTGACATCTCAACTTGGACAAAGAAGAGTAATGAAATTATTGTAATAATTATTTGGTAGACTTAACAAATGATAGTGGTTCACATAACAACTTTACCTCGAGTTCTTTTATTCTTTTATTCTTTTCTTTAGTTTCCTTCATGTGTAACACATTGACTATGTTGATAGACCTCCCCAGATTCCCTCCATGTATGTTCTCCATTGCATCCTGTACTGGTGTTAGTGTCTCCAGTAGTTGCTCAGCAGTAAGTCTTGTTTGAGGAGTATTGTGCAGGCAATTAGTCACCATCTCTACTAGAATAGGATGAGACTTCAATAACTGATCCTCCAACTTCTCCATGTACACCTCACGACGCTCTACTTCAGTGCGACCAATAACTCGACCAGGATTGTGTGGATCTGAACGTGTAGCCAATAGCAGCTCTCCTGGAAATATCTAATCATATTATTGAAATTAATCAATTGATCACCATTATTAAAATTAAATAGATTCTTCAATAAACATAATATTGAGTAATGATCAATAAACATTATCATGGATTAATTTTAGTGAACTTTTATTTGATATAACACAATGTAAGACTAACACTTACTTAGAGTACTACAAAAATCATTAATTGAATTTTAAATAGCTTTGCACTAACAGTTTAAGTTGCATTGTAAAGCTAGTCTTACCTGTGTGAGTATGTAGAGGGCAAGATGTCCGAATGAGAACACATCTAGAGATGGGCCATATCTGTGGCTCTCGCTGAGAGCCTCTGGTGGCATGTACACAGTGGTCCCCGGATTCTTTGAAAGTGTTTGGGCTAGCTGAGCTGGTTTTAAAGTTACCATGCGTGAGTTTCCCATGTCAGTGATTTTAGCTGTCAGAGACGATGTGAGGAGGATGTTCCTTGCAGTCAGGTCTCTGTGGACTATTGGAGGTCCTCGACTATGCAAGTAAACTAAACCGCTGCCTGTGTCTGTAAGAATGGAAATCTTGACTGGAAGTGGAATATTAGGGGCACACTCCAGGAGGTCGTCCACATTCATTTCTAGTTTCTCCATCACCAGTAGAGGTAGCTCTGATCCCTCAAGGAAACACAGACCAAGGAACAGTGTTATGTTAGGATGTCGGAGAGATGCCATGAGTTGACATTCTCGTTGATATCTGTCTACAGTCTCTCCAACTCCTTCATTCCCAGGATCCAGTAATAGTTCGTGCATACGCTTGGCAGCACACAAAATCTTGCTATATTTTACCTGAAATACCATAATGCATCAGTTAAATAAATTAAACAAGGCTCAAGTTTCAGTAATAAAAAAGAAGATTATTTGATAATGTGTATAAACTACAATGATTGGTAATGGTCATCAAATGAGCAAACTTGTGAGGTAAGAATTGATTAATTGAGTGCTAGGTGTGAACTTGGTATTATTGATGCGTAAGCAAAACATTACACTGAGACCTAATCATACCCGTAGCCAAGGAAGGTTGGGGAATGACAGCCACTAATTCAATTATGACTACACCTTCACACCTCTCAAGCGTTACAACTCACATGTCATAGAAATTGTCCAACACCAACTAACATTCCCAGGGGCTGTGCCCCACCACACAATGATCTCATGTTCTGTATCATCTGTTTATACAAAGTTCCTTGTTCAGTCACCCTCATTCAGTTTAGTAACCACTAGAAAGCTCCACAAGCCGAAATATTATGGTTTTATTCTACTGAAATAAATTCTGTGAAACTTGCTACACCTGGCTAGCTATCAGGGTAGCTAGTTCTATTAAATAGTCTAGCTGCCTGTAATATCGCCGTTTTTTATTTTCGCTATAATAATTGTATTGGGCGCGCAAATAAAAAAATTCGCGGGTAGATTATATTGACCAAAGTTTCTTGTAAGACATTTTTGTAAAGGAATGTATATCTGGATGGCACCCCTTCTAATATTGCTGTACATACCTTCAACAAACACTGTGCTAAGTAGCATGCTTTGGCCCACTCTGTCACAATATTGCATCAAAAGTACAATTTCCCACTGGACTATTGGTGCCGTATTTACAGAAGAAGAATAAACGAAGGAAACAAAGTGGGTGTGGCCTTTTCAAGCATTTTCAAAATCCTACCCTCCCTCCCCCACCCTCCCAATGTAAATAACTAGGTCATGCTATTCCAAGCATTCCTTTAGCTGCTAAGTTAGAACACTCTGCTTACTTCTAGCACTGAGCCATATGAACCTGTTCCAAGGGTCTTCCCTGTAGGTACCACCTGGTCTAAGAAATACTGCTGTAACTTCGAGTCTCTTCTAAAGGATCTAGACCAGCCTTGCCTCCTAGCCATGGATTTAACACTCTCCCTGAAACGCGTCAGATCTCTTCAAAGCCCAAAATACTTTCTCGACCAAAACCTAAAAGCTTGCCACGTACTACAAGGCTAGTCTCGCGTAGCCAGACCCTTTACCAATCGCTGCGCGGGAAAAGGGTCTGGTAAACTGACATTGAGCAGTTTGTTCAGTTCCCCTCGCTAATTGGGGAGACCGCAAACAATAGGTGACGTAATATCCTGTGAAGTAAGACTGCTCAAACTTTTGCGCGTGTAGTATTTCTGTGCACAACTCTCCAACAGCCGTGTCAAAACTCTTCCTTTAGGTGATGCCATTAGTTTAAGCAGTGACTTGGCCTAGCTTTTTTAAGATATCTGGAGTTGGAAGTTTCGCTTAGTTGTTGCTTTGTGCACATCATTTGTACATATCATGGTACCTTAGGTTTTTGTCATGCTTAAAGGTGAATAATGCTAGCCAAGAATCAGTATCAAAGTGCCATTAATTTTTAACCGACAGCATTTCCCAGCATAGCTTTGCACAAACTCTGCCTACTGATCTGAACAATTCACGCGCCTGAAAATATTTAACGATTTACACCCACACTAATTGAACCACAGTTAACCACTTGCTGACTAAGCAAGAACAAACTGCTCTATGTCAGTTTACCAGACCCTTTTCCCGCGTAGCGATTGGTAAAGGGTCTGGCTACGCGAGACTACTACAAGGCCGCTATGGAACACCCAACACACGCGAGTGAGGAACCGGAATTGGGAAACGTGACGTAAATAAGCAATTCGGTCTAGGTGCCCGCCCACTAGATTGCTGCCTGAGCAGCGAAATTAAATCTCTCAGCTTAGGTCGAGCTCGGCTTAGGTAAGGCAGAAGTACAAGTAATGCCTATTGTCATTGAGCAGGATCTTTAAAATTTGTAGTGTCATCGTAACTAAAAGAGGCAGTTCCTGTCTTTTACAGTTAATGCGTGCTAATTTCGTCGGTTGCTTTTAAAGTAGGCTATTGGGGCACTAATTATATCCAAGATTAGTCAATGCCAAACAGCAGTAGAATTCCTCCCAAAAAAGGAATGTTTGAGAGTCTGAAGGTGCAAGACCCGTCATGGGTAGATTTGGTACTTCACTGAAGTGTGGCATTGTGGGTTTGCCTAATGTGGGGTAAGAAATAGCTAACTTAATATCTAGCATTCACATTATTATACTTTCGCAGGAAGTCTACTTCCTCAATGTTTTCCTAAAGCTTCTGCACCAGAGGAGAACTTCCCTTTCTGCACCATAGATTCTAATGAAATAAGTAACTTGAACAGTTGGTTCATTGTTGTATTTGAATACCTGTGTTAGTGTGCACCTTTACTGATTCTATGGTATAAATATACATATTTATGCGAATGTTGTGCAATTAACTATCTATTGCTACTATGGCTGGTAGTCTATAGTGTGAGGCTTCAACTAGTTATTCATTTAGTGATAGCTACTAAGATTCGCACCTTTACTGGGTACAAAATAATCCGGATTAGGTTGTATTTATTTTTCTGCAACATTATGTTTGTTTATTTGTTTGTATTTTGCTTTTGTTTTGGTTCCATTACATCGCGTCCCAGTTCCAGACTCTCGTTACGATTGGCTCTGTGATCATTGGAAAGCCTGCAAGCACTATTCCAGCATACCTGCACATAGTGGACATTGCTGGACTGGTAAAGGGTGCTCACGAAGGACAGGTGAGTGACACTGCATACTCATTACTAACTGGTTTTTTGACTGTCCTCAGCACATGCTTACAAAAGATGTAGTTCAGATTATCCAATTAATTTTTTTTTAATTTTGTTGTTATTGTGTATGATTAACTCTAGTTGTTGTTATTGTTGTGTAGGGTCTTGGTAATGTCATTTATCATGTTGTCCGTAAGTTTGCATTTTTTTTTTTTAGTTATTTGCACAAACTATGATAGTCTGATGTAACTAGACCCCTTTCTTAACCTTTACATTGAGACAGGGTCAGGGTACAATATGCACCATGGCCAGTCTAGAGTGGTAGTAGTTTCCTGATTATGTGTACCCTGCCGCAAGTTACAAGACGTGGTAACCTAAACTTGTGCAACCACAAATGTTACAAGTGTTTATTTTGGTACTCTGTTGTCAACTCATTCTGCCGAGGCTAGCCTAGGAAACGGCCAAAAAATGTTTAATTGACTACCCGAAAATGTGGGGGTGGAACAGCCAAGGTGCATGCTCCCCTGACCCGTTCTCAGCGTAGAAGTTTGATAAAGGGTCTGGTTATTCCATGATGGGTGTGGCTTCAGTACTAATGTATGTCTATGTTGACGTACGTATTAACTTAAGCTTTTCGATACTATTGTGTGTATGCTTGATCTCACCAGTGCTGAAGTATTCTATTCATATTTTTTTTTGCTAGCATCTGTATTGTGTTTATATATTTATGCCTCAGCACACATGCGCGAGAGGGTTATAGTAGTCACCCTGTCTGTCTGTCTGTCACGCTCTGATTTTGGAGATTACTGACAATTAACTGTTGATTTAGATATGATCTTACTTGGAATGACGATTAAGACTTTTTATTGTGCTACTTTTTTATTTCGGGCTGATCCTTGAGAAAGTGCGGAGCTTCAGCTCCACATAGGTACCAGCTTTTGTGGGTAATGCCCCCAAGCATCATGTCATAATCACATGAGCAAACAATTTCTTGCAGCCAGCGGTGTAGTTTGCTTTATGCTCAGGGAAGTTAACAGAGTTGAAAGAAGTGAAGTTTTGCATTGATAATGTATTCTGCACTTGTGGCCACACCCGTGATGGGGGATTTGGCAAAAATGCATACTATTAGAGCAACTTATTTTCTGGTATTTATGTGGCCATCCCATTTTATGGTTCAGCTCTAATGCATTTATTATTTGAACAAAAATGCTGGTGCTAACAAGAAATGGTCAAAATTAATGTGATATATAAAATGGTAAAATTACAATAGTCTGTTTTTGTAGAACTCTAGTCATGCGAGAGTGAAGAGGAATATGATGAATTAGTGCATTATAAGAATAAGATACACACTTTTCCTTATCAGTTATAGATAGGATGTGGGCACGATAGTGTCTATTGTATGTTGTTAGGCTATAAACATTTCCTTTGAAGAAAATCTTGTCATTGTTTACGTAGATTGAAGATATTATAATCACTTCAAAAACATCTTCAGCAATGCCACACAACACTGCAGCATTGGGCTTGTATGTATACCCTTCCACCTTCACCCACTTGGTCCTAGATGTAAGAATGACATTAATAATGATTTAGTATTTAAGTGGTTAGAATTGTGCTTACTTGTACGTGACTTTGCAGATGACACTGGTATGTCATTCACCTCCATTGGCAGGACAGGGGTAGTTTCATGTATACATAGTATTTGAATTAGCTCACACACAGAACTTAAGCAAACTTTAGTATAGCCCTAGTTCAATTATTTATGTAAGGTCAACATTTTAGAATGAAGTGGAATCTACAAATAGTTGGAACTGGAGTATGTCACACGAAGATATTTTAAGACTGGATTCTTTATGAATGACAGTAATAGGACTAAACGCTCAAAATTATTTATACGTATTTTGTATATTAGCCTTTGTAATGTAGGAACTGACAGCTTCTGCACTTGTGGCCACACCCGTGATGGGGGATTTTGCAAAAATGCATAGTATTAGAGCAACTTATTTTCTGGCTAACACTACTCATTTTAGGCAACCCTTGAATCGTCCCAGGCACATACATATGTACCTGTAAAAATCAGTGTGTGCTTTACATGGTATACTATTGCAGGGTTTATTCAGGGTTTTTTTTTCCAAGGGAGGCAAGTGAGTGTAGCCTTTACTTGAAGATGGGGGGGGGGAAAGGGCTTGAGGCAATTATGTACCATGGGAAAAATTACAATATTCCCTTGGAATGTCAGCATTTGAACAAGAGGGATGTCCAGAATCCGAAGATTACTTACAGCAGTATTACCGAGTTAGCCTGATCTCGTCCCCTAATATTACCAGAATTTTTTCCTTCTACAACATTTCCCCCCATTTTTCAACAGCTGATAATATCATTATAATCACTTAATTGTGATTTTTCTGCCAAACTGATTCAGTGATCTATCTAATTTTGGCTTTATAACAAATGCTCGAAAATCCAAGGTGGGGGATTCTAAAGGGGGCAAAAAAATCCGAAATAAACCCTGTATTGAGTAAATATTACCTGGTCCAGTCACAATTTCGTTTTTGTTGGGTATGTTCTGCAGATAGCACTGGTGCCTTATGGCCAGAGAGAGTGGCAGATTGGCAAAGTTCCCTAAAGTGTGGGCAAGGCTCTTGAAGTACGCATGCTTGGCCTCATACCTCATTGTCCAATGCCGAACCAAAGGACCATACCTACAGTTCACAGGATTGATAAGGTTATGATTTACTGTGTGTAAAGTAAAGTAGCTAAACTCTGTGCAGGCCCATAGCCAGAAGTTTTTACTGGGAGGTTCAGATTTTGGAGATGAAGCCACATCACTTTGGTTTTCTCTTTGCATGGTAGCTAAAACACACTGGTGGATGTGTGTGCGCAGATATTGTTTCTATTACAAGATTATTTTGCATTCATTGAACACAGTTGAATATCATGCACACAAGGGCTATACTTCTAGCATGCTAAATAGTTCCTTCTACTACAGTGAGCGATGTTCAAAAAGTTATATGCCTCTCATACTATAGATAAAAGCAGCAAGAACTTATACAGAGAATATATACAAATTAGTCAGCCTTCTCCTGGTATGCTTGAGTAAAGAAACTACAGTTACCTGGTAGCTTAGACTCGAGTAAGGTGGTCCACGATGAAGTAAGAAAAATAAATATGAGTGGATTGAATTGCAGACTGGACTCCATGGGGAGTTACCGAAAACGAACGGTTCACAAAACATAAGTTGAATGTGGGATGTGGTTGAATCATTTACTTCTGGTCACTCAAAATGGAGGTTCAAACGAAACCCTCCCCCCATCCCGGCTACAAGTATGCTATGAGGTAATCCATCATCATGCAGTTCTCTCTATTTGAAGTTTATTATTATACCATAGACACAAGCAGAACACTCATTGCTTCTCCTATAGATTTGGAAACACCCTTACCCTTTGAAGTTGTTGTTTTTGTTGTTGTTTTTATTCTCTATAATTGGTGTTAAAAACCACGAGCACACTTAAGATAATTACTTTGATTGAACTCATGCTTAAGTGTCAATCTTGGCATATGAAGCATGAAGTGCATTTAGGTAGAATGGACTCTCCTGGTACAACTGTTTGAAGTTGGTGTGTTGTAATTCAATCAAGTGAGCCATATACCCATCACCATCTTCATGAAGCTTGTTGGTAAACAAAAGGTCAGCAATTCTCATGATAACCAGATAATTTTCCCAATATGGATCTTGCTCTGGATAAGATCAGACCCTGAAGGGCGCCAGTTCAGCAGAGTCGTTCACCTCTGGCTGGTTGACGTCGACTAGATATAATTCAAAGGACCAGAAGCCCACTATGCAGCACTATGACTTTAGCTATCACCCCAAGGACTGTCGTAAGCTCCCGCGGCAACAACTTATACTGCGCAAGGTAAGACATTATTGTAAATTAAGAAGATGAACTACATATAGGGAAGAACATATGGGTAATACAATTGGGTGAAAAGGGGGAGGAGTTAGGTAAAGGGTCGGGGTATGACATGACTTTTGGCAGGTACATAAATGCTGACGAGTATACACATAACATTCAGAAAGTTCTAGTTCATTCGTTCAGTCCAAAGTTCAACTATGGTTTGTTTATTTCTTCCCTGCCGCCGGGTGTTGGCAGAGATGGTGGTTGACAGTTGTTGGCTGCCATCTCTGACATTGTCGGTTGTTCTTCAGTGCGGGTCCGGCCCGAACATCACCTGTCACAATAGGCAGGATTCTGGCCAGCAGCCACATCTGTGCAGTTGCATACAATTATTAATAAATTGATTGTTCATTAGCAGCTTTGGCAAAGCTATTTTACCTGATTGCTTTAAGCTATATCCTGGATTGGCTGTGACAGTTGCAGCAAGTGGTGTGGGGTGATCACTTATCTCCATGTATCCTAGCTCAGTGTTGATCAATCTAGAATTGAAGGTGTCTAGTACATCCCATAGTCAGGGTTTCATACAGGATTTTTTTCTGGGGGGGGGGGGAAGTTTAGGAAGGAGGGAGGGCACACGTTTGATTGACCACACCCAATTTTGCTGAAACCACACCCATTTAATTATATTTGTATATTGTTTTGAAATGGTTAGATAGGGGGATATGTGGATTTGCTTTTTAGTAAGAATAATGTTTTCCTATAGGCAGCGTTGAGCCACTGAAACTGACTTCCCAGGAATAAGTACACTCCTCGTACATCACAATCTCTGTCGTCAGAGTGGCTGGCTCACTCCACTCTATTGTTGATAAACCCATCAGCTAGCATTGTCTGCTATAACCTGCCAAGTCAATATTGTTGGTGGTTGAGGGGAGTTTATTTTGAATGAAATTTTGAGGATCTATTAAGGAAAGTTATGACATTCTCAAAGAACAGTGCTTAAGTGTGCTTAACCGGCAAGTCATGACAGTCACATTGTTAATGAAACCTAAGTGACTCATTAGCACCCACCCACCTATCCACCTACCTTTCCCTCCCCCCCCTTCCCGCCCCCCAATCCCCTATACCCGGCCCCCCCCCCCCCCCCCCCCCCCCCATATTTTTTTTTCATTTTTTCTATTTCTTTTTTTTTTCTTTTGTGTGTGTGTGTTAATATATAAAGTGTGAGCTCATGAGTTGTTTACTAGTTCAAAAACTGATGATCTTCTCTTAATTGCTTATTGTCTTTCTAGTACTACTGTACATTCTGTGAGTTTGTTGCACTGCTTTGTTTGTGTGTGTGTATGTTCAGTCACTCTATCCATTTGTAAAGTCAGTAAGTATGGTTCCCTTTGCTCCTGTGTATTTGTTCTGCTGCTCTTTTCTTATATTCTTTCTGTCTTTCATGTGCTTGTTTTGAAGCCACCTGCCATATTACCATTTCACAATATTTAAAGTGTAGGCATAATAGTTTGAAGTTAATTAAACAAGATTAAATAATTGTGTGACTTGAAGAGTAGTGTGAAGATGTGATTGTGCTCATTGGAGTATTAGTAGAAGGTAATTCATTATCGGAAAAGACAGTCAGAAGTCTGGTATTTTATGTTGTTGTTTTTTGTTTTGTTTTTTCCAATTTTCTACTTTTTTCTTTTTTTTTGGCAGGCAAATAATAGTTTAATTGTAAGACCATTTCAAAATCTCCCTCCCCTCCCACTGCTAAGCACCATGCACGCACACACACATACATACACTACCTGTGTGAGAAACAAGAAAATTGTTATGCTTACACTGCTTGATAGAATCCACTTCTTTGAGTCCAGATAGCACTTTGAGTGTGCCCATTATTACGATTGTATTGATGTTATGTGAGGTGTTGTGGGAGGGATAGGCAGTTATAGTGTATGCATCCTAAATAGAAATTAATTAATGACTCTGATAAATTCCTAACTAAATTTTATTAAAACCGGGTTGCACCAGTAGGAATACAGCAATGGAGGACCTGAGGTATCTAGTGCACTTGTATGAATATTCTGCCACTATTTGCCTCTCATCATCAAGCAGCAGTTTAATTATCTGGACTAAGTCACACACACACACATACACACATAAATGGGTGCTTGACCTCACCCAGAACCACAATGGTGTACACAGGATCTCTGCCTACTAATCTAGTAATATGCCAATGTCTCAATAATGTGTTACATTTTGAGTTTCTATCAACTGTGGTGTTGCTGAACTTTATGGAGGGATTGTGTACAGTGATCAAAGTTTAGTTGTGCACTCCACTATCACATAATGTCCAATGTGGTATGTTTCTAGGATGGCAAGGACCCAGTTGTTGTTTTTATTGAGTGCGTGATACTTAAGTTTTTTGTTGTTGTTGTTGTGTTGTTTTAATTCACAATAACATTGGATTTACTTAAAAGAGCATGTACTTATGTGGAGCAATATCATGTAATTCTTAAAACAACTGAATATGGTGTGTGTATTGTACTCATAAAGTGTGTAAGGTGGTTAGTTTGGTTGGAGATAGTTAGGTGTGGTTGTACTCCAGGCAGCCATCAGCAGCTCAGTGATGACCTATGTAGTGGCCCAAGTATGTATGTATGTGTGTAATCTAGCATGTGAAGCAGCTGCTCAGTGCTTTTCTTTGTGTTTTCAAAGAACAATTCAAGTTTAGTTGACAATGTTTAATGTCTGGCTGTGTAGAATGTCACATGATAGCAAATAAAGAGGTCTAATTAATTAACCTTCAGCATGCATGTGTGTGAATAGCTATGTCTACTTGGACTGTTTTGTTTGTTTGTTTGTCATTCAACGTCTGATTTCAAAGATGGCAGGCTCTTAATGTTCAGTTGGTAAGAACTTCAACTAGACTATGATCCAAGTTGCCACTTTTTTTTTTTTTCAGCTTTGTATTCCAGTAAATGTCAGTTAAAAAAAATTACACAAGTGCTAGCTGTACGTGGGCACAACCATGCAATTTTACATGACATCATTTCTTTTGGCCACGCCCCATGGCATGGAGAGAGCAATGACCTTATCTTTGTGCTAGTGTGTTAAAAGCTGAGCCGGTAGAGTAGCGCAAACACTACAAAAAAAAAATGAGCGAAGGGCCAGAGCACATAAAATGAGAACTGAACTGATATTTTTTGTCACCGTTTGCAGTTTATCGCTCAATGTGAGATTCTGTTGTATCCATTTGAATATCATGACAGCTAATAAGTATTGACAGGCAACATTTGAGCAGACATTTTTTAATAGTAGTTCCATAATTGGATTACTGTGTCCCAAATGGACCAACGAGGTTTCAGGTGTACAGTTATGTTGTATGATATAGGTATTTAGTAACATTGTGATATTGAAATGATTACTGCACTATAGAGACATTTTAGTTTTTACTGACTAGTGGAACTAGAGTGAGCTCACAATGGACTTTCAGTATGTGTGGACAAATTGTTGCAGCACACATAATTACTCAAACACGAAACTTAAATAATACTTTTTGGGGTCATGTAATTACCAACCGTGTCATGATTAGCTATGTTGTAAGCCACCAAATTATTTATTAAATTTGGAATTAATATTTGATAAAAAATAATATACTATATTTAGTAATGTCGGTGTATTTTGACAATAATAGTATTGCGATATTTTTGGGCTCAGTATCGTACAACACTAGTCTATTGTACTGGCATTCCACTGCTACAATATGTTGTATTATGAATGTTAGAACGCTATAACTAGTTTACACACGCTTGTCCAAAATGATATAATAAAGCCTTCTCGTATATTTATTTTACAAACTGATCACTATCGTAGTGTAATCTTAGCTCTGTCCCACAAATCTCTTTCCCTGTTAAGCATCTAATCATATTCAATAGTGGACTCTGTTGTTGTATCAGTTAGTGGAGAAGGTTAAAGCAACATACTTATGCTGACATACTTAGTTGACTCCCACTGGCAAAGGTTCTTCTTGTAACCATGTGTCTGATCTTGGCCAAGGCTCATACAAGCTGTGTTAAGATTAGCTGTAATTTTACTGGATAAACCAATTTGAGCTTTTAGACTTTAGAGGTCATCATGTCTATTCCTCTGCCTCTCTGGAACTGTGAATATGTTGGTGTTTGTTGCTCTAGTTTTCATAACAGTAAGGACAAATGTAGAATTAGTGAATTAACTACTAATGTAGTTCTTTTGACAGAAAACTGTAATATCTTCAGCATTAGGCGATGTTACTACATGCAGCTTGTTGCTACGTGATCAATAGTTTGTTTCTCTATGTTTAATTTCATCTTTCTTAAAGACTAACATTTTGATGAGTTTTCCAAATTAGGGCATTGTGAAGTAACCAAATTAGTCGACTGAGTAATTAGCATAAGTCATCAATCGCCGACCAGCACTTAATGTCGACCGCACCCTCTGCATTGTCGACCACTGCCTTCAGTAAAATTAAGAATACTGTGGTTTACGGCTGCATTTATTTAGTTTCCGGGGGGAATACATGAGCCGCCATGCTGAGGAATAGCAGCCCAGCCAACTCAAGAAGGGAAAGGACAAACAAGAAGAAGGGAAGCCGCTCTAAGGGAATTAAGTTGAGGGAATGGTCTGATGAATCAATGCTGGGCACAATTCAGGCCGTTTGGGAGGGAAGTTTCGGAGTAAATAGAGCTGCTCTTGAGTATGGAGTCCCCAAGACAACTTTGAAGGACAGGATAATCGGAAGGGTAGTGCACGGTGCCAGTATGGGAGCTCAGCCTTACTTATCAAGGGAGAAAGAAGGTGAGCTAGTGGATTTTTTAAAGTCTTGTTGCAAAATGGGATATGGAAAAAAACAGAAAGGAAGTTTTAGTGCTAGTAGAAGCCATACTAAAGAAGAAAGGGCGTGATTTAGGTAGTCACATATCTAATAATTGCAGGTGGCAAAGATTTTTGGAGAGATGGCCTTCATTGAGCCTTAGAAAGGGAGATGCTTTTTCTGTAGCCAGAGATAGAATGACTGATCATGAAGTTTTTTACAGCTACTTCAATACATAATACTGGTCAAATCTATAGTTGCGATGAGTCTGGAATGCCATTAGAGCATAAACTTCCTTGCATTATATCACAAAAAGGTGCGAAAAAAATTCGTCAGATAACATCTGGTAATAAAACACAAATATCGATACTTGCATGTGCGAATCGATACTTGCATGTGCGAATGCAATTGGCCAGGTTTTACCACCCATGGTAATCTTTACAGGAAAGAGGTTCAATCACGAATTAAGTGTGGGTGAAGTCCCCGGGACATTGTACGGCACATCAGAGTCAGGGTGGATGGATAATGAGTTACTTTTTGAGTGGTTTAGCAAGCATTTTCTTAAGCACGCTTCTCTGTCGTCCACTTTTGTTACTCCTGGATGGCCACTCTTTACATTATACTTTAGATTTGATAAAAGAAGCTCAACAGCATGGTGTGATTATTTTTTGTTTGCCACCTCATACTACGGCTGACAGTCAACCGCTTGATACCAGTGTATTTGGACCTCTTAAGATTCACCAAGATCATCCGGGACGTGTAATAACCAAATTTCAATTTTCTACTCTTTTCAGTCGTGCATGGACCAAAGGCATGAGTATGGATAATATTGTTGCAGGATTTCGATCTACTGGTGTATATCCATTTAATCCTAATGCACTACTTCATAAAATAGAGAACACTACAGTACAAGAGACAGCTAAATCATCTAATGTTTCCACAGAGCTCTCGGACAATACTGGCATTGATACATGCTCAACTGTTTCAGAGGTGTCTGCTCCTCCTAGTAATAGTGCAATACATAGTCTGCCTGTATCAACCTCTAATGTATAATTTACTGCGGAAGAAATTGCTACTTTTGAATGTCGATTTGATGGGCATTATGACATTTTCTCTGATTCAAAATTTGTATCTTGGTTACATCAGCACCATTCAGATGAGGCCCCTTTCTACCAAAACACGTCAGGTAATTTTTAAGTACATACTAGTATAATTGTTATTCAAAATGGTAAGGTTAAGAAGTTATTCTTATAGTTTTTATTTACCAAGGATTATTTTAATTTTCTTTTGCCAGACAAATTGGGGTGGGGTGGAGGGGGGGGAGAGAAATACAACAATGAATTCCACATACACCTAAACTTAGTCACTTCTTTTCTTGCAATTTCATTCTGAGTTAATTCTTGTTTTTGTGTTTTTTTTTGTTTTTATATTGTTGTTAAGTGGAGAGAGGTAGAAGAAACTCCTATTTAATATACTAGGGATGACTTACAAGTTTTTTGCTAGGCGGGTGGAGGGAGTGGGAAATTGTCATACTTGGAAAAAATGTTAGTTAATGTTAGTATTATTCAAACAGAATCATTCCACTATTGAACTTGCACACATATACATGAACTTACTGACTTGTTTCTTGCAGGTTCATTGTGAATTTTATTATTTATTATTAGGTTAGAATTGCTAGGGGAGTGAGCTGGAAACTACGCGTGGGAGATGGGGGGGGTGGGGGGGGAAGGGGGGGGGAAAAGAATCCATGGGTTTCTCTTTCTGTTTGACCCCAGATTACAATGGTGATAGTAACTTAAAGTGGCCAATTGTTGAAAAAAAGAAGTATTATATAATTAATACACGATTTCTTATCATTCATGAAAATGTACAGGAGCTTGTATTTTTCTTTCAGACTGCTTGTCAGAAGTTAGTCCTCCATCATTGGCCAGAGTCGATTACTCATCCGAGCCAATGTGAATTCTCGTTGTAGAGCCGACATTCAATGCGGAAGCCGACATTTTCATTCCTCATACGGAGCCGACATTCAATCTTCGTGCGGAGCTGACATTCAGTCCTTGTGTGGAGACGACATTCCATCTCGTGTGGAGCCGAATTCAATCCTTGTGTGGAGCCGGGAACAGTCAATGCGGAGCCGACCTCATTCCTCATACGGAGACGACATTCAATCTCGTGCGGAGCTGAAATTCAGTCCTTGTGTGGAGCAGACATTCAATCCTCGTGTGGAGCGAAATTCAATCTGTGTGGAAGACGACATTCAATGCGGTAGCCGACATTCTTCATCATACGGAGCCGACATTCATCTTCGTGCGGCGCTGAAATTCAGTCTGTGTGGGAGCCGACCATTCAATCCTTGTGTGGAGCCGACTTTCAATCTAGTGGGGAGCCGACATTCAGTCACTAGTGCGGAGCTGAAATCAGTCCTTGTTTGGGAAGCCGACATTCAATCGCGTGTTGGAGCCGACTTCAATCTCGGGGGACGCCGACTTAAACTCGTGTGGAGCCGACTTTCAATCCTGTGGGGAGCCGACATTCAATCCTAGTGTGGAGCCGACATTCAATCCTCGAGTGAGCCGACTTCAATACTCGTGGGGAGCCGACATTCAGACCTCATGCAGAGCCGACATTCAATCCTCGTGTGGAAGCCGAATTCAATCCTGATGTGAGCTGAATTCAGTCCTTGTGTGGAGATGACATTCAGTCCTTGGTGGAGCCGACATTAATCCTCGTGTGGAGCGACATTCAATCCTCGTGCGGAGGCCGACATTCAATCCTCGTGTTGAGCCGACATTCAATCCTCGTGTGGAGCCGACATCAATCCTCGTCATGGGAGCTGACATCAGTCCTTGGTGGAGCTGACATTCAGCATTGTGTGAGCCCGAAATTCAATCCTCGTGTGGAGCCGACGTTCAATCTCGTGGGAGCCGACATAGTCCGGTGGGAGCCGACATTCAATTATCGGTGGAGCCGAACATTTCAATCCTCGTGTGGAGCGACTTCAAGCATCGTGGGGAGCCGACATTCAGTCCTCGTAGGAGCGACATTCAGTCCTCGTGTTGGGCCGACTCTTTCCATCCTCGTGGGGAGCCGACATTGCAGTCCTCGTGTGGACGGACATTCAATCCTCGTGCGGAAGCGACAGTCAATTCCTCGTGTGGAGCGATTTCAATCCTCGTGGGGAAGCCGACATAGTCCTCGTGTGGAGCCGACATTCAATTATCGTGTGAGCCGACATTCAATCCTCGTGTGGAGCCGACTTTCAATCCTCGTGGGGAGCGACATTTCAGTCTCGTGTTGGGAGCCGGACATTTCAATAGTTGTGGAGCGAATTCATCCTCGTGGGGAGCCGAATTCAATCCTCGTGTGGAGCCGACATTCAATCCAGTGGGACCGGACATTCAATTATTCGTGTGGAGCCGACATTCAGTCCTGTGCGGAGCTGACATTCCAGTCTTGTGTGGAGCCGCATTCATCTCGGGTTGGAGCCGACTTTCAATCCTCGTGGGGAGCCGACATTCAATCCTCGTGTGGAGCCGACTTTCAATCCTCGTGGGGAGCCGACATTCAATCCTCGTGTGGAGCCGACATTCAATCCTCGTGTGGAGCCGACTTTCAATCCTCGTGGGGAGCCGACATTCAGACCTCATGCAGAGCCGACATTCAATCCTCGTGTGGAGCCGACATTCAATCCTCGTGTGGAGCTGACATTCAGTCCTTGTGTGGAGCTGACATTCAGTCCTTGTGTGGAGCCGACATTCAATCCTCGTGTGGAGCCGACATTCAATCCTCGTGCGGAGCCGACATTCAATCCTCGTGTGGAGCCGACTTTCAATCCTCGTGGGGAGCCGACATTCAGTCCTCGTGTGGAGCCGACATTCAATTATCGTGTGGAGCCGACATTCAATCCTCGTGTGGAGCCGACTTTCAATCCTCGTGGGGAGCCGACATTCAGTCCTCGTGCGGAGCTGACATTCAGTCCTCGTGTGGAGCCGACTTTCAATCCTCGTGGGGAGCCGACATTCAGTCCTCGTGCGGAGCCGACATTCAATCCTCGTGTGGAGCCGACTTTCAATCCTCGTGGGGAGCCGACATTCAATCCTCGGTGGACGACTTTCAATCGCGTGGGGAGCCGACATCAGAACTCATGAGAAGCCGCCATTTCAATCCTCGTGTGGGCCGACATTCAATCCTCGTGTGGGCTGACCATTCAGTCCTTGTGTGGAAAGATTGAAATTCAGTCCTTGTGTGGAAGCCGACATTCAATCTCTGTGGAGCCGACATTCAATCCTGGCGGAGCGACATTCAATCCTCGTGTGGAGGCCGGACTTTCAATCCCTGGGGAGCCGACATTTCATCCTCGTGTGGAGCCGAATTCAATTCTCGTGTGGAGACCGACATTCAATCCCGTGTGTGGAGCAGACTGTTCAATCCTAGTGGGGAGCCGAATTCAGTCCTCGTGCGGAGCTGACATTCAGTCTCGTGGGGAGCCACTTTCAATTTCTTCGTGGGGAGCCGAATTCAGTCCTCCGTGCGGAGCCGACATTCAATCCTCGTGTGGAGCCGACTTTCAATCCTCGTGGGGAGCCGACATTCAGTCCTCGTGTGGAGCCGACATTCAATTATCGTGTGGAGCCGACATTCAATCCTCGTGTGGAGCCGACATTCAATCCTCGTGCGGAGCCGACATTCAATCCTCGTGCGAGAAGCCGACATTCACTCCTGTGTTGTGGGAGCCGATTCAATCCTCGTGGGGAGCCGACATTCATCCTCGTGTGGAGCCCGACATTCAATCCTCGTTGTGGAAGCCGACTTTCAATCCTCGTGGGGAGCCGACATTCAGACCTCATGCAGAGCCGACATTCAATCCTCGTGTGGAGCCGACATTCAATCCTCGTGTGGAGCCGACATTCAGTCCTCATACGGAACCGACATTCAATCCTCATGTGGAGCCGACATTCAATCTTCGTGCGGAGCCGACATTCAGTCCTCATACGGAACCGACATTCAGACCTCATGCAGAGCCGACATTCAATCCTCATGTGGAGCCGACATTCAATCTTCGTGCGGAGCCGACATTCAGTCCTCATACGGAACCGACATTCAATCCTCATGTGGAGCCGACATTCAATCTTCGTGCGGAGCCGACATTCAGTCCTCATACGGAACCGACATTCAATCCTCATGTGGAGCCGACATTCAATCCTCGTGCGGAGCCGACATTCAGTCCTCATACGGAACCGACATTCAATCCTCATGTGGAGCCGACATTCAATCCTCGTGTGGAGCCGACATTCAATCCTCGTGTGGAGCCGACATTCAATCTTCGTGCGGAGCCGACATTCAGTCCTCATACGGAACCGACATTCAATCCTCGTGTGGAGCCGACATTCAATCCTCGTGCGGAGCCGACATTCAATCCTCGTGTGGAGCCGACATTCAATCCTCGTGCGGAGCCGACATTCAATCCTCGTGTGGAGCCGACATTCAATTATCGTGTGGAGCCGACATTCAATTATCGTGTGGAGCCGACATTCAATCCTCGTGGGGAGCCGACATTCAATCCTCGTGTGGAGCCGACATTCAATCCTCGTGCGGAGCCGACATTCAGTCCTCGTGTGGAGCCGACATTCAATCCTCGTGCGGAGCCGACATTCAGTCCTCGTGTGGAGCCGACATTCAATCCTTGTGTGGAGCCGACATTCAGTCCTCGTGTGGAGCCGACATTCAATCCTCGTGCGGAGCCGACATTCAGTCCTCGTGTGGAGCCGACATTCAATCCTAGTGTGGAGCCGACATTCAATCCTCGTGTGGAGCCGACATTCAGTCCTCGTGCGGAGCCGACATTCAGTCCTCGTGTGGAGCCGACATTCAATCCTCGTGTGGAGCCGACATTCAGTCCTCGTGTGGAGCCGACATTCAATCCTCGTGCGGAGCCGACATTCAATCCTCGTGTGGAGCCGACATTCAATCCTCGTGCGGAGCCGACATTCAATCCTCGTGCGGAGCCGACATTCAGTCCTCGTGTGGAGCCGACATTCAGTCCTCGTGCGGAGCCGACATTCAGTCCTCATGTGGAGCCGACATTCAGTCCTCATGTGGAGCCGACATTCAGTCCTCGTGCGGAGCCGACATTCAATCCTCATGCGGAGCCGACATTCAGTCCTTGTGTAGAGCTGGCTTCAAATCCTTGTTTAAAGCTAACATATACAGGTTCAATTAGTTCAGAGCCAACACCGATAGAGTCAACATTCAGTCCGTGTGCAGTACCAAAGTTTGGTTTTCTTCCAAAGCGAAAATTAAGTACTCATTCAACACCCATGTTCAGTCATCCAGTGCTGACTGCCACTTCCTGTCCTAATAGAGCCAGTCTAGCTGCTTCCCGTCTAGATCCAGTGAGTCGTGCCAGTTACCAACCAGATCCAGTGAGTCGTGCCAGTTCCCAACCAGATCCAGTGAGTCGTGCCAGTTCCCAACCAGATCCAGTGAGTCGTGCCAGTTCCCTAGGCAGTGAACCTGAGACTAGAAAGGCAGTGAGCCTGAGACTAGATAGGCAGTGAGCCTGAGAATACATAGGCAGTGAGCCTGAGAATACATAGGCAGTGAGCCTGAGACTAGATAGGCAGTGACCCTGAGACTAGATAGGCAGTGAGCCTGTGACTAGATAGGCAGTGAGCCTGAGAATACATAGGCAGTGAGCCTAAGACTAGATAGGCAGTGAGCCTGAGACTAGATAGGCAGTGAGCCTGTGACTAGATAGGCAGTGAGCCTCAGAATACATAGGCAGTGAGCCTGAGAATACATAGGCAGAGCCTGAGACTAGATAGGCAGTGAGCCTAAGAATACATAGGCAGTGAGCTTGAGAATACGTAGGCAGTGAGCCTGAGAATACATAGGAAGTGAGCCTGAGAAAACATAGGCAGTGAGCCTGACACTAGATTGGCAGTGAGCCTGAGACTAGATAGGCAGTGAGCCTAAGACTAGATAGGCAGTGAGCTTTAGACTAGATAGGCAGTGAGCTTGAGAATACATAGGCAGTGAGCCTGAGACTAGATAGGCAGTGAGCCTGAGACTAGATAGGCAGTGAGCCTGTGAATACATAGGCAGTTAGCCTGAGACTAGATAGGCAGTGAGCCTGAGACTAGATAGGCAGTGAGCCTGTGACTAGATAGGCAGTGAGCCTGAGAATACATAGACAGAGCCTGAGACTAGATAGGCAATGAGCCTGAGACTAGATAGGCAGTGAGCCTGAGAATACATAGGCAGTGAGCCTGACACTAAATTGGCAGTGAGCCTGAGAATACATAGGCAGTGAGCCTGAGAATACATAGGCAGTGAGCCTGAGACTGATAGGCAGTGAGCCTGAGAATACATAGGAAGTGAGCCTGAGAAGACATAGGTGGTGAGCCAGAGATTAGATAGGCAGTGAGCCTGAGACTAGATAGGCAGTGAGCCTGAGACTAGATAGGCAGTGAGCCTGAGACTAGATAGGCAGTGAGCCTGAGAATACATAGGCAGTGAGCCTGACACTAAATTGGCAGTGAGCCTGAGAATACATAGGAAGTGAGCCTGAGAATACATAGGCAGTGAGCCTGACACTAGATAGGCAGTGAGCCTGAGACTAGATAGGCAGTGAGCCTGAGAATACATAGGAAGTGAGCCTGAGAAGACATAGGTGGTGAGCCAGAGATTAGATAGGCAGTGAGCCTGAGACTAGATAGGCAGTGAACCTGAGACTAGATAGGCAGTGAGCCTGAGAATACATAGGCAGTGAGCTTGAGAATACATAGGCAGTGAGCCTGAGACTAGATAGGTAGTGAGCCAGAGAACAGATAGGCAGTGAGCCTGAGACTAGATAGGCAGTGAGCCTGAGAACATATAGGCAGTGAGCCTGAGACTAGATAGGCAGTGAGCCTGAGAATACATAGGCAGTGAGCCCGAGAATACATAGGCAGTGAGCTCGAGAATACATAGGCAGTGAGCCAGAGAATAGATAGGCAGTGAGCCTGAGACTAGTTAGGCAGTGAGCCTGTGACTAGATAGGCAGTGAGCCTCAGAATACATAGGCAGTGAGCCTGAGAATACATAGGCAGTGAGTCTGAGAATACATAGGCAGTGAGCCTGAGGAGGGGAGAGCCTGTGACGTAGTAACGAAGCCTATGCCTGACCATAACGAGGGTTGGCAGCATGTTCTCATGATTTAGAGATTGCAACTGTGGGTAGAGTAACAGCATCACAACTAGAGTCCAACTCTTAACCTAACTGGACCAGCTGCTGTATTATCGAGCCATAGAACTCCTGTTTTCGGCTGATAGCATCTGTATGTAGCAATGAAGGCCATTCACCACTGATTGATGATGTAGATCCTATATATCCAACCTTACCTAGAGAAAACTAATTATTTGTAATACATCATATCTTCAGCCCCTTACTATTCACATAATAACACCACTGATGAGCAGCCATCCTTAGAGAGCTAATAGTGCTGGGAGAATCAGCCATTCTGACAAGGCAGTAACAGGTAGCTGCTACTTAGGCTACAAGCACTGAGAACAGTGGCTATCAGGACTATGCTCCACATGTGACACCCCACATGTGACCGCTCAGCCGCATGGTTGCAGTATTTGCAGGTCCACTGCCGACCTTTACCTGGGCTCAGGTGATGTGATGGTGGGCTCGGGTGATGTGATGGTGGGCTCGGGTGATGTGATGGTGGGCTCGGGTGATGTGATGGTGGGCTCGGGTGATGTGATGGTGGGCTCGGGTGATGTGATGGTGGGCTCGGGTGTTGTGATGGTGGGCTCGGGTGATGTGATAGTGGGCTACATCTCCATTAACTTGCTCACTTATCAAGTAGTTAATTGTGGCTTAATTAGCGTGGGTAAAACCACTAAGATAATAGCAAATTTTTCTCGTTTTCTAACAGCCAATAATTAATTCAGCCAAGAATGACAATAACCACTAAGATATTTCATGGCACATGAATTATTCAACTCAGTCAGCCATATAGAAATACAACACACACAAAAAGTTAGAGCAGTCTTACGTCACACGATATACCACCTTATTATGTCATCTATTGTTTGTGGTCTTCGCAATTAATGAGGGGAACTGAAGATACTACTTAATGTCAGCCTATCTCCCGCATAGCAGTAGGTAAAGGGTCTAGTAAAGCGAGACTAAATATGACGTGATCAAAATAGATCCTAAAGCCTTTCAGGAATAAATTAAGCACCAAAGGTGCGAACCCTCAGCGTATTAAACACTACCTAGCTATCATAAGATAATCTCCTTCCAAAATAACAAGCAATATGTTAGCTATTTTAATGAGGCATCAAAATAGCTCGACCAATGAAAATGGTACATGGAAATGCTGTCTTCATAAGAGAAGAAGCTAAACTAGCCAGAAACACTCACCGATAAGCATTTTCAACGCGAAAATTCACTTCTTTCAACTCTGTTAACTTCCCTGAGCATAAATCAAACTACACCGCTGGCTGCAAGAAATTATTTGCTCACGTGACGCTAGGGGGCTTTGCCCATAAAAGCTGGTACTCACCGCGGAGCTGAAAGCTTCGCGTTAATCAGAGTGTGACAGACAGACAGACAAACAGACAGGACGACTACTACAACCCTCTCGCACATGCGCACTGAGGGTTAATAATTTGCTTATAAACTACAAGCCAGAGACACAGATGATAAAATTTGAAAAATTGTTCAGATGCAATAATGATACTTATATTGAGTAAGCAAGCAAAACAAGGGGTGAATGAATAATGGAAAATCAGGTATGCATTATATAATACTTACATATTCAGTACATATTTTTATTTATTTATTTCACCGATCAATCAGAGTGTGTGGAATGAAATAACCAGAGTACAAGAGTCTTGCTCTCCTAACACAGCCCTCTGAAGTGCCCACACTTGACTGCCATTGCAGGGCTCCTCTAAAAGGTTCTAAAAGAGACTAAATAGTTCTGCAGATTGGAATTTTTTAGAGACGTTCTAGCTGAGAGAAACCAGGTGGTCTACTTGGTACAGCTACAGCTGGTAATTTAGTGATATGAAACTCATAACAACTAAATGACAAAACTGACTAACAGAACAGAATTTATTATCCTACATATAGACTCATTACTATGTAGAATACATGGAGGCATAACCTCCTAACTAGAACTGAACTAGACACAGCTGATGCCAATGCCACTGAAGGTCATAGATTACTCAAAATAAAGTTAGCTGAAATAGTAGACATCTTTCAACAGAACAGTCGCAGGATTATGTGTTAATGTTACTGCATTAGTCACTCCTTGTTACTGCAATAGTGTTCCCCAGGAATTAAATCAGTAATTTTTTGGGAGGCACAAATTCACTTAGGGGAAAATCACATGCTATATTGCGTAAGAGAGGCCTTCAGAAAATTGCCAGAGATTGCCAGAGTATGACTACTCACTAGGATTGTCAACATCTTGCAATAGTACTGGTCTCATATACACTGACATCTGATTACATAGTTGACATACACACTTGCATGTATATTTATTGTCACACAAACACTTCAAGCTAGCCAGAGCCACTAACTGCTCTGAGTGTTGGTGATACATTCTAGCAATGTAGACCTATTGGAAACAATACTTCCTTATATTACAAACACACTCTAGAGAACACTCACCTTGCCATCATTACAGTAGTATCAGGAAACAAATGTTGATACTTCTTGACACTAGTTTAAGTCAGAGACATCAAAGCAGCTTCACCCACTCCATCCCACTACAAAGAAGAGCAATAGAAAAATAAAACACACTGAAGTGAATAAATGCAATCATGAAATTCAACTTACACTCTGCAAGCTGATCCCACCAAGAAATTGTTAGAAACGAGAGGTATAGTCTCTTAAAAATATTCACTAACACAGTGGTTGATTCTGGATCTTTAGATTGGTCAGTTGTAACACAACAAGAGGTAGGGCCATCCATGAACACATAGTATAATGCAGAAATAGAACGGTCAAGACAGTGTGGTAAAAAACAACATTAATTTGAGAGGTTAGCCACAGGGAAGAAACCTCAGCTCTATCTAAATGACAGACCTTATAAGAAAATTTCACTATCCTAAATTAGATAAATTTAGCAAAAGATTTAGAAAAAACAACAGTAGCAAATCCCCGATGTGTGCATATTTCACATGGGCCTCAATTTGGTGGACCTACATAAAGAAAAAAATTGCACTCATTGAAAATAACATATAAGAAACTGAAAATCCAAAATGATTCAATTATAGAAGAAAAAACAAACATTCCTACACAGGAAACTAGTTGCACACACACACACACACACACAGGCATACACTACTAATGAATGATAGGATTCAGTTTTGATCAATACTCATTCACTGATTACAAATATTAGGGTTCACAAGTTATGACCAAGGATGAAGTGATGGTAAAATAAATTAAGTATTACATAAAGGTTCATTATTACTACATACATAAAAATATACAGCTTCATACTAAAATATATTTATTTTTAATTTCCGTAGTATCTGTAATAATAGTTCAACCGTTTCGGCTCCGTGGAACCTTCATCAGTGACTTTTTAACCTTTCCGACGCCGTAACTGCGTATATGCAGGCGAGAACAGGTCTGTGTTCTCTGAATTTGAAAAAAAAATTCTATTTTAGATTAAACCATCATTTCTTTTTTATATGTAAAGTAGGCTTTGTACTTGCCGGTGTGTGTTTTGTTTACACCTGGTTGAGAGTAATTTAACAGGCACCTTCTGGTATACATATAGAATTGCGCAGTTGAAGCTCTGATGCACTAGCTTGTAGAAATTCGAGTATCAGTTCTTCTTTAGTGTGGTGCCCAGCTTCCCACCTCTATCAGTGAAAGGTTAGAGGCATATGGTGATCTGCTGGTGAGTGAGACTAAGTTTAGGGAATTAAGGTGATGATGAAAGGCAATGAATACAGGTGCTGGGCTAGCTAAGCTACAAATAAATTAATCAAAGTATTATTTTATAGAGAAAGGGATTATTTGTCTCACTTCTAACAGTCTTAGAGAAGTTTTTTTACACTATATTATAGCCTTTAGGGCTAGCATGCCCCTTTAAATTTAACTAACCACGGCGAATGTTGTATGGGACCCTTCCCCCTTCACTGCTCGGTTGGTAAAGGGTCTACAAGTGGAAGTAAACAACAGAAACAACTGAATTTAGCTGATAATCTTGACCAGAAAGGAGTAATAAGTGAAGCTCTGTGTCATTTCTTTGTTCTATTTGATACTTTCCAGGTCTATTTTTCACTTGAGAACACCACTGACGTCCAACAATCATGGATTCTACCAAAATAGCCTATTTATAGCTACTTGTGTTCCACCATACTCTGGATCCTGAATCACTGAATAATCACTAACCTCCTTGAGAAGACTTCAGCCATTCTTGATTCACTCACCTGTACCAAATGATGAACTTTTGCTGTGGTGCTATTATTTCATACAACAATATTTTATTCTTTATTTCAGTGTTTTCAACCAAGTTTATATGAAAAATGTTTTATAGTAACCACCCTTGTAGATATGCTGTACAGATAGCTATACCACTACACAAACCACTGATATCAAGCAGACTAACTTGCAGACTATTGCTGTTGGCTAATAGTTATTAACCCCCCCTTAGTTGTACGCGGAATCGAGTATTTGGCGTTACGCGGACCTAATAACGGGTACTCGATTTCGAGTACATATTTGGCCGATAATCGGTTAACTCTATCCAGACTTGCTGACTGTGCATGACTGTGCAGCTCTCTGTTGTGGTGGTGGTCAGGTGTGTGGCTAACTTATGTAACAATTCCTGGAAAAAGTTATGTGGGCTTATGTAAGAATTCCCGGAAGTCCTATTGCAAGTAAGTAAACCGGGCGGGATCCGGGAAAGGCTAAAAAAACCGGGATAGTTGGCAACTATGAAGGCTGTGTACTACGTTTGTGTCGGCTGCCCTCCTGAAGGTGCTCTTGGAATGGGAGAGTACTCGCATATGAAGTTGGTGTGAACAGTGGTGTTGCCTACGAGTATAGAACTCTTCTGAAAGAACCAGCGGCAATCGACTGCAAGTGAGTTAATTGGCGAGGAGGCGAAGCTAGGGAGACACTATCTATCAGGAATAACGCTATTGAAAATCTGGGATACTTGTCGTGAGCGAGAGCGAGCAGCGAGACAGTATAAGGGGTGGACAATTGAAAATTGGGGTATTATGTTATATGTGTTTATTATGTTTTGGGGCTAGGATTTCTGAGAGGGGGGTTCCTTTCCATTTGAGGAAGATCAAGCTTATAGTGCCAATCCAATTAGAATGTACAGTAACCTTCATTTTTAGGGCTTGTCAACTTCTCAAGTATACAGTTTACTAGAGTTATTAGTTGTATACCAATTAGTGCATTTCAGGTATTAAAACTAACTTCATTTCTAAAGTTGTAGGTTTCTGCAGAACATTGATGACAATACTTTACCAGATGCCCTTAACAATTGCCATATCATGTTCCTTTAGTTTCTCATTTCAGTTTTCTTAGGGTAGTTCTACCGAACCCCTCAAACCCTCCCTGGCTATGCTACTGATGGTGAACAGGGCCTAATACCTGTTACCACCTAGGAAGTGATGAGGTTCAGCACAAATGGCGAGCGAGCTGGTCTGACTGAAATTTAAATTGGAATGTTTGCCACTAATAATTTTTATTTGTTATGTAAATGCTGTTTAGTTATTTGTGCTATTCTTTAGCAACACACAAATCTTTTACACACGTACACATACATACTAGTTCACTTGATAATACCAGCATGAAACTGTACATTACATTCTCTTTGTGACTTGACTATTGGACAAAGGAATTTCAAAAGGTAAACAAGCAAATTTCCTAATATGATGTAGGTAAGGATCGATGAACCAACACATTCTGTTGAAGCTAAGCTTCCTTTCCAAAGGACACTTCATTGAAAATGCTGTATTGTACCAGAGCTCTAGTAGATAAAGCATTACATTATACTATCTTAGTGACTTGACTATTGGACGAAGGGTTTTCAATTAGGAACAAATCTATTATGCCAGGCATATAGCTATGACAAACGGCTCAGTAACCATAGCAACTTACCATTGCCACTAATAGAATAGAAAATGAATTCCGCTAAGTTTACAAGACCTAACTGCGGACGTCTCTCCTATTCTTTCTCCGTAGCTCTTTGCCGTTTTTTTTTTTTTCGTGGATTTTCAAGTCTTTTCTCCAATATTTCTTACGCCCACACTAATGTTAACGTTTTGAAGTATCCTCCCGGGGTAGACACGCATTGACCTCTTTGAGCTTTGCCATATACATATTCATATATCATAATTTCTATTGAGACTCGTTAGTGAGGGTCTCACTTCACTCACCCAATCAAGTGGGTTTGTTACGTCCCCCAGGTAATACAAATGTTCATTGCACAAGAACCTTGTTACACTATGGTATTCATTCACACATGTATTATTCATTGGATACTGCAGAATATTTTTCGCATTTTAGCCTTCCTTTTTTATTCCATCTATCTTAGTCTATTCCACCTGCTTTTAGTTACAATTACAGTAATAACCTTCAGCACGAGTTTATGAGTATTGTGTGTCTGCATGTTGTAGCTCATTAGCTGATGAATTATTCATTAATACATACATCATAGTCAGCCACAGGTATTATTATATATGTGCTTGTATGTGAGGTAATTAGTATGTCTGTTTGTATGTGAGGTAATTAGTATGTGTGTTTGTATGTGTGTTTGTATGTGAGGTAATTAGTATGTGTGTTTGTATGTGAGGTAGTTAGTATGTGTGTTTATATGTGAGGTAATTAGTATGTGTGTTTGTATGTGAGGTAGTTAGTATGTGTGTTGATTGGTATATTGTATAGAAATATCAGCAATGTCCTCATCAGAACCTAGTCCGAGAGAAAGCTTCTTCTCTGTTAGTACACATTCTTCAATATATCTATGGGGTGGGTGGAACTTCGGTGTGCCAGTGGATGACTTGGACTACTTGCATGAATTCAACTCTGCCACAGTAACATGGACCAGATACCAGTTACAAGGTCGTCATCCTCCTGGACTTTATAGTGGAGGATGTGCTAGGATAGATGACTGTCTGTACTTCCACGGGGGTTGGGATGAGAGAGGACGGAAAACTGGATCATTGTATCAACTAAACCTAACTAATGGGACATGGCAGGAGGTGTCTCCTCCAAGAGCTAGTGGTAGTCCTGGTGTGAAGGAGGGCTGTTGTATGATAGACTATAAAAGCTCACTACTAGTATATGGAGGAATGGATGAAGATGATAGACCTACTAATGATCTTCACATGTTTAACCTAGCAACTGGTGAGTACAAACTATCATGAATTATGTTAATTAGTGATATATGTTAATATTTAATTTATATTAGTATTCATGGGATGGGTAGGGGAACCATTCCACTTCCCCTCCAAGAAGTTCAGTGTGGTGAAATAATAGCTCTAAAGTTACACACAAAGTCTGTAATATTTGTCCTTCATGTGATACTAGCACATTATACTCAATATAGTGGAGGCACTTGATGATCCTTACCATACCATATGTAATTGTGTAGTAGTAATTAATTATTTAGTGTATGTTTTGTTTGCTTGTTGTTATATATGTGTATTTGTTATTGTCAGTGTGTTCATGTTTACACTTTTTTAATTACTCTACTCTAATTTACTATTTGTATTTTTATTATTTTAAGTTAACTAAGTTACTAATGACTATGTATTGTTAGGGACTTGGTCTTCTCCTCCAGTCACTGGAGATGTACCTGCTGGTAATGCACGCTTTGCCTTCACTAAAGTGAATTCTCATCAAGTCATAAGATGTGGAGGATTTGGCAGTGACATACATATGTTGGACTTGTCCACAATGGTAAGTGTATGAAATATCAGTCACAACATATGATAGTATTATTTATATTGTTTCCATTTAGCACTGGACTAGACTACGTTCAAATGGACCTCACTTGGGTCTCTATCCTACTGCTACATGTATAGAGTATAATAGCAGCCATGCCCAACTTCTGATCATTGGACTAAATGGAATGTGTTTATTTGATGTGTCCTCAAGAAAGTTGAAGGAGATATCAGATACTGACTTGGTATGTAGTAGTTGTTATATTGTGTTAGTATTTGTGACAGTCTATGGGAAAAGGGGGCACTTCACTCAAACCAAAAAAATTGAGTTTTTTATGCTAATAAAAAGCTACAATTTATCTCAACTTAGTGCTAAAATACTGGAGGGGTAGAACTTTGGACGCGCAGAGAAACTGGCAGTTGAACTGGGCTGTATTCAGCAAAGCAATTGAACTAGAAATCGAGAAAACATAAATTGAATTTCCACTTCCGGTATAATTAATGTTTCCGTATACTTAACGGCGTACTCCGCATACGCAATTAAATCGTACAGCCGCATTTTAACGACGACTAACGAAGTTTGCGTAGAGTTCTTTTTAGCTTTCAGAGCGTCTCCCAGCCTGTCTTGCCGGAATCCTTGGCTATTCTACTCCATGTAGTGGTATACTTTCAACCAGAGGTAAGCTGTAGATAGCATGCACTATGCTCAAAGCTATGCCGTTTTTTTAGCTGCTAGTTTGAAACTCCGCCCATTCCCCGTTTATGTACTTCGAGAACGAGAGAGAATAAAAAGTAGCTTGTCTTTCCACGGCATGCTTGGGGTCTTTTAAGTTGTTTCGGCATTTGAAATTTGGCGTAGACTTAGAGTAAGGGTCACTAAGACTAATTCTGCAAAAAACAAAAATAGGAGAAAGAAAGAATTTTTCCTATGACGTATACTTCTGGAGCCTATATCTCAATTTCAATTTTTGCGTGAAGTGCCCCCTTTTCCCATAGACTGTCACATTTATTAGATATAAGATACTGACTAGGACAAGTTACAGTCTGTGTGTGTAACTATAGAGCTATTATTGCACCGCACTGAACTTCTTGGAGGGGAAGTTGGTCTGAAAGTGGAGGGACCAACAATTGTGGGGGCTTAGTCACTTCTTCTATAATAGTGGGAGCGGGAGGAGTATGGGGTGGAGCTATGTTACTGTTACTGTCCTTATTTTATTTCATAAATATTCTGCCAGTAGTTATAATGATTGTATTTTATGTGTCATAGTTGCCAGGTTATGAGTATATGAAGCGACGGGGTCATAGTGCAACTGTGTTGTCATCTACTCCTACTTCAGTGGAAATACTCATGTTAGGAGGACGTACACTTCGTACATATGGTACCATATATAGAACCAAATCAGCCACTACTCTACTTATACTCAGTGAGTTGTTGTTGTTGTTGCTGTGGATAATGTCTTCGCTGTGCACATTATGTTAACATATATAACCTCATCAACCACTGATACATATGCTACCATATCAGCCACTACACTACTCTACTCATACTCAATGAGTTGTTGTGATTGTTGTTGTTGTTGATAGTGATTAAATATAATAACTGAATAATGTCTTTGCTGTGGATGTTGTCTTTGCTGTGGATGGTGTCTTTGCTGTGGATGATGTCTTTGCTGTGAATGGTGTCTTTGCTGTGGATGGTGTCTTTGCTGTGGATGGTGTCTTTGTTGTGGATGGTGTCTTTGCTGTGGATGGTGTCTTTGCTGTGGATGTTGTCTTTGCTGTGGATGATGTCTTTGCTGTGAATGGTGTCTTTGCTGTGGATGGTGTCTTTGCTGTGGATGGTGTCTTTGCTGTGGATGGTGTCTTTGCTGTGGATGGTGTCTTTGCTGTGGATGGTGTCTTTGCTGTGGATGGTGTCTTTGCTGTGGATGGTGTCTTTGCTGTGGATGGTGTCCTTGCTGTGGATGGTGTCTTTACTGTGGATGGTGTCTTTGCTGTGGATGTTGTCTTTGCTGTGGATGGTGTCTTTGCTGTGGATGGTGTCTTTGCTGTGGATGGTGTCTTTGCTGTGAATGGTGTCTTTGCTGTGGATGGCGTCTTTGCTGTGGATGGTGTCTTTGCTGTGAATGGTGTCTTTGCTGTGGATGGCATCTTCATTGTGGATGGCGTCTTTGCTGTGGATGGTGTCTTTCCTATTTTTTTAAAATAAATATTATAGTCATTGCAGGTTTTTTTATCTTTGTAGCAAAAGAACCATCAGATAAATGGTGGAGGTTTGCTGATTTTATCACTGGACGTGAGTTGAGAAGAAGTTCTTACAGATCTGATCAGACTTTTCTGAATAAAGAAATTCCGGAAGGAGTTCAACATGCAGATGAAGTCAAAGTATCTGCAGATAGAAATGAGGAGCAAATTGAAACTAATAATTTAACAGAAGAACCTGAGTCTATTTCTTCACAAACTTCTCCTTCACCAGCTCATCCTTCTCCTACTCCAGCTTCCACATCTACTTCAGAAGGAGACAAAGATGGTATTCACAGAAGTCATTCAGATGGTAAGGGGATATCTAAATTATGAATTTGATATCTAAATTATGAATTTGATATCTAAATTATGAATTTGATAAACCCTCAACATTAAACTGACCCTCCGGTACTTCTATAGTGTTATTGTTATATATTACAGCATGTAGGTTTATGCTAGTCTCTCTAATACAAAAGTTTGACTTGCATGAAATAGTATGGTCAGTGGGTTAACTCCATTGAAAAAAATATAATACTAGATATTTATTGCCAGCGATTACAAAATCATCTCAGACAAAAAAAATAACTTATTGGCTACTATTCAGATATCATTATCGCTCAGGCAATTAAGGGTGCCCTGCCACTAGAACCTGTGGTCATTTAATCATTCAGTATAATAGCGTGGAACTGCCTGTAACCCAATCCCAAGTTACTCTCTGCCAGCTATCTATTCACGCGAGGTCAGCACTCTTGTTGTATTTTAGTGCCAAAAATCTACCAGTTACAGTGAAGCGTGAGGACAGGCGGGTCCCAGAACTAACTGTAGTATAATATTTCGAAACAGTCACTTCAAATAATACTTGCAGTGTAAGGGATTGGCTTCTATTCAGACTCCACTGCATATAGACTCTGTCATCATCACTTCAGTTCTTTCTGTCCTGGTAGCTATTGCTAGTATCCTTCAGCCCTATTAGTTATTTGTCAAGTAGCTTAATGGAATGTGAAATTCTCTACCGTTGGTTAAGGTTTCATAAGTTTTCCTCTCCTTCTCTCTTTTATATCTCAGCTTTTCTTATTTCCCACTTCCCTTTCTTTAGCGCTTTCTTCTTGAGTCATGGAGTACCTTTTCCTTTCTCTACCTGTCCTGCTTCTGAATCTCTGGGTCCTACTACCATATTATGACTTTGCGAAACTTTCCTACTTTTTCACCTTTTTTTTTTTAAACTGACCTCGCCTTTACTCATTGATTCCACCCGCTTTTTATTTGCAAATTAATCGCTTGCCTTTTTTGCCTTCTCTTCCATTCCATTTTAAACCTATGCCGCCTTACTTCACCTATTCCACCCACTTATTAATTGCCTTTTACCTTCTCTTTCGTACTTTTGCCTTCCTTTTTTAAACATATGCTACCTTTCCTCGTCTATTACACCTGCTTTTTAGAATTAACCACTTTCTACTGAATGTGATGACACTTTACCCATCGTGTAATGACAATGCTTTACCAAACCATTTGAAGCAGCCCATGAATTATACACACCGTCGATCATCATTACTGACACACAAGCATATTGTTATGCAGATTAACCGTCTTTGCCCGAGGTCATTGATGCGTTTGAGGTCACAATACAATTAAGTCCGGAAGGAAAGTGAAATATGCAGGAATGACTGGACAAAAGCATGATTTTTTTTGGTGATTTGTTATATGTATCAATACGAGGATATTAAGAGTGTTAGTAAGTTTACTTCATGCAATTGCAGCTACAAAGATCTGTACAATCCCAGTTTGCTTTCTTGTAGCCACATCTGGCACCACAACCATTTGTGCTCTTGCAACCATACTTGATAAGCCCATCAGGCATTGCTAGCTATGGGTAGTGTAGTCCAGACAGGTACCCATGTGCTGCATGCATGTGCTCTCATCAAGCTTCCACTTGAAGATTCTGGAGATGGCATGTTCTGTTCACTTATTCACTAGTGCTCCATATAGTGAAGTTGATATTCAATTATTTATAATTCTTCCCTATACCAAAGGCCACCCAAATATTCACAGAAGCATTTAATGTATGTCAATAATGGAATTTGCCAACAAGGATGATAACAATATCTGTATCCACAGTTTATGGACTGCAGCCAACCATCAGTGAATCTATCACATGAATCTTTGCCATCAGGATAACTGGCAGACACGATCTTCTGAGAGAGGAACTCAAACAATTTTTGTGTATTGACATCATTCTGTAAGAAATCTCATTCCTTTGCCTCACTTTTGTCTTGTAGATGCTTTGATGCTGTTGTCTACGTAAGAGTCCCACACTAAGTCTACCCTGGTAGATTCTTGTAACTGCACAGTTATATGGGGCACAAAGACGATGCTGGCATACTCATCTAATGTAGATACTGTGTTGACAGGAAGTAGGTGTACCAGAGCAGCACTGGTACACTGCTTGGTCTTCAGAACTGGACGCCTAAAAAGAGAATGAGCATTTCTCTTCATTGGATCATGAATGGAACTAGTACCATCCAATATCACTGCTTTCTGGTACTTTGTGTACTGGTCTTTGCTCAGAGTTTCAACAGATCGCACTGTTTCACTGACAGACTCATCCGTTACAGTTTGCAAGTTCAGGTTCAACAGCTCTCATGAGATGTTTCAAGAAATGGATTCCCCATTCATGAAACACTTGCACAAGGGAGAGAAATTGCTGCTTAAACAATTTTTGTGCAGAATTTTTTTTTTCATGATGATCATGCTTCTCAGCTATATCTGGGTTATACCGAGTCAAAATTAGTCCATTTCTAACGGCTACAGGGTTTTCAGTCAGTCCTACAACACCACTGCAACTATTTACTATCATATTGTTTTGTTCATGGGCCTGATCTATAGGCACTGCTGAGAGGTGATTTGTAGTCTTAGAAACAACTCAGTGACCATGGTCTTGAAATTCCTTGACAATAGACTGTGGAAGGTTTTCTAAGTCATGAATGTGGACTGGCAGCCAATGAGCGTAGTGAGTATGGTCAAATGCAAAAGCCATGGGACTATTGACTTTAGAGACTCAACATAGAGAGGGTAATATTTTCACTATGTGCCCTGACAAATATGAGCACCATGAGTTTCATTTGAAGTACAGTGTCCCAAAACCCAGAAGCCTCCAGATAGTCTCCAACAGTGCTCGATATTGCCATCTCAATACGAAGGCCACACATCATAACCACATATTTGTCTTCACCGTTAGTGTCAGGCTATTTCCATTGCACAAGCTCAGCTATTGCATAAAGTGGTGCATCAACTGCAGTCACTGGAATTTGACCAGGATTGAGAAACTCTATAGCTTGGCACTGCACATTCATACCATGCTGACTGCTGAAGATGTTTTCTTTAATTAGTAACATGGCAGAATGCCCAAGTCACTGCATCTCCTTCTCCAGCTCATCTTTCAACAGTAATCTCATTCCATGCTCCAACCAAGGTTTCTCCTTAACCTTTGCTTCTAGGTGTCCAGAAATTGAGCTGACATGATCTGAAATTTTGGGACAACAATACTCTCTTTGTTGAGTGCAACTGCTGGTACAGTTGTGTGCTCCTCAGGTAGCTGATGACTATTGTTGAGTTAGTTGAGAGAAGTGTAGCAATATCTTATGGACATCCTTTATTGGACTCAGTAGGGAATTAAAATAAGCTAGTGCCTGTGCCATGGAAAGAGTCCTGTGCTGTAGTACTGGAAGGATTGTGATCCAGGTTATCCATAGCAACAATGGTAAAGAGTCCAGGACACAGGTGAATAGGGTGAACTAAGCCTATTTCTTTAGTGACGTCACATATGGATGTTGCCAGTTGGTTCTCAAGCTGAAAGATTCTATTGTAGCTCACACTAAGACCGAACTGATATAGTTGTGTTATTAATTTCTTAGATCTATTTTGGGTATGTAGATTCATCCCAATGTATAAAGGCAAAGGTGGCTTGTAATCGAGGGAATGTCGTGAATGATTGGCTAGAGTTAATCCCTTAACTATTGAACACAATGGCTTGAGATATAGTTAGCAACTTTGAGGATCAGTTGAATCTTGATAGTCAAGTTTGGTCCATTGAGCATCATCGACACAAAGTATTTCAGGCTACTTGGGACTGACTTGGTGGCAGCCATCTTTATAAACTGAACTATTGAAACGAATGCCATGAAAACTGAAGATATCTTCCCTGATGATCTCATAGTTAGAGTTAAAAGCTTGCTTGAGCATTTGCTGCATTCCTTGTTCTAACATAAGAATTGCATTATTCACATCACTTTGTGCCTGAGCTTCGGGAAAGTGCAGTAAAACTTTTTGAACTTAATCTTATTCATTTGTTTATCAATTCCAAAATCAATCAAAATATAGATCATCTGAAACTCTTTGAAATGAGCTAAAAATTTGGGCAGAAAATCACACCCGCCAAAATTCTAAGGCAACAATGTTGAGAAAACCCTTACCAACCCCTGCAAAACTAAACCCCTCCTACTTCGACATCAAGACTTCAAATTCACAAACTAATTCCCTCAATACCTTGTCTATAAAGTGAACTGTGGGATTTTTTTATTTGATATTATTTTTTGTAAAAAAAATGGCAGTTTCTTATGAAAATTTTAAAATCATGAACGACTGAACCAAAATATTTATTTAAAAAGTGAATAGTTCACTTTCAATTGTAGATAAAGAGCTTTCAGATGATATAAACATCACTGTAAAAATACAGAGGACAAGTTATAATTTTTAGAAGATTGACAGTTTCACTAAACCACAACACAAGCTATTCCAGCTGATAATGCCTGAAACAGAAGGTCCGTACACAAGAGCAGAAATAATATACAGATATTATGAATGTAGATGCTACTGTACATTGTGTTTAGCTCAGATTTCAAGAGCATTGTACCTCATCATTGCCTCATATAAGCACCCTGACTAATTGTTGACACTTAGTTTTCTCATCTTTTCGACTCATTTAGTACTAAGTTTTCATCTTCTAAGAGCAACTCTGGTACATAAGCAGTACCTTCAATAGCTCTCCTTTGTCAAACTGTGGTGGAACCATTTGGCTACTGTAGTTACAGTGCTAACGTCATCTATAACACCGGTTAGGACTAGAAATTTAGGAGACGAAGGTACAACACTCACGCGAAGTTCATTTTTAAAAAGCAAGCACTGCTCCACGTGTGCAGTCACTCACACCTGCTCCTATTGGAGTGCAGTTTACGTGGTTGAATAGCTCTTCCTGTGTGCTTTATTTTGAACTATAATTATCTATAGTTTTAAACAAGGAATGGTGAAGACGCGCTGTACAAACTGTAGCGGTAAAACTAAGATTAAATTCTTTCCGGGCAGTGTGAGTACTGTAAGTAGAGATGGCGGAAAAAAATTATAAATAAATAAAGAAATGTCCAACTGGCTTGAATTTTTGGACACAGCTTCAGAAAGCTTCAACCTACAGAATAAATATATAAATAAAATAAACAGTCAAAAAACTAAAAATAATCTTTTGTTATGGTAAAGGCTGCCCTTAAAAGAACTTCTGTCTTAGAATCAAGAGTGTGAAAAGCCTTGGTGTTTGAAGCGAGTCCAAGACTGATGATGAAGATTCTTTCTCAATCGCAACATTGCTCGTGTGTGCATGTCACTGGCTACGTGATCCTTGTAGCTGGAAGCTCTAAATTTCTTTAACCATTAATAAAGCCAGGATTGAAGTTTTTCATGCAGCAAAGCTTGTCTTGAAACTTTATACACACTGAACACTTCAACAATTCTACTAAATTTCTATGGCAGGGAGATTTAATCCCGAGCGGCAGCCTAGCATTAACAACAGTTCTAGCTTCAGTTCAGAAACGGAATGGTCAACCATTCCAACACAAAGAAGAGCATTGACAGAGGCTATGGTCAAGTGCTGGATAGCCGAGAGCGACTGGGCCCTGACATAGCTACTTGGCTTGCCTATACTGCATCAGATCATTTGACGAAATTAACCAGATGTTGTCCACGACCCGAAGCTATTTTGAGCTCTGAAATTAACTCTTCATTGTCAGTAATCTCCAAAATCATGGCATGATAGATGAGCAAACAGACAGGATGACTGCTATGCCCTCTCGTGCATGTGCAGGTTAATATATATAATTATTTAAAATATAATTAAATATTGAAAAATGCATTTAGATTGAGATCTAGATATTTGTTTAATGTTTGATTATTAGGTAAAGTGATTCCTGAGAAGCGCAAGTTCACTGATGAGGTGACATCAGCAATATTCAATAAACAAAGCATCAGAAGAAAGATAGCCAATATTCTACTGAAAGGACTCCCTGGATCTGGCAAGACATCTTTGTTGGATCGTCTCCTGAACAAGCCACTTTGTGTGTACTATTCCTCTACTGGCATGTGTGAGAAAATAGTCATAGTTCAAATAGGCCCCTCCTCCACACATACTTCAGCTTACACCTGTGAAGACAACACATGGAAAGTCACTGACTTTGATGAGTCTGTGGTTTCTCAGTTAGACAGTTGCAAGGTGTTCATTCTACAGAGAAGCAGCGATAGTCCACGACTACGTCTTCAACATCACAGAGCAAGTGCATCCAAGCTAGACCAGCCAGTGTCTGACATCGAGCACCATGTGAAAGAAGTCCTTGAAAGACACCAGATCAAGAATATTGTAGATTTGCAAACCAAAAATTCTCTTTACATCAGAGATACAGGCGGACAGGTGGAATTTCAAGAGAGCCTCTCTCTTCTAATCTTTGGTCCTTCTATTTTTATCTTTGTCATGAGAACTGACATTGACATTCATACAAAGAACATCATTCAGTACAGATCAGCCAATGGAGAAATTATCAACCAGTATCAATCCTCTATTTCTACAATGGATGCTCTCATTCAATTCCTTACCAGTGTCTCTGCCATACAGACTACTGAAGACAGTGTTTTCCAAGTAGATGGTGCCTCTGTGTGTCACAAGCCTATGGTCTTTGTAGTAGGTACACACGTCGATAAGCTTGGTTCTGAAGCTAGTGATATTCTTGACAAAATAAACAAAATGTTGCGTGACATGATTCATCAAATGAAGTTTTCTCACTTAATTTGCCCAGCTGATAGTCTCTTGAAGAAGGTGATGTATGAGGTAGACAATACCAGTGAGGAAGACAAGCAGTTTCACTGTCTTCGCTCTGATATCAACCAATACATTAGGAGCAAAAGTGATTTTGAAGTCGAGTATCCAGTGAGCTACCTTTTGTTTTGCCTTGAACTTCAGAACATCAACGAAACTGTCATCTCTATCAGTCGCTGCAAAACATTAGCAGCAAAATTTTTCATTGACGAGAAAGAGATAAAATCTCTTTTAAATTTTTTGCATTTCAGAGTAGGAATTATTCAGTACTACAATGTTGAAGGTATCTCAGATGTGGTTATCAAAGAGCCCCAAGTTCTCTTTAACAAAGTCACTCAACTGATAGTAAATACTTTTTTGTGCAGAATACCTCTACCTATGAGTCAACGAGAGAGTTTTTGCCAGAGAGGTATTTTAGAATTCTCAGCATTTGAAGGCCTCATTGGAGACAATGACCAAATGACATCGCAGCAGTTTCTCAAGTTTCTCCTTCACCTTCGTGTAGCTGTTTCCTTTACAGACAACAGTGGAGTGCTCAAATATTTTATACCTTCAGTTCTCAATCATGTTGAAGAGTCTCCATCAGATACAATCAATACTGTTATTGCTCCTCTTGCTGTCACCTTCAAAGTTGGTCACTGTCCTAATGGTCTGTTTGGTATGCTCATTTCCTACTTATTGAATCCTGAAGGAGATCAGAATCTAACATTTGATTTGCTAGAAGACCAAATATACCAAGACCAATTGTCTTTGCGAGTGAACTCTTCAGAAGATGTGGACCAAATTTGCCTCAGAAGTTATCTCTCTCATCTTGAATTTAGTACCATCCTAGAGAATTACCCCCCTAGAACTAGTTCAAAGGTGCCATGTCTTCCCAGGGTATCCTCACCAAATGAAGTTTGTTTGAAACTTCGGCAAACATTCGATATCTGTCTTCAATTATCTCTGAATACATTGCACTATGACTATGGCAAAGTGGAACCTCATTTTAGTCTGAAGTGTCACCTTGAGAATTGTTGTGAACTGCATGAAGTCAAATTCGAAGCTGCATCATGGGCTATGCACTGCTGTGCTCACAGCATGAGAATGGCTCCCTCAAAATCTGGAATGTTTTGGTTTAATAAAGGTAGGCAATAATTTTAGCTCACATTATGTAGTTCTTAATTTATATTTTTTGTCTTAAGAATATTCCCCTAATTCAACATCTTCACCAGTTGAGGCAAATATTTCTAATGTATCAGGTAAGTTGTTCTACATTGTTTAGAAAATCGTGGCTGACAGTGTTTTTACTTATGTAAAATATCCTCAGATCAAGACAGTGAAGAGACTTCAAATCAGGTGGCCTTTCAAAATGATGTCACTTCTCAAATATCCACTGCTAAATGCTCAGAGAGTGTTAAATGTATGTCATCTTGAATTGTCTTGTGCTTGTTGATTCAGTAGTTTCATTATTTCAGCTCTTCCCTTTACCATGAAAAAATTAATCATATTGAAGTGGACTGATACGGGTGGCCAACCAAAGACTCTCAGACTCAGAGATGAGATGAGTCCCCATTGGCATGATGCTGGAGAACTGTTGGATTTAACTGCAGCTAACTTGGAATGTATTTCTGCAAAACATCGCGGAGATGTCAGAGAATGTTTGCGAGATGTACTTCGAGACTGGGTCAGGAGTGATTCATCAGATTACCCAGCAACTTGGGGTGGTTTTTTATCATTACTAGATGACTTACAACTTCATGCATGTGCCAAGTCTTTACAAGAAGCTTTGGAATGTTGTCCAGATTCAGTTTTTTAACACCAGACAAAATACATTATTATAACACAAGTTTTCGAAAATGTCATTTGTTGTTGTTTTTTCGATCTATCGCAAAAATCAATGTATTTGATATTAAGATATGACACTAGTTATACATATGCTCTTATTGCTTGTGGTATGAATCTCATAAAATGAGTAGCATCTTTTACTTCGTTTTAGCTATTCTTGTATTCATGTATTTTTTCTTAGCGAATATTCATAAGTGGGACTGTTCAGGCCAGCTGAGCAGTCTCTTCAAGTTTTCCTCCCTGATGTCAAGAAGCAGCCATCAAATAATTATTATCATTATTCACTTATTCATTCACCTGTTGTAGTTATCATTTTCTTTCATTATCCCACTTATTGAATTATTATTTTCTGTCGTATTTCGTCGATGTTCATCGATGTTCGTCAAACTCCGTTTCCAAGTTATATTTTGTTTATTTATCCTCGTTCTTTCAGTTGTTTTGTCAGTTATTGTAAAGATCAAGTTACCTTATGTCTATTCTAATTACCTATCACTAACTGATCAGCCTGTTTAGGTTAACTTTACTTCGAATGCTCCTAAGTGCATTTGTGAAGCTACCGCTCTTCTAAGTGCATTTGTAATTGTGTAGGGAGTTACGCCTCAACATAATTTTTGGTCCTTCGAGCCGGATACCCCTAGTTTGGAAGACGAACCTCACCTAGCTCTCCCTCATTTTGTCATACCATAGCAACTGTTTACCAACCTTCACTTCGTTCATCATCTCTTCGTTCAACTTCGTACCTAACCCTTTTGTTTCACTTTGAACCTAACTTTATTGCGTTCATCACCTGCCTTCTCTTCATTTTGTTCATCAACTCTTCGTTCAACTTCGTACCTAACCATTTTCATTTCACTTCGTACCTAACCTCTTCGCCTCACTTCTACCTCACCTTAGTTTTTTCGTGGACTCTACCACAATGCCTCTTGCTCTGGAAGAGGAAATCAAGCAAACACAAGCTCTAATGGACTCAGCTAAAGTCCGTGCCAAGAGGACTAGCCGGAAGGGACAGTTGACAAGGATGGATGCATCGATTCGTTCTCTGCTAGGCACACCGCTTGCCTCCATTCGTCCTGGAGATGTTAAGGACCGACTGGAGGAAGCCACCCGCTTATCTTCACTTTTCGATACCCTGCAAGAGAGGTATGAAGAACTGTCCAGTGAGCTGACTGACTTCAACCTTGAGGAAGAGGTAGCTCAATGTGAAATTGTCCGCTCAGAGAACAATGCTTCTATTCAAAGGCTAAAGATTCTTATGGAAAAAGTAAATATTTACTCTACTGGTGTTGTAATTCTAGAATCCTTGTCTGCACTCCTAGACCTTGAAACACCTTCTTCACCTGTCATCCTTTCTGAGTTTAAAACACTAAAATTACAGATTTCAGAATTTAGAAAAGATTCTTGTTCTATTCATCTGGTGGAGAAATTAGTAGACTCCGTGGCAAAATATCTGCCATAATGAAAGACATCAATAAAAGAATTTCCACAGCTCAGAAGGAGTTCGACGAATCCAGTAAGTGTCATGACCCCTTCCGATATGTATATGAAACCTATTGTCCAGAACTCTTCCAAGTTAACCCTTGATCTTTCCAAATTCTCCGGAAAACCTATCAACTGGATTAATTTTAAACAACTTTTTACCGCAGCTATCGACAAACATGGCCACCACGGCCTCATCGATGAGGAAAAGTCGTGCCATCTCTTGAAAGCTATGTCCAGTGAGGAATGCAGACGTATTGTACAATTTGCATCTACTGGCAAGGATGGCTACAAGGCTGCTCTACAATCTCTCGAGGATGCATACGGTCGCCCACATCTAGTCTATCCCCATCACGTCAAAGCTATTCTAGCTAAACGACAACTACACCTATGACAGTAAGAGTCTTCGACGTATGCGGGAAACCTGGGAAATGCACTTCAGGGGCCTTGAATGCTGTAATGGCAATACCCTCGAACAGTTAGCTACGGTTGTAACAGAGCGCTTTGATAAGCATATGAAGCATGAATGGTCTACCTATGCCGCTGATTTTACTGACCCACCAACTATTTGAGATGTTCTGGATTTCTTTAGGAAAAGAGAGTTCAACCTGGATGATGATACTTGTTTCAAACCTCTTGCCTCTAACCAACAAACTAAGAAATCAAATTCATCAGCATCTACTTCTGTACAGAAGAGTCGTCCAGTCTACAAAGTTGGCACTAACTTGTTTAAATGTGAGGTTTGTGGACATGAGAGACACTCTCTTGCTAAGTGTCAAACCTTTTTAAGTTGGGATCCTCTACATAGACATAAGGCAGTAAAAGAATACAAATACTGTTTCAACTGTTTAAGCCATGCCAACAATTTGAAGGACTGTCAGTCAACTCATAATTGTCGATCCTGTGGAGCTAGACACCATACTCTTCTCCACCTGGAGCAAACTCCACTAACCAGCAGCCTCCAACTACCCAGCAAGTTTCGACACCAACAACCTTCAGGTTGTAACCACTACCAATGAGGAAGGTAACGTTAGCCATGTCAACACACCTCAAATTACTCTTCTCTCCACAGCAATTGCTCTTGTTAGCAGTGGTAGCTACAGGCCAAGGGCCAGAGCTCTATTTGATAGTGTTGCCTCTATCACTCTCATCTCTGAGAGACTAGCTTCCAGTCTTAGAGCTAAGAGGCATCCTCAATAACTTCAGATTGCTGGTGTAACAGGAGGAGCAGTCAGTCGTTCGTATGTTGAAGTTACTCTCGAGTCAGTTTACCAAACCAATCAACATGATTCTGTCTCAATCAAGTGCCATGTGCCTAAATTGCATTCACTCCAACCACCCAGAGAACCTCAATGTTTACTAAAGATACCATGCTTCCAGAATAAGTCTCCTATTACTGATCCTCCTTTAAGAGGAGAGATAGATCCTCTCTTAGGAATTGCTGACTGTGGAAGATGCTCAAGAGGTCCACCCTGTCATTCAACTGATGGTGCAACAATAGCCAATAATACTCTCTTTGGATGGACATTAGGAGGAGCTATTCCTGATGTTTCATTACCTACATCTATTCTTAGAGTACAGGGCAAGGAAGACCCACTTGATTCTCTGCTACAAAGTATGTGGACTTCGGATCAGTCACCAGATGTTTCTACCAAGCATCTCTCCCAGGATGATAAGCTGTTGCTCATTTTCACGATACGTTATTTCACCAGACGGCAGATTTGCTGTAGCTTTGCCTTGAGTTGTTAATCCACCATCCTTGGGTGAGTCGAGGTGTACTGCTGTGAGATGCTTCCTTCAAAACGAACGCTCTCTTAGCCAGAAGGAAAAACTGTCTGATTTTGAAGCTGTTTTGAAAGAATATGTCGATTTAGATCATGCCGAAAAGGTTCCTTCAAACGATCTTTCTAAACCTGCAACAGATATGTTTTATTTGCCTACCCACGGTGTTGTCAAAGAATCGTCCACAACGACCAAGCTTAGAGCTGTTTTTGATGCCTCAGCTAAGTCTTCAACTGGAGTGTCGCTCAATGACCTCTTGCTCTCTGGCCCCAATTTGTACCCGAAATTAACGACAGTCTTACACTGATTCCAACTACATCGCATAGCAGTTTCAGCAGACATTTTGAAGATGTTTCGGGAAATAGTACTGCAGGTTCAGGAAAGAGACTTTCACCGCTTTCTACAAAGAGGAAGTTGTGGGGAAATTGAGGACTTTCGTATGAAGCGCCTTACCTTTGGCGTCAAGTCTTCCCCGTTTATTGCGACTCAGGTCCTCCATCAGCTCACGGAAAATGCTAGGGCACTTACCCGATTGCCTCAGAAGTCATTCTGTCCACCTTTTATGTCGATGACTGTTTGTCTGGGGCTCACACCGTTCAAGAAGCTGACATTCTTCGACAGCAGCTCTGTGATCTCCTTCATTCAGCTGGAATGATTCTTAGAAAGTGGAGGAGTAATTCAACTGAGTTTATTGAAACCATACCTGATCATCTTGTTGAAACTTCTGATTTGAACATTCAAGATCCACTCAATAGTTCCAAAACTTTGGGAATACATTGGAATGTAAACAGTGACCAATTTCATATATCTGTACCTTCACCCCTATCACAAGATGAAACTCCAACAAAACGTGTTGTAACCTCAACTGTGGCCAAGGTTTTTGATATCCTTGGTCTCTTTTCACCAGCTATCATTCAAGGAAGGATTTTACTGCAAAAATTGTGGACTTTGAAGCTAGATTGGGATACACCTTTACCTGAGAATATCTCCAACCTCTGGAAAGAGTGGACTCTCCACTTACATAATCTGTCTGCACACCCTGTGGACAGACGTTTGATCCCTCTGAACTTACCTATTTTGAATCAGCAACTTCATGGTTTTTTGGATGCTTCCAACTCTGCTTATGGTGCTGTTATTTACCTCAGAACTGTATACTCAAATTCTGAAGTTACAATTACCTTAATTACCTCCAAAGCTTGTGTTACTCCTCTCACCAGTTACAATTCCTCGCTTGGAACTCTCTGCTGCTCATTTACTGAACAAACTTCTCATGACTGTAGCATCAGACTTGGGCATAACCTCTTCCAATGTATTTGCTTGGACTGATTCAACAATAACTTTGTGTTGGATTCGTAAAGTACCTTCCTCTCTCAAAACTTTTGTTGCTAACAGGGTTGCAGCTATTCAAGAAATGGTACCTCCACTTTGATGGAGACATGTAGCTTCAAAAGACAACCCAGCTGATCTTGCCAGCCGTGGAGTTTCTCCTCAACAGCTCATCAATTCCTCTCTTTGGTGGTATGGACCTTCATGGCTTAATGGACCACCTTCTGAATGGCCACCACTTCAAAATTGTACCATTTCAAAGAATTTGCTTGACCTACGAGCTGTTGCTTTAACTGTTCAGAGTGAACCATATACCTATCCACTATGGACTTGATTTTCGTCGTTCCATCGTGTCGTTCGCATTGTGGCTTGGATTAAACGGTTTATTAACAACTGTCGCTGTGCTAAGGAGAATCAATCTCTATATTATCTGTTCTTATCTCTGAGGAATCAGCTATTGCCAGAACCTTTCTGCTACGAAGGTCTCAGGAACACATCTACTGTGAGACTCTCAAGTTAATTCGAGCAGGAAAGTCACAAATCCTCTCTCAAGAATGGATGTGAGTTTGACCGCCGATCAGCTCTTGCACATTGGGCGGCGAGTCAGAAATGGAAAGAATTTTCCATACACCAAGTCTCATTTGCTTTTAAGCCTCAAATCTCCTTTAACCAAACTTTTGCTTTGTACTCTGCATCACCAGTACAAACATCCAGAAACATCAACACTTATGGCAATTTTGGCAGAAGACTTACATACCAGGAGTTAAAGCTTTTTTAAAACTTGTTAGCCGTCAGTGCGTTACCTGTCAGCGGGCTTATGCCAGAACAATGCACCAGAGAATGGGTAATCTACCTGCCTCCACAACGCAATTTGCCCCTCCATTTGACAGAACGGGAATAGATTTTGCAGGCCCGTTTATTATTAGACGTGGCAATCCTAGAAAACCTACCAAAGTTAAAGTTTATGGAGTTATTTTCGTGTGTTTTGTAACTCGTGCAGTTCATTTGGAACTTTTTTCTGATTTAACTACTCAGGCAATTCTCGCTACTCTCAACCGGTTTTGTTGTAGACGAGGTTCTCCCTCACACATATATACTGATAACGGGTCCAACTTCTTGGGAGCTAAGCACAAATTAGAAGAGCTACAGAAACTGCTTACAGCTAATTAAAACAACAAAAATCGGAATATCTCACCTCACTACCAACTCCTACATTCAGTGGCACCTATCACCACCCAGGGCTCCACATTTTGGTGAACTTTGGGAGGCTGGAGTCAAGGCTATAAAAATTTTGTTAAGGAAACTACTACCTCCACATTTGCTAACTTTTGAAGAGCTTCTACTATTCTGACTGAAGCTAAAGCAATCATGAATAGTCGGCCTATGACACCAATTGATTCCATGGAATCTGATGCAATCATGAATAGTCGGCCTGTGATACCAGTTGATTCCATGGAATCTGATGGATCTTGTGCACTCACACCAGGACATTTTCTTATTGGTCGGCCTCTTAAAGCTACTCCTACACCACTGATCTTCACCAAATTCCGATTTTGAGAAGATGGAACCTTGTTAAGTCTCTTCATACAGACCTATGGCGACAATGGAGTGCCAGATACCTTCAATCTTTGCAAGCTAGAAGTAAGTGGCAACATACTTCCAGGAATTTTAAGAAAGGGGATGTTGTGATCATCAAGGATGAGACTCTGGTTCATCGAACTTGGCCACTCGCTCGTGTTGAACGAACTTATCCAGGAGAAGATGGTCTGGTGAGGACAGTTGATTTAATTTGCCAGGGAAAGATTTTCAGAAGATCAACCAATAGACTGGTCCTGCTGGTAGAGGACCAGCTTTCGCCCCGGAGTATGTTCAGGCCAGCTGAGCAGTCTTTTCAAGTTTTCCTCCCTGATGTCAAGAAACAGCCATCAAATAACTATTATCATTATTCACTTATTCATTCACTTGTTGTAGTTATCATTTTCTTTCATTATCCCACTTATTGAATTATTATTTTCTGTCGTATTTCGTCGATGTTCGTCAATTGTCGATGTTCGTCGAACTCTGTTTCCAAGTTATATTTTGTTTATTTATCCTCGTTCTTTCAGTTGTTGTTTTTGTCAGTTATTGTTAAGATCAAGTTACCTTGTGTCTATTCTAAGTGCATTTGTAATTGTGTAGGGAGTTACGCCTCGACAGGGACTGCAGAATGAGTGTATGAGTGGTACAAAGGATGAGGTGTCTCAGGATTAGGAATGTATGAGTGGTACAAGGGATGAGTTGTCTCAGGATGAGGAGTGTATGAGTGGTACAAGGGATGAGGTGTCTCAGGATGAGGAGTGTGTGAGTGGTATAAGGGACGAGGTTTCTCAGGATGAGGAGTGTATGAGTGGTACAAGGGATGAGGTGTCTCAGGATTAGGAATGTATGAGTGGTACAAGGGATGAGGTGTCTCAGGATGAGGAGTGTATGAGTGGTACAAGGGATGAGGTGTCTCAGGATTAGGAATGTATGAGTGGTACAAGGGAAGAGGTGTCTCAGGATGAGGAGTGTATGAGTGGTACAAGGGATTAGGTGTTTCAGGATGAGGAGTGTGTGAGTGGTATAAGGGACGAGGTTTCTCAGGATGAGGAGTGTATGAGTGGTACAAGGGATGAGGTGTCTCAGGATTAGGAATGTATGAGTGGTACAAGGGATGAGGTGTCTCAGGATGAGGAGTGTATGAGTGGTACAAGGGATGAGGTGTCTCAGGATTAGGAATGTATGAGTGGTACAAGGGAAGAGGTGTCTCAGGATGAGGAGTGTATGAGTGGTACAAGGGATTAGGTGTTTCAGGATGAGGAGTGTGTGAGTGGTATAAGGGACGAGGTATCTCAGGATGAGGAGTGTATGAGTGGTACAAGGGACGAGTATCCAGGATGAGGAGTGTGTGAGTGGTACAAGGGATGAGGCTACAAAACTATTGGATCTGTACTATAAACAATTTAATCTGCTAAAAGTGCTGTTCTTTGGGAACCCTTGATCGAGACAATTCACTGTATTAGTATGAGTAATAGCACGGGTAACTGCAGAACGACTGACCCTCACCTTTGACCTAGAGCAAGGCCGATCAAATAGTGCGCGCATGCGCATATGGCTGACCATTTCTGAGTGACTGACCATTGCTGCGCCGACAGACCCATCTTGATCATGCTGAAGTACATGATCGCTTGGAAAAGTAGCAGAATGGCTAACCCTCATCTTTGACCTAGAGCGAGACCGATCAAATGAACTTTGAACCTTAAGTGCGTGCATGTGCATATGGCTGACCATCTCTGAGTGGCTGACCATTTCTGCGCCAACAGACCCACCTCGATCATGCTGAAGTACATGATCACTTGGAAAAGTATCTGTGGGTACACATCAATATTATTTTGTAACTGTAGTTTTGTAATTATAATACTTGTTCACACAACAATCAAAGGGTGTGGCTTCAATTTTGGACGTGACTGCTTATTCTAAAAGTTTAAGCAAATGTTATACTGTGTGACACATATTCTTAAGTCGACAGACCACAACTCCATAAAGTTCAAGGAGCAACATGTGTTTGTATCTAGAGTATCTAGTAGCGACAGTGAGAGCAGCACACAAGTACTTTTCATGGATCCATGCATCTCACTTGCCGCCTCCTCCCTTCCCCCCCCTCCCCTCCCCAATTTTTTCATAGAAACGTTTCTCCAATACGTTAGAGTAAGTGGTAGCATTGTATTACTAGTTAAATACAACTTCAGTATCAACGTGACGACTCAAGGCAGCACTAAGTGGTCACTAACTGAAGAAACCTTGAGTACTATGTTAGTCAACTTTATTCTGAAAATGCAGTGTCTTGTAAGCTAGTATAACATTCCCAATGCCATTGACAAAATACTAATGAACTATTCCATAGAAATAAAATACTGTAAATTTCCAGTATGAAGCTTTTAAAGAGTTGGATTATGACAGTGTCAGTGATAGGTTTAGTTGTTCTAGTAGATTTCCCTTCAAACAAGGATTGAATTGTCACTGGAAACATATCCATGGCAATTCCTTGGACGCTCTGGCATCTCAAACCTGTAAAAAGGGAAAGTAATTACATGTTAGCAAAGGTCCAGTGTTCCTTTGAGGAACACAATGCTGTTTTCACTACAGTACAGTACTTGACGTTACACTGCTCATCTCTAATAGATAAAGGTCTCAATAATAATCTTTAAAAAGGAATGTTTAATTAGAAAACTAAAATATACATTATGAATGTAAGAACGTAAAACAACAACAAGATAAGCACTTTATATACTGTACACATGTATATGTAAGTGTATACAATATATGAGTTTGTACATGAGGAAACCAGGTGTGACGAGCCCCACAACAAAAATTTAATTTAATTACAGACATAGCAGCAAAGATCTACAATTTACTCAAGGGCTGATACAATAATTTGTAATAATTGAAACTATCATTTTCTCAACGATTTTACATGCCACAGTTGTTCATGTATCATGTGATATAGAGAGTACCAGGGCTGGGGTCAAATACATGAGTATTTGTATTTAAGCTGTATTTAAATATATTTTTGGAGTATTTGTATTTGTATTTTAAGATTTAAAAAGTGAAGTACTTGTATTTCAAATACTTTTGAAAATATAAGGTAAGAATGCGAGCTTTTGTATTAGTAGAAAATAAAAGATATGGAACATATTTTTATTGGACAGATTCATTCTATTGTTTAGTTCTGGAAAATACAGAATCAAGTGTTGCTTGGTCCATGCTGGCATAATTATTATTGTAATAACTAAAGCTCCACCTCTTATTGTAAAAAGCTGCTGTTAAATTAACTGAATGCACTCAAGTAATAGAGACTAACCACAGCCTGCGAATCCTAATCACACCTACAACAACCCCATACTTGCAATGCTAGTTCTAATGTATTTATGCAGTCCTGTATCTTTAGCGCCACTTCAAAGACTGTATAGCATAGCAGGAAAGATGTTTTAACCTAACAAATATTGTTCAAAGTATTTGTATTTGTAATTGAAATACTACATCTAAGAAAGTATTTGTATTTTGTATTTGAGTTCTTCAAAGTATTTTTATTTGTATACTATTCAAAATATTTTACCCCAACCCTGGAGAGTACTTATGACTGCAACATCAGGGTTTGATACAGGATTTTTTGCTAGGGGGGGGAAAGTCAAATAGCGACCTTATAGTTGTTGTTTTTTTGTCCTTGCAATCTAGTAAGGTAAGGAAATTTAACTTATTTTATTATATTTATGCATTGATCAATTGGTTACCTCTAATAAACAGCTTTGTTCATTTTGAAAGCTGAATAGCTCTGACATTAATTAAGCCAGACTCCTAATAGGCTATCCTTCTAGTTTGAATGGAGTAGGTGTATCATTTTATGGATCATCAGTTTCAGTTTGAAAGTTGCTTTTAGCACTGGTCATTGTGAAGCAGCTGCCTGGTTGGTAAGGGTATATTTGTTGCTTTGGCAGACTGTAGAAGTTGCTGAGTAGTAGCTAATGGATATCAGAAAGTATTTTAGGAAAATGAGACCTTGTGGCTCCAATCCGAACCAAAAAAAGCAAATGTGATAGCTATGAATTGGTGGAACACAAGGAACAGATTCGAGCAGTGCAGCAGCAGAGAGAGTGAGGAGGTGAGGGAGGAAGTGAGGAAGAGAGAAGAGGTGAGGAAAGAAGTGCAGCAGAGAGAAGAAGGGCCGCAGAGGGAAGAAGGGCAGCAGAGGGAAGAAGGGCAGCAGAGGGAAGAAGTGTAGCAGAGGAAAGAAGTACAGCAGAGGGACGTAATATAAAGATGAACATTGGCTGAGGCAATCCCAAACGCTCCAACCTAAAGCATTCAAAGGCTAGCCTGAAGAAATTGTACAAATCTAGGCTTACCTACAAGAAAAGTTGGGAGGAAAAATATTTTTTGTATGTTTTAATAAGTATAGGCGAAAATCATAGGGGGGGGAAACTCTGCTCAGGGTGGGGAAATCCCAGGGTTCCCCCCCCTCTGTATCAAACCCTGAACATTGTGCTCACATCTATCAGGGGAATCCTGTACAACATGGCATTAAAATGTTGGATGGTTTCACTAAACTTTGCTCTAATTACAAAATGGGGTGTTGCTTGCCAGTCAGAAAGCATTCAGATGGACTCCTTTTGTTACAAACAATGTAAAAGTAGTAAATTTAAGAGCAATACAAACAGTGGTGTAGGAAGATGATTTGGTATGGGTGGGCTCTAAGGGCAAGTTTTTTTTTGTGGTTTGCAGGTGTTCTTGCGAGAAATCACATTTTTAAGTTGTGTCAGAATTATGACCCCCCCCCCCCACTTCCTATGCCACTCAAACCATATCTTTGAAAAAAATATGCCTGATATTATAGACATACTGAGGGGCTGAAGAAGCTTGTAGCAGAGAGGAGAAATGCACTGCAAGTATCATAATTATTGTGAGTTTTTAAACCAAACTTTGTGGGACTATGGGGGGGAGGGGGAGGGGTTATTTGAATAGATGAATCAGGTAAACACTTAATGCAAAACTATAGCAGAGGCATTTGGAAAAGCTAAGCAGAGGGTAAAGGGTAGGAGTAATTGGTGCACTTTGTTAACATGGAGCTCGATGGATGACAGAAGTTATAGCGACAGTATGATAGGAGACAAGTATAATAGAGGATGATGAGATACATATCACCATCTGTTGTTGCTTTTTGCATTAGTGAAAGAGAAAGCCTCTTGAAATGATAGTCAACAAGACAGTACTTATTGTGATACTATAAAAACAACTCACATTACTGAAGGTTTTCTTTACCAATAAATGTGTACATCTCCAGGTAAAGTAGGCAAAATATGCCTCCGTCAAATTATTAAGTTGAAGCTTAGAGTGACAGGGTGATGGAAGTGGAGGGGGGGGGGGAAGGGGTACGGGGGGTCACACACTATGCAGATTTAAGTATTTAATTGGTGAAGATATAACTAAAACTGTTCCTATCATTTAATAGCATGTGTCAATATTTGGTCAGGGCTTCATACAGGGGGTGGGGGGGGGGGCTGGAATTTTCTCTCCCCGAGAAAGTTCCACCCCCCCCCTTCCCAACTCGGAAGACTCGCACCCTCCCCTCTCTCCTATTTAGCTACACGCTATACTAGGTAGGAATTAAAAAAAGTCTCTCCCCACCCATCACTTTCTGTCCAGTTATGCCACTGCACTGCATTAGTACATGGTCACAAAAAGAAAAGCAACTATTCTAATAAAGGAAAATTAACCGTGTTAAAGTTGAATGGGCCATTTTAAATTCAACCAAACATATTATAACAATTATACGGGCGGCATAAATAAAAACATGTAGTGGAATATATAATATGAGTATAGAAACAAGATTGTTATAACAAACTAAATAAACTGAGGTGGAACACATCCCTGATGAGGTCAAATCCGTGAACATTCTCACTAGAGAGATTCAAAGTGAAGATTGCAATCCTATCTACACTGTTAAAAATGAGGTGTTTAGATAACTTAGTTTTATAGGAGGCGCTGCCTGGACACCCCAGTTTAAAGCCTAATATGGTCTCCATAGTTAGTCGCAACTAAATGACATTTGAAAGGAAGAAACTAATGATATGTATGCATTGGTATAGAAGTTATAAGGGCTCAAAGTGGGGTGTCCAGACAGTGCCTCCTGGTAAACACCTCGCGAGGTGTTATTTAAGCAGCCCATTTTAACCGTGTAGATAACAATCCTCAAGGTGTTGTGAATCCTTATCAATGCCTACTTGCAATAAAAAATAAATCCCAACTACAAATGTATCAGCAATACATACACCCAGTAGTCTGTATTTGAATTAACATTCAAAATAACTAAACATTTTATATGATTTTAAATGAATAACGATTAAGGTGATTGATGAATAAGAAGAACATAAGTTAATATTAATACACAAAATCTTTACAATCTGTTACTATTATTATTAGCCCTCAGTGTGCTTGCGCGAGAGGGACATTTTACGGCATTTCTGGACACCTATGGCAAGTTGAGGACTTGATCCCGGTGTAGTCTATTGACACGCACTACAATAAGCAGAAACAGAGTAACTAATGCAGTGAAGACTCACTAGCGGGTACGGTAGCATCAAAGTTCCAGTAAGAACAGTCAATGACAGCGTTCTAGGTGATAAATATGTACAAAAACAACAAAAACAACGAAATATCGACGATGCACAATGATCGACGGTACGCGAAAATAAGAGCAAATAAGCATGCGTGAATATTAATGATGAAATATAATGTAATGTTATAGTTGTTCTGGCAGTCAGAGAAAACTTGAAAGTTTGAGAAACCATGAAGCTGTTGACTTCACATAGGGTACTAACTATTGTGGAAAAGGTCCCGTTATCGTCACGTCGTAATTATGTGATCAAATGAATACTACATACGTTGCACTTGTACTACATGTAACTATACTCATTGTCGCTCAATGTATAATATACATACATTACATGTTATTTCACAAAAATGGGCAATGTGCTACTGGAAGATTGGCCTTGCTGATGTAGATATGTACAAGCATGCATATTGAAAGACATGTTTGCGGTAACATTTTTAACATATGGTGGAATTCTAATATTAAATTAATTTGCTTCTATCAGCTCACAATTCATGAATGGCAAGTAAACAAATTAGTTGATGGTCTCTTTCATATTTTGAAGCACGCATACTTCCACTAACTAACAAAAGAACTGATGTGGAAGAAAGTGGGTAGAGAGAAAGGGAGTCATTAACATGGGATAGTCTAGTATCGCCAGACCCTTTACCTACCGCTACATGGGAAAAGGGTCTGGTAGACTGACATAGAGCAGTTTGTTAACTACAATCCACCTTATTGGTATGGTTACCTGGTGTCATCCTCCTAAACTACACATTGGCAGTCTGAGCTGATGTGAGCCCGTGGTCATGTGTGTGCATGCTCCTTGCATGAGGCAGCAGTATGACCTTGTAGTAGGGCAGATTAAGGGAAATTTTTTGGTGTGATGGGGACACGCCTGATAAAAGCACCAAATTTTTACAAGAAAGTCTTGACACAACATCATCAAACATCAAGACTTTTGATGATTATGCCGATTCTGTCTTTTTGCCTTACCTTATCAAGCAAATTGGGAGATGGACACACCTTGATATAGTCTGGGATACATATATGGATGTCTGCATCAAAGCATCAACAAGAGAGAAGCGGGGAAAGGGCATACGGAGGAAGGTGGAAGAAAAAATGTAGTACTTACTAATTGGATTGGTTTTCTGTGGAATGAAAAAATAAGCAGGAACTATTTGAGTTTCTCTCCAACAAGATCTCAATGTTTGAATACCCTGAAAGCAAGGAGTTATTTGTTACTCATGGTCAGAGTGATTTGGCAAATAAAATAACGTTACAGATACCACAGTGTGATCATGAGGAAGCAGATACGCAACTTATAGTCCATGGTGCAAATGCTTTGAGTAAGGGACAGAGTACCTGCATTGTGTGCACAGTGGACACTGATGTAGTTGTAATTCTTGTCGGAAAGTTCTATTATCTCACCACCTTGAACTCAAACGCCGCGCAATATCTGGGTTGCTTTAGGCTCAAGAAGAAACTTTTCTATTGGCAAATAAACACCATATGCCACAAGGCATATGGTGTGAGGAAAGATCGTTGGCATTGCCTTTTTGTTTCATAGCTTTACTGGCTGTGATGGAAAACGTTTGGCATTGGAAGCATGGAACAGTTTATCCAGATGTATCTACTGCATCTAATGTGGTTGCATTAAGCCCATTTACACATTTTGATGCTGCATCTGTAGCCTTCAGATGTTTGGAAAGATTTACTGTCGTCCTGTTCCAAGAGTAGTAACATTGATGGTGTTAATGAAGCAAGAATAGATTTTTTTTGCCGAGACAACATCCCACCAACAGCTGATGCATTATAGCAACATAGCAATGGACAACATCCCACCAACAGCTGATGCATTATTGCAAAATGCAATGCAATCAGCTATCAAGCTGTAGACAAGGAGGCCAATGTTCACTCCAAAGAAGGCGCGAGCCAGAATCCTTGGGATAGACATGGAATGAATCCGACAAGAAGTGGGTACCTGTACAGATCACTCAATCAATTGCTAGAAAGTCATGTCAGGAGCTAATAAAATGTGGATGAAAGAGTGAGAAAGCCTGAGAATACATAGACTGTGAGCCTGAGACAAGATAGGCAGTGAGCCTGAGACTAGATAGGCAGTGAGCCTGAGACTAGATAGGCAGTGAGCCTGAGACTATATATGCAGTGAGCCTGAGACTATATAGGCAGTGAGCCTGAGAATACATAGACTGTGAGCCTGAGACTACATAGGCAGTGAGCCTGAGAATACATAGACTGTGAGCCTGAGACAAGATAGGCAGTGAGCCTGAGACTAGATAGGCAGTGAGCCTGAGACTAGATAGGCAGTGAGCCTGAGACTATATAGGCAGTGAGCCTGAGACTAGATAGGCAGTGAGCCTGAGACTACTACATAGGCAGTGAGCCTGATAATAACTAGACTGTGGGCCTGAGACAAGATAAGCAGTGAGCCTGAGACTAGATAGGCAGTGAGCCTGAGACTAGATAGGCAGTGAGCCTGAGACTAGATAGGTAGTGAGCCCGAGACTACATAGGCAGTGAGCCTGAGAATACATAGGAAGTGAGCCATATAATATATAGGCAGTGAGCCTGAGACTAGATAAGGAGTGAGCCTGAGACTAGATAGGCAGTCAGCCTGAGACTAATAGGCAGTGAGCGTGAGACTAGATAGGCAGTGAGCCTGAAACTAGATAGGCAGTGAGCCTGAGACAAGATAGGCAGTGAGCCTGAGACTAGATAGGCAGTGAGCCTGAGACTAGATAGGCAGTGAGCCTGAGACTATATGTGACCGTCTACAGGAAAACCAGGCACAACACGGCTCCCTTCGAAAAAAATTTTTTTTGAACTTACAGAGTTGTCGGCGTCCAGATATTGAGCTCTCCAAGTTTTATCGTCGTAGCTTAAGTCGTTTCCACTATAATAGACCTAACCGTTCCCTTCCGTCGTCGGCTTAAAACAATACATTTTTAAGAAATCGATCAATCTTTTCTCGATATTTACGCATGCCGCGTTGTGCCCGGTTTTCCTGTAGACGGTCACATATAGGTAGTGAGCCTGAGACTAGATAGGCAGTGAGCCTGAGACTACATAGGCAGTGAGCCTGAGACTATATAGGTAGTGAGCCTGAGACTAGATAGGCAGTGAGCCTGAGACTATATAGGCAGTGAGCCTGAGACTATATAGGCAGTGAGCCTGAGACTATATAGGTAGTGAGCCTGAGACTAGATAGGCAGTGAGCCTGAGACTATATAGGCAGTGAGCCTGAGACTACATAGGCAGTGAGTCTGAGAATACATAGACTGTGAGCCTAAGACTAGATAGGCATCAATCCTGAGACTATATAGGCAGAGAGCCTCAGAATACATGGACAGTGAGCCTGAGAATACATAGGCAGTGAGCCTCAAACTAGATAGGCAGTGAGCCTGAGACTAGATAGGCAGTGAACCTGAGAATACATAGGCAGTGAGCCTGAGAATACATAGACTATGAGCCTGAGACAAGATAGGCAGTGAGCCTGAGACTAGATAGGCAGTGAGCCAGAGATTAGATAGGGAGTCAGTCTGAGAATACATAGGCAGTGAGCCTGACTAGATAGGCAGTCAGCCTGAGACAAGATAGGCAGTGAGCCTGAGACTAGATAGGCAGTGAGCCAGAGATTAGATAGGGAGTCAGTCTGAGAATACATAGGCAGTGAGCCTGACTAGATAGGCAGTGAGCCTGAGACAAGATAGGCAGTGAGCCTGAGACTAGATAGGCAGTAAGCCTGAGACTTCCAGTGAGTCCAGCCGCTTCCTATGCAGATACAGCCAGTTCAGCCACTCCATGTCCAGTTATGTATACAAAAAAAATGTAAGATATAATTGGCTAGCCCATTAATGTTATGATCGGTTGAAACACCACAACACATGTACAAGAATAAAACTACTCCAAAATGTGTACATTGTGTGTATGCATGTGCAGTGCAAGTAATCATTACGTTGGAACTGATGATAAAAAAGTATTGGGAGGGAGGAAGTGTTGGGGCGAAGGGATTGTCGCAGTTAGGTACCAAAGAAACATATGTATGTTGCATGATAAAGAGAATAATAAGCTTCATGAGTCATGAAGGTTCAGTATAAAATGTTTATTAAGTAGTACACTTATGCTTTAAGGAAAACTTCGTAGATTGCTTGCGAACATAAAGACACCTTGCTCATGGAATAAAGGAACAACAAGTAGGTGTGATATCTTGTATCTGCCTGTGCCAACATGTGCTCAGTTCATTAACGAAAAATTGTACCTGAAATTTTACTGGTACATATATAAAATAAATTAGCAACAGAACATTCTCTTCATGCTTTTTTTCCAAGTTGAATTGATTCATGAATATTGTTAATTTGGAAGTACGTTCACATGAACCCCTTGCCTATGACGCCAATGCTAAATGCATTGGACTATCATACATACCATGTACGCTAACATCCGAAGTGGCTATAACTACTACATACCCAATGATTACAGCTTGTCATCTAAAAAATATATGCAAAGCCACAGTACTCCCTAATTTAACTTGCACATGTATGTGTACACTTTTTACAATGATATATTTTTAGGTGGCCCACATTTAGCACGTAAGAATCTATTGTCTCAAGGGTGCTGGCACATAGCAACGCGCGTGCACTGTTAATTGAGTTCCCAGACCACGAGTTGTAGTTCGTGGCTAGCCTAAAAAAACACTCGCACGGAATTCCCGCCTTCAACTTCCTTGGGTATAGTTAGCGATCTTACTCGATCTATTCTTAAGCAATCCCTTGTGGTCTGTTATATATCTGGATCCTGGGTTTTATTTCAGGGCTGGTTTTATTCTGGCAGGTCTCTCTTTGGTGGTGGGTTATCAAGTTGTGGCCAATGGCTAGTAGAAGAGTCAGAGGAACAAAGAGGAAACAGCAACTTCTTGCTGCTAGGCACCAGAAAAGATGTAATCCCAGCAACTAACAATACACTGTCTGTCATCCGACAAAATTACTGGCAAAATCCTAAATATTCAATTGCACATCTGAGGAATTATTGACTCCTGTTGTAGTACATAACGTAACTATATTTTTTACAAAAAAAAATTGCAAAATTGAGATTAAAAAGTTTGTGTCAGGTTTATTATTGGTATCTCTGATGTAATATCACAGGTCCTGATTTGGAAGTGGGCGTAGGTCCATCTGTGCCAATGAATGCCGGTTCGTCTGTGCTAGCAAGCACAGGTCCATCTGTGCCAATGAATGCCAGTTCGTCTGTGCCAGCAAGCACAGGTCCGTCCGTGTCAGTAAACACAGGTCCATCTGTGCTAGCAAGCACAGGTTCATATGCACAATTCAGCGTAGGTCTGTCTGTCCCAGTAAGCAGCACAAGTCCATCTGCACCAGTCAGTGCAGGTTCCCCTGAAAGATCAGGCATGCACACATATGAAGCAAGCACTTCCCCCGTTGTTGGTGGTACACTTATGGACTCGGGTCTAAATCCTGCAGGTACTGCTGAGGTGCATTGGAACTTGTACCTACAATTGCATTCAATAATAGCAGAGGTAAATATATTTGTGGCACAAAAAGTAACAGGATGTCTAGACAAACTTCACATTCAGTCGCCTAGCATGCAAATGAAGAAGTGGTTAGCTCAGAAGACCCTGTATACCAATGCAGCACTACTCACCAGATCCTTGGAAAGCCCAGCATCACACCAACACAAGCCAAGAAGTTAGTCACTCAAGGCTTCGATCTCCACACTCTATTGCTTCTCCGTAGAACCAGTGATACCAAGGATGCCTTCGTTGCCTCCCTGAAGCAGAAGGGAGTCAGGAGCAAGCCGCTCGGAGAGATGTTGTACAGGGCGCTCTGCTCAACTTAGAAGTCTCAGCCCGGGCGCCTTCTCTCCATTTCGTTGTCTGTGTTTATTTATTTTTTCAAACGGGCTCTTTTCAGAGCCACTGCATTCCAATAATCCGCGCGTATTCCTTACCTGCCCGAGGAGGGCGGGGCTGAAATTGACAAAATTGTGCGAGGAATGATTGGCTTGTTCTGCATGCTATTTCTGGCCATAAGTACGGAATGGGGGTTCAGAACCGTTCTATTTTTGGAATACAGGTACAGAAGATAAAAATTAAAAAAATTACAGAGGGAAATTTCGTAATAACGGCCAGAAACGGATATATTTAAGGAAATGGTCGCCACAAAAATAATAACAATGAATAATTTGAAAACTAAATTGTAAATCGAAAAAAGCTTCTGTAATTTTGTCGGCGGTGAGTTCCAGAGTCCGTAGAGGGTGAGAACTGTGGAGTTGAATTGTCGGGGATATTTTGCCATTTATGTTGGAGAATGTGACCGCTTATATCTGCCATAGTAGTTGCTGTGGACTTCTAATTTCTGGTAAGCCAGCTCCTGTGATAGTTTACTGTGAGGTCCACTGTATAGGATAGCCTGCAAAACTTAAGAAATATATAAAAGTAGGCCATAGCAACATAATTGATTTAGTTAATTGATTTGCGTGGGTGCATGCGTAGGCGGTGCGTAGGCGGTGTGCCAGCACCCTTAAAGCATTTAGCCAGTTCAAGCAAAAAAAAAAAAAAAAAAAAAAAAAAAAAGATGTGTGAGCGCTTAGCAAATAATTTTGACATTACTAATGTGGAGTTACACATAATAGCCTCGAAGACGATGGGTATGTGTACATTTGTGTGTGCGTACCAGGGCTTCATATAGAATTTTTTTTTGCGGGGGGGGGGGGGGGGGGGGGGGAGAGTGGGACTTCGTGTGTACGTATTCTAAGTAGTCCACATACTTTGATGCACACTTTAGCAAAAGACTATATTGCCACATGTACATACTTCTTCACACTGGTCAATTGGTCGCATGCACTAAATAGCTCAGTTTTTAATTGGAACATATGGGATAATTTGTAAATCATACAATTTACAATTTTGAGTGAGGAGGAGGGAGGAAGGCTTGTGCTAGGGAGTGTATGTATGTGTGTGTATGGCAAGCGGGGGGTGGGGGGGGGGGGGGGGGGTTGGAGGAAAGAGTATCTCTGTCATGATTATTATTTAAACTGGTAGAAATAATGACATGGAGGCAATCAAATGATATAAAATTAATAATAATTTAAAAAAAACTTCATTGATTGTCTTTGGAGGCCAATTTAGGTACCTTTGAATCCTGTGGTAGCAAAGTGCAACATTTTTTCATAAAGGGAGAAGGGGTTTGGGGGGTGCACAGGGGGGGGGGGGGAATTGAGAAAGCGTCTATAGAGCACATATGTTTCTTATCATTTTAACTTAATTGTTTTTGTTTTTTAATTATTAATTTTTCATTTGAAAAGCCATCAACTTCTAATTCTGGCCCCAAACAGTATCCCACAAACAAGGCAATGAAAACTAACGATCATACAGATCCTAAGGTTACAAGTCATGTGTGCACTGTGTGTATGGGTGCTTTTATTGATGATGTGGATGAAGACGGTGAAGTCACAGCGGACTGGATCCAATGTGCTGACTCTACTTGTGGGGTTTGGAGCCATATTGACTGTCTTGATAGACATGCTAATAACTATGTTTGTGCTATTTACTTTAATGTTTTCAACTAATAACAATTTTCTCTGATTCACAATAAAAATTGACAATTATAGTTCAAGTATAAATGCTGGGTCGACTAAGTTATCATATATTCAATGTCCGGTCGAGGATAATATCATTGAACTCAATTCCCGGTGGACTGGACTGGTAGTGGTCGACACTATTTTAATTAATCTTTTTGTGTGGTCGAGGTGGCAGCTGTATACAATCTCTATGGGGCGGTCGACCTAACGTAGCCATGGTCGACTTATTATCTGGGGAAGTAGTCCAGTTCAGCCCTTTCCTAAGACTAGAATGGACCGCTGCTGTCGCCATCGGTTATGAAGGCTGCTTCAGTTGCAATGGGCCCAGCCTGACCCTCACCTGCGAGTACGAAAAAAAAAACGGCGGTAAGAAAGTCAGTGGTCGATGATTGATGACTTACGCTAATTGCAGTTTCTTGATAATTTACTACAGAGGGGATTTTTATTTATTATTATTTTTTTTTTATATACCATAGGCTTTGCTATTTCACCAGTTATCTCAACATACATGCATGATAGGCATCTGGTCGTCGTTGTTGAAAAAAAAAATTATGCACTTCACTGTAACAACATATCTTTCCCATGTATGGGCAGTATTTAAGAGTGTGATTGTTTCAGGTAACTTATGTTATTAGCTATCAGCTATCGCTGCATGTCCCCCTGGATACATATGATTTATCATCCATAGAGCATAGACAAACTGTCGCTCATGGAATCATTCTAACCTAAGCAGACTTATATTTGCTTGAGTCGAATAATGTAATTTAGAGGATAAGATAGAAAGTACATTAACAGAAAGTAATGTTTGAGTAGATGCCATTAACATGATATTGATTTATTGTAATTGCTTTTGTTCTACATGCAGGCTGTGCTATGTAGAGGCTGCCTGCAGCATTGAAGTGCGGGATTGCAGAACCAAAACTTTGTTATCTTCTGTACTCAAAGACAATTGTTGCACAACTGTTTTAATATTGATATTATTCTTACTGTATGTTTTGTACCAATAACTACATCTGATGAGTCATTGTGTATCAAATTCAATTATAATTAATTATTGTTATTGTACAAGTATTAAACTTATGTTTGAAATGACTAAGGGATGTGTATTTAGTTTTCATAGCATTTGCTGCGATAGGTATGGGTATAGCTAAATAAGATAACTGGACTCGCACTGTAAGGTAATTTTGATTATTAATAATCTATACACACATGCCATATTGATTATATTAAAATAGTTTGCCTAGATGCCAAGTAAGTGCAGTAACTATATTTCAGTGTTCTTTTAACAATAATTTGCAACCCATGCCACTCCAGATGTTTATTACATTATAGTAGGTTGTGTAGATCATATTTCAGCGTTACGTCTCGCACAAATTCACTAAAAGAAAACCAAAATTTCCTGTCAATCTTACTGTAGGATAATCCACATTAAGTTTCAGCTCCATTTTCAATTTGGAGCTATTTTCTATAAGACATGTAGCTGATATAAAATGTAAGATTGATAAGAAATTTTAGTTTTCATCCAGTGAGATTAGCATTTCACACATATCAATCACCCTGTTCCTGCAAATCGAAGTCACATGAGTGCACGAACACTCAATAACTTACCATTGCTGAACCAACAGGAACTCAAGTCCATTGTAGGTTACACTCTTGATCACCCATTTCAACAGTCGATTAAGCTCCACCCAGCTCATTAAAAAGAAACCTATAAAGTAATTATATAATCACATTCAAGAATGACTTAAGAAAGGGAGTATGAACCACCAGTGCCCATACATTGATGAGTCACACACAAATAATAATGCTACTGACCCTCAGCGCACATGCACCAGGTGGGGTGCATTATTTTTATGTCTGTCCCAGCAGTCTGTCAACAACAGATATTTCTGTTTTCACTTATCCCTACCTACAGGTGCAGCTATTCCATTTAGCTAGACTTGCTATGCTCTTTTATATTTGCAAGTTGCCACATGTCATCGACTGTGCCCAATATTATTCAAGAGAGGTAGGAACTGAAAGCAGACAATGACGAAAGTCTGTTTAATGTGCCACTTTTTTTATTTTTTTATTCAATTTCAGCTTAGCTTTCTAGAAAATGAGAGAAAAAGTAAGCCATGAGCTTGTGGGCAAGAGGCCCACATGAAGGAGAAAGAGGAAGACAGAACAGTGAGAACTTATGTCATTTTGTATGTGTGTGTGTGTGTATCAGAAATATTTTCGTATGATTGGTGTCAGAGTAGGAAATCTGCAGCATTTTGTGTGAGACACGCCCATGGTCTCAAACTTGTATAAATAGTCAGACCACGTGTGTGTCGAGTCAGTCTAGCCTTGTTGTGTGCATCTGTGCTTCACTTTTTTTTATCAATTTAACTAACTCTAATCCTTACCTGTGGGGAGGGAGCCAGTTCGCTGGAGGGTTAGCTACGGGAAGAGGGACTGGATTCTGGTGGCAGCGTACCTGTTGCCCCAGAACTGGATTGCTAAACCTGAGAGAGAGACGAGGCCTGCCGGGGATAGTTCTCCCACAAGGCTCAGCTATACAGGCCATGCCCATTCAAGTTCCTACTTTTGACCACACCCCTTAATAGAGAGAGGCTGCGATACTTAGAGGGGTTCATTGGCCTGGGAGACTGAAAGAAGGGGCAGAGCAGCATAATGCTATGAGTGAGGACTAAAACAACACAAAAAGTGAAGAACTGGAGCACAAACAGCAAAGACTGAATGATTTGTTCTAGCAGGTCAAGTCAGAGAGTCAACACATAACAAAGCTGATGGCACATCATTGAAGCAATGAATACTTGTGATCATGTACGATAGATTGATGCCTCGTCTGCACAAACTTTTCCACAATGATAGCTACATTTAGCAATACGGCTAGCCATGGCATTGTAATTTTTCATATCTGTGCATTATATGTGACCGTCTACAGGAAAATCGGGCACAACGCGGCCCCGACGAAAAATTTTTTTTTTGCACTTACACACTCCTCGGCAAGCAGATATTAAGCTCTCCAAGTTTTATCGCCGTAGCTTTAGCCATTCCCGCTATATATCACCTAACCGTTCCCTTCGTTAGGCTTATTTAATACAATTTTTAGAACTAAATCGATCTTTTTGCGACGTCTACGCATGCCCGTGTTGTGCCCGATTTTCCCATAGACGGTCACATATATTTATTGCACAAGCATACAATATGTGAAAATATTTCATTATTCATACTCATATTCAATTATTAAACATTTTTTTAAAATGTATTTTAAAAGACTTCCATATAGATTTACTTGCTATTGCTGCTTGTGAATTCTAATTAATACACATGTGACTGATTTTGTGAAAATCCGGCTAAACGTGGCAGATAAGCTTTTCATTTTTGTTACCTGTTGGCTTGGACAGCAGGAAGTAGCTCTACCTATCGCAGAGTACAGAAGTCTACAAACATTCACACAAACACTGGCCGGTTCAATTGTCAAGGTTGTGGCGGGCACCTTTTGTGCCCGCCAACCAGATCACGTGATTGTTATGCTCCTATATATAGTTGCTTAGCTGTCACTAACCCGTATATATTGTGCGTGATCCCTCATACCCAGTTGTTTCCCGATAAAAAACTGTAACTACTATTTGAGAACGACATACTGGGTGCTAGTTAGCATAATACACTGTAACTCTGGTGGCGGCATACCATTTATTGAAGGCGGAGTTGCTACCTAACCGGAGTACTCCCTCTTCATCCCCACATTACCTGCAGGTTGTATGGGGGCTGCTGATGGGGGCTGCTGATGGTGTCTACCAAGTCTGAGAATCTTGATACAAGTCGTCTTTGATAGATAAACTAAAACGTTTGCTAATTGTTGCTCAATTATTTATATAGATTTTGAGAAAACGTAGTATGAAGGCATAACGAAGTCCCAGGGGGGCGTGTCTGTGTTCTGCATACTATAATTGCTTGGTTTGGGGGTCATGGAAAACATAACATTAGTTGAATAACCACCCAAGTAATTGTACAGAGTTAATTCAAGATTGGTACTCTAATAATATGGCTGACTATTGTTAGGCTGCCGAGTCTTAGCCGATGACCACACCCATCTGGCTTTTCTTAGCAACACCCCATACATGGGGTCAAAAGCTACTTTTTTTTGCTTTACTACACCAGTAATATGGCATGCCAGGACTCCATGTTGCAGAATAGCTATACTAGTAGGTGAATTTTCCCATAACGTACATATACATGATGGAGCGCCGAGAGAACAATTCACTGTTTTCATTGAATTGCAATGCAAGCAATGGGTAAATTGCACAACAGTGTTTTAAAATACTCAATACAGTTTGTTTGAATTTTAAAAATACTATAGTGCTGTCAACCAGTCACTACTTCATTTTCTCCTGAGCTGGACTACTGCTATTATCATTATTATTAAACTTACAGCTGAACTAGCTCTTCACCAAGATAAAATGATACCGTAATGAACTGCTTACCATTATGATTATTACGCTAATTGATTTTGTTTCCACTTGTTATGACATCATACTTACTACATACTAGAGCTGTTCTTAGGTGAGTGTGGTTAGTGTGTGTAAGTGTGGTTTACCCGATTATGGATAGACAACTTTAACATTATTCATACATTTCTGGATGAAATGGCTTCCAAGGATTTCGAGTGGTCCTCACTCACAAGTCATGACTAGTGAGTTGCTGGTGACTAGTGAGTTGCTGGTGACTAGTGAGTTGCTGTTGACTAGTGAGTTGCTGGTGACTAGTGAGTTGCTGTTGACTAGTGAGTTGCTGGTGACTAGTGAGTTGCTGGTGACTAGTGAGTTGCTGGTGACTAGTGAGTTGCTGGTGACTAGTGAGTTGCTGGTGACTAGTGAGTTGCTGGTGACTAGTGAGTTGCTGGTGACTAGTGAGTTGCTTGTGACTAGTGAGTTGCTGGTGACTAGTGAGTTGCTGGTGACTAGTGAGTTGCTGGTGACTAGTGAGTTGCTGGTGACTAGTGAGTTGCTGGTGACTAGTGAGTTGCTGGTGACTAGTGAGTTGCTGGTGACTAGTGAGTTGCTGGTGACTAGTGAGTTGCTGGTGACTAGTGAGTTGCTCGTGACTAGTGAGTTGCTTGTGACTAGTGATTTGCTGGTGACTAGTGAGTTGCTGGTGACTAGTGAGTTGCTTGTGACTAGTGATTTGCTGGTGACTAGTGAGTTGCTGGTGACTAGTGAGTTGCTGGTGACTAGTGAGTTGCTGGTGACTAGTGAGTGGCTGGTGACTAGTGAGTTGCTTGTGACTAGTAAGTTGCTGGTGACTAGTGAGTTGCTGGTGACTAGTGAGTTGCTGGTGACTAGTGAGTTGCTGGTGACTAGTGAGTTGCTCGTGACTAGTGAGTTGCTTGTGACTAGTGATTTGCTGGTGACTAGTGAGTTGCTGGTGACTAGTGAGTTGCTTGTGACTAGTGATTTGCTGGTGACTAGTGAGTTGCTGGTGACTAGTGAGTTGCTGGTGACTAGTGAGTTGCTGGTGACTAGTGAGTTGCTTGTGACTAGTAAGTTGCTCGTGACTAGTGATTTGCTCACGAAACAAAATTTGCAATAAATCTCTTCATGATATTAACCCTCAGTGCGCATGTGCAAGAGGGTTATAGTAGTCGTCCTGTCTGTTTGCCTGTCTGATTCTCTGTGTGTCTGTCACACTCTGATTTTGGAAATTACTGACAATTAACAGTTGATTTAGGTATGAACTTACTCAGGAAGAAGGTTTAAGACCTTTCATTGTGCTACTTTTTTTAATTTCGGGCTAATCGTTGAGAAAATGAGAAGCTTTCAGCTCTCTGTAGGTACCAGCTTCTATGGGTAACACCCCCTAGTGGCACGTCATAATTACGTGAGCAAATAATTTCTTGCAGCCAGCGGTGTAGTTCGATTTATGCTCAGGGAAGTTAGCAGAGTTGAAGGAAGTGAAGTTTCGCGTTGAAAAGTATATCGGTGAGTGTTTCTGGCTGGTTTAGCTTCTCTTATGAAGACAGCGTTTTCGTACCGTTTTCATTGGTCAAGCTATTTTTGATGCCTCATTAAAATAGCTAACAGATTGCTTGTTCTTTTGGAAGGAGATTATATTGTAATAGCTAGGTAGTGTTTAATAACACTGAGGGTTCGCACCTTTGGTGCTTCATTATCCAATTTTTAAAGCTCGCATAAATGTTATTATTCAGTCTGACAGTCAGCCAGTTTATGTGTTGAACTTATTATCTTAAATATGCGGTTTCATTTATCCTTGTAGTATACCTATAGTGTTTCATTAGTTTACTCTCTGCATGACATACACCGTACTTCTTTGAATAACTCGTGCCCTCGAATGAGTCAGGTTAAACTTGAATGGACATTTGGAACTCAATTTTACAGACTTTTTGGCTAAGTAATTGATTTAAGAAATGAAAAGGCAAAGTCTCACTTACCATTTCAGCTGAATTATGAAAAAAATTACGCACAACAGATGCTTCATTTTCTCTCGTATCCTTGATTCTCAGCTGTCATTCAGTGTATTTAGCTCCACATCCTCCTAAAATATAATAAGCAACTATATATAAATTTCACTCTTGCTTCTATAATTCCATTCATTGATCTCTCTTGAAACCAGTTACCAACCAACTTTGGAAAACGAATTATTGGAACTTTTACATAGCTGGCATGATAAGGACAGTAAAAATCTTGACAGGGACATTGGCGGACACTGCTGCACATAATTTTGTGGCAATCTTAGTGTTCTCCATTCACAACAGTAAAGTTATAAAGATGGTATTACCATTTTTGGTAAATTTTGTTTACGAAATTACAAAAATTTAAAGCACTCGCACAAACAAGGTAATTATTGGCTAACAACAATTCAACCAAAACAATACAAATGTAGTTTCTTCAGTGATACGCACTGACAGACACTAGCTAACTAACTTGATAGAAAGTGACCATAGCAATTGCAATTTCCTGGAGTAATGTTAATCACTCAAATACAGTAGAAATGACTAGATGCTTTTGTAATTTACTTGGTAACTTCATGCCATATCCGTTTTCTTGCCAACTACAGTGAAAATGATTGGACCGGAAAGACTGGATTATGTTTAAAAACAATATTATACATGATTTCTGCTGACCATGCATTTATTATATTTGGTAAGCAACAGCTGGGACATATGCTTCTTGCTTCCATCGGGTATGATTGTGATGGACTTTGAAATATTGTGACAGTTGGATGGTAACGTTGAAGTGTGCCAATGTATTGTTTCTGGGTCACAGCTTTTTCCACATACATGTAAAAGACACCACACCACACTTGTAGGTTTGTCTCAGCATGATATGTGTTCAATATATCTAAATTCTAAATAAGGCACAACTATATCTTTGCTTCTCTTCAATAACAGCAGCAATAGTAGTGACATGATACAAGTATTATGTATATTAGACATTCCAGAAAAAAATAGCCATGTACAGACATATGCACCCACTCTTGCAAAAGTGTTCAATATGATGTTCTTTTCCAAACCAATAAACTGCTTAGTAAAATTCATTAACAATCTGCTACATTGTATGCTGAAGTTTTGCTGAATGGAACAAATATAGGAACCGTAGGAAAATATACAAGATGGAATGAATTTGGAGGCCCTATCCATACATACCGGAAATTATCCTTAGATTTTCTTAGTATAGCTTATGCAAAGCATGCACTTTTATTGATGAAAATGTATAGATAATAGTTAGGCGCTGCTTCAGAGGGAACTACTGTGTTTTGGGTCTCTGAGGGATACTAAAAACAGTAGTTTGCCATGCAGCACCTAACTAATTTAGAACACAGCAACAGTTCCTACACAAAAATTACATATAGAAGCCCTGCCGGCACTACATATAGAATCTCTCCCTGAAAAACCCAAGGGTTTTAAAGTCCCTCTGTCACAATACAAAAACTACACAAGCTATGTTCTAAGGATGAAGTGTTTCTGGTGTACACATCCAAATACCCACAACGTCAAAATAAATTACTCCTTAATTATCATTCCCCAATAAGCTGACCTTTGAAAGGATTGGATGACTGAAACTCATTAATAAACTTTCAAAATAATGCGAGTCCATAGTTATTGAAGCATCAAAAACCTCTACATGCAACAATCAAGAGTGCTATCAAATGTACCACTTACATGTATAGGTGTATACAGATGGCAGGAAAATGAAGGTGGGAAGAGGGTGTACATTATTACCATAACACACTCTGGCTTTCTTAAACACACTTTTAGTCATTAAAACATGAAACTAACGGCTTCCATTTTTGTAGGCAAAACATCGTAACAACACTTTGAAATTATAGTCCTTCAGTTTCTTTAGTCATGGACAGGAAAGGAGGAGTACAATGTCTGAGAGAGTTCGTCGCTAAGAAGTCTACCTATCTATAGCTTTGTCTGGTGGAACCAGAGCGCGCGAAGCGTTTCGGTAAAGGGTGTTCCTAAGCCAGATCGACTAAGTCTAGCTTATGCTAGTGAAATCCTTTACCAAAAGATAAAATCCGGCGAGGCGCATTTGGCTCACAGAAACTCCGCCCACTATGAACTGTGAGCCCAAGCTAGCTATGGGTAAAGGGGTGAGACCTTCTAGAGAGCTATAGAGAACGTGCCGTGTTGGTGTTGTTCCTGCGGCGCGCTCGAGAGAATTTGGCATTCTGAATTGTAAAGTAAGAAGAGCTGGTGGGAACAAAAAAAAAATTGAGATTTCTCTCCTTGCGTGAGTAAACGTAAGTATGCGAAGTTCGATGGGCGGTAGAGTGGGCTATATATCAGTTTCACTACTGTGGAACTGAGTTAGGGCACAGTTAAGGCAAAATATTGTTGGATCACTTCTTTGAGCAGTCTGTGGTAACAAGTACTGTTTTGTTAAAAATGAGACAACCCATATACCAGTAAAATTACCCTTTATTTATGAATGTTTAGCAGAAAGCTATTGTGCACTTTAAAATATACTTTTTCAGACATTTAAATACCTTGTCAATCCAGTCTTTGTGGCACATTAAAGTGTGACAAAGCAGACTTGATTGATTTATAGTCAGAACAGATGGAATAGTAGTTCAAAAACATGCTTAATAGACTTGAAGAAGCAGAAAGGAGAAGCATTCATTCAAACTGCCACTGTTAAATTTATATAAATACATTAATTTTGACTATGTTACAATGCATGACATAGTAGGTAAAGGGTTCTTGCATGTAAAGATTTGGTGAAGGAAAGACTTGGTAATGGCTATTTCTGAATGTTATTTCTGAAGGTTAAGTCTGATAAACTTGAAGTGTGTATGTTGGGTAAAGTTCTTTTGTTAATGTATAGGGTTGTAAAGAAAATATTTTGTACAAAGATTTCTTAGTGTTTATGTCAAAGTAAAAGTTGTTTGCAAATAGGACATGACATGGTAAATGGTGAAAGGAACTGTGTCATTGCAAAAGCTTCAAGCTTATCAGGATATGTGTAGGTTACCTTCGGGGGTTCTCGTTCATGTTCTTTGGTATCACGTTAGACTTGCTTACTTTCCACTCAGCCTTACCTTCTTCCCTGTGTGTGCCGGAGGTTTGCAGTCGCGTGCGTGGCTGGCCCTTACCCATTGCCGGTCACGCCTCCGATGAGGCCTGTTGGGATTACTAGACGAGCCTGCGGCGCAGGCTCGGCCGTGTGTGGCTCGCATCTTGCAGAGCTGACACACCCCCCACAAACCGCCCCCACAGCCGCCCCCCGGAGAGCCCCGACTGCTCCGACCGCACACACCCACACCCTAACGAGCAGCCCCTTAGCACCCCTTAATGCATACCGAAATATAATAACACACCCATGCATAAACACAGCAATATGACCACACGTATGCACGCACAACAACGGCACATGACATAATGACCCTGGGCTACTTGAGTCCCACAGTACTGGCAGCTTGCGTCAGCTTGACCGAAGCTTCAGCCTGTTCACTCCCAGCTCGTCGGATGTAGCCCTTGTACTCCCTGCTCTTCCATCGGCCGAGAGCCTTCACTTCTTCCCACAGTTGTTTTTGCGTGGCACTTACCGGTTAATAGTCGCGCGCTATCAGATTTACAGTAACCTCATTAATATATTCATGAGGGGGGTAGTTTTTTTTACTTACTTTAAACTTCCATTCCTCATACTCTAGCAGTTCAACTCCAATTCTGCCAGCAATTGGGGCTACAGCAAAGCTATTAGTATGAAATTCCTATTCCAATTTTAACACCACGATCTCCACGAGGTCAGTTTATGACCTTTTTGTAGGGCTTCTTCTGGAACTAGCTCAGGTGTGGTTACTACAGTGTGGTATTCTGTCAGACTAGAAGTGCTTCTGTGAATTTCATTAAGGTTAGAGTGTTCATTAGTCTCCAAATCATGCAAAAATGCAAACAACAAATTGCTACTTTTTTTTTTTACACAAAATAAACACATCCAAAATACAGTAATTCTGATGGATCATCATATTGAGCAGATTGAGGAGCACTGTAGGGTTTGTGGTAACAGGTTGAATAAATCTAAGGGAAAGAAGACACAGCCAGTACATGCCTGCACAGATCATAGAGATGACCTTGTCACCTTAGTTGGGCTCCAAATTCCAGCAGCAGAGGAAGAGTATCTGCCACGGAACTTCTGCAATTCTTGCTTTCTGAGGATGAGTAGAGCAAAGAGGGCCAAGGAGAGTGGACTTCCTTTCCCTAAGTTTGTACTCATGGAGTGGACACCTCATCAAGATGAAAACTGTACTGTAAGGAAGTATTAATAAAAAAATAATAACAATAATATCAATGCTAGTGAAAATTAACTGGTAAGAAAAAAGAAAAAAAGAATATTAAGAATAAAAAAATTCATAGCATGCTGTACTGAATAGAGATAAAATCAGTTGAACAATTTTTTTTTCTTAAAAATCAATTATAAGTTCCAATTAAATTATCTAATATATAAAGGTTAGCCAACATTTCAGCAAGCTGGCTAGGGGAAGAACAAGAAGTCCACCAAGAACAGAGGCAGACCATGTGGTGAATCTTCTAGGGACGTCATTGGATAACTCCATTGACTCCATCTCAATGCCTTCAGAAGACCCGCACCCAAGGTTTTCACCATCTCCAGTAACAAGCAAACTTACCTGTTCCATCTGCCAGCGCTTGTTGAACAGACCCATCCAACTCGCATGTGACAATCTCGTTTGCTGTACTTGCTTGTGTGAGTCCATTTACACAGATTATTCTCTGCAATGTCCTTGTTGCAAGCAGCACACACTTGATTGCTCAACAATCAGTCGGCCATCCACAATTCTACTGTCACTGCTAGAAGAAGTAGTAATTTCTTGTGTAAAAAACTGCAACAATCAAGTAATGGTAAAAATTACAGTATGCACCTAGCAGGACACTGTAAAGTTTACAGTGAAGATATCAACTCACCATCCAAGGTAACTTTACGACAGGTACTCAGTAAGCCATCCACGTCTCCAGCAACATTGGCTGAAGTGAAGGCTACACACCAGCTTGTGCGCCGTGCCTTGATGAGTGAGGAAGGACAATCATCTGCGCCGGCTGCCAAAATGATCACAGTACCTTCAGGCATTGGTGGTCAGGTTAGGGTTAACAAATTAAATATGTATAACATCATTTTCAACCTATTACCTTGGTACAAGTCTCAGTTCCTCGAGTTGGTAGTAGTAGTGCCAGCAAAAGAACAGTGAGCAGCAGGACTGATGTTCTGAGATCATTAGAGATCTCACAAGTGGGGGTGAGAGCTGTATTGCAAGTCTTCTTCATTTACCACAAACCAAATGAGCGGTTGTTGAAAATTTGAATGTAGCTACAAATAAAAAAACAGTAGCGCCTGGAGAATTAGTATAGTAATTAACATATACCTATTTAAGCCATACCTGGTTCCAGCTTCTCCTAAAGCACTGCTAAACTGCTGCAACAATCGGTAAAGCCGGTGAAATAACCAGCGCTATAGCTCCTCCTCGGCGCCTCTCACCAAATTTTTCTTTCAACTGTTTACATAATTACTATCCTCCTTTCCCCGTGATAAGACTGTGGTGCACGTGATAAGCTACTGGTGTGTTAAAAATCTATTTTTTTCTGATCATTAGTCGGTTGCTACCTTGGTTGCTAGGAAGTCTGGTGAGAGGAAAAAAATTTTGTGGGCGGGTCGCGGTGCCACGTACTGGATGAGACAAAAACAACTGTGTTCCCCAGACGCTCCACCAGCTGCTGCTGCGGTGGCGGCCCCGATCCGGAAACTATGTCCAGAAATGCCAGTACTGGCCAGGCCCTTTCTTTCCAGTGCCCCTTTAACTTCTAGCACGAACTTCTTTCGGGTGAGACCCACCTTGTCACCGTCCATAAAGAAAGGACCCGGACCCTCTTTCCTGATGACCATGAACTCCAGCATGGCCTTCACTGGACAAATGGCTCCTCCCGAACTCTTGAGCCACACGAACTCGCCCACTCTCAGTCGGTCGGTCTTCGACTCTTTTATCTTTACCCTGATCACAGTCTCGTCGACCCCGTTGCACAATTCAACGTCCTTCCAAGTGAGATGAGCCTTCTCGTCGAACGCTCCCTGGTCTGGGGCTAGAGCCTCCCCAGCCCTGAGGCATCCGAAAAAACAAAGGCAAGCAGCTGCCCACAGCATGGGCCCCTTCTCTGTCTTGCCTTCCCACGACTCTCGCATCGCGATCATGTGACACCACCTCACCGGGTGCCTTTCCAATTTCCCAGGACCGTGGACCACTTCCCAACGTTCCATACCCCGTCTGATCTGGCCAACCTAGCCATCCTTTTCCATTCGGGAGGCTCCAGGCCAGCCTTCACGTGGGCCTGTCTCAGACCGGCCAGGTGATACTTGACCGTGACAGCTTTGCAGCCCCCACAAGCCAAGGTCACCACATACCCAGTGGCCTTCTCCTCGGTCACCGGCAAGGGGTCCACACTCAGACCATCGCACCATGCCGAGTATTTGAGCCACACAGAGTCGTAACGCTTGCGCGTTGACTCCGCTAGGCCTTGATTGAACAGAAGCGACGCAGCTTCCCCCACTCCCGCTCTGTCCAAGAGCGATCCTCCCTCGTGAGCAGACCCACCAGCTCCTCCGGGACCCGCTCCGTCTCTTCCTCTGCACCCTGCATAAGAGAACGGGCAACATCCAATTTGTCCCGGGACAAGGCGTCAGCAATAGTATTGTCCACCCCCCTTATATGGTCTGCCACGACGGTCATTGGCACTGTAGCTTCCACGAAGGCAAGGCACCTCATCAGATGCATGGCTGCCTTTTCCTTGCAAGAACCAGACTTGATCGTTAGCACCACGGCCATGTTGTCGCATCTGACTCGGACTACCTTGCCCCGCCAGTGCTCCTTCCATAAAAGCGCTGCCACCACGATAGGCAGCAGCTCCTTGGGCATAATGCTCCAATCTGCAGCGCCCTTGGCTTCCTTCCAGGACAGCTGAAACCATTTCTTCTGCCAAGAAGCGCCACACCCCCACCGGCCCGATGCGTCAGATACCATCGTAGCTTGTGGCTCCCCAGCCACCTCCAGGGACGTCATGAAGGCGGTTCCGTTCCACTGTAAACCGAACTGCCACCACCACTCTAGATCTGCCCTGGCTTCTGCGTTCAGTCTCACTCTGCGATTGTCCCTCTTGACCGAAGTCAACAAGTCCTGCAACCGACGCTTGAACGCCCTCCCAGGCCTCACAGCCTTGCATGCGTGGTTCAAAGACCCCACGATGGACTCCAAATCTCTGCGCCTGCAGCTCTTCATACCTCTCCATCGTTCCAGGGTACCCATTAACTCGTTTACCTTGGCTTGTGGCAGTCTGACTTCCATGTTCACTGTATCGATCTCGATACCCAAGAACGTCAGTACCTCACTCGGGCCTTCCTCTTTGGCCTCATCCAACGGCATGCCCAACTCCCCACCGTAACGAAGTCGTCGATATAGTGACGAATCCACCACCCACCTTCTCTCGACGCCACCCATTCTATGGCATCCCCTAATGCGGTGAACAGAAGCGGGGCCGACCTCAACCCAAATGGCAGGGTACCGTCCACATAGGTCTCCCCGTTCCATTCCATACCCAGTAGCCACCTGTCCTTAGGATGAACCGGGACATTCCTATAGGCCGCCTTCACATCAGCTTTGGCGATCATCGTCCCCTTACCCAGTTCCAGTACCCTAGTTACCACCTCATCCACCGAGGTATAAGCCACACTAGCCAGTTCCTTGGCTATGCCATCATTAACGCTGGCCCCTTCCGGAGCCGACAAGTTAACAATGAGTCTCCACCTCCCAGGTTTACCTTTCTTAGGGATCACCCCGAATGGGGACACTTGAATCCCATCCACCTGAGAGGTCTCGTTGATCTTCCATACTCTTCTCTCTGCCACCTCCTTCTCGAGGTAGTCCCCAATGATTTTCCTGTGTTGGGTGGCCTCATACATTGTGCCACCCCTCCGCACCAAACCCGTTTTCCTTTGATCACAGCCCAAACGAAATCCCTCTCTGATCCCACGAACCAGGAATTCCACCCACACTTTATCCGGGTGCTCACTCAGTTCCTCCTTCCATTTCTTCCACTTCAGAGGCGTGACCACTTCCTCCGCACCGGACAGTACCCTGCTGTCGGGGCCCTCGGAGACCCTTTCCAGCTCCAACAGCTGGCCTGTGAAACGGTACCCTGCAAGAACAACCAACACCGGATAGTTCTTACCCATCGTACCGAATCACCCTTCCTCCGACCAAATTAATCAGCTAGATCCCTGCCCTCCCATGTGCCCGACTAACTCCCTATGTGCGTGAATACAACCTAATTGCCCCGATTCTAGCTACCCCGTCCTAGCTACGCAAACTCAGCTAGCCCTATCCGCCCAACCCTCTACCTACTCCCGATCCTACCCTTTACCCTCCCACTAGACTATCCTATCCCCCCTGCCCCTATCACTACTTTGAACGCGTTTGATATGACAATTTGTGATTCAGAAATAACAACCATGACATACAGCCGAATGAAAGCTAGGGTGACTACAGAACATAATGACCTGCATGTGACTGCCCCTACTCAGGCTCTATCAAGCAGTTTTCTTGCAGTCTCCATTGCTGCACCTGTTTAGGGGGTGATCACCCCCGCATGCGGAACACACGTGCGTGAACTTGCACGTCTGACCGTATCCACACTGGCCTTTGTTAAACTTGAAGCAGACCCCACTGCGTCTCGGACCTCCGACTCTTCTAGGCCCCACGTTGCCACCGGTCCCGGGCCCATGCCCGCCGGCACTAGACTTGCCTTCGCCCTTACTCTGAGGCGCACTACACATGAGGTCCACCACCAGGTGGACCTTCTCTTCGTCCCACCGGACATCTTCTCTCCCGGCTGCCTCCTGACGGAACCTCCGGTCGTACTTGACGACCTGTGCCCAAGGATGACGTCTTGCCAGCTTGAACACGATCTCCCTGTATGCCGTCAGAGGCAGCCACATTTCCGGCTTGTGAGATGCCCAAGCCACTTGGAACAAAGAGAAGCAGGTGCTCCATTTACTTAGGTCCGGCACCTCCTTCCACTCCCTCCTTTTCCTGGGACCACCGTCCCCGGTTTCCCTCGGGCTTTCTTTCCAGTCCCCCTCCAGAGGACCCTCCTCGAGCACCGGGAACCAGGCGAAGTCCACAAAGTCTCCATCTTGGATCGCATCCACCAATTTCCTGGGCAACGGTTGCAGGTTCCTTATCAAGTGCACCGACTTTTGCACACTCCTGCCCGAACCGGCCCCCGATCCACTTTCACTCATGCTGCTCAGCAGCTTGTCTAACAGAGGTCCCGGAGTTGCCTCCATCTCCCCAGACAGCGACACCGCCCCCGCTTCCATAGCTTTCTTGGCCAACGCGGCCCTCTCACCTGCAGACATGATCGACAGACATGATCCCTACATGCCTCCCCCCATCTCTTTGTGTCTCACACATACCTTGCTCACCGCTAACAGTATCCCATACCACGGTGGACCACCCATTGCCACCCCCGATACTGTTTTCACTTTGAGCTCCCCCTTTCCACCAGGAAAGGCCTATACCACTCATACTCGGCACGTGCTTCTACGTGGCAGCATGACCACCACCGTGTCACTTACACAGCCCTTCACTTTGGTCACCCCCTTTCCACCAAGAAAGGCCTATACCACTCATGCCCGACATGTGTCTCTACGCGGTGGGCCACCCACCACCACGACTCGTGCACAGCCCTTCTCATGAGTCTCCAGGTGTACCCTGGCCCCGCCACTCAGTGACCCCCCATTGCTAATGCTCCCCTTTTTCCGAGGCACCCGAGTGCCCAGCGCGCCTCAGGCACGACCTGGTCCACAACTCGTCCAGTGTCCCCTCTACCATTGAGCAAGCACCAAGTGACCCCGCATTGCAACTGCTCCCACTTTTACCGAGACACCCGAGTGCACAGCGCGCCTCAGGCACGACCTGTTCCACAGCTCGTCCAGTGTCCCCCATACCACTGAGCAAAGCACCACCATGGTCACATGCCACCCTACACCGACGACACCCGCCCGTTCTGCATGACTCCGCATGCCCCTTCTCCTCCTGTCCCCGAGTGCCGCCGACCTCTAAGACTAGCTACCCCCTAACTACTCCTAAAGCACCCACCGGTTAGCGTGACTCCACACGCCCATCCCTTCCTCCGGTATTTTCCTGGGTGCCATCGGCTAATTACCCCATAGCCCAGACTACCCCAACCACACCTGACCGACCTGCATGACTCCTCATGCTCGCATGACTCTACATGCCCATCCTTCGGTCCTCCCCACGTGCCATCGGCCCTTAACTAGCTACCCACCTAACCTTATTCACTCTCAGAGTGCCCATCCTGGGAGACCGCCTTCTCTCCCCCATTGCACTTTGCCTGCATTTGTACTATACCAAACACTCGCCCTCTGGATCCTCCACAAAGCCACTGATCTCGGGAGTCACGCACCTATGGTGCGGAAGTGAGCAACAGGGACGTTTGTCTTGGCCACTCCAGCCTACCCAACCCGCTACGTCCCTGACTACTAACTATCTCGCTCCCTACAGCCACTCCCTCACATGTTACCACAAGACATACCGTCCGCTGTGGATCCATGTTTCCTGGCCACCGACGGCTGCTCAGCAGCTCCGTCAGACTTCTCCCATTTCAGCAGAGCCGACTCAATTCTCTCCAAACGCGCTGAAAAAGCTTTCCATCCCCCCGATGAAGGGCCGTCGCCCCCGAACTCTTCGGAACTCCGAACCTCGGACTCGGACCTCTCAGTCCTGTCCTCCATCCTTCTCTTTGCTGGTCCGCCAGCAATTGCTAAGCCACAAGACTCCGCTGTGGCCTTCCCGGACGACCGTCCGCCCTTTTCATTCCTCTTCTCTTCCATAGTATGCCACTTTCTTTTTTAATTTGTTATTTCTGTCTAATGCACACTGCACGAGGCGTCTCTCACGCGTCTGCGCCCCGGGTGGGCCTCCACCCTCCCAGGCATACTGCGCCCCTTTACCCGCCGGTAACCTCGGTACGTTACACTAGACCTGTCGTGGCCAAACCAAATCTTTGTGTGAATAGGAGTGTTGTAAAAAGCAGTCACTATATCATATTTGCAACTAAGAAGACTGTTGTAACACAGTGCCTATCGAATATAGAGATGTCAGGGAGGTGGAAATGATGGGTATGAAAATATTCTTTTACAAAAATTAAATTTTTTTGTTATATTCAGAGCAAGTGTTGTTCTCCATGCAAGGAATATTATTCTAGATCCTTCAAGGAGTTGCTAAGTATGTATATAATGAGATTGAAAGTTGATGAGCTAAGCATGTGCAGATGCTCTCTGGTGTACCAAAAAGAATGGGTGCACTTTTTATAGGAAGATTTAATGGAAGTGCTACAGAGTTTTCAAGCATGTAGTTTGTTAAGGGGAATACTTATTATAATGGTTTACTGAATGTGTGTAGGATTGGTAAAGTGTCTTCATATATAGGGCTTACAAGCAAAATATTTGGTAAAGGGTTTCTTAGTGAGTCTTTTCCATATTAAACTAATATTAATTCAGTGTGGACTTTTTTTTCCATATTGAGCTAATTTGGCAAGCAAAGCAAGACTCTCCTGACAAGTCTCAATTGAGATTTTGGTATGTACATGTATATGGCAAGGTTCAAAGAGGTCAATGTATGTCCACCCCCGGGGCTGCTTTAAAGCGTAAAAATTAGCGAGGGCACAAGAAATTCAGATTAAGTATTGGTTAACATTATGAACTATATTGTTTGTTCCGGTCTCCCAAGTTTTATTTAGAACCCTAGCTAACTATTCTAAAACTACTAGTTTGGACATATAACTTGCTAAAATGCTGTTTACTCACCTCTTAGCTAAAAATCCAGAGCGCAGAAGAGGTGCTACAATCACTGAATCCTCTCATCAAAGTGCCTCTGCGAGACCATTCTTGGCAGGCATTTCAGGAGTGCTTGCTTAGTTTCTCAGTATTCGGTGTCGCCTGGTTCCAAACGGAGGGGTAGTATGGCCAAGTAATAAATATAATTTATAATACTGTATAATTTTTGTTTTTTTTGTTGTTGTTTATTTGTTGTGTTTTTTTTTATATTATATACAATGATTCATGGGCATCTCAAGTATTGCAACTTATAGCTTCATAGAATACAACTAAGCTAATATTTATCTACGTACGAAATACTTGCTATCAATGAGAAGAAGGGAAAACAACCTTTTTAAAAGGAATTTGTAGATACATATTATTTTAATTATGGATTGCTGGTTAAAATTTTCTTCTAATTGGATAACTAATTAATATTGTTGGCCTTGAATAAATATATTTTAATACTTGATTAAACTGTTATAACAGTGAAACCGTAATGGTCCTGTTACCAGCCTGTTGCCAGCTGATTCAATGTTGTTAATCTTGCACGAGTTTATGTTGGCAAGTCCACAAATTCAGACTTGGCAATTAGTTGATAGTTAGAGTGAAAATTCCTTATGTTTGGCAGTGTCAATAAATGAGAAGGACCATAAACATAATCATGGAAGTTTTACATGTGAAGGTCTTTATTAAATCCTTTGTATGTGTGTATGTGTGTTTGTAGGCCTGAAATACCTCCTAACTTTGTCTTAGTTATTGAAGTGTATTATATGGTAAGTATTGAATACATCTGTATATGAGTTTCTGTTACTAATAGCAATGTTGGCGATCCAACAATGACTTTAAGCTTACCTTACCATATGTTACTGTGTAGCTATGTTTCCATACACTCTGTCAAGACTAGTGATTGCAATATGTATATTAGTGTGTAAAAATTATAACACATACATTATTATCTCATCCCTATGGCTGGAATGTATGCAAAGCTATGGTTACATGTCAACAGCTGTATAACAGTATAATATAATAGTTGTCAACAAAATAATTAGTTTAGTTTAAGTTATTGCTGTCTTATAATTTAGTTTAAGGTGGCGGTGTAGTGTTTCTCCCACTCATTCTAAACGTAATAATTATTTCCCACCAAAAACCACATCCCACTTCTGACTTATTTTCACCTTATGATTAGTGTTTATAGGGCTGGCAATTAACACCAGTGATACATATAATTAATATAATACAGTGAATGAATGCTATACATTGTACAAGGTAGTGAGCAAGTGACGGAAACAGTTCAAGATGAGGTATTAGTGTTTTGCACTGCCTCAGTTGGTTCTCTATTTCCACCATATCTAAATCGGGGACATGCTAATTCTGGAAGCAATGAAGAAAATAGAATTTTCTCAATTTTGCCAGTTGTAGTCCCCACCACTTGGCATCTCTATAGATGCGTTCAACATGTAGTTCTTTGTTTGTTCTCACAACAAAAAGTCGCACCATGTTTTGTCGGCACAATAAAGTTGGCACTGTACTTGGTACCAGTAGTCATGCCTGTTTTTCAATTTCAGTTCTTTTTTCTCATTTAGGGTGAGACAAAATGTAATTTTCTTGCATGCCTCGCTGAGGTACAAATCCCTGCATGAATACGGACATTTGATTTCCAACAAGCCTACTGTTTCGGATTGTGAATATTGATCATGGACAATACCATCTGGAGTTGCAGCTAACCAGTTGTTATGGCGAGAGATGAAAAGTCCACATTCTTCAACTGCCAAATGAGAATGTCCGTTTCTGTGTTTATATGCTATATATTCACATTTAGCTTTGTCTTCCATGCTTGTGCCATAATTTGTTGCAATGTTGCCACCAAACGTATTGTATAGCAGAGCCTGAACTTTCTTCCCCTTCTTTGTAGACTTTCTCATTTTAGCTATTCCATCAACAGAAGAAGCCGTCAATCTCTTTCGTCTCTCACTTATCCAGTCTTGATCATTAGCTTGACTTCTCGTGCGTCATTCTGTTTCATCAGCTTCTTATTGAGTGATACACACACATTGGCTTTGAAATAGCTTGACTTCAAAGATCTTCATGGGATAAATCATCAACTACTTCTTCTTGTGAGGTACTACCATCACGTCTGTTGTAAGATTTTCGAGCTGCTGATGTGTCATCCACATTCGCATATTTGCTTCTTCGCCGCTTGTCCTTCACTTCACTTGTAGCCTTCCGCTTCTGATCCTTGGTGCAAACATTTGCTGAATGTGTTGCTACATCAGTAAATACATTATTTGGAGTTCCTGTCATCTGTCGCCATGCCTGTGGCCCCCAGTCTCTGCCCAAATTCTGTCTAAGTCCAGCTCCCATGCACCTGTGATCCCAGGATCCACTCTGAGATCTGTTATAAAATTTACCACTATCAAATTTGGCTCTAATATTCATCCAACTTTCTGCCAGGTTTGTGGTAGCATTACCAAGTAGTTGCTCGGCTTTTCCAACTAGTCGACTTAGCAGCACTTGAACATCGTGCAGTAATTTCTGGTCGAAATTGACTCTTGTAAGCTCACCTCGTCTGGCATCCAACTCAGTTTCTGGATCATCTGCGATAGTTTCTTCCCACAACCTTTCTTGGTCATCAAGTAAATCTGTGTGGTAAATAAAAAATGAAGCATAAAGGAACTCATGCACATTCAAAGAAAGAGCATATAAAAAATTAAATGAGGTGAAAGATGTTACTAAGTTGATTGCCACATAAATGTGTTTTGGTAAATTAAATATACATTTCTTGCTTTGTTTTTTGGTGTTAGTTGTGTGTGCTTGCAACAGAGTAATTGAACATGCTAATATTTGAGCTTGTCAAAAATAATGAATCGACAAAAGGATTTATTTTTTATACTTAGTCTCATACTTAGTCTTTATACTTAGTCTTTTTATACTTAGTCTTGTGTCATCCACATTCGCATATTTGCTTCTTCGCCGCTTGTCCTTCACTTTACTTGTAGCCTTCCGCTTCTGATCCTTGGTGCAAACATTTGCTGAATGTGTTGCTACATCAGTAAATACATTATTTGGAGTTCCTGTCATCTGTCGCCATGCCTGTGGCCCCCAGTCTCTGCCCAAATTCTGTCTAAGTCCAGCTCCCATGCACCTGTGATCCCAGGATCCACTCTGAGATCTGTTATAAAATTTACCACTATCAAATTTGGCTCTAATATTCATCCAACTTTCTGCCAGGTTTGTGGTAGCATTACCAAGTAGTTGCTCGGCTTTTCCAACTAGTCGACTTAGCAGCACTTGAACATCGTGCAGTAATTTCTGGTCGACATTGACTCTTGTAAGCCCACCTCGTCTGGCATCCAACTCAGTTTCTGGATCATCTGCGATAGTTTCTTCCCACAACCTTTCTTGGTCATCAAGTAAATCTGTGTGGTAAATAAAAAATGAAGCATAAAGGAACTCATGCACATTCAAAGAAAGAGCATATAAAAAAATTAAATGAGGTGAAAGATGTTACTAAGTTGATTGCCACATAAATGTGTTTTGGTAAATTAAATATACATTTCTTGCTTTGTTTTTTGGTGTTAGTTGTGTGTGCTTGCAACAGAGTAATTGAACATGCTAATATTTGAGCTTGTCAAAAATAATGAATCGACAAAAGGATTTATTTTTTATACTTAGTCTCAGGCTTGCACAATATTAATCAACACATAAAATTGTTTGCAATAATACTAATTTGAACACATAAATCACTCACCCGAAAAACTTGTGTCTTCATTTGTTGGCAGCATATTTGGATTGTTGGTTGCGGAGTGGCCACCATTTTCACCTTCAGAAATAGCAGATAAAGAAGAGGATGCTGGCTGACACAGCACTTCAGAAGTAGAAGAGTGCTGAAGAGTTTCCTTAGCAGACTTGCAGAAGTCCAGACTACACTTGTCATGAATGCCAAAGCAGTGCAAGGGACCATTTAGAAGATCTCGCTTCAACTTTTTGAGTGCTTCTTTCTTGTCATCTTCCATACTTTGCATCCTGATTGCTGACCTTGCTGTAGAAACCAAACGCTTGCGCATTCTCTGGGTAAGCCCACCACTCCCCTTGTAGGATGGATTTTCTTGAACTAGGCGTTCAAGTGCGCCACGATAACATTTACATGCGTGGTTAGCACATTCTAGTTTCTTGATAGCTGGACCCCATGCTGGCACATTCTGAATAAGAGTCGGATACACAGAACTATCTCCATCACCTACAAAATTCATGTACCAAACTCCGTGGACCTTTTCTGCCTCTAAAAACCCTTCCAAAATGATGTCTGCCTCCATTTCTGATGATGATTTGCTCCAGTTCTTGTAGCAAATGTGCTGATCTTGAGGTATGCTGGTGGCACAGGCATGGCAGTGCTTGTTTCGAACCCCAATATAGAGGAGCTTTCCAGTTCGTCTACCGATTATAATGCCAACCCCTGAATTAGCATTATAAGAGTGTTTGTGTGAACGCTTGCTCCATCCACCATCAACAATTACAGAAATGGCTGGAACACCTTGATAATAATCTCCATTTTCCTCAGCCCATCTCTTTTCTTCTTTTCCAGCACTTGTCATTGACTCCAACAATTGTTTCTTCCAATCCTCACCAATATCTCTTTCTGTATTTATAATACTTTTCTTCGTCATGACTGAAACCCCAAGGACACTCATACTTTTTTATTTACTAACCTTTCGGACCCTTAACTTTCTTGGAAGTCTCAAGTGTGACAGTCTGGTCACAAGTACAGCACTCTCCTGTGAAGACAGAAGCCAGACCACTTCTACTTTCCCTTGATACTTCAATAGATCTATCACAACTTGAAGCATGTCTGGCCACTTGGTCTACATACTCCAGCATGTTGCCCACATTGATTACTCTGCTCCCTTGTGCCACCATACCTGGAGGAGAGTTAGCTTCACCAGTGCTTCCCAGCCCAACTTTCTTCTCCACAAACTTTTTGTGGGAAGCTTCTTCTTCACATATGCTCTCCTGCTTTTGTGCATGCTGTACTTCTTATTCTTCTGGTTCTTCTTGTTACCCATATTCCCTGCCAGCCAGTCTTCAAACTACCCGCGTGGCTTCTACAGCTGATGCATGAGTGATTTCCCGCCGTTGTGGTATTTTCCCGGGCTTTTCTTAAATCAGTTGGTTTGGTTTGCTCTGGTGGACTATTTAGTTCCCTGCAGACAACCTGAGCTGTGGGCAGTGGCTTATTCCAATTATACGAAGGTAGGGGCAGGGCCTCTCGAAGAGTTTCGCCTAGAGAAGTGGAAAGTTGAAAAGTTATGGCTCCAGATTGTGGCTGCGGGAAAGTATAACACCAGCTTTGGTTTAGTTTTTGGGCTTCTATGGTCAGAATCTCTTCGAGAGGCCGTCAAGTAAGTACATACCTGTGTGGAGAAGCTGGTGAAGTGCAGCTTGGCTGTCCGCATGTAGCTCTATTGTGCGCCATAATGTCTTCATATTTGAGTCTCCATTTTACTCCCCAAATTGCTTTTATAGCCCAATATGTCATTTCATCATGTCATTTTTATAATAAACAATAATTCTTGTAAATTACAGCAGAAAATAAAGGATGAATGATACAAAAATTAATGTTTTTAAAAACTAGTGAATATTCATGAGGCGACCCTATACCGGAATCTTAAATTATGGCTGTCTTATTTAGTAAAATTATTGCTATCTTATAATTTAGTTTAAATTATGGCTGTCTTATTAAGTTTAAATTATTGCTCTTATATTTAGTTTAAATTATTGCTGCCTTATATATAGTGTAATGACAACAAGCAGAAGAGAAGACGAGTTTTGTCTAAATTAATACGATCAGTAAGTCAAAGGTCTCCATGTCATTGGTTGCTATAGTAACCCTCATCTTTATTGTAGGTAAAGAGAGTGCCAACACTCACCAGGAACAGCAGATATTTATTGGTAAGGAGTTGCAACTTGTGGTTGCGTTTTTTTGTTCTTTTCATTCATTCATTCTTTTATTGCCTTTAGTGTACGAGACCATCTACGGATGACGAGGAAAAGGAGGAGGAGTAAGAGGAAGATGAATCATCAAAAGGTAAGGGATGTCAATCGCATACTTTTTTAGTGCTGTCCAGAAATGCCGTAAAATGTCTACTCCATCCCACTGTCCCATGGGATTGTGGGATATTCCACGGGATGTCCACCTGTCCCTATCACTCATGCATGTGTGTCCCACTTCCATCCCACGATCCCATGGGACATTCCATAGGATGTCCACCTGTCCCTCTTACAGGTGCATGTGTGTCCCATGGGATCATGGGATGGGATGAACAATGGGACACACGCATCTGTAAGAGGGACTGGTGGACATCCCGGGGAAAGTCCCACAATCCCATGGGACCGTGGGATGGCATGGACATTTTACTGCATTTCTGGACACCTATGGAGTTATTAAGGGAGTGGCTCATAGTCCAACTGCAATGGGCAAGATTTTGGCTAAACAATTTCCTCTCAGTTCGTTTTACTTCATTAGCTGATTCTCCCACAATACTATAGCAATGTAAGAATTTTTCCGCGCGCGTCCAAACAATTCGGGAACGAGAGGGTTAACACTTTAGAATAACTGCTCATTCGGCTCTAATCTTCTACCGCGGAATAGTGCATTACCGTTTTATTTTTTTAACTCGATGCTGGCTGGGAAAACCCCATAGCAACCATGTATCACTAAATAGACATAGAGTTTGGGATTCCCCTCATTTTTTGATTGAGAAAATTGAATAATATTTAGGCCCTCTACTATTACTTAAAAAAATTTTTTCCCCAAAAAATTCCACTTTTCCCATCAATAAAAAAAAAAAAAAAAATAGAAATAATATTGTTTGATGTACTTTATACCAATATTATATTAGTTCAACAATAAAATATGTTGTTTGCTGTGTTTGGTACTGATTGTGATCATGTAGGAGACATCTATGAGTGTCCACAAGGAACGTATGCCATCGGAGGTTGAGCTCCACTACAAAACAATTTCAAAACACAAACAACAAAAATATTTGTAATACAAACAACAAATTATTCATGATCCTATATAATTGCAACTTTATGATGTATTGTATGCGGTTTCATACAGGATTTTTGTTTGGGAGGGAGGGGGGGTGGGGCTCCGAGTGTACTTCGCCAGGTCTGGCATCTTCTCCTTCATCAATGGAAGACTCTGCTCATCTGCTGTTTGCCTCATCTGCGTCCTCTTCACAATTCCTCTTCACAATCCAGTCGGTGACTGCATACACATCTGGTCCTAGTAGTACATTCTGGTAAAAAAAAATTAAATTTTTTTGAAAATTTGAAATTGTTCAACAAACCACAACCCACTTTCAAATCTCAAAACTCAATGAAATATATATATATTATAGCTAAACAGCTTTCTCTATCTCAATATAGCTATAAATAAGTCCTTTCCACAACAGAAGCTTGCTAGTTTTCAAGAGAAAGACAAGCTTACATCGATCATCTTCTTGACTTCCATTGTCAGTGTCAGAGTTGACGGGGTCTGGTCCCCAACCCTGATACAGGGCCTCCTATAGCGCTAGATGTCGTCTCCCTCTTCTCCGCTTGATCCTGAGTCGCTAGAGTTAGTATCAAGCAAGTCTAAAACTTCCACAGCACTGTAACTGGTAGACACCATCTTTCCAAATTGAGTTTGAAAAAATTTTTTTTTGCATAGTTACCTGGATCACACGACACGCTCACTTTTTTCCTATGATGTATTAAGCATTACCTAAGACTGTACGAAATGGGGAGGCCCCCAGTTGAACTGGCGATTTTATAAAAAAAAAAGAAGACAGTAAGTCAAACCGCAAAGTCTTGGTCGGCAAAGAAGCGGTTGTTTCAATGTGATACGGAAGGCTACTGGGCTCAAGCAATTTTTCGCTGCTTCTACAAAGCTCTGGAGATGACTGGATCCATAAATGAAGCTGCTGTGAAGAAGGTAACTTTTTTTAAAATTCGACGGAGAACCGATGTTTTTTTTTTTTGCCGAGGAAGAAATAAACGCAACTGCTGTGAGGTACTGTTGAAGCAGCCCTGGCTGAAAGCTATTTTAGATGCTTCTCCAACGCATTGGGCACCTGTGTATGCAGTCTGAAGGTTCTAGCTATAAAGTAACTATTTTTAAAAATTCGGAGAAGCCAACCAGTCTTCACCCGCTTTTAAGCTGGATTGGGAACGAAATGGTTAATCCATGGTTGCGGTACACACCGGGTAAATTATTGGCCACGCCCATGCCACTAAGAACTCTCTCAAGCAAATCTGAATAAGTGCATGTACACCAAACAGACAATGATGTAGAAACTCCTTACAATCATTAGCTCTAATTAAGTTACTTTGTATTCTTTTATTTAGTTACTCTATCCAGAGAGAATGTGATCCAGTCTGAATTCATTCAAGCTGGAGAAATAGTCCTCACCAGGGACAGCCTCACTCAAACAACACCTTACCCAACTATGGTAAGTTCCGAGGAGAGATTATAGTATCAATGATATTTATAGAAATAATTCAGCTTCACAGTTTTAGCCCGTGTGATATAAGTAGGAGGGAGGGAGCTGGTTAATGGGTGGGTTTTGCAGATAAAGTTTAATCATCACAGTAGTGCATTTGGTTTGTTTGTGTGTTTGTATGTATGTATAGAATCAGGACATAGTGAGCAGTGTAGAATTGGCAGTGAGTGCAGACCCACTATATTTTAAATTCTCTATTGTTTAAAAATAGCCTGTGAAAGAGAGAGAATACATGAAATATAACTAGTGTTTATTAAGGAATAAAAGCAAATACGTGAGATACTTTGTGGAAGGGCAGTGTGTGTATATATTAGATGTTTGGTAAGGTGTGGACAACACGTAATACACAGAGAAGTGGGTGACCTTTTTTTTATTGCAGGACTATTATGGCTCCACTTCATGGAGTCGTGGCTGGTTTGTGCTGAAGGACTCATCTTTAGTTTGCTGGTCGAGTCAAGAAGAGCGAGACCAGGAGGTAAGAGCTGACAGTTAGCTACTAGCTCTGTGAGTGCAGCTTACATAGTTCAGACGCTCAACTAGCTCACTATTTGTGGTGAGACTAATACAATATTAAAACAAATACTTTTCTAAAATTTTAGTTGCTTGGTAAATGTTTTTTTAGCTGTGGCAGATGTAATAGTAGTTACAAATAAGTTGTGCTACATAAATAGAGTGTGCACACTAGAAATGCTGGTGATTGACAAAATTGAATATCATATGCAAATAAGGTCAGTTTTTGTTCAATTTTTATTAATATTTTGCCAGCCAATTAATAATACAGTTGGTCTAAAAAGAGAGGGGAGGTAGGTGTGTGTGCGTGGGGTGGGGGGGGGGGGGGGGGGGGGGGGGGGGGGGGAGGAGGGGTGCTCAGCTTTCCCTTTTATAATAGTGGAGTGGCTAGAGTCCCTCAGCAACCTTCCCCTCCTCCATCCTTCCCCCTCCTCCACCCTTTCCCCTTGCTGCTATGCCAGTGTAGTAGCTGTTATGTTCCATAAGCAATGGTTGTATTGTGTGTGTTAGCCTCCGTCTCTCCAGTGGGACTTGTCTGAATGCTACAAGACTGTTGTGAATGCTTCTCCCGTAGACTGCGGCTGCAAGAATGCTTTCATTATTCCTCTCTCTTCTCGAGACAGTGACAAAGAGTAAGCATTTTAAATAATTTAACATGTTGCGGGCAGAAATTGTCCTATTGAAGTATTTTGTTAGCTGCATTGTGTAGCCATTCATGTTTATCAATTCAACATCATTAGGCTGTATTGGCTTACTAAGTGAATATGATGAATTTTTTGTCTGTAGCTATTTGAATAGAAAAATTTTTTTTTTAAAGATGTGATTAAATGTATTATGTTAAAATTTATTTAATGATACGAAGCAATTAACCCTATTGATGCCATAACCACATATATGTGGGCGAGAACAGGTACACAATCTCTGGATTAAAAATAATAATCTATTTTAGATTAAGCCGTCATTTCTTTATTATATGTGAAGTAGACACCGAGCGCCCAAATTTGTTGTTGCCTACAGACTTTAAACACTCAAATAGAAAGTATGAAACCTATAGAGAGTCCCTCAGCATTTTGGAAGAATATGGATAAAGTTTTTCCTACCGGACAGCGAGAGTAATTGATGAGGCTAGTTCCTCGGAGTCACCTCGAAACCTGCTGTAAGATGGACTGGTTTCGGTTTATTTTCAGGTTTTTATAAGCTTTGCTTGTTATAAAGCTAAAACTACCTACTTTTCATGCCTGGCTGTTTGTTTGTAGATATTTGTATTTGCTTTGTAGTTTTACATTCCTCATGTTTATATTTTGAACTTCCTGTGGATATCACACAGATTGTTGCTGGCAGCTGAGAGTGCAGATGAGGTGGAGGAATGGCTGACTGCTCTGAACTCTGTCATACTGAGCACTTCTGAATAGCACACTGAATCCACAGCCTAAAAGATCTCCGCCCCACCCCCCTTCCTGCAATCACTGTCACCATAGCAACTTGCACTTACCCATTCAATCATGTACTCATATCATTTTTGTTATAATAAACGTTTTGAGTGTGTTTATTTATAAATAAAATATAACATTCATGGAATATTCAACATCTGAATAATATGATAGTTTTGATGCTGTTGGACAACTTGTCTTGGACACCATTTACTGTTGGTGATCTAGACATCTAATAATTGAAAATTATGATGATTAGTTGAATTAAAAAAAAAAATCGGTAATTTAAGAATATGAATCATCATTGTAGGCAAACAACCTTACTATGTTCAAAAAGTTAACTGTAGTATAAAATATTTAAATTGTCAGCTCTCGAAATTATTGCTAGATAACTGCCCCCACCCGAGGCATTCGCCCTCAGGATCGGGACAGTTGTCAACAATAGCTAATTCCTCAAAGCAAATGTTTAACTATTACCTATTATATGTATATAGGTAATGCATGTTTACTATTCACGAGGATGGAGCAGTGGCTACACTAAAACCTGTTCTATGTAACTATTGTGTGTAGAATTGAGGTTTCTTGAGTGCACTTCAGAGCACATCATTCTGGACAGGGAGCATTAGCTAGTGATATCAATGCCATTGCCAGACAATAATGCCTTGATGTGAATGATCCACTATAATGATGAGCTATATATCACAACTTGTATGTGGTAGTCTATAGTATTTTAGGACATTAACCTCTACCAGAAAAATGTGAAAACATGAAATTTCCTGAATACGTGACTCTAGGAGATTCAATTACTCACAAAGTGGCCTGCTTCCCAGCATAGCAGTAGGTAAAGGGTATTGGTAGTGAGACTATAACTCGAGACAGCTGATGTGTCCCAGTTCAAAAGAATGGTATTCACTACAAAGTAAAGAGAGATGGGAGTATCCGTATATAAAGGAGAGGCTCTTCAAGGATGCTGGCTATCCATGCTGCATGCAAATCACCCTCTAAGATATAATAAATGGTAGGCATACACTCAAGAATTCTTGCTGTTTACATTGTTTTATTGTATCACCACAGAGTGTGACCTCAGTTGACCCCTGAAGAGGACTTCGGCAAGAAGTCAAAATGTCAGGTTAAGTTTTAATTAAAATTTTGGCTGTTAGAACAAGAAAAATTTGCTATTATTGATTATTTCAGCCCGAGAATGACTGAATCAGGAATATTGTAGTTTTTGCCGGCCTGCGGTAGCTAGTAAAAACTGAATGTTTGTGATGTGAATAAAGGTCACCTTCTAATGAACATACATGTGTGTATGTATGTGTGTGTTTGTGTATTGAATTCATTAGTATTAGCTCAATTCTCTGAGTTACAGAATAATTTATCCCAGTTCAAGTTACATTTAGAGAGCAAAACAGGAATCAGGGTGTCATTATTCTAATGTGTTGGTGTGCTTAGTTGTCCCTTATCAATTATAAGTCATAAACATGACATCACACAAACCACACCCACTTTAGGAGAAAATTTTTATTATTACTGTGAGAAATTAAAAAAATGAGTGCATTTAATGTAGTACTGTATGCTGTGGGGTGAATGAATGCCAGCAACTGTTACTATAAATTTAAACTGTGAGAAAAAATAAATAAATAAAATAAATATATATAATACTTATTACAGGAGTCAGAGTATGATATGGCGAAATATTTCACGAGCAGGCTAATTTATTTTCATGAGCCAGAGGCGAGTGAAAATAAAGCCTGAGAGTGAAATATCACTCTGACAAGTGTAATAAGTGGTTTATTCCACACTAGATATCTTCACTAACTGTAGTTAGTACTAGAGGAAGGGTAACTCAGTCATAAAGTTGGTTGTAGGGGCTACCCACAACCTCAGCTGATATTTTAGCAGCTTCTCTAACCCTGTAGAGCAGGGTACACCAGAGGAGGTAGCAGTAAAACAGAACATTTAAAAAGTTTGGCCAGTTGCTATAACTACCAGGGTATGAGCTTGCGTAGTATAGCATGAAATAACAGCTTGAAATATCGTGAGTTATTTTACTGGTCATGTACCTAAAAATATCATTGTGAAGATATCTAGGGTGGGATAAATAAATATAATATAGCTATATATATATAATAGCTATAGTAAGTGTTGTATTATTAGCTACACAGTTACACCCACTGCGTACATTGTAACCAACTTCTACAATAATTCTATAATATAACAATTTGCTAATTATGCTTTAGAAAACAAATAAACAGTAACCATGGAAACCATATTAAAATTATTATAGTTCACTTGTTCAAAACAATTCCATAAAAACAAAGATATTTATTAGTGAATAGTAGAAGTAAACAGTTTCTTAAGTATGCTATTCTCATCATCATATCCTCCCATAACATGGACCTTGTCTGATGTCATGATACAGGTACAGGTACATACTGCATGTGGTAGTTGTTCAGCCTGGACCCAGGTATTAGTCTCAGGGACATAGCGCTGGATGGTGGACACTCGCTTCATACTCTTCATGTCCCCACCACCGACTGCCAGTAGAGATCCTCCAATGTTGAGTGGACAGGATTGTGTACAGTTGAGTGAAGGTAGTTTGTTCCATATGTTGGAACTGTCTGATGAGGAGTGTGAAACAAGAGCCTCCAGAGATACACTATAGACATCAGGAGTACTATTCTGCAGCAGTCCCTCATACGCTCCCCCCATGAGGTACCAGGCATCTCCTATTGTAGTAGACTTCATCTCTACCCATGGTGTTGGTGTAGATGGTCCAGTGGACCACTGCATGTTGGATACATCAAGTACCTCAACAGTTTGTAAACAAACTTCATGGCAACCACCAGCCACCACCAGCCAATGTTTATATGAAGTAGCTGAAGGCCACCAGCGAGGTGTAGACATAGGAGGGAAGGGGTGTGTCCACTGGTTGCTGTCAGGCTGCCACTCTCCTAGCTCACTGCTATCAGAGTACTCTCTATTGTTTCCTCCCACCACAACTAGTTTGTTGTTGATGGTAGTCATAGCAAACCCCCTGGTACTGTATAGAGGTAGTGTGTGCCACTGGCAGGACTTTGTGTTGTAGGCCATCACTATGTAGGCATCCTCATCTCTGTCAGCATATCCTCCTCCAGCATACACTGTATCATTTATCTGTACTGATTGGATGTAGTAACTCATAGCCACTGGCATGTCAGGACCACACCTCCAGTCTAGTTCTAGTGGGAATGTCTAAATAATAAACAAATTTGTATGTCATTACTCATGTCTATATTATTAATATTTTATGTAAAGGATATTGTTTATGTTACTTGCACACTGTGTTCATTAAAAATAATAAAAACCATAGTGTTGCCACGGTTACTGTTTACATGCTACTGACAATTTTAAGACTAATTACATAATAATAATTACACATGCACAAAGTCTATGATTCCTGTGCTTTGTATATTTCATATAGTTATTTACCCGGGATATACTAACAATAATTATATTATTCATTCCCAATTTATAAATACAACTAGTTCTCATGATTCGCGGTAACTGGTAGATTTTTGGTGGGAAAGTTGATTGGGTTTTGGGCGGTATTACATTGAATGATTAAATGACCACAGGTTCTGGTGGCAAGTCTAACATTAGCATAGAGGCATGAAGTATACTTCCGCAAAAAATAGATATATAATATTTATTACATGAGTCAGAGTATGATATTGCAAAATATTTCAAAAGCTGGCTAATTTATTTTAGGAGCCAGAGATGAATGAAAGTAACGCCTGTGAGTGAAATATCTTGCCATATCACTCGGATGAGTGTAATAAGTGGTTTACTCCATGCTGGATATCTTGACTGAAGTAGTTTGTTGGTAACCCTTTGTGTAAAATTGGCTGTATAACTATCTAGGGGCTCCTTTACCCCCCAGCTGATATTTTAGCATTAACCTGGTTGGGTAGGCTCCACTAGAGTAAGGTAGCTTTAAAAACCCTGAAAACTGGTAAGCCAGGCAGGTTGCTATGACTACTATGGTAATGAGCTTGAGCAATACAGTCATGAGATAACACTATGTGATAACATGAGTTATCTCATATCTCACGGTCATACCTAAAGATAACATTGTGAAGATACTAGCAAGGAATAAATAATACTTATCAAAGTGTGTTATGAACAAAATTTTTCAAGAGCAGGCTAGTTTTATTTCAGGAGCGAGAGATGATTGAAAAAAAAAAAGCCTGAGAGTGTAATTAATAAGTGGTCTATTCTATGCTAAATACCTTCACCATAGTAATTTATCCTAGGGTTAATAAGGTGAGTTATTTTAAGTGTCACTTACATAAAAATAAACATTGTGTACATAGAATATTACAAAGAACGAAAGTGAAACCAAAGAATCCTGACAATCCTACTGTGCCTTCTTATAATCATTAAATCATAAACTCTATTGGCATAACTAACTCATTTACACTTTACCATTATAATTTACTAGCAAGTACTCTGCCACATAGTGGCGCTTGACATATTGCAAAGTAAGAATGCAGTAGCACAAGTTATCTTGCCCAGTTATCATTCTCTACCATTGGTTAAGGTGACGTAAGCTTCCCTCTCTTGCTCTCTTTTTTCTCAACTATCTGATCTTTTCTTCTACCCCACCTCTCCTATCTTCAGCTCTTCTTCTTGAGTCATGGGGCCCCCTTTTTCTGTGTCTATCTCTCCTGCATTTCTGTCCTATTTTGAGAAACTTTCGTCTTCTATTTCGCATTTTAGCGTTTCTTTTGAAAACTAACCCCTGCCTTTACTCGCCTTAATCGCTCACCTTTTACATTCTCTTCCGTACTTTTGTCTTCCTTTTTGAAACCTACGCCACCTTCCATCGTCTATTGCACCCGCTTTTTAGAAATAACCAGCATGCTCTATTGAAAGTATGACATTTTATCTACGATAAAGTAACAATGCTTACCAAACCGCTCAAAGCTCATGAATTATTCGTTAATACACACACTGTTGGTCATCGTCAGTCGCCGTGGTTACTGACACACAAACACATTATTATTATAGATAGACCTAGAGTAGTTAGTACTCTCGATAAAACATAAGGAGACACTGTTTGTAGGAATGTAAAATACTTACTAATGATTTCTTGTTGATAGACACTGTGGTGATACGCTCCAGTTCCTTTGTTAGTCGCTCCACTTCAGATTGGAGAAGTTGTTTCTCTCTTTGATGGTGAGATTCTAGATGAAGCTTTTCTTCTTTGTTATGAGATTCTAACCGAATTCTTTCAGCTGCTGTCTGGTTCCTCAGTTGATTGATCTCAGTCTTCAGTTGATTGTTCTCAGTCTTCAGTTGATTGTTCTCAGTCTTCTGTTGATTGTTTTCTGCCTGTACTTGCATGACACTTGTCTCCAATTGATGTTTCTCTTCAATAAGTTGTGTATTTGCAGACTCCATCATTTCTAGTTTTGAATTTTCTTCAGTCAATTCTTTATTTTCTGTTTCTAATCTATTTTCAGACATCTAATAAAACACATCAAACGATAACACAATATTAAAAACTGATAAATGACGGCTAAAACTTTGACAAAGCAAATATTATTAAACCCGTCAAAAAAAAAAGAAAATGAAAAATGAGGGCATCAAAAATGTATAGCTCTGTATAGTTGAGAAGCTACTGATTACAATTGAAATAAATTTAAGTTTTAGTAAACTACTCCTAAATTAACAAGTAAACAATATCTCAGGGTAAATGGTATCATGATCACTACGACAATGATATCATTACTTGGACAAAGTACGGTAATGCAATTATTGTAATAACCATTTGGTAGACTTAACAAATGATTGTGGTTCACATAACAACTTTACCTCGAGTTCTTTTATTCTTTTATTCTTTTCTTTAGTTTCCTTCATGTGTAACACATTGACTATGTTGATGGACCTCCCCAGATTCCCTCCATGTATGTTCTCCATTGCATCCTGTACTGGTGTTAGTGTCTCCAGTAGTTGCTCAGCAGTAGGTCTTGTTTGAGGAGTATTGTGCAGGCAATTAGTCACCATCTCTACTAGAATAGGATGAGCCTTCAATAACTGATCCTCCAACTTCTTCATGTACACCTCACGACGCTCTACTTCAGTGCGACCAATAACTCGACCAGGATTGCGTGGATCTGAACGTGTAGCCAATAGCAGCTCTCCTGGAAATATCTAATCGTATTATTGAAATTAATCAATTGATTACCATTATTAAAATTGAATAGATTCTTCAATAAACATAATATTGAGTAATGATCAATAAACATTATCATGGATTAATTTTAGTGAACTTTTATTTGATATAACACAATGTAAGACAAACACTTACATAGAGTACTACGAAATCATTAATTGAACTTTAAAAAGCTTTGCACTAACAGTTTAAGTTGCATTGTAAAGCTAGTCTTACCTGTGTGAGAATGTAGAGGGCAAGATGTCCGAATGAGAACACATCTAGAGATGGGCCATATCTGTGGCTCTCGCTGAGAGCCTCTGGTGGCATGTACACAGTGGTCCCCGGATTCTTTGAAAGTGTTTGGGCTAGCTGAGCTGGTTTTAAAGTTACCATGCGTGAGTTTCCCATGTCAGTGATCTTAGCTGTCAGAGACGATGTGAGGAGGATGTTCCTTGCAGTCAGGTCTCTGTGGACTATTGGAGGTCCTCGACTATGCAAGTAAACTAAACCGCTGCCTGTGTCTGTAAGAATGGAAATCTTGACTGGAAGTGGAATATTAGGGGCACACTCCAGGAGGTCGTCCACATTCATTTCTAGTTTCTCCATCACCAGTAGAGGTAGTTCTGATCCCTCAAGGAAACACAGACCAAGGAACTGTGTTATGTTAGGATGTCGGAGAGATGCCATGAGTTGACATTCTCGTTGATATCTGTCTACAGTCTCTCCAACTCCTTCATTCCCAGGATCCAGTAATAGTTCGTGCATACGCTTGGCAGCACACAAAATCTTGCTATATTTTACCTGAAATACCATCATGTACCAGTTAAATAAATTAAACAAGGCTCAAGTTTCAGTAATAAAAAAGAAGATTATTTGATAATGTGTATAAACTACAATGATTGGTAATGGTCATCAAATGAGCAAACTTGTGAGGTAAGAATTGATTAATTGAGTGCTAGGTGTGAACTTGGTATTATTGATGCGTAAGCTTCAAAACATTACACTGAGACCTAATCATACCCGTAGCCAAGGAAGGTTGGGGAATGACAGCCACTAATTCAATTATGACTACACCTTCACACCTCTCAAGCGTTACAACTTACATGTCACAGAAATTGTCCAACACCAACTAACATTCCCAGTGGCTGTGCCCCACCACACAATGATCTCATGTTCTGTATCATCTGTTTATACAAAGTTCCTTGTTCAGTCACCCTCATTCAGTTCAGTAACCACTAGAAGGCTACACAAGCCTAAATATTATGGTTTTATTCTACTGAAATAAATTCTCTGAAACTTGCTACACCTGGCTAGCTATCAGGGTAGCTAGTTCTATTAAATAGTCTAGCTGCCTGTAATATTGCCGTTTTTTTTTTTTTCGCTATAATAATTGTATTGGGCGCGCAAATAAAAAAATTCGCGGGTATCGCCGATTATATTGACCAAAGTTTCTTGTAAGACATATTTTTGTAAAGGAATGTATATCTGGATGGCACCCCTTCTAATATTGCTGTACATACCTTCAACAAACACTGTGCTAAGTTTCATGCTTTGGTCCACTCTGTCACAATATTGCATCAAAAGTACAATTTCCCACTGGACTATTGGTGCAGTATTTATAGAAGAAGAATAAACGAAGGAAACAAAAGTGGGTGTGGCCTTTTCAAGCCATTTTCAAAATCCTACCCTCCCTCCCCCACCCTCCCAATGCAAACTTCTAGTTAGGGCATGCTATTCCATTAGCTGCTAAGTTAGAACACTCCACTTACTTCTAGCACTGAGCCATATGAACCTGTTCCAAGTGTCTTCCCTGTAGGTACCACCTGGTCTAAGAAATACTGCTGTAACTTCGAGTCTCTTCTAAAAGATCTAGACCAGCCTTGCCTCCTAGCCATGGATTTAACACTCTCCCAGAAACGCGTCAGATCTCTTCAAAGCCCAAAATACTTTCTCGACCAAAACCTAAAAGCTTGCCACGTACTAAGAAGGCTAAGGAACACCCAACACACGCGAGTGAGGAACCGTAATTGGGAAACGTATGGAACGCCAAATGCGACAAAATAATGGCCTGCTGCGACTGCCACACCGATTTTGCGTTCTGCGATTTCTGGAATGAAACGATCTCATGAATATCATTAAAACGGGTGATCTCATGAATAACGTTATTTCTTAAACGAAATGATCTCATGAATATAATTAAAAAACACGGTTGGTTTAGGAAAACTGTAGCGCTTATTGTAAGGTAAAGAATCGTCGGAAAATGGCAGATTTGAACCTAGTCTCGCAAGCCAGACCTTTGCCGACCCCTTACCGCTACGCGGGGGAAGGAAAGGGTCTGGACAAGTGCTATAGCACGTTTCGTTCCAGTGGAATTTAATTGTGATGAAATATGACGCAATGAAACCGACACGTAACCATTAAAATGATAACGCGTTAAATTTAAGAACGACCAGATGGACTATTGCACTGTGAAGCCAAGTAAGTGCAGAATGACCACTACAACTACAGATGCTGCCATAGTCAAAGCTGCGGAGTCTTTGGGATACAACCTTAAGCCAGACCAGATGAGAACTCTACAGAAGTTTGTAGGTGGCAGGGATGTCTTTGTATCTCTGCCGACTGGATATGGTAAATCTCTGTGCTACATTCTTCTGCCCAGAATATTTGATTTGCTCAGAGGAGTAGAAGACAAGTCTGTTGTGATTGTTGTATCACCATTAGTAGCACTGATGAAGGATCAGGTAGCATTTATTACTAAGAATGGGTTATCAGCTACTTATGTGAGTGACATAGACAAACATTCGGCCTCCACAGTTGAGCAAGATGTAAGGAATGGTAAATATAGAATTGTTTTTATGAGTCCTGAAGCTTTATTCTTATCAGCAAAGTGGAAGAGTATGCTGTCATCTGACGTATACAGAGAATATTTAGTTGGTTTTATTGTGGATGAGGCACATTGTATTAAGAAATGGTAAGTAGTACTCAGGCTATGTCTGCAGTCCTATTATGCTGTTATAATAAAGACCTTACAGATGATAATAATGGGTATAAATAGAAATTGTATATCACTAACACTTATAGCATTAACTATTGGAATATGTTATATGAATAGGCCTGTAAACTTGAGGATAACTAATCGTACACATGTTAGCTACCTAATCACATGATATAGCATAATTAGTAACTTTTATCAAGCTCTATGTAACAGTGTATATGTTAATTGACATATGTATAGGGGCGACAAATTTCGAAGAGAATTTTCTCATTTGGGTGAAGTGAGCAGTATTGTTCTCACGAGTGTAAGAGTGATGGCTTTAACAGCGACAGCAACGAAGACAACTAGGAAGACAACTAGGAAGTTTATAATTAATAGTTTAAATATGCACACACAGTTCCAAAAAATCTTCATTGGCATTCACATCACTCTTCACCTGCTTCGTCACATTCCTCCGATTGACTAAGTTTCTCAGGTGATACAAGGTACCAACATCCATTCCTGATGATGTATCAAACAGCCTCTTCCATATAACCTGCAACAGATGGCAAGACAATGTCACATACTTACGAAGAAAAAAACAGACTTGGCACATCAGCATAATATTTGAGAGCAGGTTATATAAGTTCCAAATACATAATATACTCTGCCTAGACTAGATGTAATGAAACAAAGGGAGTATAAAACGAGCACATGAACCTCATCACATAGTATAATCTATATTCATGAGTATTAGAACTTACATCCATAAAGCACACTTTAGCATGCCAATCCTCTGCTACTGGCAAGATCCCTGCCAGAGTGTGCTTCACAAGTTCCGATGTAGAGCGTATCAGCTGAGCACCTCTTGCTCTAGCAACTGACAAGTAGTCTCCACCAAGCAGTGTGGTCAGAAACTGCTGAACTCTGTCATACTGAGCACTTCTGAATGGCACACTGAATCCACAGCCTGAAAGATCTCCGCCCCACCCCCTTCATGCAATCACTGTCACCATAGCAACTTGCACTTACCCATTCAATCATTTACTCATATCATTTTTGTTATAATAAACGTTTTGAGTGTGTTTATTTATAAATAAAATATAACATTCGTGGAATATTCAACATCTGAATATATGATAGTTTTGATGCTGTTGGACAACTTGTCTTGGACACCATTTACCTTGTTGGTGATCTATAGACATCTAATAATTTGAAAATTATGCTGATAGTTGAATTTAAAAAAATCGGTGATTTAGGAGTTTTGTAGGCAAACAACCTTACTATGTTCAAAAAGTTAACTGTAGTATAAAATATTTAACTGGCATCTTTCGAAATTATTGCTAGATAACTGCCCCCACCCGAGGCATTCGCCCTCAGATCGGGACAGTTGTCAACAATAGCTAATTCCTCAAAGAATTGTTTAACTATTACCTATTATATGTATATAGGTAATGCATGTTTACTATTCACGAGAGCAGTGGCTACACTAAAACCTGTTCTATGTAACTATTGTGTGTAGAATTGAGGTTTCTTGAGTGCACTTCAGAGCAGGTCATTCTGGACTGGGAGCATTAGCTAGTGATATCAATGCCATTGCCAGACAATAATGCCATGATGTGAATGATCCACTATATGACGAGCTATATATCACAACTTTTATGTGGTAGTCTATAGTATTTTAGGACATTAACCTCTACCAGAAAAATGTAAAAACATGAAGTTTCCTGAATACGTGACTCCAGGAGATTCAATTACTCACAAAGTGGCCTGCTTCCCAGCATAGCAATAGGTAAAGGGTATTGGTACTAGTGAGACTATAACTCGAGACAACTGATAATGTGTCCCAACAGTTCAAAAGAAAAGTATTCACTACAAAGTAAAGAGAGATGGGAGTATCCGTATAAAGGAGAGGCTCTTCAAGGATGCTGGCTATCCATGCTGCATGCAAATCACCCTCTAAGATACATAATAAATGGTAAGCATACACTCAAGAAATCTTGCTGTTTACATTGTTTTATTGTATCACCACAGAGAGTTCGACCTCAGTTGACCCCTGAAGAGGACTTCGGCATGAAGTCAAAATGTCTGGTTAAGTTTTAATTAAAATTTTGGCTGTTAAAACAAGAAAAATTAGCGATTATTATAATTATTTCAGCCCGAGAATGACTGAATCAGGAATATTGTAGTTTTTGCCAGCCTGCGGTAGTAAAAACTGAATGTTTGTGACGTGAATAAAGGTCACCTTCTAATGAATTTACCTGTATGTATGTGTGTGTTTGTGTATTGAATTCATTAGTATTAGCTCAATTCTCTGAGTTAGTTCAATTACATTTCAGAGAGCAAAACAGGAATCAGGGTGTCATTGTTGATGTGCTTAGTTGTCCCTTATCAATTATAAGTCATAAACATAACATCACACAAACCACACCCCACTTCAGGAAATAAGATTTTAGCAAACAGAAATCAAGTAAATTTTTATTATTAACATATACTGTGAGTAATTACAAAAAAAATGAGTGCATTTAATGTAGTACTGTATGCTGTGGGATGAACGAATGCCAGCAACTGTTACTATAAATTTAAACTGTGAGGGGAAAAAAATAAAATAAATTATATATATAATACTTATTACATGAGTCACAGTGTGATATGGAGAAATATTTCAAGAGCAGGCTAATTTATTTTCATGAGCCAGAGGCGAGTGAAAACAAAGCCTGAGAGTGAAATATCTTGCCATAACACTCTGACAAGTGTAATAAGTGGTTTATTCCACACTAGATATCTTCACTAACTGTAGTTTACTAGAGGAAGGGTAACTGCAGCCATCAAGTTGTTTGTAGGGGCTACCCACAACCCCAGCTGATATTTTAGCAGCTGCTCTAACCCTGTAGAGCAGGGTAAAGAGAAGGGTACACCAGTGGAAGGTAGCTGTAAAACAGAACATTTAAAAAGTTTGGCAGGTTGCTATAACTACCAGGGTATGAGCTTGCAAAGTATAGCATGAAATAACAGCGTGAAATATCATGAGTTATTTCACGGTTCATGTACCTAAAAATATCATTGTGAAGATATCTAGGGTGGAATAAATAAATATAGTAATTGTTGTATTATTAGCTACTCAGTTACACCCACTGCCCATACATTGTAACCAACTTCTAACAATTCTATAATATAACAATTTGCTAATTATTCTTTAGAAAACAAATAAACAGTAAACAGTAACCATGGAAACCATATTAAAAATTATAATAGCTCACTTGTTCAAAACAATTCCATACATTTATTAGTTAATAGTAGAAGTAAACAGTTTCTTAAGTTTGCTATTCCCATCTCGTCCTCCCATAACATGGACCTTGTCTGATGTCATGATACAGGTACAGGCATGTACTGCATGTGGTAGTTGTCCAGCCTGGACCCAGGTATTAGTCTCAGGGACATAGCGCTGGATGGTGGACACTGGCTTCTTACTCTACATGTCCCAACCACCGACTGCCAGTAGAGATCCTCCAATGTTGAGTAGACAGGAATCTGTACAGTTGAGTGAAGGTAGTTTGTTCCATATGTTGGAACTGTCTGATGAGGAGTGTGAAACAAGAGCCTCCAGAGATACACTATAGACATCAGGACTACTCTGATGCGACAGTTTCTCACACCATCCCCCCATGAGGAACCAGGTATCTTCTATTGTAGTAGACTTCATCCTGTACCATGGTGTTGGTGTAGATGGTCCAGTGGACCACTGCATGTTGGATACATCAAATACCTCAACAGTTTGTAAACGAACTCCATGGTAACCACCAGCCACCACCAGCCAATGTTTATACGAAGTAGCTGAAGGCTCCCAGCGAGGTGTAGACATAAGAGGGAAAGGGTGTGTCCACTGGTTGCTGTCAGGCTGCCACTCTCCTAGCTCACTGCTGTAAGAGCCATCTCTATTTCTTCCTCCCACCACAACTAGTTTGTTGTTGATGGTAGTCATAGCAAACCCACAGGTACTGTATGGAGGTAGAGTGTGCCACTGGCAGGACTGTGTGTTGTAGGCCATCACTATGTAGGCATCCTCATCTCTGTCAGCATATCCTCCTCCAACATACACTGTATCATTTATCTCTACAGATTGGATGTAGTAACTCATAGCCACTGGCATGTCAGGACCACGCCTCCAGTCTAGTTCTAGTGGGAATGTCTAAATAATAAACAAATACATTATCTGTAGTAAATTTGTATGTCATTACTCAAGTCCATATTGTTAATATTTTATGTAAAGGATATTGTTTATGTTACTTGCACACTGTGTTCATTAAAAATAATAAAAACCATATTGTTGCCATGGTTACTGTTTACATACTACTGGCAATTTTAATACTAATTACATAATAACAATTACATATACACAAAGTCTATGATTCCTATAGTTACATAGTTACCTGGGATATACAAACAAATTATTCATTCCCAATTTATAAATACAATAACTGGTAGATTTTTGGTGGGAAAGTTAATTGATTCACGTACAAATAGAGAGTTGGCCTCACGTGAATAGATAGATAGCGGAGGGTAACTTGGGATTGGGCGGTATTACATTGAATGATTAAATGACCACAGGTTCTGGTGGCAAGTTTAACATTAGCATAGAGGCATGAAGTATACTTCTGCAAAAAATAGATTTATAATACTTATTACATGAGTCAGAGTGTGATATGGCGAAATATTTCAAGAGCAGGCTAGTTTATTTACAGGATCAAGAGGTGACTGAAAATAAAGCCTGAGAGTGAAATATCTTGTCATGGTAACTCCATGCTAGATATCTTTATCAGTAGTTTGTTGGTAACCCTTGGTGTAAATTGGCTGTATAACTCTCTAGGGGCTCCTAATCCCCCCCCCCCCCCCAAGCTGATATTTTAGCAGCAGTTCTATCCTGGTTGGGTAGGCTCCACTAGAGTAAGGAGCTTTAAAAACCCTGAAAACTGGTAAGCCAGGCAGGTTGCTATGACTACTATGGTAATGAGCTTGAGAGCAATACAGCCATGAGATAACACTATGTGATAACATGAGTTATCTCATATCTCACGATCATACCTAAACATAACATTGTGAAGATACTAGCATGGAATAAATAATACTTATCAGAGTGTGTTATGGCAAAATATTTCAAAAGCAGGCTAGTTTATTTTCAGGAGCGAGAGATGATTGAAAAAAAAAAAAGCCTGAGAGTGTAATAAGTGGTCTATTCTATGCTAAATACCTTCACCACAGTAATTTGTCCTAGGGTTAATAAGGTAGGCTATTTCAAGTGTCAAGTACATAACAATTAACATTGTGTACATGGAATATATAAATAAAGAACCACGAAGTGAAACCAAAGAATTCTGACAATCCTACTGTGTCTTCTTCTAATAATTAAATCACAAACTCTATTGGCATAACTAACTCATTTACACTTTACCATTATAATTTACTAGCAAGTACTCTGCCACATAGTGGCGCTTGACGTATTGCAAAGTAAGAATGCAGTAGCACAAGTTATCTTGCTCAGTTATCATTCTCTACCATTGGTTAAGGTGACATAAGTTTCCCTCTCTTGCTCTCTTTTTTCTCAACTATCTGACCTTTTCTTCTACCCCACCTCTCCTATCTTCAGCTCTTCTTCTTGAGTCTGGGGCCCCCTTTTTCTTTGTCTATCTCTCCTATATTTCTGCCCTATTTTGAGAAACTTTTGTCTTCTATTTTGCATTTCTTTTGAAAACTAACCTCCGCCTTTACTCGTCGATTCCACCCGCTTTTTAGTTATAATTAATCGCTCACCTTTTACATTCTCTTCCATACTTTTGTGTTCCATTTTGAAACTACGCCACATTCCATCGTCTATTGCACCCGCTTTTTAGAAATAACCAGCATGCTCTATTGAAAGTATGACACTTTATATCTACGATAAAGTGACGATGCTTACCAAACCGCACAAAGCTCATGAATTATTCATTAATACACACACTGTTGGTCATCGTCAGTCGCCGTCGTTACTGACACACAAACATATTATTATTATAGATTAGACCTAGAGTAGTTAGTACTCTCGATAAAACATAAGGAGACACAGTTTGTAGGAATGCAAAATACTTACTAATGATTTCTTGTGGATAGACACTGAAGTGATGTACTCCAGTTCCTTTGTTAGTCGCTCCACTTCAGATTGGAGAATTTGTTTCTCTCTTTGATGGCGAGATTCTTGATGAAGCTTTTCTTCTTTGTGATGAGATTCTAACCGAATTCTTTCAGCTGCTATCTGGTCCCTCAGTTGATTGTTCTCAGTCTTCTGTTGATTGTTCTCAGTCTTCAGTTGATTAATCTCAGTCTTCTGTTGATTGTTTTCTGCCTGTACTTGCATGACACTTGTCTCCAATTGATGTTTCACTTCAATAAGTTGTGTATTTGCAGACTCCATCATTTCTAGTTTTGAAATTTCTTCAGTCAATTCTTTATTTTCTGTTTCTAATCTATTTTCAGACATCTAATAAAACACATCAAACGATAACACAATATTAAAAACTGATAAATGATGGCAAAAATTATGACAAAGCAAATATTATTAAACTCGTCAAAAAAAAAAGAAAATGAAAAATGAGGGCATCAAAATTGTATAGCTCTGTAGAGTTGAGAAGCTACTGATTACAATTGAAATAAATTTAAGTTTTAGTATAACTACTTCTAAATTAACAAGTAACCAATATCTCAGGGTGAATGGTATCATGATCACTACGACAATGATATCATTAAGATGTTGATGCAGAAATGAGGAGTTCACGTTTCAATCATACAATCAACCACCAACATCACGTACAATTACTAAATAGTTTGATCACATAATATGTTATGACAAAAAAAATAGGGTCAAAGTTTATATATATAGCTAAGCTATGTTGTTTGACATGCATGTTCAATATGCACTCAAGGTTTGGTGTGACAACTCAACTTGGACAAAGAAGAGTAATGAAATTATTGTAATAATTATTTGGTAGACTTAACAAATGATAGTGGTTCACATAACAACTATACCTCGAGTTCTTTTATTCTTTTATTCTTTTCTTTAGTTTCCTTCATGTGTAACACATTGACTATGTTGATGGACCTTCCCAGATTCCCTCCATGTATGTTCTCCATTGCATCCTGTACTGGTGTTAGTGTCTCCAGTAGTTGCTCAGCAGTAGATCTTGTTTGAGGAGTATTGTGCAGGCAATTAGTCACCATCTCTACTAGAATAGGATGAGACTTCAATAACTGATCCTCCAACTTCTTCATGTACACTTCACGACGCTCTACTTCAGTGCGACCAATAACTCGACCAGGATTGCGTGGATCTGAACGTGTAGCCAATAGCAGCTCTCCTGGAAATATCTAACTAATAATTGAAATTAATCAATTGATTACCATTATTAAAATTGAATAGAGTCTTCAATAAACATAATATTGAGTAATGATCAATAAACATCATCATGGATTAATTTTAGTGAACTTTTATTTGATATAACACCTTTTAAGACAAACACTTACATAGAGTACTACGAAAATCATTAATTGAATTTTAAATAGCTTTGCACTAACAGTTTAAGTTGCATTGTAAAGCTAGTCTTACCTGTGTGAGTATGTAGAGGGCAAGATGTCCAAATGAGAACACATCTAGAGATGGGCCATATCTGTGGCTCTCGCTGAGAGCCTCTGGTGGCATGTACACAGTGGTCCCCGGATTCTTTGAGAGTGTTTGGGCTAGCTGAGCTGGTTTTAAAGTTACCATGCGAGAGTTTCCCATGTCAGTGATCTTAGCTGTCAGAGATGGTGTGAGGAGGATGTTCCTTGCAGTCAGGTCTCTGTGGACTATTGGAGGTCCTCGACTATGCAAGTAAACTAAGCCACTGCCTGTGTCTGTAAGAATGGATATCTTGACTGCAAATGGAATATTAGGGGCACACTCCAGGAGGTCGTCCACACTCATTTCTAGTTTCTCCATCACCAGCAGAGGTAGCTCTGATCCCTCAAGGAAACACAGATCAAGGAACTGTGTTATGTTAGGATGTCGGAGACCTGCCATGAGTTGACATTCTCGTTGATATCTGTTTACAGTCTCTCCAACTCCTTCATTCCCAGGATCCAGTAATAGTTCGTGCATACGCTTGGCAGCACACAAAACCTTGCTATATTTTACCTGAAATACCATCATGTACCAGTTAAATAAATTAAACAAAGCTAAGTTTCAGTAATAAAAAAGAGGATTATTTGATGTGTATAAATGAGAATGATTGGTAATGGTCATCAAATTAGCAAACTTGTGAGGTAAGAATTGAGTAATTGAGTGCTAGGTGTGCCCATAACAGAGGCGAAGAGATCAGAGGGGATTGAGTGTATTTGATAGTGTGCATAAACTACAATGATTTAAACTTCTATTGAGAACTTGGTACAATTAATGCATAAGCTTCAAAACGTTACACTGAGACTTAATCCTACCCAATCGTAGTGGCCAGAAGCCTAGTTACACAAGGCTGATATATCTCAACCAGTTTACAGCTTTTTACTCGAGTGTTCCATGAACCTATAGTACTGAAATATGGGACACAGAACAAGTTATTAGCTTTGGTGCAGTATTTATAGAAGAATAAACAAAGGAAACAAAAGTGGGTGTGGCCTTTTCAAGCATTTTCAAAATCCTACCCTCCCTCCCCCACCCTCCCAATGCAAACTTCTAGCTAGGGCATGCTATTCCAAGCATTCCTTTAGCTGCTAAGTTAGAGCACTCCACTTACTTCTAGTACTGAGCCATATGAACCTGTTCCAAGGGTCTTCCCTGTAGGTACCACCTGGTCTAAGAAATACTGCTGTAACTTCGAGTCTCTTCTAAAGGATCTAGACCAGCCTTGCCTCCTAGCCATGGATTTAACACTCTCCCGAAACGTGGCAGATCTCCTCAAAGCGCGCGGAACATAAACACACCACACACACGTACAAGCGAAGGAAACGCGACGTAAATAGGCAACGTTCGGTGGTCTAGGTGCCCGCCCACTACTATATTCAAGCAGCGATCTTAAATCACTGAGACCTTAGCAGTTGTTCCGCAACCGCCACGGTCACGTGAATTTTATTTTTATATGACTTAATGTAGAAGCCTGAGTTCCACATTTGTTGTTGACATATCCAGCGAAGCTTTAGCTAAAGCTTTTTCTGTTTAATTGCTCCTCAAAGCGCGGTATGGCCACCGGAGACTGTCGGAAAGGGACTGAGGTTACAAAATATGTGGTGTTTACGCGTCTACCGTGTTAGCACGTTACTCTACGAGAGTAGTTATGTCTTCTGTTCAAGTTCAAGACTCTGAACTCTGTCTGTGTGATCAAGAATATCTCCTGGAATAAACTGGTACACGATATAATAATTTATTTAGTTAAGGGCTAATACTAGGTGATTATTATTATTGCTTTACTTTATAGAAACCAGTGTCTGAAAATAAAATGTCACACAAAATACTGTACAATATAATGTTGTGATTTGTATGTCCAATGACTATTAACAATTAGTAAGTTAGTAATCACTGTCAGTGCCTGCACTGTCAATTTCTTCAACTTCTTCATTACCATCACTGTATTCACTCTCCTCATTCTCACTTCCTTGATTCAGGTCTGTCTCATAATGGTCGTCCCCTCCAAATACGCTGGTCATGATGTTGTCCAGGTCATCGTCCAGGTCATCACGGTCATCAGAAGGTAATTCAGTTGTAGTTGTAGAGGTACTGGAGTGGGTGTTAGTACAATGAGTACACTCGCATCCAGCAGAACATAATTGGTTTTTCTTCATGCATCCACACCTTTTAGTATGACAGCCTGAAAGGCATTTGCAACCCCTAGTAAGTGTCGTCACTCTCTCTCTAATGGCCTTGAGATTGTCTTCAGTGTCCCACTTGATTTTTAGTTGACTATCTTTTAATGTCCATCCATACTCTGTGATGGGTTCAAGGATCATGTAATTTGAATCGGCTTGTTTCCACATATGTACTACCCAACAAGATCTCTTCCAATGAAAAGTAAGGGCCTGGTTGGACGCTAGCATTTCATTATCAAATTTAGTCCGGTACCAGATTGTTTGTCTGATATTCTCTAACCAATTGAAATGTTGCTCTTCAGTGGAAATAGATGGATTGCAAAACTGGGTGAAATGTGTCACCGGAGACTGCACGTCGAAAGCTGATGAATGTTTTTTAAAATAAACGGTACCAATTAGCCTAAGAAAGGAGAGTAATCCATGTTTCCATTCATCATTGGTTATATTAGTATGCATTAATGAGCCAGGAGTATGTGGGTTCTCTTGGTCAATTATAAATGAAGCATACTGAAAGAAATATTTTAAAAAAGTGGCCTTCCCTACTTGACTAAAGAAGGAAATATAGTCACACCCGGTCATAACATAAATAGTTTGGAGCAGCTGGGGTATATCTGATTTGTTTAATCTTCCTAAATCTGGGTCATTTGTTAAGGCTTTAACCAATGCCGACAAACTAAGAAAAGCAGTTTCTCTTGCATTCTGTTTGCTGATGCGTACCATGACGTCTTTCAGTTGTGCACACTGTAAAGATATGCCAATTACGTAGATGTCAGTGTCAGGAGACAATACAAGAATTTTTGTATTCCTTGTCTTTCTTGCATGTAGCCATATTCTGGTGTCAGTTTCCTCAGCATTGCTAATGAATGTGGGATCTGGTTGGATGCTGTTGTTCTCTGTGACAAACCATGCGGTGTCTTGAATTTCTCCATCAAAAGCGCCTGCTACATACAGCTTTTGATGTTCTTTGAGGTATGTGCTAGAATTTTTAAGGAAGTAATCACCAAGGAATACCACTAATTTTCTTTTGCATTTTCTGCAATTGAGGTAGTTTTCCCTCCATTTCTTTCCAGATATCAAGGTACTTCCTGTGAGCTCTGTGCATTTATGATCAGTTGCTATGGTAGCTTTTGAGTCTCGGTATTTCTGCTCAAAGTATTTTGGTGTATTTTCTAGTCGACCTGGGGAATCAAAGATAACATGAACCTCTGCACATCCTTTCTTACAATAGGAAACAATGAATCTTTTTAGTAAAAAGCTACCATAGTTGGCTAAATTGAAGTGATTGGGTAGTGGTGACGTATTAATCAGAAACATTCCCTCAATAATACAACACTGAGGTACCCAGCCTAATGGCAAGCAGGATGTAATGATAGGAGGATTAGCATCTTTGTATCTTCTTTGTAGTGCTTTAGTTAAATATGATTTTTGCCCCTTGAGAGGATTTCCATCACTATCACTTATTGAAAGAGGATATTCTAGTAGTTGTTCCTCTGGTTTCTCTACTGGTTTCCCAAATTTTTGTGAAAAAAGAATTTTTCTTTTCATAGCAGATACAAGTAATTTTTTATCTTTTTCAAGTTGAGACACTCGAACCGTTTTTATTTGTTTTATTGAGAAGGTTTGCAATGCTTTTTTCCTATTTGGTGCTTTCACACTTGGTTCCTTGAGAATGCTATACATTATCCGTAATTTATAGTCTTCTTCTCCAATATGTCTGAAATTGAGGAGATCGTGATGTTGCTGATTTGTAGCCTCAATGCCATTAAAAACATTTATCAGACCACGGTTGACATCTGTCAGTGGCAAGAGTGAAACTTGAATCATTGCTTTTATTTGAGATTGGATATTACTTTCAAATTTTTTATCCATAGGTTTTGATGTAAACACGGAGGGGATTGCATCTCTCTTCTTGTAGGACTGGGGGAACAGTTGCTCATTGAACCTCTGAAGAGTTCTGGTTCGGTAAGTCAAGTATGTTGCCATTCTTTTCATATAATCTTCCGACGGTTTCACCACAGCATTTTTGCATTGCTTGTTTATTAGCATTTCATGGCCTTCGTCTATTGCGACTGAGTGCCACTCCCTACCCATTATGTTTATAACAAATGCTCCCTGTGATAGCATTACCATGATAGAATCTGGCAACTCCAATAAATCAGCAATGTGATGACTAATTAGCTTTTGGTAGGTGGGATGGTCAAATGCAGTGAACACAGGAACCATTTCTTTTAAACTTGCTATTCGCAAGTGCCAATCACCACTACGTATAGCAAGAAATAGACTTATATAGGCCATGCCATCTCTGAACACAAACTGAGACCATAGCTTCCATACATCATCCGAACTTGACATTTTGTGGATAAATTCATCAAATTTTCTGCTAAATTGTGGTACTTTGTTGGTTATATCAGCAATCATACAGTTAAATTCTGAAAGAAACGTATTTCTTGTTTCTGCTTTAACATCTTGAAGGGATTGTATGACATCATCAAGCAATGCTGTATTGATTTCATACCCTGATTCCAAGAACTTCGTCAACATGATTCTATATAGAGCCTCCCAAGCTTCCATGATAAATAAGTGGGTTTTTTTGAACTGGCTACAATGTTTAATTGAAGCTGTTGGGTAGCCGCATGCTTCTGCTAGTGACTTCAAACCAGCATCAAAATAAGGTTTCATTACACTGTAAAAAACGAGGTGTTACATTACACCTCTTTTGGTGTTCCAACTACACTGTCTGTACTACACCCCATGGGGTGTATTGATACACCCCCCAATTAGTGTCCCGTTACACCCTTCAAACACCCTCCTAGTATACCAAATAGGGTGTACCATTACACCCCTATCACACTCATAGGAGTGTTACACTACACTCCTACAGTGTATATGAACACCAAAACACACCCTATCGGGTGTAATTCTTCGCCAATATAAAGTACTGCAACGCCATGTGATTATATTCAGGTATAATACAGTAAATATTATTTCACATACAATACGAGTATGAGATGACACAAAAATTGTATGTTTGTATGTTCAGGTCCAATGATGACAGTTCACTCCCTCAGTGATGTAGAGTTCTTCAATCATCCATCACAGACACACCTTCATCACAGACACACCTTAGACAATCTCTATTCACTCAGCTTCATCTAAACACAAAGAACATTGAACACATTAACTTCCATATTTGATAAATTATTACAAAATATTACTACAGGCAACATGTCTACGTCAACTAACTGTGCAGCCCACAAAAAAATAAAAAAATAAAGCCCCTTATATAATATTGTATTATATTAACTTCTATTTTCACTATCACTCTATATGGCAGTACCTAAATGGAAATATAACGTCCACTACCACCTCAGTTTCAAATGCCACATGGCGCCGTGGTTCGCTTGACAATTACGATTATTCACTAGAATGGCGACACAGTTGTTGTTGTTGTTTTTAATACAGTTTCTCTGACATGAAGTAGTACTTCATAAAATAAAAAAAAGGCGTAAGTACCAAATATTTTCCTAACATTTTTTTCAAACAGCAGTCTGGAGCTATTGCAGGCATTTTCTATAGCTCAGTTTGCTTCGGAATTGTTTGTATTGGTAGTTTTTAAAAATATGTGTCCATTCTTTACCGAATTGGTGGTCAGTCACCTGCCAGTAAAAGGGTTGAAGAACACACGATTTTGCCTCACGATTTTGCCTCAGAAACTTAAAACATAAGCCCCACTTGGTAAACTTAAGGATTGGACGTGGTAAACCAATCCTGAGTTACAGTGTGAAGCAAGGGAACCCTTTACCTCAATACAGATAGTACTTTTTAATATTGCAAATTTAATTCACTCCTATCTATCCCACCTATAGATACATGTCTGTCCCACTGTCTTTCCCATCCCAGACACACATGTATGTATAGGTGGAATAGATGGACATCCCATGGAACCCCAAGGTCCCGGGGACAATGGGATGGGTCGGACAATTTCTGGCATTTCCAGACATTTATGGAGTGAATTTACATTCCCTATTACACTTATATAAAACTTACTTAGCAAGTCCTTTGAAGCTTGTGTATAGATTACGCCTTGATACAAAACCTTTTACCTGCATACACACATGAAAATGGTTACTAAATTAATATTAACTATTATCATTGTCCAACAAAAATGAAAGGTTATGTATACTATGGCAACAGAAACCCTTTGACATCAAATTTCGGTCTAATTCTTAAGTACCTGATCAAATTCAAATTGGAAGATCATGTCAGATAAATTTTGGCACTAGCTATTGTGGTATGTACTTTCATAAGTACATGTCAGGCCAAAATTATAAATGTCCTTTCAAATTCATGGTGAAAGGGTATAACATCAGATAGACTCTGGTCCGTTATTTGCAGCATTAAAGGAACCCCTAGATTATGCATGTACAGCGAGGACATTAATGGCATTAGGATAAATAGGTAAAGGGTTCATTCTAGAAAATGATTAGCAGTATACTCAAGCCTCTCTGTGTTCTGAGTAATGGACACCATCAACCAGACACAAGCTTGTGTGATTTGTGGTAAGGGGACATCAATATAGTGAGTCTATTAAAATGACTTGTAGTTTGTTGACCCCCCCCCCCCCGTTCCAGACTGACATGCACAAGTTACACATGACTTTAAAAAGGTTCATGATAATAAAATAACAGTTAAAATAGTACTACAGACTCAGTGGATTTGTAAACTTAAAGCACTCAAAACTCTCTCTCTTAAAGTAAACACCAATAAGTTCAGCAAGAAAATAACTCAGAATCTCATCTCTGCCAACCCATTTCATTAACCCTTTACCAAATTACCAACATGAAATCCATTACACACCCTTTACCCTAAGCACAATAAACCTTTTACTGTTTCCATGGTAGGCCCCAAAAAAGCTCAATTAAAGTTGCTTAAATCCTATATCAAATTTTATAGGACTCATTATTATTCCTGTTGTAAGTATGAAACCCCTTACCTAATCTTCATCACAAATAAGAATTTTCAATACTTCACTTCTTTAACATCACCCTACATACAAATTGTTATACATATGCTTAACCCTCTACTAAAAGAGGTATTTCTAGCTCAGCACAACAGGTGGAGAAATATTTTTCTAACGGAAACAAAACTAAATAATACTATTTATTCAGTACAATAAAATTATTGGGGAGAAAGAGGGAGGGGCTAAAAAATAAGGGATGCCACATCACTTCTTGCAGGGAAATACCAATTTCAGCAAAGTCACATTACCTCCACTGCTCATATAAATACCCTACAAATTTTAAAACACACAACAACTCCCAATGGTATACCAATACTTCTTAATCAATATTATTTCATTAGAGAAAAAAGTACTGAATAACCTCACAACTGCAAATCAAAAAAGAATAACTTGCAAATCTTTTACAATTACTGGTCAAAATTGCTGCTACTTACAACTGCTTCATAGAATATAGAATTTTACAATTCCAAATTGAGTTAGTCTAATATCGAGACCATTCACCTTTTTTGTGAGACCGGCACAGTGCTGCAAATGATATTATTTTAGTTTCTAATTTGTGCTATGTAGTGCAGATTGCTTGGAACTCTGATACTGTGTTAGTTCACCTAGTCTGGTGTTGCCGACACTTTACCTACTTTTAATATGGTGCGGGGGAGGAGGAAAGGGTCTGGGGACTCTAGTACCAAACCAGTTTGAAATAAGTTTTTGCGCATGCGCTAATTAAGCCCAACTGTGGACACTCTGGTAGTCTTGCGGTCTATTATTCAAGAAACTTGATATCAGAAGGCGCTTGTATTGCATGGTAAGAATTTACCCTTGTACACAGGGTCTAGTTGAATTAACCTAGTCTCTATGAAACAAAAAAAAAGATACACTGTTTATCAATGAATCTGTCAAGGGACCCGTTCTGGGGGTGAGTTCAGTTTGGCATACAGCAAAATACTAACACATACATATAATGTATAGCCAATTGGATTATCAGGGTCTGTGGACAACTTCATACGTACCAGCTCTAGAAATGGCTATACCCCAAACCTTTAGCAATTGACTGTCACTACCGTTGTACAGCTTCAGGTTACTTTTATCAAACTATCTGGCTGGTAAGTTATGGTGAAATCTCTTCAACCGTTATTGAGACGAAGTATACAACCACTGTGGTGAATGTTTTAAATTGCTGGTTAGCACCAGAATCTGATCATTGGTACTTGAGCCCCCAGACCCTTTCCTCCACCCAGGCACAATATTTAAAAAGGTAAGGGTCGGCAACACCAGACTATAGTTCACCTTGGGTCTCAAAAAGTTAGGTAAAGGGTCTATACATAACTCCTACACAATGGGTTTCATAATATCAACATTAAAATTCTTGTCTGCTATATCAATTAAACACAGCTGCTAGCTGCTGGCAGAAATACTGTATTTCTTATACCTAGCCCTACCCCCACCCCTTCCCTATAAATTAATATTTATGCCTTCCAATGCCTGCCACTAGTTTAGCTACACCTATAAAACAATGACTTCTCCTTTCCCCACCTCACTTACTTGCAGCATTTCGTGGTTACGGTACCAATTGGCACATTTTGAATGTGAATGTAGTAGACCTTTTAGATCAAATGAACCGCCAAATTCCTTACGTACACAGTATTAGCAAGTGCGCTTTCTCACGTGATAACGTCAGAAACCTTTTACCCTATTAAGAAATATGTAATTCAATCTACCCTTTACCGATTTTATGAAGATCAGTCTTGAAAATGTAGACGTGTATAGTAGTGCTCAAATAAACTTGTGGGGATAGACCTCGGGATAGACGAATGTGTGAATCACTTTTCTGCCTACTGTTGTATTCATACAAACATTATTGTAAGTTACAACCTTAATAAGCTAGCGCCCGCGGGCGGGGTTCATTATCCATTATTCCAATTTTGGAACAGACACTATGAATCTGCCATGGTAGGAGAGTTTTCTTGGAGGATTTGCAGTACACTGCAGGGTTTCATCCAGAAATTTTTTGTCTTGGGGGGGGGGGTCGAAATTAAAGTGGAGTAAGTAATAATTTTAAGTACTGGTAATACTTTTTGCTATCCAAATCATAGCGACAGTAGAAATCAGAATTGTTTTCAAAATAGGCTTCAATTTTCTTCACTATCAAAACTAATGGCTATAGCTATAGAAGGGCCAGCACTTGACCAAGGTAATTTTGATGCTGTGCTGTAAACAATTTAATTCTGAGTAGGTAGGTAAAATAAGTGGGGGGGATACCCCCCTTTTCTCCCCCCCTCCTGGATGAAACCCTGCACTATGTGTGGTTCAGCACATTCATGTCGCTCCCTCCAAACAAGTGCTACAAGCTAGCAAAAAATGAGCTAGCAAAGTGCTAAAAACTAGCAAGAGGCAGCAAAACCACGCCCATGCCATTTTGGATTAGGTTATGTCGCATAAATAATGGAAATAATCACAGTTTTCATGTGGTGACTTTCATACGAGTATGGTGCGTTGTTAAAAGGAGCACAGTCAGTAACTGTAAGGCCAGTGCATGTTTCAGATCAGGGTTTCCCCCTATATTTAGACCAGAAAGATTAACACTGGCGTAATTAAATGAAATATAATTTTACCTTTGTAACAACCACACTTGGGGGTTGGTTATGGTAACATGATTATTATGATTACAGTATGATTGTGAAACGTTGATTATGATTATATATAATTATGATTATTTGTCAGAAAAATAGGGATTGTTACAACAAAAAAAAAAGTTTTTTCAAACAGTTCGTTTGATAGATGTCATCTTTCTGGTCTAAATATTTTCCCAGTGTAGATACTGGAGAATGGAGGTAGTTGCAGGCTACGTATATTAGTGGTCTTAAGTTCAGCTGCTATAACTCTGTTTATTCTAATTACAGCTAACACTTGCTGTGTTTTACTTTACTGCTAATATTCCAGTAATGGGTTTGATTGCGATGATTACACCCACAATTTGCCACATGATTTTGATTATGATTACGATTATGCAATAACTTATCGATTACGATTGTAATCATAATCAACCCCAACTCTGAAGCAACCATAAATTACAAATGTTATTCACCAATAGTTCTCTCCCAGGCAATGGATATATTTCTCTGCTGTTCTTATTGTTTTGTTATAGTGCTATGAGGGAATATATTATATATTAATGCAGCGTGGCACTTCTAGAGTGGTAATAGCTTCATTGCAGAGGCCAATGCCAATGATGAAGTAGATGGTGCTGATTCACAGTTGAAAAGGAGGAATGACTGCTGAAGACAGTGAACTAATTCTTCCAAGGTACTACTGCTGGGCTATAACTAGAGTACAATAATCTATTACCATTAGCTAGTTCAATATAATCATTGGGTAACTGCAGAATATCACAAATTATTTGGACCATATATTAGCACGAGTGCCAGTATGATTATAACATACGCAATAGAAAAGTGTGGGCTTATGCGCTGTGTTTTTTGGTTATAGCCGGAAACGAGTGAGTTACCTGACAGGCTTTTCTATTCCGTATCTATCTTGTACCCACGTGCGTCGTCCTTAGAGAGCACTTCAGTTTGGGGGGAGGGGGTAACGTTGGCTTGGGTGGGATCCCACCCACCCCCCCTCATAGTACATGAAATTGTTTAACCATGGCAACTTCCGGGCGTATTGTCTGATGACTGCCCCGTATTCCTCAAGTTTCGGTCCTCAACAATAATTATTTTATGTCATGGTTTGACTAATTCACATCATATTGATTGTCCGTATCTACCTGAAAATATTGGCTACCAGTATATCGGCTAAATTGCCTAACATGACTACACTATCCCTCTGTATGAATACCTTGGTTGTAAAGCATTAAAGATGCATTCTCCCTCAGTCTAATTTTTTCCATGAGGCCTAATATGCAGTATACATACATATGTAGTATAGTTTTTTTTTTAATGTAAATTTTGTCCATTCTTGAATTTTGTACATAAATTATTCAGGTAATGCCATGATCACTAACTTTTTTCATTGGTACTTTATTTTATTTGTGTACTAGGATTGCTGTGGTCCATCTGGCAGATGAGCAAGAACAGCACATTGAAGTAAGTTTATGGGCAACCATATTGGTCTCCTCATGTTGATCTTGCTCATTTATAAATTGGCATGAGGTGTACATCAAGAACCAGTAGTTGCACTATATAATTGCTGTCTATCCAGCAGTATTGCCAATAGTACATACATATGTTTAGTTGTGTCAGGATATATTGCTAAATACCTTGCAACCCTTTCGTTCCGAACTTAATTTTTACCGTGAGGTCGTTGATTTCAGGTAACTCGAAAAGCACTTTAAAAAAAAATTTTTTTGGTGAAAACTATTTTCGAAGCTTCTGTAATGCCTTGGGCACCTATAATCTGAATTTTGAGGTTCTAGCTCACTGTAACAATTTTTTTTTTAATCGTCAATGCTAATCCCGGAATGAAAGGGTTGAATAGTTTTGATCATGTCTTGCTATGTATGTTCTCCACATTTGTCACGAAAAATCCTCACTACATGTGTACATTCTTGAAGTTTATCTTGATTGAGCTCTACTTGCCACTTGCTAACATACTGCCACACATTTGCACGTAGTGTGTCGGTGTGGTTCAGTGGTGTGCTTCATTTTGAGTGTGTAGATATTTGTTTTCGAAAGTGTGATTATGGTTTGTTTGTTTAAGCCAGAAATAACACATAGAGATAAGATGGTACTTTTACGTGTTATTAAATTAATATAGGAGTGTAAAAGAATGAGCTGACAATTCTTTTGAATAGCACAGTATGCTTCAGCAAGGCTACTCGGATCCACATATGTACATATTTAGCTGATCTCAGCTATGCCTCCTAGCGTGTTTTTTTTTTTGTTGTTGTTGTAGTTGTTTAGTGTTATTTTTTGTGTTTTTTTTTTTTAGAGTTCTTGTACTCAACGACAAAGTGTATATTTATTATCCAAATTAGCTTTGCACATATGGTATTCTAGTTCTACATAATTGGACTGTCAGTTGCACATGCTTTACATATCCACGTGCACATTGGGGGCATTATTTAGAATTGGTTGGCACATCGTTACAAATATTTTTGCTAGTATGTTTGTTGTTGGTTTCTTTTTCCGTGATACATTCCTCAATCACATCATCCACCACTCTTGAGCATAGATCTCTCTGTCTTCAGTGATAGATGACAGAGCCCAGATAGGATTACTTTGATGCTGTGGCCTATACGTGCTGCTTATGGGTGCTGTCCGGAACAGTCTTAATTAGCTGTGTCAAGTTCTGTTCTATCAATCAACTTCCGCGTACAATGCAGCTGATTATCAAGTTGGAGCTTATTTTTCTGTGTTTGTTACATGAGTGTTGTCCAGTAATGTCGTCAATTGTCCCATGGCACCATGGTGGGACCATAGAAGGGTTCAATTGGATGTTCATGGCGAGCTTCAATTAGAAACTTACAGCTGGGAAACCCTATCTTGTGTTTGAATAGCTATGCTAGCCACCCTCGATATGCCCCTTTCCCGAACACCAAAATTATTCTATTACTAATTTATGCATCTCGCTTGTACAAGTCGAATAGACATAATGGAGTTTGAAACAAACACCATGAAAAAGTTTGTGCCTCCTTACATGCCCGTGGACATTATACAGCTTAGACATTTTGTACTGGATGGGAGAAGTTGTGTAGGTAGGAGAAATTTTTACTGTCGCTTTACTTAATTCTGCTGGTAAAAAAGAAATTCTGCTAGTAAGTGTATGTTATGTGTGATTTCGTTTCATACATGGGGGAGAGGGAGGTCCCCCCCACACACACACACAAAAACACATACACAAACACACACACAAACACGCACCAAATGATAAAAAAAAACTTGTATGAAATCCTGCTAAGTGACCGCAGCAGCTGAATGCGTGACAACTCATTAAATGTGACCGTCTACACGAAAATTGGGCACGACGCGGGCCCTATCAAAACAAATTTTGTGCACTTACACATTCGTCTTCATCAGTACAATGAGCTCTCTGAATTTTAAAGCTGTTGCTTCAGCCGTTGTCGATATATGCACCCTAATCATTACCTTCCATCCCCTTCCCTCCCTCCCTCCTCCAGCCACAAACAGCATTGGACATGATTTATGGTGAAACATCACATTACGGAATTGTATATATATATTGCAGCCTTATTTTTTTCTTAAATATTTCTACATCATGCGAGTTGTACGCTTGTTATTGAACTCTCGAAGTAGCATGCGCGTAGCGAGTAAATTCAAAGAAAATTGTATTGTAACCAGTTGAGAAAAAATATCAAAGCAGCAATAAATCACTTATCACACTCTCAGACTCGTGCTATAAGTATTATATATAATGTGTGTGTGTATGTATGTTAAATGCTTGATACGGATCATGATATTCTCCCATAGCTATTGTGTGTAGCTTTTCTGATATTTCAATATGGATATGTTTTATAAACTTGTCCGTAGGCTATTGCAATGTTTCAAGTGGGAAGCGTGCTTGGAAAAGAAAGGCAGTATAAATGAAGTCAATGAATGGAAAAGAAGGCTAACCCTCAGGACTCATGGTTACCAACCAAGTGCTTTAACATGTACCACCCTTTCACCTGTCATAGTAACTATTTATTTTATTTTTGAATCATTACCACTGATGAAGGCTACAGTCCGTAGCTGAAACATTTGGTTTTTTAACTTTTTTGTGTTTTTTGGTCAGCGATTATCTCTAAATATAATAATTATGTCTACAATACCTGATCACATAGGATTTTACAGATTTATGCAGTATACTCTTGTTGTTACGTTCTTCAAACATTCTAATATACTTATTTCACTCTTTGGTCATGAAATACTGCCTGGCATTTCACTCGCTAGCTGTATTGCACTCACCATTGGCTCGTGAAAATATAGCATACAAGTAAATATTCCATTCATGCAACTAATAGTAATGTGTTTATTTATAACTGGTTATATTTAAAATTCATTGACTTCACACACTATGTACATATGTACAGTAATGTAGTAAAGCATTTAATGGCAATTGTTTAATATTGGGGTATTGCAGAAATATTCAAGCAAAAATGTTCTGGGTGCAATAAATATTATACATCTAACTGTTAGCTATGTATTAAATTTTACCGACGTTTTATGTTTTATGTTATGTAGTGCAGTCCACTCTGAAGTTGTCTTGCCTGAAGTCATCAGTGATTACAGAAATTCACAGATTCCACTATGTACTTTTCCATTCACTTCTGAACTGTCTATGCCGAGCTTTTTTTTAAGAATCATTCTAGTTTTTATGTAAAATAATTTATTATTTTCAAACGTTATCATTCATTTTTAATAGCCGATATATATGTACACAGTAAAGCTGTATGAATCATTGGGTACAAAATAAAAGAAAAAAAGAAAAACAACAACAACAATACAATGGTATTTATGATAATAAAATCAAATTGCTGCAGATATTAATTACAGTGTATGGAGTAATTCTAAGACTGAAGAATGCACAAAATGTACTTTTATTATAAATGCTCACATAATAGGCTGGGCTTACCTACTACAGCTAACTTTCTGTTCATCTATTTTGAATAAAGCTCCAATTACCAAGCTTTCTAAATTGAATATCATCCAAACTAAGCAAGTATATTATAACTTGCAATTTTGCCAACAAAAACATTCAATCAATGTTTACAGTACGTTCTGGTCAGTAGTTTACTTGTAATATAAATTTGTAAGTACAATCACAACTAATTACACATCGGATAAATGAAATTACATATCCTTTCGAATTCAGTGCTGCAAAGTACAAATCCTCATTACATCTGGCTTTATTATTGTTGTTGTGTTAGGTATATTGATGTTGCATATTGAAATGGCCCAAGTGGGATGAAAAAGAGGGAAAGGATAGTCTGGTTATATTACACAAGACTAATAATTGGGATAAAGAGTTTGATGATGATACAATTGAATGCAATGGTATTTATAACGATAATTAACTCTGTCAATGGCTTGGGCTCCCTATGCTTTATTGTTAATAAAAATAATAATCATTATGTAATAAGTAGTCAAAACAGTTTGCTACAAGCTTGACAGACTACAGTAGTTCACAGGAGAGAGTGTCACAAATTGTGCAGTGAGTGATTATGTCTATTGTTAGCAATTCATGGCATGTGAGGTCTTCTTATTCATGACAATGTACAACAATTTTATGTATGTACTAGGCTTAAAAGATCCATCATCGTAAGATTAGAAAAATGCTGTTTGGTGCTGTTAGCCACTTTATCACTGTAATGTATGTGAATCAGTCGGATAGTTTAATGCATTACTATAAAAACAAACAAACACAAAACGAATACCAAACACCTTATCGTACAAACAAACCACTCTGTCCAAGATACTTCATAATCAATGAGTTGGTCTCTCAATGGAAGATTTACCATTCAGAAGGCCAGTGCATCAAAATAGGGATTCATTTTTATTCTGTTTATAATATGCCGCAGAATTTTATGTGTACCAATATTAAACCATTCGATCGCATATCTAAATTGGGAGTGTATTAAAAATATAAAATAAATAATATGCAGGGGCTTGGTTGCAGGCTCTCCCTATCTCCTCCGTTGGCCTCCGTTTAGACAACCCCTCACTTCGGATAGCTGTCGGCCTGAGACTCGGCACTGCCATCTGTGCCCCCCATCATTGCCAGTTCTGCGGTGCTGAGGTCTCCTCACTCGGCCTTCATGGACTGTGTTGCCGGAAAAGCGAGGGAAGGCATTCTCGACATGCATCCTTTAATGATATCATAAAGCGTTCGCTTTCCACAGCTGGGATCCCTTCGAGGCTCGAACCCCCTGGCCTTTCATGCTCAGATGGCCAAAGACCAGATGGCATGACCCTAGTACCTTGGAGTTCAGGTCATCCTCTGGTCTGGGATGCAACATGTCCTGATACTTTTGCTTCCTCATATGAAAGTCGGGCCACCTTGGAGGCTGGAGGTGTTGCATCCAGGAAGTCTGCCAAGTATGCACATCTGGCACCTCAGTTTATTATACAGCCTGTCGCCATAAGAGACCTCAGGCGCTATAGGGCCCTCTACCCTATCTTTTCTAGAGAAGTTAGGCAGACGCATCCACTTGGCCACGGGAGACCCCCGCTCTACACAGTTCCTCCTTCAGCGGCTGTCAGTAGTGGTACAACGGGGAATTACGGCAGCAATTTTAGGCAGTACAGGCAACTAACTTATTCATCATATTTAATAAATAAATTTACCATTATCCTTTATTTACTCATTTCTTAATTCATTTATTAATTTATTTTTTTTATAATAATAATAATAATAATAATAATATGCAATTTTAAATAACATTTCTTATAATAAAATCAGTCTCTGTATAAAATTAAATAAGTCAACAGTATATAAGATAAATATAACAATATCAAAATTGTGTGGTAGTTAATTTAGAAGACAATTATCTTCTTCACTGATGCCTTTTCTCCATAGAGCACATCCTGCAAGTAGAACATAACCGGGAAAACAAATATTAAAAATTTTAAATTTAAATGACATCATCAGGGATCTTGTGCATGTATGTGAATGTGTGTTGGTGCATGTGTGTGTGAGGGAGGTGAGCATTGGGTCAAATCAAAGTTTTAGTAGTTAGTTAAAAAAAATCTCTCACCATTTCCTCAAAAATGTCATCATGGACCAGAGCTGTCTCATTTCAAAGACAGGTGTGACATCAGACCTGGGGTAACACCACCACAGCACAGCACAGCATACTGGCTCCCTATGTTTAAAGCAACGATACATCATAACTATCAATGTCTCTTTCAGGAGATAAAGGGTACCCAAAATAGTATTTGCATCCTACCCCTTCCTTTTCCAATGGCTTCATTATACGAGCAGCAAAATCCAAAATCAGTAATAATGTAAGGCCAAGAAACGTGATGCGTAAATTATTCTTCCCAGTGACCTATCTTTATCTTCTATTATTTTGATGCAAATATTGTTTTAACAACGAGAGTCAATTTCAGGGTGTTCCCCTAGTTTGATTCCTTAGGACTTGCAGTATGTTAATAAGCTCATTTTTTTTAAAGAGAAAACTGCTGAGAAGTACTTTCTTGCTATTAGTTTGGGGTCCATCCTTAAAATGGCTGGACTATTCTAGTGATTATGGCAAAAATAAGCCACACCATAGTTCAATATAGGCAGGCAGGGAAGAAGGGGAAAAAAAAAGAGAAAAAAAGAAAAGAAAAGAAAAGAAGGTCAGAAAAAAGGATGATAGATAAGGAACCCCAAACTCACTTGACTATCCCATCTGAGGAGCCAGTTGCTATGACATTATCCTTGTTCCAGCCAAACAACTGAACACACACACACACACACACACACACAGATATAGTTTAGATTATGACATTCATCATATGCACACACAAACACATGCATGTACACACCTCAGAAGAGGGTCTGTTATGGCTTGAAAAAATATGGGGTTGACAACAGGAATTAAATACTTCTGTGGTGTTCTAGTGTTTGGGTAGTCCTACTCCTACTACTGTCTCATCAATATGTAGCACAACCACAACATATTATCTCCAACCAAATTAACCACACTACTAACAACAAACCAGCCAACCATGTCCTTGAAGGTATGTACATAACTTGCAGTGATGATGCTAGTGAAGTGATATGTATATGACCTGATTGTGTTATGGTACCTTACAAACACACTCACATACTTACACACACATGTACACACTTGACTTGACTTGACTTCCACTGCGAATGATTGGTCACCTGGCCTCCCAAGATAGGGGGGAGCAGGACAGCCATACTCACAGCACATCACTGGCACAAGCTCAAGATCATAATGGATTTTATACCAATATCTGGTCAGCCAGCAACCAGCACTGAGCTGCAGGATAGACTGCACCACTTCTCGTGCAGATGGAAAAGCTAGGATGGATGCAAACCCTCCGTAGCTGGAACAGACTGGAATTGGGTCCATGTGGCACCATGAGGCAATGCCCTGGTCTTGTACCCACCTACTCCAGTGTGCTTGGTTGGACCATGCTTAGTCTGGAACCTCCCCTCAGACCTGTTCACCATGGGTGACCCTACAAAGGAATACTAGATTCCAAGGTAACATAGCTCCGAGGTTCATTGGTACACTCAAGTCCCTCCACCACGACAAGGTGATGGCCCAATGTACACACACACACACACACACACACACACACACACCAATCCTTTAGGACAAAAACAGCAATAAAGAGGAGTGAAGGGAAGGGGGGGGGGGGGGGGAGGGGAGAATTAAAGAAATAGTGATCTGCTATGGGAACTTTCTTTTGACCCGTACTGTAGCTTGAAACAGATTCACATAATAGATCAAACTAGACAGCTAGTTTTAAATAACAGATAAATAACTATATCCAATAAAAGAAATTTTATTTTAAATTAAGTCTAGTCTGGTCGGTGAAAAGGCCCCATCTCCTGAAACTATGCACATGAACACTCATCCACCTGCACGGACTGTACTAGTGGAGACAACATGTCCGGCTCTCACACAGCACCAAACACATAGACTAGGTTACCAGACAAATGCCAGGTCCCTAAAGTCTAGGTTATGCCCCACACATACATAAGGTGACCTACACACATTACTTCCATGCACTTTTTAAAGAGTCAGGATTCATCGTTGCAAGTTGGGTTCATGGTTGCCAAGCTTTAATTAGTGATAGGAACGTGTTTAAAGAGTCAGGATTCATCGTTGCAAGTTGGGTTCATGGTTGCCAAGCTTTAATATTAGTGATAGGAATGTGTTTAAGTTGGTGCTACCAGCACTACAAGCCCTACCTTAGTTCCTTACATAGCAACTACGCCCTCATCAAGTTACCGGACTGCCTGTCGATGAGGATGAGTTCCGAGATGAACTAGCAAAAGCGCTGCCAATCCGCTACAATTTCTGAGAAGAACTAGGGCAGGCTCACTAACTTAGATAAAGTCGTGCTCCCACTCTCCATTTCTCTCCCCTAACTTAACGAAGGTAACCCACATACTTTGCATCCCTGTGTCCAAAGAGTTGAAAATATGATTATGTATTCTTTTAGTGCAATTTGAAGACAATTGGCTAGACCAATTTATTAAAAAATTTTAATTGGCTATCATGCTCATGTCAATATACCAGGAATTTAGACAGTGCTATTGTTTTCATTTCATTGATCCATGATGTTATATTCATTAGGCACAAGATATAGTATTACTTATAGTAAGATATTTCATGGTGAAGGTGGACACATAATGATGCCTTGTTATCCTAAAAGTATAGGGCATGCCCAAATGCTCTACACACTCTCTGACTCCAATGGTGGATTAATGATACCAGGAAATGATGTTCACTGCTATGCTATGTTGCCCATTCATATATCTGCAAAGTCACCAAAACAATGTATTCTAAATATAAGATGTAGAATTATGAAAGTGGTTAATACATGTACATGTGAGTAATACAGCTGATGACAGTTCTCTTATACTACAACTAACAGCTGCATTTTTTTAAACTTTTTGTGTCATGTAGTGATGCTGCATTTAGTTCAAACACAAACACACACACACACACACAAAAAAAAAAAAGAGAAAAAAAAAAAGAGAGAGACCACCAATATTAATCAACAATATCCACCATCACTACCCACAAGTGGTATCATACAAATACCATAGCCACATTCCAACAAAAAGTAATCAAGTCCTTTTTACATGTGTCAATTGAGAGTATGTTTTGCTTATACACAAATAACTTACAGAAGTAGTCATGAATTTCAGAAATTTTCATAAAATTAGCACTGGGTAACTTTGTAGTATTGTCCTTGTTAAAACAAATGAGTAATTGCATGTGGTGTTCGGATACTGTAGTGAAATTTACACAAAGTGTAGCCTCTTTTAGTTAACATCTCTAAGATGAAATCATCCATGTATCCGTGTACCCACCTCAGTCTAAGATGTGTACACTGATGACATGAAGATGAGAAGTGCACCAGCAGATCATAGCCAACAACAACAATAACTGTCATAATGCAATGTTTACACACATTCACGTGTCTCCACAATGAGTTCTTGAAATGAATAATACCAACACAATTTCCAATTTGTATTAACCACACTGTTTCCAGCATACACACAAACGCAACACATCTTGCCTGCCTCGTGCCACATACACACACACACACACACACACAATGGCAGCATTATACACTGCTTTGGTTGTTATGGTGCATCACTGCTACTGAATTAGACCACCGACTTGACCCAACTGATGACTAAATAAACTGACGAAAGCTACCTTTGACTGGGTTGTAAATTCCAGCCGTTTGACTCGCCTTCAGAATTAGTTCAAGTGTATGTATACAATTTACGAATAAATATTATTAATTACAAGAACAACATCAAAGGCAGTCGGTGAGCGCAAAACAACTAGTAGAGGTAGTAACCTTCCAAAATGAGAGTTGATACCAAAATTAATAGAGAGAGAAAAGTCCAAATCACAGTTTTAGAGAGAACCAACAACTGAAGGAAGAGAAAGCAATCAGTATAAGAGAGTAATTCTAACAGTAATTAGTGCAAGAGACAGAAATAGGAATACTAGTGAGTGAATGAAGGCGTGAACTAGTTCAAATGTAAATTAGTATTAATGATCATAAGATAGTTTTCATGCAGCAGCTTCAACAGCTACTCTACTGCAGATGGACTGTATTTGAGCTCCATTTCCAACTTTGAATAGTTGGTTTTTGAATTGTTCTCAATACTATAAAAAGTTTCCTGTACTTCTTTTTTCCCCTATTCAAGTGCCAAAATACCAATACAAATTTACTGAATATTTTTTCAGAATTTCACAATTGAAATCAAGTAAATCTACAAGTGTAGAATGACCCCACAAAAAAACACCCACCAATGAACAACAAAATAAAAACACAAGAGTGACTGCTTTGAGGCAATAGTCCTTCTCACTAAGAATAGCTGATGACTGCCAACCAAGGCAATCATGAACACACAACAAACATCATCACAAAAGCCACATAACCACAACTACATCTTGGTTGATCTCACCCATGTAATTTCAGATGAGGGACCCACAAGCACTCATGTATGTACAAGTATGTGTAGAGACTCCTGCAATACACACACACACAAACACACACTCACACACATAAGCACCTTACCACCAGAGTTTCCAAGTAAACATTTTTTATGTATTTACAGGGAAATTCAGGTATAAATTTGGGGGAGTCTGGTAGTAGTTCATTTTATTGTAACAAATAAACTAGTGATGTGGGCACCAACACTGTTTCATTACCTTGAATTTGCACCCCAGCAAATGCCAGGCATTTAATCACAGCTGGGTTGACTGGTGGGGCTGGTGGGAGGCAGAGGAAGAAAAAACTAAATGGAAAATTGCCAGAGTGGGGCTTGGACTAGGATCTCAGGCCCAGAGCTACACCATACACGCACACACACACACACACACACACACACACACACACATACACACACACACATTTACAGTGCATTCTCAAAACATTTCAAGTGACATTCGGTCATTATAGAGTGGGAAGCTGCATTTTTTTTTCTATTCCCATAAAATTTTGTATTGAGTTCCAGAATAGCACTCTTTAGTTTTGGAGGATACTGGGAGATAGTTTTAACTACTTCGGAGCGAGCTTTGTAATGGTCCAAGCCAAGATGAGTAGCTTAGAGTAGCACATAACAATCAGGTAAAGCTATACTAACTCGGCCAAACTATCACGCAAAAACTACAAACAAAAACAAAGGGAAAAACTAAAATATCTCGAGACTTAATTACATACACTGACTCAGGTCTATCCACTATTCCCAGTATGCTCAAGATCCCTATCAGTACTCAGTCTCAAATTCAAACAAAATGAAGTATAATTACAGAACATAAAACAAAACAAAATAAAAGACACACAAAAGCAAGCAAGAATATAAAACAGTATATGGATAAGCTTAAGTATAGCAAATAGAAAAATGAAAGCACAAAGTAGTAAAGGAAAAATAGGAAGGACTGAATAGAACTAGAGCACTAAGGGTGCAAACCCTCAGCGCATTATTACACAACTAAGATTTTTTCAGATTACTTTAACTTCTAACTACCGAGGACACACGCGGTTAAGAGAAAATACGTGAACTATAAGTGATCACATGACTGCTGTATGATGTAAAACCATGTACGCAAAAGGTAAGGTTTGTTGCATTTAGCTTGCGCTTGTTTGGAGCTGAAGTTTCTCCACATTTCCTAGGAAACTAGCTCGAAATTTGAAAAAGTCTTAAATTCTCATACTGGGTTAGGTCATACTTGTTTAAAGGTTAGTTCTGAGCCATTCATGAAATCGAATGTTAACAGACAGACAGACAGACTGACAAACACACTACTATAATTCTCTCGAGCATGCGTGCTGAGTGTTAATAAGAGTTACATGTATATATGTGTGTGTAAATGTGAAAGTAGATACTATGGAGAATACTTAATAATATATAAAAGTATAAACTGAGGTAACTAGGATGAACTGATAAAATATCAACAAGAAGATTGCAGATACACTGGAACCTCTCTTATCCGTCCGTCTAAGTTACAGACACCTCTGTCTACCAGACACTAATAAACAGTGAATGACTGTTAATAAGCTACCAAACCAAAATCAATGAATAAAATTGTGTAAATATTTTCACGTGTTACTTTGAGAATTCAATTGCGGTGTTGAGGAGAGTGGAACATGGAAATCAAGATGCTAGTTCAGTGGCCCCACTAGTTCTAGAACTTAACGACTGGAGGGAATGGAAGAAAGGTCACGGCACTCAAGTATAGCATTTTAACTCTAGCAAGAAAGCTCGAGATAATTATAGCAGAAAATAAGAAGGAAAGTCAGTGAGGTTAATCTGAACAGTTCTAAAGCTACCAGCGAATGTTACTTGAATGTGTTTCTGAGTTAGGGGACATTTCTTAGGTTTGGTCCCACACAGTTCTGGATAGAGAGGTTTCAGTGTAATAACCTCACCCCCCCAGTTGTTTTTGTCTCACCTGCCCCAAAGTAGGTACACTAATTAGTAAATAGATGGTTCATTAGCACAGACCCACTGATCTTGTCCAAGGAAACATTAGTTGAGGGGTAGGGCTGCTGGTAAGCAAATATTTGGAAAGAAAAAAAAAGAAAAAAAAAGAAGCCTTCAGGATATTATAGAAGTGTAATAGATGTTGACCAACTCACGGTGATGTCATTACATTGAAATGCACAGAAAGTGAACTGTTGTTGTTGATGTATGCCACATCAAATGCCCACTATTTGTGGGAAAATCAATGTACATACACAAATAAAGCATAGCCTTTTTAGACTAGCTTCACTATAGGGACATATGACCTCACTACTCTGTGGCATATCTCACTGTATATTAGAAACATGTGTATACACACACATGCAAAAAGCTAATTACCTTGCAACCGCTAGCGGTTATGCGCACCTGGTAGAGCCAGGATGCCTGTGTGCACTAAGCATGCACTGCGAGTCGTACAAGCAAAGTTCCTAGAGCCGGGCTAGGAACTCTCGCAGGAGCACAAGCCTGTCCTCACAGCAAGTGATGTAGGCACCCAAAGTCCCACCTAGACCATTGCTGTTTCATGAGAAAAGGCCTTGAATTTGCAACCCAGTAAATGCCAGGTACCCAATCACAGCTGGGTGGACTTGTGGGGCTGGTGGGAGGCAGGTGGAAAACAAGATGGAAAGCTGCCTGAGTGTGGGGCTTGAACTCAAGACCCTCAGGCCCTGAGCCAAGGACACAACCACTACACCACACACACACACACACACACACGCGCGCGCACACACACATACATATATACACACACACATACATATATACACACACACACCTTGAACCTTGAAAGAAAGCCACCCATATTGGATGATGCTTCTCTTCCACAAGTGACAAGTCTAAATCACAGTAACTAATGTTTTCAACGTGTAGTCACACATCTGTGTCTACCAATGTCTTGCTTGCGTATGAATGCTCTCTCACACACACTACACTGGTATGGCTTATCTGTCACTGTCATGCCTCCCATGGAAACTAAACACAATGAATAAAACACAGCCATGGAGGCTGAACACATGCACACTGTAGCACATGCACACTGTAGCACATGTACACTGTAGCACATGCACACTGTAGCACATGTACACTGTAGCACATGTACAATGAATAAACCACAGTTATGGAGACTGAGCACATGGTACACTAGCACATGTATAATGAATAAACCACAGTCATGGAGACTGAGCACACGTACACTGTAGCACATGTATAATGAATAAGACGGAGCCACGCATGTACACTGTAGCCAGCTATAGGTCATTGCTATACATTTTGGTGTAATTCATTGATCATGTCATGGATGAGAAAAAATAGAGCCATCTATTTTTTGAGACAGAAGGCATGGTAGTAGAAGAAACCAACAAACACCTTCAATTAATTGTATGATTTAGTTACAGTTTTAGGTGTGCCATATACTACTCTGACATAGAGGCAGCCCTGCACATGTGCATATCCAAAAAAATAAGATCACACAGTGGATACCCGTGATTGGTGCAACCAGCCAAGTTTAGCTACATCACCTAAGAAAAGTCAGGTTAAGTATCCAGCAACAGAAACATAACAATCTCACTTACATACACAAGAGCCAACAGACAGTAAATACATTTTCTTATAGCTAGCCATAAGTCTCAACTTGCACGTGCATATGCAGCCTCCGAATAAAGTATAGCCACCTAAACATCTCTAACCTTTCTTACATGGCCATTCCACCCGGCACAAGCTGTGTATTACTTTATGGAGACTGGACACTAGAAAATCGACCTTCCTTTTAACGCTGACTAGGTGGGCGCGGACTGTTGTTATAGTTACAGTCGTTTTACAAACAATTCTGAAAGTATGTACACACTGATGATCCAGGCTGGACTCGAATGATCTCGGAATTTAACTTTGCTCCAACGAACAATAAATTGTTGTTCAAATATTAAAGAATCGATGATGAATTTGTTGGTTATAACGTCAGGTTGGAAACTAGGTGAGGTCGCTGATGAATTATGCACGCACAAGAGCGTTGTGGGAAACATTTGAGAATGCTTATCTAAATTAGGTGAGAAAAGCATACAAACATACATATAATCAACCCATAATATGGGTTGATTATATGACATATTTGTACTGTATTTTTTTTTACAGCAAACCTCTTTACAAAGGCCACCCATGCATGGGGACAAATGTTTTGATCTTTGTTAAGAGTTTGGTTGCTTTCAGAGGTTAGCTATTTTAGATTGTGGAAGATCATTTTGCGCATACTGTTTGCTGTCGTTGAGATTTAAGGTTGCTTTTCCAGAAATCCATTGTAGAGAGGTTCATAGCTATATGTGACCGGATTTGCAAAAAGGGACCTTATCGCGCAAAATAAAAAAATTGAGTTATTGGTACCACGAGATAGTTCTATCTTAGAGCATTAAAATGAGCTATAATGTGGCTCGGGGCGCTTCCTAACGGCTGAGTTATAAGCGTTTACTTTCGCCCAACGCGGTAGCTTCGTAAAAACATTTTGTGGAGAAAAACGCGTTTAAACTTGAACGCGGACGAGCAATGTTCCCGTATATTTCCGAGTTACGTATGGGTGGGGCTCGTTACTATAACGACGGGCGGTTACCGGGCGGTTACGTAACTGTAATTAATGTTTTCCCGCGGTGCAGTTCCGTGCACGCGTTATTGATATTCAAACGTTTTTGTGTATGGTGTATTCTATCAGCTTTTTCTCTGCTTTGCAGACTGAACTAGGTCCTGAAACTTTGCGTGAAGGTTAGCATAGAGTTATATGTTATGTTAATGGATAAAAGCTAAATTTCAGAAAAAATGATCCATGCGGCATTTTTGGTCTTTATCTCAGAATTAGCTTTTGCGCGATAAGGTCCCTTTTCGCAAATCCGGTCACATATGTTTACTTAGCTAATTGTAATATTAATATATTGTCATCCACTCTAGGGTAGTTTTAGTTTTAATCAAATTTTCTATCTTCTCCATTATTAGTTTATATAGCTGTTCTTCAAACTAAGGGTTTTTTAGTTAACCAAAACAGTAGCTACTAGCAATGGAAAATATGAACTCCAGTGATCGGAGTGATCATCATTAATTTTATCACAAACTTTCTAAAAGAGAACCTACAAATCAAGAGCAATCTTTCAGATCATAAATTAGAGGTTTGCTTGTTCCAAGGAGTAATAAATTATCTAATTGGATGGGGCAGGAAGAACATTCACTGTAGCTATGCACCTATTATACAGTGTTTCCATACAAAATGTCGAGGTTGTTCAACATACGTCCATTCTATAGCTAACTGGTTGTTATGACGCAAATTTCAAGTCTCTCTACATACTCACTAGAATTTAACTTTGTTGGTTGGTACTTTTATGTTACTGTAAGTCTAAAATATCTGCCACAGTAACAATTTTTACCAGTGCATGACTGACTAAGTAGAACTACAAGTAAAAGTGAAATAGTTGAAGTTGAACGAGTTACATTATTTTGATTACTCTGTATCTATAATAATATGCTGCAATGCCATATTTGCTGGTTTTAGTGGTGGATTAGTATGCACTGCTTGCTTATTGTGGACTTCATATCCGACTCCGTACAACAGCCAAAATGAATGTAACCACTGTTGTAATAGAAATATATTTGTAGTAGTAGTTAACCTCCTCCACAAATCCTCCCACTCCTGTTGTGTGAGGTTTCACTGCGTAATGAGTTACTGCACAAAACTATCAATAAGTATAACCAACAAAAAACAAAACAAAAAACAAAAAACAAAAACAAAAAAGAAACAAAAAACAAACAAAGAAAAGAAAACCCAGTGGGTTCAATGAAAATGCACAAAGAAGTGGGATATGATAGAATGACAGGTGTTAAGAATGTTCGCAGCTTCCTTTCCAGTTATCTTGAGAAGGACAATTCACTAGGGGGCCACCACCTTCTTGTGGGGGAGTGGCCTACACTGGTAACAAAATTCTGTGCTTGTTTTGCCATACGACGAGCATCAGCAGAATTCCACTGTTCACTGCATCTAAAAATCAAGAGCATAAAAATATTTCACAATTTCTTTCTCAGCCTTCTTTTCTCATTAGATGTATTCTCTCTCTTTCACCGGATTTTTGAAAACAATAAAAAGAAATTAAAAAAAAAATGTTTGTCTATCACTAGGAATCCAATATGTGACCGTCTACAGGAAAATCGGGCACAACGCGGCCCCGACAAAAAATTTTATTTTTGGCACTTACAGACTCCTCGGCAAGCAGATATTAAGCTCTCCAAGTTTTATCGCCATAGCTTTAGCCATTCCCGCTATATATCGCCTAACCGTTCCCTTCGTTAGGCTTATTTAATACAATTTTAAGAACTAAATCAATCTTTTTGCGACGTCTACGCATGCTGCCCGATTTTCCCCGTAGACGGTCACATATGTATTCTCTCTTTTCACAGGCTTTTTAAAAACAATTAAAAAAAATGTTTGTCTATCAGTAGGAATCCAACATGAGACCACTCAGGGGCTTCTCTGGCATTTCTAAGTGGTCTGGCCAGGAATTGAGTGTGGTGTAAGAGGTGTGATATACCAAACCACAGTAAACAGCATTTAGTAGAGCTGGCATTGTTCAAAGTGCATCTATTGCGTATTTATCACAAGCACTCTGCTCATGCTTTCAAAAAGCATTACCTTTGAGAAACCCTCGAGATAGCAAAACAAAAGCATTCTGGTAGTGCAATTATAACTAGCAAAACAATATTAACAGCTGGTTTAGTCACTTCATGTATTCATTGTTAACTTTCTGGCACATACAGTAAGAAACAAAGAGTAGTCTTCAGTCACAATACCAAAGCTATTTTATTTCCAACTTGCAAATCATTCTAGATAGAAAGTTGTAATTTATACTACCGTCTAGCCAAAACTTCTCTTTGAAAATCGATCTGTTCGGTTGATGTGGACTTCCTTACACAATAAGCTGTGTGGCGCCTTAGAAAGAAAAAAGAGGAGCATACACCCACTTTTGGAAAATTATCACTCAGCCACAGAGTGTTTGTGTGTTAAGCAAGCGGTCCGGGTTCAATTCCTGGTGACAGCCAAACATTTAAAAAAAATTTGTATGGTTTAAAAAAAAAAAAAAAAAAAAAAAAAAGCCGTGAAAGAGAGAATCATCCACAAAAATATTTGTACAACAACTAACACAAAAAATTAAACATACCTTTAGTAAACTAATTTTAGTCTGTCACATGAAGTACAGCAAAAAGACTTCAGTACTCTGCAAAACACATAACACACACACATGTACACACACACACATGTACACACACACACACACACACACAGAGCAGTATGGTACATATAAATAATAGCTGGATAATAAATTTAGACATCATTTGATTGAACTCAGATATAACTCTCGCACTAGAATAGTTAAAAATACATCTCACCTAAGTATTACTGCCTTAAGGAATGCTTTATTGCATATATATTTTTATTAATGCTCATCTACACAATCACATAGGAACCACGATGTCAAACATTCAGTATACACATACGGCAGTTCTGCCTTCTCAGTTTAATGCCAATGGCACAAACCTGCACTGAGCAAAACTTCAAAGTAGTGAAGTGTGTGAACTGATAAAACAAAACAACAACAACAACAACTGTCTTGGCTCCACCCAGAGTGGTCAATCTCAGGATAACTGTCTGTCGGAACCACCCCCACAAAGGAGGAAGAACTGACCTACAGCTATCCGTCTGAACTTGGAACAGAACCTGTTATTGATTACCACCACATTTATCTCATCATTTAACACCCACACCTTACATTTGGCCAGCTTGCGGGCGCCTCTCATCTTAAAACTTAATCATATTCATCTCAATCTCCACCTACTTCCTACCTATCTTAGTTCTATACCATATCACCCTATATAATCTGTACCAACTCGCAATTAATTATTATTCTTGCGCAAATAAAGTCTAAGTGCTGGCGCGAGCCTCTGTACGTCTCACTGACTAATTAGATGCCATTATAAGAATTCTGGTCCTTCGAGAACTTTATTATTAACTTCATTATTTTCTCTTTATTTTTTATTATTTGACCTTCCCTTTGGTGGATTTACACCTCACCACCAACAACAAAACCAAGACATATACAGCTGGTAAATGACACGAATGGCTGCAGTCAAGTAACTATGCGTGAAGTGTTGATGTGTGCATACAGGAGGACATATGAAATGGTATACAGTAGAATGTCAGTTATCTGGATAAGTTGCGACTGAGAGGTGTTCGGATAATTTAAATGTTCAGAGAACTGAACAAAACAGAAAACGTATTATTATGTAATATAGTATTATGTATTCTTGTTTGTACATGCTATTATTAGATTTATGGTGTTCGGTTAACTGAAGTGTTTGGATAATGACATTCTACAGTGTTACCAAGTAGCATCAATTTTTTGGCAAATTGCAGAATTAATTTCAGGTACAAAGTCACACCTCAAAACCACAAGCAAAACATTTTAAAGTCACTGACTTAAAACACAAGTAGAGCTATTTTACTTGGAAATATACACCAGCACAGTAGCCATTGAATTTCCTCGTCAATTATTAGACAAAGATTTTGTAGGTCTCCTTTGGAGCACTTGCCAAAGTGGCTTCATTATGATCAAGCATTCTTGTGTAAAATGTACAAGTTCGCCATAATTAATACCGCTGGTGCCACACCCAGTTTACTAACTACCTATATCACTGCACAGTTTTATATAACTGGTGTAGTTTTTTACTTAATCACTCAGGTCCCAGGTCCTTCCAGAGAAAGACACAATTAGATAGTGACCCCGCCTTGAGTTTATAATGTCCCTCCAATGGCATTGATGAAAGTGTAGCTATGTACTGCAGGGTTCAGGTCTTCTTAACCCTTTCACCGCCGTAGACGCCACATGGCGTTTTGAATTTGGTCGGCTGTTCTCCTGTAATAAAATCGAAATGATAGTACAGGTATTAGTTGTTGTTGTTTTTTACAATTAAAAAAAAAATATGGCTGCTGGAACGCTAACCGTTGAGTTGTTTGTCCTCCAAAAAATATTTAATAGTACGAGGTTGAGAAGCTCGGAATCCATCAAATAGAAGATGAATAAGCATGTACTCTGTTTGAACCACAGCTCTGAGACATTCAGAAATTGAATTTCAGTTAGTATGGTTGGTAACAGCAAGTCCAAATTTGTAGCTATTTGTTGGACTAATAGACTTTTTTTTTTGCATCATAGTAAACAGTTTTGACTGTACCTGCTTTTAAAACATATCTCGTTGCTGAATGTCTGTGCAGGAAAAAAAAAAAAAATTATTGGCGAGCAGAGCGAGCAAGACACTCTCAGGGGTAACACAATTTAAAATCGGGGATGTTTGTTTGTTTATATGTTAGACGTATGTATGCCATTGTGTACTTTGACCTTCTCGTATTTTCGAGTTAACTCAGCATTCGACCCCGTCCCAAACAGTATCCTCCGGTTTAACGATCATTACCCGTATCATCCTAGAAATTGAATTGTTTACTGACACTTTGAATTTTTTTGTGGGTGCAGTTTAAACTCAAAAACTTACTGGAGTTCCATTTCTATCAAGTTAGTTGCGGTGATAAGTTAATACGCTATTTGTCATAGTTATAAGCCCTATGCAACAGTATTTACTTGAATATTTATTGTCAACTACATTTAACACGAAGGTAAGTCTTGCGTACGTATGTTCAGTTATGTGAAAGTATTGTGCGTTACAAAAATATTCCAAAGAAAAAGTTTAAAGAACGTGACTTATTTTTTGTTTCAATTGAAACAGTTTCGGGGAGTGGTTACTATGGCATTGAATGCCTTTACCGTATAATACATGATTTAAAAACTCCACTTTTTTTTAGTAGCTTGAATATTAGAAGTTAAAACCAAACGTTTAACACTCCAGTGTAGTATTAGGCTCGCTCGCCATTTGTGCTCAAGCACGTCACTAGTTACATTTTCATGTTACCGATGTCGTCATAAACTTGGCGGTGAAAGGGTTAATGAATCTTACATTATCTGGAAATCACAGGACCATAGAAATACTTGACTTCAGCCCCTGTGTAACAAATGACTAACTATCATGTGTACCATTACTTTTTCTTTCACTTATTTCACTACTGTAGCTATGTGTGTGCGTGTGTGAGACCAGGTGATTGTGCATGGCTATCGTCAGGTCATTGACCAAATGATTCGGGAACTATTCACCATTCAATACTTTACAAATGAAAAGTTGAATCAATATAATGTGTGTGTGTGTGTGTGTGTGTGTGTGTGTGTGTGTGTCCCCGGCCACACATACAAATGGTTTCAAAGGATTATTCTGTTAGTAAATGAAGTGACAAGAGTTCTAAAAGTTCAGACTTTAAGTCGCTCCCTATATATTTCAGGTTGTCTAAGTGTGCATTAAATGGAAATATCTACCAGTCAATTAAAATGATTTATATTAAATAAAAAAATAATTTCACAAGGCCTCTTTCTTGTTAGTGGAGTTAAGAAGTCATTCCAGAGTTCCTCACCTCTAGTTGTATTGAAGTCCAGGAGTCATCACGTGTACACCAGTGGAGTAGTCACTGCACCATTACACCTGCCACTTCACACTCCTACATTGAAAGTGTATGTCTCAAGTAAAACTAGCTCAACATAATTCAAGATTCTCAGATTTGTGTTTTCGTGCTTGTAATTTTAACACATGTAGACATTTTTTAAGAGAATCAAGCTAGTTTAGTACAGTACCTTCCATATTATATTATATTTATATTAACTACCACAAAATGTTATGAAAAATTGGGGCAAATGTCTCCACAAAAGTCAAACTATCTGGGATATGTGTGTGTGTGTGTGTGTGTGTGTGTGTGTGTGCATGTGGATGATGGGAGGAGGGGAGCAAAGGGAAGCAAAGTACTTCCCTGTCTAACTCAAGTGCAGTGGAGCCTCCCTATTCCAAAATCTTCCATGCCCCTGGACACCAAAAAACAAAACAAAAGTTTATCAATTGATGAAATCACGAAGAAAGCATTTTATCCAATAAGACCACATTTATTATTTCCTTAGCCCCAAAAGATATTACTGCTCCGTGTCATAATTTAGCAGCACAATAGATAGTACAAGCTAAGCATCCCCAATGCACTTGCCACAGTCTGCCCTACACTGCTTATGTGGAAAGTTGTTTAGTACAAATGACGCTGATTAAATTAGACCAAGAATTAGGTTAGCCATTGTAATCTAATGATGACTAATTGACATTTGGGGGAAAAAAATAATCACATATCAATGTATTCTATTTTTTCCCTTGTAAATATTAATTTTAGGATGTCTTTAATCCCTAAGGGGTGGGGGAAGGGCAGCAAACTAGATTTAAGGAGATGTACAAGCCCTCATTCCTCCGCTCCCTGAATAACAACAACACTGGTTTTACACAAGATAGAGCAATACCATATAACTGTGGTTAGGAAGCAAACCGATGGGTCCAGCCACTAGTACTACGGCTTTAAGTCATGAGCTGAAACATCATCGCTAAAGTTAGTACAGCTAGCAACTTTCTTAGAGAGAATCATTCCTGGCATCACGTGATAAAATGCAGAGCAGTGGTAGAATATGAGAATGAAGTTAAAAGTCATGCAATTGCAAACACACACACACACACACATACAAAGCTCAACCGTGGTAATTATATCTGCAATAATTGGCAGCGAGCGAGACACTATCAGGGACAACACAAAAAATCAGGGATATATGATTGTATAAATCATATATGCTTGGACGCATGTATGTAACTTTTGTACTTTGACTCACATTTGTTGTGTTCATTCGTTACCTTGGTTAACAACGCGCTGTTTGTCATCGCTGTTTGTACTTGAAAATCCATTGCCCAACATGCCAAGCTACCAAGAGACTACAATGTATATCTTGTGTTGGTATATCCAGTGAACGCGTGCATGTGAGAGTGTTGTGTGTTACATGTGCTGACTAGCTAAGAACAAACAATAAATATACATTTGCTGCTTTGTGTGTTAAGCTTCTTAGGTTCCTTCCTGTTTCTTTTGTTAGTAAGCAAGTCTTATATAGAGTTAGGATGTATACAGTGCAATAATTTCTTGGAAAACCTTGTTTTGCTTGTACGCTAATTTAAAAAAGTCGGCTGTGTAAATTGTTCAAACAAATTGTGCATGATGATTTTATAAAGATGAATTTTACCCTTTGACCTTATATGTCAATTTTTTTTACTGAAGCACATCACAAGTATAATGCCTTTCCCCCCAGCAGAAGGAAGGGTGTGTATGGTCAGTGAAACTACACCACCTCTTCACTACCGTACAAAAAACATTGTGTACTGGTTATATAATACAGATAAGCTTTAAATAAGAATAATAAACAAAACAAAAACAAAACAAATGAAGCAGCAAAGCTGCGAACCCTCAGTGCTATTAAACATTACCTAGCTATTATAATAATATAATCTCCTTCAAAAAGAACAAAGCAATCTGTTAGCTATTTTAATGAGGCATCAATATAGCTCAAGTAATGAAAATAGTACATGGGAATGCTGTCTTCATAAGAGAAGCTAAACTAGCCAGAAACACTCACTGTTATAATTTTTCAATGTGAACTTCACTTCATTCAAATCCATCGGTTAACTTCCCTGAGCATAAAGCAAACTACACTGCGGGCTGCAAGAAGTCAAGTGATTATGACGTGACGCTAGGGGGAGTTACCCAGCTGGTACCAATGTGGAGCTGAAAGCTTCACGTTTTATCAACAATGAGCCCCAAATTAAAAAAAAGTAGCACAATAAAAGGACCTTAATCTTCTTTCTGAATAAGTTCATACCTAAATCACAGTTAATTGTCAGTAATCTCCAAAATCAGAGCATGACAGACAGACTGACAGGGAAACTACTACAAACCTCTTGCGCATACGCGCTTAGGGTTAACAAACAAACAAAAAAACAACAACAATCGCTAACCAACATTGTCTGTTGAAAAAAATTAGCAAATTAACTGTCTACCAGTCCCAAATCCACATCGTGACTTATAAGACCTGCAACTACCTCTATGAGGTCATACGACTTGCATTTGGTAATGGTCATCAATACTATACTGTATCATGCCAAGTTGCTTATGACCTTAGTGGTTGTCATAGCTCCTATGACTTGTCCTAGTCTTATTCTATGAACTGCATGTGAAAAATGGACATTTTTCTTCCATCACTGCACATCTGAATACTGGAAGCCAATATATTTGGCCAACAGAAGAAAATTCTTGTTCCCTATTCTCACAACATCAGCTGAAAAATGCACAAATGGTTCAGTGACATTAGATATTGGGGAAAGAACATACTCTTACTTCAGAAAAAGCATATGATGACTAAGTTATCAGGGTGTCATACTGGATTCTGCGCTGGGGGTGGGAAACACTGGTGTACTTGGCCAGTCTCATTTTGGAAACCCATACTGCTTTGATGGGCATGCCTATGTGAAAGTGTATATACCTTATACTAACCTGTGCTTTGTCACATAATTAAAGCTTATAGCTATTGTAGCTTACTAAATTAAAATTCTAGGGGAACTAAGACTTGGAAGAGATGGGGGATTTCAGGGTGCCCCTACCACCTTGGCACGAAACCTGGTTATACAAGCTAATATGACACTGTGCTTCTGAAGCTGTGATATTATCACTTGTACGCTTAGAGAACTGACAAATTTATTGACATTGCCTCAGAGATACATAATAAAAACGGATAATCACTTAATAAACTGTTTAAACCATAATTAAGCAATGGGCAATCTGAAAAAGTCCTTCAACAACAGCTCAATGAAGAAGCAGATAAGTAAAATGATTTCACTGAAGTTTATCAGAATTGCATGAACTAGAATGACAGGACTTCATTTCATACACGATTTTCACTGGGGGGAAGGGGAGAGAGAGAGAGAGATAAGAGAAAGATTTGTAAAGTCACAAAAACCGTTTAGCCACATGAAAATGGTGAAGTCATGATCATGAAAACTTCGACAAATACTACAAATTCCTACTTTTTTTCATAACTTACATTGAAATAAATTCAGAAGGGGTAAAAAAAAATTAGGGTGGAAATCCCAGGGCTCCCATAACCTGAAACTATGGGCTTAAAACAAAGTAGAAAATATAATAATACGTTGAGTTGTATGCAATAATTATCTCCCCTTCATTGTCCAGGAGCACACTAAAGGATGTTAGGGTGGCCATGGGAAAAACTATGAGTGAGGATAATTTTGGTGGAGCATGTTTTAGAACAATTCAGTAACTAGAAACCATTCCAACAAGCACACACACTTTCTCACAAAGAAATGAAAAATTTCAAGAGTACTATGGAACAAACAAACTGACGAGCCCTTGTCATAATATATAGCTAAAACTACTACAAAATATCACTATCATAATTCAGGCCACCCTTGCCTTGCTCTTTACTTTCATTCATTAACTAATTCATCAGTAGCTAGGGGAAAAAATGACCTGGGTGACCCCGTGCAGCTAAAATACTTAAAAACCCACTGGCCGGCTAGCCATAAAACTACTTACCCAAAAGCATAAGCCAGGGTAGACAGCGAAAGCTTCCTTCAAGTTCACCAAGACACAGTAGCGTAGCTTACGAATCAGTCGACTAGCGCGCAACAATAGTTTAGACGACCACTTCCAGTCGAGAGTTTTACTTATATGGTAAAGCGTGTTTAACTTATTTAACCTGGCAATACTTACCAACACGTAATTGGAAAAGGGTTTTCCATGAGAAAATGCAGTATCTTTGCAAGGCTACTGGGGAGGAAACAGCTTTTAAGGTCGTTACTAAAACCCGGGACGGGACGGGACGGGACGGGACGGGACGGCTACTAAAACGCGGGACGGGACGGGATCTGCCACGAAATACAATTTTCGAACGATACACTTTCCTCTTGGCAACTTTGTAACTCCTTGATTTTTCCATCTGTACTGATCACATCTCCAATCATCTGAAAATTAGGGGAAGTTAAAAATGCATGCATAAGAGTATATTGGGTGTATAATGCTGTCATCATTTAGAAGGTAACACTTTTAGTAGCATGAAAACCAAAAATTGATCCTTACTTATGGGATAGTTAAAATAAAGCAGGAGCTGGAGAGATTCTATTGGTTAAACAAAAAATGTAGTACAAGAGAAGCAGCTGTTGATTGTAAACTAATGTACATACATTTGTGAAGAAGATTCTGAAGAAAATATTGGGGTGCAAGCTATAAATAGTAAATCATATGTGCCAAATTTTGAAAATAATAGACCCCAGGATAGGCCATACCATTGATACCCCCACTAATCAATCAGCAGTGTCATCAATGATTCAGGCACTGTTATATTGGCTTCTTTTTTTTTTACTGAGGGAATATGAAAGTAATAGCTGAGATACACAAATTAGCCAAAAAGCAAAACATACTCTTTGTATAGATTAAATTATTTACTGCACTGTGCTTGATAGGCAATGATTTTTTTGAGATGCCATAAGTGATTAGTGCTGTTTTGTGGGGATGATGAATAGATCAAGAGTACTATGTCGCTGAGTAATACTAGTTTATGAATAGATTAAGGGATTCATTGGACTTGAATAGATCAAAAGATGCTTGTTTCATTGATAAATTTAGGGTAAGGATACTGTGAAATTGATACTGGTGTGCCTGCTATTTTTCCTAATTACACACTTCACTTTACATAGTAACTCTCTAAAATTTACCCAAACAATCTTCAGACACGAACACACATTAAACAACACATAAAACTTGGATTTTTTAAGAAAAAACTTCCAAGTTGCTAAATATGTTATGTCATGCTTAATTGTTTGCCCTATTTATGTCTTCTTGTATATTACAACTAAGAAAAAATTTCCAAGTTGCTAAATATGTTATGTCACGCTTAAATTTTGCTCTATTTATAGGTCTTCTAATACATTACAACCCACTACATACCTTCTTTAGCAGGACTCTTTGCTACATAAAGAAATGCCTGGCTTCCTTTGGGCTTGGAAGGAGGTGAAGATATAGCCTTTTGAAGAGGTGGGTTTTCCAAAATACTTATAGCTTCCTGAATGGAAATATCCTGCTGAACAAATAGAATGCCTTCAGGATGTGCAGAATCAGAAGCCATATAGGAACAGCAACACACAGCGGTGGACAAGGAACAGCAACACACAGCGGTGTTAATCTCTGTCGGGATGGTGGTGGACCACTAGGGCATGCGCAGTACATAGCTATTATTATAGATTCCGTCCCGTCCCGTCCCGCGTTTTAGTAGCCGTCCCGTCCCGTCCCGTCCCGTCCCGTCCCGGGTTTTAGTAAGGACCGCTTTTAACGGTCCGGCGTCTCGCGCAATGAAGTACTTAGGGCCTGAAGGCGGTAGTTCAAGATGCACGGAGCCGCCTATGTCTACGCAACAGTATATAGCCTAACAAATATTTAACGTAGCTACATTTTCATCAATGCCGTTGGAGGGACATTAGCTATAAACTCGTATGTATATTACTAGTATAACTTTGTTATACATATGGGGTTTCACATAAGTATAACATATTTTTTGCATGGTGAAATATTCTTAGATGCTTTGTCTAAAACCTACTTAATGTTCAGAATTGGCTGAAACCTTGCATCACTATTTTGCAAGCATTCACTTTGCTTGAAACCTTCCAATGAGTACCATGCATTAAATTTCATCATTAACAATATGTACCACAAAGTGTACTAACTGGAACCTTGCATCACTATCTTGTAAGCATTCACTTTGCTTGAAACCTTCCAATGAGTACCATGCATTAAATTTCATCATTAACAATATGTACCATAAAGTGTACGAACTGGTATGGTGGACACCCACTGCATATAGGACCTGAAGTAGCAAGATGCGTTTAAAATAAAACCAGATTTAGACGTGTATGAATTGGTGCGCACGACGTGCTCGCAATTTTAGTCTTGGAAACGTCATTGTTCTTACATAGCCTTTACAACTAATTATTGGTTAAACATGAGTGATATTACCTGCTTCTAAGTGATCTGTTACAAGATTGAGAGCATGCATTTATTGAATAGCAGCATGGCACTTCAAATTTTGTTGTTTCTTCTCAATGAATAAAACTTAGTCTCAAATAATGGGAAGGAACTTTAGGGCTACCGTACATTTTAGACGCGTAAAGCTAACTATGTTAGAGAATGTCACTTTTAGCACTTATAATTGTGCTTATAATAATAGTTATAATTTGTGACCGGTTTTGGGAAAATCGGCCTAAACGCGGCAAACAATTTTTTTCAGTATCCCCGGGTAAAGCCTTATGGGTCGATTTTTAAAAAAAAATTTTTTTATGGCAGAAATGGATAGACACCAGTTAGCTCTAGCTTATGACGCAGTTGTAAGCTCTGGCGTGCTCTAGAACTCACACTAGGAAGCTAGAAACACTAGCCGGTTGGACTCGTGTACGGAGAGTTGCTAAGAAATTATTGGCGGGCTTTTCACTAACAGCCGGGAAAAAACTGTAGCTAACTAATTCACTTACTATTCTACATAATTCACGTACTCACGCAATTCTCGTCATCATAGTTTCTTAAGGTGCCCTGCATTAAGCCTTTTAGACTTCTTTCAATCCGCCTGTAACCGGTTTATTCCATAGTGTCCCGGAGACACGCAGTAATAGTATACGGACACAAGGCACGCCCCCTTACCTTAGCAACGCCTTTACCCGGCGTTTTTCGAAATCAGCAATAATAAGTTTAGCAAGAATACTGAAGTGTTGTAGTGCGTAGGGCGAAGACGGCTTGTGCTACAGTTTCCAAATTAGGAGGACGGCATCCCAAGGCCCCGTGCAGCCTACTGGTACAATAAATTAGAAAACTTTAGATGCCGCGTTTAGGCCGATTTTCCTAAAACCGGTCACATTTATTAACGCTGTTAAAACAACAAAATAATGGTACTTTTGCTTATGATAACGTTAAGTTCTCTAAAGTCAGGGCAATCTATTCTTTTTAACTGTAGCAAAGCAGAGTATTATTGTCTTCCTACTTATGAATGTAGGCCCAGGGAACAACGCTGCACCGAAAGTGATAATTGTACATATCCCAACAATGATGATATGTGTTTTTCTGACGGTTCCAAGAAATCCTTCGCAGTCAGAGTAGGATACGTACCATTAATTAAAGTATTCGGAAAAAGTGTGATTTCACACCCTTATATAGAGTATAGGGGCTTTAGGTATGAATACTTCATAACTGGTGTTGCAGCATGGGATATTGTGGACCTGTACGAATACGATTGGGGATTAGGAAAAGTTCGGACAGCGGGATATAGCTCTTGTACGTATGAAGATGTTGCTACAATTACAGCAATTTGGGATAAAAATTCGTATAATTCAATTTCACACAACTGTATATCATTTTCAGAAGCTATGGTTAGATTTCTTATGAGTGACAAATGTGAAGGCAGGAAGAAAAAAAAGACCCTATCGTTTATTTTTGGGTAGAAAATTAAAAATGAATGCACACAATATATATGATAAGAGAGTAGCAGGGGTGCCAGTTATCTGTATTAGTTGGCTCCACCTGGGGCAACTGCTGGAAAATTTTATTGCGTATTGTACACAAATATATAATTACAGTCTGTAATAATAGTTTGCTACAGCCTAGTAATAGGGTCTCCAATTGTAATGTACTAGAGCTGAGCTGGGCGTTCTGAGCTCTTTGAGGGCGCTACACTAAAGCTTTAGGTAAGGTGTATAAGGTACCAATAACTTAGGTACAGTAGCAGCAAAAGAATATGTTAGGTTAAGCTGAGTTTCTTTAGTCTTTAACTCAAATATTCTTAGATTCTTTGTCTAAAACTTACTTAATGTTCAGAATTGGCTGAAACCTTGCATCACTATTTTGTAAGCATTCACTTTGCTTGAAACCTTCCAATGAGTACCATGCATTAAATTTTAACAATTTGTACTATAAAGTGTACTAACTGGAACCTTGCATCACTATCTTGTAAGCATTCACTTTGCTTGAAACCTTCCAATGAGTACCACGCATTAAATTTCATCATTAACAATTTGTACTATAAAGTGTACTAACTGGTATGGTGGACACGCCACTGCATATAGGACCTGAAGTAGCAAGATGCGTTTAAAGTAAAACGAGATTTAGACGTGCATGAATTGGTGCGCGCGACGTGCTCGCAATTTTAGTCTTGGAAACGTCATTGTTCTTACTTGCCTTTACAACTAATTATTGGTTAAACATGAGTGATATTACCTGCTTCTAAGTGATCTGTTACAATATTGAGAGCATGCATTTATTGAATAGCAGCATGGTACTTCAAATTTTGTTGTTTCTTCTCAATGAATAAAACTTTGTCTCAAATAATGGGAAGGAACTTTAGGGCTACCGCACATTTTAGACGCTAAAGTTAACTATGTTAGAGAATGTCACTTTTAGCAGATAACGTTAAGTTCTCTAAAGTCAGGGCAAACTATTCTCTTTCACTGTATAATAGCAGAGTATTGTTGTCCACCTACTTATGAATGTAGGGAACAACGCTGCACAGAAAGTGATAATTGTACATATCCCAACAATGATGATATGTGTTTTTCTGACGGTTCCAAGAAATCCTACGCAGTCAGAGTAGGATACGTACCATTTATTAAAGTATTCGGAATAAATGTGATTTCACACCGTTTGAAACAGTATAGGGGCTTTACGTTCGTATGAATACTTCCCAACTGGTGTTGAAAAATTGGATATTGCGGACCCATTATTATACCCCTACCGAAACTATCTGGGAGTTAGAAAATTTCGGACAGTGGGATATAGCTCTTGTGCGTATGAAGATATCGCTACAATTACAGCAATTTGGGATAAAAAATCGTATGATTTAGTTTCAAACTGTATATCATTTTCAGAGGCTATGGTTAGATTTCTTATGAGTGACAAATGTGAAGGCAGTAAGAAAAAAAAGACCCCATCGTTTATTTTTGGGTAGAAAATTAAAAATGAATGCACACAATATATATGATAAGAGAGTAGCAGGGGTGACAGTTATCTGTATTAGTTGGCTCCACCTGGGGCAACTGCTGGAACATTTTATTGCGTATTGTACACTACAGTCTGTAATAATAGTTAGCTACAGCCTAGTAATAGGGTCTCCAATTGTAGTGTACTAGAGCTGAGCTGGGCGTTCTGAACTCTTTGAGGGCGCTACACTAAAGCCTAAGGTATTCTGAATGAGCTATCTACAAAAACACAGCAGCTAAATAACATTGCAATAGTACCCAATTAGGGACTTTACTTATAAAATCCTGCCCTGAATGTGGGGGCATTACATAACGTCTGACCTACTCGATTTAAATTTCCTCTATCAGGTCTGGTAAAACCTAGTGATGGCAGATAAAGTTCCTTGACATTCAGTAGAATTGCTGGTTACTTCTAAAAAGCGGTTGCAAAGCAGTAGAAGGCGGCGTAGATTTAAAATGGAAGGGAATAGAATACAAACAGGCGAGCTATTAATTTGAACTAAAAAGCGTGTGGAATCGACAAGTAAAAGCGTTTAGTTGTCAAAAGAAAGGTGAAAATACTATATAAGAAGACAAAAGTTTGTCAAAATAGGACAGAAATTCAGAAGCAGGAGAGATAGACATGACCATGAGAATGAAAATCTGTGGAGCATGAGAGCCTTCAATAGTATATGAAATTTGACATGACACAAAAATGAGACAGTGAAGTTTGATACTTAAAATAACTCTGCACACTCCTATTGAGGGGAGACACCAATTAAGTGACGTAAGACTTTAAGGAATTATAGCAATAGACACAACCCTTAATTGTTGTTCAACATTATTCCTTACCTTATTTTCAGGTAATATAGAAAGTGTAGTCACTTCTGAATCTCTGGGCTCATTCTGGAGGATGACCTGACAGATGGCTGAAAGTAGTTGGCAACTGAAACATGCTCTGTAATGAGGTAAGGAAGCTAGCAGGTAGACTATTCCAATCCCTTTTGAGATGGTGAACAAATATAGCAAAAAAAAATGTTTGCATGGTAAATTCCAAGTGATCCAGTTAGGACATGAGCATGATGGTTGAGTGAACATCACACTATGATTTTTTTCTATATAGTTCCCATTACTGAAAATATGCCTCTTTCATCATCAATTATAAAAGTTACATCTTCACTAGTGTACTTCAATGCTTTTGATCTCTTTTCCAGGCAGTGTGAAAATTGTAGTCTTTGGTCTATTGTGTAAATAATCTGACATAATGGAATTATAATGTTCAAATTTGCTACTTCGTTTATAATTCAATGCTCGAAATGCCTTTACCCAAAGCTACAACACATATAATTCGTAGTTTTGTACACAAAAATTGTTATTCTCGTAATCAAATTGTAGTGTGTGTATAATAATCACATGCTATTAATGGTGCACTCCATGAGTAGGCATACATTACTGGGAACTACTGTAAAGCCTGAAATTTTAGCTAGCCATTAATTTTAGCGAAATTAGCGAAATTAATTAAAACGCAAATTTCATGGGCGCGAATATTTTAAACCAAGGGTCAAAGTTCACTAGCCATATGCATCAGCTCTTAATGATGTCTCTCAAGCGCTGGCTAGTTCCAAGTAGTAGTTCTGTGTCTCAGTTGCTCCCAGAAGGTGATGATGAGGCTACCAAAGCTGCCAATAAACAAGTGAGTGAGATTTTACAAGTATCTAAAGAAAGGAAGAAGAGAGGGCCCAACAAGACTAATGATGATGTAACTAGGGTGAAAATAGCCAAGTACACGTGTGAAAATGGGAATAAAGCAGCTGTGGAGAAATTTTCTGATGAGCTGGGCCATAAAGTGTCAGAAAGCAGTGTTAGGAACATGAAGAAAGCTTACCTGGCACACCGGATACGTATCCGCCCACGCAAACTCATTAGCTAAACCAGTTATGTTGCTATGGCCCAAGTTTATATACTTTCTATTCTTTGCTGCCTGCTCTATACAGCGGACTGTGAAGTGAACCCTTCCAGAAGCAAGCTTACCTGAAATTGAACTCCTATGGCAAGAAACACGGAAGGCATGAGCCCTCCAATTTCACACCCTACAGAGGGAGCTACAGTTGGCAGTTCAAGGCTACAGTGCCCGTTTAAGCATTCTACGGACCTTGGAGCTCAAGCCCGACAAATTTACAGAAGCTTTTTCCGATTCACAATTTACTTTTCTAATTATGCACAGCAGTAGTTCTTTCGTGACAAACTTTGACGCTTTACTTCCGTTGTGTACCTTTATTACGTAATTTCTCTCTGTAACTTTATTTGTAGTAGTCTTGTGTAACTCTATTCCAAATTTAGAACTGCTCTGATACGTCATTTTGTAGTTTTGGCAAGAAATAACTTGCAGAAGCTAAAAGTATTGGACCACATACTTTATTCCATAACAGCCCCGCCCTTTCGGGCGGTTAAGGAATACGCGCATTTTGTTGTCAACGAAATCTTTCGTTGAGTGGCTCCGAGGGAAGAGCCGGTTTGGAAAAAAATAAACAAAACACGGGAACAACGAATGGAGAAGGCGGCGAACAGCAGACTTCTAACGGGAACTGAGTGCCTTGAACAGCTTCTCGCCGAGCGGCTTGCTCCTGACTCCCCTCTTCTTCAGGCTGTCGTCCTCAGTAAGGCTGGTTCAGTGGAGAAGCGATCACAATTCTAGGCACATCTGCTACAGCTGATCCAGAAAAATTAGCCGGCTTTGCCTCAGGAACATGAAACTTGCAGATGGTGGTGCCTTACTCACTATCAGTCAGCCCAGGAATATCAGTGCTGGATTCTCTAGAGGAAACTGCGTGAGCTGGTACAAATGGACATGAGCCAGAAAGCATAGATGGACCTGCACTGAGGGGCACTGTTGGACCTGCACTGGGGGCCACAGACGGACCTACGCTGGGGGGCACAGACGGACCTGACCTGCGCTGAGGGGCACAGATGGACCTGCACGGAGGGGCACAGACGAACTTGTGCTGGGGGGCACAGACAAACCTGCGCTGGAGGGCACACACAGACGAATTTGTGCTGGGGGGCACAGACAAACCTGCACTGGAGGGCACAGACAGATTTCTGTCACCTCCATCATGACTAACCAACGGGGGGACCAGTACAATATTTATCATAGATGAGACTGTACATCAGATTTATCAAAAAACGTGTAATTTTATGCTAACCTTGAAAAATGAATAAATTTTAGACTAAAAACAAAATATTAAGTATATATAATATTTAGAATGATTCAAAACATGATTGTATTCTGTAAGTATGATGTTCAAATATCAATGTTATCATGATTTGCTATAGGTTCCTCTACTGGAGTAGAATATTTTCTTCTGCCTTGCTGCAGAAAGCTCTTTGTGCCTGCTCTGCTAGCCATACCAACCACAATTAGATAACAAGGCCACCAGCCTCTGCTTTGAATAAAAGCCACGAGTTGTAAGGGCGAGATCGCCAACTATAATTTGCGAGTTATAGGCGGGATTGTGTGCGCGTGTTTTTTAAGCCCAAACCACAGGCTACTACTCCGTGGTTTGGCAGCTCAATTGGGTCAATTAACAGTGCACGCGCGTTGCTATGTGCCAGCACCCTTAATGATGTCTCCCAAGCGCTGGCTAGTTCCAAGTAGTAGTTCTGTGTCTCAGTTGCTCCCAGAAGGTGATGATGAGGCTACCAAAGCTGCCAATAAACAAGTGAGTGAGATTTTACAAGTAGCTAAAGAAAGGAAGAAGAGAGGGCCCAACAAGACTTATGATGATGTAACTAGGGTGAAAATAGCCAAGTACACGTGTGAAAATGGGAATAAAGCAGCTGTGGAGAAATTTTCTGATGAGCTGGGCCATAAAGTGTCAGAAAGCAGTGTTAGGAACATGAAGAAAGCTTACCTCGAGAAGTTGAAGCTAGAAAAAGACCCAGACTCGATCAAAAGCCTTCCACATGCATCTAGAGGTCGACCACTCATGTTGGGAGACTATGATGCAGAAGTAGTGAAATAATTATGTTCAGCGCTTGCGCAGAGCTGGAGGCATTGTGAACCGTTCCATTGTCATTGCAGCTGCCAAGGGAATAGTGTCTTATCGGAATCCTTCACTTTTAAAAGAGCACGGTGGCCCTATTGATCTTGGACGCAAGTGAGCTGAATCATTTCTATTCCGCCATGGGTATGTGAAGCGTAAAGCTACTAAGGCAGCCAGAAAGCTACCAGCAGACTTTGCAGATATCAAGCTAACCTTTTTGGAAAGAATTATGAATGAAGTACAGTCTAATTCAATTCCTTTAGCCTTAGTCTTAAACTGGGATCAAACTGGCTCAAAACTTGTTCCTGTTAGTGAATGGACTCTGGAGAAGGAAGGAACCAAGCAAATTCCTGTTGTTGGCAAAGATGACAAAAGAGAGATCACTGTTCTAATAACTGTAGCTGCAACTGGTGATATGTTGCCACCCCAAGTCATTTATAAGGGCGAGACTCCAGGATGCCATGCCAAAGTTACTTTTCCCGAGGATTGGGCCATTACTCATGGTGAGAGTCATTGGAGCACTGAAGTTACAATGCTTGAATACGTTGATAATGTTCTGGTTCCATATGTGAGTACAACCCGCCAGAAACTTGGTTTGGCTGATGATCACCCTGCGCTTGCAATATTTGATGTTTTCATGTCACATCGCTGTGATTCTGTATTAAAGAAATTAAAAGAGAACAATATTCATCAAGTCTTTATCCCTGCTGGCTGTACTGGTGAACTGCAACCACTCGACATTAGTTTTAATGAAGAATTTAAGTCGCTTATGAAGTTTAACTTCTCCCGGTGGTATGCAAATGAAGTCAAGGAATCATTAGACAGTGGAACTAATCTACAGGATATAAAAGTTGATCCTAGAGCTACACTGATGAAACATTTGCATACAAACTGGCTAATGATGTCTCTTACAACTCTTAAAGCCACACCAGATGTTATTATCAGAGGATTTGAAAAGAGTGGGATCATAGACACAATCAGTTAGTTTTTTTTTATAATTTTTTGGTTCACATGTAAAACGCTAAATGTAATGGCTGCCAATATACCATGAATGCCCAAAACGCTAAATATTATGGCCACTATAATTTCAGGCTTTACAGTACTGCATACTGAAAATATTTTGGATGATCAAATCACCTTAGCTGCAAAAATGCTGTACAAAAATTTAACTTGCTTCAATAAAGCTGCAGACCGAAGTTCTAACAAGGCCTGCACTTGGTATGCTTTCTTCTAGCTACTGATGGACCTCAAGTAGTAAATAATCTAAGCCCATGAAGGCCCTAACATCATGAAAACATCGAAACAAGTTTGAATTGAATGGCTCCAATTATTTTACACCAAAAGCTCCACCTAAAGAGCCTGTAAACAAAAATTGAAACATTTTACAGGATAATTTGAATGTTTGAAAAATAATTGACAGGGTAAGGATTAATAAGAAACCTAGCATTTTATGCTTTGTACTCTTTGTTTACCTTTGGTGAGCTTAGCCATTTTCCATTAAACCATTCCTGTACTGATGTGTTGTTTATCCAAATTTCAATGTCAATTAGGTTCTGTACATGCTGATTATAGTAAACATTGAGGGGTTGATCATAGTCTGTTGGAGAAGGAGACTGAGCCATATCTCTGAGAAGATGGAGCAATGTGTTCCATCTTCAGAAGATAAGCCATGCTTCTTATCTTTGACCCATCTCTCCAGGCTTGTTCTTGACGGAAATCACAAAGGTATGTTACAAGCTGGGAATGTAGTTTGAATGGATTCAATCTCAGCTTCTGATTCTGAATAGTCAACCATGAAGTATGGAGGTTGCCATGCAGGGTTCCATGATGACAAGATTTGTAAAGCTTCTCTTATTTGCTCAGCTGTTTCTGACTGAAGCACAAAATTAGCTATGACTGTATATCCCACATTAGTTTTAACAGCTACAAAAAATAGTGCTAACTCATATTATGTGGTTATGTATGTTGCATCTATAAACCATACTTCACCATGAACGTTTGCTGCCAAGGCTTTTGGTGAATGTACAAAATGGTTTGTTCAAGCTTGCTTGATTCACTTTCTTCAGAGGATTCAGTATACCGTCAAAAATAAAAATGAGATTTAGGCTTCTCTTTTTCCCATTTTGAACTTTAAGCCTCAAATTTGCCTGCTCAATTGACAAGCATGCTGAGTTATATGTGGTTGTGGATATTAGTAGATGTTTGGTCATATTCACGATCAGTTACGTCAGGTTAGATATCTACACATATGACCTACACATAAATTGACGCAGCACCATTAGTTTCATGGTATGCATTTACACTTCAGGCAATATTATGTAATTTTTTAAAAAATTAGATTTAATGGTTTGTGGTTAGCAATGGCGTCTCTTATTTAAAAAAATTATCTTTCTTTTTCTGTTTTAGTTGTCCACACGATAGAACTGAAGTCTCTTCTGGACTTATATGGAACTCTTAATATATAGTAATGGAATATACTTTAACAGATGCTGTACAACCAATTTTCCCTGTTGCCTTTTAGATATGTTCGTTTGGACGATTGTTGTTTTTGTTAATAATAATAAAGTTGGCCGTATTGGCTATTCAGAGTTTGAATTCTTGATATTATTGTGAATGGAGTATTTTCAAATTTGATATTTTCTCTTTCAATAATATGCTCCCAAAATAGTTTGGGTACCTATTAAACAATTACATCGGTGGGAATAAATTAACCCTTTCACCGCCAAGTTTACATGGGACTTGTATTCACAATAGACCAAATTTAGTTAACACCGATGGCATCAACATCTATAAATTATGATATTTATTCTTTAATAGCTTAATTCAATCAGTATTATTTATAAACTGTTCTTCTTTTAAATAAAAACTTACTAAAATCTCATTGCTGTTCTACTAGTAACTACTCATCATCTGTACTCATATCATCTAAAATTGAACGGTCTGCCACAGTATCTGAAAGATAGTCAAGAGAATCTCTTGATAATAATTGCTGGCCCATGAAAGCAGTAACTTCTTCTGTTTCTCCATTTTGTTCACCTTCACTGGAGCTATCTACTAGGCCGAATACATCGTCACTATCGTCACTATCCAGGACAAACGCCAGGACCTCGTCTCGCGATAGCCTCGCCATTTCTTTACTCAAACTACTTTGAACTTTCAGGAAGTATTATTCTTAGTTACCTTTGACGTAATTATTCCATATTAAGAACAGTACTAAAATAGTCATTTCTAAAGCTTTTAAGCTTTGTTGCGTGTCAATAGCATGAACGGTTGATTTTTTATAGTTTTTAAACACGGCCGTACTGCTGAGCGCCATATGGCGCTTATGGCGGTGAAAGGGTTAAATAAAACAGACAGCAAAAAGGTAGGTTATAGGGAACCCCTGTTAAGGGTGCCCACACATAGCAACGCACACCGCCTGTAGATCCGGACATTAATTTATTCCCCGTCGATACTCCACCATTCGATAATATGCCCTTTCCCTTCACTTCAGTTCAGCCAGCAGTTCTACAGTACTTCTTGAGTCTTCTTGGCATTCACTTCAGTTCAGCAAGTTATTTGGTTACATTATTGCATCGTTGTTGTTACATTTTGTTATGCTGAACGTTATATTGTAGGTTATCGTTTCTTACATTGTGTCATTTATACTCTATCATGTCTAATAAGCGTAGGCAACGTGGTAAGCAACTTCCCTCTGTTCCACTTGAGCTTGACTCACACTCAGACGAAGCTACATGCGGGGGTTCTGATTCCGCCTCACTTTCTTTCAAATCTGGTAGCTCTTCCAGTTCAGAACATTCTCAGAGTACCTTACAGAATTCGACCGCTTTAGTGATTTTGATGGCTTTTCCTCAGCTCCAAAAAGTAAATCTGGCTCTTTCACTTCTGCCTCAGCTTCCGAACGCACAGGAAACTCGGAAAGCTCAGTACACCGTTCGATAGAGCATCCTATTCTTCCTGGGTCTGATGACTTTGAGAGAGCTCAAGCCTTTGCTACTAATCTTAAGAGTACTAACATAGACCCTAATACCTGGATGCTTTACCATATGCAAGAGGAGATGCGTAAGATTTCTGACAACACTAGCTCAAGGTACTCTGATTTTTCCCGAAACAGAAATTCAATAGGCGAGCTGAAAAATGGTGACGACATTTTCGTATTCCTCCACAAATTTGAGGCTATCATGCATTCAAAATGCATTCCTCAAGAGTTTTGGTTAGAGCACGTATCACCTTCCCTTAGGGAACGTTTTGTGAGGCCTATTTTAATTGTTTCAAAAATACTTCCACTTATGCTGATATGCATGTTCTTCTGTTGGACGCAGGGGGGTATTCTCTTGTTGAATATTTAGACTCTTTAGATTTTAAATTCAGAAATATGGTTCTCTCTCTCTTATGGAATACTTTACACACTGGAAATATAAATTTGAAGTGATTTTAGATACCCTGCCCTACCTTAATAATTTCCCTGATAAAGCTGTGGACTTTTGGCTAAAACCTTTTCCATTATCGGTGTCTTGTCAGGTTTACCGCAAGATAGGCGAGAGTTGATATTTGTTAAGGAAACCCGTACCTTTGATGACTTTTTTAAGGATTGTGTCTTTCTCTCCATCTAATGACCATGCTCATAGACAACGTTCTCATTTTCACCATTCTCACCATTCTTGTTACAACCATTACAACCATTCTCAGCCCAATCAGCACTTTAACTGGACTCAACAACCTCACCATTCAAATCGTGGTTATCAGCCTACCACTAGCAATACTGATTTCTTTCATCAAGGTTCCAGACCTTCCTTGAATAAGCAGCAGCGTGATCCATTGCTTCCACACCCTCCACACCCAGTTACTCAATCCTTGCCTGCTAGGCGCGCCATTGCAACTATAACTTGTTTTAAGTGCAATGCACAAGGGCATTATGCCAATAACTGCCAGAGTCCCCAATCATTTGGTGCACGTTCAAAGGCTCAATACATCCAGTCCCAACAACAATCAGCTCAAGCTCAACCTCAGGTTCCACAATCTCAATCTCAGACTAGACCATCTTCCAATAATTCTGGCCCCACTAGGGGTAACACCCAAGCACCCAAGCCTGTTCGTGTTGTTTCCAGTAATTCTGATGACACCAATTCATTTGACACAGAGTTCCTTAATGATCACAACTTAAATGATTCATTCATAGTATAAGGTTCAGTTAACGGCATTCAAACAGATGTCATTCTAGACTCTGGGGCAAAAGTCTCTCTGATTTCTTCCTATTTCATTGGCCCCAATGATACTCCTATTGCCCACACCACCTTGTGGGGCATGGTCAGACATGAAGTCCCAGTATATGAGTTGGATTTTTCTTGGCCTTCATAGAAGGGCAAGTGTAGATTGGCAGTTCTTGACTGTCTGCTTCGTTACACTTTCCTACTTGGTACAGATTTTGGCTGGGAGAAACTCCTTCATTTATTGTCGCATATTAAGTCCTCACCTGCCCCTGCTTTGGCCGTCACACGGGCCATGGCAGCTAGTGATGAGCTGGCTGAGAAGACAGCTCAGGCTTTGCAGTTGTCTGAAGGCGCCTCTCCCGTGGCGTTGGAAGACATTGCTGAGGTCGTTGAATCAGAGTCAGTTTCAGAGCAGAGTCCAGACCTTGCTATATCGCCTTCACTTGACACTTCAGATCACCTCTCACCTGCTAATACCATTTCAGATTCAGATCTTGTCACTAGCCTTCCTTCCTTGATGATGGTGGTTCTAAAGACGAATTCCTAGCACTTCAGAAGTCTGATCCCTCTCTTAAACAGTTATGGGATGACGCACATAAGGATTCTAACACTTTATTCATTGTCAAAGATCTTTTGATGTGCTTGACTACTACTTCCAATCATGTGTCATCGGCTCTTATAGTTCCAAAGTCTCTCCGCACCAAAGTCATACAGGTTGCACATGATGGGCACGGACACTTTGGCTTAAACGCTACATGGTCTCCCATTAACTCACACTTCTCATGGCAAACCATGGCATCAGACATTCGTGAACATATCTCCAAGTGTTGTCATTGTTTAAATAATAATAAATCAGGTGCATTGAAGGTCCCCATGTTACCGGCGTAAGTGATTTCCGAACAGAGTGAGAAATTAGCAGTGGATATTGTTGGTCCGCTGCCCAAGGCTAAGCACAACTTTCGCTTTATTTTCAAGGCTATGGAGCTGGCTTCAGGCTTCCCATTCGCGTGCCCTTGAAGTCATACACTGCGGAGAATACTGCACAAGTTCTCCTTGAAGTTATCTCAGGTACTGGTCCGCCTTTAGCTGTGTTATCGGACCAAAGGCCTAACTTTATGTCAAAGGTGCTGTTACTGTTATATAAGAAGTTGGGCATTTCCTGTGTAAGGACCTCACCATACCACCCCTAGTCAAACGGGCGGTTGGAACGGTTTCATGCAACACTTAAGACTATGCTGTTAAGTTCATACACAATAAACATGATTGGCCCGCAGCCCTTGATCTTGTCTTGTTATCAAAGTTGACGAGATGGAAATTGTAGTTGGCAGACTATGACATCGCCATTGAGCACATCAAGGGTCTCCACAACCCCATTGCTGACTCTCTCTCCCGGCAGGGATGGTCCGAGCCTGATTCTCCTTCACAAGACGATTCACAGTGAACGTTTTCCTTCGATGATCTTGCTTTTATTTTATGGTACTCAGCCCTTTTCAAAAGGGGAGGGGAGGTGTGGTGTAGTAGCCAGATACTCCCCCACACTTACAGAACACCCACTAACATTAACACTTAGTTTATTAAGAATGGCTGCACACCGCCTACACAATTTTTTGTTGATGGTTGCTATGCACGATTACTACTATTGTATACTTACAGGGGCTTCTCTACTACAATGCGAGGACACAGTACCTGCCGAAGGAGCCGCTGACTAATTTTAGAGCGAATCTGGAGGAAATATCCGGAAATATCGGGGCCTGGTTATAAAACTTTGTAGCACTTTTTTAGAGCGGTGCGATAAGTTGGAGCTCCGCAATTTGGTGCACTACTAGCCAAGCCGATACTCTACTGCAAGACAGAGTTCTTATCCATTTAAATATTACTTAATGATACACTGTGAAAAAAATGTGTTATAAGGTACTGTATATCTGTATTATTCTATCGATATTGGTGGAATATAAGCAAGCTTAAAACAGAAGATCCACTGCCTTATAACAAGACTAATGGTACGCTATACGGAATTGCTATAAGGTAGCTTATTTTGAATATAAGGTGAGTATAGCACTGACTTGTAACATTCAAATAACTACTTACATGCTACTTATTCTTCTGTTATACCAAGATAGTTATAAGGCATTATACAACAAGAATAAGGATGTTATAAAAAGTCCTTATTACAGAAGGATATCAACTTATAACCTCCTTATATGCAAGATAGCTATCATAAAGAAATATGAATATATTATCATTCTTCTGATAATTAAGATTAAGTAAAGTGAAAAATTGTTGGTACATTAATAAACTATTGTCTATATTGTGATAAAATGTCACTTGAGTCCGAATAATTAGAAGTGTCACTACACCCAGCTTCATCAACAAGAGGAATCTCTGATTGGGATCCTTCGCAATCTATGATGCTTAGGCTATTTCTTGCCCAGTCCTTTAGATATTTCGGTGGAGATCTTCTCAAGGTGATCCCAGTCGCCGCTGCATGCGTGGATGAGTCCCCCTTAATCCAGCTTCCACACGCTTATCTAATTTTTCAATAAATTTATTCAGTGTCCTTGACCGGTACGTAGGTGGGTGTCGAATATACAATTTATTTTCTTCATCAAGTTCTTCCTCTGATATCATTTCTGGCGTTATTTCTGTCCACTTACTAGCCTCCATTCCTTCCTTTACCACTTTTGATCGACGCTCATAATTCTACATAACCAAAAATAAAATTAAAAAATGCATGCATTTCAGAGCACCACTGTACTACTCATAATTTTATGTACATAAAAATCACTACATACACACAAATAACACTAGTTCACATAACACATACAGTATACGCCATACAATTATTTTAGTTCAGCCACACACACTCAGTCACTATGCGCACTCTCAATCACTACACGCACACTCAATCACTACACACACACTCAGTCACTACGCGCACACTCAATCACTACACACACACTCAGTCACTACGCGCACACTCCATTACTACACACACACTCAGTCACTACGCGCACACACAATCACTACATGCACTTTCAGTCACTACGCGCACACTCAATTACTACACACACACACTCTGTCACTACACACACTCAATCACTACACACACTTTCAGTCACTACGCGCATACTCAATCACTACACACACACTCAAGTCACTACACACACACTCAGTTACTACACGCACACTCAATCACTACACACACACACTCAGTCACTACACGCACACTCAATCACTACACACACACTCAGTCACTACACATGCACACACTCAGTCACTACACACACTCAGTCACTACACACACACTCAGTCACTACGCGCGCACTCAATCACTACACACACACTCAGTCACTACACGCACACTCAATCATTACACACACACTCAGTCACTACAAGCACACTCAATCACTACACACTCAGTCACTACACACGCACACTCGGTCACTACACATGCACACTCAGTCACTACACATGCACACACTCAGTCACTACACATACACACACTCAGTCACTACACACAAACACTCAGTCACTACACATGTACACACTCAGTCACTACACATGCACACTCAATCACTACACACACACTCAGTCACTACACACGCACACTCAGTCACTACACATGCACACACTCAGTCACTACACACAAACTCAGTCACTACGCGCACACTCCATTACTACACACACACTCAGTCACTACGTGCACACTCAATCACTACACGCACACTCAATCACTTCGCACACTCAATCACTACACACACTCAGTCACTACGCGCACACTCAATCACTACACATGCACACTCAATCACTACACACACACTCAGTCACTACACACGCACACTCAGTCACTACACATGCACACACTCAGTCACTGCACACAAACTCAGTCACTACGCGCACACTTCATTACTACACACACACTCAGTCACTACGCGCACACTCAATCACTACACGCACACTCAATCACTTCGCACACTCAATCACTACACACACTCAGTCACTACGCGCACACTCAATCACTACACACACATTCAGTCACTACGCGCACACTCAATCACTACACACACACTCAGTCACTACACACACACTCAGTCACTACACGCACACTCAATCACTACACACTCAGTCACTACACACGCACACTCAGTCACTACACATGCACACACTCAGTCACTACACATGCACACACTCAGTCACTACACACGCACACTCAGTCACTACACACACACTCAGTCACTACAAACGCACACACTCAGTCACTACACATGCACACACTCAGTCACTACACACGCACACACTCAGTCACTACGCGCACACTCAATTACTACACACACACTCAATCACTACACACACACTCAGTCACTACACGCACACTTAATCACTACACACACACTCAGTCACTACACATGCACACACTCAGTCACTACACACGCACACACTCAGTCACTACAAACGCACACACACACACTCAGTCACTACACATGCACACACTCAGTCACTACACACGCACACACTCAGTCACTACGTGCACACCAATTACTACACACACACTCAATCACTACACACACACTCAGTCACTACACGCACACTTAATCACTACACACACACTCAGTCACTACACATGCACACACTCAGTCACTACACACGCACACACTCAGTCACTACACACGCACACACTGTCACTACACACGCACACACTCAGTCACTACACACGCACACACTCAGTCACTACGCATGCACACACTCAGTCACTACACACGCACACTCAGTCACTACACATGCACGTACTCAGTTACTACACACGCACACACTCAGGCACTACACACGCACACACTCAGTCACTACACATGCACACACTCAGTCACTACACACGCACACACTCAGTCACTACGCGCACACTTAATTACTACACACACACTCAATCACTACACACACACTCAGTCACTACATGCACACTTAATCACTACACACACACTCAGTCACTACACATGCACACACTCAGTCACTACACACGCACACACTCAGTCACTACAAACGCACACATTCAGTCACTACACATGCACACACTCAGTCACTACACACGCACACACTCAGTCACTACGCGCACACCCAATTACTACACACACACTCAATCACTACACACACACTCAGTCACTACACGCACACTTAATCACTACACACACACTCAGTCACTACACATGCACACACTCAGTCACTACACACACACACACTCAGTCACTACACACGCACACACTCAGTCACTACACACGCACACACTCAGTCACTACACATGCACACACTCAGTCACTACGCATGCACACACTCAGTCACTACACACGCACACTCAGTCACTACACATGCACGTACTCAGTCACTACACACGCACACACTCAGGCACTACACACGCACACACTCAGTCACTACACATGCACACACTCAGTCACTACACATGCACACTCAGTCACTACACATGCACATACTCAGTCACTACACACGCACACACTCAGTTACTACACACGCACACACTCAGTCACTACACACGCACACACTCAGTCACTACGCATGCACACACTCAGTCACTACACACGCACACACTCAGTCACTACACATGCTCAGTCACTACGCATGCACACACTTATCTATGACATCAGTAAATTACCCTTTGCTTTCTTGATCGCTCCTGCTTCTTTAACTTGTGTGACGGAGATATTTCTTTTGCTTTCTCTGACAAGGTACGCCTATATGTTTGACATCCTTCTACAATTGTATAATGAAGAACTAGTATAAAACATAAACCTAAGGTTAAAACTTGTTTTTAACATACTTCTTATCGGTCTTCATCGTAGGTCTCACACCCTATGGACTTGATAATTTCCTTCACCACTTTACTATTGTGCTCACTTGTAATTCTAATATTCAGATATATGTAAAAAAAATATGTAGTAAATACAAACTACTCAACAGCAGTGCTTATGGCTCAGATATCTTTAACTAGTCTACTTCATCTAATATGGAATGCACTGTTCGGATCTTGCTCTACATACAACAACAAGAGTTGTCAAAGAGATAATTGATGGCTTATTACTGCTGATGATGATATGTAATTGGCAATTGAGACTACTATTGAGAAATGAGAATAAAAAAGTATTCACTTTCAGTAAGTTTGTTATTCAGAAAGGTTGACAAATCAACATCTTCATTAACTTTTTTTAATTCCAACGACTCATTTCCCCCCTCATTTATGCATGAAAGTATTTCTAAGAAATCATGAATCTATAGGAGTAAAGATCAGCATGAAATGTAAATTATTTGTGAGCATAGTGGTTAAACTTTTTAAATAAATTTATTCAATTATACACTTTCATTACGTTTAGAACATATTTAAGGAATGGTCAAGAACTGTATATTTTTTTTTAGAAATACGTGTCACATTCAAAGGGTTAGTGGCATGAGCGGATGCTCAACAACTAAATGTTTAATAGGAAATACATTCTCAAAACCCAAAATTATAAAAGTTCTCATAAGAAAATCGAAACACTATGACACTACTATCTACAACTGTCAATTACATACTATTGGATAGAAACTGGAAATGAACACTGACAGTTCAAAGACTGCCATTTTAACTGGAAAAATTAAAGAAGTGCTAAAAGAATATGTAGCTTACTTGTGTGCTGTAGGCGTTACACGTTTTCTCCCTTTCCCAGAAAAACTTTTTCGAGCACTTGTCATTTTGGATGCACCAATTTCCTTTTCTAGCATGCCCTGACGATTTAAAAAAAACTCCCATGCTGTCCTGAATACTATCAAGTTTTTCTTTTATAAATGAAAACTGATTCTCCACACTGCTCTGGAAACCTTGAAATAAATTCATAATTGTAGAAGTAGTCTCTGTAGGATGGACAGGGGATTGTGAGACTGGAAGAACTTCTCCAGGTTGCCAATAGCTGTTTTCATGTTCACTTCACACATGTATTAAAAGAGGCAAAACAAATAATGTGCCCTCACTAGTAAAACTCTATAATTATATAGCTACATTAACTATTAAATTTATTTCCTTTGGTAAACTTCAATCTAGATTATATGGCTGTAAAATACAAATTTATGCACCAACTTGTTCGCAAACCCTGGCACAAAAAAATACCATAGGTCTTATAACTATATTTATGGCTAGTGTTACATGTCCGTAACTCTATAAATTTTTCAGAGATGAAAATTTTGTTGAAAGCTTTAAAAAAAAGAGAGGAATATTAAATATTACTTACGATGAGCTTGTTTGGTGACCATACGATTGCCTTCTACTTGGAGCTGAAGATGATAGACTGTAGAACATTTTATGTACATAAATATGCACACATGTAATATATTGGCTAGCGAATATACTTACTGTGAGTTCCTTGAATGACCATAAAAATGTCTGGTGTTGTAAACAGACAAACCTTCATTAGACTCCAAAGGAAGGCGTCGAGGCTTCTTTGTCATGCTAACTACAGGAGTTTTGCTCAATTCCATATGCCTGAGCTTTCCTCCTCGGTTCTGCCTCAATTCTTCTTCACTTTGAAGCCTCAGGTCCTCTTCTCGCTTTTTACGCCGAAGTTCAGAGGGAAATTCCATAGTAGCTAGAAGTGAGAGGTTCGCACCCAGTCAGGAGAATCCAGAAAAAAGAGCCCACGTGGCCCAGCAACTTTACTTGTGAAAACTTTCTCCTTACAGCTGCGCACGACGGCAGACTACCGCAGGATAGGCACAGTATAAACTCCGAACTGACTAGCCTCACTCTCACTAAACTGCTAAAACAAACTTCTCTGTACCGCTTACTCACAACGCTTTACCCGTAAAAAACCACGCTTTACCCGTAAAAAACCACGCTTTACCCATAAAACCACGCTCTACCCATAAAACCATGCCTATCTCTTTTAAACTAACCACGATGAATTCTCAAAATGCCCGCAGAGTCTGCCCTGATTGTGAAGATGAGCTCGGACACAAGGCTTACGTAAGACATCGGGACGACACAACTGGAAGAATATGCCCCAGTAAGAGTATTTATATTGAACACGTCTACCGAGAAAGATCTCCAAGGGGTATTAATTTGGATTCAAGTTTTGATTTTGAATCGGCAAGTGATAAAAGTGATGATAATAATGAAAGTAGTGTTTCCTTATCACATATATCTGTAGCTCAGGATAATGCATCAGACTCCTCTAAATTTGATAATGATTCTGATGACTCTTTTAGTTCAGAAGGAGAGGAAGTATGGGATGAAATGGAATTATCGGAAGAAGAAAATAAAAAGTTAATGAAAGTGATTCAGTGAATGAAGTGGTTTTTGGCATTTCATTTTTCCTTACCTATTTTCATCTCGTTTATCGTCTTTCTGATTGTGCAATTGGAATTCTTCTTAAATTTATTAGGACCTTGATTCACTTTTTGGCTGTTATTACATGCCTAGATTTACTAGTTGGTGTAGCCCAGGCATTGCCTAAATCTATGCGCACTGTAAAAAAAATCATTCAAAGAAAAAAGCTACATGGAATATGTGGTGTGCCCTAAGTGTTGCAAGCTCTTTATTTTTCTGATTGCTTAACAAATAATCATGGCAAAGTCGAATCAAAGAAGTGTGACTATATTGAGTTTCAAAATCATCCATTACCATCTAAACGGGCACCATGTGGGGAAACTTTGCTAAAAAAAATCAAAATTGGAACAAATTTTAAATTCATTCCAAGGAAAACATATATGTATTACAGTATTATTGAGTCACTAAAATCTATGGCCAAAAAAAAAGGCTTTCTTGAGAAATGTAACTTATGGCGAACACGATCAGAACACTTTTCGTTAAACATGATGGGAGATATTTATGATGGAAGATTATGGAAGGATATGATGTATATTAATGACAGACCTTTCCTTGCTACACCAAACAATCTTTGTCTTTGTTTGAGCTTAAACGTTGATTGGTTTAAAGTGTATGAACATTCACAATACTCTGCTGGTCCAATATATTTAGTGATCCTGAATCTTCCTAGACATGAGCGATACAAGGATGAAAATGTAATACTTGCTGGAATCATACCTGGTCCTAAGGAACCTAAACATAATTAAACACTTTCTTGGCTCCACTAGTAAGAGATATAAATACACTTTATGATGGAGTTACATTTCAAAGTTCCTCTTCAATATCAGGATATACTACAATTCGCAGTGTTATTGGATGTATAGCTTGTGACTTACCTGCCACTAGGAAAGTGTGTGGCTTTGCCAATTTCAATGCAAATCATGGCTGTTCTAAATGTATGAAAACTTTTACAACCCCCACGTTTGGGAGCAAACCTTCATATTATGGTGGTTTTAATTATGACAACTGGTGCATGCGAGATATAACTACACATAGGTTTATTGCAAATAAATACTTAAATTCTGCTACTGCTTTAGAACGAAAGAAAATACTCTATGAAAGTGGAGTTAAATTCTCAGAACTATTAACTATTCCATATTTTGATATAGTACGTTGCCATGTCATTGACCCTATGCACAACATTTTCCTTGGTTTGGCGAAACTTGTGATTCATACTTGGAAAGAAGTTAAAATTCTTCAGATTACTCACTTTGCAAAGATACAAGAAAAAATTAATTCGATTAATCCACCTCCCAAGGTTGGCCGCATACCTAGAAAAATTGAAAGCGGATTTGCAGCATTTACAGCAGATGAATGGAAAATTTTTATTTTTATTTATTCAACTTTTGCTCTTAAAAATATAGTTGACACCCCACATTACAATTGTTGGTGTTTACTTGTTAGAGTTTGTGAATTGCTATGCCAGCCAATACTCTCTCGGGATTCAGTAGAGCAAGCACATATTTTTCTTATCAAATTTTGTAAGCATTTTGAAAGTCTGTATGGAACAGAGTACTGCACTCCCAATATGCATATGTCACTGCATTTAAAAGAATGTTTACTCGATTTCGGCCCTCTACCAGCATTTTGGTGTTTTGCCTTTGAATGTTTCAATGGTATTATAGAGAGGATCAGCAAATCTTGGGTATCACCAGAAAAACAAATGTTTTTGAAGTTTTTGGAGGTACAAAGGGTTTTATCAATAAGGATTGGCAATGCTAATGATCTAGTGGGTTTTATTTTTGACAACATTAACACCAAAGGAAATGTAGACATTGGGTCACTCAGCTTACACCAATTTGATGATGATACACAACTTCAAAATATTCCTTATACTTCCTGTTGTGTTGACCAAATCAAAGCCGAGAAACTGCCACATCAAAAACTTAGTCCTCCCTACAAGGAAAAGTATTTAAATAATGTAGACTTTTCGCATCTCAAGGTTATGTATAGCATGCTCTATCCATCAAAGACTCTGGAGGTGTCAAGGTTTTACAAAGAGTACAGAAATATTGTAATTAACAGTGTACAGTTTACTTCCAAAATTTCACGTTCGCAGAGGTCTTCAGTAATTGCTGCTCGATGGCCAGGTGCTATTGGTATTGATTCATCAGGTGAAAGTCCACTTAGAATTGGATTAGTCAACTCATTCATTGAAAATGAAGTCACTATTACACATTCTGATGGATCATCAAGCTCTAGTGTGACTCACAATTTGATGCATATTCAATGGTATGGAAGCCATCCAATGCGAGATTTTATTAATTCATCAGTAATTCTTACCAGCACAGTGTTTGATTGTGACTCTTGTGCTTCCTTCATGCCAGTCAGTAGAGTTCTGTGTCAGTGTGCTGTTTCATCAACCGCTACTCTTCAATTTGATTATGGTGAAGATAATGTAATAATTGCCATACCCATGTGCATTGAACAATCAATAGTTCTTTTATATTAGCAAGAATTCTGAACACCCACTAACTATAACTTATTACACTCTAACATGTTTGTAATGTATTTTGGCAAAATTTTTGTTAACACTCATAAATTTGAAGTATTAATTTAGTCATTTTTTAAGTTTGGGTGCCATAAAAATAAAGGCTTATTTTAATTTAGTTATAGGGAATAGAGTATAGCAGTAGTTTACTGAAGGTATGAATTATAGAACAAATGATGCTATATAATGAATGAAAGTATAAGTGACTCTTATACTTTTTCAATATCTTATATTTACAACAAGTATACACATCCTTATAACTTCTTTATATCTATTTGAAGTATAAGGTTTATTATAACCTGTAGTATGAATGAGATATAAGGGATTGTTTATACTGTACTTTTTTCACAGTGATATATTCACAATTTTTTCTATTTAGAAGATATTGAAAAATTCACGTTGTGGTGCAATTCATCTTTTTTTGGTTTACCCCAGTATCAAATTTTTTTGTCGTTCTCATTAGATTCCAAGAAAAACTGTTACAAAATTTGGAACTTTAATTCCACTCGCAATTCTTAAGAAATAGCCCACCCCCTATATCTCGTACTACGAGTACGCGAGCAATTTTTTTTTCAATTAGTTTGTAATGGTTCTAGAAAGAGCCCGCCTATATCAAGAGTAAACAAACATCAATACAACAATAACAAGTGTCAGAATAGAGAGCAGTATATTGGAGATAGCCATAGGTGAAGGTATTAGATCTGCGCATCTTGGGAAGTCTTGGCTAAGCAGAAATCGAGCCTGGTATATCCATCCGCTTGAGTTCAAATGCGCAGAGTCCAGGGAACGGCTACAGGAGGAGAGGCAGCCTGGTGCACCTTGCTGCGTGAGCTCAGACGACGTATGGAGAGTTGCTGTAAACGGATATGAGACAACAAGAAGCTAAACTAAAACACTACAACTTCGCAAAGTATACTTCTGCTACTACTGCGCGATAGTTTCTGCTCTCGTATTATCAAATGGTGGGGTATTGGCGGGGAATAAGTTAATGTCTGGATCTACAGGCGGTGCGCGTTGCTATGTGCGGCCACCCTTAAGCTGGAAGCGCTGTACATGGAACCAGAGAAGCAAAATATTGAAAGATGTTTGTAGAGGATTAGTGTGGTTGCACAATGCAAGGCCACCTATTGTTCATGGAGATGAGAAGGGGTAAGTTATCAGAATGTACAACAATGAAGTAAAAATGTATAATTTTCTTTGTATGATTATAGTTGCAACATCCTTCTTGACAAGCAATTTAATGGAAAGCTCGGAGATTTTGGTTTCACACATGAACTTCCAACTAGTGGCCATACAATGATTACAGCTGTTACTGTTGCCAGTCTCTTGGGTATTCCCCCCAGAACATGACACATGGTATACACCACCGAAAAGTGACGTCTATTCATAATGGCATCGTAAGTTTCCTTTTTATCTTTATAGAGTATTATGGGCTGGCTTAGGAAAAGTTGTCACTCTCCTAGACAGCTCGCACCTGGTGACAGCAAAATAGTATGCTGCCATCAGAATGAAGTATCCTGTTGTAGCTAGCCTGGCTTGCCAACACCCGCCCTTAGGTCGAGTTAAAGTAGAACTAAATTACTTTAATTAAGAGAAACCGAATTGAATGATGTGATACAAGACTCAACTGACAGGAATGGAACAAGGATCTATATAGACACACCAAGCCCCACCTATGGCTTGCACAAACACGCAAACACCACAGTTTTAACACTTCTGACACAAATAACTCTTGACTCTATACACACCCATGGCCACACAAAAACGCCTATGTTCTTGCATAACGGTTACATCTACTCTCTTCATGTGGGTATGCCCACAAGTATAAAATTTAATTATTAAATGTGAGTCTTTTTGGTAGGTTGTGCTCGAAACATTCTGTGGATTGAAGGCATGCAAAGAAGGCAGAGAAGACAAGCTGCTAGTAAGCATTTTTTACCATCAAATTAGTATTAGTTCTAAGTGATAATGGTTGTATACCTACTCAGATTGAACATCTTGAAGAAAACAGAAAGTCTATTAATGGTTATAAGAGTGTTGCTGATATCAAAGCTGGAGAACTGCCACATTATTTGCTTTTGCTGTGGAGTAAGATAATTGATTGTACTCTAGTAAAACATAGCAAACGTCCATCCAGTGAAGAGGTGTGATATATAGATAGTTACCTGCAGGCCACAGTAATGTCAGCTAGATATATTATTCTTAGCCCAAAGATTTGAGTCAATTGACTGCAATTTGTTTGTTGCGCCTAAATAAAAAAGAAATTTATCATATTAATCCAAGATTCTTATAAAAAAACTTACCAAATAATGAAGGTATATCATATATATCATTGGGGCAGCCGTGTGGTGTATTGGACAAAGAATTTTTTCGTATTGCATGCTCATTCCATTCTAAAACAAAGGTTTTCAAATCATTTTGAAGAATATCCCCAACCACATAAGCCTGAGTGCATCTATTGACAAAGCTCGTTAGACAAACTGTTATTATTATATAGCTACTGGCAACTAATCTTTGAATGCAATAATCCTTGTTAAACTGGCCAGAGAAGACAAGTAGGTCCTATATTATTACAAAACAAAAGAATATCTTTTGGACAATAGCAACTGAGTATAATGATTTAGCCCCAACACAAATAAAATTAAGTGCTTCTTAGTATATAATAGTAAAAATAAAATAAAATTGAGTCCTCACTTGACAGAAATCAATCCACCAATCTAATTTAAATTGTCTCAGCATGGCCCACAGGGATTCAATTCGCTGCATTCAATATAGAATAATAATCAAGTGCCTACATAATAGTCAACTCCTATGGTGATCATCTTACCGTATTGGCAGTTAAAGGCCCATATATATAGCTATGAGATGCTGCCAAAGCATCCCCATGATCCATACGAAATGCAATGTGAATCTTAGCAATATTGGTATATTCTGTACCAAAGTCAGATCACAACACTTTCGGACAACCTATATAAAATCATACATGATTAAACTAAAGTAGTTGATACTAGGGCCATGTAGATTATTCTGGCCTAGCTAAGTTTTTAAGATTAAAAAAATTAAGAAACTGTAGAAGAATTTTTGGAATAATAGAATGTAATTATAATAAACACCTTACCTCCAGCATTTTCAACACTCTCCAAGTAATATCGAGCAATAATTTTTGGGTTATGATTACTGGATGATAATTTCAGCCATATTATTTTGCTAGAATAGCTGCAAGGAAATTGATTCAGCACAATTGTCATTAGAGAACAACAAAAAAAGACTTACCCAATACATCCATGTATGCACAATCCATAAGGAGACAGCTGATTTTAACCATCAAGATGCCAGATAAAATTAGGACCATACCAATATATAAATAAAGTAATAAGCATAAATTGAAGTCAACTGTACATACTTTACAGTGATACAATCGTCTTCGTTTTCGGCAGGCTACACATTCTGGATCAATTTGTTTCAATAGTTTCATAACTGTATCTCTGAAAACCAGGGTATTTGCATAGATAAAAGAGTAATAAATTTAGAACATGATATGAGCTAGGGATTAATGAACACTCCAAAAAAATTCTGACTTTAATACTATAATGTCCAACCATTTTGTATCACAAAAAAAATTATTTTCTACTTGAAGACTAGCTATTATACATTATGATTATGATACACTGTAACACCCAATTCTTAATAACCTTCGAATTAAAATTTTATATTTCGATTGAAGATGCTTCCACATAGATCGATAACCCCTTAAACAATCTGGAGAACATAAAATTGCCTAGGACAACAAATGACAACAGCAAAATATCAAGAAATGATTAATTTTTTGCGTGAAAATAGCTAACCTGTAGCAATCCTTTGACAGTATTAGCTGGAGGATCAGGAACGTCTTTTAAGTCCCAAAGATTTCAGTCTCTTCTTTAGCCAGGACATGCTATTTGTTCATGTGATTAATATCAGGTTTGAGAAGAAATGTATAAAAATATATTGCTATTTTCTGAGGGTGTGCTTAGTTATGAGTTCGACAGTTAGTTTTGGGAAAATAGCTTTATTTTATAATTATTCAGCCAAATGACTGACCTTTTTTTTGATTCCTAGACATTTTCAATTCTACTCAAAATTGTTTTATAAGGTCTCCCAGAATAAAAGTATTCCTTCAAAGTTGCTGAAAAAAAACTCAACTGTATAACTAGTAATATTCAAGTAAATTCACTACTTACTACTATCCATCATTGATCTTTCTTCCCCTATTCAATATTTCATCTCGTTTATCCATTACAGCGACAATTTCTCCCGAAGCAGCTTTCCACTCTGCCGAACGGCTTTTCCCCTGGACCGATCGGCGTTTAGCCCGACTGACCGATCGCTTTTCCCCTAAACCGATCGCTTTTCCCCTGGACCGATCGACTTTTCCCCTGGACAGATCGGCTTTCCCCCTGACCGATCGGCTTTCCGCAGATGCCGCTGCGGCTTTATCGCGCCGGTTAACCGCGTGCGGCTTGACCCCTCTCGGCCACCGTAACAAATACTGCAGTAGTGTGCAACAATAATTCTTCACTAGTATCCAAATCACCCTTTTTTCATCATAACCTGTGCTATAGGGATCATGTTCATTTTTGTCTGTATAGTGCTCTAGTGGATGGATCCACAAAGTTTATAAAGCAATTTACTGTTTGATGGAAAATTCCTGAGTAAACACGATTTCCACTCATTTGATATAACTGATCAGGAGGCGTAAATTCCCGAGCGTATGAGGTTGAGGTCAAATGAGTGTGTCTTGATATGCCACGCCCGAAGGACCAGTTGTCGGTGTCCTAATGGCGCCGAGTCCTACTAGTGTGCAGCCCCTGGCGTAAGTTTGCAGCCTTACAAAAGCACCGTAAAGCGCGCACTCTTTAAGGGTGCTGTGACACCGTCCGCGCAAATATTCACAATAATTGGATTTTGGTTGCTAGGGATGACTAATTTTTTCTTGGTGTTTGTTGAGCGCCACTAAGGGTGGATCCTAAAGAGTACTGCTAATGGACTAACTAAATAAAAAGAACGGGCCTTGGGAGCATGTTTCGTTCAATTTACGAGCTCCTCAGCCTCAAGTATATAATACAGAACTCCTCCTCGGGTGCCGTCGCTGACGAAACCATTCTTCGTCTACTGCTACATTTGTTGATTGTCTTCAAAATATTTGTTGTACTTTTTTTCAATTCTGCTTTGTTTTGTCTACATAGTTAATTGTGCTTATTGGATTCTCGGCGGCGTGCCCGAATTTTTTTCTTTAAAAAAAATTGCAACGAACATTTTGTAGCTAAGGTCATAGTCAGCCTGTGTACGAAATTTGGAGTCATTTCTACGCATAGTTTCTGAGAAGTAACACAAAATAGACTCCAGGACTAAAAATTAGTGCAAGCGATCTTTTGGCAGAGACTTGATTGCATTCAAAGCACACCCACAACTGATTGAATTGATTCCCGCTGGGAAAGTGAGTTCCAGGTGCTCTCTAACTTTCCCGCGTCTACCCATTAGCAAACTGGTTTTCTGGCCGCCTCTCCCGCTCCATGATAAGCCCTACTGAAACGAGTGTGAGGAGATTATTGTAGTCTTGTTAATAGTGTTTTTCTCGGCATGGTCAGGTAAGAAAAGCCTTTTATCAAGCTAGCTAGATGCATATTCAGTGTGCATTTGTACTTAGTGAATCATTTTTGCTGCTGGAAAACTCTACAGTTTCAGTTTGTGTACAGTTGATTGTACTTACCCATTCACTTCATTTGTTTATTCATCTTGCACAAGAATAAAAAATTAAAATAATGGAGTCATTAGTGAGGTATTATTCACTTGTCCTTGGAGACAATCTGGGAGTAAGTGTCTGCTCTAGGGAGAAACAATACTGATAAAGTCAAGAAATACAATATCAAACAGCTACACTCTTTACAACTTATAGTGGCTCGGTTAGTTTTATTAATTGGTGGGTGGGAAGCTTTGAATTACCTACCAAGCTAAGTTAGCGGTCGTTTTACTACTGCAAGCACCGCGGATTTTTGTGGTGCGTGCGGGTGCGCGCGAGTTTTATGTCACAGCACCCTTAACTTTTAAAGTCAAAGTTTAGGTAATGCAGACACAAAAGAGCAGTAAATACAGAAGACATTATTTTATTGAATAGAGGTGAAACCCAACTGAATGGGAATATATGAATATCATTAACCCTTTCGTTCCTGAATTGTTTGGACGCGCGCGGAAAAATCTAATCTTCCACCGCGGAATAGAGCATTACCGTTTTATTTTTTTAACTCGATGCTGGCGGGGAAAACCCCATAGTATACATATCACTAAATAGACCAAGAATTCGGGATTCCCCTCATTTTTTGATTGAGAAAATTGAATAATATTTAGGCCCTCTACTAATGCTTTTAAAAAAAAAATTTTCCCCCAAAAAATTCCACTTTTCCCATCAATAAAAAAATAAAAATAAAATAGAAATAATATAGTTTGATGTATTGTATACCAATATTATATTAGTTCAACAATAAAATATGTTGTTTGTTGTGTTTGGTGCTGATTGTGATCATGTAGGAGACATCTATGAGTGTCCACGAGGAACATATGCCATCGGACGTCGAGCTCCACTACAAAACAATTTCATATACACAAAAACACAAACAACAAAGATATTTGTAATACAAACAACAAATTATTCATGATCCTATATAATATAATTGCAACTTTATGATGTATTGTATGCGGTTTCATACAGGATTTTTGTTTGGGGGGGTGGGGCTCCGAGTGTACTTCGCCACACCCATTTTTTGGAACCTACACTACTTTGATGCACAACTTTGCATAAGAGTCTATACTTCACACTGATGATCAGTGTTCGGTCCTATGCACTAAATGGCTCAGTTATGATAGGAACATAATGGGATATTATATCAGACTAAAAATAAATGCTTCCAAAATGTTCATTTCTATTCAACTCCCAAAATTCTAGGTGGGCTAGCCTCCAACTGTATGAACCCCTGGTATGTATACTCCACACTGTACATGAGAGAAACAATCGTTGTATTGAGAAAATGTAATTAGAAAATGAAAATCAGTACAAGCACACACGTGGAATTCAACTTGCCTGGCATGGATGGTGTCACAGACTGAACGATCCCTCCGAGGTTAGGATCCGGTAACTCCATAAAATAACAGAGAATAATGATATTTGTAACATCATTACTTTTCACTGACATTCTGGTACCATAACCCCCACCCAAATATCAGTAAGTTGAAATGAAATTCAACTTATCCGGCATGGATGATGTCACAGACCAAAAAAGACCCCGGAGTTCGTTCTCTCTCAGGTTGGATCCGGAAGCGCCACATACTGTTTGTTCATGGTTGCTCTCTCTTTCCACAAATGGACGCACACATATACACACCCACACACACACACACAAGAAAAAAGAAGCTACAGGTGAATACAGATCATAAAAATAAATGTATAATTTATTATACATAAATTGACTGGTGTACACACACACACACATGAAATTCAACTTACATGGGCATAGTAGTCACGATCCAAAAAGATCCAGAGTTCCCTCCCAGGTTGTATACGGAATCGCCACATACTGTTTGTCCACGGTTGCTCTCTCTCATTCCACAAATGCACGCACACACACACACACACACACTAGAAAAAAGAAGATACAGGTGAATACAGATCATAAAAATAAATGTATAATATAAATTGACTGGTGTACACACACACACATACATGAAATTCAACTTACATGGGCATAGTAGCCCCCCCCCCCCCCCCCCCCCACCGAGTCCGTTCCCTCCCCGGTTAGAACCGGAAGCGCCAGAATAACATTTCAACTCCACGCACACACATATACATCGAGTGTGAAGCTCCACTACAACACCACAAAAACACAAAACACAAACAACGACTGCCACAGAATATATTTCTGAAAACTTATTTGACAGTTTTTATTACCTTGTTATTTTTATGCCACAAAAAATGAAATTGTCCACTTTCCTGGAGTAATAAAGAAAACTAGATTAACCGATTATCGCCGAAATACGCGTTTTTGCGTACCGCGCGAGGGTGCTTCACAGCCCGGGATACGCATTTTTGCGTACTCGCCATTGCACCCGCTTCAATTAGCTACCAGCAGCAATCGCAAGTGTTTCAAGAGCTCCAACAACGCCGTAGCGATTCTCCTGTGAGGTAAGTGTAAGGGAGGCAAGGTTTTAATGACCCTTACCATAGAAATTTTTTTATTATTTGTAGATTGAAATTGTAGCACTGTTTGTGTATAAAGAAAATCAAAGTTACAAAAAAAAATATGAATAGCTATAACTAATAGACAAAAATATTTATCAATTATTAATATGATATAAACTTGTCAATAAAATTTAAAGACAGCCAAGAAGTCTTCATAGAGGGCAGTGATGAAGAATTTTATGATCTCAAAGAAATAGAGATAGAATAAGGGAGAAGACTTCTCAGGTGTAGAGGTCCGTGGCCAAGAAGTCTTCATGGAGGGCAGCAATGAAGAATTTGATGACCTGGAGGAAGTAAAGGTTGAAAAAGGCAAGCTATTTTAGCTTCGTTTGTTCATACACAGAGGGTTATATAGATTTTGAACAACACTAACCACAAAAAGGTCAAGTTATTATTGCATGAGGATACAGACTTTCTTCCTCCCAGTTCTCCCCTACTTGAAGGTGCCCATAAAATGGATTTCTTAGGAGAAAGTTTCTCAGGTATGAAGAGAAGGAAGTGCAATCTATGTCAAGAACAGTAACAACAGACACATCATGGTACAGTACAGAGGTGATTATGGAGTGTGGCTTTGTCACCATGGGAGTTCAATCAGACTACTTCATAGTATTATCAGAAAAAAATCCTAGAATTGCAAACACAGTAGTCTATATAATTGCTTGTTATGTTATAATATTATATTATTCTAGTATATGGCTCACACAAAAAAAAAATAAACAGCCAAAATCCATAGTTGCTGAATTATTTCAAAGCAAGCGGCTGGTGAACATTTAAAACAACAATATATAGCTATGAAACATGAGGTCTTAGCCTAAACTTTTACAATACTGATGCTAACAATGGTATACTTACCTTGAAGCTTGTAGTTTCCAATGAGTGCGCACTTCATACACTTCAAACGCTTAGAAACTAAACAAAACTTAGCCCGCGGGTAGAGGAAGGCTTTAGCTTCAATCAGTTAATACATCGCCGTCGGTTACTTCGAAGCGTATTGCCTCCAGACAAGAAAAAGCTCAGGCGGTTCAAGCCTCGAGGTGACGGTCACGATTTCTTGTAAACAATTTAGGAGTACGCGCACGTAATCGCGAATTTAATTTCCGGCGTTAATCGGTTAAACTGGATTTGTAGAGTTTACACGTGGCACAGTTCCTTCACACCCCTGGAGCAGCGGTGGTAAGTTTACGCGCATGGGTGTGGTGACGTAAAATCTCACTCGCTTCACGTATTATCCTCGGGAAATTAGCCAGACTTATCTAACTTTTGTCACGGGTATTACCCGGGCCTCAGATGTTGCTGAGTTGGCACAATCTCGCCTCGGGGAGAGGCGAGCACGTTAGCTATTGTAGGTGGAGTCTATCTAAACACAGATGGAGTGAAGTAAGGTTGTATTTGACGACTGCATGCACTCTGCCCTTGTGGTATTTGATTGCCTGCCATGAATAAAGTGAGGAAGGAGAGGAAGCCAGATACCTTAAAAGTTAACTTTGTGGTTGGAAATAGCGGAAGTCGTGAATTAAACATCCAGCCTGTGACATACCTGTTTAAAAATGCTACCCATGATGAGTCTGGAAGAGCAGGTGGCCATGTCTCCGACTCTATTACTGACAGACTTCCAATACAGCATTTTTTCCATCCGAAGGTGCAGTTAGCATACTGTGAGGAAGAAGAAATCAGCTGAATATTGGTTCACTGTTCGCCACAGATTATTCCTTCTATGATATCGGCATCTGGATTTCCAGCATAGGATACATTATGCATTTTTTGTAAAGCTTCTCCAGTCTCTGTGTGGTGTCCAGACTGTGGCCCAATCACTTATTTTGGGCAGGTATTACATAATGACGTCTAATGTACATATTTTATTACTGGAGTTGTTCTTTTTGCTTTTGTTTTTTTTTTCAGGATTGTGCAGTGTCTTTACATAAGGATGTTAATGTTTTTCACTTGCCTTTACAGTTGAATGTATTATCAGGGGAGGAGCAACATATTTTAGATTGGTCAGGCCATTCGACATCACTTGTCTGTGGTAAAGTTAGTCAGTAAGACTAAATTAGTAGGAAATTGCATGTATTAATGCTATAACCATTAAATAAGTAATAATAATGTTATGTTATATTTCAGGAAATAAATGAGTATGACTGGTTCATGAAAAATAAGTTTCAAGAAGTAAATGTACCAAATATTTGCATTCTGTGTTCGGAATCAATAACAAATTCATTAGCCACACTTATCATGTCAAGATTATCAGTTATATCTCTATGAACATGTAATATCATAAGATGATTCAATCTCTCTTGTCTCATTGTAGTTCTTAAGTAAGTTTTTACTAGACGCAGTGCACTAAATGAGCACTCAGATGATGCATTGGTTGCAGGCATAATTAACGCTAGTTTCATTACAGTACACACTTCACATAGTAGGTCACGTTGCATCCTTTCTACAGAACATAAATAATTTTTTATATCAAATATATAGGGCTAAATGAATCTCCAAATTTTCGAGAAAAATCAATCTTAAAGGTAATTAATTGTGCTTGAAGGTTGTCAGGTTGCAAGTCATTATGATAAAATGTTGTTACAAAGTCAAATTCTTGCTTAAAATCCTTTCCTGTTGCTGCTTTCAAAAGTAGTTTTTTCCAAATTTTGATATATTTCATATCCGGGCTGCTCAAATCTGTCTCGTATTGTGTTTATTGCCAGATCAACTCCTTCAAAGTATTCTTGCTTGTAATAGGCTTTTGGAGTTTCATGATAATAACTTTCAGTACTTCCAGTAACTAATTTTCTGGGAACTTTGCGAAGGCGAGGAAGACGTAGCTCAGTATCCAAAGGTTGTGAAAAAGATATCAGCTTTTGCCAGAATAAGTCAAATGACTCATCATTTCTCACAGTCAACAAAGTGTCAACCTTGCAATTTGCTGTCCTTCAGCTGCCGAACATGTCTTTTTTTGTAATGTTCGACTGAGATTGCCTGTATGACGTAAAACCAACTCACTTAACACTGAACCAAACAAAAAACCAAAAGTACTCATTTGCAAACTCACTCCTCGAATTCTAGACTTTGTTTCAACATCATTGACTACATCCACTGCTTCATCCCAGGTATCTAATAACACTTTGTAATTCTTTAGGATACTGAGCATAGAGTCAGCCCGTACAGTCCAACGAGTAGGGCATAAGAGACAAATGGCTGGACTTTTACTACCTGTCACTAAATCATAGTCTGATTTCAACTCTTCAAAAATAGCATCATGTCTTGGTGACAATTTAATCAACTTTGTGATTTCACTTGCAGTTTCCAATGAACCTTTCATGAATTTGGATTTTTTTACGGAGTCATTTGCAGCAAGGTTGAGGGAATGGCTATAACAATGGGTGAATACAGCACGTGGCTCCATTTCATGAACTCTCTTGGCCAAACCATTTCTATGACCACTCATGGTGCTGCAACCATCGTAACATTGTCCCCTTAACTTGCTCCATGACAAATTAAGCCTAGTAAGAACATCGCTTACTACTGAGAAAAGGGAAGAAGCATCTATTGAAGAAACAATGTAGAGACCCAAAAAATCTTCGGACACTTCTAACTCCTCATTAATAGAACGAATTACAATTGTAACTTGTTCCTTGTTAGTGATGTCTCATCTATCATAATACAAATAAACTTGGAATTTTGAATTTTGGAAGCTAGGTTTTTAAGAACCTGATGAGCCATAATTTGTATTAGCTTGTTTTGTATTTCATGAGAAGTATATTTGTTATTCTTTCTCTGCAACCAATCACTTAGATCAGCTTCTTCCTTTGCATGATGCTTCAAAATCTGACTAAAATTCCCTTCACTATCATCATCATGTCCACGAAAAGGTAAACCCTGGCGAGCCAAAAATTTCATGCAAGCTAAAATTTTCAGAAACATTTTTCTATTAGTAGCCATTTCCTGAGCATGTTGTATAGACAATAAGGTGCCTATTGGGGTGGTAGTGGATGGTAGAGTAATTACCATATCTACAGCTTCTCGATGGCAAGAACTTTTCTCGTGCGACTTAAAGGTTAATGTAGCATCCTTCCAGTTTGCATATCCTCTATTAATCTATACAAAATATTACTTAATTTAGCAAAAAAGAAAGTAAAAATTGCATTAAGTGAACTTACAAATGCTGCATCAGCCTTAGAACAAGTTTTCTTTTTAAACATCTTCAGGCAAGTAAAACAGAACACAGTGTCAGTGTCTTCCTTGTAGTGGAGAAAAGGCCACTTTTCAAACCAGGAGTGCTGAAAACACCTCTGTACTATATTCTTTTTACCAAAAGAGCGTTTGGGAAATTTAAATGCAGGTCCTGGCTAGTTAGGCTTGTCAGGAAGGTCATACAAGGAAGAGAAATCAATGCCTGCCATTACACGGTATCCTCCATGTGGAAACGCCGATTCCCGCGCGACCGACTAACTCTCAATCGTTAACGATTCTCGCCTAATTAACGATGCGTACCATACAAATCAATTCACACCTAATGCCACCCGTAGAATTTTGGTCAGGCCATGGCCTTACTGGCCGGACCACTTGCGCCGCCCCTGATTATGGGTAACTTTGAAATACTGAATTGTAATTTATTTTTTAATATAGTAAGAGTTATGCATGTACATTCCATTGAAGCGTACGCCTGTCCTGGCAAGACTCTGTGACTGCTCAAGTCTGTATAAGAAAGAGATAACATGTGTTACATTAGATTGTAAGGTTTTCTTTTGATTTTTTTTTTTTACTGATCTACGTAATTACAGGATCATTCCACTCCACACTTCTTACTTTTTGTGGGTGTGAGAGTGAGGTACAAACCTTGCTCAGGCATTTACTTTCCAACTACTGGATTGGCTGATGCTGGAGTGTCATGAGCAGCACAAGATTTTGTTTCTGCATTAAATTTATTTAGTGCCAACAAAGTACTTTGGGTATGTTAGAAGTAGTTGACCCAATGCTACGTGGTGCCCACAATTTTTAGGGCAAAGTTACGGAATTACATCATTTGGTATACATGAATTCACTCGTATGCAATCTTGCCTTCAAGCTATGTGGTTGTGTCTCTTAAATAATGCCATAATTCTATAACTTCGCCCAAGAATTATGGGCAATTATAAACATAATGTTCGTGTAAATGTCCGGCTTTAAAGACTGTACTAACTCATACAAATATAAATTTTTGTAGATTAACATTAGAAATATACCCGGTTACTATCGATAGCTTTGAAGACTATAGGTGAGTTTTAGGTGATTGATTTTACCTACGAAGTGTGCAATTTTATTTTATTGTTTCAATATAGACAAGCAAAATCTTCATTACGTCACTTGAAGACTTTGATTCCAATTAGAACAAATAGTGGATCAAGATGTCCTGCTTGCCCTCAGGTGAGTGTACCCTCTCTTTTATTTTAAAATACACATAAATCATGTTTTGCTTTAATTTATTAGAATGGTTCTGTGTTTCTATCTATTGATGGAAACTTTGGTCTGTGCCGAAAAAAATCTTAAGGTAGTAGTGTCCGTCCTCCCCTTAATAAGGGATCATTTTTTTGTCATCAAGAAACAGTTGATATCTACGTCTCAAGTTATGGAGTTATTAATGTGTTTAAAGAAAGGTATGAATTTTTTTTTAAAATACATATATATATACATGTGTATGTGTGTGTATATATAGGAGTGCAATCAGTTTTTGGCAGGAGATGAACTTCGATCACGGAATCGGTACAAAAGTTTGGATGAGACTGGATTAGTTGGAGTAGTGTGTCAACATGAATTTCCTCTCAAGTTTCTGTCAATTCGTCATGGAGAAAGGTAGGACCTTTCTTCACATTCCAACTGCTTAAAAATTGCCATGTGTAGGTTCTCATACATTGTCTACATGCTAGAACAACTGCTGGACTTTACCCAGCATTACAAGAAAGTTCATGTACTTTATGATGTGGCCTGTTCCCTCTCTAAGCATCTTGAGGTAAGATTTAAAATTATTAACATTTTGTTTCATTTTTATAACAAACAGAATCAAGGGCGACATGATCTTAATAAATTTTTTGAGTTTGCAGTGCCAGTGTTTCATGCATATGGCCACAAAGTAGACTGTCAAGTAAGAAGTTTTAAATAGGTTTTCCTGATTTATGAATTTCTGTTCTAATTAGCTCAAATACAGTCCACGCCACAAGTCTGGCTTGTGGTCATATCTGCGAAGGTTTGCAACAATGACCAAGGAAATGAGACCCTCGCACAGAGTTGATGTGTTAATAGATGCTTTGTTGCATTACTCTGAACACTCAGCTCAAAAGATTGGTGAGCTTTTCTATTTATTAATTTTTTCTGGCATTTAGTCACTGTATTGTGTATAATAATCACGCTGCTACCTTCAAGGATGAACAAAGCATTACAACTTGGCTAGGTTGATTAACAAGAACAAACTTCTGAAATCGCTGAAACACCTGCCGTAGATGTTGTTGGTGCATTGTCATATTGTACAGCCTTGCGGGGTAGTGTCGATGAGGTGCTGGAAGATTTGAGCAGCATGTTCATGCAAAAAATATGACCTTTTATTTCAGCAAACAAATAATTACTCTCTTACATGAATAATGGTAACTTCTGTACCTCAATTACCAGTAACTCTTGAACAAGCTCTCACGACAAAATAAAATAAACCAGTGTTATTTGTAATTTTAGAAAACAAATATTGAATTACTACTTAGTATAATTCCTTGATTATCGTCCGCCACCGATTATCGCCCACGGGAAAAAATGTAACGGAACTCCGGTTATGGGACTGAAATGTAACGGAATTCCGATTATTTTGCTGTGTCGGCAAAGTAACGCCATTTTTCGCTACAATTTGTTAGCAGCATTTTGCACTTATTAAAACAAAAAGAAGAGAGGTTTTCGTCGGGCGAAGTCACAGTGAAGAACAAATGCTCGGAGCTATAGAATCTGTTAACAAAGGTATGTCTTGAACTGTGGACAAATTTCCTCAAGAGAAATCCTCAACTTCGTCTTCGGGCATGAGATGCGACAGCGAATGTTCGTATGGATGCCTTGATCAGGAGCAATTTATATTACTATATTGGTTTAATAAAGAATTAATTTGAGAAGTACAATTTTTATGGACACCCAGAAGCAATTTATAATGGATGAGACAGGTTGCAGCAGAACAGCATGGTGTCCCTTTGTCTACTTTGAAGGATAGGGTCAATGGCCGTGTGGTTTATGGAACGAGACCTGGTCCCAGATCTTACTTATCAAACGATGAAGAAGGAGAGCTCTCTGACTTTCTACTGGAATGTGCAAAAATTGGATACGGAAAAACAAGTGGAAACATTAAATGTATTGTGGAGTCTTACCTTCAAGCCAGATCTTAGCAATGGGGGGTGTGCCCTAGAACCACGACCACCGAAAGTAATAGCAAAAAACTGACACAAGAAGGGTACGGTGTACAGAACTTCTGGAACCAAAGCTCAAGTAACAGTTGTTGGATGTGGTAGTGCAACCGGTCAGATATTGCCAACATTTATAAATTTTGCAGCAAGCAGATTAATTCCCAGTGTTGCACTGATGAAGCTGTAATTCCTACTAATTTGTGTAGTGGATTTAAGAAAACAGGAGTACTTCCCTTTAACCCTTTCGTTCCCAATCCCGCTTAAAAGCGGGTGAAGACCGGTTGGCTTCTCCGAATTATTTAAAATAGTTACTTTATAGCTAGAACCTTCAGATTGCATACACAGGTGCCCAATGCATTGGAGAAGCATCTAAAATAGCTTTCAGCCAGGACTGCTTCGACAGTACCTCACAGCAGTTGCGTTTATTTCTTCCTCGGCCAAAAAAAAAACTTCGGTTCTCCGTCGAATTTTAAAAAAAGTTAACTTCTTCACAGCAGCATCATTTATGGAACTAGTCATCTCCAGAGCTTTGTAGAAGCAGCAAAAAATTGCTTGAGCTCAGTAGCCTTCCATAACACATTGAAACAACCGCTTCTTTGCCGACCAAGACTTTGCGGTTTGACTTACTGTCTTCTCCATTTTTTATAAAATCGCCAGTTCAACTGGGGGCCTCCCTATTACGTACAGTCTTAGGTAATGCTTATTACATCATAGAAAAAAAGTGAGCGTGTCGTGTGACCCCGGTAACTAAGCCAAAAAAATTTTTTTTCGAAGTCATTTTTTGGAAGACGTCAAGAAGTTACAATGCGGTGCAAGTTTTAGACATGCCTGATGCTGACTCTAGCGACTCAGGATCAAGCGGAGAGAAGGGAGACGACATCTAGGGCTATAGGAGGCCTGTATCAGGATTGGTAGACCAGACCCCGTCAACTCTGATACTGAAAATGGGAGTCAAGAAGATGATCGAGGTAAGCTTGTCTTTCTCTTGTCTTTCTATAATATATATTGAGATTTGAAAGTGGCTTGTGGTTTTTGAACAATTTCAAATTTTCAAAAAAATTTAAAATTTTTTTTACCACATATACTACTAGGACCAGATGTGAATGCAGTCAGCGACCCGATTATGCAGATGAGGCGACAGGAGCAGAGTCTTCCAGTGTTGAAGGAGAGGATACCGGACCTGAGTCTTCCAATGATGAAACACGAATAGGCAGCAGGTTCCAGTGATGAAGAAGAGGAAGTGGCTCCTCCTGCTCCGAGTTCTCGACGTCCTCGCGGTCTGAGAAGGCGGGAACCGAAAAAGAAGAGTCGGGTGGATGAGGTAGGGGGAGAGTGGAAGAAAGAGGACAACACACCCATTGATATTCCATTATCTTTTGTGTGAAGGACCACAGGCTTTGATATTTGTGGTTGCTCCCCCCCCCCCCCCCCCCCCCCCCCAACCTGAACATCCCAAAGTTGTAATATGTATTGTTATTGTCGTTGTCGTTGTCTGTGTTTTTGTGGTGTTGTAGTGGAGCTTCACACTCGATGTATATGTGTGTGCGTGGAGTTCCAGATCTAACCGGGGAGGGAACAAACTCGGGAAGGGGGGGGGGGGGGGGGTCTTTTCCAATCGGGGCTACTATGCCCATGTAAGTTGAATTTCATGTATATGTGTGTGTGTACACCAGTCAATTTATATTATACATTTATTTTTATGATCTGTATTTACCTGTATCTTCTTTTATCTAGTGTGTGTGTTTATGTGTGTGCGTACATTTGTGGAATGAGAGAGAGCAACCGTGGACAAAAAGTATGTGGCGCTTCCGTATTCAACCTGGGAGGGAACTCTGGATCTTTTTGGATCGTGACTACTATGCCTATGTATGTTGAATTTCGTGTGTGTGTGTGTGTGTACACCAGTCAATTTATGTATAATAAATTATAATTTTATTTTTATGATCTGTATTCACCTGTAGCTTTTTTTTTCTTGTGTGTGTGTGTGTGTGTGTATGTGTGTGCATGCATTTGTGGAATGAGAGAGAGCAACCGTGGACAAACAGTATGCGGCGCTTCCGGATCCAACCGGGGAAGGAACTCTGGATCTTTTTGGATCAGGGCTACTATGCCCATGTAAGTTGAATTTCATGTGTGTGTGTGTGTGTGTGTGTGTGCACCTACACCAGTCAATTAATGTATAATAAATTATAAATTTATTTTTATGATCTGTATTCACCTGTAACTTCTTTTTTCTTGTGTGTATGTGTATGTGTGTGCGTGCATTTGTGGAAAGAGAGAGAGCAACCATGAACAAATAGTATGCGTCGCTTCCGGATACAACCTGGGAGGAAACTCTGGATCTTTTTGGCTACTATGCCCATGTAAGTTGAATTTCATGTGTGTGTGTGTGTACACCATTCAATTTATATATAATAAATTATAAATTTATTTTTATGATCTGTATTCACCAGTAGCTTCTTTTTTCTTGTGTGTGTGTGTGTGTGTGTGTATATGTGACCCGCTCTGACAAAACATACCATTTGGAGCAAAAAAAATTTTTTTCTTTTTAGGCACTCAATGAAAATCCATTCAATTGTCTTCAAAATGATATATAAAGTTCGCTTATAGAATAGTTCAAAGGCTGGTTATATCCGCTTCAAACGCGGTGCGTCAAAAACGAAATAGACGGCTAAATTCAATGTTTACTTTGGGCTATAAAATCCCGTGTAACTCCGTATATTATCGTGCGGTACGCTGCGCCCCACGTGTATAAACAAAGCAGCTAACAAAACAAAGTCGTAGCAACAAGAACAGTGAGAAAATATTTGAACTTAAAGCTAGCTAACATCTTCTTCGTGCTCACAGTCAAGGTAAGTGGTTTGTGGACAGTTTGTAAGGTGTAAGGTCAGCACTGTCACTTAGAATTTTTAGCTATAGCTTAGTTATAGTTAGCTAACTAGATTTAAATTATGAATAATACTAATTGCCACTGTTGCAACTTGAAGATATAAAATTTAGTATTGTTTAACAGATAAAAAGCAATACAAACTAGAATAATGTATTCATTCACACAAAAAAAAAAATTCATGACATTTATTTTTCAGGACAAGTACGACTATTGTGACCAGGCTGACTACAAATCCTGCACATTCTCTGCCTCTTCAATGGAGGAGCAACTTCAGGTAAACATATATCAGGGGGAGTGGTTTCATTGTCTTCTAAAGAAAGTACTGGTGAAGGAGAACGAGTAGTAGCACGACTATTAGGCTGAGCAACTTCAGGATGAGGGCAAGTAACATCTTTGTCATTATCTGGACAAAAGGGACGAATCTTGTTGAATAAATACCACTGACGTTCTGCAGAAAGTCCTTTTGGGATAACAACACATGGAAAGTCATCAGAATTTACTTGCTGTGATTGTTTTAAAATTGCGAATTCCACATACTCTGAGTCTGAACGTTCCTTCAGTTTGATGATACCAGGTGCATACTTACTCACTTCAAAATGATGATACTTTTTTATCGATGGTATTTTCTTCATTTTAGGAGCCAGAAAGCTAGTCCAGTCATAAACTGGAACAACAACGGATCCATTCTCAGTCCCCACTATCTGCGCTATGTTGCATACTGCTGAATTATTGACGGTTTGTGCAAAATCCTTCAAACATCCCACTTTCGTTTTTCGAAACTTTCTTTTGAGCAATCCGAAACACCAATCAGGAGCAAATTTAGTATGGCAAACTATTAAAAATGAGAGAGTGAATTTTTCGTGCCTATTTGTCAAGCACCTCCATGTCAGATACTGTAGCATGCATGCATTCTTGTTTTGGCCAACACAGTTGTCACAGTGAAGGTACACTTCCTTCTCTCCAAACCCGTGATGCTCAAAGAAGTAATGCAGTTGACTCACTACTGTATTGGCACCTTTCCCACAATCTACAGATTCATCAGTGAGAAAATTTATCTGCCTTGGTATAGCCTCACAGTGTAAGCCAAAAATACTACATTTTCGCGGAGTGAGAAAGAAAATGGGTCCTGGTTGCAACGGATCAGAAGGGAAGTGAACTTGCTGTGCATAGTCGAACGAGTAATGTACAGTTATGTCATTGGAGTTGGCAGGAATATTGCAATTAGGAACAGTTGGGAGAAAAACTTCATTGCTGGTAAAATGATCACGGACACTTTTTTTGCACAGATCGTTAGTTGTTTTGTAAAATGATCGTTCCAATTGTACAACGTAAAGATGGTTTTCAGCTTTTTTCAATGTTGAGGATTTTTCTACATCTGATCGATTTGCTGCTTTCATAATCGCCCCACTGTTTTGTTGGCATACAAAGCAAAGATCTGTCATAGGCTTCATTATCAAAATTGATGGAAGAACAGAACGCCATATTTTGCAAAAAGTAGAGTATGCAGCAGCATGGATGTTATCAGTGGAGGATGCAGCATCAGCATATGTTTTCCAAATTTCATGTTTGGATAGACTAGACGGTAGCAACTTCAAGTCACAACTTTTGTACCCTGGAATACGACCAGGCAAAAGGATTGCATGTTGGTCGGCATAGTTTAACAAAAATTGGATGATGTTTTGTATGGAAAGAAATGACAAGGCATGTTTGGGCAAACGCTTTGTATTTCCATGAACCCGTGGTATTGGACCAAAACTACTCAAATGATGCATTAGGTTCTTGAGGCGCATATCACTCACTGTGTGCATAAATCTAAAAAAATTTCTACAAATTTTCTCACCCTGATGGTAATATTGGCTGTATTTTTTCTTGCGTTCAGTTGATTGATGACGTGATACTACGGATACTTGGTTACTACAATTAGAAAAAGCGGTTAACTGTCCAAGTACAACCAAATCCAATTCAGTATTCAAAAGAGAAGCAAAGTTCAATCGAGTTTCAAGTATGTGCTGTTCAGAAAATTTTTGTGAGCAGCGAAGTTGGCAACCACAACCATTTGCAATAAACTGTGATACGAGTTGATCTTCTCGAACGTCATTTTCAGAAGGTTCTACAGTAATGGCTGGCGAGAGGTCTGATGCTCTGGACAAAGCACATGCCAGTAAATCTTCATTGTCAGCATCATTTTCTAGAGATTCACACTCAAACTCGCTATCATTTATGCCTCATGTGGAATCTTCACACACTACTTCTGAATCAGAAATTTTCCTCTTCATTTCCATAGTTCACTAAAATATCACATTCTTTTATACTATTATCCTCTTCTTCCATTACAAATTCACTATCATTATTACCTTATAATAATACACATTATTGTTATTATTGTTTTTTAAGTATTGTGCTAAACTAACCTCTCTTCTCATTGTCATCATCAAAATAGTCGGTTATAATGTCTAGCAGTGACTGCTGATCTTCCTCACAAAAAGGGATCAAAGCGTTAACCGATTGTCGGCCGTATTTAATTGCCAAACCGCGAACGCGTAACGCCGAATTCTTTTCCGCCGGAAACAGCCCTTATGAAGTTGAGTCAGTCGAAGCTCTCTACCGAGAAAACTAAGGCTCGCTGTCCTTCGGCTTGTACAGTTCAACGATAGGTAAAGGCTTTCTCGTTACGTTTACGACAATTTTGTCTAGCGCTGATATGTTCGATCGCTACCAGAGAAGAAATAGCCTATGGCATTTCGAAAATTCTACTTTCAGTTGCTACGCACAACTGCTGGATGTCAACAAAACGCAGTTTCAAAACTTCAGTGCCTTTGTTAGACCAGTATAACTACTCCAAGCTACTTCTAAGTAAGTTCAGTTTGTTTAGTTGAGATATAGAATTATATAAGTGATGGATAATAATAATTTACATACTGAAATACCAACAACAAAAAAAAAACATTGAGTGCTATAGGAATGATAGTTGTGTTTTTTTAGGGCTCAGTTTCTGGGAGACTATGCCACTCAAGAAAGCAGTCATTGGATTCTCCAGTATGGCACAGCCAAACCTTGCATTCAGTGCAGAACCATTGAGTATTCCGTCGTTGCTTCTTCTTGAGACACAAAGTGCATTTTCCTCGTTTTCTTTCAGTTCCAGTCATGGCCTCATATTTCCTTGGAAAGTGTTGCACTGTCAATCTAGGAAGATACTGTCCCCCACACCTCCCTGCTTTGTGTCTAGTACAGTAATCCTCGGTAAGTTGAAGGGCTAATTTTTCTCTGAAGTATTTGATGTGATGTTTTTGGCCAGAATTATTCATTTTATACAAGACAAAAGAATTTGTAACGGCTACTCCAAACAGAAAACGGGCGATATACTTGTAAAATTTACGACTTCTAAAATTACATTGATGATATCCACGAAGTTGATCACCACGATCCACTCCACCCATGTACTTGTTATACTCTGCAACAGATACTGGACAAGAAATTTCCTTTCGACTCCCATCTTTCTGGCGACGAAGAACTGTATCAACTTCGGTAGGATCATAGCCTGTAGCCATCACGTTCACAATTTTCCTATCCAACCATGCCGATGCTATTACATTATCAGACTGTACTGTTGTATTTTGACCCCTGTGATATATTGAAAGTAATAAGCTAATTTAGTACATTTGTATTTACTTACCGTTGTTTGAACTTCAGATTTTTTAATTCCTTAGGAAATCCCAATCTGTCTCTTCTGGCAGTTCCACACCCATATGTTCCAACAGACTCCAGATCACAAAGCAGTTGCTTAGATGTAAAATAATTGTCAAAATAAAGGTGGTGCCACTTTCCATGAAAATCATGGGACAGATCCTTCACCACTCTAGCTCCAAGACCATGCTCCACTCTATCCTTGTGACCAGTATATACTTCCAATCGACTAAAGTAGCCATTACTGCTATCAGCCAAGACCCACACCTTTATTCCTCTTTTTATGGGTTTTTGGGGCATATATTGTTTGAGACTAGATCTGCCCTGGAACTTTATCATTGCCTCGTCTATTGCTAAGTGCTTTGATGGTTTGTATATGGCAGCACAGCGAGACTGGATCAGCTCTAACAAAGGCCGGATTTTACCCAAACGATCATATCCTTCACTTCCTCGTGGAGCTAGCTTAGAGTTATCGGCAAAATGAAGATAACGGATAATTTCTCTGTAGCGATTTCTGGATATCTTATCTGCTATTGGAGAGTAATGATAAATGGGGGACTGTTTCCAGTAATCATCTACTGAAGGAAGCTTGTTCAGACCCATCAGAATATGAAAGCCAAAGAAGGCTTTTACATCAGCAACATCCAGAGGTATCCATGTATCATACTGCTCTGCCGTCATAACTTCCTTAGCATATCGATTGGACTCTACCACTATGTGTTTCAAGCACTCAGGAGTGAAAAACAGCTGAAATATTTCCAACGGGGTCTTGGGAATTGGCACAGTAGGACCAACATCTCCACAAAAATCTTTAATTTTATATGGAGTAAGCTTGTCACTCCATGATGTATCAAATGAGGACGTTTTTACAGCAGCAGGAGAAGTGATGGGAGAGACCATATCATTTATTTGGATTGTTGTGTCATCATCATCAGTTGATTCAGTGTCACATTCTATTATGTGTAGACAATGTATACCTAATAAATACTCTCATAATACTCCAATTCATTACCTTCTATACTTTCCACCTCTTCTGTGTCCTCTATACATTCAAACTCTTCGTCACTTCCATCTGCTATAGGCTCATTTGGGTCAGTATCATCATCAAAATCATCATCATCAACAATAAATGAAAGAACTTCTTCTGCACTTAATATTCTTGATGCCATTTTAGACCTAGATTTTTTTTAAAGTTTGTTTTTATTACATTTGAAAACCCCATATTATTTGTACCTACCTACTCATTGAGTACTATACTTAACTGTAAATATCTATTTAATGTTTTATGGTAACCCCCCCTTTAGATATGCTGATAAGATACTTACTCTACAGTAGAAACCACAGGAATTCCAAACACAGCACAGTGGTGGGTTGTAGGCAGCTGTAAGCTAAACTTATTAACCCCGCTTCTTGTACCCTAAATCGGGTATTTGGCGCTTCGCGTGCGTTACTAGTGCGTACCCAATATCGGGTATTTGGCCGGCAATCGGTTAACTGCCTTCACAGCTTTGGCTGTGCTTGAAACCTGTGAATAATTAGCCATTACTCAGCTGCCGTCTGGGGAATTGGTTGCCAGGACAACCATTAGGGATTTTCCCGTAGTTAGCCGCACTTCTCGTTTATTTTCCGTTCTACGCGATTTCCATTAACCGTTCACGCGGAGTCGATTGCTGGCTTCTAAAAAGGGAGTCGTTTTACAGCGCCGCGTTTGCGGATTCTACGAGGAGTTAGAGGCTAAAATTTTGCAAGAAGCTAGCTTAAGTGTTGGACTTTAAGGTATGATAGTAAAAAAAAATTGTAAAAAAATTAACTTTCACGGCTTTTTTTGCTTATATCTTAATATTAAGTTTTGCGCGAAATGGTATGTTTTATCGGAGCCAGTCACATATGTGTGTGCGTACATTTGTGGAATGAGAGAGAGCAACCGTGGACAAACAGTATGCGGCGCTTCCGGAACCAACCTGGGAGGGAACTCTGGATCTTTTTGGGTCGGGGCTACTATGCCCATGTAAGTTGAATTTCATGTGTGTGTGTGTGTGTGTGTGTGTACACCAGTCAATCCTAACCTGGGAGGGATCGTTCAGTCTGTGACACCATCCATGCCGGTTGAATTCCACGTGTGTGCTTGTACTGCTTTTCATTTTCAAATTACACTTTCTCTCTTCTGTGGAAGGTGTAGCAGGTGGAGAACCTACTTTAGCTAGTGCTGAGGAGTCTAGTATGGATTCTTTGGTGGAAGGTGTAGCAGGTGGAGAACCTACTTTGGCTAGTGCTGAGGAGTCTAGTATGGAGCCTTCGGCAGATGTGTCTCATGGGAATGTATGCAAAAATACCAGTACTGACATGTGTGATGATAATGGGTCATTGTGTGATAGTTTGGATTTGGGTAATGTGTCAAAAGGAGATGATAAATCTAAGCTTGTGGAGGAAATACAACAAGATATTTCTTTAAAATATTGCAAAAAGCTTGCTTCAATGAAAGAACGGGGGTATAAGTTTGAAGATGGGTTGTTAATACATACTCTTGTTGACGTGGTAGGTGGGGAAATTAAACGTATTGTTCTCCCAACGTGTAGACGCAATGTTGTATTGAAGTTGGCTCATGATCATTGTGGCCATGTTGGATATAGGAAAGTGTTGGATATCATTAACAAAAGATTCACATGGCCTAACATTAGTCCTGATGTGTATAAATATTGCCAATCGTGTAGCACTTGCCAGAAATCTAATAAACGAGGTCACATAAAAGCCCCAATGTTACGGAACCATTTGAAGTTATTGCCATGGATATTGTGGGACCTTTACCACCTGGAAAGGGTAAATTGTGTTATATCCTTACTACTATTTGCATGGCCACAAGGTGGGTTGATGTGGTACCCCTTAAGACCATCACGGCTAGATGCTTTGGTAGGCATATTTGGTAGGACTGGTTTGCCGTTGCAGATTATTTCAGACAATGGCACACAATTTACTAGCAAACTTGTGTCCGAACTATCAAATTTGTTCAGCATTGATTTGGCGAGGACGACTCCGTATCACCCCCAGGCCAAGGGTGTAATTGAACGTATGCATGCCACTTTGGAGAGCATGTTGAGAAAGGCACACACTCAGGGCCTTGATTGGGTAGGGCAAATCCCGTTCGCACTTTTTGCTCTCAGGCAAATGCCCTCTAGAACAACCGGGTTCAGCCCTTATGAATTGGTGTATGGACGGCACATCAGAACACCCCTTGATGTCTTGTATGCTGGATGGAAGGCTAAAGATTTTGAAAAACTTAATGCTTGTGAATGGACTTGCCAGCTAGCACATAGATTAGAGTGTTTGAGAGATGTTGCTGCGTTGAGGAGTAAAAATAAGAGCCAGAAGCGAAAAGAAGGGTATGATAAGGGTAAAAGTGATAGGAAGTTGGAAATTGGTGGTAGCTAATTGAAGCGGGTGCAATGGCAACATCCTGCATTCTATGATAGAATGCAGCAGGCTGTAGTACTATCTGTATGGCCTGATCTATAATTGCTTGACTCTGTTAAATACAGCATATAATTAAACATAGATAGCAAAAAAATGACCTTACAATTTGGGAAGTTTGCAATAAAGCCAAACATCATTCCATCCATAGCAAAATGCATGAAATATAACTTTTGACATGCTTCCAGTTCTGCTAATCTAGTGGAACGTTGAATACGTCGAATTCGTTGTGTTGCTTTGTCAACATCATGGCCACCATCCTTGGAATGTCATTTCCATATATTGCACATTTCCTACTGGCTATGTTACGTGTTCCCATAGTATTAATATTCCTTATGGCATGCCAACGCTGTACTCTTCCAATTACCTATTAGCTTACTGAAGCTTTTGGAATGGCCAAGATTTTGTGTAGGTATTCAGTCAGTACTAGTTATGTCATACAGATATGTTGGTTTACCCGATACAAAGTGTTTAGAGCATATCCTGTCATTCTTCATAATTTTCTCGGTGAGATCGCCCCTTGAAATAGCAGCCAAATAGTCATCCCTGCGCTTTTGTGTCAGCTCCCTTTATGCAGAACCTCTAGTAGTGACTACATCCCGGCCAGAACAACTAGAGCAACTAATCAAAACGAAAAGAACCATCGTTAAGAACTGCAAGTTGTACACCAAAGTGGCGGTCGAAAACAGTCATGTGATTGATTAGTGACGTCAAATGAAACCGCTCTATAATACACAATCGATCCAACCAGGCCAAAATTTCACAAATAATAATCTGAATAGAGTTTTACTCCGGAGTTGCTGTGATGGCCGGAATTATAGAAAAAGAAGCTTCGGTACTGAAATACGTCATGTCTGAGGACTCGGAAAGTGGTACCAGCTACGTAGGTCCTACTACTCCCAAGAGGAGAATGAGATATGTCAGCAAGGAAGAGGAGGAAGCTGCTGCATTTTCAAAAGTCCTCAAAAAAAAAGAAAGAAACCTGGCACCACAAGTCGCCAACTCCTTTCCCGCAGAAACTCATCGACCGCGTCTCTGTCTGCTGGTTCTCAATCTCCAGGGGCGAGGTCTGCATTGACTCAATCTACAATACCTAATTCTAGACCTAAGCCCACACCTGATCACGTTGGAGTATAGGAAGAGCTGAGATAAAACAATGAACAGTTGAAAGATATATTAGAGAAAATGAAGAAGACAGACGGTGCTTCACTGGAAGAAAAGTGGAATTTCCTGCTATAGGAAAGGTTAAGTATAGCTATCTCACAGATCACATGTCCTTCACATTTCCAACTTCAGGACAGATGAGTTGGTGGTAACCATTCCTGGTACTTTCCTTCACTATTTCCTGAACATATCCTTGACATAAACTGCACTATTTCCTTTACATGCCATATGGTTTGTACTGCACATATCATATCACATTTCCTTCATATTTTCCTGAATTAAAACTGGACTATTCCTGTACATTCTAGGTAACTGCCTGTGCAAAAATGTGCAGCTTTCCTTTAGATTTCCTGAACTCAAAACTGCACTTTTCATGCACCTTTCCTACACAAAGCAACGATTGTTCACACCCCTTTCCTACAGCAATCCTGAAGTTAAACTTCACTTTTCATGCAACCTGTGCTACACAAATCCTGCACCTTCAAATTTACCAGAGTATGAATAAATAATTTATGACCATATACAAATAAAAAAATAAAAAAATGATGCATCGCCATCAGACAACAGTTCCTGAACTTTGGCTCCATCTCTGCAATATCTTGAGTTCATCTCTGCAACCTCTTTAGTTCATCCCTGCATTAACAAAAAAACAAGATAATGAACTCAATGGTAATACTTCAAACACTATTATTGGTGATCAACGACTTGTACAAATTACAATCCTACATCCACAGATCCAATAACACTAAACCCTTTCCCTGTCAAGTTTTTTTTGCTAAAAATAACCAAATTGTTTTAAAAAATCATATTAAATTATTGCTTCAAAAATATCCCTAGCAACCATATATTTTTATGATCCCCTTTAGTAAACAAAGCTGATGACACATATTTCATTGCCATAGTAACCGACTACAAAAATTAATTAGATATAATTTTAGACAATAATGTAGTGCACTAAATTGCGGAGCTCCAACTTATCGCACCGCTCCAAAAAAGTGCTACAAAGTTTTGTAACCAGGCCCCAATATTTCCTCCAGATTCGCTTTAAAATTAGTAAGCGGCTCCTTCGGCAGGTACTTTGTCCTTGTGTTGTAGTGGAGAAGCCCCTGTAAGTATACAATAGTAGTAATTGTGCATAGCAACCATCAACAAAAAATTGCGTAGGTGGTGTGTGGCCACCCTTAAACTATCTAAGCTTTTCTTATCCCCCCATTTCCTTTCTTTAGTTCTTTCTTCTTGTATCATAGAGTCCTTTTTTTACCTCTTCTTCTGAATCTCTGTCCTACCATCGTGATTGTAGACTTAAGGGTGGCCGCACATTGCCTACGCAATTTTTTGAGCGAATCTGGAAGAAATATCAGGAAATAACGGGGCCTGGTTATAAAACTTTGTGTCGTTCTCATTATTAGATTCCAAGAAAAACTGTTACAAAATTTGGAACTTTAATTCCACTCGCAATAATAGACTGAAAAACTGTGCGACAAATATTTGATTGTAACTTTGAGCTGACATTTGAAGTTGATAGTATCATTCATGTGAGAATTATTTTACTTAGCCACACCCTTTTTCTAAACATTCTACTGTGATGCACATGCTAGTATGAGAATGTATATATGCATTGATCAATGTTTCATGCATGATTTTATGATAGTAATATTCATAGAATTAAACATTAGCTGTGCTATTATTTTCCCCAAAGTTTGAGGGAGGATTGGGGACCCTAGGTTTAACCCTTTCGTTCCGGATCCCGCTTTAAAGCGGGGTGAGACCGGTTGGCTTCTCCGAATTTTAAAAAATAGTTACTTTATAGCTAGAACCTTCACATGGCATACACAGGTGCCCAATGCATTGGAGAAGCATCTAAAATAGCTTTCAGCCAGGACTGCTTCGACAGTACCTCACAGCGGTTCTCCGTCGAATTTTAAAAAAAGTTACCTTCTTCACAGCAGCTTCATTTATGGATCCAGTCATCTCCAGAGCTTTGTAGAAACAGCGAAAAATTGCTTGAGCTCAGTAGCCTTCCATAACACATTGAAACAACCGCTTCTTTGCCGACCAAGACTTTCCGGTTTGACTTACTGTCTTCTCCATTTTTTATAAAATCGCCAGTTCAACTGGGGACCTCCCTATTATGTACAGTATTAGGTAATGCTTATTACATCATAGGAAAAAAGTGAGCGTGTCGTGTGACCCCGGTAACTATGCAAAAAAATTTTTTTTTCAAGGTCATTTTTTGGAAGATGGCATCTAGAAGTTACAATGCGGTGCAAGTTTTAGACTTGCTTGATGCTGACTCTAGCGACTCAGGATCAAGCGGAGAGAAGGGAGACGACATCTAGGGCTATAGGAGGCCCTGTATCAGGGTTGGTGGACCAGACCCCGTCAACTCTGATACTGAAAATGGGAGTCAAGAAGATGCTCGAGGTAAGCTTGTCATTCTTTTGTCTTTCTCTTGAAAAATAGCAAGCTTCTGTTGTGGAAAGGACTTATTTATAGCTATATTGAGATAGAGTAAGCTGTTTAGCTATAATATATATATATTTCATTGAGTTTTGAGATTTGAAAGTGGCTTGTGGTTTTTTGAACAATTTCAAATTTTCAAAAAAATTAAAATTTTTTTTTACCACATATACTACTAGGACCAGATGTGAATGCAGTCACCGACCCCAATTACGCAGATGAGGCTACTGGAGCAGAGTCTTCCAGTCATGAAGGAGAGGATACCGGACCTGAGTCTTCCAATGATGAAACACGAATAGGCAGCAGGTTCCAGTGATGAATAAGAGGAAGCGGCTCCTCCTGCTCTGAGTTCTGGACGTCCTCGTGGCCTGAGAAGGCGGGAACCGAAGAAGAAGAGTCGGGTGGATGCGGTAGGGGGAGAGTGGAAGAAAGAGGACAACACACCCATTGATATTCCATAATCTTTTGTGTGACGGACCACAGACTTTGATATTTGTGGCTGCTCCCCCCCCCCCCCTAAACATCCCAAAAGTTGTAATATGTATTGTTATTGTCGTTGTCGTTGTCTGTGTTTTTGTGGTGTTGTAGTGGAGCCTCACACTCGATGTATATGTGTGTGCGTGGAGTTGAAATGTTATTCTAGCGCTTCCAGATCTAACCGGGGAGGGAGCGAACTCGGGGGGGGGAGGTGGGGTCTTTTCCAATTGGGGCTACCATGCCCATGTAATAGTTAGGTTCTGTATGTTAAAAAAATGAGGTTCGTTGGAAATTCTTGGAGAAAGTGAAATGTATGGATTTTTCTAATCTTTATGATGTACTGAATCAGGAAAGTAATGTTTACATTTTTTTCAAGGCTTTGAATACTTGCTATTTGGATCTCAAAATGATGGCCATTTTAGACGTCAAGCGAAGGGTCTTTTGAACGAAATTTTAACTAAGTGATATTCAATATCTAAGCTGAACTAGGATTTTATATCTGGGACTTGCCTACATTTTGAAAATGTTTGAATTCCATACTCAGCTAAAACTGCACATGCTCAGTATTTTGCTGACTCATCACTTTTGCCATGTGCAGCTGCTACCTAAGTGCTATCTGTTGCCACCAAGGGCTTGTTATCTGTTGCCACCAAGGGCTTGTTATCTGTTGTCCTTGTGCTAGTTTTGTATACTAAAGGAGCGGTTCAGCTATAATAAAAGGTGAATCTTGACTAGTTAGTAGTCCATCCATCTGAGTAACTTGTAGATAAAACCAAGTCTAGATTTAGCTGGCACCAGTTGATCATTATGCTGCATGACTGCTCTGTATACCAAATATATTGTGATGAAAGTTTTAAAAAATTCCCTTTTTTTTAGTGATTATTCCTCCGCTCCTTTTGCTATATTCAGTTGAAGCCCATTTTCTTGTTCTTCTCATGCATCATGAATGAAGTACCACAGCTTGGCTACCGGTCTGATCAAAATGAAACATTGATAAATTGGAACCAATGTATTCTTGGCCATAAAAATACCAATACCAAAGGACCCTTGGTATTAAACCCAAGAGCTGGGTCATACCATGTAAAAATTAAGTTCACAATAACCTAGTATTATTATTACTTCATAATATTATTAAAACTACACAATAATGAGCAATGATTACAATAAATAAGGTTAAAAAGTTCCAAACACCTGATGCCTACGTTCACCTTTACTTATAAAATCATTACAAATTTCACGGATATTTATTTTGTCAGTTAAATCCTTATGAACATGAATAATCATTAGGGAGTTCAATAAATTCATTAATTCCTCTTGCACTTGAAGCTCATCGTCCACCCATCTTAGCACAATGACAACCTCATAGAGACCAATAAATTCCTCTTGCACTTGAAGCTCATCGTCCACCCATCTTAGTACAATGACAACCTACATTTAATACAATTCTTTATAGTTGACTTCACTAAACGTTAATAACATTTTTTACCTGCTCCTTGTTGGTAATGTTAATCAATCATTACAGTTATATACTCAGTTTCTTGAAGATTTTTCGCTATTGAACGTAGTATGTTCATTGCCATGATTTTTAACAATTCATTTTGGTTTTCACCCTACAAACATAAATAAATAAATTAATAAAACTTTACTATTATACTAAAAATGCAATGATCAAATTACCTTGGGATCATTTTCACCAAAAAGTTTCACCAGTTGAAGTAGATTGCCTTCCTTATCATCATGCCCTCGTATTCCACAGCCCTGTCTTGCAAGACATTTTAGGCCACTCACAACTTTCAGAAGGCAATGCCGATTGTTCGCTTTCTCATCAGCTAAACTATTACTTAGCATTTCACCTACATTGTGACAAGTTGCTGGTATGGTACATAACTTCTGAACAGCTAACTTGTGACACATGCTTTTCTCATGCTGCCGAAATGCCACGTTCCATCTTTCCAGTAACTGAAGCCTCGACTCAACTATAAATAAAAAATTTAGCTAGCTCTATATCTATGCAAAACAAAAAAATGACATGAACTTACAAATGCAGCATCTGTTGCTCCTGGTTTTAATACAATGTGCTTTTCCTTGATGGCCTTACAGCAAAGGTGGCAAAAGACGCAGTCTTTAGCTTCATTATAGTGCAACCAGGACCAAGAATGGAACCAGCTCGCCTGAAATGATCGCTTCCTTTTGCCAAAATCTCTCTTAGGAAAAGAGAATGATGCCGGTTGATGTGGAGTTTCAGGCAAAGATTCTTCAGAAGGTAAAGAAGCCATAAAAGCCAGAGAGCGAGAGGCACAGACCTGAGGTCAGACCACGCGGTCACAAAACTTACCTATGCGCCACACCCACTAAAGCTATGAGGGGACATTAGCCACACCCACTCTTTAAGTATTGTACTCAAAAGTGGTCGAGCCCTGGCCCGAGTGGCCCGACCGTCGACGCCGCCCCTGGAATGTCAGTGAAAAGTAATGACGGGGGAGGGGGGTTATGGTAAAAGAATGTCAGTGAAAAGTAATGACGGGGGAGGGGGGGGGGGCAATTCAGCGAGGCCAGCTGTTATGTTACAAATATCATTGTTGTCTTGTGTTTTTTTGGTATTGTATGGAGGTTCCGGATCCTATGGGAGGGATCGTTCAGTCTGTGACACCATCTATGCAGGGTAAGTTGAATTCCACATGTGTGCTTGTACTGCTTTTCATTTTCAAATTACACTTTCTCAATACATGTTTCTCTCATGTACAGTGCAGGGCCGACAGAAGCACAACGGTTGCAACGGTTTTGGCCGTTGCATCATTGGCCAGCTATAATCTAGCTAGCTAGTTACAACATTAAGAAAATTACAGACTTTAAAACTTAAATATGCAACAACAATTTAGCCATAACTACAACTAACTCTTATGCTTAAAATGTAGCCACACTGTCTGGGACTGTTGACCAGCCCAGACATGGACAACTACATGAAATACATGAACACTTACATATCATCTTACACTTACTCAAAACAATTTGTCACCTTCCATTTATGTACATATGTTTTCTCCTACTCCCATCTCTCTTTAATGATATTCATGCTTAATGTTAACCCACAGCACAGTCATCTTTTCATTTCTGTTATAAGCCACAGGCAAGTTCTATTAAGTTTTGTTGCTCACCTCTGACAGTCTAGAGACACAAGAAAATCTGTAGTTAGTGCTCGCTTTTGCCCTGCTACGCAAGACTGCAAGCTTCACGGCCAGCGGTTGCGGGTAGTTTTAGGGCGGAGCCTGTTAAGTGAGCTGCCTGGTCCTTCACGCCTTGTGCTGACGGTGCCGTAACCAAGCCTCCACAACCAAGGCCCCGGGTACGGTCACTTTCATTGGTCCTTCGAGCCTTGGTTCGAATCGGCACTACTGCCTGCTAGACCACTACCATCTCTCTTATCGATCGTGCAGTCCTACTTTCGAGTTCAGTACAGTCCTTGTCGCTCGTAGCTAGACTATCACTTGTCGTACTTTGTTGTTTATTCAATTCCAACCTGTAACTTCGATTCTACTGCATCACTTCTGCTTCACTTCGACCTACCTACATCTACTATGGCTCTACAATCATCCAAAGACTCGTTGCAGACTGATCTGGAACATCTGAAACGCCAGCGCGCATACAAGCGTGGCTTGGTGACTAAAACAGAACGCAAGATAAAGTCCCTTTTCGAGAGTCATCCTGACGACTGGGACCCGGTTGCAATCGATGACCTTTCAGATGCACTATCCTCAGCCGTCACGGCTCACGATGTATTCCAATCACAAATTGACGAATTGCTCTTGGCTGACGCTGCTGCTTACGACTTGGAGCAGTCCGAAGCCGAGAAACACTCTGAACTCCACTCCAGCCTGCGTCTCTCTCTCAAACGTGTGAGACAGCAGCAACAAGTATGGACTGGCAGCATCAGTTTGGTGGCCGATCTCGATCGTCTATCACTCATCACTGACAAGTCTACTGCACGTTTTGCCACAAAGCTTGAGAACTTCTCAACTAGTTGTCGTTCTCTATTCAACACTCCTCCTGCTTTGCAGTCACATCCTGCCCTCAAGGACAGAATCCAGATTTTTAAGAAGTCTATCGACGAGTTCACGAACGATATCGAATCCGCCGCATCTTCAGCTACATCATCGTCTATATCTACGTCTACTTCATCTACCGATTTACGACCACGAATGGCTCCACTGAACCTGGAGATCCCCAAGTACCACGGGGACCCTCTCCAGTGGGAGGCTTTTGAGCTAGAATTAGTCTCTCTGCTCAAACATCGTGCAGTGGGATTTTCCGACACTGACAAATACGCCATTATTCGTCAGGCTATTGTCCCTCCTCAGGGCAAAGCACTTGTTTCCGACCGCCTCAAGTCTGGGGCATCGGTGGACGACCTCATTCTGGACTTACGCAAGACATACGGGAGACCACAACTGGTCATTCCAATTCTTGTCCAGAAGATCGCAGAACCTCCCAGGACCGATCAGTCAGCTACAGCGCTCCGACGTTTTAAAGAGTCTGTGTTAGACACGTACAGGGCCCTGGACACGCATCTACACGGTGACCTTGGCCTCTTCCTTCCGCACTTCCTTCGCCCCTTCTTGGATGGGAAGTTGCGGGAGGATTGGGAGCGTCTGCTTTTTGAAAAGTTGCCTAATCCAACCATGAAGGACTTGGGTGACTTCATTGAGCAGAGGCTCCTCTGGGCAGATACTCAAGCCCGTCCGACACACTCCTCGAACAACAACTTATCGTCATCGTCTACGTCGTCGTCCTCCACTTCACATCCGACTTCATATCCGCCATCCTCACCTAAGAGGAAGAGTGCCCCACCAGCCAAGTGTGCTTCGTGCGGCGAAGCACACTGGCTGGGCAGGTGTCAAGCTTTTTCTGCTCTTGACACTGACAGCAGGAATCGCCTGGTGCGAGAGAAGCGTTTATGCCTTAACTGCCTTTCTCCCGCCCACGCTGTGCGGCAGTGCACCAACCAACACTCATGTCGCCACTGCAGCCAGAGACACCACACCCTCTTACATCGGGACACACGTCCTAACAATAGCACTCCAGCAGCTCCTCCCACTGCCCCTTCCACTGTGGCAGTAGTGGACACTCCCGTCCATGCAGAACCTGCTTCCGTGGCCCAAGGGTCAGGCAACTTCATTTGCACGGTAGTAGCCCGACTTCAGCACAATGGCAAGATCACGAAAGCCAGAGTGCTCCTGGATCATGGGAGTGGGGGAAGCTTCATGACGGAGGAGCTCGCTACACACCTAGGGTTACCCCGTCACCCACAAGACAGGATATTTGAAGGCTTCGGCCAAGGGACTATTCGCTCCAAACACAAGGTTTTCGTCCCTCTGGCTTCTACAACTTCCACGTTCTCTACCAACCCAATTGAATTTTCAATCTGTGCACACGCACTGACTACTTCACCTCCTTCAGATCGGGACTCCGTGAGGGACTTGGCTACACAACAAGGCCTCGTTCTGAGCGACCCCGAGATGGGGGGTAAGGTGGATATAATTCTCGGAGAAGAGCATCCATGGGACTTATGTGGTGAGGTCTCGAGGATCAATCGTCACCGTTTCATTGCGACAGAATTCGGGTACGGTGTCGTTGGTCCTCTGGCCTCCCGCGCTCAGGTCCTCACTTTGATTCCACAAGATACTAACCTTCATGATGTCCTCGCTCGTCTCTGGTCACTTGACCACGTACCAGAAGCTTCACAACTCACAGCCAATGAACAAAGAGCTGTCCAACACTTCAAAGACACGGTCATACTCAAAGACAACCGTGTCACAGTCGCGCTCCCCTTTAAGCAAGACCCTCCCAAGCTCGGAGACACAAAACGACAGGCACTGTCGAGATTCTTCCACAATGAGCGCTCCCTCAGAGCCAAAGGGAAACTCGAGGATTTCGACACTGCACTCCGTGAGTACATCGACCTCGGTCACGCCCACGTAGTGCCCCGGGATCAACTACAACCACTCAATCCTGTCTACTACATGCCGGTCCACGGGGTGTTTAAGGACACCTCGTCAACCACCAAGGTGCGACCAGTTTTTGATGCATCTGCCAAGTCTACTACGGGTGCATCTCTGAACGACTGCTTACTTGTGGGTCCGAACTTATACCCACAACTGGCGGACATTCTCCTTCAGTTCCGTCAACACCCAGTCGGACTCTCCGCGGACATCAGCAAGATGTTCCGTGAGATCCGACTGGCCCCTGATCAGCAAGACCTACATCGCTTTATCTTGCGTCAACCTGATGGTCAAGTGGTTGATTGTAGGATGGAGCGTGTTACGTTCGGCGTCGCCTCCTCACCATTTTTGGCAACACAAACACTACGTTTCATTGCCGACCACTACGAATCTACGTTCCCACGAGCAGCCAAGCTGGTCAGAGCAGTCTTCTACGTAGATGATTTCGTCTCGGGTGCTGAAAGCATACAAGAAGCCGACAGCATCAGAGATGAACTCTGCGGTCTCCTTTCTAAGGCAGGAATGACGTTAAGAAAATGGAGGTCAAACTCCAAGGAGTTCCTTGACCACACTCCAGCCTGCCTTCGGGAAGTTGAGACCGCACCCCTCCAGCTCCATGAGTCAGCCAAAGCTCTTGGAGTACACTGGAATACAACCAACGACACTCTACACGTTTCTGTCCCTCCACTTCCTTCAGCCAACGTCAAAGTCACAAAACGTTTAGTGGCTTCAATTTCCGCCTCAGTGTTCGACATCATGGGGCTTTTCGCACCCACCACGATCATACCACGTACGATACTTCAGGACACTTGGAAACTTCACCTACCATGGGACAAAGAGCTACCTGACAACCTCAAACAGCTCTGGACTTCTTGGGTTGATGATCTTCCCAACATCCAGAGTCACGCTGTACCAAGACAATTTTTCTCATCAAAACAACCTCACGTATTCAAATCATTACACGGATTCTCGGATGCCTCCACAAAGGCATACGGAGCAGCTGTCTACTTCCGTGCAGTACTGCCAGATGGTTCCATCCAGACTACTCTCATCTCAGCAAAGGCAAGAGTTCTTCCCACAAAGCACACCACAGTTCCTCGTGCGGAGCTGCTGGGAGCTCATCTGCTGGCCAGGCTGCTAGCTCACGTTGGGAACCTTCTGGACATCTCTCACGAACATCTGTTCGCCTGGACAGACAGTGCAATTGTCTTGCACTGGTTGGCCAAAGACTCCACCCAACTTCGAGACAGATTCGTGGCTAACCGTGTACAAGCATGCCACGACCTCCTTCCTCACACCAGATGGAAGCACGTACGTACGGAGGACAACCCGGCTGATTTGGCAAGTCGGGGAGTTGCTGCTTCGGACTTAGTCCACTCCACTCTATGGTGGGCGGGTCCACAGTGGCTCTCCGAGGCGCCTGACAGCTGGCCAGCACTTCCAATATCACGACCTCCAGAAGCTGTACAAGTCTTATCCATTTCGCCTTCACTATCGATGGAAACTCCTCGACACGACTTCCTCAATGAACTCTGGCAACGTTTCTCCTCTCTACACACCTTGGAGAGAACGGTGGCTTGGATCTACCGCTTCTTCAATCGCATCAGACTCAAAATCTCACCTCCAGCAGAGATTCTCACGTCCAAAGAAATTTTCACTTCTCGAAACAAACTCATTCAATTGTCTCAGGAACAGGACTTTCCGGAAGTCTTTGTTTACATCAAACAAGACAAGACACTACCTAAACATCACGTCCTACACAAGTTCCTTCCAACACTTCATGACGGCACTTTACGCCTCAAGAGCAGAGTGCGAGATGCAACTTCTCACACTTCACCCAAATTGCTAACGCCTCTTCATCCACATTCTTACTTCACTCGTTTACTACTCCACACTTCTCATCGCTCCTACCTACACCCTGGAGTCGCTGCCCTACAAAGCATCATAGCAGACAAGTTCTATGTCTCTGGACTTAGAAATATTCTGAAGAAGATCAGCAGAGCGTGTCCAGCCTGCCAACGGGCATACGCTCGGCCCCTTTCCCAACAGCTAGGGATGTTGCCTGCAGTACGCACCACTCCCTCTCCACCATTCATGAAAGTCGGCATCGATTTTGCTGGCCCTCTACAGATACGTCGCGGCTACACTCGCAAACCTCTCTTCGAGAAATGTTATGTGGCTGTGTTCGTTTGCATGGCTACCAAAGCCATTCACCTGGATCTATGCGCCTCCCTCTCCACGGAGGACTTCCTGGCTACCCTCACTCGCTTCGTGTCAAGACGTGGCTGCCCCTCAGACATCTTTTCCGATAATGGCAGCAATTTCGTGGGGGCCCGGGAGGAAATCCGGGAGTTGGAGGCACTCCTCGGATCCAGGGAAACCAAGGAAGGAACATCACACTTCGCTCAAAGAAATGGAATATCATGGCACAACATCCCGCCCAGAGCACCACATTTTGGCGGCCTCTGGGAGGCAGCCGTTCGCACTATGAAGATGCTTCTCAAAAAGAATTTGTCACCACATACGCTCAGGTTCGACGAACTATACACCCTTCTAGCCGAGGCAGAGTCTATACTCAACTCGCGACCTCTCACACCCATCCTGGAAGACGAGTCAAACATTGGAGATGTCATCACAGCAGGCCATTTCCTGATAGGCCGCCCTCTCCGAGCTCTACCTGCACAAGAACCACCTTCAGGAAAGATTTCTACACTTCGCAGATGGCGATTAGTTTCAAAGATTAAACACGAACTATGGGAATCATGGTTAAAATTATACTTGGCTACTCAACATCAACGATACAAATGGACAAAGACACAACAGAATCTACAAGTTGGGGACCTAGTCTTTGTGAAGGACGAGGTCCTCAAAGTCAGACAATGGCCCTTAGCTCGCATCATCAAGACTTTTCCTGGCGATGACGGCCAGGTGAGAGCAGTTAGACTCCGTTGTCATGGCAAGGAATACACCCGCGCCATCCAACTACTAATACCATTCACGCCAGATTCTTCCCCATCGACAGACGATTCATCTACTCATCCAACTTGAACCTTCGATCAACTTTCGGCTCTTCACGCGACATCACCTCTTCACTTCTACAGGCCCGGGAGTCTGTCTGGGACTGTTGACCAGCCCAGACATGGACAACTACATGAAATACATGAACACTTACATATCATCTTACACTTACTCAAAACAATTTGTCACCTTCCATTTATGTACATATGTTTTCTCCTACTCCCATCTCTCTTTAATGATATTCATGCTTAATGTTAACCCACAGCACAGTCATCTTTTCATTTCTGTTATAAGCCACAGGCAAGTTCTATTAAGTTTTGTTGCTCACCTCTGACAGTCTAGAGACACAAGAAAATCTGTAGTTAGTGCTCGCTTTTGCCCTGCTACGCAAGACTGCAAGCTTCACGGCCAGCGGTTGGGTAGTTTTAGGGCGGAGCCTGTTAAGTGAGCTGCCTGGTCCTTCACGCCTTGTGCGAGAAGACCTCTGACGGTGCCGTAACCAAGCCTCCACAACCAAGGCCCCGGGTACGGTCACTTTCAACACACATCCAAAAGACAACCAAAATGAAGTAGGGAGGACGGAGCAAATATAGCGTGATGACACTTTACCTAATATTTGTTAAACAACCTCTGACTGGCCGCGGGTGTTCGTAGGAGGTTGTATGGCTTGATTTTTGAGCAGCAGATTTTCATTACCTGAGCTCCACTCAAAGGATCATTTTCGCCAAATATATTACGAAACTATCGACAACACTACTAATTGTATTGCTAATCGCTTTGATCAGTCAGGTTATAAAATGTATTGTAATTTAGAACAGCTTTTAAGGGTGGCCGCACATAGCAACGCGCACCGCCTGTAGATCCGGACATTAATTTATTCCCCGCCAATACCCCACCATTCGATAATACGCGAGCAGAAACAATCGCGCAGTAGTAGCAGAAGTATAATTTGCGAAGTTGTGGTGTTTTAGTTTAGCTTCTTGTTGTCTCGTATTCGTTTATAGCAACTCTCCATACGTCGTCTGAGCTCACGCGGCAAGGTGCACCAGGCTGCCTCTCCTCCAGTAGCCGTTCTCCGGACTCTGCGCACCTGAACTCAAGCGGATGGATCCACCAGGCTGGATTTCTGAGGAGCGAAGACTTCCCAAGCTGCGCAGATCTAATACCTTCACCTCTGGCTATCTCCAATAAACTGCTCTCTCTTCTGACTCTCTTGTTATCGTTCTATTGATATTTGTTTACTCTTGATATAGGCGGGCTCTTTTTAGAACCAATACAAACTAATTGAGAAAAAAAATTGCTCGCGTACTCGTAGTACGAGATATGGGGGTGGGGCTATTTCTTAAGAATTGCGAGTGGAATTAAAGTTCCAAATTTTGTAACAGTTTTTCTTGGAATCTAATAATGAGAACGACATAAAAATTTTACACACGGGTAAACAAAAAAAAATGAACTGCACCACGTAGAGAATTTTTCAATATCTTATAAATAGAAAAAATTGCGAATAAATCATAAAGTAATATTGAAATGGAGAATAACTCTCTGTCTTGCATTAGAGTATCGGCTCGGCTAGTAGTACACCAAATTGCGGAGCTCCAACTTACCGCACCGCTCCAAAAAACTGCTACAAAGTTTTATAACCAGGCCCCGATATTTCTTCCAGGTTCGCTCTAAAATTAGTGAGCGGCTCTTTCGGCAGGTACTTTGTCCTTGTGTAGCAGTGGAGAAGCTCCTGTAAGTATACAATAGTAGTAATCGTGCATAGCAACCATCACAAAAAAATTGCGTAGGCGGTGTGCGGCCACCCTTAATCAAAGCCAGCAATCAGTCAGATTTTGAGGATGAACTAAAAATTGTGTGCGACTTCTACAAAGATGATTTCAATTCAGATAATCTGAAAGCTCAACTTGTTACATTTGGTGTTGAATTCCAGCATAAGAAAGTAACAAGCACTGGAGCAACGTCATTTTTTGACTTGTTGGATCACTTCAAGGCATACTCTATTGCTCAAAGAAGCAAGTTGTGAGGGTTGTGCAGTTGATTTTAGCAATGCCAGCAACCAACGCCACATCTGAGAGGTGCACTTCGTCGCATTAAAGATTATCTCAGAGCAACAATGAAGCAAGAGAGACTAAATCATTTGCTTGTCCTTCATGTGCACAAGGAGGTGACTGATAGTTTTGATCTGAAAGACATAGCCAGTGATTTTATTTCGGGCTCTGATCACAGAATCAATGTTTTTGGATCATTTACATAGCTATTTCATATATTTTTTTTTTCCAATCAATACTTTTTCTTATGTTCACTCAATTAATTAAAGGAGTTTTACAATATTGCATCAGGTTATTATAATGGGTGTGGTCATTTTTGGCCTTTGCATCAATTTATTGCTTCCCAGGGCCTGCAGTGTGGAGTATACATACCAGGGGTTCATACAGTGGGAGGCTAGCGCTGGGTTCCCCCCTAGAATTTTGGGAGTTGAATAGAAATGAACATTTAGGAAGCATTTATTTTTAGTCTGATATTGTATCCCATTATGTTCCTATCATAACTGAGCCATTTAGTGCATAGGACCGAACACTGATCATCAGTGTGAAGTATAGACTCGTATGCAAAGATGTGCATCAAAGTAGTGTAGGTTCAAAAAATGGGTGTGACGAAGTACACTCGGAGCCCCACCCTAAACAAAAATCCTGTATGAAACCGCATACAATACATCATAAAGTTGCAATTATATTATAGGATCATGAATAATTTGTTGTTTGTATTACAAATATCTTTGTTGTTTGTGTTTTTGTGTATATGAAATTGTTTTATAGTGGAGCTCGACGTCCGATGGCATACGTTCCTTGTGGACACTCATAGATGTCTCCTACATGATCATAATCAGCACCACACACAACAAACAACATATTTTATTGTTCAACTAATATAATATTGGTATATAATGCATCAAACAATATTAATTCTGTTTTATTTTATTTTTTTATTGATGGGAAGAGTGGATTTTTTGGGGGGAAAAAATTTTTTTTTGAAGTATCAGTAGATGGCTTAAATATTATTCAACTTTCTCAATCAAAAAATGAGGGGAATCCCAAACTTTTGGTCTATTTAGTGATATATGGTTGCTATGGGGTTTTCCCAGCCAGCATCGAGTCAAAAAAATAAAACGGCAATGCTCTATTCCGCGGTAGAAAATTAGATTTTTCCGCGCGCGTCCAAACAATTCAGGAACGAAGGGGTTAAAGAAGGCCTAGTTTACTACAGGGATCTAAAAAAGAAACTGGATCTGCAGGTACGTGCTTAGTGTTTAGGTGTTTTCCCTGTTTAAATGTTTTACCAGATTTGGCTGTTGCAAAGTGAAGATAACTGATCAGGGGAGAGAATTTGTGAATAGTGTAAGCTCTAATACGTATTGCTATATGTATTGCTGAATTCTACCAGTAGGACCAGACCCCCCTTCAAATCATAGTGATTGTAATGCCAACTTTGTGCCCCACCCCCTTCTGAATTCCCTAACCTACCCCAAAGTCTATTTTTCGTATCCTTTTATGTATACTTGCTGATTAATGATGAGCTTTGTAGGCTGACAGGTGTAAAATATAATCTTACTATCTAGTTTTAGTATCCATTTATGTATACTTGCAGATTAACGATGAGCTTTGTAGGCTGACAGGTGTAAAATGTAATCTTACTAGTGCTTACCACCCCCAAAGCAATGGACTTGAACGATTTAACCAGACACTTCAGCGTCAACTTTTAAAGTTTGTCAGCAAGGAACAAGAGCAGTGGGATTTGTAATACTGTTTTTGTACCAAGTTTCTTGTCAAGACTCCACCAGATATTCACCATTTTTTCTTGTGTACGTAAGACAGGCACAACTTCCTGTTGAGTTCAATATGAATGATGTTGGTGGTGAGGATTCAGAAGATAGTGATGTTGAAGATGGTGCAAAGGATGTCGAAGATGAAGATAGTGATGGTGAAGACGGTGGAATGGATTTTGAAGGCAATAGCAGTGAGAAGAAAGGGAGCAGTAGTGAATTAAGTTTTGAGGAACATATGAAAAAAATGATCACTGTTCGTAAAAAAGCTCTTGATAACATCGGAACAGCTCAGCACCGGCAGAAGACTTACTATGATGCTAAACATTGTAAGGATAAGGAGATGTATACAGTGGGTGCAGCATTGCTAGTAAGAAATTCCAAGAAGATATCTAGGAAGGGATCAAAGTTGGAACCGAACTGGTTGGGACCTTATCATATTCATGAGGCCAATGGTAAAAATACTTATAGAATATGTCGTTTCAAGGGTACTAAGAAAGAGCGAGATCTTAAGAGTCTATATAATATCTCTCGTCTGAAGCTGTATTATGAATCTTCCTCTGAATCACTTCCCTCTCGTTCATCTGACCATCAGGATCAACAAGATATACCTTCTTCTCCTATTCTGCCCTCTCCCATCGATCACAATCAGGATTTACCTGATGTACCATCTTCTCAACCATTTTTACAATCTCCTATAGATCCACTTATCAGTGACAATATCCCCCCTTCAGCCAGTCATCAGGATTCACCTTCCTCACCATCTCCAGATCAAAGCCCTAAGAAAAACAGTTGTTCGTGTGTGACACGTTGTGCAACAAGACGTTGTCCATGCAGACTCAGTGGTACTGTGTGTGGTTCTAAGTACAAATTAATATGGAGACTGCAACTCGGTACGTTGCTTGCCAAGCCAATAAAAACAAGCAAAAAAATGAAATGAAACAATTTATCCCACTTTTATTACAATACTGTAATTTGCAAATTTACATAATCACGATTTTTTTTATTATATTTTAACTGTAGGGGTGTGGCTTCCTTCTGAATTAAGCTCACAAAATGAGATATCCATAAATAATAGCAAACAATAATAATACCTAACAGTAAAAAAAAAAGAAGAAAAAAACAACTGATATTAACAATAATAATAATAATAATAATAATAATAATAATAATAATAATAATAATAATATCATTAGAAGAATAAACATGCATACATAATCATATCAATCAAGTTGAGGAAGATTGTAATGCTCTCTTTAGCATAATTCCTGACTGAGTGCCTTCACTGTAAATCCGATACTTCCATATGTCATTGACCTTTTTAACTTTCATATAGGTATCACCCCTTGCTTTATCAAGTTTTCTTGTCAATTCTTTATTCTCCTTTATTCTCTCCTGTACAATCAGTCTTTGAACAGCTAGATCTTGTTTCAATGTCTCTATTTTCTCTCCCATTACATCCTTTTCTAAATACAGACTTTATTTCTTTTTCCACTGTAGCAGTACGTTCAAAGTCAATGATTGAGGGAGCATCTGAGGATAAACTAATTTCAGTTTCAGCTTTGGTCATATCTGTAAACATATAGAGCTAAGTAGATAGTAGCTATTGTTATATGACTTACTTGTATATTGTTTCCTTCTCTTTTTCTGTCTCTTCTTGAGTTTCCTGCGGTATGCTTTATTCTTTCCCATGCTTAATTCCATATAAAGCCTTGTAAATTTCTCCTTGTAGAATATCCTAGTAAAACAACCAAACACATCCTAGTAAACCATCTGTAAATCCCAACATGTTTTACCATTCAGAAATATCCTCTTGGGGAAAATTCATAACTTCAGTCAGGAAAGTGAAGAGTTCATCTTCATCCATTTTAGCTATACCTATAATAACACGAACTGTAACTACATACACATTATTTTTATAAATAGACACAAAAGTCCAGACGGCCGTGAGAAAGGGAAAGGAACAAAACAAGTGAAGAAAGAGGTGATAAAGCAGTGGTGCTCAAAGAGTTGGAGGCTCCAACTGCATATACCGGCAAATTAGCCATGCGTGTGGGTGCTGTTAGAGGTATAACCCAGAAAGATCACAACAGGAAGAGTCCCAAGGTGTTATTGAGAAGCAGACAATGGCAGCCACGATCACAGAGGGCACTGAGCCACAGCAGCAAGAAGAGCAGCAATTAGCAGAAACCCAACAGCTTGGTGAGACAGAGAGAGACTGAAGGAGAATCTGCAGCAGAAGCAGCAGAAGAGGATGTATCCTAAATAGCGTGAAGTGTTTATTAATTAAGCTAATAACAATGTCCAAAGCAAACAAAACGAAGAATTTTTTTGGGAACAAAAATCAACAACAAAGTTTCATGGTACTAGAAACAAAAAGAAGTATTCTAATATTATTATGATAGTAAGCTGGTAAAATGTTCAGGAAATTAATGACTGACTGACTCACTAACTGGCAAACTGAGTACTGTAATCCATTCTCACATGTAAACTGAAGGTTAATAATTTGATCACTAAAAGCCAGATATCTCAAAATTTATTAAATTTAAATACAGAGCTGTGCATATAACAAAACAAACTTGATAAGAATTGTAATATTATGTGAAGGTATTCTGTATGAGTTTCGGGAGGGTTAGGAAATCATAATAATAAGATCAGATCAGATTATAATAATTGGCGAGCGAGCGTAGCGAGCGAGACACTTACAGGGGTAACACAATCGAAAATCGGGGATGTTTGTTTATTTATTTATTGGCGAGCGAGCGTAGCGAGCGAGACAGTATTAGGGGTGGATAATGCAAAATCGGGTATATGTTATATATATGTATGTATGGATGGATGGTACGTATGCTCTTTCAACGCGCGCGCGGGGAACGTTTTTTCCCTAAAAACACGGCTATTTAGGCTTCACTCCAGTTTATTCTGAAACTACAGCATTAAGCAAACCTTACTTTATACTTAAGCTCCAAAGTATGAGAAAATTCCTGCTAAAACGCTTGTTTTCAAGACACAAAAAGTTGATTCGACAGGTTACTATGGCATTGAAGACCCTTTTCCAGACTAAATTTCAAAACTTCGCCGTTTTATGGGGGGATACGGAGTGCCGGTTGTTGGTTGTCAAGAGCCGTTGGTAGTCAGAATGCCGTAGTATTAATGCTATGGAAGCAACTACTTCTCGAGGGAAGCTGAGATAAGTACACAATTCCATATTTGTTAGCTAAATATGCAAAATTAACTCTGGCCTTTCTTTTTTGTAACTAAGAGCTAGTCAACAGTGACTGGGAAATTCAAATAGTCAGATTGGCTCAAATTTGGTACTACAAAAGTTACCACTGCTCAAGAAAATGAGGTAAGAAAGTAATTTTGTATTTGTGTGCTAAAATTGATTGTCTTTTGTTTTGTAGGTGAGAGCTTGTTGTCAAGAATTCAAGGTAATTCAGATGGTCAAAGTAACTTCAATTTGATACTACAGAAGTTATCAATACTCAAGAATGATGTAAGTAGTAATTCCATATTGTTGGCTAAAATACAAATAATAACACTGGTTTATTTTTTATCGTAGCTGAGAGCTTGTTCAAGAGTTACTGGTGATTGAGATTATCGAAAGTGATGTTTGATACTACAAAAGTTACCATTAATAAGGTAAGAGAGTGATTTTGTATTTGTTTTTGCTGAATCAAATGTCTAACTGCTATTTATAGTGTTTGCATGAAGTAAGCTAAAACATAGTAACATTTTATGTTACCTAACTATCAGGCTCGCTCGCCTTTGTGCTCAAGCACACCACTAGTTTATTTATATATATGGACGTACGTATGTCATTTTGTACTTTGACCCTCGCGTTTTTGTGTCAGTTATGTGGTCGACCCCGTCCCAAATTGCACTAAACAGAATCCTCTGGTTTATCGATCAGTACCCGTATCACCCTAGAAATTGAATTGTTTACCGTTTTGAATTCTTTTGCGGGTGCAGTTCAAACTTGAAAACTTAATGGGACTTCCATTTCTATTCGAGTTAGTGGCGGTGGTAAGTCAATGCGCTCTTTGTCATGGTTATAAGCCGTGCGCAACAGTATTTACTTGAAAAAACATTGTCCACCTATACTACTGCGAAGGTAAGTCTGTGTGTAGGTGCATGTCCAGTTGTGTCAAAGCATTGTGTGTTACAACCACTACTTAGCTAAAGAATATCACAAAGAAAACTTTTAAATAACGTGTATTGTTTTGTTGTTGTTTTTCCTTCCAAGCAGTTGCAGAGAGTTGTTACTATGGCACTGAAATACCTTTACCCTGTATGCTAAATTTAAAAACTGGACCTTATTTTCAGTAACTTCAGTGTTAGAAGTCAAAACCATTCATATAAAAATAGTAGAGTCTTTAGGCTCGCTCGCCATTTGTGCTCAAGCACATCACTAGTACGCTTGTGTGTCAGTAACGACGGCGACGACCGACGAAGGTGTGTGTAATCATGAATAAATCATGAGCGTATGGTTCGGTAAAGCATCGTCATCTTATGGTAGGTAATGTATCGTCACATTCAGTGGAACGTGCTGGTTACTTCTATGAAGCGGGTGCAATAGACGATGGAAGGCGGCGTAGGTTTCAAAAAGCAGGGGGGGAGGAAGGTACCTGACGTTGGGGGGGGGGGGGGGGAAGTTATATTTAGCCACACCCTCCATTTGACCTCACTGTCTATATATATTATTAATGACTGAAAAATTTTCAAAACACAATAATGGTGAACAATATCTAAGAATAGTTTTTAATAAATAATCCAATGATGTGTGAGTATGTAATGGTGTACATGACATGATAATGAAAGTTGGGGGGGGCAATGCCCCCCCTTTTGGAAGTTCAGGGGGCGATTGCCCCTCCCCCCCCCCTGTGGAGACCCCCCCTGAAAAGGAAGGCGAAAGTAGGGAAGATAAGGTAAAAGGAGATTAATCGTAACTGAAAAGCGGATGGAATCGGCGAGGTAAGAGGTGTAGGTTTAAAATGGAAGGGAAGAGAAGGCAAAAAGGTGAGCGATTAATTACAACTAAAAGCGGGCGGGGGTTAGTGTTCAAAAGAAAGGCTAAAGTAAGAAATAGAAGACAAAAGTTTCTCAAAGTAGGACAGAAATCAGTAGCAGGAGAAATAGACAGAAAAAGGGGGTTCCATGACCCAAAGAGCTGAAAATAGGAGAGGTGGGGTAGAAGAAAAGCTCAGATAGCTCAGAAAAAAGAGAGTTATGTAACCTTAACCAATGGTAAAGAATGATAACTGAGCAAGATAACTTGTGCTACTGCATTCTTACCTTGCAATAATATGTCAAGCGCCACTATGTGGCGGAGTACTTGCTAGTTTTTCATATTTCTTTAGATACAATGATATCAGGAAACCAGTCTTCTGTAAGGATCTGAAGTTGCTGATACAGAATGTTTTTAAAACAAAATATTAAATGTAGTGCATGAATTCGAACATTAACCTCAGTTTTGACTTCTGTGTATACAAAATGCATCCATATTGTATTCTGGAGAAACTGATATATATGAGAAATACAAAAAACAGAAATCATAGTAAATATGACATTTCATATGAGGCCATTATTAAATGTATTCTCTCTCTTTCACAGACTTTTTTAAACAATGCAGATTAAAAACTATTTGTGCGTTAAGCAAGTGAAAGAGGAAGAATACATCTAATGAGTCAAAGATGGCTGAAAAGAAATTATGAGGATATTGTTAAGAACGGTGCCCTAGAAGTACAAATAACTGACACAGACAAGTTTGATCATGACATCAAGGACTTATTCGTTAGTTGTTAACAATGTTGTGACTCAGATTTAACTCAAATTAAGGTTGTTATTTTGTACTTTAATTCAGTGTGACAAAAGCTAGTTATGTACATTGATTATCATTGCTAAACAATTTTCAAAAAACCGAGTTATATCAACATGATTTCTATAAAATACATTGTTGATGCTCAGTGATAAATGCATTAGAAAGTAATAGCTACAAGCAAAAAGAATAAAACGATATTCCCTTCTGATGATATAAGTAAACATCAACGCAGAAAGTGATCAATGCTATACAACATTTTAGTCAAAATTAGCTATACATTCTGTAATTAAAAAAATTTAAAAGCAATACAATTTGAAATATTTGGTGGATTAAGTCATTCTATATATAAGTATACATAAGAATCGCTCCAAATAAAGTAACAAATGAAGCACTGGTGGCAATAGTGCGGCTGCTTGTAGGTGTTTCATCTGAAATAGGAAGGGTGATGTCACTCAAATTATCTTGACCAAAGCAGAAAGTGTTGTCATCACTGAATGAATTTTCTATAGAACAATTGAAGAAGGATGGCCATGAGAAGTTTGAATCTTCAAACAATCCACTGCAACTTGGTTGCACGTACTCACAAAGGCGTCGGCATGGTTTAAATCTCATTGCCTGCGGAGAAGACAGACTTACAAAGCACACTGGGAAGTAAAAACTGCAAAGGAAATGAAGAATAGCATTTGAGCACCTTTGAGTGACCAATGGAAAGAAGTCATTAAATTCCTTAGATGCTTGCTCTTGGTTCTCGTGGCCTCTGAAATTGGGTATGTACGTCATGTTGTAGCCGAGCTGACTGCACTCTGCCCTTTGAAGCATAGCACATCCCATTGGTGGGTCTGGGGAAGCAGGGGCTAGTTCTGCTAATATTATTTGGACTCCTGTCTTCATCAAGATTATTAACAGGCAGATCTTCATATTTGTCATATCTTACACACTGCATGTAATATTATTTATCAGACATTAATAAGCTGCAATACAGTTACATAATATTCTAAAGCAAATGATAGTATTTCACAGTACACTCTGGTGAAGTTCGGCCCTAACATAATTTGTTTTGTAGTTAATGTATAATATATTTCAATAAAGGATTCCTGCCATCTTTGTGACTGTACACTACTGTTACTATATTATTATAGTGATTATAGCTGGCAAAAATTAAATAGTAAAGCTATCACATTGAAGGCACTTTATTAGTATGATTAATAATCACAGTTCACAAACATAAAAATAAGGAGTTGTTGTTACAATGAAAGCATAATATCAGTGCTGGCATGAAGTCATGCTTGCTGATTATTTTGAAATTATCTGTAATTACAGCAAATTTTGTGGTAAAAGAGACAAATTATTCATACTAATTGTTACACCGGTAAACATGACAAATACACCATTAGTTTTTTCTCAATTTTAAAGCATATATAAGTGTTTGCCAATGTGATCTTAATAGATATTAGCTACTGGCAATGTTGACTTCACAATTTTTTTGCTTAAAAACAGGATAGAGAAGCAAAAGTAGATCTATAGCAAAATCACTTACAAGCACTGTGAGTAGTGCTTGTTTATGTTAGGTTAATTACTACATCCGATATAAGGTCAGTAGTAATGGGCCATGAAGTTATTCCATCCCAGTATATAACGTCATTAAATGAAGAATAAACAATTTGATACTTCAAAGACAAGCCATTCCTAAACAAACTATGAGAAAAAATGTAAGTCATTTCCTGTGCAGAGATGTATTTGTTGAGTCTGGTGAAGAATGCTTGAGAGTACATTTAAAAGGCAATATTTTGTCTTTATTGATATTATACCCTGCATGCTCAGAGTAGATGGACTATAAGTTATACTTAAAATAAATGGTGAAAATAAAGAAACTTCAATGGCATTTCTTTCAACGAAAGGGTTTCATGATAAGACTGGTGAAATTGAAAGTTTATAAGCTAAACAATGCACAGAGGTAAGGAATCAGAAATAACATGTATGCCTTCTTGTGATATTCAAATATTCACAAAGCAAAAAATGGCAGTAACAAAATCTTAATATTCTCTCATGATAAAATCATTCTGCTGGATTTATTAATTAATTTGGCATATTTTAGTTACCTTAGTATTAAATGTTTGATACAAGAACTAAAAGTAGTATCAGGAATTTCATTGTATGAATAAGTTATATACATATTCTATACACATGTACAACAACATTATACTGTATATAATATAGTAGCTAGCTTTTAAACTTACAATCCTTTTCAATGAAGAGCTTATCGAGTCTTCTAGTTCAATATCCACTGCAGTGAAATGGATTGTATTTGGTTTTTGTAGTAAGTGACCTGTTGAGTCTGAAATATTAGGGTGTGGCCATAGTACATTATTCCCATGAGTGTTTATAATTCCCAAGCTTCCTGCTTTGCACAGGACAGTGATTCCTTATTACATAATTCTATTGCAACAATGGATTGCTTTTGTACCAGCAATTTGTCAGAGCAAAGCTTAGTTGCAAGCACTATGTGAGCCCTGATTGATTTAATTAAACATCAAAAGCATTCTAAGCATGCACATTATTATATTACAATAGTATACATTATAGTATTACAGTAAATGCTGTTATAATGTGGAATGTGGTTCATTTACTTTGTAAATAAAACATATCCAAATAAGAGGTATTAAAAATATCTACGTTCAATACTCATGCATTATTAACATTTTATTTATTCTAGTGAATTTTAGTGATCGTTATTAACTACTCCTATCATTCAGCCATAACATTAGCGTATGATAGGAAAAATAGTAAACTATAGGTTATAATATACATATTCATGAGAAAGTACAGCATTACTAATGTTGTTGCTAAAATTATACCTATAGAGTGCAACTAGTAAGCACAACTCTCACACTTCTCCATATGCACTAGCTATATCTATGTTTAATATAAAATGATGGTTATTTACATACATATATAATGTGTGTGTGTATGTGTGTGTGTGTGTGTGTGTGTGTGTGTGTGTGTGGTATGATGGTATGCTAGGTGATGAAACAATCTTAATTCTATTTGCCACACCCTAGCTAGTCCTGGCACCATGGTGCTATAATGGATGGATGACTTTAGGAATTTTAGTTCCTTTTGATAAGTTTTGACAAACGAATGGAAATATGTAAGATAGTTTTATACCAATTTCTCTTAATTAGCACAGTATAGCTCATATTAAATACTTAGGAGCTAATTAAAGATTTTGTACAAAAGCCACAAATAAAATTATGTTAGCAATAAAAAAGATTGAACATGCAAGGATGGTAGAATGATTTTTTCCCTCTCTCTTTCTCTCTTGTAAACTTATACTGGAATATAGTTAATTGCAGTACAAAATAGCAGCCTAAACTTACTTAGCTAATTACATTAATGGTTTAATTTGGTTACTTGCTTTTGATGTCCCTTTGATCGATAATTGCTTACAATAACTAGTGTTCTGAACATGTTCTATAATTTTAGCTTCCTTGTATTGTATTGTTGATCGTTGTCCTAGTAGAATTTTTGTTGGTTACTGGCTTTTGATGTCCCTTTGATCAATAATTGCTTACAATAACTAGTGTTCTGAACATGTTCTATAATTTTAGCTAACTTGTGTTGTATTGTTGATCGTTGTCCTAGTAGAATTTTTGTTGGTTATTGGCTTTTGATGTCCCTTGGATCAATAATTACTTACAATAACTAGTGTTCTGAACATGTTCTATAATTTTAGCTTCCTTGTGTTGTATTGTTGATCGTTGTCCTAGTAGAATTTTTGTTCACATCATACAATAATTAACAAAAATAGACATAGGGAGAGGGAGTTCTATTAGGTAAGTATCGCGAATTGTACGTGTGACATTTCATTTATGAATAACATAGTATATAGTAATGTATTTACCGTACCGATTTAGTTAGCTAAGGAGCTATCATGGCGGAGGTGAAGGCGGTCGTGGCTGCTCTTCTTTTTGTTCTAATTTGCTCTCTATCGGAAGCCTCTTTCTCCTCTACTGGCGTTCCCTGCTATTTGCATCCTTCAGCGGATGGTTGCCACTACCGCCTACGGCCTGACTCCGCCAACTGCTCCACTGCAGCCCAACGCGAACACTTGTCCAAGAGAATTGCGGTAGTGAACCGGACTCTGGCGGCACTAGAGCACCAGTTGATCCGTCTAGGAGTCAGTGAGTATTTTAAAACTGGAGTATGGCATCAAATAGCTATTTACTGTAGTTAATTGTTATGGTATTAGCCCAGTTTAAAATTTTTTTTGATTGATTGAGCAATAGTTAAGAATATAGTTAGCTAATGACTGATTAGTCTTTTTAATAATATGATAATGTACTTTAAGAAACTGATATGGTTGATGTTTATTTTTTTGCTAGTTAAGTGAAGTACTACCTAACTAAAGATGAATTAACATACCCACAAACATGATTTGAGATGGTGTATGATCCACTCTAATATAATGTATATAAGTTGCTAAGAATAAGATCTTTGTATAAATAACTGGTAGAGAATGTAAAATCTCGCGGATAGCATTCATTGACCATTATATCAATTATATTGCTATTGAATTCCATGCCCTGCACTATTCATTATTAACAGTATATCTCAGTTCCTCCAGATAACTCCTGCTCAAAGCTTCCTGCGGTTGAGAATGGAGGCATAATATACGATGACTTGAACTTAGCCCCGGGTGCTGTAGGCAGATACACATGCTACGATGGATATACACTTATTTCAATGGATGGGAGTGACAGATATGAGTACAAGTGCACTGAAGATGGTATTTGGGATGGCGATGTTATTAAAGTACCAGTGAAGTGCCAATGTAAGCAATAAACAATATATTTAAATTATATATTATTTTGACTAAAAGTTTATTATGAAGGTAATATATACATTTCATACTAGACAATTTATATAGAAGAGGGTCATAAAAATGATTGAAAAAGGCCTAGAATATTAACAAGATGTTAATTGTGATCAATAATTCAATTTATTCAAATTTTGACCTGAAATGCTGTATTTGTGTATTCCTGAAGTAGAATTCATTTTTTATATATATTGTTAATTACTAAATAAACTTGCTACAGTGTCTAGTGGGAGATGTGATAAGGTGGCAGAAATAGAAAATGGGACAGTTGTGTACGTCAACAACGATTCTTCCAATACACTCATCGGAGACATGGTAGCTTACTCTTGTCTTGATGGTTATGAAATGAAAGGGGCACCGGAGAGGTTCTGCCAGCGAACTGGCAACTGGAGTGGAAAAGAGCCACAATGCGTTCAAAGTAAGAAAATGTGATTTAAAAAGCCAAATTATAGCACACTCACCACATTATCATATTTTATGGCATGTACAGCAGCATAGAAATGGAATTATAATGCAATAGAGTATTGCGGTTGAAAGAAATCATTACTGATGTTCTTTGGGACATTAGGTAGTTATTGTTTTGCAATTAATGTTATCTCTGTTGGCACTAACTTTCTGCAGTTATGTATTGATTGCATCACACCACTGTGACAACTCTCCCAAACTAGAATAGTCCTAATCAGGAACTGGTACAGAGTGGCATTGTGTTTATATGTACATTTTTCTCTATCGCATGACCATCATTGTTGCAATAATAGTTTCCATACTTGTACACAGTGAGCTCTGTCTGTCAGATTATGTGTCTTGTTCAATGACCCACCAGGTGTTTGCATAACATGTGTAGCACTCGCTCCAAACATGGGGAGAAGGAGTATGATGTGTACTCCATGGAGTAACCCGATCCCGTAGACATACTTTTTAAAGAATACAATTATTATTCCCAATTAAAGCGAGTTAATGCTTTTACGGTTTGAATGGTGACGGATTAAGGCACTGGTTGTTTAAATCCTGTAGCCTTTAATAATGAAAAACATATTGAACAGCTTATGCATTTAATGTAGGACAGCTTCTTAGGTGATGGTAAGCTAGCAAAATGAGCAGAGAAAGCCTTGTGTTGAGTCTTGAGACACCCTCTAGGTAATAACAATTAAGATCTAACATTAAGTACAGTTAGAAACTTAATTAAAATTATAATAATCATTATATATAATACATAAGACTTATTTTCATGGCATCTCCACAAGTGAAAGGACACTCAGTGTCCATTCCATTGTCCATATAGAATAGCCAAATCTGTTCCCAATAAAGTTAACTTAAGGGTAGGGATAAAGTCATCAGCAAGTTTATGCAGTTGACTTAGTGGGGCAGCAGAGATGAAGAATTGTTCACTGTTTGATAAAATAGTAAATTTTTAAAGAAAAAAACTTCAATTCATTAGCATTTAACACTTGGTGACTTTGTTTAGTAGTTAAGATAAATAAATGATAGATGTGCTCTGTTTAATTCTATCTCTTTATTATCTTAAGTAAGGAAAGATATTACTATATCTAGAGTAACTTGTGTCCGTATTTGCTGAAATACAACCTTTTGACCTGTAGTACCAAGTTTACTATTTACTCAGGTTCACGTATATTTGTATTATTTTTGTTCACATACAATAAACAAGGTTTTATGTATTATGTACCTTATAAAGTGGTGGAAATGTATTTTGAGTCTGTAATCACTACTGGAATACATCCTGGTATGATTGTTCATGGTTAGGTATGAATCATGTAGTGTAGACAGCTTATTATAGTAGTGCTTATTTATTAAAAGGGATGGATGCCAAATGTCTTAGGATTAGTTAGTGTCCTTAAGAATTACATTTGACTTACAATGTAGCTAATTGATTAAACTAATAAACTTACTGATAATATAATGATACTAATTTATATTGAATTGAATTTAGCTCATCTTATACGAAAAAGCAGTACCTTATGTAGTCAGTAATTGGCAGAGCAATGGTAAAAACAAAACATAAATATAAGCGTTAATGAAATTGTTTGATTCTACACAAAATTTGAACTAATTGTGGATTCGGATGTTTGTAGAATCAAATCATTTGTATAATCATATTAAATGCAAAATAATGACAAGAAAATTATTTCTGTCTACACAATACATTGAAGACCTAAACGTACTCTCCATTTTGGAAGCACATTTGTCAGCATTTCCTTGCTTTTCTTTGATGCCAGTAATGGTGGTACCAACTTCGTTTTCTTTTGAAGTTACAGTATCAGAAACTCCTCTTTCTTCAACCGCTAACTAATAAGCTTAATTTTGACATATGGAATTTCTTTTTCATTTAGCAATTTTTTTAACCTTTCATCTATTGCCTCTGCGCAAAAATTCTACAAAGAACATGACCGAAATCACCTTCATTAAATGCGTGCAATCTTTTTCTCGTTTGGTTAATTGGTGCTTAGGATGATTGCAGTTAGGATCGTTCCACTTTGGTGACATATAGTGGATGCAATATTAAATATTACTATTACCACTATCATAATAATGGTTATTTTTTGCACTTAAGTTGCCTTATAGATAGATATCATCATTCTAATTTTAATGAATTATTTAAAATCGGTCATAACTTTAAACTTCCACTATCTGTTTCAACATATGTAATGAAGCAAATATAGCACCATCAGTTACAGTGAAATATGATTTAATGAAATTGTACGAATGTTCATTCTATCAGTACAAATAATGTTCCGAATGTTGTGCAATCATGCTTGTATCTCCTTATAGGTCAGACCCCATCTAATGAAGGACTGCATGTTTCAGGTATACTATCTTACAGAACTAAATCTGACAATTTTCAATGCCAATAATTGTTTTCAGGTATTCGCAAGAGGTTGGGGCTCATACTGGGTTCAACCATAGGATCAGCTGTGGCATTGGCTATTCTGGCAACACTGGTCATTGTGGCTGTTGTACTGGTGTGTCGCAGAAGGAAATCTAAATCTAGTGAGTGGGTTATGTATGAGTACAACTAGTCCTCTATGTTTTTTTGTCATATTAGGAAGTTGTATAGTATTTTATTATTTGTATGTGTGTGTTAAAGATATGTGTATTATGTGCACTAATAGTACTCTTATTAGCTCCTTCATATGGGATACTATATAAATCATGACAAAATTAATGAACCCTTTAGAGATTCAGATGGCTTTTTAGAAGCATAATATGGATAAAAATTGTCTTACTGGACATCACGAGCAGTAGAGCTATTTTTGGCTTGTTATAAGGCTATAGCTACCTACTTTTGATTCCTGGCACATTTGACGATTATTTATAGTAGAAATTCAAAGTCAAATTTCAATTTCTAAAGGATCCCTAAAGTGTTGAAGGAAGTCGGGGTCAAAAGGTTAAATTTGTGAGAATATATATTTTTTAATAATAAACATTTTAGAATTATATCAGAGATTTGAATCAAGAAGGAACGAAGATACAAATGGTGATCGCTATGAATCGTTTGGTGACAGAAAAGAAAACAATGATGAAGATACAGCACAGAATGCATTCGATGACAGCTTTGAGAACACTATTGACCCCTTGAAAGATGGAACCAGTGACATGCCCACCAATCAAGATAAACCTCGCTCAAGTTCTGCATGGAGACCATCTCTTCAACTCATTAAGGAGACGGCGACCGCAGCTGCAGCAAGAGGAAAGGAAAGACTAGCAGTGTCTGGTAATCGTTCCAAGCGTTCTAGTCGTATTGTGGTAGTGAAGGACGACGATGAAGCTTCTTTGTAATTGTTGTATGCTGGTCACTATAATTATTATTTTAATCAATTTTTTTCCATAATCAGTTTTGCTTGTGTCTTTATTGCAATTATTAATGCATTTGTAAAAACTATATAATACATGTAGCTAATTCCAATAAAAATCCATTCCGATATCCAACACATATTTATATTAGTAGTCAGTTAGCACTGTTCACATGTTTATAGCTATGATTGATTGAATCACAATTGGCCACTAAAACAAAAATTATTCTGATAAATTATTTCACACATTACATACATGTAATTAGAATGTATAAACTTTGTACAATAAAATATATACTGTTAGTCTACAGGATAGCTATACAAATCACAATTGTTTTTTTGTTTTTTTTCAATTACTGTGCTCTTGGGAAAGTAGGCAATACTTCAGTGTAGTACCCAATAATTTGAGCTCCAGGGATATTGATGATCATGCCATTAGCAGTCCGATCAGCATTTACACTTTGCTTTGTCTTTCCAATGCCCACGGAAGCAGACATGGAGAACATATCGTAGCTGGCACTGAGAGACAAGCCCACCATGCTCTGCATGGCGTGACTGACGCTGCTAGCATCCAATCCTGAAAACTCCAGTTTCACGTCACGAGCAAGTAGGAAGCTTGTCACATATTCTGGCATTAGAAACAGTTTGTCTTTTTCTCCTGCTATGGCGGATTTCAGATCTTTTTCACGAAGAGGGCCAGGAGAAACATAGGTGTTCTTCTGTTTGACTTCATCCCTTTGAACCTACAGAAGTGATGACAGACGGAGGAAATACACTTAAATGCAACTATGTTATTTTAAATATCAAAAGTTATAAATGTCTTAATTTACTCTTGCTGCCAAATCCAATACAATTCATTTGTTGGTGCATAGGAGCAACTAATGTAGTCATAGACATACAAGCTTTCATGCAATTCATTGAAACAATGTACTTAACGAGGCACAATTAATATTATATTATTTAAGTTCACTCTTGGCTTAATGTACCTAGCTGCTTTGTAACATTCGTTTTGACAAACTTAATCTGACATTTGTATTCTAATAACAGAAAACTTACAAAAGACAATGAGGGATCAGAGAACAAACTAGGCTTGAACCAAGGTCTTTTGATTACCACTCTAAGAATAGAGCCGGAAACTTTCATACTTGCACTGTTGAGGGCCTGTTTCAAGTCAGCTGTACCTTTGCCATAATTGCCCCCGACATCTAAAGACTCAATGCCAGGAACGCCTACTCCAATACCCACGCCCACATTCAAAGAGCTAGTTTCCTGTTCAGAGTTTATGTGAGAAGAATCGGAGTCATATTCAAACTGCATCCAATTGTCATCCAAGTTCTGCTCAGTTTCATTTAACAGGCTGTTCAGATTTTGAAACTCGCGGGAATCAGCCAGTCCTCCAAGATGAACCTCACTGGAACTAAGTGTTGCATTCAAATCATTTAGTTCCCTTTCTAAAGTATCTATTCTGGCTTGTAGAAAGCTATTGAATTGGCCTTTTCCATTGAGAAGGAACTGGGCACTCTCATACTCGCTTTTTATCTGAGCCTGTTGAAAAGATGCGGTTACAGCATCATTCTTTGCTTGGCGATAATGTTGGCATCCTGATTGGGAGCTACCAGTATTGTTACTGCTCTGAGATTGTAAACAAGAGTTTAATGCTTCACCAGCTTCCTGAGTTTTGTTGTCAGTGTTTTTTTTGGAATCATTTAATTTTTTCTCTATTGCACTGGTAGTTTTTGATTCTTGCTGTTTGTTCTGCTCGTTAAAACCAATCATACTCTTGAGAGCATCAAGTTCACTCTCGACCATGCTCATCTTGGCTATCACCATGTCCCTGCTTGGTCCACGTTGTCTAATACACAAGAAGTAGTTACATGGAAACAACAAACAATGTAATCCAAATTAGCAGTTACAATAGAAGTCTTCTGATACAATAAATGTATTATGTGCATGTCCATCAATCATTAAACAAATAAATTATTGGGTTAATATTTAAACAAATTTGATTATACAAACGAATGGTATGTCATTTATTCTTGTAGCACCTTAATAATGACTAGATTAACACTCTAATTACATTTTATTAAGCATTTTCCCTTTTTTTCTCATCTACCTGTTAGTAACCCTCAAAAATTTCTCATTGATAAATACTATTGCAACAAAACTGATATAAAAGTAAGAAAAAAATAATAATAAAATACCATGGAAAAAATTTAATACTTAATTATTTAAACTTACTTTGGAAGTAAATACTGGTACCAGTTTCCTGGCTCGAAGCTGACTGGATATATTTTTCTGGTGCGATCCAATGATGTCACCCCAGATGCCCTTAGGGCAATACGTGCTTCCTCGACTTCAGCACCTGATGAAGTAGAGTCAAGGTATGCTTTGTAAAGTTCTACCATATCCTTTTCTCCAAACGACAACCACTTCATGTAAGCACTTTCCACTTTGGCGTTTAGAGACGGAAAATTTCGCTGAAACCATAATTCATACTCCGTTGCAGAGCTGCTAAGCCTTTTGTTCAAAATCTGCTCCTCCATATCCAGCTTGCGGTCTGCATATTGTTCTTGATAACGTTCGTAAAGAGCTAACTTTGTGATGTTCACCGTCAAATTATCAGGGTCTGGCAAAATATGTGAGAGATAGGATTGGGCTTTATTATATTTTGTTCTCGCTTCATTTGTTTTAGATTCAAGACCTAGTAACTGCATTTGGCTTAATATGGTCTCATAAGCTCTGGCCATACTCCTTCCTGACACACCACCAGTAAAAGGATCTGCCCCAACCATGACATCGGCTATGTCAAACCATTTCTCCATTACAGCAGGTGGGATGTCTGCCTCAGGGGCAGACATATTCTGCCTGAGTAAACTCTCTTCATAGGCTCCTCCAGGATAGTAATCCCAGTAGTTCAGCACTTTGCCTGGAGACATCATCACGTAGCGATTCTGGGCTGGTTCTGTCAGTGAGAGCGGGTCTTTAGGAAAGACCAGGTTCCTCAACGTGATGTACAGGTCACCCAGAATTTTGACGGAGTTATCCTTAGCGTGTTTCCTCATTTCATCAGAAGATTCAGCCTGGACACATACTAGCACGAAAGCTACAAGTAAAGCTGGCTTTAACACTCCCATATTCAGTAGAGATTACTTGACGAGAGACGACAAGAAATTGCAACGTTCGACTATAAAAAAAAATTGGACTAAAATATTTAGCTAGTCGAATATAGAGGTCAAAGTTCATATTGAGACTGTCAAGAAATATACAATGTCATCTTTTTACTCCCTCTTAGCATTTCTGGCTATATTATGTGTAGTAAGTGCTGGGTATGAGTCTGCTGGATGTTCGGACCAAGGTTGCGGGATACCTTGCTACCTCAAACCTCCTGACGACGACTGCCATTACACTCCGCACGATCCTTGTAGCGAAGGGGGAGGCGCCAGTGATCTCGACTTGCAACTCTCGTATCTTAATGAATCTCTCGTGAGATTACAAGAGAAACTAATCCAAAAGAATATCAGTGAGTTCGATATCATGCATTAAACAATTATATAGCTGTACCATAATATTAGTTTGTGCTCTTCTATTCATCATGCTAGCTAAAAACGTTATTAACCCTATTTTTAAAGGTTGTGCGTGATCCACATTTTAGCTTCTTTTTTAAGTATACTCCTTTCATGATTGAAAGAGGTTAACAGATACTGTAATTCTTTCACATTAGAAGAATGAATTTATATATATATATAATATATATATAACTAATATACTTGAACTGTGCCTCATTCAGTATCAATATTTAAGATATAGGTACTGATACTAATATTATATATAATTTTAATTCATCATTTAAGTGTACAACCTTTTTAAATATAAGTATGTATACTATTTAATATAATTAGTTCCAGCTGGCTCTTCGTGCCCTTCTTTGAGTGATATTGCTCATGGTGGCATAATCTACAGTGATCTCATACTATCCATTGGAGTCCAAGCTCAGTATGTGTGCTATGATGGCTATAGTCTCCATGGTCATGGCACCTATGAATGCTCCAGTGACAGTGAATGGGTCAGAACTGGTGACGACAACACTGCCTTGAAAGATACCACCACTCCTACTTGTGAATGTGAGTGACTTGATCATGAAGCTATATCAGTCAATATGGTACTTGAGCAATCAGTATTAATCCGTTGGAAATGTGAAATATATGAAAATTTGATTGTAATTGTGATAGACTTTATTTAACATTTTAAGTTAATTCTCTAGACTTAGATTCGCTAATTATATTACAGATATAAATTTAAACCGATTTTGCCAATTATAGAAGCCTAAATGTCAACTACATACAGCACACAAATATAAATATATATATTATAAATATATTTCAGTGTTACATCTCAGAAAATCTCAGCCACTGCCTGTGCACATGTAAAATTCATCAAATTATGTTGTATATTCATTTCCTTTATTACGTGGACACTAACTATAGAATTTTACATCCAGTTATCATTACTTCCTGGTATGGGATTTATTAATTGTATTGTGCTCCATTGAGTGTTATCTTGTAAATTAACAATATTTTATGGTTGGAATATTGTTAGATTCAGTTGTGAAATGCGAGGCTTTAGTGATTATCCCCTCAGGACATATACATTACCAAGTGGTAGACACCACTGTGGTAAGGCCGGGAGACGTGGCAGAGTATTCGTGTGACACACTCTACAAACTGCAGGGAGACCATCTCAGGATCTGCCTAAGGAATGGTACCTGGAGTGGAGCAGAACCTGTCTGCATTGGTTGGTTATTTCAAACTAGGCTTAATAGGACTACATTATGAAATTGTTAGTAACTACATCTGTGCAATTATGTGCACATATTCACATCATTAGTGAAATTGCTACTTGTTTGAATATTCCCACCAAGCAATTCAAACCCTAACACTCATTCAGTTGGCTTTCTTATAGCTTATTATTTGAATAATCCATGGAGCAAGTATTAACAGCGAGACTTATACACAGGGGCGTAGGAAGCTAATTTTGATTGGTCGGGCCATACAATGCATTTGTTCACGCATCAGCTTAGTTTTTGGTCTTGATAACTATTATGTTTGAACACCATAATACTGTATAGCTAAATCGGTAATTACGACAAAAAATTTAATAGCCACCTACTCAGAAGAAAAACACAACAAAAGAGTAAAGTGTGTTGCTTCACTGCTTCAGCTGGCTACTGCTAGGTTTAATGTCATCAGAGCTAATCCCTGTCCGACTATATAGAAACTCTCAATGGATAAAATCTCTAGCATGCTGAAATGTGATATGCCAACATTCTAGAAATGTTATAAGTACTCATGTGTGTGAATTCTACTATTTTAATGTTTTCGCATCTTGATCAATTCTATGGCACTTATACCAAGACTTCTGCTTTTGCCTGATTTAAAGGCCAACAAAAAGGCAAACAAATACGTCTGTTTGTTTGAATGAATTCCTGACCACAGCGTTTTACTTGACTCCCACTTGATTGGACAATATTTGGCTGATGAAGATCCCTCATTGACAAAAATTCCAACTTTGGAATCAGTAAAATTGGTCAGGCCATGGCCTAACCGGCCTGACCGGTTCCTACGCCCCTGTTAATATATAAAGTTAACTAATTATCCCACCGTGAGTGTAGTCTACACTAATGCATCCTGTAATTGTAATTTATTCATGTAGTAGTGTAACACTGTGATGTGCTCGAACACACAAAAGGCAGGTGATACATTTCGATATATTCAGTCATTCTTGGCTAAAATAACTATAATAATAGCAAATATTCTCATTCTAACATCCAATATTATGTTAAAGTTTTAATTAACACACTATTGGCCGTTAGAACAAGAAAATTGTTTATTACATTTAAACATTTATAATAAACAATATATAAGCTACACGTTGATATTAATATCATAGCTAACCACAACCACTTGATTAGGCCCTGCACAGTCAGCTTTAATATTGAAACCTAAATATAGCATGTATCTTATTTTAAGCAAATATCTATAATTAAGTTTAAACTTATATCTGCGATGACATCATCAGCATACCTATTAAAGAAATAGGGGACAAATAGTGTATCAACCATTCATATTTGGCTACTCATGAGTTGCTAGAACGACTTTTTAGTAATGATGCTTACTATGCACAAAAATGAGTGTAGTACAACAGTTTCTAGCACAACTTCCTTCAGTGCATTTGCTTCGTATTTTACAAGCATCACAGACAAAATGGTAGATCCAGTTCCGCACATCCTCCCAGATGATGTTGAAAATCTAAAATTAAAATAGCACACAGATAGGAAGCAAAAGGAATAAGTTTAGTAACTATTCTGTAATCCATGCAGTGGGATAACAAACCGTGCACATTTTTTTTACATAAAATGCAACTAAATTATTTTGACAAGCAAAATGTTCAACAATATGCAGATTTTATGTGTTGCCTCTTGGTTTCAAGCAAAATCAAATATTTCTTTAGTACTGTTTCAATCAAAGGGCATGGTCGTTGAGGAGATAATTGCTCGTATGTATAAAAAATAGTGTATAACTTAGACTTGCTGTTTTTGTCAAATCAGATGTCACATTTCCAATTTACTGATAATGTGTGTTTTATACGCAGTGAATAGGACATGCAAAAAATGACATGCTATAAGTTGTGTGATCTCTCTTTGCTTTGAATGTTATATATTGTAGTAGTGGGAATTTTATAGATGCACAAATTCTTTATTTGTCAAAGATATAGTACAACTAGACAACTGCTGGAGTATTTGCCTTATATACTCCTAGACTAGTTGAGAGTGCTCTGTGTATTGTCGAGCATTACCATAGATATGTGATCTCCATTATTTGAACAATACAACCAGATGTTTATGGTTTAGCTAGTATGTTATTGTAGTAAAAAAAATTAATTTTTTAATCCTCCGCAGCACCTCCCACTGAAGCTAGTACGGATGCTCTGAAAAAAGGTAAGAAATAATATGCAGACTTAGATAATATTTTGTGTTTTACTAATTCATTTGCTTTTACAGATAACAGTGGCAAGGGAATCCTTGTGGAAGAAGTGTTGGTACCTTTTATAGTCACCGCCATAATCATAGTTGTAATAGTTGTTGGAATTATCATGTATATGAGAAGGAGGAAGACTACTCGAGACAGTGAGTAGACTGGGTAGTGTATATTTTTTTATTTAATACAGGGAGAATGCTAGCAAATATGAGGCATGCATAAACTTTATAATGCTGTAATACCAGTGGTATTAGACTCTCAGTTCATTGTATTGTGTTTGTTTAGGTTACACTGCTTTAGCAGAGAATATAAATATATCTGGCAGAAACAAGGGACTTAAATTGAAAGAAGAGGAGAGCCTCACACAGCCAAGCACCATAAGACCAGATAACTTGTGAAAATATGAGACCCATAATTCAGATTATAAAGAGCTGATTATCCATCCACTTTGAATTATATTATTTTGTGTGCTTTTTAGAAATTTATTTGTTGAATATTTGGTTATAATTATGGTGTTTTTTTTTAATTATCAGTGAAGAGTAATCAAATTATTACTAAACTGAAGTTACCAGTCATTTTTATGGCATAGGTTAGCTTATATCTAACTTTCATTGCAAAATAACATATAACACACTGCATATAGTTATTGTATGTACCACAAACTATTACTGCTAGAATGAAAAAAAAACACATCTAAATATAATTAATAGCTGTTTGGATTATTTCTTTGGCAATGGGAATTCAGGTACTACTTCAGTATAATATCCCATGAGTTGCGCACCAGGAATCTTTATCTTCATGCCATCAGCTGTCTTCTGTATGTTGAGTGATGACGTTGTCTGGGACTTAGTAACTGAAGCACTGGCATGGAAAAAAAGGAACCCTCCACTGCCACTGCTGTGAGACATCTCATTCATGGTGGAGCTCACCACACTGGAGTCAACACCTTGAAACTCTAACTCAATGTTGCGTCCAAGGAGGAAAGAGGTGGGATATTCAGGCAACTTGTATTTCACTTTATCTTCTGTCAATTTACGATAGAAATCTGTTTCAGTAAGGTCACGTCCAGGTGAAACAAATGATACACCTCCAGTAGATTCATCTGTCTCTCTCTGTACCAAAACAAACAGGAGTAAACATAATCGTGTATTTTGCACTCTTATAGTTATTTTACAAATAAATTAATGTTATCAAGGCAAAAAACAAAAACAAAATATGTTCATCTTGTTGTTCCACAACTTACATAATCAATTTCAGGATTATCAAAAAGCTCAGGCTTAAACCAGGGTCTCTTGATGTTGACCCTAAGCATTTCACCTTTGACCCGCATATTTGACTGTGCCAATTGATCACTGTTGTATGCAGTTTGCTTGCTATGTGTGTAACTACCTCCTCCATGAAAGAACAGGATATGGAAACTCATCTGTGCTGTGACAGACTCAGCAGTAGTGTGAGAATCTTTCTGCTCTTCAAATTGTTTTGAGTCAAACTCGAACTGCATCCACTCGCGATCTCTATAGGTATCCTGAAGAGATGCAACCTCGAGGGGAGTGGCATCAAGCAGACCACCAAGGTAAGGTGTTACTTCACCTAGCAGAGCCTCAATGGATTGCAATTGGCTCTGTAGCTTTTCTTTTTGCTTCTGCAAAGAATTGAGATAGCTGCTTGAGTCCAAGTTGGCGTGCTGATATGTGGCAAAACTCTCCGCTTCTTTAATTAACCCATTAATGACATCCTCTCGTGATTTGTCGTAGTCCGTGCAAACTTTTCCCTTACCGGATTGATCATTTAAGCATTGCAACTCTTGATTCAAATAATCTGTTATATTGTGCTTGTTTTCCACTTGAATATTGGCAAGATTCTTCTTAAGACTATCAACATTACTATCATCTGAGTGAGTTGTATTCATCATGACCTCAATGGTACTGATCTTCGCCCTCAATTTACCAGACATAGCAAGTAGTTGATCCCGACTTGGCTTTTGAACCCTAAAAAATCATAACCTATTCATGAGCATCGGTCACTATTATATTTTCACACATGGCGTATATTATGTACAAAGAAAGCCATTACTATTGTAGCCAGGATTGACTGAATCATTGTGAGAAATTTATACAATGAAATTATTATAATACTCTTATAATTATTAAACTTACTCAGGAAGGAGATATTTGTACCAATCTGATGGCTCGAATGATACAGGATAGATAGTCCTCGTACGATCAAGAGAACTGACACCTGCGGCTCGGAGGGCCATTCTAGCATCCTCTAACATCTGAGTAGAAGAGCCGGTGTCCATGTAGGCTATTCTGATCTCCACATTCTCTTTCTCTCCAAATATCAACCATTGAGTGTATGCGCTTTCGACTTTTGCCTGAAGAGACGGGTAATGGCGCTGAAACCAGAGCTCATAGTCAAGTGCAGGTAGAGTTTGACGCTTGATCTCAATCTCATCTTCCATCGCAAGCTTGCGGTCATTGTACAAATCTCGGAAACGCTCATAAAGAGTTAGACGAGCTACTTTCTTGGATGGATCAGTAGGGTCAGAAATTAGCTCATTCAAGTATGTTACGCTTTGATTGTAGATGGCATACTCGTTTTGAGTTTTGGTCTCCAACCCTTTAACTTTAATTTCATGAAGAATTGAGCTGTACACAGTGGAAAGACTTTTCCCAGTGTCCTGTCCATTCATTGGGTTTGAGCTGGGAATAGTATCCACCAAGTCAAACCATTTTTCCATGGTATGAGGGGGAACTACAGCTTCCTTGGTAGTAGCATCTGGATTCTAAAAATACATGGAAAAAAAACAGAAGCAACTATTTACTGCATTATCATTCACATTTGATTATCTTTTGAGTTCTAAGTACTAACTATCTGCTGTTCTTACCTGGATAAATTTGGTGTATTCAGATCCAGGATAGTAGTCGAAGTAGTTAAGAGTTTTACCAGGCATAAGGAGAAGAAATCGATTTTCTATGGCATGATCGTCAGACAAAGGTGACTGTGGGAAAGCTATGTTTCTGAGAGCGATATACAGATATTGAGTAGTTCTCTTGGCAGCTTGTTGAGCGTTGTCCTCTTGGTCATTAGAATTGGAGGGAGTTTGGCATACTGCCCAGCCAAAGACGCAGACGAAAAAAAAGCAAGAGATCTTCATCGTCAGTCTTGCTCCCAATCCAATTGAACCCCAGAAGACGAGACTTTTTTTTTGTTGCAGTCGCAAACTACGTATTGTTTTGCATGGTCAGCAAAAAAAACAACGATCAAGCACAAAAAAAAAAGAAGCAAAAAACTACAGTGTAGGAGAGTTTCTCGTATCGTCCTAATCCACTTATTTGCTTATTTGATTGATATGTGGAATTTCTTGTGGCTGGGGGTCTTCTTGGTGCTCTCTGCCGCGCCGAGCTGGGCAGCTTTCGCTACTCCTTGTGCCCAAAGGGAACTATTAAAAGAATTATACCGCAGTTTGTACCAAGTTCTCAATGAAAACGCCATTTGTTCACAGGAAAATGGACAAGAAAACATCGAACTACTTGACTTAGGAACACCTCTGCTGTACTCAGAATTTGATCCTGGAAAGCCAAGCAGATTTTCTACTCCTGGAGAACTCCCTACATCAGTCTTGGAAAATGGCCTGCCCTTGGTGGACAAGGTTTACCCAACTGGTTCAGCAAGGTTCAGGCTCAGCAATAACATTACTGATAGTATGAAAGACTACCATTTTGAATCGTTGTCATCCACGTATGATTACATCTTGACTCATATGGTTCTTACTCCTCAAAATTTCAGTGATGCCGACGTTCTTAGAGCCAAGTACTATCTACAAGAGTTAGTTCCGAACTACGAGCAAGTCCTTAGAAAAGAAGAAAACCTTCCCAGATTTCTTCTCTATGACTACTACCGAAGCAATTACATTACTGTAAAGGAGAAAATGGACGACACCATGGAATCGAATAGATTAAGATTTACTCAGCAGAAATATGAAGAATGGGGAAGAGAGAAACTTTCCACTTATGAAAGTGACACTGAAGCAGCGTACAACAAATGGCAGGAGTTTGGGTACAAGTCGGAAGTAGAGAAGCAGCTGGAATACTTTGATATTGACACTCATGAAGTTAAGCTCATGTCCACCAGAGCTTTGTTTATGTCTCTTGGGAGGCCATCTGAGAGAGATGCTCATGTCACTGTCTATCCATACAAATTTGAACCTTCCTCATGGTACAAGCAACTACATGAAGAGTAAGTTAATTTTACAGTAGCAGAATTACAATGTTATGCCCGTAGGTGTGATGATTCAGTGAATTACGGACTATTTAGTAAGCATAGTCAGCAGAGCACTCACCACTAAAACTATGAAGTGTGCATAGCTACCCATATTGAGAATTTATTAAATCGTGCAGCTAATTAATGTAAACAGGATTTCTTTCCTATAATCAATAATCTAAATCTCTTGTATAATACTCGTGGTATTGATTTTACCTAATGCAGATTACCTGAAAGTGCTGATGAGCTTCGTTACAAGAAATCATTATTATTGACAAAGCAAGCTTTATTAAACGCAACTGCAGCTGAGCTAAACAATATTACCAGCCAGGAAATAAACAGGAGATTAGAAGTTCTCGCAGAAAAAAAGGCACAGTTAATGCAATTGGTGCAGAATGGTGTGGACAGACTGCTACAGATGGAGGTCGAATGCTTTACGAGAGTCAATCTTTCCATGTGTGGTGAAATTCTCGAAGGTCATGCTGCCTTTCGAGAAATTTTGCAAGAAATTTCGGAGCATTTTGAGCATGCTGAATACCTAGAATCTATACTGAAGGGTAGAGTCAACACGTTGCCCGTTTTGAAACAAAAAATAAGTAGTGTCAATCAGGAATTGGAGACATTAACCACAAAAATTAACAATGCAGATAAGAAAGAGATAGCAGATGATATAGAAGCTAGTACAAGCAGCAACTATGAAATAACTAGCTGTCCTGCTCTTGGACAGGTAAAGTTCACTTTTGATGCACACTTAAAGGAAGCTGAGATTAAAAGCAAATGCAGTAGTCATGTGATGGAGTGTGCCGATTTCCGAGTTCCCGTCAATGCTTCAATGCGATCATTGTGGGATGTGCATTCTTGTGCTGTTGATAGTGAATTGAAGTCATTCAATCAGTATCAAAACTTTACAGCTCTAATGAACTCTGTACCTGTCAAAGTGTCGGCATCATTGCAAAAAGTTGAGGTGAAACGTTCCTGGCTGGATTCAAGCATTTTCAAAGAAACAAATCATTATACAATGGTAAGTAAATTTCTATTGTAAACCTGTGATTAATTATAACACATTCAATCAGCATTTATTGTATCAGATGGAAAAAATATATCAATAAAATTTGAATAAATATCACAATAATTATAAATATGATTTACGTTAGGATCACGTAATCATAATACAATTTAATCATAAATTAAAAAAATTATAATTATTATGCATGGCAATAACTTCACTCATTCTATTTAACAGAAAAAAGGGAGTGGCACTGTATCCCCAGGCCCACTGACTCCAAAGCAATTCTTTCAGCGTGTGGCTCACAGTGGACAGTACCTACTTCCTCACTATGTCTCTGGCTTCATCGTTGCCACCAATATAAAAATATTTTATCCTGGCCTTGGATCTTGGAATTCCAGTGAAAATACTGAAAATTTCAACAACATCATCCATGTATTGATGAAGTATGCCTATGCTCAAGTATTAACTGGAGGAGTAGGACCATTTAACATTGAAACTAAACAAAATCTTGTCCACAAGTTTCAGCTCAAGCGACAGAATGGTGGGCTTTTGTTGACAATTCCAGGAGGTCAAGTCATAGGATACATCCTCAAAACTGTGCCTAAATTTCCAGATAAACAAGAAGAACCCATCTTAGCTCCACTTAATTGTACTACACTTCCTGTTCAGCACTCCAACAGGAAGCGAAGGTCAGTGTCCGAAGAAAGTTACCCTAAAGAGATGACAGACATGAAGCAGCTTGCAAGAAGTCTATTCTCTGAGGGATTGCGAGAAACTTCAGAGTATGTTATGCCGCTGCCTTCCTCAAGAGATATTGAACAGTTGATTCGCAAAAGTGACATAAAGTTAGACCAGTTATCTGAGTTCATACAAAACGTGGAAAAAATGAAGAGCAATAATCAACCCTGGCAAAACCTGGGTTCAGCAAATCAAACGGTTGAATAAACCATGTTGTAATCTTTTAGTTTTGCAAATTGTAACATTTAGTGGTACTTTTTTTTTTTAATGCAATTCTATTTTGTTTGAAACTGCTAAACTTTTTGTATGAGATGTACGCTACCAAATCTATATTGTAATAATTCAGGGATTTCCCAATATAATTTCCATTGCTTACCAGACTATTCACATGATTTGCTTATTGTTAATGTAACAACTTCATTATGTGTAAGAGCTAACTAAGAGCTGCTTGATGCCACCACCATAATGTAATTTTATAGAATTCTTATTCTTTATAATATATTGTGAAAACATGAGCAGACTAACAAAAAGTAACGAGGTCTCAAGTAACTTAGCATGTTTGAAGTGAATTATTTGGCCAAATAACTTGTCACGGTATAGTCTGGGACTACAATTTGACTGGTTTGTTCTTGCATAATATTTCACCTAAATCATAGGAAGTCAAGCAAAATTAATAATACAAAGGTGATAATAACAAAGTAGCAAATTTATAGAGTAATGCAAACCAGGGGCATAGGAATATGATTTGGAATAGGGGGACCAATGTCTGTTGAAGCTAAACTATGCCCATAAAAATATTTGCTACATTCAGTTTTAGTCACATATGGCTGTCAAGTGATAGCTGATTAAATACAACTACCACTACAGCAAAATATTGCCTTAAGCCACATCCAGTTTACTTTAATGCATTGCCTAGGCCCTGTTCAGTACATAACAAAATTATCATGAAGCACTGTATATTATGATATTTATTGATTATTTGTGATATTAAAAAAATAATATTATTCAACTGGGTATATAATTTTTTGCAATGGACATATGCTAGCTTAAAACTTGTGTTGAGTTTATAAAAGTTGATATAGTGTGAATATTATACAAAGATTTTCATTAGAAGCACCATAATTATTATAACTTTATCCATGTAGGTGTGTTAATTTACCATTAGTGCAGAGAACAGTAGATAGAGTAAAATTAAAGTATTCTCACAGGGCAATTTAAAAAATACGATTTAATCATGCCCAAAATTGGAAAACATGCAACAATCTTATATATTAGCTTTATATTTACTCATAGTACTACCAATGAATAACATATAGCCATATTCGAGGTCTACACGCTCCCATATAAAGTCCTGGGACATCCAGACTTATGATTCATGAATGGTACAAGGTATAAAAGAAGTTGTGTCCAAGTTATGTACTGCTAAATTTCACACTAGTGTAGCCTAGGAGTCTGAATTTATTAGCACCTTAGTTTAACTTGAATGCAATATTCTCAACACACAAAATTATTTTCTTTGTCAACATAAGGCCAGCTGGATAATGTCAAATTTTTTTGGATTTTTCTTTTTTCTTTATTCAAAAAAATGTGCCATTATTCCAAAATAATAATATACTACTCCATAAATTTTCTTATTATTCTTTGATTATTACAATTATGTAGAAACAAGTGAAACAGTGGTGATTGCAGTAGCTATAAAGTTGGTATGTTATGAAATGAATGAGTAGAAGTATCAGTCTCTTTTACTGTTATTCTGAATTACTCAATACAGATGATTTAATATCGTTATTTTTTTTCAGTGAAATCATGAATATCCCTGACCGGACTGGAGAAAATATGCTCTACTGCTTGAAAACAAAGTTTAATTACGGGAAACCTTTCCAGACATTTGGAGCAAAACGTGAATTAGGGAATTCTCAGCAGTGGATGCACCTTCTCTCTCCTCTCCCAATTCATAATATGTTATAATTTACATTTTTTGTCAATTGTGATCCAAATCAACAGTTGAGTTGTTCAAGAACAGAAACCTTTTAGCTTATGTACTGGTTACACTTAAGTCCGAACAGTAAAGCCTGCAAGCTGACAGCAATTATATTTTATTTACCTGAATGAATTTCAATATAATTAAATCTGTTTTGTATTCCAAAGCCGACATTGTGACAGTTAATATAATTTAGAACAGTTTCAGTGTCTGGTCTGACAGTGGAGATCACACGCCATAGTTTATCCAGCAGTAGCTTTACGTTTATTGTCTTCTATCTTAATCCACATGATATTGCATTCCATAGTTTCTCATCTACAATGTTTTGTTGCCCTCATTTTCTGATCTATATAATATTGTGTGCTCTATGTAGTTTTCTGATCTAGCGGCTTCAATCTTGGGTGATTCCTCCATTTCATTTGTTTTCTCTGTCTTTGGTTTTATAAAAATATGCTTCCTTGGCATGAGTAAGTTTTCCCCTTTGGTTGAAACTACAGTTTCTGTCGATTTTTTCACTTTTGCCTTAATTATTTGTATTAATGTACGTGTCAATTCATTTTCTTCTCATCTTTTGACGTCTTCTTTTCCTTCCTTGTTTATGTCATGCTACTTTCACTTTTAACCTTTTTAGACCTGTTGTCCTTCTTTCCACTGCATATATCAGCAATGCATAATTTGCTTGCTAATTCTTAGTAGCATCTCCAGTCCTTGTTGTACTGGTAACTGGCACTTTCCATGTCTTCCTTGTGACTCCTGTCCCATAGGTTCTTGTCCATATGGCATCTCCCACCATACTTCTGTTGTCAATGTTTTCTCCCCTTTGTTCAGTTTCCTTTATGTTCCTCTCTTCCTTTATGTCATCTTTTTTCCTAATGCTTTTCTCTGTATTGAAATCATCTTTCTTCACAGCCTTCATTTCCTGCATGTCATTTTCTTCCCTCTCATCCTTCTCTTCCCTCTCATCCTTCTCTTCCCTCACATCCTTCCCTTCTTTATCATCCTTGTCTTCACTCTCATCCTTCTCTTCACTCTCATCCTAGTCTTCCTCACACTATTTTCTGCTATTACATGTCCATCTACTCGACTCTACTCCATACTTCACTTCTCTTAAGTTCTTCTCTTCCCGTGTGCCTTCCATTTTTCTCACATCTTGTCCAAGTGTGTACACAGTACACTGATATATGTTGTCTCCAAGAAATGATGTACTTTCACTCATATCGAGTCTGTCAGTTTTCTCTGACCTTGAGACTTTCATTTCATCCTGAACACATAGGTCCTCCTCATGCTTCATTGCACAACATTCCTGGAACTATTACTTCAAAAAAAAAATCCTGAAGGGGCAAGAATAAATACTCCGAGGCAGAGCGCACCATTGAGGGAGACACCTATAAATTAATACAGACATTTGAATTATTCTTTACATGCTAATTTTGTCACCTTTTATCTTCCCGAATAAGGGTTATCTTAGCTCCTCCAGGCTACACACACACAAAATACTATGTTTATATAACAGAAAAGATGAAAATGTGAAGCTGTGAAAAGCTTATCACCAAAATTTTAGCCCAGAAACTCCTCATTTAACCAATACTCTGGCCTCTGAGATAATTACAACCCATGCTTACAAGCTTAACAATTATAACTTCACTTTTATGGTGAATTAAAGTAAATACTTAAATTATCAAAAGATTAATTATAAGCAAAGAAATCAAGCTGACGCAGTTGGAACCCCTTTGTTTTATAAGTATATCTAGTGTCCATACAAATTTCACATACATAATCAAGTGGACAATTTATTCAGTGAAACTTGAGGTAGGTGGGCAGTTCTTGTGCGCGCAAAAGTTGTGTGTAGTGCATGTTGTCTTGAACGTAGTAGGTACGTGGGGCTAGTCGAAGTTTACGGGGAATTATGTGGTGATGGGTAGTGCCTCCTCAGTGTACTACTCGTCCGGAGGCGACCCTTTACCTTCTTTGTTGGTGGGCGGGGGCTATAACGTAGTACAGTACCGAGGAACTAGCGGTCCCTGGGTTCTTTTGCCAAGTGCTCTTTTTGTTCTATTAAAAAAAAGCCTGTGAAAAAAATAGAATACATATACTTCAATGTTTTTTCTCATAAATATGTATGCTTCTAATATATTCATATTTTACTTTTTTGTAGTGAATTATAATAGCTAATTACTACAAAATGAAAAAAAAAAATTCATTCACTATTGAAGAATATAGTGAATATGTCTTTCTATAGTTATCATTTTCCTCTAAAGTTATAATTTACTTATTACCTTCACTCAGTTGTGTATAAGATTAGTTATATACAAGAGATAATTTATGATTAAATAATATAATTCTATACTAAATAATAAACCTTACGTTTTTGCATTGGTCCTAAAATTACTTTAGAAATAGATTATCTGTCAACAAATCCAAGTTGCAAACATTTGCACGATGCGGTGGATAAACTATTCAGCTGGGTAAGGAATAAAATTTTACTTCTTACATTCAAAATTAATGGTATGTATGGAAATTTGCTTGTAACTTGTTTGACAAGAAAATAATACACTTTATTAAAATTTATTTAGCTTCAATATAATATATTATATCTATTTAGCTCATGCATATTATTACATAATTTATTTAATATTAATGTTAATAAATTGATAACAGAAGTAGGTGTTTAATACTATATCTTCCTTGTTTTAACATGAACATAACAGGTACACAAAGTTTATACAAGAAAGCTGTACACCCTGAATTTACCATATGTATAATAAATTATATACTATATATGTACATATAATATGTATATATTTGTGTATGTAACATGTTATATTAATTTATTCTCATCACAGAATGAGTTTGAAAAGCAATAAATAACTAATAATGTGATGAATTTTTTCAAGTAGCTATTATAATTGACTATAACTAATTACAATATTATGGTAATTGCTGTGAAAGTTTTAAGCCAAAAATCGTATAAAAATATGCTTTTTGCAAAAAGAACAACAACATAATAATCTGGTATCATTGCCATTAAAAAAAATTAGTATTAATTATTTGTTTGTTGTGGTTTAGGCTAAATATTATGCAAGGACTGCCAATTTGTCAGCATCAGCTCCTAAGTTAGACAGTGATTTTTCAAATGCAGAAATTATTACGCTCCAAGGTGATTATAACATTGAGCAAATATCAACTTACAGTTTCTTTGAAACCTCTAGATTGATTTCAATATTCTCCTATATTTGTTTTTCACATTTTACTGTTATGTTGTGTGGCTTGTTTGTAATTAAGCTAGCATGTAGTAGTTCTATTAAAATATTGGAATCATCGACAAGACTTTAAAAAAATTGCGTTTTGGTCAGTTTTTTAAATACTTTTTTGTATTAACATTACTGTTTTTATGATTGAATTAATAATAAAAAACGTATACTGGAACCTTTGATATATATTTTGCAATGAATTTACCTATGATTTGCTTATTCACTCTGATTAAACTGTGTGCTATCGGTATTTTGAGCCAAAATATTAAAGTCATAACTTTTGTTGTTTTTTACATCCATTCATTGTCAGAGCAGTTCATTGTTATTCCTTATGTAATATGTTATGGTTTGCTCATTGTGTGGCTAATTGCTTTTTCGTATCAATTTATTTTGTAGCTATTGCTCCATCTCAAACTATTGCTGTTATCTCTTTGTTAGTAAGTGTCATAACAATAGTTATAGTTGGTCTTACACTTGTTATCTATCACAATAATAGTACTTCACTCACTGATTCTGACAATGCACAAACTGCTACTGCAATAAAGTGTCTCAAAATATGCAATATTCTAAAAATTTGTTAATGATTTTTTGTGTGATTGCAACATTTTTATTTTTTTTATTTAACCTTTGTAGATCTCACTCAATATGGCTTGTCTGCGACTCATATTGGAAGCATTTTAATCTCAATGGCTATTCCTACCACTATATTGGGACTAAGCGTTGCAAAAATATATTTTAAAAGGAAGGAAGAATCTGATAAAGAAGATGGAAATATTAACAGGACTGGGTCTGGTGGGTGTACCAGTCCATAGATAATATTGCTACATGAGGATAATTTGATAAAAACAGTGTTACTGTTTTGTTGTTATTTTAATTGTATATTAATACTTTAATTATAACCAAACAATTAGTCTTTTTGATAATGATTCACTTTGAAAATTTAGTACGAATATGGTGTTACTTGAATTTATAAAATGTTTATTTGGAGATACCATTTACATGATTTTAATAGGGCTTATAGAACTATTTAGGACAAAACTAAACAAAACAATATGAAAAATAAGTAAGTACAATCTAATAATTGAAAAGCAATGATTACCATCATTTACACAATATCACATGTTTATTGGACATAGAGTTCAAGTTCTATTATACCAACGAATTCATTACTAGCATCTTCATCAGTGCAAACACGTATCAACAGGTCACTACTAAGTAAGGAGCTAAAAGATCTTTTGAACCAGGGTGGGTTGTTGTAATTACAGCAAGTTGCAGCTTCACATCCTATTCCGTCCCATACTAGTGTATTAGTATCGCTGTGAGTGTCACAGAAGTAATTCGAACCGACGTAGTCAGGGACACTGTAGGATTGTTCGTCGACGTTGCTACAGGGACAGCGTGGTAGCCCCTCAAATGTTTGGTCCACTGCAAATGTCCAAAGATGTAGAGGAGGACTTGTAGCTATGAAGATATTGATTCCATCAACGTAGTTTACATCTCTTCTATCAGGTGTAAAGCCCTCAAAAGCATCATTAGTTCCACTTGCGTAGCCCAAGGCACGTCCACAAACTCTCTGGAAGGTTGTACCCACGGGTAGTTCGGTAAGACTACAGCCAGGAGTAATATTTTGCGAGCATGATCTCCTAGGATGCAATTCTTCAGACCATCCTCCTAGAGGACAAGTTTCCTGAGCATTGCTCATGTTAAGAGCTATTAATTGTTTCCAAATACCTTCGCCGCAATCTGGGACACGAACAGATTCAAATAGTTCATGCCTTATTTGTTCCTTCAGCCTATTGACTTCATTGCCGATAAAGCATCCTCCAATCCACCGGGTGACTGGCAAAGTTTTAGGAGCTAATCCACTAATAATCACGATGATCTCAATAAGTACTACACTTATTGCCTTTATTTCCATCTTTCACAATCTAACGTTAAGCTCGCCTTTAAGTAGCGAATTCCTACGAAGCGTTCCTTTACCAGCTGGGGAAGTAGTTACAAAATAATGTTTTATTCCAATTGAACAACAGACGACACAAATAATAAGGAAAAAAAATTTGCGTTTTTCCCCCCGATATAGTCCTTTCCCATTTTGACATCTAAAGATTTCTTTCCCATTTTTGACATCTAAAGATCCCTTTGAGTCCCAACATTCTACTACAAATTTGTGTGAACAGCATTGATCATGTCATATATATTACAGAAATCACTCAGCCTGTTGAAGAATAAGTAGATATAAAAATTAGAGATTTTCTTGATTCATACCACTTATACCTTTGACAAAAATATTATACTGTACTACAGGGGCCAATCTAGGATTTGTTATGAGGTGGGGGGAGGGGGGGTGGGAAGGGAGTAATATTCAAGAAAGGGTGAAATAAGTATTATATTGCTGCTTATGGAAAAATGTTGGGTATATTGTATTTCCTATAAGTCAATATTCTAATATTCAATCACACAATAATTAGCATTATAATGTGACTGTCCAGAATGATATGAATGAAATGCTAAAATCAGGAAGAAAAAACTTATAACTAAGAACAAAACCAATTTACAATAAAGAAAAAGAGTGAACAGTAGTAGTGGGCAAATTATGCACATCTTTTTTGTTATTCTGCTATGCTAGCAATGCTCATCTTTGTTATGCTACTTGAAACATGCTCGTGGACAGAGTTCGGAGAAACTCAACCACATTCACAACTATAAAGACTAATCTGATTCCTGATTATGGCCACTGTTAAAATGTGAGTTGTTGATCTGCATCTTGATGGGAAACCGTGCTGGATCTTAAAGTATTTTATTTCTCACAGAAAGTGATGATGGAAACTTCAAATAGAATTAGCTAAACACAGAGGGTATTTTGTAAACTCAGTGATTCATCTGAAAGTCCCAAAGCCATTTTCTGAAAGTCTACATCAAATTGTCACTGTATTATAATTATTTCCCAAAGATTAGCTACTCGTTATGTGCTCATGATTGAAAATGATACACCAGGCAAAAAGTTCTGAATATACAGATGTATAATTTCAAACTTAGAACTTCAATTTCCTGGGTAGAGACCAAATTAATATTCCTTGTCACCATAACATTCATTTCCTGTTCATCCTATGAATTAACTTAAACGTATTCTTGAACAATCTATCCCCCATGTGTCTATTATTAAACATCTGCAGTATATAAATAACATTTCATTAATGTATCAATTGAACTAACTGAAAAAGGTCAAAAATATGATTTGGGATCAAAATGTAAATAAAGTATCCAGATCAGGACTTGTTTGTTGATGCAACATGATTATTTAATTTTTTAGTGTTAATACACAAAACTACTCTTGATCAAAATAAGATATATCTGCTGAAATTGATTGTTGAGTGGGTGAACTTCATTGATATCACTTGAATGTGTAGCATTGTGATATAGACAAGGACTCTTCTACAGTTTAAATAACTAAATGGGTCAATCTATCTAAACCATTATTCCAACAAACTCCCTCATATCTGTGGAGGATGGCAAACAGTACTCCATGTATACAATAGATTGAAACTGGTTTTACCTTCCCTCCAACAAACTAGTGTACATTATGAAGCTTTCTCAGCACTGAAGTATTTCAACAAGCTGCTAAAGTTGGTACAGAAAATGAAATTGTATGCTTAAGATATCCCCCTACTGCTTAAATATTACATTTTTAATTTGTAACACTACATTGACTAGCTAAAATGTCTAATAATGATAAGATTCATTTTGCTATTTTGTTGTTGTTGATTACCTTTCTTTACTCTAGCTCTTCCAAAAAAATAGTTATAACTTTTTTCGGATACTAAACTCAATTGTTTTGACACAATAATCTCTTAAAACCTTCACCTGACCATTTCAATTTGGATTAATAGTTTGTAGTACATTTATGACTTTCACTTAGCTAGTCTTATAGCTTTATACTAGATAAAATTTTGGATAATATATTGACCCATTTTTGGAAATTAATATATCATTCAATAACACCTAGAAGTAATCTTTTGAGGGTTGTCAATATTTGTTGAGTACCCCACAAGCATGAGTAAGCCATGCCACCTGTAGTAGTAATAAAATATGTGCTGCATTGTTTCTTTTATGGTTAGATTATCTTATGGTCATTTGCACAAATCATGAATAATTTCACACAGTAATGAATAAATGTACTTATACTGTATTGAGACTCACACTTGCTTACTTCTCCATAATCTATGGGTAGTGTTTTCTAATTACACCACTATATACCCTCTAGTTGTAAGTATTGCTCTTGTCAAACCGATTAGGTAAGTAATTACATGTATACTGCAGTTAATTTTGAAAATATTGATACTCATAAATAGCATCAAATCTCTTACAGGATAAACGAGTATTCAATAATCATTGATTTATGCCTTTAATTTTAGTTCTTCTCTGTCTTTTTAAACATGAAAAAGTGACTACTGTAGAACTGAGAAGAACCTGGAACCTGGCTTTCAGTTCACTAATCAAACTACAGCACTAAGAGTGCAAACCCTCAGCATTAGTTTAAAAATGCAAAAGAAGTCACTACTATTGAAAAACAAAGGTCTTAAAGTTTCAGCTTATAACAATAATAGTTTTGTTCATTTATGAAGACAAAATTTATCTATGGCATTTAACATTGACCTTCTTGCATCTCTAGGATTCTTCAGCAGTAGTTTTAAGAGGCTTTCTTTGGGCATGAGGTTTAGAATCAGCGCTCCAAAGCTGAACTTCCAAAAAAGTGACAGATTAAAGGGACTTAAATCATTATCTAGCTAGTGTTCCTCCTCTCTTGAAGCGTAAAAGTAGGCCATTTTCGAGATCCGCTGTTGACAGAGTGACAGAATGAATAAAAGAATGACAGACTAATAAAACTCTCTCGCAAATGTGCGCTGAGGTTAAAAATCAGTGTTGTTTTTGGTTTAGAGATTCCAGAGTTATTCATTCTAAAAAATATCTTGAATGCTTAGTTTTAGTTTTTTTCCCCAAATACTCTCAGAAGATTTAGTCAGTTTTTAGTTTTTCTTCAATATTAAGTAGATTTAGTTAGATGTACTATTGACCTAGTTTTGTTAAATTACGTTGTCTTTCAAATTCTTCAATAATTTGACTCCTCACAGAAAGTAGTACAGGTAGTTTTCCAAAATAACTTCAAAAAAGCATTTTTCTATGCAATCTTGAGTATTATAAAGAAAATATAATATTTCTAGATTGATGGCAATTTATATCTTTGTCTAATAATGGCATAGTTCAAGGTGAATTGTTTACAATAAAATTTGCTTCTTTTTAGCTTATGTCATCACTCTACTGGTAGTTTTAGAATTTGTTGTCTTCTAAAATATTTAGTTTTAGTTCTTATTAATATTCAATGGAGCCGCCGTAGGTATACAGTAGAAACAAGACTTCAATTAATTACATGAAGTTTGTGTAATGTACTGTACTAAGTGTTACACACTAGCCAGACAAATTTCAATAAAGGACATTATGAATAATCAACATAATCATAATATGGATGTTTGTTAATCAGATTTCGGTACCTTGTTTTGATCCTTGTCATGCAAACTCCTCCCACCCAAACACATCACATATTTTGCATGAAGTCATTCATTAACTATAATAATAAGCAGTCACAAATTTTCCTTTGCTTGTCGCTTTCACAATTAAGCAAGAAAATATTACCACATGCGCAGTTTGTGTTATTCTTGAGTATCCAATGGCTTGCCAGACAATTTCCTACCTCTGTTGTACTGATCAGTAGTGTAACTACAGATCTGATCCTTCAAAGCTTATTGTCCTATCTGATGCCTTACATCGCTTTGGTTCAAGAGAGAAGATATTAGTCAAAAATAGTACAAATTGGTGACCTGGCTGTTATTTAAATACATAATAAATTCTAGGGCCACTCAAAAACACTTTAATAAAGTGTGTATTATGCTCTGACCTTACAATTTAGTTCCTTGAACAATGTCGTAAGTATATTTGAGTATCCTAACATAATATATAGAACTAAGTTGTCAAATAACGTGATGTATAAATTCATAATCAGATGTTGGTTCATGACACATTTATTAAACCCAGTCCAGGTTGTTACTGTTGGACTATACCACTTGGAATTTATAAAACCAATATAATAATGACAACACTATTGGATTCCAAAGCTTTCTTCTATATTGTAATTCTTTGTATTAATGTCCAATATCTATCCACTCATGCAAGTTCGGAATATGACACTTACAAAGCAATCAAAAAAGCTTTTCTTACAGAGGAAAATTTATATCACATACAAAACCTAATCTTTCCAGCAAGATGGCTTCAGGATTCCTATGTGGAAATTGAAATAAGTTATGATGTGTTAAATATATCCATTGATCGAAAAGATGGAGCATTTTGTTATAATAAAAATGATAAGCGATATTGGAGATCATGCTATGAGAAGACACCCTGTACAGATGTTATTGGTATATCATCTACTAAAAATAATGCACAATCCTTATTATATTATGTTGGTAAGTATATTTGGATAATAAAGTCAGTAGATATTACGTTCTTCAATATTCTCGATCTTTTCAATGACAATATTATTGTCCCTGATTACTTGGCAACAGATAGACTTGAAATGTACTTTGTAATAGATTATCTTCAATATAATCCAACAAGGGATCACTTTGTCAAAGCTTTAGAGTCATTATTTTGCTGGGTAAGTTTTGTCACATCGTGCATGTAAAATAATTATATTTCCACAATATTTTGCTTCTTTAAATGATAAGCACAAATGTATTCCATTACATCAACTCAACTACATTTCCCTTCTCCAGAAATATAGTTAGCAAAAGGTTTTTTTTAAAAAAAATAGCTGTGAAAGCATCATTTCCAAGACTGCCTATTTAAGTTTGACATTTTTTAAAGTATTCACTTTTTGTTAAATATTTACATAAAAATCATAACATTGAAGCCATTAAAGCATTTTCTTTGTTTAATTTTAGGTAAAATATTACGCAAGAACATCAGATTTACTGTCTCCAAGTCCTAAACTAGAAAGTGATAAATTGTATGCTGAAGTGATCAACCATAAAAATATGTACGGATATCGTGAAAAAACTTCTAAAAATGTGTTCTCCAATTACATTATTATGATTTCAATTTTTTCCTTGATTATTTTTACAAACTTATTTATTTTGCTTTGTGGGTTGTATGTAATGCATTTGTTTACAATAAGATCGTTTTCTTTCCTGAAAAATGACAAAATTAAAAGTTCGTTGTTTTGGTCAACTTTTATAATTTTGTGCATCATTAATTTTTCATTTATTATTTCAGAATTAGTATTATTCATTAATACATCCAAACCTAACGAAAGTTATTTATTGTATCTCAAGATGAATGTGCCTATGATGATATTCTTTACACTCATTGAAATTTGTATCATATCTATTATCAGTAAAGACACGAGAGTTACAAATCCTAAATCATTCCTTTTTAGAGCAGCTTATGTTTTTGCTTTATATAACATGTTATGGTTTGCTCATCGTGTGGCTAATTGCTTTATTGTATCAATTTATTTTATTGCTATAGCTCCATCTCAAACTATTGCTGTTATCACATTGTGTATTAGCACCATAGTTATATTAGTAGCAGCTCTAACAAGCATTGTGAATCTTTGCCACTCATCTACTCCATGTGTTAAAACATGTAACACATTAACTATAATGTTAATTGTATTCAATATTGTTTTGGCTTTGATATTTTTTACCATCATATTCGTGGGTCTCACTCAGCATGGCTTGTCAGCCTCACAAATGGGGAGTATTTTACTCTCATTGACTATTCCTATGCTGATATTTGCTTTACAAATTGGAATTGGTGTGATATTTAGTGGACATAAAGAAGAAAGTGATGGAAAAACTAGTTCTACCACTAAGAATAATGCGGGACGTGCAAGCCAGGATTCTTCAAACAGTTTAAACAGAGATAGTGAAAGATTGCCTCTTTGTGAAAATAGAGTTTCAAACTTATAATTAATAATATTTTTATGCATAAAGAAGTGGATTGTTTACAGATAATTTATGAATTGCTTTTGTGTGTGTGTGTGTGTGTGTGTGTGTGTGTGTGTTGTGTGTGCACATTTGACTCAGTTTGCAAATTGAAATGTTATTATTTATTCATTAATACGTATTATAGAAACGTATTCTTTTAAAAGACAATAAAGAAGTAGCAATGAAAAAAATGAAGTGTTAACAAGGCAAATGATCAGACATATACAAAATAAATAATTAAATGAATAAACAAGTAGTAATCACATCAATGGGTAAACAAAAAACTAACTACTAATAATAGTAATAAACAATAATAATAATAATAATAAATCATTGAGAAAATTATTAGAACCAATGACTAGGTGGAAGGCTGCTATACTCCTCCTCCTTCCTCTCCGCAGCTGCTGCAGCAACTCTCCCAGGTTCTTTGGCTGCACAGGCTCTGTACAAAGGAGCAAATATGTCTGGACAGTTTGCATCCCACACAAGCAAATAACTTGACTTCCATGAAGCCAGAGTTGCTCTATCTGGTCTCTATCTGATTGTTCCAGCCTGGAAGGAATGTGAGCAGTGGTCAAGGCGCTCTCTTCGTGATGTTATGCTGCTCTGAGAACATAAAATATAGCTTCTTCATTTTAATAGCATACCAGCTAAGTAAAATTAATAATCCAGAAGAATTGCAACATAGAAGCCATTTGGCACTTGATATAATTTTTTTGAAAAGTTAACTGCATTGAGCTATAATCTATAATAAAGCAAACTATCATACCTTAAGCACATCTTTATAATTAGTGTATGATTGGAAGCTAACCTATAACAAGCGCAAGATCAGAGCATTTTGCTGTAGCTATTGCAATGATCGTACAAATAAAAGTCTTACTGGATAATCTGAAATATCCTGATGTAATCTCCAATTTTTATCAAGCATCCTTTCCCATTACAGCTCCATAAACATCTTGGCTGTGAGTGGAAGTTCCAATAGTAGTATGAAATCTGGATTTTCCTTCACTTTTTCTAGAGTTAATTGTGAATTATCCACCAATTCCTGAGATCCTCTCTTTCTATAAACATATGTGAATGCCTAGTTTAATTACATAATTTATTAAATGCTTGATAAAAATGTTATGAATTTTTTTATAGACAAGGTGTGTACGATTTTTTACCATTTTCAAATAGATTATTTTTGCTCAACAGCACATGTCAGGCATTAGATTAATACTCCTCAGTAGTGAAATATGCTAGCAATTTCACAAGTATAATATACTATATTTCACTATCTTTGGCTCATGAAATAACTATGAATAAGAACCAGAGTTTCATACAAGGATTCTCCCTCCCCTCCCAGAATTTCATGAAATAAATTAATAATACTTACTATTATTATTATGGTATTCTGTAGTTATGATTTATAATGATATTCTGTGATTTTGTTGTTTGCATATCTAATATTTAATTGAGGTCCTTCAATTGCAATACGCTGATATCACTAATTTTCTAGACCTGAGATGATTTTTACTCAAATGGGTGTGGTTTCAGAAAAAGTGGGTGTAGTCAAACAAATGTGTGGCCTCCCTTCCTAAACTCTTTTCCCCTCACCATCAGAAAAAAATTCTGTATGAAACCCTGAGAACTATGAATAAGATCTTTCATTTAAGTAGCTAATGCAAATAAGTTTTATATTATTGTGTTACATAGCTACCTTCCGTAACTCTCCACATTGGTAAATTTGCTTCTCTTTGAACAATTACTTAGGAGCAATACCATTGTCATGTGACTGCACCTGCGGTGAAATATAACACTGGACAGCCACACATTATAATATACACACTTATAATACTATCCACAAAGGTAACCTTGAATCATTTCCAGCACACAAAGCACGAAAACTTTCCAATACCTCAAAACCCTATGCAATATTCCTGCTTGGTGCTAGTCTGTTAGCAAACATATTTCTGGTCTGTATCAAAGAGTTACAAGACTTGAATCTGGAAAAGTAAAACTTCTACTAAAATCAAAGTCACTCGCATTGTTAAAGTGTGAACTAACCTTTCTGTGTTAAAGATGAAGTGGGACCAAAGTCCATCATACTATCAGTGAGAAGCAGAAAAAGTTGTAGTTTTAAATTCTTGCTTAGATCAGGAAAACTTCATCTCACAGTGTCAACAAGTTCTTTGCACAATCTCTGGTAGTCTTTCTCCCGTGACTCAACACACTGAATGTAATTTTGAACACTTTGCATTCATACACTTGAAATTCTTTTTTATTGTACATGGCATACTTCTTACTTTAGACAATGCAGTCCACACTTCTTTTTCCTCATCAGAAAAGTAGTTTCTAAATAACAAAGCACACTGTGCAAGAGACTTGAAATTTCTAACCACAAATTATTTGTATTGCTTTAACAATTTTACATCAAGCTCCCGTGTAATGCCAGAGAAGTTAATAGTAGATAAAATGGATTTGATTTCTTCTTTGTTTTTCATGGACAGTCGTGGAATTGAACTCGTCAGAAGGTACTTGTAAGGACCCAATAACACAGTGTGTAAGGTTTCTATTGGTGTGCTTCTAAATTCAGAACAAAAGTTAAAACACAAATGTGTTTGACTTCGTACATTTGACTTGTCGTAAACACCCAGTAGTCATTACATTTTCAGTGGCATAGTCATATTGCTAAATGCAGCTAAAAATATACTAGCTAGCTAAGCAAACTGCACCTTACATTTGATACAACTATTACCTGTGAAGGTCAATAGGTAGATCTAGTAGAGGATTAACAACAGTTGTAATGTCATGCTTCTTCTTTAACTGTGATTTCTCCTTTTCAGTCTGCTGCAAATTGATTTCTGTAATGCACACTAATGTCTGCATTCTGCTCCTAAATTCTGATATTTTTTCGGGGTCAACATTCTTTATTAGCCTAAAATAATTAATTATACTTGCCAATTATGAAAGAACAAATACAGATTAGAATTGATACACAGGAAGAATGAATTCAAGATGATAATAAAAAATCAACATGCAGATTCTACAAAATAAATTTGCAGATGGCCCACTATGTTTCATAATTTCTGCATGTCGTGGATTATCACACTGCACACACATCAGTGGTGCCACAACTACTACTACATCACAAAAGTGAGAATCATAAGCAATGATTCCATTGGACTCAAGTTCCAACAGCTCCTTAACATACGGTTTTGACATATCCAATGCTCCACATTTATTAGAACAACAAATAAAGTGAACGTTATGGAGCTTTGAGTTATCTATGTTAGGCAAACCAGCTAGTTTTAAGCACCACAAATAAAATGTGTCCCATTGCTTGGATTTATTACCATTAGTGTCATCTGTGTACAAAATTAGTGGAACCATAACAACTTTCTTTCCACTAGTAATTGACTTTAAGTAATTAGGAGCAGTAAAATAATCAAAGTCCTAAAAAAAAAAAAAAACACAAAAAAAAACAACCAGTATGACACCCATAAACACAAAATAAGTATGCATTCATTGTCGCTTAACTGACACAATAACTCCTTTTTGATATTCCACTGAAAAATGCTTCCTGGTTTGGGAATTGGAGAAATTGCAGGAATATCTTCAAACAATACCATCTTCTTCAATGACGTAAATATCTCCTATTTCTGAACGTAATAGAATAATCTTCACATAAAATGTTGAAACACCCTTCCTGTAATACAAAATCATCACTCACACACATTTAAATTTTAGATTAAAATGTTAACTACTACCTTATTTTAGCTAATAGTAATCCTGCCATTACAAAGTTATCGACAAATTATTTGACCAGCAATGACACTGACTGACCAGCAATGACACTGACTGACCAGCAATGACACTGACAACCATAGGGGTAAGAAATCTATTGTCACACATCCAAAGTTGTCAATGATAAATTTTTCCTGTTTATACACACATTGAAATAGGATTATTATAAGAATTGGTTCTGTAAAACTTATGTCATTTCATTCTTTGGTATCACTAGATATCTTGCTGTGACACTTGAGGTGTCTAAAATAGACAGGCACCTTCAAATTATACTGCTAATTCTATTTACATAGAATGGTATACCTTGTAGAGTGTATTTCTGCATGGTGAAATCAAGTAGTTACCAAGAAAAATTGTGCAGCTATAATGTGCATACCTGTAATGTTCATGAAAACCATGCAGTTTAATTTTCTTTATTTCTGCTATACTTGAAGGAGAGGATGTGCTCACTTGACTTATAGCATAAAACACATACTTCACATTACCTTGACCCTGTATTATATTGGGGCCAGATATTATTTATGCAGATAAATGTGATTAACATTCAGTTATAGCAAAAGGGCAAAAATGTGACATGTGACATACCATTGGTCGAGGACTATTCACAAGCATGAATTGTGGTGTACCGGGCAGCTGGGAGAGGGAAGGTAGGTTAAGGTACGCTGCCACCACTGCTAATGTAACTAGCTATGCCAATTACTCAGCAGAAGTTCCTCCAAAAAGTAAAGACTTACCAATTCTCTAGTTTAGGTAGAAACAATAGCATTCATCTGAGGTCTTAACGCAGATTGAACCACTAATAGAAATAATACATGTCATCAGGTGGTAACTATTTATACAACCATTCCTAAGCATGCTCAGTGTGTATTTGGAATGACTCAGCATGAACCAGCAAAAGTGATCAACACTTGGGTGAAGGATGAATAAAGAAATAAACAGTTCAGTTCTGTACTTGCTAATAATAATTAATAAGATAAGTTACTGTTGCACTGTGTGTGTGGTGGGCTTAGTCACTACATGAATGCCAAAGCATATAACTTTGAGTTTAATTGAAAGAACAAACTATCCACGGAAGCATTGGTTCTTGAACTGCAAGTCACAATTTCATTCATGAAGTCCTCATTTGTAATATCCACATCAGTAATGTCCACATCGGTAACATCCTCATCTTCAATATCCTCACTTGCCATATACTCCTCACCAATTACTTTCTCATCCTCACTCTATAATAATTAACAGTGCAAATTCAGTATGTGTCATTTATGTTGTACCAATCTGAATGTACTAGGTGCATGCAATTGTAATTAAATTTATGAAATTATGTGCACAACTCATTGATGAGCTATCCTCTTCCCGCATACTCAGTAATCCAGGAAGAGTCAGAGGCAACCAACTGCATATAAATGAAGGCATTACTGATTCAGAAAAGATCTTCAAAATATTAACAGTGGTTCCCTAAGATGCAGTGCAATTACCTCGTAAAATTCTCTTGTAGCTATTGCTAGGTCTAAGTGAATAGTTAATCATGTTTTAGCTGAGTACATGGTCATGTATCTTTCCTTGATGAGTAATATCACAATTCACAAGTTCTGTTTGACGGATGGATGACGAGTAGCCGTAACGGCGCTCACCATTTTCATGCTATGCAGGCTGGGCGGGGGGCAAGTAGTCGGTAGGTACGGGTCGGAGTGGCGCCGAGTGAGCGGCAGACGGAGTAATCGTGTAGGTACGGGTCGATGTAGCACTTGGCAAGCGGTAGGCGGCGGTAGGAGTATCCAGTTAATTGGGTATGAGTGGTTGGTAAGGGTGGTTCAGCAGGGGAGATTGGGAGGTAGGATGAAAAGTCTGGCAGGGAAGGTGGTAGGCTGAGGCTGGGGCAGGCTAGGCTGGGGAGGGGAGAAGGGTCTCAGTAGGACCAAGGGGTGTTGGGTTGGGAAATAAATTGGATTTTACTGCGGGCAGTTGGGAGGGATGGGTAGGAATAGTTGTTGTTTTTTATGAAGGTGCTGTTGTGGTGCAGACTTAGACGTGGAATTGCCTCCCGGGGAGGTGCTGGCTGATGTGGCTACAGCCAGTGCGAGCACGGAAAACCCAAGAAGCTCGGCGCTTCACGATGAGATGTTGGTGCTGGGTAAAGTCGGACCGGACTCGGGGGAGAGTGACCATGGGCCAGTGATGCGGGGAACCAGCGTGTTCGTGGGAGAGGGCCTACCCCCAGTGCCAAGTCGGATAGCAGACAGAATCAGAAAGTGGGAGTTTGTGGAGATGTACGAGCTTCTTCCAGAACTCTTGGCGGACCAGAAGTCTGGCGAGTCCTCTGGCAAGCAGTTGAGCCGAGCTCGGGGGAGGAAGCGAGTGCAAGATGTTGGAGTATGGCTACAGTGTTTTGCCGTACTAGTAGGGGTGGTGGCAAAATCTTCCCCAGAGGCAGTTCCTGGCCTGATGGCGTATATGGTGAGCATCATCCGGGCTAGTCAGGAATACGAAGGGGCGGCATGGACAGCATATGATGCTGCCTTCAGGAGGCAAGCGGCAGCAACGGGCCAACGTAACTGGTCTGCCGTGAATGCTTCGCTGTACACGATCTGCTTCACTGGAAAGGCGAGACGATCGCAGAGGTGTGACAACTGCCTCAGTGCAGCCCATCGGACCTCAGAGTGCTACGCTTTAGGCGATGAAACAGACGTAGCCAGTCGGGTTCACGCCATGGAAACTGCCTTGCTGGCATTCTCAGAGAGACAGGTCAGCCATGGACCCAGGCCCCCCAGATCGTCAGAAGTGTGCAGGTTGTTCAATGAGAAGCGTTGCAATTTCAGGAGTTGCAAGTACAGGCATGTCTGCCGATGGTGTGCAGGAGCTCACGCTGCAGGAGACTGCCAAGTGAGGCAGGACCAGGGGCCGGGCCCCATGAGAAGCGAGGGGAGTCGGCGTCCCAGCGGCGGAGGAATGCCTCCATACTAGACCTAGAGGAACTGTAGTGGGGCACTTAACATTGTTGTTTCAAATTAGCGACTCATGTTTCATTGCTATTGTACGAGGTCACGCATTTTTGAATTAGCGACTCTTGTGTTATTGCTATTGTATGATGGCACGTATTAAAAGCCTGGTCATGGGAGGGAGTACGGGGGGGTAGAGGAATTAAGGAGGCGTATCATTAAGGGGGAAGGGTAGGTTAGTACAGAGGAGGTAAGGGTGAGTCATACTTCCTGTTCTATTAGGATACCCTTACACCGGTGACCTGCGAAGACTGGACAGGTGTAGGAGAGTGCCTTACCAACTAGTACCACTGTCGCTGATGGCCCAATCATCCCCACTGAGATGGCAGGAGTGGCAGCTGGCATTGCAGAATCACCCAGACAAGGAGTTAGTAGCATACCTGGTGGGAGGCATTCGAGACGGCTTTAGGGTGGGCTATAACTATGGGCGTTGCAGCTGCAGACGTGCTCCAGGCAACATGGGCTCAGCTCGAGACCACCCGGAGGTGGTGCAGGACTACCTGGCAAGAGAATGTGCTGAAGGAAAGGTGTTGGGCCCCTTCGTACCTGGGTCCCTCCCAGGGTTGCAAGTGAGCAGGTTCGGGGTGATTCCGAAAGGGACAACGGGGAAGTGGCGCCTCATCCTTGACCTATCTGCCCCGGAGGGTAGAAGTGTAAATGATGGAATCGAGCCGGAGCTATGTTCGCTGTCGTACGTCAACGTGGATGAGGCAGTGGAAGCAATTGAACGGGTCGGTAGGGGTGCTAGCCTGGCAAAAGTTGATATTAAACAGGCTTATCGAATGGTACCAGTGCACCCTGATGACCGTTTACTGCTGGGGATGGAATGGGCAGGTGCGGTGTTAGTAGACACTGCACTACCATTTGGATTACGGTCAGCACCCAAGATCTTCACGGCGTTGGCTGATGCCTTAGAGTGGATAGTACGGAAGGAAGGGGTAGAGTCAGTACTGCATTATCTAGATGATTTTCTGCTGATAGACAGGACGAAGGAACGTTGCCAAGGGGCTTTGCAGACACTACTACGGGTATTTGGAGAACTAAGGGTACCAGTTGCTCCAGAGAAGCTGGAGGGCCCTCTGTCTAAGTTGACCTTTTTAGGGATAGAATTGGACACGGAGCTGATGGCTATACGGCTTCCAGCTGGAAAGCTATCAGAATTGAGGGCGCTAGTCGCTAGCTGGCTGGGAAAACGATTCTGCACCAGGAAGGAGTTGGAATCACTGGTTGGGAAACTGCAACATGCATCCAAGGTGATTAGACCAGGCCGGATCTTTTTGAGGCGAATGTTTGAGCTGTTGGGAGGTGCACGAAAAAATCAAAGATTCATTCGCATCAATTTGGCCTTTCGGTCGGACCTACAGTGGTGGCACAGGTTTATGGCGCAGTGGAATGGAGTGGCGATGATGAGGAGCTCATGCAGGGCAGGCAGAGATCCCCACTTGTTCTCAGATGCGTCCGGCACGTTTGGGTGTGGGGCCTACTGGGATGGTCAGTGGTTTCTGCTTCCCTGGCCCCAGGGGCACAGTTATACTGCTATAGCGCAAATGGAACTACTTCCGATAGTTCTGGCTTGTATCTTGTGGGGAGAAGTATGGAGGGGTTGCAGAGTAACGGCTCACTGCGATAATATGGCAGTAGTGGAGGTGGTCAATTCGGGGTATAGCAGAGATAGCGTAATGGTCCAGCTGCTGCGAATCTTGTTCTTTGTGAAGGCGAGGTGGGAAGTAGAGGTTAAAGCAGTCCATGTGCCGGGTCAGAGGAATATCCTAGCGGATGCTTTGTCTAGAAAAAATTTGCAACTGTTCTTTTCACAGGACCCGGGGGCGAGCAGAACTCCAGTAAGGATACCCACTCAGCTGGTGGAACTACTGGTGATAGCACAGCCGGACTGGATGTCACCTGCCTGGTCCCAACAGCTCACAGACTCTTTATGGCAGGGCTGGCACCTTCCACAAGAAGGTCATACGAGTCAGGGGCTCAGCGGTATCTCAGGTTCTGCCGATCAGCCGGCCGGACCCACTTCCCAGTGAGGGAGGAAACACTGGCACTATTTGTGAGCATGCTGCATGAAGAAGGCTTGACTCCGGGGACTATGAAAAGCTACCTGGCTGCGGTGAGGTTTGGGCAGATTAGCAGAGGGATGGGCGACCCGCACATTGGAAAGATGCCCCAACTGGAGTATATATTGAAAGGGGTAAATCACGCCAGAGATTCTAGGTAGGCTGAGGCGAAGCTGGGATAGACAGTCGAATGTGTTTGATGCCAAGATGCTGTGGGCGGCCAGTTGTCTGTGTTTCTTCGGCTTCCTGAGGTCCGGGGAGATAGTGTCACCCACCACGAAATCTCATGATCCAACTTACCATCTGACGGTCAGGGATGTGAGTGTGGACAGTCGGGAGGCACCCAGCCGGATCCAGGTACAGATTAAAGCATCCAAGACGGACCCATTTAGGCAAGGAATAATGCTACACATAGGGCGGACTGACAACTGCCTCTGTCCGGTGACTGCTGTCTTGGGGTATATTGTAGCAAGAGGATCCAGCCCAGGCCCGCTGTTTAGATGGGAGGATGGTTGTTTTCTAACAAGAGAGGCTTTTGTGCAGGCGGTCAGGTTGGCATTGGCTGGGTCAGGTCTGATAGCGGGTGACTATGCAGGTCATAGCTTCAGGATTGGAGCAGCGACAACAGCTGCTCGGCAGGGCTTGCAAGATTCTCTCATAAAGACTCTCGGACGATGGGAAAGCCCAGCATACGAAAGTTATATCAGGACTGCTCCAGACACTCTTAGTAGGGTCGCCAAGTCCCTGGTGGCCAGCTCAAATCACTCGTGAACAGGTTTTGTTTATCATGTCCCCACTTTCAATGATTATGGGCTAGCTATGTGATAAGTGAGAATTAACAGTGATTGGGAGGAGTTAAGGGGCTTGGGAGAGGGTCATCCCACCGGGAGAGGGGCACTGGGCGGGTAGTTAAGGTCCTAGGGGTGGGATTTCCCCTCTGGGTGGGGCTGAGGGAAATAGCAGCATCCCCATCAGCCACTTCCCCCAAGCCGGGTCAAAGTGGTACGAGTGGGAGGAAGTGGGGGGGGGAGGAGCTAGCGTCCGAACGGAAGCCCCACCTAGCCCAAACTGCCAACATGGGGAAATACATAACAGATTAAAGGTCGGGCAGGCTAATGTCATTAATGGGAGGTTAGAACGGAGTTTTAACCAAGGTTAATGACATCACGAACGCTGGCAGGGCGGGGCCAAGGGCACCCTGCAAGCGAGGGCTGGCGCAAGCGCAGAGTCATAGGGCGTAGCAATAATCCAGCAATACCGCGTGCTAGTGATAGCAGTGAGCAGCCCACCCGCCTCCCTTAGGCACAGCATTTAAGGGGTGAGAATAGATTGAGTCCAGTGGCGATAGAGAGGATAATGCCAGAGTCACTGTGATGGGATGGGTGGGGCTGAGGGAAATAGCAGCATCCCCATCAGCCACTTCCCCCAAGCCGGGTCAAAGTGGTACGAGTGGGAGGAAGTGGGGGGGGGAGGAGCTAGCGTCCGAACGGAAGCCCCACCTAGCCCAAACTGCCAACATGGGGAAATACATAACAGATTAAAGGTCGGGCAGGCTCATGTCATTAATTGTAATTTTAGCGAACAAATATGAAATTACTACTTACCTCATTCTTGAGTATTGAAAACTTCTGTAGTATCAAATTGAAGTTACTTTGACCATCTGAATTACCTTGAATTCTTGACAACAAGCTCTCACCTACAAAAACAAAAGACAATCAATTTTAGCACACAAATACAAAATTACTTTCTTACCTCATTTTCTTGAGCAGTGGTAACTTTTGTAGAACCAAATTTGAGTCATTCTGACTATTTGAATTTACCAGTCACTGTTGACAACAAGCTCTTAGCTATAAAAAAGAAAGGCCAGAGTTATTTTTGCTTTTAGCTACTAACAAATATGGAATTACGTACTTACCTCAGCATCCCTGGAGTAGTAGTAGCTTCCTTAGCATTAATACTTTATGCGCTTACATATATTACGCTTTTCAGAAGTAGTGATAGCTCTCTTAGTACTGACTACAGGTGGCTCTTGACAACTAACAAGCCGCACTTAGCCCGAAAAAAGGCGAAGTTTTGAATCTAAACCTGGTAAAAGGTCTTCAATGCCATAGTAACCGGTTGCGATTTTTTAAACGACGCACCCTTTGAGGACTTAGAAAAACTAGCAACGTTTATTAAAGGTCAAAGTTCATGGTGCACCAGATAGTTCAATCATTTGCGCATGCGCGGTGACCAAGAGTTTTTCCTATTTTTTTTTTTTTTGGCTTCCCGCGGTGAAATGCTTGCTACCATGCTGTCTTCAAAGTTTCTACTTCTGTGGCTTCTTGTGACTGTACCCATGCAGGATCCCTTGTGCTTTTCAGCACAATCTGGGAATTCTTTGTTCCCAGATCCAGGGGTGAATGCTGGGTCTTTTACTGTTCCAGATCACTTTCCTGATCCTGAACTGTTTTTGGAGTTTCTTTCCTCTTATAGCGATTGTTTCATCTTGATGCTTAGAGTTCTACTGTTATTAACTGCAATTTTTTTGACAAGGTAAGGAATAATGGTGTATGTATTAGAAGAAGAGGTTAATACACTTTCTTATTAGTTCACTATCTTGAAAATAACACCATTTAAAAAACTACAATGACTGACATATAAATTAAACAAATTTATCTTTAACATTTCATTGCTCCAGAGATAATACCCGACAGTCATCCACAAACTTATCTAAAAGTCGTCAATATCTTATGGTAAGTACAATACGAATAAAACAACAACATAACAACATATTGATATATTGTACATGATTAGGGTGGAGGATTGGAAAAGTTATGTTATGATAATGCTCCAGTCATATCTGCAAGTCTATCCATGGACGTAGTAATTTCCGAAGTTGCAAAGTCAGTGGTCCATCCACGTGGTCTAACAGAGATTCCTTCACTCACTTCCATTACCAAAGCCATAAGTCTGCTATGTAAACAAACAGAAGTAAGTGTGAAAAAATTTATATACATAAAATTTCCAATGGGATTGATGGACTATAATGGATTAAAACAACTTCAGTGGTATCATTACGACTTAAAACATAACAGCACCATAGGTAAGATTATGACTTGGTTAACCGAAACTGGTGACTTATATGGAATTAATACTAAAATAATTATGGAGTTCTTTAGCCAATCTAGCTCAAATCATGAAACAAAGCTGATAAATTTAACTAGAGATAATTGGATAACTGAAAATGAAATAAATGAATTGTTCACTCTTTTGAATCAGCAGTATGAAGATATTATGTGCGTAGTATGTACCCCAGATAAATGCATAAGAGATTTCTTGATATCGAAAAGCAAAGTGTTTCAGAATGGAAAGGTTATTTTGGCTCTTAATGTAGGACAAGACCATAGCAGTAAGTCCATTTTTATTTCTGATGGAATAAAGCAAGGAAATCATTGGACATTATTGGCACTTAATACTGAAACAAAACTAGCGTATTACGGTGATTCACTGAGCTGGGATATTCCATCTAACTTAACACACATGGTTGAACCATTATTAGGTAAATTAGGAATAGAACTAAAGTTTTACAATATTATAAACTTGCAATCCAATGAGAAGAAAGATCCGACAAACGTGTGTCCATTTTATCCCACCCAAACTTGCTCTAATGTTTGTGGTGTCATAGTGCTTTGTATGGCAGCTGTGATGTGCTGTAATTGGGAGAACTGGTACAGCTGGAATGAAAAGACTTCTCCCCAATGTTTAGTTAAACCTTCTAAGCACAGTACTCAGTTGAGACTTAGTGTAATTTCTTGGATTATTGAACGTAAAATAAATACCAGCTCAATAATTCACGATTTTAAAAAGCGGCAAGAAATTAATGATTAAATATGCACAGCTGAGTACAACAGTGAGAGTGGAGATGACATAACTGCTCATAATAATTACATAGCAGCAGTACTGCCTAGTAATTACACATACAAGTTTGTTGAAATAGATTACTGCAATACTCGAACCTATAACTTCAAATGTACCTTCAAAATACAATTAGAAAATGAACAAGAAGCAAGAGAATGGGTGCAACAATACAATCAAGTGACACAGGAGACCATGGTGTTTCAGCGCAGCAAAAATAGATTAGGAAAGCGAGTATGCAAGAAACTATATTTACGATGCCACCATAACCAACGAAAAAAAGAAATAACTAATTTGAGCTTGAAGACAACACACCGTTTACATAATCTTAAGAATAATAATTGTCCTGCACAAGTAAGTATTACTATATTAGCACCTCATCAACGTCATCGAGGATACTTAGTTGAGGTCATCCTACAACATAATCATAATCACACCATTAATGTAGCTGATGCTCTGAGATTCAGGCCTATATCGGACGAAACCAAATCCAAGTATTATGATTTATTTAAACAAGGTCACTCTCCAAGTAGTGCACACCTTGAATATGAAACAAATTTAATGTACCAACAAAACGCTCAGCTTTTAGCAGACCGAAATGTAAACCCTAAAATTAGTGATATCTATAATCTATTCAATAAATGGAGGAAAAATAACTTGGGAGTCCGCACTGGAAATGAACTCTTCGCTGATCTAGAAGCACGGATAAATAAATATAACGAAACTAACAAAGATCTTGGTGGTAAAGCTTCAGTACAACGATTTAATAACAGTGAAGGAAAACATGACCATCCTTTAATTTTAGCTATATGTACTCCTTTAATGTCTTGAGTTCACAAACACATACAACAAGCTGGGGAACTCGTATTTATTGATTCATCGTCCTCTTTTGATGACTATAATAATCCTATGTTTGTCATTTCAACTTCCTCTGCTGCTGGTGGGCTACCTCTAGGAGTGGTGGTTACATCAGGGGAGAGTACATCAATAATTAATTCTGCTATGACTCATTTAAAATATTTATTTCCTACATATAGTTTTTATCATAAAGGTAGTCCAGGCAACATAATTACTGATGACTCCCAAGCTGAACGAAGCGGTTTGAAAAAGACATGGCCCAGTGCATCACTGTACTTATGTGTATTTCACTTTCTACAAACCATGTGGAGATGGTTAGTTCATAGCAGCAATGAAATTCAGTCTCAGCATCGTCAACATTTGATGCAATTAATAAGAAATATGGTGTATGCTAAAACTGAATACATCCTCAATAATAAATACAAAGATCTAAAACAAGATTTAATATCCAAGCAGTATATAAATTTTAATGAGCATGTGAATACTTATTGGGAGAGACGACAAGAGTGGGCCATATGTTATAGAGACAACACCAGTACTAGAGGAATAAATACAAATAATTATGCAGAGGCCGGAATACGAATTTTAAAAGACATAGTATTTCAAAGAATCAAAGCCTACAATTTGGTCCAAATTTTTGAATTTATAACTGTAACTTTTGAAATGTACTATGAACGAAGATTGCTATCAGTGGCATATAATAGAATGGACAGATACATTTCACTTCGTCACAAAGGACTGGGAGCATACCAGGTAAATAATACGGATATAACTAAACACGATCGTAATAATTTGTTATACTTAGTTAAGAGTAATCACAGCGATCGAGAATATATCATAGATACTGAGAATTGGACATGTACATGCAGTGTTGGAATTACTGGCTTTCCTACAGGAGAGCCTTGTAAGCATCAGCATGCCGTAGCTAATAAATATAAACTGACTTCGCCTCATTTAATTCCTTTTTTTAATGCAAGGGGCAGATATTTACATGCTGTGATAGCTTTAGGTGAAGACAGAGCAGGTACCCAAGCATTCTACGAAAGTTTAAAAACCAGTATGGCAGTAACAGACTCTGAAATGATGTCTACTAATAGTACAGAAATATGTGAGCCAAATGCTCCTATCTCTCCTAACAGTGACAGTGAATATGATTCTGCTGAAGATAATTTAGATACTTTAATTAATATACTACAGAAAGACACCAATGAGGGAGATGAGCTTATGCAAAATGTGTCACAGCTATGTTGCTCATTTGTGGATGATGTATGCAAGCGAATAAAGCAAATGGACACACAATATTTACATGGGCTAAAAAAGTTTTTTACAGTTTATTTGGACACTATTTCTGGCACTGAACCAGAATTATCAGCAACTCCGAAATTGAGCAGTCTATTACATACTTACTTCAAAAAAAATAATGAAATAATACCAGTAGCTGGAAGAAGAATAAACGTCCAGCCTACAGCAATTTCCCGTCGCCGAGAAGGAGCTCCTCGAGGGAATAAGATGGCAGTGAGTGGACGGCCAGTGAAGAGACCACACCCAGAATCAGACTGTGCTGTACAACAAAAGCGTGGCAGAAAAGAACATATAAAGCGAAAGCACAATCTGCGAAAAAATGAACTTAATAATCAAGCAAATCAATTTAAACATGGTCGTGGTCATTAAGACTCACACCACAATTTGTAACATTGTTGTTTTTTTTAAACTAATTAATAATCATTATCACCTACAGTACATTAATTCATAAAGATCCACTGTGTTTTGGCTTTATAACTTTCACTTATCATGGCTTAAATATTCTAAACCTCAAGCTACACACATACATACACTTTAGCTATACCCATGTCTTATTGTATTACACACAAAATTGGGCACTATTTGGAATCTGAAGACACTTCTGTGTATTAAATCAGCAAATCACAAGCACATCAGTATTAGAACAGAAACTTGTCATTACATGTGTACCACATGGTCTCAATGTATGCTGCTGCCAATGTTCACTCACTACTACTAACATACACATTACACATACAACAACACACCCATACACATGCGTACTACACAGATGCTAGCAAATTCTTATAGCTGCATACTGTTTTACTTTTGAATGGAAGCTCTACATTATTGGCGAGCGAACGAAGTGAGCGAGACACTCTCGAGCCAAGATCAAGGCAAAATTTGGTATATATGTTATATATATATATATGGCTTTGGTACGTCGCCTCTCTTTACGTAAATAGGGCGGAGCTTCGTACGATCAGTACCATTTTTTACTAAGTTTCTTAAAACGTTTTTTAGCTGTTGATTTCGTTTCATGGCACGCAGGAATATTCTAAGCCTATACATACATAGGCTCGCTAGAAAATATAAATACAGCTTTTGGTGTCAATAGGCTTCATGCTACTAGGGGTGTATTCAAAGCACACAGTGTGGCGAGTGAGCTAGCCCAGTATACAAAAACGTCCTGTACCATCAATAAATGGTAAAGTATCGTCAATTTAGCTGTGGGGGTTTTTTTTTGTTGTTGTTGTTGTTTTTTTTCCAATTCTTTTCTTTTTTTTATAGCTGGGCTGACTCACTCGCCACACTGTGTGCTTTGAGCGCACCCCTAGTTATTATTAGCATTATTAAGGTGTAAGGCTAGTCATTGTGCTTACCACTTAGGAAGGGTTAAACGATATGTATGTGTGTGTCATGGAAACCGTTTTTATATAATGACTAAGAATCAACAAATAAGAATTTATGTATAGATATATACATGTGAAGCAAGTAAAAATGACAAAGATTGTGAGTTTCAGCCAGAACGGACACTAGCTCAAAAGGCTTTGGAGGAAAGTGGTAGTAAAATGGTTATTGACTGAAGCCTCTCTCCATATCAATGTCTTATGTTGCTGTTGTTTGAGTTCAATGAATGCATGTGTGCGTGGATGAGATTCCTCTGGGTAAAAGGGCATTGAAATTCAAACAAACCGGGAATTGCAACAAATTTGATAAGGCAAAGTCCCCAGACCCTATTATGAGTGGAGCATTTAGGTAAAGGGTGTGGGAAACACAAGAAAAGTATCATTGTTCAACTAAAAACTGATTTCTGTAGTAGGCACTCTTGCTGTCCAAAAATACATGGAATTCACAGAATTTTTTTTAATGTACACGTAGCTAACAATATGTTGCAATGGGATTATATGGTAAGGATCATCAACTAAATATCTAAGCATGCACAATATGTATTTGTTTGCAGTAAATTTTTAAGACGTACTGTAGTAGTTTAATGGCAGAATCTTTAGCTGGTACTAGTGAGACCTTAATGCTACAGCTACACTAGCAAAAAACAACAGCAACAACAAAAAACAACAACAACAAAAAAACAACAACTAACAAACACACTTTATAATCAGGGTTTGATACAGGATTTTTGACTAGGGGGAGAGGGGAAGAGGGAGAACATCAGTGTCACCAGTCGGTGAGTTTAGTAGATGTGCATATATTCTGAACTTCAAAAAAAAAAAAAAGGTATAAAACACTGTGGGACGAGAAAAAAACAACAACCTAAAGTAGAAATTAGCGAGCGAGCGAGTCACTCTTGGGTCTAAATCAAAGTCTTAAAGCACAGAGTGGCGAGAGAGCCAGCCCAGCTATACTACAAACTGGTAGCTAAATTGTCAAAATATTTACGGCAGCCGAAGTTATAACTTGAAACACCTAATGATACTTTACCTTTTATGTGCCAGTGGTGACTGACATGACTGCACTTAATTAATTATTTATGTTTCATGTAACGTTCCCATTCAATACATTTCCTGCTTAGAGCACTATTAATTTCTCCACTGTTGTGGTATTACCATACATGAAAAAGACGCTGCTATAGTATAATAATAATAAAATAATAAATAAATAAATAAATACACAAACAGTTGACAGTTAGACTAGCTCAAGATCAGCCAGTTTCGCAAGGTCTAAGAGTCTTTCACTAAAAGGTCGTCATAATTCTATCAAATTTTCACACTCCAGATAGTTCCTTGTTTGCTTGCCAACATTAATAAGTGTTATTACAAGACAAATGAAACTAAGAGACTCACTGAATGGTTCATGAGTGCCTTGAGGCACAGCACACAGATGTGAATGTCTGAGGACTCCGTGGTGGCCCGTGCCTGAGGCTGACGACCAGTTGAGGACTTGGGCTTAGTGACTAGAGGAATCATGGTGTCACTACTCCGGAGTCTTAGTAGAGGAGGTCGAGTGACAACTCAGGGAGCTTCCTACAACACCAACCACGAGGTAATGTAAAGAACATATACGTTTACCTGTCACCAGTTCGTGGCATGTATTTCTAGGCTTCAGAGTCTCATAATAATAGCTTGTTATTTATTTATTTTTATCGTGTGAGTATGTGCTTGTGTGTTTCTTTTATGTGAGTGCCTATGTTTGCACTTGTGACATATCATATACACATCTTTTTCAACGCATTTTCACAGTGTTCTGTAACTTTCTTTGTTTTCATGATTACATAATAGGACACCTGGACTTTCAACCGCAAGGAGGGGATTCCTACAGTGGATATTATATAGGAATCTTTATGATGCCATGGGCTACAGGACTATCCCATAATACACACAGTACTGTACCATACCAGCATAGACTGACAGGAGACTATATACTAGTATAATAAGATACACCATAAAGTCACAGTCTTCACTCACCTGACTTCCAACTGGTATCTGAACATCATGTAGCTCACTAGCTCTCGGAGACCACTCCTCTCACTCAGAAAATGTTTCACCCAGCTATATCCCACACAAACAACAAAACAACAACAATCATGACTGCAATATAATGAAAGATCCATCCCAGGTAAGGTTGTTCTGCATTGTTCCAACACAACTGGAACCTTACAGTAATACCAAGAAATGCCTTTGAGTGATCTCTTTTTAAAACCCATCAGACAATTGTCTCTGAACAAACACACACACTTACATAATACAAATCCTATGGAAATACTGCAGCTGGAATTCCTACTAATTTACTATAATAAATGTCAGCAGAATCCTATACTCTCATTCTGACTATAGCAGTCTTACAAATGCTGGCTGAAGCAAAGAAATGACTCGTACAAAAAAGGAAGTGTGCAACGTAAGAGTGGAACGCCTGCAACTATATTTAGAGAGGAACAACAACCTTACCAACATTTCTACAGTTTGGGAATAATAATGTATATACACACACACACACACACACACACATGTACACACACACACACACACACATATGTACACACACATATATGTACACACACACATGTGTGTGCGATACCAGAAAGATTAATGAAATGTTCTGATCAAATAGATATCAATATTAAATAGACAAAAGTAAAGCAACAAAAAAAATTAAAACAAGAAACAATAATAACAATAACAACAAAAAAAATAAAAATAACAATAAGAACATCAACAACAACAATAATAATAAAAGGAGGTGAAGCCTGAAGGTAATTTGTCTCAGCCAAATACTGTACATATGTACTTGTTCAACAATACATATACGTATATGAGTTTACAATGACCAGTTTACATTGATAATGTTTGTACGCCTATTTTAAAGAAACCTACTTACAACAAACAGGACAAGTATACACAAACAGGACAAGTCAAGTATAGAGATGTCCTAAGCCTATTCTAGTGTAAGGTTGGGTATAGGCATCCCAGACTAGGTGAACCACCCATTCAATTAATATTTAATCAATAACCAAAGTGGGTGTGTCTTTGAGGTGGGGTCAAAACACTTTTATCATATACTATGCAACAATTCTCTAATAATGGCTTATTTTCTAAGGAGTACCTAAACTGCAGGTAGACAATTCATGGAAAGGTGCTGGGCAAGGGTTAGATAAGGGTATATAACATGCACAGTAATTTTATGCCACAAGCTACCAGTACACACACACAAACACAAACGCATCATGCAATCAGGTTAACTTACGTTCCAGCTATGGTCAAAGTACCGACTCCCCTCTACTTCCCTTCACTATTCTCCACAACAGCTCGGGATAAGTTGGACAAGACTTCGCTGTCAGTGTCTTGACGAGAAAAAAAAAGCAACATAAGGTTCAAAGTATAAAATATCTTGTACTTTGTACCTAAGTATTTCCAGAATTTTTTCTAAGTCCTCAAAGGGTGCGTCGTTTAAAAAATCGCCGCCGGGGGGGGGGGGGATACGCTACGAGATAAAACCTCAGCCTACCAACAATCAAAGGTAAAGGATCGGAACAAATTGATCTTGTAAGAACTTCACATCATTTCCCTTATCTGTCAAAAGTTAGCCTTAGTTTATTTAGTTCCTGGGTCCAATTCTGTGGCATATTGGTTTGGTATTTATCTATGTGTAGACTAAAATAGTGGTAAAATTGTGTAGCAATCTGAGATAATGTAGCTATGACTCCATCCATTGCTGGTGAGTGATCATTCATTGTGCATTGACATTCACTGCGGAATATTGTTTTATTTGAAGTGTGCTTACAGGAAAGAAATGTGCTCTTTTGATGGAAGTAAATTATTCTCCAATGCTAGTTTTTTTTGTTTCTTGATTTCAATTCTAGATTCTCTAGCTCTTCATTCATTTTATTTAAGCTACATAGCTATATATGTACCTAATTGACTAATACAAAAGTTACATCTTCCCTGTTCATGGAGCTAGTGTGTCATGTATACATTTGTAGTCATTGGAATGGCTCACAATTTGATTACTCAACTTTTTCAAAATTCTTTACCATGTGTAGCTACTTAGGCACTCGTGCAAATAAAGAGGTTGTATGTACTATACATGCAGAAGCTATGCATATATTATACATAAATCTTAATTGAGTTATACCTGAGAGTATCTTGCTCACCTCACTCACTCCATGGTTAAAAATGGGGAGAGTTTGAAGAACTTAGTTGTGGTGCTAAATAGGAGGCACTGCCTGGACACCCCACTTGAAAACCTAATATTGTCTCTATATAGTTAGCCATTACTAAAATGAACAAACTACAGGATATAGCTAAGCTATTAATTATATATGCTCATTTGGTATAAACTTGTTGATGTGGAAGTTACAAAGGCTTGAAGTGGGGTGTCCAGACATCACCTTCTGGACAACACCTCGTGAGGTGTCATAAAACACCCCATTTTAACAGAGTCACTAATTCATATTACAATAAAATTAGAACTACAAAGTATTGCTGGATCTCTCCTAACATTGAATCACAATGACATTGTTTATCATAAATGATTTGTCACTGGCACAAAAATCTATAGACTCTCCCATGCACATAAAAATAGCACAATTGACCTCAGCAATAAACTATGACAGAAACAAAAAACAAACAAACAAAAAACAACAACAACAACAAAAATTGTTATCTATAATGAAAGACAATACAAAGCACTAGTACTACTAGCTAGCATAGAAATGATGGTGATGACAATAGGAAGCAAACAATGAACTCCTACGGAACCATCTATGATTGTACTGTTGACTCCACCTGTATCGTAATAGTAAACATTCTTAACAATAAAGTTTTATTTATGCAAGGAAACAGTATGCACTTAGAACGCTTTGTTCCAAACCATTAAAATAAAACTACTAACTGCAAATAAAGTACAATTCTATATCAGTTTACTGTCAAATATTGACTGAGCTTGTAGCTATAGAACAGTGTGCGGCTCATTGCATTACCTAGTCAAAATGTGAAAAGATTATTATACAGAAACACCATATTCCATCCTTGCTAAAAAGTTGCATATATCCTAAACTATATTCTTGATTTAACCATAGAAGAAGAGGGAAGGGGGTGCAAGGGGTGACATTACTAATACATGAATTCAAATACTGCATGAACTCGCCATTTTCTGTTGTAGGTGGTGGTTGAGTTGTAGGTGGTGGTTGAGTTGTAGGTGGTGGTTGAGTTGTAGGTGGTGGTTGAGTTGTAGGTGGTGGTTGAGTTGTAGGTAATGGTTGAGTTGTAGGTGGTGGTGGTACATATGGTCTCAATTCCTAGGTGGAAAATATGGAAATTCTGATATACAACTAATAAAAATAAAAAATAAAAATAAATAAATAAAAAAACCCCATTAAAACTGTAAAAATTGGGGATTTAGGTCGTTCAAAAGCTCTAAAAATTGGGGATTTAGGTCGTTCAAAAGCTCTAATAATTGTGGCAACTAGAAACGTTACCTGCCCCATTTGATGATTCTGTATCCTTACTTGTACCAACAGTATGAACTTAAGGATTCTTTTCAAGATTCTACTGATATTGCATGACACAGCAGGATAAGCTTGTTTGGTTTGTTTTGTTGTTTTTTTTCCACAGGAAAGTGTCGCTTCACCTAGTGTTTAAATTGGCAGAGTCTCAATCTCCACTGTCTACGTCTCCTGCTCCTCAGTATCTCTGTACTGTCTGTGCATTTTCTTTCACTTCTTCATTGAAGCAGTTATATCAGTTAGCTTTTTCTCACCTGTTGATATTTTTATTGACCCTTGCGCTCTCTTGCCTTTCTGCCTTGCTTATACCCATTATGATTAGCTACTGTAGATGAATACTCTTTTCCAATTCGGTTCAGAGACCCAGTGTTCAGTTACAATAGGTTAAAAAGGCACCTCAAGATTCTCCAAGCTGTTTGGTCCTGACTGTTAAATGGGTTTGTTGCTGTTGCTACTGCTACTAAGTCAGGAAGGTTGTATTATCTTGATGGAATTTATGAGTGTCAATGTTGTTGAACGTGCAGAGCAAATTGAAAGTAATCTCTGGCATCAGCAGTATGCACACAATAGCTCGACGTCTAGTTTACCAAAACTGACCAAGAAACATCTTGTGTGTGGATTAAATGCTTTTGAGTTTGGAGATTTGAGCTTCTGCAAATCATGTGTGAATGGAAAGCTGTAAATTTCAGCTAGCAAGTGAGAATACAACAAAAAAAGCCACTTGAGTTAATTCACTCAGATGTTTGTGGAAATATGAGTGTAATGAAATCATCAGGATATGAAGTGAAGACAATTCAAAGCGACATTAGTGGTGAGTATATATCCAAAGAGTTTGATGGATATTTGAAAAACAGGAAGGAATTTGGCATGAACTGACCGCCCACAAGAATCCCCAACAGAATGGAGTGTCTGAGAGGATGAACTGGACTCTTATTGATTCTAAGCTGCTGAAGAAGTTTTGGGGAGAAGCACTGGCAACAGCTACATACATTTAGAACCGAAGTCCTATACAAAGACTTTGCAGAGTATGACCTCATGTGAAACATGGACAGGTGTAAAACCCAATGTGAGTCATTGTGAAAGATTGGAAAATTTCTTCAACTCTAACGGACACACCGATGACGAAAAAAAGAAAGCTATACTGCCATCATCGATCGGGCCAAGTGCCTACAAATTGTTGCGAAGCCTAGTGAGCCCGCACAAACCTGGAGACAAGACCTATCAGGAACTTGTCGAAATTATGAAGATGCACCACAACCCGATACCTTTGGAGACTGTGGAAAGACATAAATTCAACAGTCGGTGCTGAAATCCTGGAGAAAGTGTCGCGGAGTCGTAGCGGCATTGAGATCTCTGGCAGAATTTTGCAACTATGAAGGTTCGCTAAGCAAGGTGTTGAGAGATAGGCTCGTTATAGGAGTCCAGGACCCAAACATTCAGAGACGGTTACTTGCTGGAAGGATCTGACATTCGAGAAGGCTTTCGAGCTGGTGCAATCATTAGAACGAGCATCCGAGAGCGCAATGGCTATACAAAGCCAGGCAAAAGGAGCGGCGGCGCAGTCTGAAATGGTGCACAAGATAAAAGTAAATTCTCATAGTTCGAGCAAAAAGCCAGACAATCGGGATCAGTCACTGCCGCCTTGCTATCGCTGCGGGAAAGGTAACCATTCACCAGTGGCGTGCAAGTTCAAGACAGCCACTTGCGACGGTTGCGGCAAAGTTGGTCACATTAGACCTGCTTGTTTCAGCAAGAACAAGTCGAAACAGCAGAGGGTTGCAAGAGCTGGCAACGTTAGACATGTCCGTGAGAAGGAAAATGAAGAAGAAGCTTACGAGTTGTTCAATACCCCTTCAACTGGAAAATCTAAACCTTATTTATTAACACTGGAAGTCGAAAGTAGACTATGGAAAGTAGACACAGGTGCCTCGCTGTCAATTATTTCAGAGAAGACTAAGAATAAGCTATGGCCTAGCAAACGGCTGTTGCCTACATCTGCTAAGTTGAAGACCTACTCGGGGAGGAGCTGCAAGTAAAAGGTGCAATGAAAGTTAAAGTAAGACACAATTCGCAGAATACAGAGCTTTTGCTGACTGTGGTATACGGCGATGGTCCTAATCTATTAGGTCGAGATTAGATGGATAAACTCAAGCTAAATTGGCAAGAGATTCATTGAGTATATAACAGCTCTCTACAGGACATTCTCCAAAAGTATCAGGCGTTATTTGCTGAGGGTATTGGAACTTGGAAAGACTATAAAGCCAAGATAGTAGTAGATTCAACGGTTCAACCACGTTTTTGCAGACCACGTTCAGTCCCTGATGCTATGAGGGCATTGGTGGAGGAAGAACTGGACAAATTGCTGGAAGGAGTCATTTCTCCAGTACAGTATGCAGATTGGGCTGCACCAATTGTACCTATCCTCAAGCGGGACAAGAAATCAGTAAGAATTTGTGGAGACTTTAAACTGACAGTCAATCAAGCTTCCAAACTAGACAGATATCCGATTCCCAAAATCGAGGACCTATTATTTGCTAAATTGAATGGTGGCAAAATATTTTCGCAGCTAGATTTAAGCCAAGCATACCAGCAACTGCTTCTGGAAGAGGATTCCAAGCAATATGTGGTGATTAGCACTCATCGAGGATTATTCAGAAACAATCGACTGCCATTTGGTGTGTCATCTTCCCCTGGCATATTTCAAAGGGCTATGGAAAGTTTACTGCAGGGCATACCTAATATTGTAATTTATTTGGATGACATACTTATAGCTGGTTCATCAGAAGAAGACCACTGTGGCGGGACGGTCGGAGAAAAGCCCTAGTAGGCTGCCACCAGAGTTGTACTCTAGACCAATTTAGCCCGAGGCGGTCAAACCTTCCAATCTCCCAAGGTTCAATTTGGATAGATCAGACGAGGGCTTGTGCTTAACAAAGATTGAGCATGAGTACAACTGAAAGGGCGCATGCTCAACCAGCCATTATATAGACAACTGGTGAAGCACGTGCGGTGAGTGGTCGTGAGACGTAGACAGAAATGACGTGATGTTGTGCGTGATGACGAATACGTATGAAATGTAAATGATGCGTAAGGAAATAGTGCATGTGCGTTCTTAGGAGTGAAAATGGTGGGCTGTACCACCACATCCCCCCCTCCCCTAGGAAGCTAAATTATACACAACTGAAAAACAAGGCGGAATGATACAAGGAATAACACAAAGATGACAAAGTTCAACAGGTCCAAGTGTTCTATGGCTGACATTGTCAGTCTTCGTTAGACCAAGACTGTCTGGACATGGCGTCCGCGACAGGGTTCGCTGCTCCCTCAATGTAGTGAACTTTGAAGGTGTATTCCATCAGGCGAATCTTCCACCTGGTAAGTCCGGAAGAGGGGGCAGTGCCAGCGATGATGTTAACAAGGGGACGATGGTCAGTGAAAACTTTGAAGAACCTTCCGGCCAGTTTGTACCGGAAGTGCTCGACAGTTGCCAGCAGTGCAGCAGCTTCCAGGTCAAGGATAGCATAGTTCTCCTCAACACTGGTGAGCTGGCGGGAGTAGAACTTGGCTGGGATCCAGCTATCATCCCGGAAAACGCAGAGAGTGCCACCCAAACCTAAATAGTGCGTCCGTAAACACACAAAAAGCATCGTTATAAGATGGTAAGATGAGAGATGAATTGCGGGACATGGCATCAATGATAAATGTGAACGCCTGTCTATAGTCTGTCTGTACATTGTATTTTGTCCGGGCTGTTTTTGGAAAGGTGTGGGTATAAAACAAAAGTAGGTGGGAAAGGCGTGGAATAAATCTAGAATAAAAGGTGATAAGTCCGAGAAAGGACTTAAGAGAAGACTTGGTGAGGGGAAGTTTGAACTGAGCGATGTGGGAGACTTTGGAGGAGGGAATAGAAAGAGACTGATGACCTACATGGAATCCCAGAAAATCGAAAGAAGAGAAACACCAGGAATACTTTTCCTGTTTTACAGTCAGGCCCGCCTGACTGAGGCGTGCAAGCACAGCAAAAATATGATCAAGGTGGTCATCGAAAGAGGTGCTGAAGATGACTATATCATCAATGTAAGGGAGACAGAAAGGTTCCAGGCCTCTAAGGACTGATTGCATGAGAAGTTGAAACGTGGACGGTGCATTGGTCAGCCCGAATGGCATGACTTTGAACTGGAACTTTCCCTGCAAGCAGGTAAAAGCCGTAAACTGTTTGGAGGAATCCTCCATTGGTACTTGATATAGACAGGACATTATTTTGAAAATTGCAAAAATAAGAGGCATTTGTGGGGAAAATTTGGCAGAGAGCATTTTCTGGCCCCATTTTTCATGCTGAATCCAAATATTCTGTCTGTCAAGCAGCTAAGTCATCATGTATAGAGATAAAAACAAAGTTTTCATTTCAAAAGAAGTATTCAGTATAAACAGTGTGATAATGACGACTAAAAATGATTTTGACACAGTTCATTTCCACTGCTGCATGTGCAGTCTCTTGTGCAGTTTAGATTTGACTTTTTACATCTACAACGTAAAGTTTTACATCACAGTCTTGCATTTGCAAGCTATATTTTCTTGGCAGGATTCAGGTACCAGAGACAATGACATCAGTATAGGCTTTACTTTCATACCTTCAACCTTCCAACTCATAGGTTCTGGGTTAGGTATGACTGGAAAGGCCAAATGAGCTTGTCTCCATATAGTTGCTTGATAATGAGCACGCTGTATGTGAAAGTGAAGAGCATCACTAGTTGGAGGTAGCGATTCTGGTGAACGTGACTTGTTAAATAGTACCACTCTTGCTTCATTGGTATTGCTCACGTTAGTGAGGTTGTACAGTTTACAGATAAACTGCTCAGCACTCTGTGTTGTCTCAGCTGTCAGGGCACCTTTTCCTAGGTTTTCCAGAAGGTGATGATATGTCTGAAAAGTCTTCTAGGCAGACTTCTTGCTGTAGCCGGCAATGTACGATGTAGTGTTGCTGCCAGTCAATGCATGAAAAGCTGGAATACACTCTCTTGTATCTGAATTGTAAGGCATATGATCAACTATTTCATGAATAGGAATATATTGCCTCTTCTTGGCTGTGCCTGTTTTGAACCAAAGCTGTGTACAAGTCATCCTATGGTAGTGACCCAAGAGCAAAGCGATGACATCAGTGTCTCTACACTGCACCACTATTTTGTCTGTATGGTTTTCAATACAGTGGAGAACAATTCTGGTGTCTGCCTATTCATGTATTAGCAAGATCTCCAAATGTTACCAGTCCTGTTGGCTTGCCTATAGCTAGTACAAGTGCCTGGCCATCAATAATGAGAGTGGCATTCTGCAATTCCACAGAAGAAGACTCGATGGACATGAAATACCTTCAGTGATGGCTTGTACCAGAATTGCTTTTGATCCAGTTCGAAGATTACCATTCATTTCTGCCAATGCAACTGACACTGGTAGCAGCTCATGTTTGAGAATCTCAGGTAAGTTTATACTTCTTCCAGCCTCATATGCAGCTAAGAGCCTTTGAAGGACTAATCAGTCTGCTCTTATAATCTTCTCTTTCTCCTTCCCAGTTTTCAAACTCTTAGTGGGTTCGTATAAAGATGCAAATGTCATTGGTTTGTTCTTGTGGAGAGGATCACGAAATTTTACTTCATCAGAATACAAAAGTCGTTGTACAAACTGATTTAACTGTTTCTGGCCATCATTACTAGCATTTAAAAGATCTCTCTCAATCTCTTTTGTTGCTATATCCTTTTGCAATATTTTGCAAACTTTGTGATTCTTTAGTTTTGAACAAGCCAAATGAGACCAACTGATCATGAAGACGATTTTCATCTTGGTTATCAAGTTTTATTCTACCTTTAGTAGCTTCATTGTGGACAAGATTATCTGTTCTGCTAACACCATAAAGTGCTCTGGTTTCCAATGCGATATGTGATCGCAGGTTATACGCCAAAGCCCATCTGCTCAGTGCTGTAGAGGTTTTTGTAATACCAATGATACCTCCACCTTTCTTGCCAATTCCATTTAGCCATTCTTGGCTTTGGTCAGGGTCAACTTGATTAAATTTTAAGCCTGTTCCTTTAACAACGAAGTTACCACTTTCAAATTCTCTTTTAATTTCTGCCGGAAGCTGGTGCATCTCATTCAGATAGATTGTGCCCCAGTGTGCATAATTTGTATGATCATATCTCATGAAGAGTGGCAGCATACGCTGGAATGCATAAATATGGAGTTTCCACATGCCATCTCTCTGAGCACGAATGAACTGAAGAAGAATTTGGACCATCTCCATGTAGGACCACCAGAATCTGAAATTTCCATCGCTATCCTTTGATGCTACAAAACCATCTAACATATTAATAAAATTCTTGCTTTCTAAAATCGAAATGAGCTTTGACAGATTTTTTTCTTGCATTCTTCTAGCATCTTCTTACACGAACAATTTTTTTCACCAATGAAATCAAGTAGTTGTGGCATTAAAATACGCCACATGGCCTGTAGTGATAACTTGTGTGCTCGGATGCCCCGTGCATAAGACTTTCCAGCTAGAACCTTTTCTGCTGCCTTTGGGCCTAGAATGTTGCTTTCAACCCATGCTTCTAACATTCCTGATGAATTTATATGCTTTCCTATTACCTTCAAAAATGCCAAAATTGTGTGACGACCTCCTAGCCTAACAATCAAGAAGTCTTGATAATCACTTTTAGCCCATAAGCTCCATCAATTTACAATACAGGGCTTCATCTACAGTAAGGACTACATATTGCTGCCCCAGTACATTGGCTACATGCTTATGGAAGTAACTTCAGGTTCTACTGCATAGTTGCCAAGTGTACCGGAACATCCGGTACAGTACCGGAATTATCAGATCTGCAACGTACCGCACCGGAATTACTACTTAGCCTATTGTTGCACCGGAATTACTACTTAGCCTATTGTTGTACCGGAGCTGCCAGCTCTGCAATCTATTCACGCGTCGCGTGGCCAGCTCTGAATTTCTACGCGGATCAATTAACTTTGGCCCAAAAAAATCTACAGGTTACCGCGAAGCAGGAGGACAAACGGGTCCCGAGCTATAACTGTATAACTGTTGTGTACTAGTCTGAAACAGTCACCTCAAATAACATCCTTCTATTATACTTTCAGGGTACGGAATGAGGCTCTACTTGTGAAGCCATTAGAGCAGCTCAAAACTCTGTCTCAACGGTGACCAACTCCATCCTGACTGGTACCAGCTCTATACTATTCCACCAACATTGTATTCAGACTTGGCTGGTATAGACTCCGTCATCATCACTTCAGTTCTTTCTGTCGGGATTGCTACCGCTATATTCTTCAGCCCTATCACCTACAAGTCTGAAATTTGTGCAGAACTACTCCGCTCTCACTAATGAGCAACCAACTCCAAGCAACATTGGAAATACGCCAAGCAACATTGGAAATACGCCGTCACTTCTGCTCCGGACTAACCTTTTCCAAAGTTACAACGGCAATCTCACGGCTCATTATTGTATTTCTTATTTTTGTTTACAAATGGGCTCTTTTTAGAGCTACCACTAGTCAATTGATTATGCTGTCTTACCAATACATTGCGCGTTCGCGGAGCTCAACGTTATGGGGGCGGGGTAAAATAGCGAATCAGTAGTCAACTTGAAAATATAAATCGATATTTCGTGGAATTGATCGTTGAATTGAATCCAAATTTTGCGCACAAGCAGCATACCCCCCTTAGAATAAAGTTACAGAGAGATTTTTTTAGAATAACGCAGGAGTATAACGGCACGAAAATTTTACTATTTACAAAAAAAGAATATAGATATTTATTAGAAATATGGCTCTGTAATGTTGCGAAGAAGCCCGCTAGCTACCTCTGGAAAAAAAAAGAGCACGCTAGTTCCTTCGGCCGCTTCGAAATAACACCAAATAGTAGCGGTGTGCAGAGCTGTATCGCGGTCCCAGACGGGTCTTCATTCTTCATATTTGGCTTGCTGGAGTCCTCTGTTGGTGCTCATTCCATCTGTAACAACAAAGTAAGCCCACAGTACACAGAAAAAGAATTATAAAGACATAGCAAAAACAGTCAATTTGCGGTTAAGCGCCTCGGTTTCTGGTGGCAGGGCACCCTTAACGCTTTTCCAGTTTAACTGTTTAATGATCAACTGCTTACTAACTGTAAAAAAAGCTACACACAAAGTACTGACTACCAATAAAAAATATATTTTGAAATTGGAACTGAAAGGAATGTGGTCTATTGATAATGGGCATGGTTTAAGTGTGGCTTACTAAAATGGGTGTGATTTTGGGTGTGGCTCACTAAGATGGGTGTGGTTTTACCTGTACCTAAAATTAGTTTCATAAACTTGGCAACTATGCTACTGTGCTATGCTTCTGATTAAAATTGGTCCAACCAATCCTTTCGTCACTATCATTACGACCAAAGAAGAAAGCTAGGTCACAGGCATTTGCTTTGAGAACTTCAGGCTTGTCTGAATCTGATGCAACAAACCAGTACTTTTGTGTGCTGGAAGTTGATTTCGGTTCTACCATACCTTCTCGAATATCTGCAGGAATCAGTTCTTCCATAATAGCAGGAACTCGTGTAGTACTTTCTTTCACAGGCTTTAGATTTTGTAGCCCCATATCTACAGATGGTCCGCGCTGCCAAGCTGCAACTTGAGTTGCATGAAAGCTGTTCATTCCACCGAGGCTGCTGTCATTAATGTCAATGTTGTCACAAGTGAAGTGAAGAAATCTATTGGTAACAAGATTGGGGGAACAACTGCTCCATTAGCTGTGTTCATTGACTTTAGCATACTTTCAGCTAGGGAATTGTCAACTTGCAAAACATTGGAATGTGACGAATGCTCATAGGTATTAAAACCGTTTGCCTGTCACTAACTGCCCGATTATGCATGACTACAAAATCATATACATCAAGCAGTGATTGTAACTTCTCTTTAAATGTTGCACGTCTACTTACAAAGCTTTGAGGAACCTCTGTGCCAGCTAATTCGGCAGCTCACAATACCTATTCCACACCTCTGATAGTTCAAGAATATGACCTTGTTTAGCGGAAGTTTTTAATTCCTCAACAAGCCATTGCATAGCTAGGTCAACCATACTGATGCTATCTGAAGTTTTAGATGTCCTTCTCATGAATGCTTTGTAGCATGTACAATGATATTTTCCCTCATAAGCTATTAGGTCGCACACACTTGATAGCCAAACACTAAGTATCTGATCGTACTTAGATGCATCAAGTATCTGCTGGCTCATTTTAAATGTAGTTACTGCTGACAGTTTAGTAGTACCTGACTTCTGACAGAACATGCATAGAGCCCAGTCCATTGGTTCTGTGGAACTACGCAGAGTTCGTCTAGAACCTCCATCAGCACTATTACTGGAACATGTATCTTTGCTTTCTTCAAGCCTAGATATCTTATTTGAAACTAGAATAGCAAGATTTATGCCATACCGGAGCTATATCATCCTGCATTGTAGCAATTCTTTCGATGGTAAGCCTGTACTTAACATCCCTCTCCCTCAGCTTATGCCTCATGCTGGCGGATTCTTTTAAGGTTGTAAGTCCTTGCTCACTTGCATTCAGAAGCTTCTCGTGCTTATCATCCTGACAAATAATACACCTTTCATAGTCGTCTTCCCTGGCTCTTTTCAGATCCAAAATGGGATCCATATTTCCTATTGTAAAAAGTATCAAATAACTACATAGTCATAGCTGGCTATGAAAGCATACTAACTAGTACTAGCTAGAGCTATGCACCTAGCTATGCCCTGATCAATCAATCCTAAGACCTTAGAGAGCTAAACTTGACAGCCAAGCCCAGGGGAAACAAGAATGAAAAGGTTAGCAAGAATGTTTGTGTGGTGGCCTAGGATGGATCAGGAAATAGTAAATGTAGTAAAGAGTTGTGTGACCTGTCAAAGTAATAGACCAAATCAGCCAGTAGTTCCTCTGATTCCATGGCAATGGCCTACTAGACCATGGAGTAGAGTGCACATTGATTTTGCTGGACCAGTTAAGAACAATATGTATAGTCTAGTATTAATTGATTCTCATTCTAAATGGATAAATGTGCAAGTTATGTCATCTATTTCAGCAACAGCAACTATTCAGAGATTACGGCACATATTCTCTCAATTTGGTTTACCTGAGCAGATTATATCTGATAATGGTCCCACGTTCACAAGCTGAATTCAAGCACATAGTTGCCAACTTTCAGAATAATATAACCGGGGAAAGATCACACCCCAACCATATCCGCCATGAATATCATTAAGTTTCAATGAATATGATTAATTATCGATGAAGTGACTTGTAGGTAGCTCTCGTTTAATTAACACCACACGAGTGTGCTCGAGGCTTGCTGAGCGCAATGGATGTTCTATTTTTATCCACCAATGAGTGTGCCTGAGGCTCAAGCTAGCTGAGTGCAGTGGATGTTCTATTATAATCCACCAATGAGTGTGCCTGAGTATTTTTATCAACCAATCAGAGTGCTGAGGTAAGATTATGTTGCATTAGTTTTGATAGTATCTATAGACAAAAACCCCGGGGGGAAAAGTCCTTCAATCGGCAGGGGAACAGGGAAATGCTAAAATAACAGGGATTTCCTGTCAAAACAAGGAAGGTTGGCAACTATGCAAGCAGTTCTTACAGAAAAATGGCATCAAGCATGTGACGTCAGCACCATACCGCCCAATCACTAATGGGTTAGCTGAGAGAGTGGTGCAAATTTTGAAAACTGGGCTGGAAGTTTCGGGAAGGATGCTAGTTCAAGTGAGTACCTATGCAGCTCTCTATTTTTAAAGTTTGTCTATAAATAAATGACAATTTTGAGTATCATATGACATCCAAGTGCCCCATTGATGCTACTATGGCAGTCTCATAGGCCTTTTAGGATGTTGAGAAGCTAATGAAAGATATTGATATCTATTCTACTAATATACAGTTATCATTGCAAGAGATTTTATTCACGTGACTCCAGAGCAAGGAAATTTACCATTCTTTATTTTGTATAATGTATTCCTAAAATGTGTCAATTGTTGTCATAATGATTGTGTTTCATTACTTATAGCCTCACCAATACTTTTTTCACGCTATGCTCCTATGACAATAATGAGTTTTTCCCCGGTTTTAACAGCCAATACATAAAATGACTGGATTAGCTGTATAATGCTGGTTACAATTGCACTACCATTATGCTCTTATTGAGTTATCACAAGGGTTAAAAAAAAAGATGCCAATAGCTAATGCTTTTTGGAAGCATGAGCGGAGTGCTTGTTATGAACAAGCAACTATGGCCCTTCTAACGGTGTCACCTCTACTATATAGCATCAGATGCTATTTGCAGTGGTTTGGCATGTCACACCTCATACCACACCCACTTCCAGGCCAGACAACTTTAAAAATTCCGGAGCAGACTTTGCACTAGTCCGATTTATATTTAGTACATGGTCCCCTTAGTCAGCAGAAGGAACGCTGATTCAGCCCTCATTGTACAGACGGTACATGCTGAACATAACCATTACATCACACACACGCACCCATCCAAATGCTACCTTAGTTCCTGCTCATGTTTTGTGGTTTGCCTTCCTTTGTGTTGATATCATATACAAGGCTCCAATATATTGCAGGGGTGGATCCAGCACTAGGGACAAGGAGGGGCCCAAATATATTTAGCTAAAAACTCACAAAATTGATTGAAATAATAATTATGGATTTTATAATAATTTATGCAGAGAGCACAAATTAGCATGTAATTGTACTGTGAACTGTGCTGCCTGTGTTGGTACGTTTGTCCTATATTTCCAAACACTTGGTTGGGAGGGGGGAAGGCTAGCTCCCTCCCTGGATCCTCCCCTATATTGACAATACTTATCAGGGGAGAAAAACCCTGTTTGTGCTACTATATCATTACATACATACATAGCTACAAAAAACATTATTCCCTATTTTTAAACTAAGGACCCCCAAAATAGTATGCACACTCACTCTTGTTCAATATAAATATTGCATAAATAAACTTACAAAGGATAGTTGAGGTGTCGTATATGGTAAAAAATTCGTACTAATATCACGAGCGACAGTATAGCTGGAAACATATAAGGAATAAACACATTTATATATGGTGTCATGAGAGAGTGGGAAAAGGTATTCACCATATTTGTTGATTGCACAGGATAATAGCTACTACTTATTTACTATCACCCAGCACCACTTTGTCAATCACAAGTTGAAGAGTTGTTAGCTTTATATTATACAATTGCTGTAATTAATTCAATCATAATTCATTCATTTTCACTTTGCTTCTTACACTGTGATCTAATCACTATGATTAAATTTATTGTCAGCTTCAATTGCTGTCGGTAATAATATTGGAATCAATTTTGCTAGCTATCTACAGTATTGATACAGTTACAATTGTTGTTCTATTATTTCTAGTATAATTGATTTGAAATTTGATAAAAACAATCAAAATAGAATTTCATTAAAAAATATAAGTATTCTAAAACAAGTTATTATTATATTTATTAAATAATTTTATTTAATAATGGTTTAAAAAATAAAAAAAAGGGAGTCAGAGCAAGAAATAACCTTAACTCAATTAGTAGGATATAAACATTGTTCAATTACAAAGAATTATGATGCATCTATGTAGTGGTGGTATACAAAGTACTATTAATTAAAAATACATAAACTGGCTATACATTCTATTCTTGAATAAATACGCTTGCTACATAAACGATTAATAAATATATAAGCTTGATACTGAATGGCATTTATATTTTACTATTTAAGTAAAGGTAATATCTGACTCTCTTTTATTAATTGGGTAAATTAATTAAGTACTCAACATAATAAACTAATTTTTTATTGTGTAATTCAAAAGAGACAAATATTATTAATGAAACACAGTTGCTTAACCCTTTCACCGTCAATAGCGCCATATGGCGCTTTTACCAATAAAAATTCAACCACTCGCGATCTGATCCTAAATTTGGCCTCAAAGTACGCAGAATGAAAAGCTTCAACAACACTCTAAATAGGTGAATTTTGTGTTGTCGGTAACTAAGGAAAAAAGGGAAAAGTAAATTTGAATTTTTTAATTGACCGCACGTGTTGACCGCAGGAGAGAGAATGGATGCCGACGAAGTTATTCAGTGCATATTCGACGACGACTTCGGTCTTTATGAGAATGAAACTAGCGACGAGGAGGGTGAAGGAATATTTGCTTATGCTGGACAGCAGCATTTGGACACAGTTGAGCTAGCAACTCTGAGTAGTGGAGTGGAAGTTCAGCCTAGTAGCACTACTGGAATCAACTTGGTTGTTACAGGTAAATGTAGAGTAGTAAAATGAATGTAGTAGCTTGTGGGCATATCCCCACATGAAGGAGAAGAAAGAAAGGAAAGAGAAAGAAAGAATGGATGAAGTAGAGTTAAAGATTGAACATTAGAGATAAAGATTGAACATAAACATTATTCATAGTTAATTGTCATGCGCATATCGTCAGTCTTGCGATTTTTACCTATTTAGTCATGTCAGGTCATTGGTTATTGTTGTGTCATTCTGATTGGTTGCCGTACTTGTTTTGGGAGGAGTCAGCACTCGTATATATATCATGTACTCGTGCTGCCTCCTTCAGAAGTTGTAATTACATTAACTTAGTCTAGTAACTAGTAGTGTAACCAGTTAGCTGGCTAGGGTACAGCCTAGGCGGCATATCTTAGTTACCTTCTCTGGTGGCAGCGATACTAAACGCTGTACCAGGTGCGTGAGAGCTAAGCTGTCTACGAACTCGCCGCGCCCTCCCACATAATTTGCTTGTGCTGGACAGCAGCATTTGGACACAGTTGAGCTAGCAACTCTGAGTAGTGGAGTGGAAGTTCAGCCTAGTAGCACTACTGGAATCAACTTGGTTGTTTCAGGTAAATGTAGAGTAGTAAAATAAATGTAGTAGCTATATAAAATATAGTCCAACAATACTTTTAGGGGTTATAGTAAGTAACATGCAAAATAGCTGGTTGCAAGTCAATATAATAATCAATAAAAAATATATATAATATAAAAAATAAATAAATAAATATACATAATACTTATAGCACGAGTCTGAGTACAATATGGGAAAATATTTTATGAGCACGCAAAATATCATTCCCATATTGTACGACGAGTGTGATAAGTGATTTATTGCTTCTTTGAAATTTTTCTCAACCGGTTACAATACAATTTTCATTGATTTTACTAGCTACGCGCGCGCTACAAGGAGCGTTCAATAACAAGCGTACAATATGGGAGAATACAGAACGCTCGCGTGATGCGGAAATATTCAAGAAATAATATCAAAGCTGCAATAAATATATATATATTATATATATTATATATAATATATATATAGAGAGAGAATACACATGAATAAATTGAACAGGAATCTATTGTAACGTTACAGACTATGAGTCAATTGACATGGATGATCAAGCAAGTCGAAGGAGTTTCCATCTTCCATCATCCATAAAAGACTTCAGTCCTTCATCTACTACAGATGTCACTTCTCAAGGGTCTGGAGCAGAATCAGACATTTCTCAACAGTGTGTTAGTTGAAGTAGGTGGCATGTACGAGGAGGGAGAAGGAGGGGTAGGCGAGTAACAGTAAGAGCAAGGCCTAGCAGGGGAGGAAGAGGAATAAGGGGAAGGAGGCGTGTTAGGGGCGTGGAAGACCAATCAATTCAGGCAGCAGTAGTAGCAGTACTACTCATATATCGGCTGCTACAGTTGCCATTCTCAATAAAATAGGTTCTCTGGTATGGAAGAATGAGGAGCCACAGTCATATACACAGCAGTATACCCAAAGTCCAGGTCCCGCTTCACCAGATGTTACTGGTGATAGTACTCCTGTTGAGCTTTTTTGCTGTTTCTTTTCTGACGATGTGTGGGATTTGATAAAGGAAGAAAGTAATCGTTATGCTGGTACCTGTATAACAAATAATCTTATTGGTCGTGTTTGGAATGATACAACCGTTGAAGAGCTAAAGGCATTTGTGGGCACTTTGATTTTGATGGGAATTGTGAGGTTACCACGACTGGAATTATACTGGTCCACTAATTTTCCACTCATTAGTACTCCAGGCATTAGTAACATTATGCCTAAAACTATATTTGAACAGTTATTCAGGTTTTTTCACTTGAATGACAATAGCAAGCAGGTTCCAATGATGGACATGATAAATTATTCAAAGTTCGTAAATTATTGAACTTGCTTTGTCCACTGTTTTGATCTGAGTTTCAAATGCATCAATCATGTACTATTGATGAAGCCATGATACCTTTCAAAGGTAGACTTCGCTTCAAGCAGTAAATGAAAGATAAGCCAACGAAATGGAGTATAAAAGTTTTTGTTTTATCTGATGCTACTACTGGGTATGTGAAGAGGATGCAAGTATATACAAGTAATGGTTTAGATAATGGTGTTTCTGATGTTGGATTGTGTACCAAGGTGGTGTTAGATTTGGTGAAAGGTTTTGACCATATGGGGGTTCAACTGTACACTGACAACTTTTACACTAGTCCTCTTCTTTATTGTAGGCTTTATAAGCACCAAGGCATCAATGCATGTGGTACTGTACGTCCCCAGAGAGTAGGTTTTCCATCTGAGCTGATCATCAAGGCTTCTGAAATAAATCATGGTGTGTATCAGTATCTTAGTAATGGTCCTCTTCTCGCATGTTCGTGGGTTGACAAGAGGTCTATGTATTATTTATCTACAATGCACATTGGTGAGCGTGTTGGAAACCCTACAGTGAAGAGGAGGCAGGCTGATGATACTCAAGCAGATATTCCATGTCCACCATGCTTACCTGATTACCAGAAGTATATGCGAGGTGTAGATAGGGGAGATCAACTTGAGAGTTACTATAATGTTGGTAGAAAATCAAGGAAGTGGTGGAGGCTAATTTTTTTATTTGTTTGGAAATTTGCACTTTGAATAGTTTTTGTACGGAAAAAATGGTCAGGTCTAATGAACATCAACAGCGAGGTAGAAAAAGAGAGATATGTTGTCATTTAGGCTTGAGCTAGCAAAACAGCTCATTGGTAGTTTCTCTACAAGATGTTGTAGTGCTGGTTGTCCACGATCTGTTGAGCGTCTTCAGCTAGATAGACTGAATGTAAATTTAGGTCACTGGCCTAAGCATGCAGATAGAAAGGGGAATTGTGCTGTATGTTCAGCTATCATAAGAAAAAAATAAGCTTACTGTTATTGGGAATCGCCATGAGTCTCGTGTTCAATGTGAGTACTGCAAAGTGCATTTGTGTATCATCTGAAAGAAACTGTTTCAAAAAGTATCACACTCTTGTAAACTTCACTTCATGAAACTAACTGCCCATATTTTTGAAATCTATATTTTATAATGACTCATGCACAATATTTGATAGTTTATGCACAATTTTCAGTTATTCATTTTTTGTACTTCATGGTTATTCTTGCTCTATATTTTATAAACACATATCACCTCAAATTCACATCAACATTACTGATTACTGGTCTATTATAGAAATAATAACCTGTTTGAAGAATAACGATTAGAAAGATATGTCTAATACAATTTTTATACAGGAATTATCTAAATATGTTCATAAAATCGAGCCCAGCCTAACTATGAAACCTTAGTTGTTTAGTTTTGTCTCATGAAGAAGCTGTACAGTAAAAGAATCCATGAACTGGCTTGAACCAGTCTCGAGTTCAAAAGAACATGATACATTGCTGTGGTTTACACGATAATTATAGTCATGACATGGTTAACAAGTGTTAATTACCACTTAAATACCGTTGCTATATTGTTGTCAGGTGTAATAACTTGGCAAGTGTGCAATAACACTTGCCCGGTATTTAAACTAGTTAAAGCATGAGCGCTTAGTGCCTAGTACATTTATCGCACTCAGTCCTCGGGCCTACGGCCCTCGGGCTGTCGTGCAATAAATCGACTAGAAACTAAGCGCTCATGCTTTAACTATAACATATAGCTTGCTAGGCAAAATAAACATTTTTTCTGTAATGTATATTTTATATAGACAATTTTTTTCTAGGTTGCTATGGACCATTTTAAAGTCCTGATTTTATATTTAAAAAATTCAAAATGTCTAAATAAATCCAACGGTGAAACGGTTAAAACTGAAGTGCTAGACCGGATCCAAACGACTATTATGATCCAACATGCAATAACTGTCAATAGTGATACTCTATATTATTGCATGCATCTATTAGTGTTTGAGGTGGTCCTATGGACTCACAAGAATGTAATGTTCACTGGATTATTACTGCTATCTTCTGGATTGGTAGTGCTGGACCACCATGCCATGTTGATGTTAGTAGGAGCACTGGAATCTGATTCTTGATAAACTCTAGCATGAGTCACTGAGTTCTACGATGTAAAACATTTAATAGATAGTACATTTGCTGTGTAACAATAATGTGAAACTGCCAAATTTCTATTTTGATGTTTTACTCTGCAATAAGTAGAAAGGGAAAGAAAAAAAGAAGAAAAACTTACCGATACAGGATCTTCATTAGATGACATTGAATCTCTACAATTCAGAATTCTGTGGCTGTCTCCGGAATCCCATCTTCCCACTATTGTGCTGGCAGGATCTAGCATCGTATTGGAGGGATCAGGATTAATCCTGGCCTGAACTAAGAACCCGAGGTTTGTACCAGCAGACCACTGAACTGTACACATAAGGTCAGCATAATCAGTTCTACATTTTGAAACTGCTCAGTTAATAAATACATATTTTTACTGATAAGTAAACAGAAGTCAGGAAAGAGAGAGAAGCACATATAAGTAAGCATAATAGACAGATGTTATAAAACATATTATACTGTTAACTATCAAATTGTTCATAGTATGTTTAACGTCTATATAACTGTCTTATCGTTTAATAAAAACCAAAAGTCTGGGAATTAGCTTTCTCTTCCCAACTAACTAAATACACACAAGAATAAGCTGTGTCAACAGTGGGAACCTGTATTATACACACTGATGGTAGCTATATAGTTAGTCCATGCTACAATATTGAAAGTAGTTTTCATTGCTTGTCTCCTTGTTTTCATAACTTGTAATTGACGCTGGCAACTACACATGTGTACAAGCTTTTGGTTAGTTGTGAAGCTTATGAAATAGCTAAGCGTGTAGTATGATAGACTTATAAAGTTTGATATTCTCGCACAACCATCACCGAATCACACAACCTTCTCTTGAAAAAAGGGGAAGCTTTTGGTACTAATAAAAAAAAAAAACAACAACAAAAAAACACCCTATTTTGAATTTATACTAGTCCAAGGGAGGATCCAGGGAGAAAGGGAGGGAGGGAGGGAGGGAGGGAGGGAGGGAGGGGGGAGGGAGAATATACTCAATCATTACTGTCTTAATCAATTTCGTAAGTGTTGACCTAAATAAATTAGCCCTTCCCCATCCCCTTGCTGTTAGTACCGGATCCACCCCTGCATTGAGTATAGACTATTAACTAATTATAGCCTGAAATTTTGTCACTAATTTACTAAAAGTAACTACATCTTGCTCAGATGGACAGTCACCACCATCATCTCTCGGGGGGGGGAGGGGGAGGAGGGGCGGGGGAGGGGAGGGGACCATTTCAATAATGTGCTTACTCATGCTTACTCTTCTAATCCTAACCTCATATATTTCAGTCTAAATTAAGTATTTTTATTCAGCCACAATTATTATGAAAGGATGTATATCATATATTTAAACTTACACGTATAGTTGCAGTTTGTGTATAGAATATTACTATTGAAGTCCCTACAGCACTTATCATCCTGCATTGTGGGGCAGCTAGGAGCGATCGTGAGACTAGAGCAACGTGTATTGGCAGTACAAAGGATAGGGCTAAGCCTCATATTAAAAAACACGTGATTAATGTAATGATCATAGCATGAAGTGTTGGTAGCTCCTTCTGGTCTAGCTTGAGTGGAGGAGATCAATACCAGTAGCAGGAGACACATTATAGAAGCCATCAATATTCTGAAATACATTGCCATTAGCTAATAATTTGAATCATGAATCTGCAGAAAGAGAACAAATTTGTTAGAAGTAAAGGGTTTTGTAATTACACACTTCATCAAATGCTCACTATATTGGTACTTATTCCTTTACATTATCCCTTGGTTTGTTCACCCAAGAACTCTCTTTACCACGCAGGCCAGACTCTTTACCTACCGCTACCACCTAGAAAGGGTCAGTGAAATTTATGAATGTGTTTGGTCTCAGCACAACTACATAGTAGTAAGAAACTCAGTATATGCAATTTATTCTGTTGAGAAGAGATTTGTAGTAGCAAAAACCACACAGCTTTCTTCTTTCATCTTTTTTTTTTTTTTGGTCATATACAGCAGTTCAACACAAAAGTTTCTGGAAAAACAATCCCGTGAATTGATTTGGTTTATATAGTGAGGTTACCACCACTGGAACCAATCATCTAATTCCTGGACCTACCAAAACCAAACGTGTATGCTTCTGTAGCATGTCTTTTGCTGCTAATATTGATATTCTCCTCCTACAGAAGCCATCATTATTGACTAATCTGATAATGAAAATTAGCATAAAGGGAGGAGAGAAGGGTTCTGGTAAGACATAGCAATAATTTCAAAGTAATATCTACTGCCCAACTTAAATTCTGACCCTCACCCCTTCTTACCTAACAACATCCAAAGGCTAAGAAACTGTAGTCACAAATTATTTGTAATCCCTGTAGAGAAAGATTCGGGATGCAGGATCTCACCAGGGAATACTAAATAATCGAGCTACATATTTCGAATTGCTTGTAAGGCGATAAGCACGTAGTCTCGCATAGCCTCGCGTAGCGAGGAGACCCTTTACCTACCACTAGCGGTAGGATAAGGGTCTGGTTACGCCGGCTCAGGGGGGGGGGGGGTACGCTACGAGATAAAACTTGGGACTTTCCACAATTTTTTTTCTCAGCCCACCAACAATCAAAGGTAAAGGGTCGGTTTTAAAGCCTGTAGTCACAAAACTCTATTTTCAATTTTATTGTTTCAGTACTTTTTTATTATTTCTTCCTATTTAAGTGGAGTGTCTATATTGTGGGAAAATCTTAGAGTAAGAATAATTGAAGTTACCATAGTGCACAGCATGCTACCAACAAATTGATCCTGTAAGAACTTCACATCATTTCCCTTATCTGTCAAAAGTTAGCCTTAGTTTATTTAGTTCCTGGGCCCAATTCTGTGGCACAGGTTTGGTATTTATCTATGTGTAGACTAAAATAGTGGTAAAATTGTGTAGCAATCTGAGATAATGTAGCTATGACTCTATCCATTGCTGGTGAGTGATCATTCATTGTGCATTGACATTCACTGCGGAATATTGTTTTATTTGAAGTGTACTTACAGGAAAGAAATGTGCTCTTTTGATGGAAGTAAATTATTCTCCAATGCTAGTTCCTTTTGTTTCTTGATTTCAATTCTAGATTCTCTAGCTCTTCATTCATTTTATTAAAGCTACATAGCTATGTAACTAATTGACAAATACAAAAGTTACATCTTCCCTGTTCATGGGGCTAGTGTGTCATGTATACATTTGTAGTCATTGGAATGGCTCACAATTTGATTACTCAACTTTTTCAAAATTCTTTACCATGTGTAGCTACTTAGGCACTCGTGCAAATAAAGAGGTTGTATGTACTATACATGCAGAAGCTATGCATATATATATATATATAAATCTTAATTGAGTTATACCTGAGAGTATCTTGCTCACCTCACTCACTCCATGGTTAAAAATGGGGAGAGTTTGAAGAACTTAGTTGTGGTGCTAAATATAGGAGGCACTGCCTGGACACGCCACTTTAAAACCTAATATTGTCTCTATAGTTAGCCATTACTAAAAGTTTAAATGAACAAACTACAGGATATTGCTAAGCTATTAATTATATATGCTCATTTGGTACAAAACTTGTTGATGTGGAAGTTACAAAGGCTTGAAGTGGGGTGTCCAGACAGCACCTTCTGGAAAACACCTCGTGAGGTGTCACAAAACACCCCATTTTAACAGAGTCACTAATTCAAATTACAATAAAATTAGAACTACAAAGTATTGCTGGATCTCTCCTAACATTGAATCACAATGACATTGTTCATCATAAATGATTTGTCACTGGCACAAAAATCTATAGACTCTCCCATGCACATAATAATAGCACAATTGACCGCAGCAATCAACTATGACAGAAACAAAAAACAAAACAAAAAAAAACAACAACAACAACAAAAATTGTTATCTATAATGAAAGACAATACAAAGCACCAGTACTACTAGCTAGCATAGAAATGATGATGATGACAATAGGAAGAAAACAATGAACTCCTACGGAACCATCTGTGGTTGCACTGTTGACTCCACCTATATCATAATAGCAAGCATTCTTAACAATAAAGTTTTATTTATGCAAGGAAACAGTATGCACTTAGAATGCTTTGTTCCAAACCATTAAAATAAAACTACTAACTGCAAATAAAGTACAATTCTATATCAGTATACTGTCAAATATTGACTGAGCTTGTAGCTATAGAACAGTGTGCGGCTCATTGCATTACTTAGTCAAAATGTGAAAGGATTATTATACAGAAACACCATATTCCATCATTGCTAAAACGTTGCATATATCCTAAACTATATTCCTGATTTAACCATAGAAGAAGAGGGAAGGGGGTGGAAGGGGTGACATTACTAATACATGAATTCAAATACTGCATGAACTCACCATTTTCTGTGTTAGGTGGTGGTCTCAATTCCTAGGGGGAAAATATGGAAATTCTGATATACAACTAATAATTAAAAAAATAAATTTAAAAAAAACCTAGTTAAAAACTATACAAATTGGGAATTTAGGTTGTTCAAAAGCTCTAAAAATTGTGGCAACTAGAAAGGTTACCTGCCCCATTTGATGATTCTGTATCCCTAAGTAACATTTCTTGTACCAACAGTATGAACTTAATTAAATAAGGATTCTTTTCAAGATTCTACTGATATTGCATGACACAGCAGGATAAGCTTGTTTGGTTTGTTTTGTTTTTTTCCACAGGAAAGTGTCGCTTCACCTAACGTTTCAATTGGCAGAGTCTCAATCTCCACTGTCTACCTCTCCTGCTCCTCAGTATCTCTGTACTGTCTGTGTAATTTCATTCACTTCTTCATTGCAGCAGTTACATCAGTTAGCTTTTTCTCACCTGCTGATATTTTTATTGACCCTTGCATTCTCCTGCCTTTCTGCCTTGCTTATACCCATTATGGTTAGCTACTGTAGATGAATATTCTTTTCCAACTCGGTTCAGAGACCCAGTGTTCAGTTACAATAGGTTAATATGGCACCTTAAGATTCTCCAAGCTGTTGGGTCCTGACTGTTAAATGGTTTGTTGCTGTTGCTTCTGCTACTAAGTCAGGAAGGTTGTATTATCTTGATGGAATTTATGAGTGTCAATGTTGTTGAACGTGCAGAGCAAATTGAAAGTAATCTCTGGCATCAACAGTATGCGCACAATAGCTCATCTAGTTTATAAAAACTGACCAAGGAACATCTTGTGTGTGGATTAAATGCTTCTCAGTTCGGAGATTTGAGCTTCTGCAAATCATGTGTGAATGGAAAGCAGCACCATTGTAAATTTCAGCTAGCAAGTGAGAATACAACAAAAAAGCCACTTGAGTTAATTCACTCAGATGTTTGTGGAAATATGAGTGTACCATATTTAAGTGGTGCAGAGTATTTTGTAACGTTTATTGATGACTTAACTAGATATGTATGGGTTTATGCTCTCAAGCATAGAAGTGAAGTGTTTAATGCTTTCAAGGAGTAAATAACATTGGTTGAGTAATCATCAGGATATGAAGTGAAGACAATTCAAAGCGACATTAGTGGTGAGTATATATCCAAAGAGTTTGATGGATATTTGAAACAGGAAGGAATTTGGCATGAACTGACCGCCCACAAGAATCCCCAACAGAATGGAGTGTCTGAGAGGATGAACTGGACTCTTATTGATTCTAAGCTGCTGAAGAAGTTTTGGGGAGAAGCACTGGCAACAGCTACATACATTCGGAACCGAAGTCCTACAAAGGCTTTGCAGAGTATGACCTCGTGTGAGACATGGACAGGTGTAAAACCCAATGTGAGTCATTTCAAGGTGTTTGGGTTTGCTGCTTACTCACATGCACATGCAGATCAATGGCAGAAGTTAAACTCTAAGTTTAGAAGATGCGTGTTATTTGGATATGGAAAGGAAATAAAAGGGCTATCACTTGTTTGATTCAGAAAATTCCAGAGTGTTTTCAGTATAGAGATGTTATTTTTTTATAGAGTTATCACATGGAATAGACACAGCCAAAGAAGAGCAGGAAAAGAAATGTCATGTGGATTGTCATAACCTCAAGACTGTGGTCATTTTGTGTACTTAATTTCCATTGTGGTTTTGTGTGTTTCTACTTCCTGTTGGTATTATTAATAAATGCCACTTGTTGTTTTTGTAGTCAGTTTTTGTTGTATATATGAATTTGACAAGTTACTACATGGATATTGAAAGTGAAGTTGTAGTTGACCCATTTCTGACTCAAACTGGTGCATCAAATGGATGTTACCACTGCCTTCTTGAATACAGAAATGGAAGAGGAAATATTCCTGAGGAAGCCTCCTGGTTATGAAGTAAAGGGACAAGAGACCAAAGTGTGCCAACTAAAACAAAGCATTTACAATCTCGAAGATATTAGAACTTTGTACTGGATAGTAGACTAAAAGAAATGGGTTTCCGACAGATTGTTAGTAATCCATGTCTTTATGTATGTATCAGAATATTTATCATTGCTGTTTACATTTGTTTATCATTGCTGTTTACATTAATGACCTGTTGTTGTCTTGGCAGAGTTGACAAATATCTAAGGGAAGTGATAAAATCTTTGAGAAGCCAGTTTAAAGTGAAAGACATGGGCGAGCTGTAAAAAATGTCTTGGTGTTAATGTTATGCAAGATGTGAAGAATGGTTTAAATATGGATTGGACAATAACAATATACTGAGAACATGCTTGAAAAGCTAAAGAAAAGTCTAACTTTGAAAGTTTTGATGAAAGCATTTAGCTATATGTTTTACTGCTCAGAGCTATTAACATAGGCATAGGACAAGGTGAGGTGGAACAGTGAGCGCCGCACCAACTTTTTCAGTGTTTAACCACACCTATATGATATAAAGGATCAGGTAAAGGGTTTACAAGTAGCTTCTGATGAAGGGTCTTATCAGCCTAAAATTGATATCTAGCTAAAAGATTATATGCTGATATATATTCAAGAAGAGAAGATAGGTTCTGGAAGGATGCTAGTTCAAGTGAGTACCTAGCTATGTAGCTCTCTATTTTTAAAGTTTGAATAAATGACAATTTTGAGTATCATATGACATCCAAGTGCCCCATTGATGCTACTATGGCAGTCTCATAGGCCTTAGGATGTTGAGAAGCTAATGAAAGATAATATTGATATCTATTCTACTAATATACAATTTTTTTCATTATCATTGCAAGAGATTTTATTCACGTGACTCCAGAGCAAGGAAATTTACCATTCTTTATTTTGAATAAGGTATTACTAAAATGTGTCAATTGTTGTCATAATGATTTGTTTCATTACTTATAGCCTCACCAACACTTTTTTCACTGCTATGCTCCTGGTTTAATGACAATAATTAGTTTTTTTCTGGTTTTAACAGCCAATACATAAAATGACTGGATTAGCTGTAGTATAATGCTGGTTACAATTGCACTACCATTATGCTCTTATTCAGTCATCACAAGGGTTAAAAAAAAAAGACGCCAATAGCTAATTCTTTTTGGAAGCATGAGCGGAGTGCTTGTTATGAACAAGCAACTATGGCACTTCTAACGGTGTCACCTCTACTATATAGCATCAGATGCTATTTGCAGTGGTTTGGCATATCACACCTCATACCACACCCACTTCCAGGCCAGACAACTTTAAAAATTCCGGAGCAGACTTTGCATTAGTCCGATCTATATTTAGTACATGGTCCCCTTAGTCAGCAGAAGGAACGCTGATTCAGCCCTCATTTTACAGACTGTACATGCTGAACATAACCATTACATCACACACACACACCCATCCAAATGCTACCTTAGTTCCTGTTCATGTTTTGTATACAGTAGGACCTCAGATGACTTAGTATAAGAATGGTGGAATTTGCAAAGTATTTTACATTATTTTGCAAGTAGCTTACAACCACACTGCAAATCAGCTGCAGGTCTCTCCATTGGTGCTGGCACAAACCCCACTGCAAAAGCAGCTGTTTTGCTACTACAAAAGCAGCTGGTTTGCCCCCACTGTTCTCCATTGCTGGCATTTACAATTTGAAGTCAAAAATTTAATTAAAATCAATGAACCATAACGAACATTTCACTATAACGAACATCCTGTGGTCCCAAAGTGTTCCTTATACTAGAGGTCCCACTGTATTTCCAAACACTTGGTTGGGAGGGGGGAAGGCTAGCCCCCTCCCTGGATCCTCCCCTATATTGACAATACTTAATGAGGGGAAAAAAACCCTGTTTGTGCTACTATATCATTACATACATAGCTACAAAAAACATTATTCCCAATTTTTAAACTAAGGACCCCCAAAATAGTATGCATACTCACTCTTGTTCAATATAAATATTGCATAAATTAACTTACAAAGGATAGTTGTGGTGTCGTATATGGCAAAAAATTTGTACTAATATCACGAGCGACAGTATAGCTGGAAACATATAAGGAATGAACACATTTATATATGGTGTCATAAGAGAGTGGGAAAAGGTATTCACCATATTTGTTGATTGCACAGGATAATAGCTACTACTTATTTACTATCACCCAGCACCACTTAGTTAATCACAAGTTGAAGAGTTGTAAGCTTTATATTATACAATTGCTGTAATTAATTCAATCATAATTTATTCATTTTCACTTTGCTTCTTACACTGTGATCTAATCACTATGATTAATTTATTGTCAGCTTCAATTGCTGTCGGTAATAATATTGGAATCAATTTTGCTAGCTATCTACAGTATTGATACAGTCACATTTGTTGTTCTTTTATTTCTAGTATAATTGATTTGAAATTTGATAAAAACATAAAAAATATATGTATTCTAAAACAAGTTATTATAATTATTAAATAATTTTATTTAATAATGGTTTACAAAATTAAAAAAAGGGAGTCAGAGCAAGAAATAACCTTAACTCAATTAGTAGGATATAAACATTGTTCAATGTTAGATGTTTATTACAAAGAATTATGATGCATCTATGTAGTGGTATACACAGTACTATTAAAAATACATAAACTGGCTATACATTCTATTCTTGAATAAATACATAAACTTGCTACATAAACGATTAATAAATAAATAAACTTGATACTGAATGGCAATTATATTTTACTAATTAAGTAAAGGTAATATCTGACTCTCTTTTATTAATTGGGTAAATTAATTATGTACTCAACATAATAAACTAATGTTAATGAAACACAGTTGCTTAACCCTTTCACCGTCAATAGCGCCATATAATAAATGTAGTAGCTATAAAAAATATAGTCCAACAATACTTTTAGGGGTTATAGTAAGTAACATGCAAAATAACTGGTTGCAAGTCAATATAATACTTCAAAACAAAAAAAAAAAATATATATATATATAGAGAGAGAGAGACAGAGAGAGAGAGAGAGAATGTACATGAATACTTTGAACAGGAATCTTTTGTAACTTTACAGGCTATGAGTCAATTGACATGGATGCTCAAGCAAGTCGAGGTAGTTTCCATCATCCATGGAAGACTTCAGTCCTTCATCTACTATGGATGTCACTTCAAGGGTCTGGAGCAGAATCAGACATTTCTCAACAGTGTGTTAGTTGAAGTAGGTGGCATGTACGAGGAGGGAGAAGGAGGGGTAGGCGAGGGGAGGAAGAGGAATAAGGGGAAGGAGGTGTGTTAGTACAAGGCTTAGTAGTAGAAAGGGGCGTGGAAGACCAATCAATTCAGGCAGCAGCACGAGTAGCAGTACTACTCATTTATCGACGGCTACAATTGCCGCTCTCATGAAAAGGTTCTCTGGTATGGAAGAATGAGGAGCCACAGTCATATACGCAGCAGTAAACCCAAAGTCCAGGTCCCCACTTCACCTGATGTTACTGGTGATAGTACTCCTGTTGAGCTTTTTTGCTGTTTCTATTCTGACGATGTGTGGGATTTGATAAAGGAAGAAACTAATCGTTATGCTGGTACCTGTATAACAAATAATCTTATTGGTCGTGTTTGGAATCATACAACTGTTGAAGAGCTAAAGGCATTTGTGGGCACTTTGATTTTGATGGGAATTGTGAGGTTACCACGACTGGAATTATACTGGTCCACTAATTTTCCACTCATTGGTACTCCAGGCATTAGTAACATTATGCCTAAAACTAAATTTGAACAGTTATTCAGGTTTTTTCACTTGAATGACAATAGCAAGCAGATTCTATATGGTTATAATGGACATGATAAATTATTCAAAGTTCGGAAATTATTGAACTTGCTTTGTTCACTGTTTGAATCTGAGTTTCAAATGCATCAATCATGTACTATTGATGAAGCCATGATACCTTTCAAAGGTAGACTTTGCTTCTAGCAGTAAATGAAAGATAAGCCAATGAAATGGGGGATAAAAGTTTTTGTTTTATCTGATGCTACTACTGGGTATGTGAAGAGGATGCAAGTATATACAAGTAATGGTTTAGATAATGGTGTTTCTGATGTTGGATTGTGTACCAAGGTGGTGTTAGATTTGATGAAAGGTTTTGACCATATGGGGGTTCAACTGTACACTGACAACTTTTACATTAGTCCTCTTCTTTATTGTAGGCTTTATAAGCACCAAGGCATCAATGCATGTGGTACTGTACGTCCCCAGAGAGTAAGTTTTCCATCTGAGCTGATCATCAAGGCTTCTGAAATAAATCATGGTGTGTATCAGTATCTTAGTAATGGTCCTCTTCTTGCATGTTCGTGGGTTGACAAGAGGTCTATGTATTATTTATCTACAATGCACATTGGTGAGCGTGTTGGAAACCCTACAGTGAAGAGGAGGCAGGCTGATGGTACTCAAGCAGATATTCCATGTCCACCATGCTTACCTGATTACCAGAAGTATATGCGAGGTGTAGATAGGGGAGATCAACTTGAGAGTTACTATAATGTTGGTAGAAAATCAAGGAAGTGGTGGAGGCGAAATTTTTTCTTTTGTTTGGAAGTTTGCACTTTGAATAGTTTTTGTACGGAAAAAATGGTCAGGTCTAATGAACATCAACAGCGAGTAAGAAAAAAGAGAGATATGTTGTCATTTAGACTTGAGCTAGCAAAACAGCTCATTGGTAGCTTCTCTACAAGATGTTGTAGTGCTGGTTGTCCACGATCTGTTGAGCATCTTCAGCTGGATAGACTGAATATAAATTGAGGTCACTGGCCTTAGCATGCAGATAGAAATGGGAATTGTGCTGTATGTTCAGCTATCATGAGAAAAAAATAAGCTTACTGTTATTGGGAATCGCCATGAGTCTCGTGTTCAATGTGAGTACTGCAAAGTGCATTTGTGTATCATCTGAAAGAAACTGTTTAAAAAGTATCACACGCTTGTAAACTTCACTTCATGGAGCTAACTGCCCATATTTTTGAAATCTATATTAATTTTTATAATAACTCAACAATATTTGATAGTTTATGCACAATTGTACTTCATGGTTATTCATGCTCTATATTTTATAAACACATATCACCTCCAATTCACATCAACATTACTGATTACTGGTCTATTATAGAAATAATAACCTGTTTGAAGAATAACGATTAGAAAGATTATGTCTAATACAATTTTTATACAGGAATTATCTAAATAATATTCATGAAATTGAGCCCAGGATAAATATGAAACCTTAGTTGTTTAGTTTTGTCCTATGAAGAAGCTGTACAGTAAAAGAATCCATGGACTGGCTTGAACCAGTCTCGAGTTCAAAACAATGCTGTGGTTTACAAGATAATTATATTCATGACATGTTGTACACGTGTTAATTATCACACATAGCTTGCTAGGCCACATAAACATTTTTTCTGTAATGTATATTTTATATAGACAATTTTTTCTAGGTTGCTATGAACCATTTTAAAGTCCTGATTTTACATAATTTTTTCAAAATGTCTAAATAAATCCAACAGTGAAAGGGTTAAAACTGAAGTGCTAGACCGGATCCAAACGACTATGATCCAACTTATGACTATGATCCAACATGCAATAACTGTCAATAGTCATACCCTAAATTATTGCATGCATCTATTAGTGTTTGAGGTGGTCCTATGGACTCACAAGAATGTGATATTCACTGGATTATTACTGCTATCTTCTGGATTGGTAGTGCTGGACCACCATGTCATGTTGATGTTAGTAGGAGCACTGGAATCTGATTCTTGATAAACTCTAGCATGAGTCACTGAGTTCTACGATGTAAAACATTTAATAGATAGTACATTTGCTGCATAACAACAATGTGAAGTTGTCAAATCTCTATTTTGATGTCCTATTCTGCAGTAGGTAGAAAGGGAAAGAAAAAAAAGAAAAAGAAAGAAAAGCTTACTGATACAGGATCTTCATTAGATGTCATTGAATCTCTACAATTCAGAGTTCTATGGCTGTCTCCGAAATCCCATCTTCCCACTATTGTGCTGTTGGGATCTAGCGTCATATTGGAGGGATCAGGATTAATCCTGGCCTGAACTAAGAACCCGAGGTTTGTACCAGCAGACCACTGAACTGTACACATAAGGTCAGCATAATCAGTTCTACATTTTGAAACTGCTCAATTAATAAATATATATTTTTACTGATAAGTAAACAGAAGTCAGGAAAGAGAGAGAAGCACATATAAGTAAGCATAATAGACAGATGTTATAAAACACATTATACTGTTAACTATCAAATTGTTCATAGTACGTTTGAACGTCTATATAACTGTCGTCTCGTTTAATGTAAACCAAAAGTCTGGGAATTAGCTTTCTCTTCCCAACTAATTAAATACACACAAGAACAAGCTGTGTCAACAGTGGGAACCTGTACAACACATACTGATGGTAGCTATACAGTTAGTCCACGCTACAATATTGAAAGTAGTTTTCATTGCTTGTCTCCTTGTTTTCATAACTTGTAATTGACGTTGGCAACTATACACATGTTTACAAGCTTTTGGTTAGTTGTAAAGCTTATGAAATAGCTAAGCATGTAGTATGATAGACTTGTAAAGTTTGATATTCTCGCACAACCATTATCGAATCACACAACCTTCTCTTGAAAAAAGGGGAAGCTTTTGGTACTAATGAAAAAACAAAAACAAAAACAAACCCACCCCATTTTGAATTTATACTAATCTTAGATATAAGGGAGGAGGATCCAGGGAGGGAGGGAGGGAGGGAGGGAGGGAGGGGGAGGGAGAATATACTCAATGATTACTGTCTTAATCAATTTCGTAAGTGTTGACCTAAATAAATTTGCCCTCCCCCATCCCCTTGCTGTTAGTACCGGATCCACCCCTGCATTGAGTATAGACTATTAACTAATTATAGTAGTCTGAAATTTTGTCACTAATTTACTAGAAGTAACTACATCTTGCTCAGATGGACAGTCACCACCATCATCTCTCGGGGGGGGGGGGGGGGGGGGGGGGGGGGGGGGGGGGGGGGGGGGGAGGGGGAGGAGGGGCGGAGGAGGGGACCACTTCATAATAACGTGCTTACTCGTGCTCTTACTCTAACCTTATATATTTTAGTCTAAATTAAGTATTTTTATTCAGCCACAATATTATGAAAGGATGTATATCCTATATTTAAACTTACACGTATAGTTGCAGTTTGTGTATAGAATATTACTATTGAAGTCCATACAGCACTTATCATCCTGCATCATGGGGCAGCTAGGAGTGAGGGTGAGATCAGAGCAACGTGTATTGTCAGTACAATTGTCAGGGCTAAGCCTCACATTAAAAAACACGTGATTAATGGAATGATCATAGCATGAAGTGCTGGTAGCTCCTTCTGGTCTGGCTTGAGTGGAGGAGATCAATACCAGTAGCAGGAGACACATTATAGAAGCCATCAATATTCTGAAATACATTGCCATTAGCTAATATCTTGGAATCTGTGGAAAGAGAGCAATTTGTTAGAAGTGAAGGGCTTTGTAAGTAGTATACACTTCATCAAACTCACACTACTGATTGCACTTGCGTGTGGATAATTTCACAGTTCCTTGCCAAGTAGGATGGCTCCGCTTACCGCTCTCAGATTTATTCAGTTACCGCCCTCAGATTTACCGCCCTCAGATTTACCGCCCTCGGATTTATTGAGTCACCGCCATTGCACAAGATAAGGGTTAAACCAATGATAAAAGAATTTTTAATCTATGATTGGAAACACCCAAAAGCCAAATGCAAAACGGGCGTGGTAACATTACGAGCGTACTGATTTTTTTTCCCCTTCAGCTTCCTCAATATTTTTTCTGCTGAGTTTAGAGACCTTAATATCTGCAGTACGTGCCATTAGGACCTGAATCAGGAATTTGGCGTCAGCAATAAGTCTTTACTACTCTTCTAGAAGTATATTCAGTAGAGAGCACATGAAAATTATTCAATAGCCTTTGCAAGAAAGTAATTGTGCATTATTCATGGATGATCACACGTTTACTTGATGTTCAGGGTTGCTCAGTTGCATTATTACAGTACACATGAAATATTTTAAATGGTTCTCTTACGCTGCTTAAAGCTATTTTAATGTAAATTTTCTAGGCATATCCTAATACCGTAATAAATATAAGGGATCACGATCATAATGCTTATTGCATTTACTAGCACATTACACACTTGTTATTATTGTATCAGTAACAGTTGGCTCTCTAGCAAAGGGATTGTAACACAAACACTGCACACTTTAGTTGAAGATATGTTATTTTATAGGGTGTATAGTTATTTATTGAGAACCAGTTTGGCTTCAAACCTACATCTTAAGTTTCTTTTCCAGCCAGCTAAATAGTCCAGGCTAAAGCACCAATAATCTTGTTTTAGGATATAAAGTAAGTTTTCTAGACCCTCATTTTTGGTGCTGAATTCAGATCTGGTGAGTGCCAGTGATGAAACATTGAGCATTTTGTTGAAAAAATTTATCTCAAATATTATTGGAGTCCCCTGAGTTAGCTCGCCTTATGCAGCTCTGGGTAGGTAGGTAACCAGTAGCCGGGGACATATTTCGCGACACATGGTAACAAATGGCCGAGATCATTCACATTGCCCATTCTCTTAGGTCTCTTTTTTTGGCGAATTGTGAAACAGTGATCTCTGAGTGTTTGCCATGTATGGTACTTATTCTAAATGTGACAAAAGCTCTCATTTGTCATCAACCTGGACATGTGAGCAACAAGAAGATGATTACCAACCCTCAGACAGCTGTAGCATATAAAAAAAAAAGGCTGAAATCTACGATGATCTCTACAGAAATACTCCATCATTTTGCAGGGTATGTGAATGGCATGAAAATGTATGGAGTTATGTCTGAATTGGAATTGAGAGCCCACTGGATTATTTTCTAAATATGAAATGAATAAGTTTTGCTGCAACTAGACATTATGTATATTTTTATCAGTTGGTTGATAGCCAGTATTTAAATATATTTATAATGAAGCTAGTCATAGGTAAGCAATCTGATTGAAGTAGAATCCTGCAGCATTTAGTAGCACTTATAAAGCAATTGAAATAGCACTCGGCTTCACCTTGTGCTATTTCAATCACATTACCTGTGCTATTACTCATACTAATGGACGATCAACTAAAAGCCAAGAACAGGCTATATGGAAAATGCTGCCCTAAGTAAATTCTTGATGCTTACTTTATTTCATTTCCTATGGGGCAATAGTTGTTGGACATAATTCAGTTCACAATAATTGTAATTTATTATTATCAACCTGTAGTGTGCATGTGTAATAGGGTTATAGTAATCTATGTGTCCATTTGTACGCTCTGATTTTTTACTGAAAATTAACCATCGATTTAGATATGAACTTACTCAGAGCAACGATCTTTTCTTGCACTACTTCTTTTAATCTGGCTGATTTTTGAGAAATGTGAAGCTGTCAGCTCCACTTAGGTACTAGCTTTTGTGGGTAATGCTCCCTATCATCACATCATATAGTCATGTGAACTAATAATTTCTTGCTGCCCGCAGTAGTTTTTCTTTATGGGAAGTTAACAGTGAACTGGAAGCAGAGTTTCGTGTTGAAAATATTATTCCAGTGAGATATCTGGGCTGTTTAGCTTCTCTTATGAAGACAGTATCTACATGTATCAGTTTTAATTGATCAATATTATTGATATCTAATTAGAATAGCCAATAAATTATTCTTTTTGTCTGGGATGATTTCGTAATAGCTAGCTAGTGGTATAGTAGCACAGAGGATTTACATCTTTAGTGCTTCATTTGTTAATGTAATGATTATTTGTGTCAAGATACGCTTTGGGTGGAGTCTTTCAGCCATCAGCTGTTGACATACATTCCAAAATGAATTCATTTTGGGTTTGCCTCATTTTGAATGAGGATGAACTTAGCCATTTTGGATTGAGTGTGTTATACAGACAGTTCTGTATCTCATTAATTTCTATCCTCAATACATGAATGTTTTTATCTTTGTGAATTAAAATGAAAACAGTCAGTGTCCTTATACCAGTACCAATATGGTAGTAAATCTCTGAATACCATTGCGAAGGACTCCCATGAAAGCACTGGTAAATACATCATACAAGTTCGCTGATGATATTTGGCAATTGTATATGAGCAAGAATATTCAACATGCTATGTAAGTCAGACTCGTGCTGTTGTTTGTTGATAAATTTACAATATCTTTTTTATATATTATAGTGAAGAGAATGAAGATCATAATGACGAGTACAGTGATGAGGGTAATGATGATGATTATGAGGATAATGATGATCTCGGGTATGTCAGCTTTGATGGTGAAGTCTTGTCTACTGTATTGATGATGAGTACAGAGACTCGAGCGATATTGAGGTGAGACTATGTTGCATCAAAAGTAGACTCATAGTCTTTGTAAGCCATGACAGGTGGATTAGGATATCTCCCTCTTATATCCTATAGAAGAATACATAAAATAGTGAATATGGGTATGTGACCTATTCGAAAAAAGTTTTTATTTGTTTATTATAACCCTTTCCCTTTCAATGTTATTATGACCAGTTAGGTGACATGAAGAATGTAGAGTTATTCCAGCAAGAATTGAATTTTAAAGGCACATCAAGACCAAACTCTTTACTATTATGTAAAAAAAGTATATTAGTCTGCATAAAGAAGAGCTAAAATTTCAGACTTAGCTACTGTTTCTAACGGTACTAACTGAAGCTCAATTTCTTATAATCTCAGATTTGCTACAGGGTTTAGACAGAGTGCACAAATTACCTTCTAGTTGCTCAATTCTGAGCTTCAGAGCCCTGTTGTCCGGACAGACGCTCAACAGTATGCGTTCCAATAGCCATGCTTTAAAAAATTAAAAAACAAATATTAAATACCGGTACACTCATTTCAATTTTTTTTTATTACAGGAAGTACTATGTCAGAGCAATGTATAAACAAAAAATATGAATGTTATATTAGATAATCAATTTTTATTTAAATCGGAGAATCGAGAGCAGTGCAACGCCTAGAATTCTCAGCGGACAGCCAAAGGGTTAAGCAGAGCACATGACAGCTTACAATATAGTCTGAAAGAATTGCAATCAGTATTTTTTTCCTATGTGCTTTTTTCCTATGTGCTGTAGTTGTGGTTACAGCAAATTCAAAGCTATAGACTAATATGTCCTCTGTACTACAGATTACGTTTGCATTTATTGTTGTGTATTCTAGTAATTATTTTAATTTTCAGGTCTGTTGAAAATATGAAGTAGTTAGCTATAGTTCTAGTCATCAGGGATAGAGGATTAGATTGCAAGAGGCTGAAAATATACTTTGATGAGAGAGGCTATAATTGACAGCAAAAAAATGCAGCCTCACATGATACGATTATGCTATTACCATTATTTATACTACACCATCGAGAGAAAAAACTCTGATGTAGTTGTTATAAATTGTGACTGATAGGTGGGTGGGTGTTTTTAAAACAAGAAGCAGAAGTGACTGCTGGTGAAAACATAATGAGTTACCTAATGTAGCACATGCTATCAAAATTTACAAGTGATCTACAGTAGTCTTACCTCGATTAGCTATCTGATAGGATTATGGAGTGCCTGTAAGTTCATTTCAACACAGCAACAGTAGCAAAAAATAATTACATACCTGACTGGATTTTTTTCAATGAGAGGATGTCAAAGGAAAAGCAAACGTAACAAAAATCTCTTATTTTGATCAGTTTTCTAACCTTGATGCTTATTATTCATGAAGAGAAAGAAGCAAGTGACGCACGATGAGTGACTGAGACATGTTAATTCTTTCACTAAAATAGATAGTTAAATAGACAGCTATGTAGTCTATTCATCAAGGAGTTGATCGTAAATTCTCTTCCACAATTGCTGATTTTTTCTCTCTCGTATGAATTATGAATATAATATTAATTTAATTTTAAAAATAACTTTAAAGCCTATAGAAAATGGACAAATATACTCACTGTTACAGAATCAGCAGAATAAAATTAATTACTCGGGGATATTTGTGTGCTTAAATACATCCAGCATGTTCTTAGTATCAACACTATCTATTATTAATCTCTTTCTTTTACAAATAAAAAAAATCTTCTCCACATGAAAATTAATGTATAATTATGGTAAAGTTCTATCTTTAGTTTGCTTCTGAAACTCTATGAATATTATAGAAACTCAAAGATTTTTTAGCCTGAATGAGGTATATTTTTGAATATTTTTTTCAATGTACGTAATTTGCTTCATGTGAACTTGTTTGTAAAGTATTCTTGCATACAGCTAGATTCAATCAAAGTGCATGATGCTAATAGCTATGCCTTCATTTTAGATGATCAACTGTATCCATTTAGAATGCAATATTATTTTACTAGGGTAGGGGCTCCTTGTTTATCATTTCCGTTATGAAAGTATATAGTAATAGATCTCTTACATGTAGCTAGTATACTTTCATATACATTAAATTCCGTATTCGTTACTAAATGCCTGTGGCAAATTTTGTCACTGTGAAAGGAATCATCATAACTGACTCTTCATTGTTTCTTCAGGTGGAGAGAATATAAAGATGAATGGTTTCTTCCTTTGTTCTCTCTTCTTCATCACTACCATATTTGGGCTACGTTTAGGTTAGTTGTGGAATAGCATTAGCTCAAAGCACTTGACAGTGTAATAAAACTTTCCATACTCTAATACATAATTTTATATACAAGGTTTTTTCTTGTTGTTGTTGTTGTTGCTGCTGTTTTTAGTTTGTAGTGTAATATATTTTACATGTAAAGCATATTTGGACTAAATAGAATTACACCAGTCTATTGATATTATTATATATTTTTTATAATTACAAGGTGTCAGTTCAAACATTTATGGAAACGAATAGATGCAACTAGTGGATTTGTTTAAGTTTGTTATATTCCACACATAAAAATAAAACACTTCTATTCAGTCCCATTGCATATACTTATACAAATAAGTTAGCCAGCTCTCCTTGAATTGGTGATGATGCAATATCGTCAGTAGCTACACATTTGTATTATTTGTAAATTTGGGAAATACACAAATCTCTGGGCGTTATGGAAGGCTATCCTAGCTTCCTGTCCAGAATCACAAGGTGTTATATCATGGCTTGTTATTCAAATGGGAAAAAAAGCTTCTGTAGGAGTAGCTTATCCAGTCATGTCTACAGTTTGTAATGACATTACCAAATACAAAAATTCTAAAATACAAGGCAAAGTAGCTAATATTAATACATACAAATATATACATTCACAATATGACCATAGCATTTGTCTAGTTAGCTATATCCTAACTGGAGAGTATTATAGCCACATTAATCATTAATAGATATCATAATATTACTAGTTATATTCAAATGTGCACACGTGTTGTTTCTAGATCACCATTTGGCTAGTCTTCAAGCATTCCAAATCTGCTTTTAGTTTACACAGGTTTTCTCAAGTCCCTGCTGCATTTGATGTAATAAAATTTTAGACTATGTGTTCACAGCTCAGACGTGCTGACAATAACTTTATAGCAAAGATAGGCATATGGTAATAAAATAATAACACAATACAATCATTTATTCCTGTTTGTCAGCAGAAATTGGTGTCAAATAATATGCAAAAAGTAAATATGAACTGAATAAATAACACATTATACCATTTTTCTATGGCCACATTTGTCATAAATTGAAAACCAGCCAATAATATACGCCTTAATATTGTAATTGTTCTGTTTAGGAGTACTAGTCCAGTGGGAAATTGTACTTTTGATGCAATATTGTGACAGAGTGGACCAAAGCATGAAACTTAGCACAGTATTTGTTGAAGGTATGTACAGCAATATTAGAAGGGGTGCCATCCAGATATACATTCCTTTACAAAAATATGTCTTACAAGAAACTTTGGTCAATATAACACCAATTTTTTTATTTGTGCGCCCAATACAATTATTATAGCGAAAATAAAAAACGGCAATATTACAGGCAGCTAGACTATTTAATAGAACTAGCTACCCTGATAGCTAGCCAGGTGTAGCAAGTTTCAGAGAATTTATTTCAGTAGAATAAAACCATAATATTGCGGCTTGCGGAGCCTTCTAGTGGTTACTGAACTGAATGAGGGTGACTGAACAAGGAACTTTGTATAAACAGATGATACAGAACATGAGATCATTGTGTGGTGGGGCACAGCCCCTGGGAATGTTAGTTGGTGTTGGACAATTTCTGTGACATGTGAGTTGTACTTGGAAGGTGTGAAGGTGTAGTCATAATTGAATTAGTGGCCCCTGAAATAAATTCTCTGAAACTTGCTACACCTGACTAGCTATCAGGGTAGCTAGTTCTATTAAATAGTGCTGCCTGTAATATCAGGTGGCTCCTAATCATTAACATTAAAGTATTAAACCACAATACATTATAATAAACAATTTATATTGAGCTCTTTTACATAATTAACTGTTAATCAAAATTTCACACTTTTAAAAATTTGTTTTAATTAAACAATTTTTTTTGGCATCCCTTCTGATACTGTTATATATGCCAAACCGAACCTGCATACCAAGTTTCATGCTTTGGTCCACTCTGTCACAATAATTTTTCTTATCTGCTGCTATGCTACAGTCTCACTCTCAACAGACCACCAACAGAAATTCTCATTTTTCAAAGATTCTTTTTATCCATGGAATATAGCTAGATTTGGCACATGTTTTGCTGCTGCTGTTGTTGTTAATATCAAGGCTTTTTTTTTTCTTCAAAATTGAACAAAATCGATGTTTCCAAATCGCAAAGCACAAAAATTAAGGTTATAGGTTCGTTTATTTACAAGTAAAAGACTGGATTTGTACACTGTAAAAATTATAGCGTGAAAACCCACCAAATTCACACCAAACTGGTGGAGTGAATGCCCATCTTCTATGCATAGTGTGTCCTTCACACTTTCTTGCTAGTGTGAATGCACACTTAGTGTGAAATTCACACTCAATGGAATAGCATGGACCCTTTACCGAACATTAATTATATTCATATGCAGGCAAAAACCAATGCTATTATCATTGTATTCTACCTTATAAATGTTTTGTACGCTTGTGTGCTAGATAACAGAGTAGACTAAGATTTTAGTCGTCCGATTAATGAGATCTAGGATTACACCAATCTCTTTTTGGGAAAAAATGTTGATATGTAATATTAGAATCAATGTAATTTAAAAATAATTCATCATTAATGTAAGTATGAGTTCATACTGATTATGGTGAGAATTCACATTAAATTTGGTGTGTACTTCACACCCAAATGATGAGGTGTGTGCATCACACCATATTTTAGTGTGACTATTGTTACAAGTGATTCACGCTTAATTTGGTGTGAACTACACACCTTTTGGTTTACAGTGTAGGAGAGAGTTAATCACTAGTTACTTATTGTCTCTTACCATCTCCTACAATCCCATTCCAAAATCTCTTACAATCTTACAGCCTGTATAGAAGGTCACAACTTCACACTCATATATACATTATATGCAGTGGTCTCGCAGAGTTACTTTCAGTTTAGTCATATATCTGCTGCCATGTTTAGCTATAGCATGTATTGCACTCTACTATACATAGTCATAAGAGCAAATGCAAGAGACAACAAGAAAGTGCTTCAGACTTGGTGAAGAAGTCTGCAAGGACTGCAAACGATTAGGATACCGTAGCTATACGACTATAAAAATATCTGCACTATATTCTAAGAGACGCATATTTTTATGTGACTATGATATTTCAAATTTTTATGAGACTAAAAGAACTATAGACAGTATGGGAATGCAGGTGACTGTGAGAGGGAATGGAAGCATATTGCCACCAGAGACCATGCTAGTTAGCCTCTTGCACTGATCACTGTATACTATTCAACTAGACTATATCATAAGTGAGCACACTAGCACAAGACAACACAGAAAAAGGCCATGTGAATAAGTCTGCAGAGGAAACTAGCAAGTACCCCGCCACACAGTGGACATTAAAAGGGGGCAATAAAAGGAGTGAAATACTTCGGGTTTTTTTTTTGAAGAAACTATACATGCATATAATCACTTATAAGCACATAAGAATAAGATAGGTTAAAACCATTGAATACTGTAGAAGGCATGTCTTGTACCTTTAACTCACTTAACCTTTTAATTTTGTGATTTACCACGGTTGTTTAATCATTAAGTTCAGCTTAGGCAGAGAATCAATTGGTTATATATATTTTTAAACTACATATCACGTTATCATTGCTGCTTTGTAATTGATGATTTGGGTGTGGTCTGGGGTGTGGTTTAGTGTCCCTGAACTACGATTTGAAAAGTTGTGAGTTGGCAACTCTGATTGTCTCTAAAGTCAACTCTTGTTCATGGACCACTTCTGCTGCATCGTCCAATTGGATTTCTGAAGAAGTTATTTCTAGAGGGCAAAAAAAACAACAACCTGTTGTTGATTTTGTTTCGTTTTGCTTTTAAGTCGAACAGTTGTGATGAATGGTTACTTTGGCTGGAACCCCTTTATTGTATATATGTAATTTAAAACTCCACCGTTTTTTAGTAGCAGTTGTTAGAAGTTCAAATTAATCACATAACAATACTGTAGTTTTATGTAACCTAACTGGGAAAGCTTGCTCGCAGTTTGTGCTCAAACACAGCACTTGTATTTAAAGCATTAAAAATGAAAAAATTGAAGATTTAGGGTTGGTCAAAAAGTAGAATGGGAACTAGTAAAGTTACACAAAGTATAGAAACAAGAAAGGTCTTTGCCCAATGTGATGATTCTGTATCTTTAAATCACTTGTGGTGAAAGACCATTTATTTTAACATTTGCTATTCATTGAAATGACTGATCATATGGGACAAATGACCTTTCATGTTTCCATACTTGTAGAGCTGTGCTAGTCCCCGTACTGTTTTAGCTACTCGATCTTTACAACACCTTCAATGTTTTATATGACTACTTTCCACCCTTTTTTTGTAGACTTACCTTTAAACTAACTGTTTCAACCATAATGCTATCGCGTGGTTCCAGCGATTCAATTTATAGGTTTACAAATACCAAATAAACTCGGAATATTGACAATACAAAACTCAGTGAGAAAGTGATACACGTGACGACTGCAATATGACAAGACTGACAGTTCAAAGTTCAGTGTTTGGTAAAGGGTCGATGTCCATTCGAGCTCCACCACATTACTCCCCCTCCAGCGATATACTAGAGAGCGAAGAAATCAGATAGATGAACTGGCCAGTGCACGCGACGACCCGAACGTGTAGTGTGAGTAAGTTGTGGCATCTCTGTACTGGGCAGTGGTTGGTTTGAAGTGAGTGGGAGAGACGGAGGAGCAGAAGAGTTTGGCGTATGTGACTGAGGAACTTCCATGAAAGCTGGCTTTAGCCTGTCGACGGAGACGGTATCTCGACGTCCATTAATGTCCACTGTATAATATTTAGCAGATCGATCCAGGACCTGGAATGGGCCGTCATATGGAGGTTGGAGTGGCTTGCGGACAGCATCACGACGAATGAAAACATGAGAAGAGTTTTGAAGAGTGCTAGTAGTACTGTCGACAGGGTGTGCAGCAGCACGAGGAGGAGTTGCTGTAAGACGCTGCATTCTGTTCCGGAGTGCTGTCACATAGGTGGTTGGATCCGGGATAGAGTCCTCTGTGTGCAGTGAAAAGAATGCGCCTGGTAGACGTAACGTTGTGCCATACACTAGCTCAGCGGCGCTGCACCCTATGTCTTCCTTCAAGGCCGACCGAACCCCAAGGAGAATGAGAGGGACAACATCTGACCAATGTTCCTGGTTGGGATGACCTTTGAGTGCTCCTTTCAGCTGTCGGTGGAAACGTTCCACTAGGCCGTTGGCACAAGGATGATATGCCGTGGTGCGCATGTGTTTGGTCCCCAAGAGACGTGTGAATGCTTGCCATAAGTGAGACTCAAACTGACCACCTCGATCTGTCGTGACTGTGCTTGGCGTGCCGAAACGAGATATCCATGACGTGATGAATGCTTGCGCAACTGTCTCGGCTGTGCAATCTGCGATTGGGGTTGCTTCAGGCCAACGAGTAAAACGATCTACACATGTGAGGAGGTATGTACATCCGCGAGACGAGGGCAGGGGTCCGACGAGGTCTATGTGTACATGGTCAAACCGTGCGTCTGGCGTAGAGAAAGTGCCTGGTGAAGATCGAGTGTGCCGATGAACTTTGGCTTTCTGGCACTGCACACAGGAGCGAGCCCAACGCCTGACGTCGCTGTTGATACCTGGCCAGACAAAATGTCGGGTTACTAGGCGTTGTGTTTCTCTTATCCCCGGGTGAGATTGACAGTGCAGACAATCGAACACGTGGCGGCGGAAGCTTTCCGGCACCACTGGTCGTGAAATCCCAGTTGAAACATCACAGAGTAGAGAGACACCATCGGACATCGCTATCGGAACTTGCTGGAGATGAAGTGAAGAGTCTGCTTGCAATGTGGAAAGAGTAGGATCCTCGAGCTGAGCGGCAGCCATGGCCTGGAAATCTACGATCGTTGTGGTATTTCCAGTGTGAAGAGCATTCACAGGTAAACGAGACAAGGCATCTGCTACTGCATTGTCAGAGCCAGGGACATGGCGAATGTCTGACGTGAACTGACTGATGTAGTCGAGGTGTCTAGACTGTCGAGGAGAATAGCGATCCGGTTTGCTGGACATTGCAAAGGTGAGGGGCTTGTGGTCTGTGAGTATGAAGAACTGTCGACCTTCCACAAAGTGTCTGAAATGTTTGACTGCTAGGTACACAGCAAGAAGTTCTCTATCAAACGCACTATAACGTGTCTCGGCTGGCTTGAGACTCTTGGAGAAGAATGCAAGTGGCTGCCATTGTCCGTGGATAAATTGCTGGAGGACTGCGCCTACTGCCGAGTCTGAGGCATCCGTCATAGTGCAGGTTGGTGCTCCCAAATGCGGATGAGCTAGCAGCGTGGCATTGGCTAGAGCCGTCTTTACAGCAGTAAAGGCTGTCATAGCATCTTCACTCCATAACAAAACTTTAGGAGAAGCTCCAGAAAGAAGACGGTTGAGCGGATGCAGCAGGTTGGCTGCATTGGGAATAAATCGTCGGTAAAAATTTACTAAACCAAGGAACTCTCGTAACTTGCGCTTGGATGTTGGCCGAGGAAATTCACGAACAGCTTGGATTTTATTCTCCAGTGGACGAATACCTGTGGAATCCACGTGGTAACCCAAGAAGTCGAGTTACGGAACTCCAAACACGCTCTTGTGAATGTTGATAAGAATGCCATGATCGTCTAGACGTTGCAGCACACAGCGGAGGTGTTCCATATGTTCCTCTCGAGAAGAACTGGCGATCAAGAGGTCGTCTATGTATGGATAGCAGAAGGGCAAGCCGTGCAGCACCTGGTCGATGAACCTTTGGAATGTTTGTGCCGCGTTCCGCAATCCAAAGGGCATGCGTAAAAATTCAAAAAGACCAAAAGGTGTGGTAACAGCGGTTTTAGGTACATCCTCAGGAGCCACCGGAATTTGGTGGTATGCTCGGACTAAGTCTATGTGAGTGAAGATGACTGTTCCTTGTAGATTGGCAGTGAAGTCATGTAAGTGAGGTATCGGGTATCGGTCAGGCACGGTAAGTTTATTGAGTGCACGATAGTCTCCACATGGGCGCCAATCTCCTGGCGTGCGCTTCGGCACCATGTGGAGTGGAGATGACCAACTACTGGAAGAAGGCTGGATGATGCCTAACTGCAGCATGTGGTCGAACTCCTGCTTAGCCACCTGTAAGCGCTCTGGAGCCAGCCGTCTCGTACGTCCAAAGACAGCAGGGCCAGTCGTGTCGATGTGATGAGTCACAGTGTGCTTGATCGGGCGATCAGTGGAGCATGGCTGCGTGACTGACGGGAATTCGGACAAAAGTTTGAGAAATGGGTTGATGTTGTCCTGTGGAGTAACAGTGAAACCGGAGAATAAGTGATCTCTAGCGGTAGCTGCCAAAATGTACAGTTATCTTCAAAGCCAGCGCACCGCTGAAGTTCACAAAACCTTTTAGTATCTCTCAGTTTACGGCGTAACTTTTCAATTATTACCGGGAAAATTAACGCGTGCGCGGGTTTTTCCCCTTACCTGCGAGGGTAATTCCCAGTTACTTGGCAATTAACGAAGCAGCTGACAACAATTTAGTACTGGTGACCAAGAAGCCTTACAGGATGTTATTGAAGACTATTTCACCATACCACAAAGTGACAATTCAAGTGAAAATGATGATTCTGATGATGATAGAGGTAAATAAAGGATTATTTTTACAGAAATCTTTATAAATAAACTTTTTTTTTTCACAATAAATCAATTAATGGATTTTTCTGTAGATTGCTTAAGTTTGCATAGCCCTGGTGCTGAACTCGATGATCAACCTGAAATTACTGGTGTAATGGAAAATGAAGAGAGTAATTTGTGTGATACAGAACAAGCTGATGATGGGACTGTGGTTGAAACTCCAACACTGACGGGAGAGGTCAATGATGCCTTGTCACAACTTGCTTCTTCAAGCAATACTGTGGGTAATGAATTGTCTAGTGAGACACTCCTAAGGCATCCATGGGCTCCAAATTCTGCAGATCTTCCATCTATTGTTCTTCCAAAGTCATTATCCCTTGAACGTCAATGGTATCTCTATAATACTGTCCAGATTTGGAAAGAGATTTGACTTGCCCATTGCCCTCAGTTCCGTTGCCCTCCAGTAGGCCTTGCAGTCCATTGCTTCCACCTTTTAGTACAATAGGTACAAACTCAACTGAAGTATGTGATGCTGAAGTTTATCCACCACCACAAAAGAAATAAAGAATTTGTAGCCTTGTAAAGAAGTTGTAGCCTATGTAAACAATTTGTAGCCTATGTAAATAATTTGTAGCCTATGTAAATAATTTGTAGCCTATGTAAATAATTTGTAGCCTATGTAAAGAATTTTTAGCCTATGTAAAGAATTTGTAGCCTATGTAAATAATTTGATCACAATAAAAGAACATGCACAAAACATTGAGTTTTGCTATTATACTTAACATATTACTCTATTTAATGCTTTCATATAAACTTTTTATTCCTCAATACCTACCACTTTTAGTCCTAGACTCATCTTTCACTTTGGAATTTTTTTTGTTCAACTTGTAATTATACTATCTGTATTAAAACTAAATTCAAATTAGTGTCTAACATTGTGCTTAGTTAAGTAGTTGTCATAACAGGAAGTAGTATTACAACACTAAAATTGGTAGTATACATTAGTGATCAAAAAGCACACAGACTGGCTAAGGATAACTTGGGTAGTGCAATAGAGAAAATAGCACAGAGACTAGCTAAGAATGACTGTAGGATACTTACCGATTTTTTTTTTTTTGCAAGATACCACGCCCCTGGGCACCACGTGGCAGTTCGCGCGAAACTACTACGTGATGCGGAGGTAACTTTAGAATACGGAACTTACCTCAAAAAATTAAAGTGCCGTTTTCTCCAATAACGCTTACTCGGGCTATCCTCTTCTGGCGTTCATAACTCGCCCTAGGAAGCGATTTAGAATATGATTTAAGGACCATTTAAATGGAAATTTTTTGTACTTTTCAAAAATAATAATAACTGATTTTTCAATTTTTGAGTGAAGTGGTCTGTTTTCCTATAGCCTGCCACATATATGCAAAATATAATGGTACATTCACAAGACTAGTAACTAAGGTTATAAAAAAAAACAAGTATTATTTTAATAACTGTCAAATTCTTTAAACTATGCTGCTCCACAACTGACTTAGCCCAGCAAATATGGCAGTGATGAAGAAGGGAACACAAAGGAGGATAACGTGTAACCTTTTATTGTCTCCACCTAAAAAAATAATGTAAAGGTACTAATAGTAATCAGCTTCTTCTTAATGACAAAATTTCCACTGTATAGGTATTAACTTTACATACATGAAACTATAGTATCAGCTATGTAGGAGCCCCATAAATTTACACTGTCACTGTGGTGTTTCACAACACAAATACTGCTATGATTAACAAGGATAGCCAAGTTGGAATTTTTAAATGAAATGAGAGCATTATTGTTGTGACAACAAAGATAAGTTAAAAAATTTGAAGTAACATTACTGTTAAAAAGAGATCTATTGCATTGCATACTTTGAAATTTAGCCATACTTCAAAGTTTCAAACAAGGCATATGAATCAAATAAAAAAAAAGTACCCATTACTAGTAAATTTTGGGTGCTTATCTCTAAGTTATTGCATACATTATTTGCATAGCTAGAAGTTCTTTACAAGGAAGTTAATAGATACATTATTACTTTAAAACTACTAGTTATTTTAGTGGCAAGTTTAAAAGAATTCATTTGTGTGGCTGGTTTGAACTTTAACACAGTGAATATGACAAAGCTCTCAAGAAGGTCGGTTTTTTTCTTCTTCTAATCTACTGAAACAACTACAGTGCATGTTCATAAAATGTTTTATTTTTCAACTCACTATCTGTAGTAGTAGATGGTGGTGCTGGCTGATTATTTGTAGTTGTCGAGACTACTGGTAGTGATGTTGGTGGTGGCGATGTTGGTGATGGCGGATTCCTCAATTCCTGTGAACCAAGAAAATAGTCACTTGATATCAGTTTTCTAAACTAGCACAGAAAAGGACTTCATGGCTACAACTTTCATTTTTGGAAATAACATTATTCATAGCTTTGAACAAAGTTTTCACCTCCAAAATAGTTTACAGATAATTAAATCTGACCCTAGCGAAATTGTCTTCTCAACATATAGATATCACTTTCTGCCAAAAATTGACTTATCCACTAATAAAAGCTTTCACATGCAGTTCCAGCCCCCCACCCCCACCCCACTCCCACCCCACTCCACTCCCACCCCACTCCACCCCCACTCCACTCCACCCCTTCCCACTTCACCTTCCAAAAAAATGCAAGTATTTAACCACATAGTGGTTGATGGTAGGAGCATCAGCATAATTTAAGCATATAAAATTAAAGTAGATTATTAAACAAACATTAAAAGAATACCATTTTTGATATCCTAGATAGCTATTATTATAAGAAATGGTTGGTAGAATATGGCTAGCTGTGGTACAAGTTTTGATGTTGTTGTTATTGTTTTAACTTCAACTATGTTTCCAGGAAGTAAAATACTAGAGAGTATACATAAGTAGATCATTAGATTGATTGATGTGAAGGCATTCCTATGCTACCACTGCAATTTATTGGATACTTTAAAAATTGTATAAATAGCTAATGTTTTCCAGATTGCACAGCATAAAGAAAGGGTGACGTAAGAATTGATGTAAAATACAAACATTATTAAATGATATAGTAAAGTATTTCATCAAAAAATGTGCTAGTTCAATCCCAACATAATAAACTTACGAAGGAGAGTGCCGATGTTGTAAATGGATAAAAGTTAGTGCTAATGTCACGAGCAATGGTGTAGCTGGAAAGATAGATATGAATTGCAACATGAAATGTAATATTGAAGTCACATTTTATTTGCCCTGAAAATAATGACCTTAGATGAAAAGGACATAATGGGAAAATGATTCCTTAATTTCAACAATTTATCATTTTCATACAATTAGGATTGGTCAACAATTTTTCTTCTGCACGACTCAAAAAAAAAGAGACAAGATGTGCTAACAGTTATTGCAAAGATGGGCATGATAGAACAATCAATAAACGAACCCTTTACCCCACCCCATTCATTGAAATGACAGAATTGTCCTTTGGGAATATAGGAGAAAGATACATGCTTAATTCAGATGTACTCTTTTTGTCAGTAGGAACTGCTTTTTTTTTTCTTTTTTTTTCTTTTTTTTTTTCTTCACTCAAACGTCAAACTGTTTAGCCCGGAAAGTATTTGTCAAAAGTCAGTATGGTTGCAATGATTTGTTCATGCAACATGCAAACATGGTCTTCACAAATTTCATTTCATTTCCTTCCTTGAAGCATGTTGACAAGTGTATCGTGTATCCTCTCCCCCAAGAGGTTGAATTTTGCCATCTCCCCCACACATCAGGACACATTTTTAAAGCTTCCCTGGAATCATCCCTGTGATACAGACAGCTGGTTATCAGCTGGAGCGAATTAATTATCGAGAAGTAGATTTGTCTTAAATTTTCACTTCTTCATTGAAGTAGTTATATCAGTTAGCTTTTTCTCATTTGTATTGACCCTTACATTCTCCTGCTTCTCTGCCTTTAATATACCCACTATGGTCTACCATAGAGAAACACTCTTTCTTGACTCAGTTCAGTAACCCAGTGTTCAAATTTTATGGGATTAGCTAATTTAAGCTATTAGGTCAATGTACGGTTTAATGTGTAGAATGCTTCTACTAAGGCTTTTCCCCAGGACAACAACAGTATTTTCCAGTAAGGAGAATATCATAGTAACTGACTGAATCCTAGAATGATGTTGCTTATATTACTGTGTGAGGTGATTGTGTTTCTGCTATGGAATGTGATGTGAATGTAAATGTAAATGGAAATCTGAGTGGACATAAATTAGCTACTTAAGTTAAGTCAATCGAAGTTAAGTAGAGTTCATTGGAATTCACAACATCACTCCCCCTTCCTTTAGTGCCTCACGGCACGTAGTCGACAAGATGGTGAGGAAAATGAACGTGAACGAGTGGTGCGAGGAGAGTTGGTGATGAGTGCTGGAGCATGTGTAGTAGTAGTGATGGGTGAAGCAGGTGTAGTAGTGGTGAGTGGAGCAGATGAGGGGCAGGATATAATATTGTCATCGAGGTGCGCAGGCTTGAGTCGATCTATTGTGACAGAGTCGGTACGGCCTTTCCGGGAGATAGTAAAAAATTTATTATTACTTCTGACAACAGGAAAGGGTCCATCGTATGGTGGCCGTAAAGGCTTGCGGACACCATCACGACGTACAAAAACGTGTGTAGCTGTAGCCAACTCTGATGAGACGTAGCTGGCATGCGGAGAAACACGTGGAGGCTGAGGGCGAATAGACTGGAAGTAGGACTTTAGTTCCGTGACGAAATAAGCTGGATCGGGGGAATTGGCCGCTTGTGTAGCATTAAAAAATTCACCAGGAAGCCTCAGTGTAGCACCATCAACCAGCTCTGCAGAGGTAGAAGCAACATCCACTTTGAAAGCTGTTCTTACTCCTAACAGTATGAGAGGTAGAGCATCCATCCAGTCTTCTGGTCGACAACTAGCTGTAATAGCAGCTTTCAATTGACGATGAAAACGTTCGACCATACCATTGGACTGAGGATGATACGCCGTGGTCCGAGATCTCTTGGAACCGCAAAGGGCCATCAGATTAGCCCAGAGGCGAGATTCAAACTGACGTCCACGATCAGTGATGATGACCAAAGGCACACCAAACCGAGAAATCCAGCCATTAAGGAACGCTCGGGCCACTGCTTCGGCCGTGATCGATGCCAGTGGAATGGCTTCACACCAGCATGTGTATCTATCCACACAAGTCAGCAAATACGTGAATCCCTGGGAAGGCGGTAACGGTCCCACTAAGTTGATGTGAATGACGTCAAAACGAGCTGTAGGGGTGGTAAAAGATGACAGAGGAGCTACTGTGTGACGCTGTATTTTAGCACGTTGACACTGAATGCAGGAGCGAGTCCAACGTCGTACATCTGAGTTAATTCCAGGCCAAACGAAACGAGAAGTGATGAGCTTTTGTGTAGCCCGAATGCCCGGTTGGGACAAACCATGAAGAGAGTCAAACACAACCCGCCGCCAAGGAAGAGAAACCAACAAACGCTGTGAACCAGTTGATGTGTCACATAGTAGAGGGTCACTTGAATCCGTCAAGGGAATAGCTTCCACAACTAATGAAGAAGATGGAGAAGATTGAAAAGAGCGAACTTGAGGATCCGACGCCTGCGACTTGGCCATAGCAGCAAAATCAACTGTAGGTGAACGACCAGACAAAAGGGCATGAGTCTCGATTCGCGAGAGTGTATCGGCGACTACGTTGTCCAGTCCACGTGTGTGGCGGATAGCGGGGGTGAATTGAGATATGTAGTCAAGTTGTCGTGCTTGCCTCGGAGAATGATGGTCAGAACGAGAGTTCAGTGCAAATGTGAGGGGTTTATGGTCGGTGAGAACTTGGAATGGACGTCCTTCCAGGAAATGTCGGAAATGTTGGATAGCGAGGTAAATTGCCAGTAACTCCTTGTCAAACGCGCTGTATCTAGTTTCCGCTGGAGTCAATTTCCTGGAGAAGAAAGAGATAGGGCACCAGGTTCCCTCAATGTGTTGTTGCAGAACTGCACCAATGGCCGTATCAGAAGCATCAGTCGCCAGGCTAGTAGGAGCGTCACTTTGAGGGTAGCAAAGGAGTGATGCTGCAGCAAGAGCCTCCTTGGTGGCATGGAATGCGGCTACAGCGTTGTCGCTCCAGGACAGACTCTGAGACTTTGGTTTGCACGAGGAGAGGAGAGCATGTAGTGGAATCATCAATTCGACACAATGTGGAAGAAATCGATGATAAAAGTTACGAGACCAATGAACCGGCGTAGTTGGCGAGGAGACTTCGGTTGAGGAAAATCACGGATGACCTGCACTTAAGTGGAGTGACACCCTGCCGATTAATCTTATGTCCGAGGAAGTCCAACTCGGCAGCCCCAAAGACGCACTTGTTGGGATTGATAACCACACCATGCGTGGAGAGACATTCAAAGACAGTCTGTACGTCCAGAAGGTGTTGCTTCGGATTGTTACTTGCGATGAGAATGTCATCAATGTAAGAATAAGCCACAGAAATCCCCCGGAGGACTTGATCCATAAAGCGCTGGAAAGTCTGGGCGGCATTACGTAGACCAAATGGCATTTTGAGGAACTCAAACAGTCCAAATGGTGTAGTCACGGCAGTCTTGGGGACATCTGACGGATCCACTGGGATTTGATGGTAGGCTTGCACCAGGTCCAGCTTGGTGAAAATAGTAGCACCCTGTAAGGAGGAAGAAAAATCATGTAAATGAGGGATTGGATAACGATCAGGCACTGTTACCCGATTGAGAGCACGATAGTCACCGCAAGGACGCCAGTCACCTGGAGTCTTCTTTGGCACCATGTGAAGCATGGATGACCAGGCACTAGAAGAGGGTCTGATAATACCAAGCTGAAGCATGTGTTCAAACTGCTGCTTTGCCACTCGAAGTCGGTCTGGCGCCAGGCACCTGGGCCTAGCTGACACGGGCGGTCCTGCGACCTCAATGAAGTGAGTGACATCATGCTTGACGGTATCGTCCGGTGAACAAACTCGCGTGAGAGAAGGAAATTTTGACAGTAGGGTGAGATATGGATCGCTACCACCCTTAGGGTGAAAGGACGGTCTAGGAGATGAGACAACCGAGGTAATGCCCTGTACACGGAGGCAGGTCTGGGAGTCACTGAGCTGGCTACGTTGCATATTAACTAGTAATCCAAAATGTCTGAGGAAATCGGCACCGAGGATGGGTTTAGAAACCCCTGCAATGATAAAAATCCAGGGTAGGCAACGTCTGAGTCCAAGATCTAGAGTTAATGAACGTCTTCCGTAGGTGGCAATAGGCGTGCCGTTTACGGCGTGAAGAGACAAACTATCTGACAGGTGCTGCTGGTCAGACCGACTAGGAGGAATAACACTTACTTCTGAGCCGGTATCGACGAAAAATTTCATACCAGAAAATACATCAGTGACATAGAAAAGGCGACTAGTGGGAGAGAGGCCGGGAGCATTAGTCACCGCTATGGTCCGGCCTGGAAGTTTCCCCAACTGCAAGGCTCCCTACATTTCTTGGCAGCAGAACCATATTTCTCGTGGTACCAACAGAGGGGTACCTCCGCGAGTGAAACAGGGCTGGGTGAGCGACGACGATGTCGAGAGTTGCTGCGACAAAACCGGGAAGGACTGCGCCCACAATGGGAAAGGTCTTTTGAAGACAGAGACGCAACTAGAGCTGACAGACGCGTTAACTCCTTGTGAAGCTGCATCATCTCGGAGTTTTCAGAGCCTGAGTAGGAGACAGCCGCTACAGTTGGCGTAGAGACTTTCATAACCTTGTCGGCCATGTCTGCAAGCTTATTAAGCTCCATTGAAGTGTCTGCTGATGCCAGAACCATTCTGACATTGGCTGGGAGGCGCTGCAGGAAAAGCTCTCGGAGAAAAGATGTGGCTTCGGAAGAGGTGGAGAAGCGATCACCCAGGAGCTGCTGCATGCGACGAAGAAGTTGCGTTGGTTTGCGGTCGCCCAGCTCCTCCCCACTGATCAATTGTTGCAATTTGCGCTGTTCGGAGGCTGCAGTTCGTTTAATAAGCTCGGCCCGGAGAGTATCGTAGGGGGAATCATTGGGAGGATTGAGCAGTAAGTCCCTCACTTCCACTGCAAATGTAGGACTCAGCGAGCTGACTACGTAGTCGAACTTAGTCCTCTGCACTGTAATACCCCTCGTGGTGAACTGAGCTTCAACCTGGGCAAACCAAACCTCCGGGTCAGCCGGCCAGAATGGTGGCAGTTTGATGCTAACAGCTGCTACAGTTGCCGGTTCTGCCATTGCTACTGGAGAGCAGAAGTGTTGAGAGGAACGTCTAGGTCACCAATGTAGAATGCTTCTACTAAGTCTTTTCCCCAGGACAACAACAGTATTTTCCAGTAAGGAGAATATCATAGTAACTGACTGAATCCTAGAATGATGTTGCTTATATTACTGTGTGAGGTGATTGTGTTTCTGCTATGGAATGTGATGTGAATGTAAATGTAAATGGAAATCTGAGTGGACATAAATTAGCTACTTAAGTTAAGTCAATCGAAGTTAAGTAGAGTTCATTGGAATTCACAACAAATGCTTTGTGTAGATACTCCACAATTGAAAGTTGGTGGTTTGAAGGCCAGTGGAAGCTTTTTTCTGCCATTTTCCCCTTTGTCTAATGATTTTCCCATTCAGATGATGACGATTTCCAACCGGTTCATGAATTATTCATGAATACACACTCTGCTGTTGGTCACCATCATTGTCATCATCTGACACACAGGCATTATTATTATATAGATTTTCTGTCATTAATTATTGTGTACGCATGTACCCATTCATTTTGAATTTTGAACCGAGTTTTTAGGAAGTAAGGCATTTTGTCAGTTACATGCCATATGAACTTCATCAATGAGCTTAGACTTCTGAGAAGAACAATAGAAATGTACAATTCTATTGTGGGAAATTGCCAAGTGATAAATCTAGGACTGTTCCGGAGCTTTGGAACGGTTGGCAAGTGTACAGGGGCGGATTTAGTGAGGGCTCAACTGGTGTTGTATGAGCCCCCCACCCGCCTTTTTTTCAGAAAGAGCCCTCATTTTTTAGCTAGCGTGTTTCTTACCGATAAAAGTGTAATACCGATAACTTTTTGTCTGTGGTTGTTTTTCCACCTCCAATACTGTATAGCATGTTATATTGGCGGGTAAAATATTTGGCTATTCCATTCTGGAGTACATATTGGCGGGTAAATATTTTGGCTTTAATACATTTTCCAAAACGAAATATTTTTTTTACATTGGTAACAGCAAAACACTTTCTGTTGCATATCTTCCAATCCTTGCTCTTATTTCATCAGAGTAGGTCTGATAGGTGCCTTTTCTCTTTTTTTTTGCTCCAGTGGTTGCAGAGAGTATCCTTGCCACAGACTTGTTGGCTGCCTCCTCTATCTGCGATCTAGGCCTGGGGAGTAGTGGCTGGTTGGTGTCTTTTTGAAATAACTGTACAGAGACATGCTAGCTAGTATGTAACTACAGGAAATCCATGGACCACATGGAGGTCAAAGGTTATCAAAACTACTTAGCAGAACAATAACTTAGCCGGCTTCTTGGAATCGCTAGACTCGCCAAATTAATTCCCCAGCCAATAAATAGTGTTATACAGTAATCGCGATCGTGTAATGAGCACACCCATACTTATCAATATGCTGAGTCAGGATTTTTGCTATTCGTCGTCCTTTTATATTAACGCTGACCAAGCTCGTTGTACGCCAAAGCTGAGCAAGTATAACATTAATTCCTGACAGAATAGTATTGTATTTAGTGGTTATTCATTTTTTTCCTTCATCGTTGAATTATAGCTATATGTAATAGCTACTTTCAATATTAGCTAGAATGTCTTTGTAGTTTCATTTTTTCTCATTGTAATAGTACGGCACGTAAGTTGCCCATTGAAAAATGTATGGGAAAAATCACTGTTCAATTGAAATCGCACAGGGAAAGTGAAATAGCGCGTAACTAATTGAAATACCTCGGTAACTAAGCGTGCTATTCGGGATCAAGGTTAGACTACTGTAAATCACTTGTAGGATTTAATAGCACATGTTTAGAATGTGGAGCAAGGGGGTTGAATATTCTGAGGTGGTATATGGACTCACAAGAATGCGATGTTCACTGATGCGCTGTTGCATTCTGGATTGGTAGTACTGGACCACCATGTCATGTTGATGTTGGAAGGAGCATTGGGATCTGATTCTTGATAAACTCTAGAATGAGTCACCGAGTTCTACAATGAATGACATAATTTGTTGCCACTGAATTCAAAAGGCAATGTTGAAATGACAGGTAATGTTAAAATTAAGAAAGACATGAAAGGCTGGCTTACTGGTACAGGTTGTTCAATAGAGTTCATTGAATCCCTACAATTCAGAGTTTTGTGGTTGACTCCGGAATCCCATATTCCCACTATTGTGCTGTTAGGATCTAGCATCGCATTGGAGGGATCAGGATTAATCCTGGCCTGAACTAAGAACCCGAGGTTTGTACCAGCAGACCACTGAACTGTGAATATAAGGTCAACATTATCAATACCAAATAACGAGGTTAGATTTATTACTATACGATAATACGCACTATTAAAAATCAGACAATTGACCAAAGTAAAGCATCATTAAACACATTTCAGCATTATCTTTGCAAGTTCTGGATTAAACTATAAGTGACAGACCACTATCATCCCAGAGATATGGATCTTTTAGTTAACCCTATTGTTTCTAAGATGGTTAAACATTTGAAATATTTTTTGCATATGTTTCAGCTAAACCGAACATTGTGCCCATACAATATTATCTTGAGCTGAACTTACATGTATAGTTGCAGTTTGTGTATAGAATACTACCATTGAAGTCCCTACAGCATATATCATCTTGCATCGTGGGGCAGCTAGGAGTGAGGGTGAGATCAGAGCAACGTGTTCTGGCAGTACAATCTTGAGGCGTCAGCACTTGACCAAAAAACGTATGAGTGATAGTGTGAGCGTAGCATGAAGTGTTGGTAGCTCCTTCTGGTCTGGCTTGAGTGGAGGAGATCAATACCAGTAGTAGGAGACACATTATAGAAGCCATCAATATTCTTGAATACTTGGAATCTGTGGAAATAGAGCAATTAGCTAGAAGTGAAGGGCTTTGTAAGTAGTACTTCATCAAACTCTCACTACTGATTGCACTTGGGGTGGATAATTTCACTACAGTTCCTTGCCGAGTAGGATGGCTCCGTTACCGCTCTCAGATTTATTCAGTAACCGCCCTCGTAAAATTTTTAATCTATTTGGAAACACCTCAGAAGCTAGCCATGCAAAACGGGCGTGGTAACATTACGCACGTACTTTTTTCTTCTTCCTTCAGTAGAGAGCACATGAAAATTATTCAATAGCCTTTGCAAGAAAGTAATTGTGCATTATTCATGGATGATCACACGTTTACTTGATGTTCAGGGTTGCTCAGTTGCATTATTACAGTACACATGAAATATATTAAATGGTTCTCTTACGCTGCTTAAAGCTATTTTAATGTAAATTTTCTAGGCATATCCTTACACCGTAATAAATACTAGTGATGTGCTGCTCTAATAGCACAAAATAGCGAAGCGAGCGATACATGTTCCCTGTAATGGCAGCTATTTCATGCATGCTTGGTGTGGCTACAAAATACTGTCAGATTCTTTACTTTGCTACCTGTTTCTGTTTCGTTTTAGCTCTCCTCCTCCTTGCCCTGTCTTTTTCATTTCTTATTGCGCTCTCCTTACTAATTTTTCTTCAGGAGTTTCTAATGCCCTCAAAGCTCTTGACCAAGCGTTTCTAACGTTTTGTCTACTGGGCATCGCTACTTCGTACGGCGGTTAAACAAATGTTGCTAAGAAGGTTACCCGGCCCGCGCAAGCGCGTAGGAGAAAGGGTACACACGTACGCCCACGCAAGAACAAAAACAATCATTTTTCGCCGGTTTAACCGGAAGTGATTGGGCTATTAATTGTAATTCACACTACTTAGCACCTATGTAGTGTGGTTTACACCCGTGACCCGCTCTCTTCACACTAAGGATTGTATGTCCTCAGTGGAGATATGCCCCCCTTGTCAGTAATAGTTCTCTGCTCTCCCTCTCTTTCTTTGTTCTGTCATTTCTTTATTATTATTATTATATATACATGTATATATATATATTATTATTATTATTATTATATATACATGTATATATATATATATATATATATTTTTTTTTTTTTTGAGGGAGGGAGGGTGGGACAGCTCGATCTGTTTAGCTACTTTACGCTGGCTGTCTCTATCAGAAAACATTGACTGAGTAACTGACACGCGGTCCAGCTTTTCGTGAGCATGCGTGGACTGAGGACCCCTTACCAGATGCACTGAGGCCCCTTTATCAGATGCACTGATCAGCTTTCTGGTATTCTGTTAACCTAGTTTAATGTGCCATTAAACTTCATTTAACATCATACTCAGTTATGGTTACTACCTAAGGTTTGCCGGTGAGGGCGGGGTCATTTTTCGCCGGTTTAACCGGAAGTGATTGGGCTATTAATTGTAATTCACACTACTTAGCACCTATGTAGTGTGGTTTACACCCTCCAAATAAACAACTCAGCCCAATCAACCACTATTTTCCTTCTCCCCAACCCTCATGCCCAAATCTCCCTTACCAATATGATAATATAATAATGTGTTTACAGTCAACATAGTATACTTGTGACTAGTGAGAACTGATGAGTCCGTACTGAAGATTATGTAGGCTGCTTGCCAGTTATCTGCCCTGGGCAAGGGTGCGTGTTGCTGCTGCCAGGTGCTCCCTTGGTGTTTTTATGTACAGCTGGTACGCGTTGCTCTTCCATCTACCGAGTAGCTTTATAGTGGAATCGCCCAATCCTCTCTTTGCTGCCGTTGTCGCTGCTCCACTCCGAAAGCTGTGGCCAGAGAATGGTCTGCTGTCCACGCCGGCCTTATCCAGTGCAACTCTCACTCTCTCCACAAATCTGCTCCTTGTCAGTAGCTTACCATCTTTAAACAAGAAGAGAGGTCCGGCACGCGTTCCTCTGATTAACACGTACTCTAACATTGCTGTCACTGGGCAGATGGGGGAGCCTGTCCATCCCACGAACACATCCACCCCAACTCTGAAAGGGTCCGTTTTTGATGCTTTCAGTCTGATGCGCAGCATGGATGGGTTGCGATGGCTGTCTATTGTGACATCTGCTGCTGTAAGATGGCAAGACTCATCAAAACTTTGGTCACCGGGGACAGTTATTTCCCCCGATCTGAAAAAACCAAAGAAGCACACTGATGCTGCCGCCCATAGCATTCGCTCATCCCATGACGGTGTGCCTGCCAGCCAGGAGCCCCTTAGCTTATCCAGTAGTTCAATCGTTATCGGCTGGCGTGTGGGGGCGGTTTGACTGAGTGCCTGTACTCTTTTTATTCCATGAAGAACCAGTTCGAGCTTGGCCATGTTACTGATATGTGGGTCGCCCTCATCCTGCTGGATGCTTACTTGTCTGATTGCCGCTAGGTAGCCCTTGATCGAGCTATGGCGCAAGCCATCACTGGCGAGTGACGCTACATATCGACATAATGTTTTTTCATCAACAGGTAAAGGTGAAATGTGGTGCATAGTGCAAAATGCTACATAGCGCTATTCAGCCGATCTGCATGTCCTCTGTGTTGACTTCGCTAGCGCGTGTCCCACGTAGTAGTCCACATTCTCGTCCAGTCTTTGGTGGTCCAGTCTGGCTCCTGGAGCAGAATGAGATCCAGCGCAGCCATGGGGATAGGGACTGCGTCTCGATTTGCCTGTGGGTGGAGGGAACGGAATAGGTTGAGATTGTTTCTGGATAAGGCGTCAGCTAGTGTGTTGTGTGTGCCACGCAGATGAACTGCAGACATTCTGAACTCATATGTGGCTGCTAGAAATGATAAGCACCTCACAAGGTTCATGGCATGTGGATTTTTTGAGGTGCCCGAGTTGACAATGGCGACCACTGCTGTGTTGTCGCACCTCGCCCTCACTGTTTTTCCTTTCCAGGACTGTCCCCAAATCATGGCTGCCAGAACGATCGGAGCCAGCTCCTTCACAGTAATATGAACCTTTTCGAATGATTTTGACCAGTGGAGCATGAACCACTCATTTCCCAGGTAGGCTCCGCAACCCCAGTTGCCAGAGGCATCGGATGTCAGTGTGATGTCCAGTTCCATTTCAGAGGCGGATCCAGGATTTGAAAAGGGGGGGCTCTTTTTGAAGACCAAGTGGATACTTCCACATGTGCAAAAAAAATTATACCCACTTTTATGGGCCCCAATTTATCAGTTTATTCGATGCCTAAAGTGATACATGATTGACAATATATAGCAGTTAGACTTGGAGAAATTAACTGAATTAGAATTGAATTTATGATATAAATTATGATACAAGTATTTAGAGTGATATTCTTCTATTGCATTTAAGCTTAAAGGTGTCTATAACATCTTCAAGATCAATTGGTAAATTGTAATGAATGTGCATAAGTGCTAATGATGAAAGCCTCTCTTGCCCCATTGTATTACGTAAAAAGGTCTTTAAGTTTTTAAGTACACTATTGGCCCTCTCATTTTCACATGAAGTAACCGGAATCGTACAAGCAATACGTAAAAATACATGAATGTTAGGGAAAAAATCTTTATCACATGCTTTTAAAGCAGTGTAAAGTGTAGCAGGTTGCTCAGCAGCATCCACCTGGCACCATTTCTGCCTCCACCTCCACACTTCAGTGGGAACCAAAGAAGAACTAGGCAAGTCATCCTTAAAGAATGATGTTGCATCCTCATATGAAAGTTCAGTAAATGTAGTAATTACAGAAGACACTAAATTAATTAACTTTGCTTCTATCATCTGAGTGCTACCAAATCTATCATTCATTTGCTGGATCAAACTATCTAACAAAGGAAGGATAATGGATCTACGATAATATTCCTCAGTTGAGCCATGTTCAATATTTTCGCGATGTTGTTGCCGAGAAGCTGTTCGAGGTACTTGAGGAACCACATTTAACCTTGCTAGTCAAAGTTATCTATAGCTATTAAATAGACTTACTTGTTAGGAGGCTTGAAGAAAACATCAAGTCTTTTCTGCCTTGACATACCAAGGCAGAGACACTCACAAAAAATCCACTAACAATCAACAAAAATAAAAATGCTTACTCATGCACATCGAATAGAGAATGTGTGCGTTAATTAGAAATCGTACCGCTAAATGTTGTGTACGCGTCAAGTCTTTCTTTCGTTCTAATTTTGCTTGATTGATGGGGGTAGTAACTTTGGAAGTGGAAAAGCTAAGTATTATATTGTAGGTAGAAAAGGGGGGCTCGAACGACACTCCTCTAGATCCGCCCCTGCATTTGAGTACATGCGAACATTAGGGCTGTACCATTCCAGTTTTCGAGGAAGCAGCGCCACCACTCCAAGTCTGCACGGGCCTCTTTATTGATACGGACGTAATGGTCCATGTGTTTTGCCACTGTGGACAAGTCTATCAGGCGCCTTACATATGCTCTCCCTGGCCTAACTGCTTTGCTGGCGTGGGATAGGAGACCTATTAGTGACAGCAACTCCCTTTTCTTTCCAGCCTTTCTGCCCTTCCATGATTCCAACATCTCTTTCAAGCATGTTCGCTTGTTCTCTGGCAGTCTCACTTCCATTTTTTGGGAGTCCAGTTCCAGCCCCAGAAATGTGATGGTAGTGGCTGGTCCCTCGTTCTTCTCAGGTTCGATGGGCAAGTTGGCCTCAGCACAGGCAGCTAACATAACTGATACATTTCTTGTGCACTCTAGCGATCCTGGCGCGCCGATTGTGATATAGTCATCCACATAATGTCGCACCCAAGTCGCCCCAAACTGCTCCATTATCCATTGCAAGGCGTCTGCGAGCACTGTGAAAATTAAGGGGGCGGATCTGAGGCCAAAAGGAACTGGGCATGCGCTGGCAGGGTAGAACGTTCGTAGACCGAACCCTAGTAAGCTGTCTTCTGGGTGGACTGGAACATTGCGATACGCCTGTTTAATGTCCATTTTTGCCATCACAGATCGGGGTCCCAACTCAACTATACGGGCAATGATCTCGTCTATTCCCACGTAACTGAGTGAGGCTAGCTCTTTTGAGATGCCATCATTGACACTCATTCCTTGTGGATAGGATAGATCTAGTATTAGTCTCCATTTGTTTGGGTTGGACTTTTTTGGAATTACCCCAAATGGGCTGCAGTGGATTCCTAGACCGCTATCCTCCACAACTAGTAATCGACCCTTTTCCAGCTCTTCCTCGATGTACTTGGAGACTATGTTTGGCTTGTCCGATGCAGAGGCATGGTTGCATTTGCTAGACTTCAGGGGGTTCACGCCCCTTTTATAGCCAATCCGAAATCCCTGTTTTATGCCTCGTATGATGACCTCGACCATAGTTCTGTCTGGGTGGCCAGCCAGAAGTGAGGCCCACTTCGTGGCTACCAGCGGTGTAGCTGTGTTTCCAAATTCCATAGGTATAGTGCCCTCCTCCAACTCGCTACAGCATGCCTCCATTCTGAGCAACTGGCTTGTGCGTGTGCCGTCTGGACCTAATGAGAGGGATAGGGAGGGGGAGGGGGTAGTGGGAAACCAGAGATAAAGGATTTTTTTTTTTTGTGACTCTAGCATACAACACATTATGCATACAACTATCCTTAGAGCGTGCTCTTTTTCTTTTTAATAAAAAATATATGTAATGTATATGTCCCATATCATATTGCTGTGTATATCAAGTCATATATGAGCTGTTCTTTCATGCTGCAGGTCGATTCATGCCTGGGCGTTGTTCATGCTTGTCACTGTGACCCTGCTTGCAACGACTGGCTGGGTGTGGGTCTCCACAGGAACTACAGATGTGCCTATACCGGCACTCCCGTCCGAATTTGCACTCGCCCCCGAACCGGTTGTACCTGTGGCAAACCTCTCTACTTCTATTGCTGGACAGTGCTGATTGTCCCATTGCTGATTGTCCCACTGCCGTTCCCCAAGATCTCTTCCTAGGCCTGAGTGGGCAGGTGTTGGAGGTGTGGTCTAGGATCTGGCAGTTGTGGCACCAGTTGTCGGTGCTCAGAGCCTGACCTGTGAAGCACAGGGAATAGATACTGGGTTCCACCTTAGCCCACGATGTGCCAGTTACTCCCGCCATTTCCTGTCGGAAGCTCACGTCGTACATAATCCACGACGGCCACTTGTATCGCAGGCTTGCCTTAGCGATTACGCTCTGATAGGCCATGAGCTCTGTAGCTCGCTCTGGCTGATCCTTAAGGATTACTGCTGTATACAGCGCAAAGCACTGCAGCCAGGTCGGCAGATCTGGAATGACCTTCCGAGACTGGGCCAGGTCTGCTGCCTGGACCACCACTATCTGACCCTCCAGTTCCTGGCTCAGTGACTTTGCCTTCCCCCGAGCTGGTGGCAGGTCCATAAACTCCACGTATTCGTTCGCCTTAATCCTATCCCATATGCGACGAGATATGGCCGGCAGACCAGGTCCAACTGAGGCCAGGGATTTTGCTGACTCAGGGGTGCTGTGGCTCTTTTGTTCTGCTGCCTTTGCCCCACTGCTGCTGTGAGTGCTGTCCCCTGCAAACTCCATGAGGCCGGCTGCGGCCAACTCTTCGGGGGTATAGCGCCTGTTCTCACGACCTGCAGTGTATATTCAACCATGAACAATGCCATTCGTGCACACACTACCAGCCATATGTCACCACTTCTAATATGTACCAATGTTTGCCTGTCAATGGAATTATGACTCCCATGTTATACTGAAACACTGGTATCAGTTTACTTGTGGTTTTACACTCCAGCCTATGAATTATGCCAATGAGGCTCGAGCCTTTTAAGTTCATGACCCTGCTTTTGAGCCTGTTTCAGCTCATCCTACTGCTTTGAGCCTGTTTCAGCTCATCCTACTGCTTTGAGCCTGTTTCAGCTCATCATACTGCTTTGAGCCTGTTCCAGCTCGTCGTACTGCTTTGAGCCTGATTTTTTCTCCCGGTACTGCATGATACCACTTTGAACCCGTGTCAGTTCTTGACCCTGATCTACTGCTTATGAGCCTGTTTCAGCTCTGTTATTGCTTATGAGCCTGTTTCAGCTCTGTTACTGCTTATGAGCCTGTTTCAGCTCGTGTTACTGCTTATGAGCCTGTTTCAGCTCTGTTACTGCTTATGAGCCTGTCTCAGCTCGTGTTACTGCTTGTGAGCCTGTTTCAGCTCGTGATACTACTAGGGTTTTTTTTTTGTTTGTTTGTTTATTTTTTTCCCTGTATATATAATATGTATCTCCCCTATAACAATTCACACCCGCTGGGTGGAGGAGGAGAACTAACACTAATACAACTTACGTTCAGCGTCGGTGGGTCCGTCGGGTCCTCCTGCGGCCGTCTCCTCAGTCCTTTCACCGCTGCGTTCGCGAAGGCTGCGAATCAGCGATTCTGGGGGTGCCTTGCTGAGCTTGGCGACGACGCCATTTATGATGGCGCTCACGTTCTCGGGCGTCAAGTTCTCGGCCATTAATACTCGATCTGTTTAGCTACTTCACGCTGGCTGTCTCTATCAGAAAACATTGACTGAGTAACTGACACGCGGTCCAGCTTTTCGTGAGCATGCGTGGACTGAGGACCCCTTACCATATGAACTGAGGCCCCTTTATCAGATGCACTGATCAGCTTTCTGGTATTCTGTTAACCTAGTTTAATGTGCCATTAAACTTCATATTACACACTTGTTATTATTGTATCAGTAACAGTTGGCTTTCTAGCAAAGGGATTGTAACACAAACACTACACACTTGTTACTAGTGATGTGCTCTAATAGCACAAAATAGCGAAGCAAGCGATGCATGTTCCCTGTAATTGCAGCTATTCCATGCATGCGTGGTGTGGCTACAAAATACTGTCAGATTCTTTACTTTGTTACCTGTTTCTGTTTAGTTTTAGCTCTCCTCCTCCTTTCCCTGTCTTTTTCATTTCTTATCGCTCTCCTTACTAATTTTTCTTCAGGAGTTTCTAACTCCCTCAAAGCTCTTGACCGAGCGTTTCTAACGTTTTGTTTACTGGGCATCGCTACTTCGTACGGCGGGTAAACAAAACCAAATGTTGCTAAGAAGGTTACCCGGCCCGCGCAAGCGCGTACGAGAAAGGGTACACACGTACGCCCACGCAAGAGAACAAAAACAATTTCTAGACCAAACTAGTGGTGTGCTTGAGCACAAATGGCGAGCGAGCCTAAAGACTATACTATTTTTATTGACTTCTAACACTGAAGCTACTGAAAATAAAGTCAAGTTTTTTAATTTAGCATACAGGGTAAAGGGATTTCAGTGCCATAGTAACAACTCTCTGCAACTGCTTGAATTGAAGGAAAAAACAACAACAACAAAACAATACACGTTATTTAAAAGTTTTCTTTGTGATATTCTTTAGCTAAGTAGTGGTTGTAACACACAATGCTTTGACACAGCTGGGCATGCACCTACACAGACTTACCTTCGCAGTAGTCTAGTGGACAATGTATTTTCAGGTAAATACTGTGCGCACGGCTTATAACCATGACAAAGAGCGCATTGACTTACCACCGCCACTAACTCGAATAGAAATGGAAGTCCCTTAAGTTGTCAATTTTTAACTGTACCGGCAAAAGAATTCAAAACGGTAAACAATTCAATTCTAGGTTGATACGGGTACTGATCAATAAACCAGAGGATTCTGTTTAGTGCAATTTGGGACGGGGTCGACAACCGCACTAACACAAAAACGCGAGGGTCAAAGTACAAAAATGCCTTACGTACGTCCATACATATATACAAATAAACTAGTGGTGTGCTTGAGCACAAATGGCGAGCGAGCCTTAAACTACACTATTGTTAAATTTGATTTTAACAACTAACACTCAAGCTATTAAAATAAAAAGTCGAGTTTTTAAATTACGTATGAGGTAAAGGGGTTTCAATGTCATAGTAACAGCTCCCGCAACCGTTTGAATTGAAAAGCAACAAAATCAAATTACGTTATTTAAAATTTTCTTTGTGATATTCTTAATAGTAGTTGTAACGCACAATACTTTCACACAACTGAACATACCTACGCAAGACTTACTTTCGTGGTTCGTCTAGTGGACAATGCATTTTTAAGTAAATACTGTTGAGTAGGGCTTATAACTGTGACAAATAGCGCATTAACTTACCACCGCCACTAACTCGAATAGAACTCCCATAAGATTTTGAGTTTTAACTGCACCCACAAAACAATTCAAAGCCGTAAACAATTCAATTTCTAAGGTGATACGGGTAATGGTCGCTAAACCGTAGGATTCTGTTTAGTGAAGTATGGGACCCGGTCGAACGCGGAGCGAACACAAAAATACGAAGAGTCAAAGTACAAAATGACATACGTACGTCCATATATATAAATAAACTAGTGATGTGCTTGAGCACAAATGGCGAGCGAGCCTAAAGACTATAATATTTTTATATGAATGATTTTGACTTCTAACACTGAATCTACTGATAAGGTCCAGTTTTTTAATTTCGCATACACGGTAAAGGGATTTCAGTGCCATAGTAACAACTCTCTGCAACTGCTTGAATTGAAGGGAAAAAAACAACAACAAAACAATACACGTTATTAGTTTTCTTTGTGATATTCTTTAGCTAAGTAGTGGTTGTAACACACAATGCTTTGACAAAACTGGAAATGCACCTACACAGACTTACCATCGCAGTAGTTGGACAATGTATTTTCAAGTAAATACTGTTGCGCACGTCTTATAACCATGACAAAGAGCGCATTGACTTACCACTGCCACTAACTCGAATAGAAATGGAAGTCCCTTAAGTTTTCAAGTTTGAACTGCACCCGCAAAAGAATTCAAAACGGTAAACAATTCAATTTCTAGGGTGATACGGGTAACCAGAGGATTCTGTTTAGTGCAATTTGGGACGGGGTCGACCACATAACTAACACAAAAACGCGAGGGTCAAAGTACAAAATGACATAGTACGTCCAAACATTATATACAAATAAATTTATAAACATCCCCGATTTTCGATTGTGTTACCCCTGTAAGTGTCTCGCTCGCCAATAAACTAGTGGTGCGCTCGAATAGCGCAAATGCGTGGCGAGCGAGTAAATATATGAGTATAGGTAAAGATGATTTGTGAAGGAAATCGCTAAATAATAGCAATGATTAGGCATGAAGAGTTAACAATAACAGAATTACCTGAATAAACTTCGAAAGCAGTGGCAAAGAAGCGCAGCTTGACAAAGACTTCACAATTGTTTCAAGAAGAGAGTAGCTATAAACTTTTTGGTTGAAACAAAGTTGCGTCAGGCAGTGCAGCAGGATTCTCCGTGCTCGTTAATTGAAAAATACTGGAACTGTGCACGCTTTACTTAACTTACGTAATTAGAAGCGCGGGCAAATATTTTGACGTACGCATACATACCTATATTGTATATATATCTGAAATCTCAATTGAACACGACTGAGAGTCAGCTTCGCTCGCTTCGCTCGCTCGCTGAATAAACTGACATCCCAGATTTTAGATTGTGTTACCCCTGTAAGTGTCTCGCTCGCTACGCTCGCTCCCCAAATATACTAGTGGTGCGCTCGAATAGCGCAAATGCATGGCGAGCGAGTAAATATATGAGTATAGGTAAAGATGATTTGTGAAGGAAATCCTAAATAATAGCAATGATTAGGCATGAAGAGTTAACAATAACAGAATTACCTGAATAAACTTCGAAAGCAGTGGCAAAGAAGCGCAGCTTGACAATTTGCCATTCAGTCTTTCGCCAAGAAGAGAGTAGCTATAAACTTTTTGGTTAAAACAAAGTTGCGTAAGGCAGAGCAGCAGGATTCTCCATGCACGTTAATTGAAAAAAACTGGAACTGTGAACGCTTTACCTAACTTACGTAATTAGAAGCGCGGGGGAAATTTTTTGACGTACGCATACATACCTACATATATATATATAATACTTATAGCACGAGTCAGAGTACAATATGGGAAAATATTTTACGAGCACGCAAAATATTTTCACGAGCCAAAGGCGAGTGAAAATGTGGCGTGAGAGTAAAATATCATTCCCATATTGTACGATGAGTGTGATAAGTGATTTATTGCTTCTTTGAAATTTTTCTCAACCGGTTACAATACAATTTTCATTGATTTTACTCGCTACGCGCGCGCTACAAGTAGCGTACAATATAAACCGTACAATATGGGAGAATACAGAACGCTCGCGTGATGCGGAAATATTCAAGTAAAAATATCAAAGCTGCAATAAATATATATATATCTGAAATCTCAATTGAACACGACTGATAGTCAGCTTAGCTCGCTTCGCTCGCTCGCTGAATTATATATATATCGTGAACTCATTAGAGAGTCAGCTCCGCTCGCTTCGCTCGCTTCGCTGAATTAGTGTATCAGTAACAGTTGGCTCTCTAGCAAAGGGATTGTAACACAAACACTGCACGCTTGTTATTATTGTATCAGTAACAAGGGATTGTAACACAAACACTGCACACTTTAATTGAAAATGTTATTTTATAGGGTGTATAGTTATTTATTGAGAACCAGTTTGGCTTCAAACCTACATCTTAAGTTTCCTTTCCAGCCAGCTAAATAGTCCAGCACCAATAATCTTGTTTTAGGATATAAAGTAAGTTTTCTAGATCCTCATTTTTGGTGCTTAATTCAGATCTGGTGAAACATTGAGCATTTGGTTGAAAAAATTTATCTCAAATATTATTGGAGTCCCCTGAGTTAGCTTGCCTTATGCAGCTCTGGGTAGGTAGGTAACCAGTAGTCAAGTGTGACAAAAGCTCTCGTTTGTCATCAACCTGGACATGTGAGCAACAAGAAGATGATTACCAACCCTCAGACAGCTGTAGCATAAATAAAAAGGCTGAAATATACGATGATCTCTACAGAAATACTCCATCATTTTGCAGGGTATGTGAATGGCATGAAAATGTATGCTGAATTGGAATTGAGAGCCCACTGGATTATTTTCTAAATATGAAATGAATAAGTTTTGCTGCAACTTGACATTATGTATACTTTTATCAGTTGGTTGATAGCCAGTATTTAAATATATTTACAATGAAGCGGCTTCACCTTGTGCTATTTCAATCACATTACCTGTGCTATTACTCATACTAATGGACGATCAACTAAAAGCCAAGAACAGGCTATAGGAATGCTGCCCTAAGTAAATTCCTGCTTACTTTATTTCCTATGGGGCAATAGTTGTTGGACATAATTGAGTTCACAATAATTGTAATTTTATTATTATCAACCTGTAGTGTGCATGTGTGATAGGGTTATAGTAATCTATGTGTCCATTTGTACATCTGTCATGCTCTGATTTTTTACTGAAAATAACCATCGATTTAGATATGAACTTACTCAGAGCAACGATGTTTTCTTTGCACTACTTCTTTTAATTTCTGGCTGATTTTTGAGAAATGTCAAGCTGTCAGCTCCACTTAGGTACTAGCTTTTGTGGGTAATGCTCCCTATCATCACATCATATAGTCATGTGAACTAATAATTTCTTGCTGCCCGCGGTAGTTTTTCTTTATGGGAAATTAACAGTGAACTGGAAGCAGAGTTTTGTGTTGAAAATATTATTCCAGTGAGATCTCTGGCCTGTTTAGCTTCTCTTATGAAGACAGTATCTACATGTATCCATTTTAATTGATCAAGCTATGTTGATTGTGGGAGGGCGCGGCGAGTCCGTAGACAGCTTAGCTCTCACGCACCTGGTACAGCGTTTAGTATCGCTGCCACCAGAGAAGGTAACTAAGATATGCAGCCTAGGCTGTACCCTAGCCAGCTAACTGGTTACACTACTAGTTACTAGACTAAGTTAATGTAATTACAACTTCTGAAGGAGGCAGCATGAGTACATGATATATATACGAGTGCTGACTCCTCCCAAAACAAGTACGGCAACCAATCAGAATGACACAACAATAACCAATGACCTGACATGACTAAATAGGTAAAAATCGCAAGACTGACGATATGCGCATGACAATTAACTATGAATAATGTTTATGTTCAATCTTTATCTCTACTTCGTCCATTCTTTCTTTCTCTTTCCTTTCTTTCTTCTCCTTCATGTGGGGATATGCCCACATCTCCCCCCTCCTTAAGAAGACGGGTGCCATCAGCACTGTCACAAACTGCTTCTCTGCAGCGACTCAAGTCATCAGCAACATGATTTTCAATGCCCGCACGATAAATCACATCAAAGTCGTACAACGACAATTTGAGACACCAATTCAGGATTCTCCTGTTGACCTGCTTCTTAGTCATCATTCCAGCAAGTCCCTTGTGATCTGTAACCACCGTAAATCTCCGCCCATACAAGTAATATGCAAAATGAACAACACTTTCGTAAATACCAAGTCCTTCAAGCTCCTGTGCGCTGTAGTTCCGCTGAGCTCCATGAAGCTGTTTGGAGAAGAACGCCACAGGTAGTTTTTCGTCATCACGGACCACAGACAACACTGCACCTACACCCGAACCACTTGCATCTGTGTCTAAGACAAAGACATCACTTGCACAAGGTACATGTAAACACACAAACTCTGACAACAAATTACACAAAGAATGAAATGCATTTAGCATCACACCATCCCAACTCACCCTTCCAGACCTATCCCTGATACCCAAGGGGACAGAATATGGTGATTGCCGAATCGGTTCACACTCCTTGGTGTCTATCTTCATCACTACCCGATCGGTGTTTCCAGGCTTGTCCGAAAATACATCAGTGAAGTCAGTCAACACAGTGTCTAACTCCCCTTTAACAAACCCTTCACATTCACCACTTAATAAACTACTACATCCACTATCACAAACATCCTCAATCACAACATCTAACCTGTTAATCTCTGCCCTTTCCTTAAGTAGCTTAATACAATTAACATGCACCACCTTGGAGTGCTTACTCTTCCCAACCTTTCCTATCCTATAGTTTACTTCACCTACCCTCTTCATAATAATATATGGACCTTGCCACGAATCAGAAAGTTTGCACGACAAGCCAGGCACTCTATACAATACTAATTCACCTTCCTTAAATGTCCTTAACTTACACCCCCTATTCACATACTGTAACCTGCTCTCCTTTCCCTTAGCTAGCCCTAAGGCTGCACAGTCCCTAAGACCTTCAAGTCTTTCAGCCATTCTCATCACCCATTCACATACGCCTAACTTCTTACTTTCACATTCAAACAACCCATGGTATAAGGCATCAAGTGGAGTTCTTACACGAAACCCATATACCAGGTCGAAAGGACTAAAGCCAGAGTCCTTATGTGGCATTTCCCTTAAAACAAACAAAGCAAAATTAATCTGCTCAACCCAATCACCTCCCTTCTCCATGCACTTGCCTAAGATGGACTTCAAAGTGCCATGCATGCGTTCGACGCAGCCATTGGTTTCGGGGTGATAGGGAGAGGTCTTAACCTTCTCCACCCCTAACCAGGCACACAACTGGGACATTACCTTGCCACAAAACTGTGACCCCTGATCACTAAGCAGAACCTCAGGTATGGACGTCCTACTAAAGATAGACCAGAGCCCTTCTACAACTGCCTTTGCAGTGATGGACCTCAAGGGGATGGCTTCCGGCCACCTAGTGGCTAGGCAAATATAAGTTAAAAACCTACAGCCACCCTTCCCTTTTGGTAGTGGACCTACAAGGTCAATGGCCACCGTTTCAAATGGCTCCGACATGACCGGTCGGTCCACCACCGGGGCTCTCCTGGGTTTGCTCTTAGACCTTAACTGACAACTACTGCAACTAGCACAATACTCAAATATCTCCTTGGCCATGCTCGGCCAGATAAAGTACTTCTTAACAAGCTGGGACACCTTTTCTGCACCTAAGTGACCATTCCTATCATGCCCAATACTTAAAACCTTACTTCGCAAGCTTCTTGGTAATACAATAACTTCTCTATACTCCTCCCAATTCACATACATTTCCTTTACTAAAATACCTTTGCTCCATTTGAACCCCCTCTCCTTCCTATCAGCCAATTCACGCCACACAGCTAAACTATCATCTTCTTTCAACTCCTTAATAAGCATTTCTGTATCTGATCCTGCCTTAACTGGACCTATCTCCTCCACTAGACCACTAAGGTCATCATGCACAGACTCATCTGATAACTTATCCAAGGGAACTGCCTTACCTCTAGCAATTCCCTCACTTACTTTCGCCTGGGGCTGTTCAGCTTCAGGCAAACCTTCAGCTTCATCCGCCCCATGCCCTTCCCCCACCCTACTCAAGACTTCGGGTATGATTGAGGGGTCAGGGTGGCTACTTGTAAGATCCTCGAGTTCATGCACAACCTCCATGCACTCACCCACAGGCTCCACCACATCCCACTCAATGGCACTATCCACACCACCGCTCTCACAGCGTTCGGACTCTAACTCCTTAGCATGCATACTCCTAGTTAGAACATTCATATTCACTTTCTGTAACTCCTTGTGTGCCTTAATAGCCCCCCTGTAGGCCTTAGCCTCTTCATCATTCTCAAGGGATATGGGCACTAGACAGGCTACACCTTCCTCATCACTTTCATCCACAACCGTCCTCACGCACTTCTTATATCCTCCTATACTAAACTCCCCCATAAAACTTCTACACATCCTTTCTGTACTTCCATAACTTCTTACTACTACATCACTCAACCACCTAACACCTTCAGGAACTAGTGTCCTAGGAATCGATGCCATCTCTGCTCCTGAGTCAATTAGAATCTCAGATTTCACCCCACACACCAACCCTGTCACTACATTACCTTGAGCTCCCGACCCAGCCCTCCTTAAAACAGAAAGCTTAGTTGGTGGCTCATTCTTGATGGCAGACGTTCCCTTACCCTTCTGGGTACACTCGGGGCTTTTATGCCCAGACTTCCCACACGTATAGCACACAGGTACTCTTACCTCACTTGCACTAACTGACTTACCCTTTTTGCACTCAAAGGATCTATGTCCTAGCTCCCCACAACTAAAACATTTAACTGTGTACCCCCCACTATTACTATAGCTTCCACCATAATTGCTCCTAGCTCCAACATTACTACTAACAACACCCCCCACAACATTCCCACGGGACTTATCTCCTTGCCCATACACATTCCCACTAGCCCTATAGCCTCTGCTACTATTCTCACTTAAACTCCCTATACTTTTAAAATAGTTCCCAGGCTGCCTTCCCGACATCCAATCCTCCAAATTCTCACGGAGGTCTCCCCAATTCTTAATCTTTTTCCCATCCATAAACATCTTCCCACTCTCAGGCAATACACGTCTTAACACTGCCAAGGCTGCAGCTACAGTACAATCCTCGACAGACTCACAATCACGAAACATACCCATTGTTGTTCTTGATAACCAATCAGCCATACTACCTGCCGTCATACCTTTAAACAACTCACTGGTAGCCCCTAGTAACGAATTACCATAAGTAATGGCTGTTTCCCCCACTGCCCTTAACAAATTCGTCTTAAGCACATCATAACTCTTATTACCATCTAGGTCCTTAGTAATTCTTTTACACAAGGTCTCGGTAAGCTTTGGGTAGAGCCTATCCCCCCAACTGTCTTCCCTAACCTCCCCCATACGCATTATCCTTTCGAATTTACTTAGGTACGCACCAAGCTCACTACCTTCCTTGTACATGCCCAGCCCTTTGAGCCTCTCATTAAGCAACTCCCTTAGCTCCCGAACCCTAGCATCCTCACGTCTTTCCCGTTGTCTTCTGTCGTTGTCATATGTCCTCCTTGATTCTTCTGTTTCTCTCCAACGCAGCTCCTCAGCTTCCCTACTTGCCCTAATCTGTTCCTCAGCCAGCTGATGCCTCTTCTTCTCCTGCTCCAACATCTCCCTCTGCACAGCCAGCTCCTCAGCTCTGTCACGCCTATCCTGCGCATCCTTCTCCATTAGGAACTTAATCAAAGCTGAAGTTGAATCTCCTGCCTCTTCCTGTCTAGCCATACCCGCATATGCCTCTCTTGCTCCCTCAAACTCGGCTTCACTATCACCCTCTTCCAGGCACTTCACACCGGATGATCTAATAGGGTACGGCGACCTCTTCTCTATCACTGTCTTCTGGTGTGGACGATAGGACTCCTTTCCAGCTACTCCCGGATTCCTCCTGCCCCCCTTTGTCCCCCCCTCACCAGCCGCAGGCTCCGTCATGGAAGGCAAAGCCAAAACTAGCCCTCTGCTAGATGCCTGTGGAATTAAAAATAAAGACAATGAATAAGGCGGTACAGGTAATTAAAACACAATACAAAGCCACACAGTTCCACAACAAAGTGCACAAACACTTAAGTCCAATTGAACACAAAGCCAAATATGGCACAACACCAATTAGAACTATAGATGACAAATTAGACGGTTACAACTTAGAAAAATTTACAACACAAAAACGCCACAATACACTTAGCCACAGACACAAGCAGACAGGCGGCCCAGCACCAATCCAGGTCCCTTCTGCCAATACTCCTCCTGCGCACTTCCTCCCCCAATTCACTCCACAGTAGCCCGCGTCGCACACGTTCCACTGAAATGTCTCTCACAGCCGTAGCTAGATAGACGTGTTGCTCCCTCTGCCAAGGCAAGGTTGCGTGTAATGGTCCCACTACCGTAGTATGGTTCCGCGATAGGGTTGCTTCCACCACCGAAGTGAGGTTGCTTGTCACAAGTCTAACGACCGTGGGTAATTGGTTCTCGTTGTTCGGGCCCTGGAACTTCAGTCAGGACGTCTCCCTCAGAAGCCAGGTAATCCTCTCGTGTCCAAGGTCAGCAAGAGGATCCCACCGCTGCCACCATATGTGGGAGGGCGCGGCGAGTCCGTAGACAGCTTAGCTCTCACGCACCTGGTACAGCGTTTAGTATCGCTGCCACCAGAGAAGGTAACTAAGATATGCAGCCTAGGCTGTACCCTAGCCAGCTAACTGGTTACACTACTAGTTACTAGACTAAGTTAATGTAATTACAACTTCTGAAGGAGGCAGCATGAGTACATGATATATATACGAGTGCTGACTCCTCCCAAAACAAGTACGGCAACCAATCAGAATGACACAACAATAACCAATGACCTGACATGACTAAATAGGTAAAAATCGCAAGACTGACGATATGCGCATGACAATTAACTATGAATAATGTTTATGTTCAATCTTTATCTCTACTTCATCCATTCTTTCTTTCTCTTTCCTTTCTTTCTTCTCCTTCATGTGGGGATATGCCCACATTGATACCTGATTAGAATAGCTAATAAATTATTCTTTTGGTCTGGGATGATTTCGTAATAGCTAGCTAGTGTAGTAGCACTGAGGATTTGCATCTTTAGTGCCTTCATTGTTAATGTAATGATTATTTGTGTCAAGATACGTTTTGGGTGGAGTCTTTCAGCCATCAGCTGTTGACATACATTCCAAAATGAGTTCATTTTGGGTCTGCCTCATTTTGAATGAGGATGAATTTAGCCATTTTGGATTGAGTGTGTTATACAGACAGTTCTGTATCTCATTAATTTCTATCCTCAATACATGAATGTTTTTATCTTTGTGAATTAAAATGAAAACGGTCAGCGTCCTTATACCAGTACCTATATGGTAGTAGATCTTCGAAGACCATTGCGAAGGACTCCAATGAAAGCACTGGTAAATAAATCGTAAAAGTTTGCTGATGATATTTAGCAATTGTATATGAGCAAGAATATTCAACATGCTATGTAAGTCAGACTCGTGCTGTTGTTTGTTGATAAATTTACAATATCTTTTTTTATATAATATTATAGTGAATAGAATGAAGATCATAATGACGAGTACAGTGATGAGGGTAATGATGATGATTATGAGGATAATGATGATCTCGGATATGTCAGCTTTGATGGTGAAGTCCTGTCTACTGTATTGATGATGAGTACAGAGACTCGAGCAATATTGAAGTGAGACTATGTGGCATCAAAAGTAGACTCATAGTCTTTGTAAGCCATGACAGGCGGATTAGGATATCTCCCTCTTATATCCTATAGAAGAATACATAAAATTGTGAATATGGGTATGTGACCTGTTCGGAAAATGTTTTTATTTGTTTATTTTAACCCTTTCTCTTTCAATTTTATGATGACCAGTTGGGTGACATGAAGTATGTAGAGTTATTCCAGCAAGAATTGAATTATAAAAGCACATCAAGACCAAACTCTTTACTATTATGTAAAAAAAGGATATTAGTCTGCAAAAAGAAGAGCTAAATTTTCAGACTTACTGTTTCTAACGGTACTAACTGAAGCTCAAATTCTTAGAATCTCAGAATTGCTACAGGGTTTAGACAGAGTGCACAAATTACCTTCTAGTTACTCAATTCTGAGCTTCAGAGCCCTGTTGTCCGGACAGACGCTCAACAGTAAGCGTTCCAATAGCCATGCTTTAAAAAATTAAAAAACAAATATTAAATACCGGTACACTCATTTCAAATTTTTTTATCACAGGAAGTACTATGTCAGTGCAATGTATAAACAAAAAATATGAATGTTATATTAGATAATCATTTTTATTTAAATCGGAGAATCGAGAGCAGTGCAACGCCTAGAATTCTCAGCGGACAGCCAAAGGGTTAAGCAGAGCACATGACAGCTTACAATATAGTCTGAAAGAATTGCAATCAGTATTTTTTTCCTATGTGCTTTTTCCTATGTGCTGTAGTTGTGGTTACAGCAAATTCAAAGCTCTATAGACTAATATGTCCTCTATACTACATATTATGTTTACATTTATTGTTGTGTATTCTAGTAATTTTAATTTTCAGGTCTGTTGAAAATATGAAGTAGTTAGCTATAGTTCTAGTCATCAGGGATAGAGGATTAGATTGCAAGAGGCTGAAAATATACTTTGATGAGAGAGACTATAATTGACAGCAACAAAATGCAGCCTCACGTGATACGATTATGCTATTACCATTATTTATACTATACCATCGAGAAAAAACTCTGATGTAGTTGTTATAAATTGTGACTGATAGGTGGGTGGGTGTTTTTATAACAAGAAGCAGAAGTGACTGCTGGTGAAAACATAATGAGCTACCTAATGTAGCACGTGCTATCAAAATCTACAAGTGATCTACAGTAGTCTTACCTCGATTGGCTATCTGGTTAATTTAGGATTATGGAGTGCCTGTAAGTTCATTTCAACACAGCAACAGTAGCAAAAAATAATTACATACCAGACTGGATTTTTTTCAATGAGAGGATGTCAAAGGAAAAGCAAACGTAACAAAAATTCTAACCTTGATGCTTATTATTCATGAAGAGAAAGAAGCAAGTGACGCACGATGAGTAACTGAGACATGTTAATTCTTTCACTAAAATAGATAGTTAAATAGACAGCTATGTAGTCTATTCAGCAAGGTGTTGATCGTAAATTCTCTTCCACAATTGCTGATTTTTTCTCTCTCGTATGAATTATGAATATAATATTAATTTCAATTTTAAAAATAATTTTAAAGCCTATAGATGGACAAATATACTCACTGTTACAGTAACAGCAGAATAAAATTAATTCCTCGGGGATATTTGTGTGCTTAAATACATTCAGCATGTTCTTAGTATCAACACTATCTATTATTAATCTCTTTCTTTTACAAATAAAAAAATCTTCTCCACATGAAAATTAATGTATATGGTAAAGTTCTATCTTTAGTTTGCTTCTGCAACTCTATGAATATTATAGAAACTCAAAGATTTTTTAGCCTGAATGAGGTATATTTTTGAATATTTTTTTTCAATGTACGTAATTTGCTTCATGTGAACTTGTTTGTAAAGTATTCTTGCATACAGCTAGATTCAAATCAAAGTGCATGATGCTAATAGCTATGCCTTCATTTTAGATGATCAACTGTATCCATTTAGAATGCAACTAGGGTAGGGGCTCCTTGTTTATCATTTCCGTTATGAAAGTATATAGTAATAGATCTCTTACATGTAGCTAGTATACTTTCATATACATTAAATTCCGTATTCGTTACTAAATGCCTGTGGCAAATTTTGTCACTGTGAAAGGAATCATCATAACTGACTCTTCATTGTTTCTTCAGGTGGAGAGAATATAAAGATGAATGGTTTCTTCCTTTGTTCTCTCTTCTTCATCACTACCATATTTGTTATTAGTCATAATTAAATTAGTGGCCCCTCCAGAATGACTGCCACTAATTCAATTATGACTACACCTTCACACCTCCCAAGTACAACTCACATGTCACAGAAATTATCCAACACCAACTAGCATTCCCAGGGGCTGTGCCCCACCACACAATGATCTCATGTTCTGTATCATCTGTTTATACAAAGTTCCTTGTTCAGTCACCCTCATTCAGTTCAGTAACCACTAAGGCTCCACAGGCCGAAATATTATAGTTTTATTCTACTGAAATAAATTCTCTGAAACTTGCTACACCTGGCTAGCTATTAGGGTAGCTAGTTCTATTAAATAGTGTCTAGCTGCCTGTAATATCAGGTGACTCCTAATCATTAACAGTAAAGTATTAAACCACAATACATTAATTTATATTGAGCTCTTTTACATAATTAACTGTTTATCAAAATTTCACACTTTAAAAAATTTGTTTTAATTAAACAATTTTTTTGGCACCCCTTCTGATACTGTTATATATGCCAAACCAAACCTGCATACCAAGTTTCATGCTTTGGTCCACTCTGTCACAATAATTGTTCTTATCTGCTGGACTATACTGCTATGCTCTACAGTCTCACTCTCAACAGACCAACAGAAATTCTCATTTTTCAAAGATTCTTTTTATCCATGGAATATAGCTAGATTTGGCACATGTTTTGCTGCTGCTGTTGTTGTTAATATCAAGGCTTTTTTTCTTCTTCAAAATTGAACAAAATCGATGTTTCCAAATCGCAAAGCACAAAAATTAAGGTTATAGGTTCGTTTATTTAAGTAAAAGACTGGATTTGTAGGAGAGAGTTAATTACTAGTTACTTATTGTCTCTTACCGTCTCCTACAATCCCATTCCAAAATCTCTTACAATCTTACAGCCTGTATAGAAGGTCACAACTTCACACTCATATATAAATTATATGCAGTGGTCTCGCAGAGTTACTTTCAGTTTAGTCATATATCTGCTGCCATGTTTAGCTATAGCATGTATTGCACTCTACTATACATAGTCATAAGAGCAAATGCAAGAGACAACAAGAAAGTGCTTCAGACTTGGTGAAGAAGTCTGCAAGGACTGCAAACGATTAGGATACTGTAGCTATACGACTATAAAAATATCTGCACTATATATTCTAAGAGACGCATATTTTTATGTGACTATGATATTTCAAATTTTTACGAGACTAAAACTAGAGACAGTATGGGAATGCAGGTGACTGTGAGAGGGAATAGAAGCATATTGCCACCAGAGACCATGCTAGTTATATTCTTGCACAGATCACTGTACTATTCAACTAGACTATATCATAACTTAGCACACTAGCACAAGACAACACAAAAAAAGGCCATGTGGATAAGTCTGCAGAGGAAACTAGCAAGTATACCCCACCACACAGTGGACATTAAAAGGGGGCAATAAAAGGAATGAAATACTTCGGGGTTTTTTTTTAAAGAAACTATACATGTATATAATCACTTACAAGTACATAAGAATAAGATAGGTTAAAACCGTTGAATACTGTAGAAGGCATGTCTTGTACCTTTAACTTACTTAACCTTTTAATTTTGTGATTTAACATGGTTGTTTAATTATTAATAAGCTCCATAATTACAGCCCCCTCTTTCCCTACAAGTGCACATAGCTATAGGTTTAAAATGAGAAGAAATACACAGGCAGTTCTTATGAGTCAATTTAGCAATAAACCACAGGCTATTAGTGTGTGGTCATTGATATAAGAATTCTACTGGGATTGGAAACGGATCACATCCGCCCGTAGAAACTGTACAAAATGCTATTCTCAGGCTTGTAACATTTGTTACATTCATTGGCTGTTCCACAAAGCTGGTTACCTACCTACCCAGAGATGTATAAGGCGAGCTCTACCCCACGGAATAAGTTACTTGGATATTTTCTAATGTAAAAAAAAAAAAATCTGTGCTTGAAGTGATACCTACCCTTTGCAGTCATTCAACTGAACCTGTTATAATCCCTTTAGCTGGCTGGAAAATAAACTTGAGGTGCAGGTTTGAATCCAAACCAGTCCTAAATAAACAAGTATACACCGTTATGAACCGACATTATGAGAGAAGCATCTTCAATTAAAGTGTGTAGTGTTTGTTGCTAGAGAGCCAACTGTTACTGATACAACAATAGCAATTGAATCTTGTATGTAATTGCTAGTAAATGCAATAAGCATTATGATTGTGATCATGTATAGTTATTATTATGGTATAGAGATATGCCTAGAAAGTTTACATTGATAAAGTTTTAATCAGCATAAGATCCATCTAAAATTATACATGTGTAATAAAGTAGCTGAGCAACTTTGAACATTGATTTGATTACTCAAGTATCCTTTGTGAATGATCAGCCATGAATAATGCAAATTAGTTTCTTGCAAAAGCTATCAAATATTTCATGTGCACTCTAGCTATTAATATACTTCTAGAAGATTAGTAGCTATGAAACTTATTATTGACTCCAAATGAATATTATTTTTTCGGTCCATTTTTAGTCTGACCCCTGGCAATTTAGCCTGGGCGAATCCCCGCGCGGTTTAGAGCTAGGCAGGGCGGCGATTAGCCTAGTGCCAAGGAAATACTCTGAGACGTTTAGCCGTGTCCAGTTTTGTAAACTTCAGATTTGGGATCACGAAGAAGCTACAACTCAGTGCAGCTAGGAAGAGCAAGAAATGCAACCCAGGTAAACATTTTCCCCTACCTTCACAATACACTCCGCCGCGGTCAAAGCGAACGCCCGCACGGGTGCCTCTTTTCTCCTAAAAACACAGCTTTTTTAGGCTTGACTACAGTTTCTTCTGATACTACAGCATTAAACAAGTCTTACTTTAAACTTAGGCTTCAAATTGTGATAATTTTCGGGAAACTCCTGTTTTTTCAAGTCACAAAGTTGCTGCGACACTGATCTATGGCATTGTAAACCCTTTACCACACATATTTTTCAAAATTCCGCTGTTTTTGGCAGCGGAGTGCCGCTTGTTGGTCGTCATGTCAAATGCCACTGGTAGGTTTAATACAACAAGGAAACTACTCGGGGAAGCTGAAGTCACCAAGATTCAGATCATATTAGTTGGGAGAAAACTAATGTAATGTATCGAACCTGCTACATTAGGTAGTGGTCGCCAACGACTGATTAAAATTGTACTGTAACTTTACTTCCGATCTGAACTGAATTTTATTGAATAGTGGAAGTATTCGCGAGTTGTAGCTCTTTGCAAATCAATAAGTTCAGCTTAGGCAGAGAATCAATTGGTTAAATATATATATTTTTTAAACTACATATATGGGTGTGGTTTGGGGTGTGGTTTAGTGTCCTGAACTACGATTTGAAAAGTTGTGAGTCAATTGGATTTCTGAAGAAGTTATTTCTAGAGGGCAAAAAAAGGTTCAAACCCGTGTGGTAATTTCTTAGAAATACCTGTTGTTGATTTTGTTTCGTTTTGCTTTTAAGTAGAACAGTTGTGATGAATGGTTACTTTGGCTGGAACCCCTTTATTGTATATATGTAATTTAAAAACTCCACCGTTTTTAGTAGCAGTTGTTAGAAGTTCAAATTAATCACATAACAATACTGTAGTTTTATGTAACCTAACTGGGAAAGCTTGCTCGCAGTTTGTGCTCAAACACAGCACTAGTATTTAAAGCATTAAAAATGAAAAAATTGAAGATTTAGGGTTGGTCAAAAAGTAGAATGGGAACTAGTAAAGTTACACAAAGTATAGAAACAAGAAAGGTCTTTGCCCAATGTGATGATTCTGTATCTTTAAATCACTTGTGGTGAAAGACCATTTATTTTAACATTTGCTATTCATTGAAAAAGACTGATCATATGGGACAAATGACCTTTCATGTTTCCATACTTTTAGAGCTTTGCTAGTCCCCGTACTTTTTTAGCTACTCGATCTTTACACCTTTAATGTTTTATATGACTACTTCCATCTTTTTTTTTGTAGACTTACCTTTAAACTAACTGTTTCAACTATAATGCCACCAGAGCCAAGACAGAAATTATCTGCACCAATATACTAAATTAGTGATTGCCAATGAATTAAATTTGCCTGATATATACTTAAACTGAAGTAGCTGAAACAACTTCCAGTAAACACCAACAATACTTATTCTATTCAAGATTTCCAGAAGTTATATTGATTGTGCTACACAGTTGAATAATTTTTTCATAGGTAAGGGTCGTTTCACCTAATGTTTCAATTGGCGCCTAAATCATGGCAGTGATGGAAACATTAGAGAGATGGTTTTGTTGAGACTGATCATTAGTTTCAAGTGCAGTAAAGAAATAACTGAAGGGTTGTGGACCTAGTATGGATTGGTTTGTTTGTTCCCTAGGCATTTTCTGAAATATTCTCACTGATCATGAAATATCTGTATTGTTTCATTGTTATATTCTAGTGATAAAGAGAGAAGAAAAAAAAGGTTATGGATATTGTTCCCAGCAACAGCAGATTGTATAAATATAGTGTTAATAATAATGATAAACACATAATATAGCTCTGTATATTTATTTCCAGCTACCACTTGTTGTGCTACAACTAGAGTAACCACACCCATAACCTGTTGAGATACTTCAAAACTAGCTGTAGTTATTTACTTTTTAAATAAATCACCTTGGAGGGGTGGGAGAAAGGGCATCCAGCCCCACCTCCCTGTCCTGAACGGTGTGTTTTTTACGCCATTAGTCTCTTTATTTTATTTTGTATTAGATATTTGTTTATATATTTTAGTTTTATTATTGTTGCTGCTTTTCCCTTTTTCTCCCTGTTGTATCCTCATTTTTATCTATGCTTTACCATTCCCTCTATTTTATGCACATTCTTGTGTTGTTATAAGGAGGACTAAAGACAAAAATTCAAAAAAATAATAACCTGGTTTAATAATTTTTCTGCTTCATATGCAAAATATAATGCTACATTCACAAGACTAGTAACTAAGGTTATAAAAACAAGTGTTATTTTAATAACTGTCAAATTCTTTAAACTATGCTGCTCCACTGACTTAGCCCAGCAAATATGGCAGTGATGAAGAAGGGAACACAAAGGAGGATAACGTGTAACCTTATATTGTCTCCACCTAAAGAAATAATGTAAAGGCACTAATAGTAATCAGCTTCTTCTTAATGACAAAATTTCCACTGTATAGGTATTAACTTTACATACATGAAACTATAGTACCAGCTATGTAGGAGCCTCATAAATTTACACTGTCACTGTGATATTTCACAACACAAATACTGCTGTGATTAACAAGGATAGCCAAGTTGAAAATTTTAAATGAAATGAGAGCATTATTGTTGTGATAACAAAGATAAGTTAAAAAAATTTTAAAGTAACATTCTGTTATAAAGAGATCTATTGCATTGCATAGTTTGAAATTTAGCCATACTTAAAAGTTTCAAACAAGGCCATATGAATCAAATTGGTGAAAATATATAGTTGTTAAAAAAAAGTACCCATTACTAGTAAATTTTGGGTGCTTACCTCTATGTTATTGCATACATTATTTGCAAAGCTAGAAGTTCTTTACAAGGAAGTTAATAGATACATTATTACTTTAAAACTACTAGCTATTTTAGTGGCAAGTTTAAAAGAATCTCAACTACTCATTTGTGTGGCTGGTTTGAACTTTAACACAGTGAATATGACAAAGCTAGTCATAGCCTCTCAAGAAGGTCGTTTTTTTCTTCTTCTAATCTACTGAAACAACTACGTGCATGTTCATAAAATGTTTTATTTTTTAACTCACTATCTGTAATAGTAAATGGTGGTGCTGGCCGATTATTTATAATTATCGAGACTGTTGGTGGCAATGATGGTGGTGGCGATGTTGGTGGTGGCGATGTTGGTGGTGGCGGATTCCTCAATTCCTGTGAACCAAGAATATAGTCACTTGATATCAGTTTTCTAAACTAGCACAGAAAAGGACTTCATGGCTACAAATTTCATTTTTGGAAATAACATTATTCATAGCTTTGAACAAAGTTTTCACCTCCAAACTAGTTTACAGATAATTGAATCTGACCCTGGCGAAATTGTCTTCTCAACATAGATATCACTTCCTCCAAGAATTGACTTATCCACTAATAAAAGCTTTAACATGCAGTTCAAGCCCCCACCCCCACCCCACTCCACCCCCACCCCACCCCTTCCCACTTCACCTTCCAAAAAAATGCAAGTATTAAGGTTGGTCTGTGATTTTGAAGCTTCTCTGTAAACTTAACCTCTATTATATCTGTTATCTAAGTTATAGACACTGACCCTAACCACATAGCAGTTGATGGTAGAAGCATCAGCATAATTTAAGCATATAAAATTAAAGTAGATTATTAAACAAACATTAAAAGAATACCATTTTTGATATCCTAGATAGCTATTATTATAAGAAATGGTTGGTAGAATATGGCTAGCTGTGGTACAAGTTTTGATTTTGTTGCTTCAACTATGCTGCCAGGAAGTAAAATACTTCCATAAGTAGATCATTAGATTGATGTGAAGGCATTCCTATGCTGCCACTGCAATTTATTGGATACTTAAAAATTTGTATAAATAACTAATGTTTTCCAGATTGCACAGCATAAAGAAAGGGTGACGTAAGACATTGATATAAAATACAAACATTGCTAGATGATATAGTAAAGTATTTCATCAAAAATGTGCTAGTTCAATACCAACATATTAAACTTACGAAGGAGAGTGCCGATGTTGTATATGGATAAAAGTTTGTGCTAATATCACGAGCAATGGTGTAGCTGGAAAGATATATATGAATTGCAACATGAAATGTAATATTGAAGTCACATTTTATTTGCCCTGAAAATAATGACCTTAGATGAAAAGGACATAATATGTCATTCAGTTCATGTTTGCTTTTCACATACTTTTTGACATCCATTTAAAGGGAAAGCTAATACCATCACTCATTGCTGACATACAGGAATGACATTTCACCCTATTCAACCTTCTGGATTAGCCCCATTCAACACAAGCTACATCTCAGCATCCACTCAATCTCTTGTAGTAATTGGTTTACTTAAAATTACCATAATGAGAAAATGATTAATTTCAAAAATTTATAATTTTCATACAATGAAGCATGTTGACAAGTGTATTGTGTATCTTCTCCCCCAAGAGGTTGAATTTTGCCATCTCCCCCACACATCAGGACACATTTTTAAAGCTTCCCTGTGATACAGAGCAGCTGGTTATCAGCTGGAGCGAATTAATTATCGAGAAGTGGATTAGTCTTAAATTTTCATTGCGGCAAAAGGCGAGTATGTTCACACGTACCTCAGTGGTGAGCTTTTAATATTGAGGTTGGAAGATGTTGTGTAAAGTAAAGTGCTAGCATCCAAGAGTTCGAGTGACCAATTAGATTCACGGTGTGTTGCTATCAGCGAAACACGTGTCAACACAAGTGCTTTCAGCCTCCAATCTGAATCCAAAGGCTTCCAATGTATAGTCTACCTCTATCAGGAATGCGATTGTCTTTGTTAACAAGATATTACCAATACAACAAACATTTAAGAGTTGCTCTTGCTGAGTTGAGATGTGTGATGCTATTCAAATTTTGTGCTGGTTTGCTTGGAATTTCTGTGGCTCCTGCTCCTCCGTATCTCTGTGAATTTTCTTTCACTACTTCATTGAAGTAGTTCTATCAGTCAGCTTTTTCTCATTTGTATTGACCCTTACATTCTCCTGCTTCTCTGCCTTTAATATACCCACTATGGTTAGCTACCATAGAGAAACACTCTTTCTTGGCTCAGTTCAGTAACCCAGTGTTCAATTTTTATGGGATAAATAGCACTTTTAGCTAATTTAAGCTATTAGGTCAATGTACGGTTTAATGCTTTGTGTAGATACTCCACAATTGAAAGTTGGTGGTTTGAAGGCCAGTGGAAGCTTTTTTCTGCCATTTTCCCCTTTGTCTAATGATTTTCCCATTCAGATGATGACGATTTCCAACCGGTTCATGAATTATTCATGAATACACACTCTGCTGTTGGTCACCATCATTGTCATCATTGTTAATGACACACAGGCATTATTATTATATAGATTTTCTATGTCATTAATTTTTGTGTACACATACACCCATTCATTTTGAATTTTGAACCGAGTTTTTAGGAAGTAAGGCATTTGTCAGTTACATGCCACCGACAACTAGCAGCTATTGGTGGATAAGATAAGTAATGTCTTCACAACTCATGCATGATATGAACTTCATCAATGAGCTTAGACTTCTGAGAAGAACAATAGAAATGAACAATTTTATTGTGGGAAATTGCCAAGTGATAAATCCAGGACTGTCCTGGAGCTTTGGAACAGTTGGCAAGTATGGTATGTAATTTACCTTTAGCTATCATTGCTGTAGTGAAATGAAGTTATCGGTACCCTTAGTCCTAAATTAACCAGATTAAAATTAATAGTGTGGAGCAAGGGGGTTTAATATTCTGAGGTGGTATATGGACTCACAAGAATGTGATGTTCACTGATGCCTCGCTACTGCCTTCTGGATTGGTAGTACTAGACCACCATGTCATGTTGATGCTGGAAGGAGCATTGGAATCTGATTCTTGATAAACTCTAGAATGAGTCGCCGAGTTCTACAATGAATGACATAATTTGTTGACACTGAATTCATAGTTAAGCAAAAGTCAATGTTGAAATGATAGCTAATGTTAAAATTGCTGGCTTACTGGTACAGGTTGTTCAGTAGAGTTCATTGAATCCCTACAATTCAGAGTTTTGTGGCTGTCTCCGGAATCCCATCTTCCCACTATTGTGCTGTAGGGATCTAGCATCGTATTGGAGGGATCAGGATTAATCCTGGCCTGAACTAAGAACCCGAGGTTTGTACCAGCAGACCACTGAACTGTACACATAATGTCAGCATAATCAATACCAAATAACGATGTGAGATGGCATAAATTTTATTTAGAGGCTTTTTATTACTATACGATAATACGCACTATTAAAAATCAAACAACTGACCAAGTAAAGCATCATTAAACACATTTCAGTCGTATCTTTGCAAGTTCTGGTTCTAACTATAAGTGACAGACCACTATCATCCCAGAGATATGGCTCTTTTAGTTAACCCTATTGTTTCCAAGATGGATAAACATTTGATATTTTTTGCATAGCTATGTTTCAGCTAAACCGAACATTGTGCCCATACAATATTATTATCTTGAGCTGAACTTACATGTATAGTTGCAGTTTGTATATAGAATGCTACTATTGAAGTCCCTACAGCATATATCATCCTGCATCATGGGGCAGCTAGGAGTGAGGGTGAGATCAAAGCAACGCGCATTGGTAGGACAAGCGACAGGCGTTAGCACTTGTTCAAAAAACGTATGAGTGATAGTGTGAGCGTAGCATGAAGTATTGGTAACTCCTTCTGGTCTGGCTTGAGATAAGGAGACCAGTAGCATCAGCAGAAAATAAACTGCCATCACCTTATTGGGATACATTGCTACAACTTCTTTCAATCTCTAGATCTAGAAAGGGAACATGTATTACAATATTGACTTTTAGTTGTGATTTATCAAGTCGCATTAAAAATGAACTACTTGCTTATTACTGCTCATCTGCTTTCATATTCTTCCCCATATAACTTACTCGCAATAGAGTAGCTTGTCCACTACAGGCAAGGAGAGTCGAGTTTTGTGGGTGTGACTGCTCGCGTAAGGTTACCTCGCGTGAATAACCGTATGGCAACGCCCACAACCCGTGCCTGTGAGCAAAAAAGGGGAGGGTCTGATGGTAATGGTGGAATGTTTAAGCTTTGCGGGTCCTTTCAGTAATTTTTGCGAAAGCTTCTATACCAGTAATGTGATGCTATTGCAGCGGAAATAAAAGAAGAGGAGGGTACTATTTTTACTTCAGGCATGCAAAATCAGCCATAGTCTATATTATGCTTGGGCAAAGATAATAATAATAATACAAAACACATAATGGCTACTGTATATCATATAGAAGTTGATGTGGGCTATTTTTTTTATTTCAGCAGCTCAAAACTGTAAAGATGTAGATTTTTCCAATGGCATAAATTCAGTTTCTCTGAATAAGGCTGTTCAAGCCACACCTTACCTAACTAGTTCATCTATTCACTACATTACGGTGCTCACACCACACCTACAATCAGCCCATCCTGCCCTCATGCATCTAAACATAATCAGGCCCCAATGATAGTGGTAACTTCGCAATGTAAATATTTTCACAGTAACTAAAGCCGAGTTGTCCTGTTGTCTTCACAAATTATTAAAATAGAAATTTTAACAGGTACATGTAGTTAACTTAACAGTAGTACATCCCAAATCTTGGGGCCTATTCCTAAACCAGTGAACAGGAATTTATTTCATTGCTGTTGGAGCAACACAATATGCCTTATTCAGTAATCATTTGTCTCCGTCTCTTATTTCATTCAAGTACTATTCCTATTCTTAAGTTTCTCTCATCTGTGGCAAATTTATAATAGAAGCTGTCCAGAGAGAGACTGGGAGGTCATCTGGTGAAAGAGTGAAATCCATGAACACTTCTTGCAATCTATTGAGTGAAACTTGAATCAACTAAACCAAATTGCTTAAACCTTGTAGCAAGAAAAGGTATGGTGCCAAATTTTAATTACTCTAGGTGATTTGCAAGTTGGTTGGCAGTTGCTTGTTATAATGTTATGGCCTGATCACCTGCCGGCTGCTGAAAGGTCATCTGGCCACAATGCCTATGGCAACTTCCTTGACAAACAATAAAAATCTACTGAGGCAATCCTTGATCCTTGGAAGTAGCTGTCAAATCCTTGACTGTCAAGGAAGTTCCTTGACAGGTGGAGCCTATGTGAGTTATTGCTGAGCTGTTTTTCTCTTGGCAGTGGAAAATTCCCTATAGCATTCTGGATTGTGAATTTTGTTGTAATTTTCAGTCTCTACCCAATATGGGCAAGAATTTGGGTGACACAAAAAAGTGGAATCATTATGTCATGAATCTAATGAGTGTTAGTAGCCAAGGACTTTCCCAGACAAGATGTCACATAACAAAATCTTGTATTTATACAGCCACCAGTAAATTTAAGTAAATAAGTTTGCATCGTTACTTCTATCAGCCCAGATAACAATCATTTTAATGTTTTAAATTTATTCGACTTAGTAATCATTATTATCTAGTTAATAAACTTGGTATACGATACTAACAAAAGCTGGAGGTTGCATGAAATGACTTTGTTTAAGTTGTTTTTTATCTTTTTCTAATAATTCTAGCTAAATAGTTAGTTACCTTCCCTAACACTTGCTGACATTTTGAAAGGCTAAATTCAATTCTGACTTAAGAAGTAGCTATAAAGGTATGAATATGATTTGAGATGGGGAGGGGGGGGGGGGGGGGGGGGGGGAAAGATTTATGGGGAAAACCTTTGACAGGGGAATCACCTGGGAGTTTGTGTGCATGAATATTAGTTCCATTTTATATAAAAGTAATAATTTTTTCTTTGCAAGCATTCCTCCTATTTTATGCTTCCATTGATCTAGAATGGAAGAAGTTGGGGATGAAGAAGAAGATTCTGAAGAAGATATGAATATTATGCTCCTAAGAGCCTAAAACTTGAAAGTTTTCTCCAAGTGTTACGTAACTCAGCAAACAGTCTCCAAAAGCTCTAGTTGCAGGCTGGTCAACTTTTGTGAGATTGTAAAGGCATCATATGAGTTAACAAGGACGAAATATCCTTGGTGACCTCATGAAGCTGAGCTGAGGTTAACTTTATATTTAAGGTTGACATTTTAGATCGTTCATTGAGTGCTACATATTTTGCACTCTCTGTGATCTATCAACGTGCAGAAGTCACCACCAGCTCTTTTCACAAGATGACTGGTCAACTTTTGTATGCTGGTAAAGGCATCCATAAGTGATGAAGGAAAAAGTCCTGAATGACTTTATGGTGCTACAAGTTGTTTCAGGAGCCTTTGTTAGGAATTTTAGTACTTAACTGGCTCCTGTGCAAGATGTATACGCATTTCATGTGGATTTATAAATCTCAAGTACTTTCCATTAAATTCGCAGTCTCTACACTAAGCTCACACTGTGGATGTCTGTCTTGCTATGAATAACCAGTGGATTGTTTTCGGGCTCCCTCAGTAGGGTATGTTCAAATAATAACATCAAAGTAATGTATTGTTATTATTATTATTATTTACAGGTTTCTCATTGTTTCTATCTTACAACTCACAGCAACTGGACACCAAAGAATCATCCAGGGATCTCTTGGAAGAGTAAGTCCTTGAAGACAAAGTGTATAGATTGCAATTGAAAATGTCATTTTTGGTATTCAGGTATCTCATGAGATGCAAGAGGTGTAAAAAGACGATTCTGAAGGACTGAGCATGGTGAAGCACGCAGGAAATGGTGGAGAGTCAAATTTGGAGATTATATTCTTGAATATTATATATCATTATTTGACTACCTATCTTGTAACCACAGCTAAAACTAGGAGTTCCTCTGGCTTAAAACCTAACTTTAATTATTCTGCTTAAAAATTCTTGTTCGTAAAATTTTAATAATATTTTTGCTGTGTTCATTCTATAGCAGCTATTGTGTTAATACAGTGAGAACACAGCTAAATTACTTTAAATATCACTTCACAAAGTTCTTGCATAAAATTACTTGGTAATTAGTTTTAGCTTATACTTTCCTGATCCAGAATTTTATAGCATCCATCCAGACAGTAGCTAAAATATATTTCTAGCCATCTCTAACCAATAAATCAAATTTTTGTCCAACAATTCTGTCTGCTCAGCCCTTGCAGGAAACTTAATATATTATTGCATAAAGGTAATATTATTTAGACTCAGTATAAAACTCACTATCTCTAGAGCATGTAACAGCGTTAGGCAAATATACTATTATAGCATCTCAACCCATTCTACTGCAGTATATAGTAATGTTAATTATAACACTCCCTCTATGACCTCATTGTGTAGGTACATCTCTGAAGAAAATTGCTCCACAGAGACGTAAAATGGGATATATGAAGTGGTTATTCATGTCAGAACAAAATTGAACAACTTGTTTCCAGACTTGAATGATACACGAGAAACTGTGAACTGTAAAGATGAGCTGGTTTCTGCCTGCTGACCCACTTCTAGTCCAGACGCTGACAACAGTTGATCCCACTTCTCCTACATACTAGTGGGGATACAGTCACGCATAGCCAGACCCTTTACCTATTACTATGCTGGGAATGGGATCTGGTGACATTAATACACTGTCCAGTTCAATACCTTCAATAGTTGTGGTTCCAGTCGTGGTTATCGATATTTTTATCTTGCCACAAAACCACTCAATCACATGGCAGAGGAAGAGATAAAAGCCCTGCTTAGGCTATTTTGTGGAAAGCAGTATGAAGAAATATTTGGATATTTACAAGCATTTGGCTCCTGGCAGTTTGTTAATTTGATTGCTATTCAGTTAGCTAGTTGTTCAATAGTCAATAGTAGTAAATTTGCATGTGCGGTATTTTTATGCCAGCTTAGGTAACAAGATCATTAAATTTCTTTCGAACTAGTACCATGCCACCAGATCCTTTCCCAGTGTAGCAAAAGGTAAAGGGTCTCACTAGTTAGACTAGGGGATACAGAGGATAAGAGAGGATTAAAAAAAAGGAATGTAGCAAGCCACTGATGGCTTGGATTATCAACACTCACAATATAAAATCTAGCTAGTAAGTTTGTATTTTCAGAATCCAAAGGCTAGCTCAATGTGCACTTTTTACTGTAAATTCCATGAAATTGATGAAAATTGGGGGCAAATATCTCCTAGAAGGTTATAAAGGGAGAGATGCCCAAAAATGTCTAAAAATCCCCTGATAATGATGATGATGACGATGATAATAATAATAATAATAATAATTGGCGAGCGAAGCGAGCAAGACACTATAAGGGTAAAACATCGAAAATTGGGGATTTTGTTTATATAATATGCTTGGACGTACGTATGTCTTTTTTTTTTTTCCCTGTTATCCTCGCATTTGTGTTCACTTGGTGGTCAACCCTGTCCCATATTCCACTAAACAAAATCCTTTGGTTTTGTTTGTCTTTACCTGTATCATCCAAGTATTTACCCCTCCGAATGGTTGTCTCTGACATGTCTGGATTTTTGCAGACACAGTTAGGTCTTACAAATTTACTCGAGTTCATTTTTGTCGTAATTATATATATGCCTTACGCAACAGTATTGTTCTTACCTGAAATTCCTTCAACCAAATAGTCAAGTCATGAAGAGAGTACAAGGCGAGTCTGGTGGTGTTGGCATATTTAGTGACCAAGTGCATGTGAAAATATTGTGTGTTACAGCTACTGGTTAGCGAAAGAATGAGACAAATCTTAAAGGAACATTTAACTAACAAATAAATATATTAGCTGCCCTTAACCTCTTTTTAGCTTTCCTCTCAGTCAGTTTTTTTTTGTGTGTGTGTGTGGCTACTATGGCAATAAGCAAATCTCAGTTTATCATTAGAATATTTTTATTTAGTCCAACAATAGCAGCAAGTGGTTATTATGGCATTGAAAACCTTTTACCATACACAACTTTAAAACTCAGCCGTTTTTTTTTTTAATTAGTTGGAGTGTTTTTTCTTTCTTTCTTTGCCAGGACTTTAACTCTTGTATTGGTAAAATGCTTGTACTTCAAGTCACAAGAAGTTGCCGCGAGTGGTTACTATGGCATTGAAAACATTTTGCCTTATGTCATGTTTTTTAATCAGCCATTTTTAGTAACTGGGTGCTTTTTGTCAGAAGCTACTGGTGCTTTAGATAGTCAGAACAGTTTATTTCAAGCTATCATTACTTGTAAAAATTGAGGTAAGAGGGTAATTCCATATTTTGTGACCTAAAATTAAAATCAAAAGCTTATATTATAAATGTAGCTACTTTAGGAATAAATGAACTGACTGATACACAGGTCAACAGAGCTAGTTTAGGCAAATAAAATTAATGTAGCATTTTTGCATACAGATTTTTAATGGCAAAATCAATTTTTACCAGATTTGTGTGTTTTACCTTCAAGCAAACTAAATAAATGTACTCGATCTTGCAATGGCAAAAATAAATCTTTATCAGATTAAAAAATAAATGTTTTACCTCATTTAAATCACTCGTGCACAATGGCTCGCTCACCATTTATGTTGAAGCAAATCACTAGTAATAATAATAAATAACTACTTTGTGCACAAAAAATTCAAACAAAGTAAAACTTTTGAAAGTTTAATTAAACTTCAAACTTGATAAAAGTTTATTTTTGCTATTACATGCAACAAAAACAAAGGCAACATTCATTTAGCTAGCTTGAAGTTTGCATTCTAGCTCCTCTTCACCAAGTTTAGGAAAACATTATTTAGTTCACTTACTGGCGAGCTAGCGAATTGAGCGAGACACTATCAGGGCTAACACAATTGATTGAAAATCTGGGATATTTGTTTGTTTAAATAATTATGTTTGGACATACATAATGTCATTTTGTACTTTGACCTCGCATTGTGTTTGCTTCGTGGTCTACCCCTTCCCATACCTCCACTAAACAGAATCTTTCGGCTAGTGATCTCATATCATTCAAGGAAATTTAATTGTTTACCCCCTTGTATTAGGTTGTTTCTGAATGCTACAATACACACTTAGGTCTTAAAAACTTACTGTTAGACTTAACACTGTGCAGTAATTCTCTAGAACTTCTTGCTTTTTCAAGTCGCAAAATGTTATAGAAAAAGGTGAGTATGGTATTATGACCTTTTACCAGACAGTTTCAAAAACTCGGCTGTTTATAGCTGTGAGTGCTTGTTGTCAAACGTTACTGGCAACTCAGATAGTCAGAATGCGATATTAGAGACTACAGAAAATACCAGTACTCGGGAAATTGAGGTAAGTAGTTCTGTAGATAAAGTATGGTCACAACGGCCACGTACTTGGACTGATAGATTATTTTGAAGTGTTTCATTTGTGCATAGGCTCGCTCATTATTTGTGCTCAAGTACATCACTAGTTTCTAAAAGTACAAGCATGTACAGCTGTTACCACTAACAAAGAAACTGGAATGACATTCTGACCATCTAAATAACCAGTAGCTCCTGACAGCTACTAAAAAACGGTCAAGTTATTAAATTTATGGTAAAGGTTTTCAATACTTTAGTAAACACATCCAGCAACTATTCAGGACTCGAAAAAGCAAGCGAAGGAATTTTCACAGAGTTTTGGTACTTATAAGATGTGTTTATTGCTGTAGTAACCAGGGGGGAGGGGTAAACATAAAAAAGATATGAAGCTGTTGTTCTGGAAATACCAAGTAAAAAAATAAAATAAAATTAAATTAAATTAAAAAATTAAAAAAAAAGAAGCATTGTTGCATAGTGCACATAATTATGACCTCCACAGCCACTGATAGAAAATGAATGCCTGCAAGTTTGTAAGACCTAACTGCACCTGCAAAAAAATATGTAGTAAGGGATGCGGTCAAGTACCAAGAGAATACAAATACCAAGGGTCAAGTACAAAATGACATATGATGTCCACACACATACTGTTTTATAAACAAACTAACAAATATCTCCAATAATATTAGATAGTGTCTCACTCGCTTTGCTAGCTCACCAATAATAATAATAATAATAATAATAATAATAATAATAGTTAAAACTAATTGTAGAATAATATGTCTTGCTGTATTAACATCATCATCACTTTATTCTACAATGGCTACTCTCGCATTTCACCTGGAGTCGTGTTATAGTATGATGATCCATATTTACCAGCACATCTCCTAAACACCAGAAGAGAGATACATGGAGGGAAGGATTCTGAAATTACAACAACAACAACAACAACAACAAATGGCTAAACAACAATAATGTGGACTAATGTGAATTAAATTTTATTTTTCCAAAATTGTTATCTTTTTTATTCCCTTATATTTCACCCTTTGCCACAATGTTAACTGCAATGTCACCTCTCCCAAAAAAAATTAGTAATATTATGTTGCTATCATTTTATATATTTATTTGAAGTCACTACTATTATTTTGATTAATATTATTAGCAAAAAATAAAATAATAAAATAATAATAATACCTCATAGAAGGTAGGAAGTCTATACTGAGAGAAGCAGTGGTTAACATCTTCCACCATCTTACACAGCTACATTGGTAAATTCATTTTAATAGCTAGACAATGGTGGTGGTGATGATACCCTACCTGATCATGTCCACGATTCACCTTTAGACCCAGAAAAGATCTGTAAAACCATATATGACCAAGACATCAGCCAAGTCTCTCTACTGACCCTTACCTAGTGCTATCATCATTGCTGTAGTATGCCAACTGCGAAAAATCCACAGAAAATGGCTGGCACTTGAGCGTCAGTCTATCTCTAAGGGTCGCAGCCAGTGGTTATGAATGTGTCCAGGAGGGTGTGGTGGATGGGCAGGAGGAAGGAGATGAAGACATAACTGGCCCAGTTATCTCTCATGAGGAAATGATCGAACCCTTCCATCATGCTGTTCTCTACTCTCTTCTCTTTCATCTTTCTCAGCACCTACATTCAAATTAACACAAAAATGTACATAAAAAACAACAACTAAATAAACAAGTATACACCGTTATGAACCATTTAATAGACATAATGAGAGAAGCATCTTCAATTAAAGTGTGTAGTGTTCTTGTTGCTAGAGAGCCAACTGTTACTGATACACTAATAGCAATTGAATCTTGTATGTAATGTGCTAGTAAATGCAATAAGCATTATGATTGTGATCATGTATAGTTATTATTATGGTATAGAGATATGCCTAGAAAGTTTACATTGATAAAGTTTTAATCAGCATAAGATCCATTTAAAATTATACATGTGTAATAAAGTAGCTGAGCAACTTTGAACATTGATTTGATTACTCAAGTATCCTTTGTGATCAGCCATGAATAATGCAAATTAGTTTCTTGCAAAAGCTATCAAATATTTCATGTGCACTCTAGCTATTAATATACTTCTAGAAGATTAGTAGCTATGAAACTTATTATTGACTCCAAATGAATATTATTTTTTCGGTCCATTTTTAGTCTGACCCCCGGCAATTTAGCCTGGGCGAATCCCCGCGCGGTTAGAGCTAGGCAGGGCGGCGATTAGCCTAGTGCCAAGGAAATACTCTGAGACGTTTAGCCGTGTCCAGTTTTGTAAACTTCAGATTTGGGATCACGAAGAAGCTACAACTCAGTGCAGCTAGGAAGAGCAAGAAATGCAACCCAGGTAAATATTTTCCCCTACCTTCACAATACACTCCGCCGCGGTCAAAGCGAATGCCCGCACGGGTGCCTCTTTTCTCCAAAAAACACAGTTTTTTAGGCTTGACCACAGTTTCTTCTGATACTCCTTACTTTAAACTTAGGCTTCAAATCATGTGATAATTTTCGGGAAACTCTGTTTTTTTTTCGGAAGTCACAAAGTTGCTGCGACACTGATCTGTGGCATTTTAAACCATTTACCACACAAAATTTTCAAAATTCCGCTGTTTTTGGCAGCGGAGTGCCGCTTGTTGGTCGTCATGTCAAATGTCACTGGTAGCTTAATACAACAAGGAAACTACTCGGGGAAGCTAAAGTCACCAAGATTCAGATCATATTAGTGGGGGGGAAACATAATAATGTAATGTATCGAACCTGCTACAATAGGTAGTGGTCGCCAACGACTGAATCTGAACTGAATTTTATTGAATAGTGGAAGCATTCGCGAGTTGGGTTTAGCTCTTTGCAGATCATTAAGCTCAGCTTAGGCAGAGAATCAATTGGTTAAATATATATTTTTTAAACTACATATCACGTTATCATTGCTGCTTTGTAATTGATGATTTGGGTGTGGTCTGGGGTGTGGCTTAGTGTCCCTGAACTACGATTTGAAAAGTTGTGAGTTGGCAACTCTGATTGTCCCTAAAGTCAACTCTTGTTCATGGACCACTTCTGCTGCATTGTCCAATTGGATTTCTGAAGAAGTTATTTCTAGAGGGCAAAAAAAAAAAACCTGTTGTTGATTTTGTTTTGTTTTGCTTTTAAGTCGAACAGTTGTGGTGAATGGTTACTTTGGCTGGAACCCCTTTATTGTAAATATGTAATTTAAAACTCCACCGCTTTTAGTAGCAGTTGTTAGAAGTTCAAATTAATCACATAACAATACTGTAGTTTTATGTAACCTAACTGGGAAAGCTTGCTCGCAGTTTGTGCTCAAACACAGCACTAGTATTTAAAGCATTAAAAATGAAAAAATTGAAGATTTAGGGTTGGTCAAAAAGTAGAATGGGAACTAGTAAAGTTACACAAAGTATAGAAACAAGAAAGGTCTTTGCCCAATGTGATGATTCTGTATCTTTAAATCACTTGTGGTGAAAGACCATTTATTTTAACATTTGCTATTCATTGAAAAAGACTGATCATATGGGACAAATGACCTTTCATGTTTCCAGCTAAAACAACTTCCAGTTAACATCTTTCAAGATTTCCAGAAGTTCTATTGATTGTACTACGCAGCTGAATAATATTTTTTTTCATGGGTTTCACCTAATGTTTCAATTGGCGCCTAAATCATGGCAGTGATGGAAACATTAGAGAGATGGTTTTGTTGAGACTGATCATTAGTTTCAAGCGCAGTAAAGAAATAATTGAAGGGTTGTGGACCTAGTATGGATTGGTTTGTTTGTTCCCTAGGCATTTTCACTCATTTGAACTGTTCTCATTGATCGTGACATCTGTATAGGTGTCAAAACATCCGTATTGTTTCATTGTTATATGCTAATGATGACACCTTTTGCATAGTTAAGAAAGGAAGTGAAAAACATTTGTTGAACCATTTAAACTCTGTAAGACCTTCTATAAAATTCACCATGGAATCTAAGGAAGATAGTAAGCTACCTTTTTTGGATTGCTTATTAAAGAGAGAGAGTGATGGTATGATTACGTCCACTGTGTACAGAACACCTACACACACATATAGATACCTTTCCTTGAAGTCTCATCATCCTATTCATGTAAAGAGAGGAGTAGTGAGATGCTTGTATCAGAGAGCTAGGAGGGTAACTAATATGAGTGAAAACTTGAAGGAAGAAGAGAAACACCTAGTCAAAGTATTTCAAAGTAATGGATATGACAAAGCAACCATTAGGGCAGGCTCTAAAGAGTTACCTTCTAAAGATCACACAGATACTGAGCAAGAGAAAGGTTTGATTCTTACCATTCCAGATACAAGCAGGATTGAGTGAGAGTGTTCAGAGAGTGTGTAGAGACTTTGACATCAAAACAGCATTTAAGTTGGGTAAGACACTAAGATCACATCCTACTGAAACCAAAGATACTATACCCATTACCACAAAGTCATGCATAGTGTACAGTATACCCTGTATACATAGGTGAAACAACTAGAAGGCTTGAGCAGAGAGTGAAAGAACATCAGGATGCTTGTAAGAGAGGTGATGAAAAGGTTTCAGCCATTGCTGAACATGCTTGGCAGCAGCATCACCCCATTAAATGGGAAGAGGTAAGAGTTGTAGACAGAGGCAGAAAGAATCATGAGTTGAAGATCAAGGAAGCTCTACACATACAGATGACACCTGAAAACAACAAGTTTAACAGAGACATAGATTTAGAGCTTCCAGGATGCTGGCTGTCCATGCTGCGTGCATATCACCCTCCAGGATATAATAAACAGTAAGCATACCCTCCAGAAATCTTGCTGTTTACATTGTGTTGTTATATCACCATGGAGAGTTCGACCTCAGTTGACCCTGAAGAGGACTTCAGCAAGAAGTCGAAATGTCGAGTTAAAGTATAATTAACTATATTGGAGAAAAATTTGCCATTATTATAATTATTAGCCGAGAATGACTGAATCATAAACAAAAGTTATGAATATTGTCTAGCAACAGCAGATTGTATAAATATAATGTTAATAACTAGTGATGTGCTTGAGCACAAATGGTGAGCGAGCCTAAAGACTATACTATTTTTATATGAATGATTTTGACTTCTAACACTGAAGCTACTGAAAATAAGGTCCAGTTTTTAAATTTAGCATACAGGGTAAAGAGATTTCAGTGCCATAGTAACAACTCTCTGCAACTGCTTGGAAGGAAAAAAACAACAACAAAACAATACACGTTATTTAAACGTTATCTTTGTGATATTCTTTAGCTAAGTAGTGGTTGTAACACACAATGCTTTGACACAACTGGACATGCACCTACACAGACTTACCTTCGCAGTAGTCTAGTGGACAATGTATTTTCGAGTAAATACTATTGCGCACGGCTTATAACCATGACAAAGAGCGCATTGACTTACCACCGCCACTAACTTGAATAGAAATGGAAGTCCCTTAAGTTTTCAAGTTTTAACTGCACCCGCAAAAGAATTCAAAACGGTAAACAATTCAATTTCTAGGGTGATAAGGGTACTGATCGATAAACCAGAGGATTCAGTTTAGTGCAATTTGGGACGGGGTCGACCACATAACTAACACAAAAACGCAAGGGTCAAAGTACAAAATGACATACATACGTCCATACATATATACAAATAAACTAGTGGTGTGCTTGAGCACAAATGGCGAGCGAGCCTGATAGTTAGGTAACATAAAATTAAGTATTGTTACTATGTTTTAGCTTAGTTCATGCAAACACTATAATAGCAGTTATGACCTTTTATTTCAGCAAACAAATACAAAATCACTCTCTTACGTAACTTTTGTAGTATCAAACATCTGCCATTCTGATAATCTCAATCACCAGTAACTCTTGAACAAGCTCTCAGCTACGATAAAAATAAACCAGTGTTATTATTTGTAATTTTTAGCCAAAAAATATGGAATTACTACTTACCTCATTCTTGAGTATTGATAACTTCTGTAGTATCAAATTGAAGTTACTTTGACTATCTGAATTACCGTGAATTCTTGACAACAAGCTCTCACCTACAAAAACAAAAGACAATCAATTTTAGCACACAAATACAAAATTACTTTCTTACCTCATTTTCTTGAGCAGTGGTAACTTTTGTAGTACCAAATTTGAGTCATTCTGCTATTTGAATTTACCAGTCACTGTTGACAACAAGCTCTTAGCTATATAAAAGAAAGGCCAGAGTTATTTTTGCATAACTAGCTAACAATATGGAATTACGTACTTACCTCGGCATCCCTCGAGTAGTAGTAGCTTCCTTAGCATTAATACTTTATGTGCTTACATACGCTTTTCAGAAGTAGTGATAGCTAGTCTTAGTACAGACTACAGGTGGCTCTTGACAACTAACAAGCCGCACTTAGCCGGAAAAAAGGCGAAGTTTTGAATTTAAATCTGGTAATGGGTTTAAGTATAAAGTAAGGCTTGCTTAATGCTGTAGTTTCAGAATAAACTGGGGTCAAGCCTAAAAAGCCGTGTTTTTTTTAAGAAAAAAGTTCCCCGCGCGCGCGTTTAAAGGGCATCAGTACAATCCATACATACATACATATATACATATATACATATAACATATACCCGATTTTGCATTATCCACCCCTAATACTGTCTCGCTCGCTTCGCTTGCTCGCCAATAAATCACCTCGGAGGGGTGGGAGAAAGGGCATCCAGCCCCATATCCCTGTCCACACCATTAGTCCCTTCCTTTGTTTATATATTTTAGTTTTATTGATTTTCCTTTTTTTCCCCTGATTTATCTTCATTTTATCTATGCTTTACCATTCCCTCTATTTTATGCACATTCTTGTGTTGTTATAAAAAGGACTAAAAACAATAACAGAAAAAATATATATAATAACCTGGTTTAATATTTTTTTGCTTCATACTATACAAACTATAATGCTACATTCACAAAACTAATAAAAAAGGTTATAAAAAAACAAGTAACTGTTAAATTCTTTTTTAGACTATGCTGCTCCACAACTAGCAAATATGGCAGTGATGAAGAAGGGAACACAAAGGAGGATAACGTGTAACCGTATATTGTCTCCACCTAAAGAAATAATGTAAAGGCACTATAATAGTAATCAGCTTCTTCTTAATGACAAAATTTCCACTGTATAGGTTAACTTTACATACATAAAACTATAGTATCAGTTATGTAGGAGCCTCATAAATTTACACTGTCGCTATGGTGTTTCACAACACAAATACTGCTGTGGTTAACAAGGATAGCCAAGTTAAAATTTTTAAACAAAATGAGAGCATTATTGTTGTGATAACAAAGATAAGTTTAAAAATTTTAAAGTAACATTACTGTTAAAAAGAGATCTATTGCATTGCATACTTTGAAATTTAGCCATACTTTAAAGTTTCAAACAAGGCCATATGAATCAAATTGGTGAACATATATAGTTGTTAAAAAAAAGTACCCATTACGAGTAAATTTTGGGTGCTTACCTCTAAGTTATTGCATACATTATTTGCATAGATAGAAGTTCTTTACAAGGAAGTCAATAGATACATTATTACTTTAAAACTACTAGCAATTTAGTGACATGGTTAAAAGAATCTCGACTACTCATTTGTGTGGCTGGTTTGAACTTTAACACAGTGAATATGACAAAGCTAGTCATAGCCTTTCAAGAAGGTCGTTTTTTTTTTCCTTCTAATCTACTGAAACAACTACAGTGATGCATGTTCATTAAATGTTTTATTTTTCAACTCACTATCTGTAGTAGTAGATGATGGTGCTGGCTGATTATTTGTAGTTATCGAGCCTGTTGGTGGAAATGTTGGTGGCGGATTCTTCAATTCCTGTGAACCAAGAACATAGTCACTTGATATCAGTTTTTCTAAGCTAGCACAGAAAAGGACTCATGGCTACAAATTTCATTTTGGGAAATAACACTATTCATAGCTTTGAACAAAGTTTTCACCTCCAAACTAGTTTACAGATAATTGAATCTGACCCTGGCGAAATTGTCTTCTCAACATAGATATCACTTCCTCCAAGAATCAACTTATCCACTTAAAAGCTTTCACATGCAGTTCCCCACCCCCACCCCACTCCACCCCTTCCCACTTCACCTTCCAAAAAAATGCAAGTATTAAGGTTGGTCTGTGATTTCAAAGTTTCTCTGTAAATTTAACCTCTATTATACGTATCTGTTATCTAAGTTATAGACACTGACCCTAACTACATCGCAGTTGATGGTAGGAGCATCAGCATAATTTAAGCATATAAAATTAAAGTAGATTATTAAAAAAAGCCTTAAAAGAATACCATTTTTGATATCCTAGATAGCTATTATTATAAGAAATGGTTGGTAGAATATGGCTAGCTGTGGTACAAGTTTTGATGTTGTTGTTATTCTTTTAACTTCAACTATGCTTCCAGGAAGTAAAATACTTCCATAAGTAGATCATTAGATTGATTGATGTGAAGGCATTCATACTTAAAAAATTGTATAAATAGCTAATGTTTTCCAGATTGCACAGCATAAAGAAAGGGTGACGTAAGACATTGATGTAAAATACAAACATTGTTAGATAATATAGTAAAAGTATTTCATCAAAAAATGTGCTAGTTCAATCCCAACATATTAAACTTACGAAAGAGAGTGCTGATGTTGTAAACGGATAAAAGTTTGTGCTAGTGTCACGAGCAATGGTGTAGCTAGAATGATAGATATGAATTGCAACATGAAATGTAATATTGAAGTCACATTCTATTTACCCTGAAAATAATGACCTTAGATGGAAAGGACATAATGTGTTATTCAGTTCATGTTTGCTTTTCACATACTTTTTGACATCCATTTAAAGGGAAAGTTAATACCATCACTCATTGCTGACATACAGGAATGACATGTCACCCTATTCAACCTTCTGGATTAGCCCCATTCAACACAAGCTACATCTCAGCATCCACTGAATCTCTTGTAGTAATTGGTTTACTTAAAATTACCATAATGGGGAAATGATTCCTTAATTTCAAAAATTTATAATTTTCATACAATTAGGATTGGTCAACAATTTTTCTTCTGCACGACTCAAAAAAAAAAAGACAGATGTGCTAACAGTTATTGCAAAGATTGTTGACCAATCCTAATTGTATGAAAGTTATAAATTTTTGAAATTAAGGAATCATTTCCCCATTATGGCATGATAGAACAATCAATGAACGATGCAATGGAATGCCAACCCTTTACCCCACCCCATTCATTGAAATGACAGAATTGTCCTTTGGGAATATAGGAGAAAGATACATGTCTAATTCAGATTACTCTTTTTGTCAGTAGGAACTGCTTTTTTTTTCTTTTTTTTTCTATTTCTTTTTTTCTTCACTCAAAAGTCAAACTGTTTAGCCCGGAAAGTATTTGTCAAAAGTCGGTATGGTTGCAATGATTTGTTCATGCAACATGCAAACATGGTCTTCACAAATATTCATTTCATTTCCTTCCTTAAAGCATGTTGACAAGTGTATCGTGTATCCTCTCCCCCAAGAGGTTGAATTTTGCCATCTCCCCCACACATCAGGACACATTTTTAAAGCTACCCTGGAATCATCCCTGTGATACAGACAGCTGGTTATCAGCTGTAGCGAATTAATTATCGAGAAGTGGATTTGTCTTACATTTTCATTGCGGCAAAAGGCGAGTATCCGTATCTCTGTGTATTTTCTTTCACTTCTTCATTGAAGTAGTTACATCAGTCAGCTTTTTCTCATTCGTATTGACCCATGCACTCTCCTGCTTCTCTGCCTTTTATATACCCACTATGGTTAGCTACCATAGAGAAACACTCTTTCTTGACTCAGTTCAGTAACCCAGTGTTCAATTTTTATGGGATAAATAGCACTTTTAGCTAATTTAAGCTATTAGGTCAATGTACGGTTTAATGCTTTGTGTAGATACTCCACAATTGAAAGTTGGTGGTTTGAAGGCCAGTGGAAGCTTTTTTCTGCCATTTTCCCCTTTGTCTAATGATCCATTGACAACTAGCAGCTATTGGTGGATAAGATAAGTACTGTCTTCACAACTCATGCATGATATTATGAACTTCATCAATGAGCTTAGACTTCTGAGAAGAACAATAGAAATGAACAATTCTATTGTGGGAAATTGCCAAGTGATAAATCCAGGACTGTCATAGAGCTTTGGAACGGTTGGCAAGCATGGTATGTAATTTACCTTTAGCTATCATTGCTGTAGTGAAATGAAGTTACCGGTACCCTTAGTCCTAAATTAAGCAGATTAAAATTAATAGTGTGGAGCAAGGGGGTTTAATATTCTGAGGTGGTATATGGACTCACAAGAATGTGATGTTCGCTGATGCCTCGCTACTGTCTTCTGGATTGGTAGTACTAGACCACCATGTCATGTTGATGCTGGAAGGAGCATTGGAATCTGATTCTAGATAAACTCTAGAATGAGTCACCGAGTTCTACAATGAATGACATAATTTGTTGACACTGAATTCATAGTTAAGCAAAAGTTAATGTTGAAATGACAGCTAATGTTAAAATTGCTAGCTTACTGGTACAGGTTGTTCAGTAGAGTTCATTGAATCCCTACAATTCAGAGTTTTGTGGCTGTCTCCGGAATCCCATCTTCCCACTATTGTGCTGTTGGGATCTAGCATCGTATTGGAGGGATCAGGATTAATCCTGGCCTGAACTAAGAACCCGAGGTTTGTACCAGCAGACCACTGAACTGTACACATAATGTCAGCATAATCAATACCAAATAACGATGTGAGATTTTATTTAGAGGCTTTTTATTACTATACGATAATACGCACTATTAAAAATCAAACAACTGACCAAAGTAAAGCATCATTAAACACATTTCAGCATTATCTTTGCAAGTTCTGGTTCTAACTATAAGTGACAGACCACTATCATTCCAGAGATATGGCTCTTTTAGTTAACCCTATTGTTTCCAAGATGGATAAACATTTGATATTTTTTGCATAGCTATGTTTCAGCTAAACCGAACATTGTGCCCATACAATATCATCTTGAGCTGAACTTACATGTATAGTTGCAGTTTGTGTATAGAATGTTACTATTGAAGTCCCTACAGCATATATCATCCTGCATCGTGGGGCAGCTAGGAGTGAGGGTGAGATCAGAGCAACGCACATTGATAGGACAAGCGACAGGCGTTAGCAAGCGCTCAAAAAATGTATGAAGGATAGTATGAGCGTAGCATGAAGTGTTGGTAGCTCCTTCTGGTCTGGCTTGAGATAAGGAGACCAGTAGCATCAGTAGAAAATATACTGCCATCACCTTATTGGGATACATTGCTACAACTTCTTTCAATCTCTAGATCTAGAAAGGGAACATGTATTACAGTATTGACTTTTAGTTGTGATTCATCAAGTCCCATTAAAAATGAACTACTTGCTTATTACTGCTCATCTGCTTTCATATTCTTCCCCATATAACTTACTCGCAATAGAGTAGCTCGTCCACTACAGGCAAGGAGAGTCGAGTTTTGTGGGTAGGTGTGACTGCTCGTGTAAGGTTACCTCGCGTGAATAACCGTATGGCAACGCCCACAACCCGACCGCAAAATACAACGAACGTTCCGTCGTGCTGAGGTTAGACAGCTAACGGATGATAGCGCAATTAGTGTCCAGACAATTGATGAGATTTTTCACCAACTTATGAACAGGAGCTAGCACTTTAAGTCATCTATAGTTATAAGCTATGATGCCTGTGAGCACAGCCCAGTCGACCAGCGGGAAAAAAGGGGAGGGTCTGGTGACTCAAACGCCCCCGTTTGGTAATGGTGGAATGTTTAAATGCAAAGTCAGCCATAGTCTATATTATGCTTGGGCAAAGATAATAATAATAATACAAAACACATAATGGCTACTGTATATCATATAGAAGTTGATGTGGGCTATTTTTTTATTTCAGCAGCTCAAAACTGTAAAGATGTAGATTTTTCCAATGGCATAAATTCAGTTTCTCTGAATAAGGCTGTTCAAGCCACACCTTACCTAACTACTTCATCTATTCACTACATTACGGTGCTCACACCACACCTACAATCAGCCCATCCTACCCTCATGCATCTAAACATAATCAGGCCCCAATGATAGTGGTAACTTCGCAATGTAAATATTTTCACAGTAACTAAAGCCGAGTTGTCCTGTTGTCTTCACAAATTATTAAAATAGAAATTTTAACAGGTACATGTAGTTAACTTAACAGTAGTACATCCCAAATCTTGGGGCCTATTCCTAAACCAGTGAACAGGAATTTATTTCATTGCTGTTGGAGCAACACAATATGCCTTATTCAGTAATCATTTGTCTCCGTCTCTTATTTCATTCAAGTACTATTCCTATTCTTAAGTTTCTCTCATCTGTGGCAAATTTATAATAGAAGCTGTCCAGAGAGAGACTGGGAGGTCATCTGGTGAAAGAATGAAATCCATGAACACTTCTTGCAATCTATTGAGTGAAACTTGAATCAACTAAACCAAATTGCTTAAACCTTGTAGCAAGAAAAGGTATGGTGCCAAATTTTAATTACTCTATAGGTGATTTGCAAGTTGGTTGGCAGTTGCTTGTTATAATGTTATGGCCTGATCACCTGCCGGCTGCTGAAAGGTCATCTGGCCACAATGCCTATGGCAACTTCCTTGACAAACAATAAAAATCTACTGAGGCAATCCTTGATCCTTGGAAGTAGCTGTCAAATCCTTGACTGTCAAGGAAGTTCCTTGACAGGTGGAGCCTATGTGAGTTATTGCTGAGCTGTTTTTCTCTTGGCAGTGGAAAATTCCCTATAGCATTCTGGATTGTGAATTTTGTTGTAATTTTCAGTCTCTACCCAATATGGGCAAGAATTTGGGTGACACAAAAAAGTGGAATCATTATGTCATGAATCTAATGAGTGTTAGTAGCCAAGGACTTTCCCAGACAAGATGTCACATAACAAAATCTTGTATTTATACAGCCACCAGTAAATTTAAGTAAATAAGTTTGCATCGTTACTTCTATCAGCCCAGATAACAATCATTTTAATGTTTTAAATTTATTCGACTTAGTAATCATTATTATCTAGTTAATAAACTTGGTATACGATACTAACAAAAGCTGGAGGTTGCATGAAATGACTTTGTTTAAGTTGTTTTTTATCTTTTTCTAATAATTCTAGCTAAATAGTTAGTTACCTTCCCTAACACTTGCTGACATTTTGAAAGGCTAAATTCAATTCTGACTTAAGAAGTAGCTATAAAGGTATGAATATGATTTGAGATGGGGAGGGGGGGGGGGGGGGGGGGGGGGGAAAGATTTATGGGGAAAACCTTTGACAGGGGAATCACCTGGGAGTTTGTGTGCATGAATATTAGTTCCATTTTATATAAAAGTAATAATTTTTTCTTTGCAAGCATTCCTCCTATTTTATGCTTCCATTGATCTAGAATGGAAGAAGTTGGGGATGAAGAAGAAGATTCTGAAGAAGATATGAATATTATGCTCCTAAGAGCCTAAAACTTGAAAGTTTTCTCCAAGTGTTACGTAACTCAGCAAACAGTCTCCAAAAGCTCTAGTTGCAGGCTGGTCAACTTTTGTGAGATTGTAAAGGCATCATATGAGTTAACAAGGACGAAATATCCTTGGTGACCTCATGAAGCTGAGCTGAGGTTAACTTTATATTTAAGGTTGACATTTTAGATCGTTCATTGAGTGCTACATATTTTGCACTCTCTGTGATCTATCAACGTGCAGAAGTCACCACCAGCTCTTTTCACAAGATGACTGGTCAACTTTTGTATGCTGGTAAAGGCATCCATAAGTGATGAAGGAAAAAGTCCTGAATGACTTTATGGTGCTACAAGTTGTTTCAGGAGCCTTTGTTAGGAATTTTAGTACTTAACTGGCTCCTGTGCAAGATGTATACGCATTTCATGTGGATTTATAAATCTCAAGTACTTTCCATTAAATTCGCAGTCTCTACACTAAGCTCACACTGTGGATGTCTGTCTTGCTATGAATAACCAGTGGATTGTTTTCGGGCTCCCTCAGTAGGGTATGTTCAAATAATAACATCAAAGTAATGTATTGTTATTATTATTATTATTTACAGGTTTCTCATTGTTTCTATCTTACAACTCACAGCAACTGGACACCAAAGAATCATCCAGGGATCTCTTGGAAGAGTAAGTCCTTGAAGACAAAGTGTATAGATTGCAATTGAAAATGTCATTTTTGGTATTCAGGTATCTCATGAGATGCAAGAGGTGTAAAAAGACGATTCTGAAGGACTGAGCATGGTGAAGCACGCAGGAAATGGTGGAGAGTCAAATTTGGAGATTATATTCTTGAATATTATATATCATTATTTGACTACCTATCTTGTAACCACAGCTAAAACTAGGAGTTCCTCTGGCTTAAAACCTAACTTTAATTATTCTGCTTAAAAATTCTTGTTCGTAAAATTTTAATAATATTTTTGCTGTGTTCATTCTATAGCAGCTATTGTGTTAATACAGTGAGAACACAGCTAAATTACTTTAAATATCACTTCACAAAGTTCTTGCATAAAATTACTTGGTAATTAGTTTTAGCTTATACTTTCCTGATCCAGAATTTTATAGCATCCATCCAGACAGTAGCTAAAATATATTTCTAGCCATCTCTAACCAATAAATCAAATTTTTGTCCAACAATTCTGTCTGCTCAGCCCTTGCAGGAAACTTAATATATTATTGCATAAAGGTAATATTATTTAGACTCCGTATAAAACTCACTATCTCTAGAGCATGTAACAGCGTTAGGCAAATATACTATTATAGCATCTCAACCCATTCTACTGCAGTATATAGTAATGTTAATTATAACACTCCCTCTATGACCTCATTGTGTAGGTACATCTCTGAAGAAAATTGCTCCACAGAGACGTAAAATGGGATATATGAAGTGGTTATTCATGTCAGAACAAAATTGAACAACTTGTTTCCAGACTTGAATGATACACGAGAAACTGTGAACTGTAAAGATGAGCTGGTTTCTGCCTGCTGACCCACTTCTAGTCCAGACGCTGACAACAGTTGATCCCACTTCTCCTACATACTAGTGGGGATACAGTCACGCATAGCCAGACCCTTTACCTATTACTATGCTGGGAATGGGATCTGGTGACATTAATACACTGTCCAGTTCAATACCTTCAATAGTTGTGGTTCCAGTCGTGGTTATCGATATTTTTATCTTGCCACAAAACCACTCAATCACATGGCAGAGGAAGAGATAAAAGCCCTGCTTAGGCTATTTTGTGGAAAGCAGTATGAAGAAATATTTGGATATTTACAAGCATTTGGCTCCTGGCAGTTTGTTAATTTGATTGCTATTCAGTTAGCTAGTTGTTCAATAGTCAATAGTAGTAAATTTGCATGTGCGGTATTTTTATGCCAGCTTAGGTAACAAGATCATTAAATTTCTTTCGAACTAGTACCATGCCACCAGATCCTTTCCCAGTGTAGCAAAAGGTAAAGGGTCTCACTAGTTAGACTAGGGGATACAGAGGATAAGAGAGGATTAAAAAAAAGGAATGTAGCAAGCCACTGATGGCTTGGATTATCAACACTCACAATATAAAATCTAGCTAGTAAGTTTGTATTTTCAGAATCCAAAGGCTAGCTCAATGTGCACTTTTTACTGTAAATTCCATGAAATTGATGAAAATTGGGGGCAAATATCTCCTAGAAGGTTATAAAGGGAGAGATGCCCAAAAATGTCTAAAAATCCCCTGATAATGATGATGATGACGATGATAATAATAATAATAATAATAATTGGCGAGCGAAGCGAGCAAGACACTATAAGGGTAAAACATCGAAAATTGGGGATTTTGTTTATATAATATGCTTGGACGTACGTATGTCTTTTTTTTTTTTCCCTGTTATCCTCGCATTTGTGTTCACTTGGTGGTCAACCCTGTCCCATATTCCACTAAACAAAATCCTTTGGTTTTGTTTGTCTTTACCTGTATCATCCAAGTATTTACCCCTCCGAATGGTTGTCTCTGACATGTCTGGATTTTTGCAGACACAGTTAGGTCTTACAAATTTACTCGAGTTCATTTTTGTCGTAATTATATATATGCCTTACGCAACAGTATTGTTCTTACCTGAAATTCCTTCAACCAAATAGTCAAGTCATGAAGAGAGTACAAGGCGAGTCTGGTGGTGTTGGCATATTTAGTGACCAAGTGCATGTGAAAATATTGTGTGTTACAGCTACTGGTTAGCGAAAGAATGAGACAAATCTTAAAGGAACATTTAACTAACAAATAAATATATTAGCTGCCCTTAACCTCTTTTTAGCTTTCCTCTCAGTCAGTTTTTTTTTGTGTGTGTGTGTGGCTACTATGGCAATAAGCAAATCTCAGTTTATCATTAGAATATTTTTATTTAGTCCAACAATAGCAGCAAGTGGTTATTATGGCATTGAAAACCTTTTACCATACACAACTTTAAAACTCAGCCGTTTTTTTTTTTAATTAGTTGGAGTGTTTTTTCTTTCTTTCTTTGCCAGGACTTTAACTCTTGTATTGGTAAAATGCTTGTACTTCAAGTCACAAGAAGTTGCCGCGAGTGGTTACTATGGCATTGAAAACATTTTGCCTTATGTCATGTTTTTTAATCAGCCATTTTTAGTAACTGGGTGCTTTTTGTCAGAAGCTACTGGTGCTTTAGATAGTCAGAACAGTTTATTTCAAGCTATCATTACTTGTAAAAATTGAGGTAAGAGGGTAATTCCATATTTTGTGACCTAAAATTAAAATCAAAAGCTTATATTATAAATGTAGCTACTTTAGGAATAAATGAACTGACTGATACACAGGTCAACAGAGCTAGTTTAGGCAAATAAAATTAATGTAGCATTTTTGCATACAGATTTTTAATGGCAAAATCAATTTTTACCAGATTTGTGTGTTTTACCTTCAAGCAAACTAAATAAATGTACTCGATCTTGCAATGGCAAAAATAAATCTTTATCAGATTAAAAAATAAATGTTTTACCTCATTTAAATCACTCGTGCACAATGGCTCGCTCACCATTTATGTTGAAGCAAATCACTAGTAATAATAATAAATAACTACTTTGTGCACAAAAAATTCAAACAAAGTAAAACTTTTGAAAGTTTAATTAAACTTCAAACTTGATAAAAGTTTATTTTTGCTATTACATGCAACAAAAACAAAGGCAACATTCATTTAGCTAGCTTGAAGTTTGCATTCTAGCTCCTCTTCACCAAGTTTAGGAAAACATTATTTAGTTCACTTACTGGCGAGCTAGCGAATTGAGCGAGACACTATCAGGGCTAACACAATTGATTGAAAATCTGGGATATTTGTTTGTTTAAATAATTATGTTTGGACATACATAATGTCATTTTGTACTTTGACCTCGCATTGTGTTTGCTTCGTGGTCTACCCCTTCCCATACCTCCACTAAACAGAATCTTTCGGCTAGTGATCTCATATCATTCAAGGAAATTTAATTGTTTACCCCCTTGTATTAGGTTGTTTCTGAATGCTACAATACACACTTAGGTCTTAAAAACTTACTGTTAGACTTAACACTGTGCAGTAATTCTCTAGAACTTCTTGCTTTTTCAAGTCGCAAAATGTTATAGAAAAAGGTGAGTATGGTATTATGACCTTTTACCAGACAGTTTCAAAAACTCGGCTGTTTATAGCTGTGAGTGCTTGTTGTCAAACGTTACTGGCAACTCAGATAGTCAGAATGCGATATTAGAGACTACAGAAAATACCAGTACTCGGGAAATTGAGGTAAGTAGTTCTGTAGATAAAGTATGGTCACAACGGCCACGTACTTGGACTGATAGATTATTTTGAAGTGTTTCATTTGTGCATAGGCTCGCTCATTATTTGTGCTCAAGTACATCACTAGTTTCTAAAAGTACAAGCATGTACAGCTGTTACCACTAACAAAGAAACTGGAATGACATTCTGACCATCTAAATAACCAGTAGCTCCTGACAGCTACTAAAAAACGGTCAAGTTATTAAATTTATGGTAAAGGTTTTCAATACTTTAGTAAACACATCCAGCAACTATTCAGGACTCGAAAAAGCAAGCGAAGGAATTTTCACAGAGTTTTGGTACTTATAAGATGTGTTTATTGCTGTAGTAACCAGGGGGGAGGGGTAAACATAAAAAAGATATGAAGCTGTTGTTCTGGAAATACCAAGTAAAAAAATAAAATAAAATTAAATTAAATTAAAAAATTAAAAAAAAAGAAGCATTGTTGCATAGTGCACATAATTATGACCTCCACAGCCACTGATAGAAAATGAATGCCTGCAAGTTTGTAAGACCTAACTGCACCTGCAAAAAAATATGTAGTAAGGGATGCGGTCAAGTACCAAGAGAATACAAATACCAAGGGTCAAGTACAAAATGACATATGATGTCCACACACATACTGTTTTATAAACAAACTAACAAATATCTCCAATAATATTAGATAGTGTCTCACTCGCTTTGCTAGCTCACCAATAATAATAATAATAATAATAATAATAATAATAATAGTTAAAACTAATTGTAGAATAATATGTCTTGCTGTATTAACATCATCATCACTTTATTCTACAATGGCTACTCTCGCATTTCACCTGGAGTCGTGTTATAGTATGATGATCCATATTTACCAGCACATCTCCTAAACACCAGAAGAGAGATACATGGAGGGAAGGATTCTGAAATTACAACAACAACAACAACAACAACAAATGGCTAAACAACAATAATGTGGACTAATGTGAATTAAATTTTATTTTTCCAAAATTGTTATCTTTTTTATTCCCTTATATTTCACCCTTTGCCACAATGTTAACTGCAATGTCACCTCTCCCAAAAAAAATTAGTAATATTATGTTGCTATCATTTTATATATTTATTTGAAGTCACTACTATTATTTTGATTAATATTATTAGCAAAAAATAAAATAATAAAATAATAATAATACCTCATAGAAGGTAGGAAGTCTATACTGAGAGAAGCAGTGGTTAACATCTTCCACCATCTTACACAGCTACATTGGTAAATTCATTTTAATAGCTAGACAATGGTGGTGGTGATGATACCCTACCTGATCATGTCCACGATTCACCTTTAGACCCAGAAAAGATCTGTAAAACCATATATGACCAAGACATCAGCCAAGTCTCTCTACTGACCCTTACCTAGTGCTATCATCATTGCTGTAGTATGCCAACTGCGAAAAATCCACAGAAAATGGCTGGCACTTGAGCGTCAGTCTATCTCTAAGGGTCGCAGCCAGTGGTTATGAATGTGTCCAGGAGGGTGTGGTGGATGGGCAGGAGGAAGGAGATGAAGACATAACTGGCCCAGTTATCTCTCATGAGGAAATGATCGAACCCTTCCATCATGCTGTTCTCTACTCTCTTCTCTTTCATCTTTCTCAGCACCTACATTCAAATTAACACAAAAATGTACATAAAAAACAACAACTAAATAAACAAGTATACACCGTTATGAACCATTTAATAGACATAATGAGAGAAGCATCTTCAATTAAAGTGTGTAGTGTTCTTGTTGCTAGAGAGCCAACTGTTACTGATACACTAATAGCAATTGAATCTTGTATGTAATGTGCTAGTAAATGCAATAAGCATTATGATTGTGATCATGTATAGTTATTATTATGGTATAGAGATATGCCTAGAAAGTTTACATTGATAAAGTTTTAATCAGCATAAGATCCATTTAAAATTATACATGTGTAATAAAGTAGCTGAGCAACTTTGAACATTGATTTGATTACTCAAGTATCCTTTGTGATCAGCCATGAATAATGCAAATTAGTTTCTTGCAAAAGCTATCAAATATTTCATGTGCACTCTAGCTATTAATATACTTCTAGAAGATTAGTAGCTATGAAACTTATTATTGACTCCAAATGAATATTATTTTTTCGGTCCATTTTTAGTCTGACCCCCGGCAATTTAGCCTGGGCGAATCCCCGCGCGGTTAGAGCTAGGCAGGGCGGCGATTAGCCTAGTGCCAAGGAAATACTCTGAGACGTTTAGCCGTGTCCAGTTTTGTAAACTTCAGATTTGGGATCACGAAGAAGCTACAACTCAGTGCAGCTAGGAAGAGCAAGAAATGCAACCCAGGTAAATATTTTCCCCTACCTTCACAATACACTCCGCCGCGGTCAAAGCGAATGCCCGCACGGGTGCCTCTTTTCTCCAAAAAACACAGTTTTTTAGGCTTGACCACAGTTTCTTCTGATACTCCTTACTTTAAACTTAGGCTTCAAATCATGTGATAATTTTCGGGAAACTCTGTTTTTTTTTCGGAAGTCACAAAGTTGCTGCGACACTGATCTGTGGCATTTTAAACCATTTACCACACAAAATTTTCAAAATTCCGCTGTTTTTGGCAGCGGAGTGCCGCTTGTTGGTCGTCATGTCAAATGTCACTGGTAGCTTAATACAACAAGGAAACTACTCGGGGAAGCTAAAGTCACCAAGATTCAGATCATATTAGTGGGGGGGAAACATAATAATGTAATGTATCGAACCTGCTACAATAGGTAGTGGTCGCCAACGACTGAATCTGAACTGAATTTTATTGAATAGTGGAAGCATTCGCGAGTTGGGTTTAGCTCTTTGCAGATCATTAAGCTCAGCTTAGGCAGAGAATCAATTGGTTAAATATATATTTTTTAAACTACATATCACGTTATCATTGCTGCTTTGTAATTGATGATTTGGGTGTGGTCTGGGGTGTGGCTTAGTGTCCCTGAACTACGATTTGAAAAGTTGTGAGTTGGCAACTCTGATTGTCCCTAAAGTCAACTCTTGTTCATGGACCACTTCTGCTGCATTGTCCAATTGGATTTCTGAAGAAGTTATTTCTAGAGGGCAAAAAAAAAAAACCTGTTGTTGATTTTGTTTTGTTTTGCTTTTAAGTCGAACAGTTGTGGTGAATGGTTACTTTGGCTGGAACCCCTTTATTGTAAATATGTAATTTAAAACTCCACCGCTTTTAGTAGCAGTTGTTAGAAGTTCAAATTAATCACATAACAATACTGTAGTTTTATGTAACCTAACTGGGAAAGCTTGCTCGCAGTTTGTGCTCAAACACAGCACTAGTATTTAAAGCATTAAAAATGAAAAAATTGAAGATTTAGGGTTGGTCAAAAAGTAGTATGGGAACTAGTAAAGTTACACAAAGTATAGAAACAAGAAAGGTCTTTGCCCAATGTGATGATTCTGTATCTTTAAATCACTTGTGGTGAAAGACCATTTATTTTAACATTTGCTATTCATTGAAAAAGACTGATCATATGGGACAAATGACCTTTCATGATTCCAGCTAAAACAACTTCCAGTTAACATCTTTCAAGATTTCCAGAAGTTCTATTGATTGTACTACGCAGCTGAATAATATTTTTTTTCATGGGTTTCACCTAATGTTTCAATTGGCGCCTAAATCATGGCAGTGATGGAAACATTAGAGAGATGGTTTTGTTGAGACTGATCATTAGTTTCAAGCGCAGTAAAGAAATAATTGAAGGGTTGTGGACCTAGTATGGATTGGTTTGTTTGTTCCCTAGGCATTTTCACTCATTTGAACTGTTCTCATTGATCGTGACATCTGTATAGGTGTCAAAACATCCGTATTGTTTCATTGTTATATGCTAATGATGACACCTTTTGCATAGTTAAGAAAGGAAGTGAAAAACATTTGTTGAACCATTTAAACTCTGTAAGACCTTCTATAAAATTCACCATGGAATCTAAGGAAGATAGTAAGCTACCTTTTTTGGATTGCTTATTAAAGAGAGAGAGTGATGGTATGATTACGTCCACTGTGTACAGAACACCTACACACACATATAGATACCTTTCCTTGAAGTCTCATCATCCTATTCATGTAAAGAGAGGAGTAGTGAGATGCTTGTATCAGAGAGCTAGGAGGGTAACTAATATGAGTGAAAACTTGAAGGAAGAAGAGAAACACCTAGTCAAAGTATTTCAAAGTAATGGATATGACAAAGCAACCATTAGGGCAGGCTCTAAAGAGTTACCTTCTAAAGATCACACAGATACTGAGCAAGAGAAAGGTTTGATTCTTACCATTCCAGATACAAGCAGGATTGAGTGAGAGTGTTCAGAGAGTGTGTAGAGACTTTGACATCAAAACAGCATTTAAGTTGGGTAAGACACTAAGATCACATCCTACTGAAACCAAAGATACTATACCCATTACCACAAAGTCATGCATAGTGTACAGTATACCCTGTATACATAGGTGAAACAACTAGAAGGCTTGAGCAGAGAGTGAAAGAACATCAGGATGCTTGTAAGAGAGGTGATGAAAAGGTTTCAGCCATTGCTGAACATGCTTGGCAGCAGCATCACCCCATTAAATGGGAAGAGGTAAGAGTTGTAGACAGAGGCAGAAAGAATCATGAGTTGAAGATCAAGGAAGCTCTACACATACAGATGACACCTGAAAACAACAAGTTTAACAGAGACATAGATTTAGAGCTTCCAGGATGCTGGCTGTCCATGCTGCGTGCATATCACCCTCCAGGATATAATAAACAGTAAGCATACCCTCCAGAAATCTTGCTGTTTACATTGTGTTGTTATATCACCATGGAGAGTTCGACCTCAGTTGACCCTGAAGAGGACTTCAGCAAGAAGTCGAAATGTCGAGTTAAAGTATAATTAACTATATTGGAGAAAAATTTGCCATTATTATAATTATTAGCCGAGAATGACTGAATCATAAACAAAAGTTATGAATATTGTCTAGCAACAGCAGATTGTATAAATATAATGTTAATAACTAGTGATGTGCTTGAGCACAAATGGTGAGCGAGCCTAAAGACTATACTATTTTTATATGAATGATTTTGACTTCTAACACTGAAGCTACTGAAAATAAGGTCCAGTTTTTAAATTTAGCATACAGGGTAAAGAGATTTCAGTGCCATAGTAACAACTCTCTGCAACTGCTTGGAAGGAAAAAAACAACAACAAAACAATACACGTTATTTAAACGTTATCTTTGTGATATTCTTTAGCTAAGTAGTGGTTGTAACACACAATGCTTTGACACAACTGGACATGCACCTACACAGACTTACCTTCGCAGTAGTCTAGTGGACAATGTATTTTCGAGTAAATACTATTGCGCACGGCTTATAACCATGACAAAGAGCGCATTGACTTACCACCGCCACTAACTTGAATAGAAATGGAAGTCCCTTAAGTTTTCAAGTTTTAACTGCACCCGCAAAAGAATTCAAAACGGTAAACAATTCAATTTCTAGGGTGATAAGGGTACTGATCGATAAACCAGAGGATTCAGTTTAGTGCAATTTGGGACGGGGTCGACCACATAACTAACACAAAAACGCAAGGGTCAAAGTACAAAATGACATACATACGTCCATACATATATACAAATAAACTAGTGGTGTGCTTGAGCACAAATGGCGAGCGAGCCTGATAGTTAGGTAACATAAAATTAAGTATTGTTACTATGTTTTAGCTTAGTTCATGCAAACACTATAATAGCAGTTATGACCTTTTATTTCAGCAAACAAATACAAAATCACTCTCTTACGTAACTTTTGTAGTATCAAACATCTGCCATTCTGATAATCTCAATCACCAGTAACTCTTGAACAAGCTCTCAGCTACGATAAAAATAAACCAGTGTTATTATTTGTAATTTTTAGCCAAAAAATATGGAATTACTACTTACCTCATTCTTGAGTATTGATAACTTCTGTAGTATCAAATTGAAGTTACTTTGACTATCTGAATTACCGTGAATTCTTGACAACAAGCTCTCACCTACAAAAACAAAAGACAATCAATTTTAGCACACAAATACAAAATTACTTTCTTACCTCATTTTCTTGAGCAGTGGTAACTTTTGTAGTACCAAATTTGAGTCATTCTGCTATTTGAATTTACCAGTCACTGTTGACAACAAGCTCTTAGCTATATAAAAGAAAGGCCAGAGTTATTTTTGCATAACTAGCTAACAATATGGAATTACGTACTTACCTCGGCATCCCTCGAGTAGTAGTAGCTTCCTTAGCATTAATACTTTATGTGCTTACATACGCTTTTCAGAAGTAGTGATAGCTAGTCTTAGTACAGACTACAGGTGGCTCTTGACAACTAACAAGCCGCACTTAGCCGGAAAAAAGGCGAAGTTTTGAATTTAAATCTGGTAATGGGTTTAAGTATAAAGTAAGGCTTGCTTAATGCTGTAGTTTCAGAATAAACTGGGGTCAAGCCTAAAAAGCCGTGTTTTTTTTAAGAAAAAAGTTCCCCGCGCGCGCGTTTAAAGGGCATCAGTACAATCCATACATACATACATATATACATATATACATATAACATATACCCGATTTTGCATTATCCACCCCTAATACTGTCTCGCTCGCTTCGCTTGCTCGCCAATAAATCACCTCGGAGGGGTGGGAGAAAGGGCATCCAGCCCCATATCCCTGTCCACACCATTAGTCCCTTCCTTTGTTTATATATTTTAGTTTTATTGATTTTCCTTTTTTTCCCCTGATTTATCTTCATTTTATCTATGCTTTACCATTCCCTCTATTTTATGCACATTCTTGTGTTGTTATAAAAAGGACTAAAAACAATAACAGAAAAAATATATATAATAACCTGGTTTAATATTTTTTTGCTTCATACTATACAAACTATAATGCTACATTCACAAAACTAATAAAAAAGGTTATAAAAAAACAAGTAACTGTTAAATTCTTTTTTAGACTATGCTGCTCCACAACTAGCAAATATGGCAGTGATGAAGAAGGGAACACAAAGGAGGATAACGTGTAACCGTATATTGTCTCCACCTAAAGAAATAATGTAAAGGCACTATAATAGTAATCAGCTTCTTCTTAATGACAAAATTTCCACTGTATAGGTTAACTTTACATACATGAAACTATAGTATCAGTTATGTAGGAGCCTCATAAATTTACACTGTCGCTATGGTGTTTCACAACACAAATACTGCTGTGGTTAACAAGGATAGCCAAGTTAAAATTTTTAAACAAAATGAGAGCATTATTGTTGTGATAACAAAGATAAGTTTAAAAATTTTAAAGTAACATTACTGTTAAAAAGAGATCTATTGCATTGCATACTTTGAAATTTAGCCATACTTTAAAGTTTCAAACAAGGCCATATGAATCAAATTGGTGAACATATATAGTTGTTAAAAAAAAGTACCCATTACGAGTAAATTTTGGGTGCTTACCTCTAAGTTATTGCATACATTATTTGCATAGATAGAAGTTCTTTACAAGGAAGTCAATAGATACATTATTACTTTAAAACTACTAGCAATTTAGTGACATGGTTAAAAGAATCTCGACTACTCATTTGTGTGGCTGGTTTGAACTTTAACACAGTGAATATGACAAAGCTAGTCATAGCCTTTCAAGAAGGTCGTTTTTTTTTTCCTTCTAATCTACTGAAACAACTACAGTGATGCATGTTCATTAAATGTTTTATTTTTCAACTCACTATCTGTAGTAGTAGATGATGGTGCTGGCTGATTATTTGTAGTTATCGAGCCTGTTGGTGGAAATGTTGGTGGCGGATTCTTCAATTCCTGTGAACCAAGAACATAGTCACTTGATATCAGTTTTTCTAAGCTAGCACAGAAAAGGACTCATGGCTACAAATTTCATTTTGGGAAATAACACTATTCATAGCTTTGAACAAAGTTTTCACCTCCAAACTAGTTTACAGATAATTGAATCTGACCCTGGCGAAATTGTCTTCTCAACATAGATATCACTTCCTCCAAGAATCAACTTATCCACTTAAAAGCTTTCACATGCAGTTCCCCACCCCCACCCCACTCCACCCCTTCCCACTTCACCTTCCAAAAAAATGCAAGTATTAAGGTTGGTCTGTGATTTCAAAGTTTCTCTGTAAATTTAACCTCTATTATACGTATCTGTTATCTAAGTTATAGACACTGACCCTAACTACATCGCAGTTGATGGTAGGAGCATCAGCATAATTTAAGCATATAAAATTAAAGTAGATTATTAAAAAAAGCCTTAAAAGAATACCATTTTTGATATCCTAGATAGCTATTATTATAAGAAATGGTTGGTAGAATATGGCTAGCTGTGGTACAAGTTTTGATGTTGTTGTTATTCTTTTAACTTCAACTATGCTTCCAGGAAGTAAAATACTTCCATAAGTAGATCATTAGATTGATTGATGTGAAGGCATTCATACTTAAAAAATTGTATAAATAGCTAATGTTTTCCAGATTGCACAGCATAAAGAAAGGGTGACGTAAGACATTGATGTAAAATACAAACATTGTTAGATAATATAGTAAAAGTATTTCATCAAAAAATGTGCTAGTTCAATCCCAACATATTAAACTTACGAAAGAGAGTGCTGATGTTGTAAACGGATAAAAGTTTGTGCTAGTGTCACGAGCAATGGTGTAGCTAGAATGATAGATATGAATTGCAACATGAAATGTAATATTGAAGTCACATTCTATTTACCCTGAAAATAATGACCTTAGATGGAAAGGACATAATGTGTTATTCAGTTCATGTTTGCTTTTCACATACTTTTTGACATCCATTTAAAGGGAAAGTTAATACCATCACTCATTGCTGACATACAGGAATGACATGTCACCCTATTCAACCTTCTGGATTAGCCCCATTCAACACAAGCTACATCTCAGCATCCACTGAATCTCTTGTAGTAATTGGTTTACTTAAAATTACCATAATGGGGAAATGATTCCTTAATTTCAAAAATTTATAATTTTCATACAATTAGGATTGGTCAACAATTTTTCTTCTGCACGACTCAAAAAAAAAAAGACAGATGTGCTAACAGTTATTGCAAAGATTGTTGACCAATCCTAATTGTATGAAAGTTATAAATTTTTGAAATTAAGGAATCATTTCCCCATTATGGCATGATAGAACAATCAATGAACGATGCAATGGAATGCCAACCCTTTACCCCACCCCATTCATTGAAATGACAGAATTGTCCTTTGGGAATATAGGAGAAAGATACATGTCTAATTCAGATTACTCTTTTTGTCAGTAGGAACTGCTTTTTTTTTCTTTTTTTTTCTATTTCTTTTTTTCTTCACTCAAAAGTCAAACTGTTTAGCCCGGAAAGTATTTGTCAAAAGTCGGTATGGTTGCAATGATTTGTTCATGCAACATGCAAACATGGTCTTCACAAATATTCATTTCATTTCCTTCCTTAAAGCATGTTGACAAGTGTATCGTGTATCCTCTCCCCCAAGAGGTTGAATTTTGCCATCTCCCCCACACATCAGGACACATTTTTAAAGCTACCCTGGAATCATCCCTGTGATACAGACAGCTGGTTATCAGCTGTAGCGAATTAATTATCGAGAAGTGGATTTGTCTTACATTTTCATTGCGGCAAAAGGCGAGTATCCGTATCTCTGTGTATTTTCTTTCACTTCTTCATTGAAGTAGTTACATCAGTCAGCTTTTTCTCATTCGTATTGACCCATGCACTCTCCTGCTTCTCTGCCTTTTATATACCCACTATGGTTAGCTACCATAGAGAAACACTCTTTCTTGACTCAGTTCAGTAACCCAGTGTTCAATTTTTATGGGATAAATAGCACTTTTAGCTAATTTAAGCTATTAGGTCAATGTACGGTTTAATGCTTTGTGTAGATACTCCACAATTGAAAGTTGGTGGTTTGAAGGCCAGTGGAAGCTTTTTTCTGCCATTTTCCCCTTTGTCTAATGATCCATTGACAACTAGCAGCTATTGGTGGATAAGATAAGTACTGTCTTCACAACTCATGCATGATATTATGAACTTCATCAATGAGCTTAGACTTCTGAGAAGAACAATAGAAATGAACAATTCTATTGTGGGAAATTGCCAAGTGATAAATCCAGGACTGTCATAGAGCTTTGGAACGGTTGGCAAGCATGGTATGTAATTTACCTTTAGCTATCATTGCTGTAGTGAAATGAAGTTACCGGTACCCTTAGTCCTAAATTAAGCAGATTAAAATTAATAGTGTGGAGCAAGGGGGTTTAATATTCTGAGGTGGTATATGGACTCACAAGAATGTGATGTTCGCTGATGCCTCGCTACTGTCTTCTGGATTGGTAGTACTAGACCACCATGTCATGTTGATGCTGGAAGGAGCATTGGAATCTGATTCTAGATAAACTCTAGAATGAGTCACCGAGTTCTACAATGAATGACATAATTTGTTGACACTGAATTCATAGTTAAGCAAAAGTTAATGTTGAAATGACAGCTAATGTTAAAATTGCTAGCTTACTGGTACAGGTTGTTCAGTAGAGTTCATTGAATCCCTACAATTCAGAGTTTTGTGGCTGTCTCCGGAATCCCATCTTCCCACTATTGTGCTGTTGGGATCTAGCATCGTATTGGAGGGATCAGGATTAATCCTGGCCTGAACTAAGAACCCGAGGTTTGTACCAGCAGACCACTGAACTGTACACATAATGTCAGCATAATCAATACCAAATAACGATGTGAGATTTTATTTAGAGGCTTTTTATTACTATACGATAATACGCACTATTAAAAATCAAACAACTGACCAAAGTAAAGCATCATTAAACACATTTCAGCATTATCTTTGCAAGTTCTGGTTCTAACTATAAGTGACAGACCACTATCATTCCAGAGATATGGCTCTTTTAGTTAACCCTATTGTTTCCAAGATGGATAAACATTTGATATTTTTTGCATAGCTATGTTTCAGCTAAACCGAACATTGTGCCCATACAATATCATCTTGAGCTGAACTTACATGTATAGTTGCAGTTTGTGTATAGAATGTTACTATTGAAGTCCCTACAGCATATATCATCCTGCATCGTGGGGCAGCTAGGAGTGAGGGTGAGATCAGAGCAACGCACATTGATAGGACAAGCGACAGGCGTTAGCAAGCGCTCAAAAAATGTATGAAGGATAGTATGAGCGTAGCATGAAGTGTTGGTAGCTCCTTCTGGTCTGGCTTGAGATAAGGAGACCAGTAGCATCAGTAGAAAATATACTGCCATCACCTTATTGGGATACATTGCTACAACTTCTTTCAATCTCTAGATCTAGAAAGGGAACATGTATTACAGTATTGACTTTTAGTTGTGATTCATCAAGTCCCATTAAAAATGAACTACTTGCTTATTACTGCTCATCTGCTTTCATATTCTTCCCCATATAACTTACTCGCAATAGAGTAGCTCGTCCACTACAGGCAAGGAGAGTCGAGTTTTGTGGGTAGGTGTGACTGCTCGTGTAAGGTTATCTCGCGTGAATAACCGTATGGCAACGCCCACAACCCGACCGCAAAATACAACGAACGTTCCGTCGTGCTGAGGTTAGACAGCTAACGGATGATAGCGCAATTAGTGTCCAGACAATTGATGAGATTTTTCACCAACTTATGAACAGGAGCTAGCACTTTAAGTCATCTATAGTTATAAGCTATGATGCCTGTGAGCACAGCCCAGTCGACCAGCGGGAAAAAAGGGGAGGGTCTGGTGACTCAAACGCCCCCGTTTGGTAATGGTGGAATGTTTAAATGCAAAGTCAGCCATAGTCTATATTATGCTTGGGCAAAGATAATAATAATAATACAAAACACATAATGGCTACTGTATATCATATAGAAGTTGATGTGGGCTATTTTTTTATTTCAGCAGCTCAAAACTGTAAAGATGTAGATTTTTCCAATGGCATAAATTCAGTTTCTCTGAATAAGGCTGTTCAAGCCACACCTTACCTAACTACTTCATCTATTCACTACATTACGGTGCTCACACCACACCTACAATCAGCCCATCCTGCCCTCATGCATCTAAACATAATCAGGCCCCAATGATAGTGGTAACTTCGCAATGTAAATATTTTCACAGTAACTAAAGCCGAGTTGTCCTGTTGTCTTCACAAATTATTAAAATAGAAATTTTAACAGGTACATGTAGTTAACTTAACAGTAGTACATCCCAAATCTTGGGGCCTATTCCTAAACCAGTGAACAGGAATTTATTTCATTGCTGTTGGAGCAACACAATATGCCTTATTCAGTAATCATTTGTCTCCGTCTCTTATTTCATTCAAGTACTATTCCTATTCTTAAGTTTCTCTCATCTGTGGCAAATTTATAATAGAAGCTGTCCAGAGAGAGACTGGGAGGTCATCTGGTGAAAGAGTGAAATCCATGAACACTTCTTGCAATCTATTGAGTGAAACTTGAATCAACTAAACCAAATTGCTTAAACCTTGTAGCAAGAAAAGGTATGGTGCCAAATTTTAATTACTCTAGGTGATTTGCAAGTTGGTTGGCAGTTGCTTGTTATAATGTTATGGCCTGATCACCTGCCGGCTGCTGAAAGGTCATCTGGCCACAATGCCTATGGCAACTTCCTTGACAAACAATAAAAATCTACTGAGGCAATCCTTGATCCTTGGAAGTAGCTGTCAAATCCTTGACTGTCAAGGAAGTTCCTTGACAGGTGGAGCCTATGTGAGTTATTGCTGAGCTGTTTTTCTCTTGGCAGTGGAAAATTCCCTATAGCATTCTGGATTGTGAATTTTGTTGTAATTTTCAGTCTCTACCCAATATGGGCAAGAATTTGGGTGACACAAAAAAGTGGAATCATTATGTCATGAATCTAATGAGTGTTAGTAGCCAAGGACTTTCCCAGACAAGATGTCACATAACAAAATCTTGTATTTATACAGCCACCAGTAAATTTAAGTAAATAAGTTTGCATCGTTACTTCTATCAGCCCAGATAACAATCATTTTAATGTTTTAAATTTATTCGACTTAGTAATCATTATTATCTAGTTAATAAACTTGGTATACGATACTAACAAAAGCTGGAGGTTGCATGAAATGACTTTGTTTAAGTTGTTTTTTATCTTTTTCTAATAATTCTAGCTAAATAGTTAGTTACCTTCCCTAACACTTGCTGACATTTTGAAAGGCTAAATTCAATTCTGACTTAAGAAGTAGCTATAAAGGTATGAATATGATTTGAGATGGGGAGGGGGGGGGGGGGGGGGGGGGAAAGATTTATGGGGAAAACCTTTGACAGGGGAATCACCTGGGAGTTTGTGTGCATGAATATTAGTTCCATTTTATATAAAAGTAATAATTTTTTCTTTGCAAGCATTCCTCCTATTTTATGCTTCCATTGATCTAGAATGGAAGAAGTTGGGGATGAAGAAGAAGATTCTGAAGAAGATATGAATATTATGCTCCTAAGAGCCTAAAACTTGAAAGTTTTCTCCAAGTGTTACGTAACTCAGCAAACAGTCTCCAAAAGCTCTAGTTGCAGGCTGGTCAACTTTTGTGAGATTGTAAAGGCATCATATGAGTTAACAAGGACGAAATATCCTTGGTGACCTCATGAAGCTGAGCTGAGGTTAACTTTATATTTAAGGTTGACATTTTAGATCGTTCATTGAGTGCTACATATTTTGCACTCTCTGTGATCTATCAACGTGCAGAAGTCACCACCAGCTCTTTTCACAAGATGACTGGTCAACTTTTGTATGCTGGTAAAGGCATCCATAAGTGATGAAGGAAAAAGTCCTGAATGACTTTATGGTGCTACAAGTTGTTTCAGGAGCCTTTGTTAGGAATTTTAGTACTTAACTGGCTCCTGTGCAAGATGTATACGCATTTCATGTGGATTTATAAATCTCAAGTACTTTCCATTAAATTCGCAGTCTCTACACTAAGCTCACACTGTGGATGTCTGTCTTGCTATGAATAACCAGTGGATTGTTTTCGGGCTCCCTCAGTAGGGTATGTTCAAATAATAACATCAAAGTAATGTATTGTTATTATTATTATTATTTACAGGTTTCTCATTGTTTCTATCTTACAACTCACAGCAACTGGACACCAAAGAATCATCCAGGGATCTCTTGGAAGAGTAAGTCCTTGAAGACAAAGTGTATAGATTGCAATTGAAAATGTCATTTTTGGTATTCAGGTATCTCATGAGATGCAAGAGGTGTAAAAAGACGATTCTGAAGGACTGAGCATGGTGAAGCACGCAGGAAATGGTGGAGAGTCAAATTTGGAGATTATATTCTTGAATATTATATATCATTATTTGACTACCTATCTTGTAACCACAGCTAAAACTAGGAGTTCCTCTGGCTTAAAACCTAACTTTAATTATTCTGCTTAAAAATTCTTGTTCGTAAAATTTTAATAATATTTTTGCTGTGTTCATTCTATAGCAGCTATTGTGTTAATACAGTGAGAACACAGCTAAATTACTTTAAATATCACTTCACAAAGTTCTTGCATAAAATTACTTGGTAATTAGTTTTAGCTTATACTTTCCTGATCCAGAATTTTATAGCATCCATCCAGACAGTAGCTAAAATATATTTCTAGCCATCTCTAACCAATAAATCAAATTTTTGTCCAACAATTCTGTCTGCTCAGCCCTTGCAGGAAACTTAATATATTATTGCATAAAGGTAATATTATTTAGACTCAGTATAAAACTCACTATCTCTAGAGCATGTAACAGCGTTAGGCAAATATACTATTATAGCATCTCAACCCATTCTACTGCAGTATATAGTAATGTTAATTATAACACTCCCTCTATGACCTCATTGTGTAGGTACATCTCTGAAGAAAATTGCTCCACAGAGACGTAAAATGGGATATATGAAGTGGTTATTCATGTCAGAACAAAATTGAACAACTTGTTTCCAGACTTGAATGATACACGAGAAACTGTGAACTGTAAAGATGAGCTGGTTTCTGCCTGCTGACCCACTTCTAGTCCAGACGCTGACAACAGTTGATCCCACTTCTCCTACATACTAGTGGGGATACAGTCACGCATAGCCAGACCCTTTACCTATTACTATGCTGGGAATGGGATCTGGTGACATTAATACACTGTCCAGTTCAATACCTTCAATAGTTGTGGTTCCAGTCGTGGTTATCGATATTTTTATCTTGCCACAAAACCACTCAATCACATGGCAGAGGAAGAGATAAAAGCCCTGCTTAGGCTATTTTGTGGAAAGCAGTATGAAGAAATATTTGGATATTTACAAGCATTTGGCTCCTGGCAGTTTGTTAATTTGATTGCTATTCAGTTAGCTAGTTGTTCAATAGTCAATAGTAGTAAATTTGCATGTGCGGTATTTTTATGCCAGCTTAGGTAACAAGATCATTAAATTTCTTTCGAACTAGTACCATGCCACCAGATCCTTTCCCAGTGTAGCAAAAGGTAAAGGGTCTCACTAGTTAGACTAGGGGATACAGAGGATAAGAGAGGATTAAAAAAAAGGAATGTAGCAAGCCACTGATGGCTTGGATTATCAACACTCACAATATAAAATCTAGCTAGTAAGTTTGTATTTTCAGAATCCAAAGGCTAGCTCAATGTGCACTTTTTACTGTAAATTCCATGAAATTGATGAAAATTGGGGGCAAATATCTCCTAGAAGGTTATAAAGGGAGAGATGCCCAAAAATGTCTAAAAATCCCCTGATAATGATGATGATGACGATGATAATAATAATAATAATAATAATTGGCGAGCGAAGCGAGCAAGACACTATAAGGGTAAAACATCGAAAATTGGGGATTTTGTTTATATAATATGCTTGGACGTACGTATGTCTTTTTTTTTTTTCCCTGTTATCCTCGCATTTGTGTTCACTTGGTGGTCAACCCTGTCCCATATTCCACTAAACAAAATCCTTTGGTTTTGTTTGTCTTTACCTGTATCATCCAAGTATTTACCCCTCCGAATGGTTGTCTCTGACATGTCTGGATTTTTGCAGACACAGTTAGGTCTTACAAATTTACTCGAGTTCATTTTTGTCGTAATTATATATATGCCTTACGCAACAGTATTGTTCTTACCTGAAATTCCTTCAACCAAATAGTCAAGTCATGAAGAGAGTACAAGGCGAGTCTGGTGGTGTTGGCATATTTAGTGACCAAGTGCATGTGAAAATATTGTGTGTTACAGCTACTGGTTAGCGAAAGAATGAGACAAATCTTAAAGGAACATTTAACTAACAAATAAATATATTAGCTGCCCTTAACCTCTTTTTAGCTTTCCTCTCAGTCAGTTTTTTTTTGTGTGTGTGTGTGGCTACTATGGCAATAAGCAAATCTCAGTTTATCATTAGAATATTTTTATTTAGTCCAACAATAGCAGCAAGTGGTTATTATGGCATTGAAAACCTTTTACCATACACAACTTTAAAACTCAGCCGTTTTTTTTTTTAATTAGTTGGAGTGTTTTTTCTTTCTTTCTTTGCCAGGACTTTAACTCTTGTATTGGTAAAATGCTTGTACTTCAAGTCACAAGAAGTTGCCGCGAGTGGTTACTATGGCATTGAAAACATTTTGCCTTATGTCATGTTTTTTAATCAGCCATTTTTAGTAACTGGGTGCTTTTTGTCAGAAGCTACTGGTGCTTTAGATAGTCAGAACAGTTTATTTCAAGCTATCATTACTTGTAAAAATTGAGGTAAGAGGGTAATTCCATATTTTGTGACCTAAAATTAAAATCAAAAGCTTATATTATAAATGTAGCTACTTTAGGAATAAATGAACTGACTGATACACAGGTCAACAGAGCTAGTTTAGGCAAATAAAATTAATGTAGCATTTTTGCATACAGATTTTTAATGGCAAAATCAATTTTTACCAGATTTGTGTGTTTTACCTTCAAGCAAACTAAATAAATGTACTCGATCTTGCAATGGCAAAAATAAATCTTTATCAGATTAAAAAATAAATGTTTTACCTCATTTAAATCACTCGTGCACAATGGCTCGCTCACCATTTATGTTGAAGCAAATCACTAGTAATAATAATAAATAACTACTTTGTGCACAAAAAATTCAAACAAAGTAAAACTTTTGAAAGTTTAATTAAACTTCAAACTTGATAAAAGTTTATTTTTGCTATTACATGCAACAAAAACAAAGGCAACATTCATTTAGCTAGCTTGAAGTTTGCATTCTAGCTCCTCTTCACCAAGTTTAGGAAAACATTATTTAGTTCACTTACTGGCGAGCTAGCGAATTGAGCGAGACACTATCAGGGCTAACACAATTGATTGAAAATCTGGGATATTTGTTTGTTTAAATAATTATGTTTGGACATACATAATGTCATTTTGTACTTTGACCTCGCATTGTGTTTGCTTCGTGGTCTACCCCTTCCCATACCTCCACTAAACAGAATCTTTCGGCTAGTGATCTCATATCATTCAAGGAAATTTAATTGTTTACCCCCTTGTATTAGGTTGTTTCTGAATGCTACAATACACACTTAGGTCTTAAAAACTTACTGTTAGACTTAACACTGTGCAGTAATTCTCTAGAACTTCTTGCTTTTTCAAGTCGCAAAATGTTATAGAAAAAGGTGAGTATGGTATTATGACCTTTTACCAGACAGTTTCAAAAACTCGGCTGTTTATAGCTGTGAGTGCTTGTTGTCAAACGTTACTGGCAACTCAGATAGTCAGAATGCGATATTAGAGACTACAGAAAATACCAGTACTCGGGAAATTGAGGTAAGTAGTTCTGTAGATAAAGTATGGTCACAACGGCCACGTACTTGGACTGATAGATTATTTTGAAGTGTTTCATTTGTGCATAGGCTCGCTCATTATTTGTGCTCAAGTACATCACTAGTTTCTAAAAGTACAAGCATGTACAGCTGTTACCACTAACAAAGAAACTGGAATGACATTCTGACCATCTAAATAACCAGTAGCTCCTGACAGCTACTAAAAAACGGTCAAGTTATTAAATTTATGGTAAAGGTTTTCAATACTTTAGTAAACACATCCAGCAACTATTCAGGACTCGAAAAAGCAAGCGAAGGAATTTTCACAGAGTTTTGGTACTTATAAGATGTGTTTATTGCTGTAGTAACCAGGGGGGAGGGGTAAACATAAAAAAGATATGAAGCTGTTGTTCTGGAAATACCAAGTAAAAAAATAAAATAAAATTAAATTAAATTAAAAAATTAAAAAAAAAGAAGCATTGTTGCATAGTGCACATAATTATGACCTCCACAGCCACTGATAGAAAATGAATGCCTGCAAGTTTGTAAGACCTAACTGCACCTGCAAAAAAATATGTAGTAAGGGATGCGGTCAAGTACCAAGAGAATACAAATACCAAGGGTCAAGTACAAAATGACATATGATGTCCACACACATACTGTTTTATAAACAAACTAACAAATATCTCCAATAATATTAGATAGTGTCTCACTCGCTTTGCTAGCTCACCAATAATAATAATAATAATAATAATAATAATAATAATAGTTAAAACTAATTGTAGAATAATATGTCTTGCTGTATTAACATCATCATCACTTTATTCTACAATGGCTACTCTCGCATTTCACCTGGAGTCGTGTTATAGTATGATGATCCATATTTACCAGCACATCTCCTAAACACCAGAAGAGAGATACATGGAGGGAAGGATTCTGAAATTACAACAACAACAACAACAACAACAAATGGCTAAACAACAATAATGTGGACTAATGTGAATTAAATTTTATTTTTCCAAAATTGTTATCTTTTTTATTCCCTTATATTTCACCCTTTGCCACAATGTTAACTGCAATGTCACCTCTCCCAAAAAAAATTAGTAATATTATGTTGCTATCATTTTATATATTTATTTGAAGTCACTACTATTATTTTGATTAATATTATTAGCAAAAAATAAAATAATAAAATAATAATAATACCTCATAGAAGGTAGGAAGTCTATACTGAGAGAAGCAGTGGTTAACATCTTCCACCATCTTACACAGCTACATTGGTAAATTCATTTTAATAGCTAGACAATGGTGGTGGTGATGATACCCTACCTGATCATGTCCACGATTCACCTTTAGACCCAGAAAAGATCTGTAAAACCATATATGACCAAGACATCAGCCAAGTCTCTCTACTGACCCTTACCTAGTGCTATCATCATTGCTGTAGTATGCCAACTGCGAAAAATCCACAGAAAATGGCTGGCACTTGAGCGTCAGTCTATCTCTAAGGGTCGCAGCCAGTGGTTATGAATGTGTCCAGGAGGGTGTGGTGGATGGGCAGGAGGAAGGAGATGAAGACATAACTGGCCCAGTTATCTCTCATGAGGAAATGATCGAACCCTTCCATCATGCTGTTCTCTACTCTCTTCTCTTTCATCTTTCTCAGCACCTACATTCAAATTAACACAAAAATGTACATAAAAAACAACAACTAAATAAACAAGTATACACCGTTATGAACCATTTAATAGACATAATGAGAGAAGCATCTTCAATTAAAGTGTGTAGTGTTCTTGTTGCTAGAGAGCCAACTGTTACTGATACACTAATAGCAATTGAATCTTGTATGTAATGTGCTAGTAAATGCAATAAGCATTATGATTGTGATCATGTATAGTTATTATTATGGTATAGAGATATGCCTAGAAAGTTTACATTGATAAAGTTTTAATCAGCATAAGATCCATTTAAAATTATACATGTGTAATAAAGTAGCTGAGCAACTTTGAACATTGATTTGATTACTCAAGTATCCTTTGTGATCAGCCATGAATAATGCAAATTAGTTTCTTGCAAAAGCTATCAAATATTTCATGTGCACTCTAGCTATTAATATACTTCTAGAAGATTAGTAGCTATGAAACTTATTATTGACTCCAAATGAATATTATTTTTTCGGTCCATTTTTAGTCTGACCCCCGGCAATTTAGCCTGGGCGAATCCCCGCGCGGTTAGAGCTAGGCAGGGCGGCGATTAGCCTAGTGCCAAGGAAATACTCTGAGACGTTTAGCCGTGTCCAGTTTTGTAAACTTCAGATTTGGGATCACGAAGAAGCTACAACTCAGTGCAGCTAGGAAGAGCAAGAAATGCAACCCAGGTAAATATTTTCCCCTACCTTCACAATACACTCCGCCGCGGTCAAAGCGAATGCCCGCACGGGTGCCTCTTTTCTCCAAAAAACACAGTTTTTTAGGCTTGACCACAGTTTCTTCTGATACTCCTTACTTTAAACTTAGGCTTCAAATCATGTGATAATTTTCGGGAAACTCTGTTTTTTTTTCGGAAGTCACAAAGTTGCTGCGACACTGATCTGTGGCATTTTAAACCATTTACCACACAAAATTTTCAAAATTCCGCTGTTTTTGGCAGCGGAGTGCCGCTTGTTGGTCGTCATGTCAAATGTCACTGGTAGCTTAATACAACAAGGAAACTACTCGGGGAAGCTAAAGTCACCAAGATTCAGATCATATTAGTGGGGGGGAAACATAATAATGTAATGTATCGAACCTGCTACAATAGGTAGTGGTCGCCAACGACTGAATCTGAACTGAATTTTATTGAATAGTGGAAGCATTCGCGAGTTGGGTTTAGCTCTTTGCAGATCATTAAGCTCAGCTTAGGCAGAGAATCAATTGGTTAAATATATATTTTTTAAACTACATATCACGTTATCATTGCTGCTTTGTAATTGATGATTTGGGTGTGGTCTGGGGTGTGGCTTAGTGTCCCTGAACTACGATTTGAAAAGTTGTGAGTTGGCAACTCTGATTGTCCCTAAAGTCAACTCTTGTTCATGGACCACTTCTGCTGCATTGTCCAATTGGATTTCTGAAGAAGTTATTTCTAGAGGGCAAAAAAAAAAAACCTGTTGTTGATTTTGTTTTGTTTTGCTTTTAAGTCGAACAGTTGTGGTGAATGGTTACTTTGGCTGGAACCCCTTTATTGTAAATATGTAATTTAAAACTCCACCGCTTTTAGTAGCAGTTGTTAGAAGTTCAAATTAATCACATAACAATACTGTAGTTTTATGTAACCTAACTGGGAAAGCTTGCTCGCAGTTTGTGCTCAAACACAGCACTAGTATTTAAAGCATTAAAAATGAAAAAATTGAAGATTTAGGGTTGGTCAAAAAGTAGAATGGGAACTAGTAAAGTTACACAAAGTATAGAAACAAGAAAGGTCTTTGCCCAATGTGATGATTCTGTATCTTTAAATCACTTGTGGTGAAAGACCATTTATTTTAACATTTGCTATTCATTGAAAAAGACTGATCATATGGGACAAATGACCTTTCATGTTTCCAGCTAAAACAACTTCCAGTTAACATCTTTCAAGATTTCCAGAAGTTCTATTGATTGTACTACGCAGCTGAATAATATTTTTTTTCATGGGTTTCACCTAATGTTTCAATTGGCGCCTAAATCATGGCAGTGATGGAAACATTAGAGAGATGGTTTTGTTGAGACTGATCATTAGTTTCAAGCGCAGTAAAGAAATAATTGAAGGGTTGTGGACCTAGTATGGATTGGTTTGTTTGTTCCCTAGGCATTTTCACTCATTTGAACTGTTCTCATTGATCGTGACATCTGTATAGGTGTCAAAACATCCGTATTGTTTCATTGTTATATGCTAATGATGACACCTTTTGCATAGTTAAGAAAGGAAGTGAAAAACATTTGTTGAACCATTTAAACTCTGTAAGACCTTCTATAAAATTCACCATGGAATCTAAGGAAGATAGTAAGCTACCTTTTTTGGATTGCTTATTAAAGAGAGAGAGTGATGGTATGATTACGTCCACTGTGTACAGAACACCTACACACACATATAGATACCTTTCCTTGAAGTCTCATCATCCTATTCATGTAAAGAGAGGAGTAGTGAGATGCTTGTATCAGAGAGCTAGGAGGGTAACTAATATGAGTGAAAACTTGAAGGAAGAAGAGAAACACCTAGTCAAAGTATTTCAAAGTAATGGATATGACAAAGCAACCATTAGGGCAGGCTCTAAAGAGTTACCTTCTAAAGATCACACAGATACTGAGCAAGAGAAAGGTTTGATTCTTACCATTCCAGATACAAGCAGGATTGAGTGAGAGTGTTCAGAGAGTGTGTAGAGACTTTGACATCAAAACAGCATTTAAGTTGGGTAAGACACTAAGATCACATCCTACTGAAACCAAAGATACTATACCCATTACCACAAAGTCATGCATAGTGTACAGTATACCCTGTATACATAGGTGAAACAACTAGAAGGCTTGAGCAGAGAGTGAAAGAACATCAGGATGCTTGTAAGAGAGGTGATGAAAAGGTTTCAGCCATTGCTGAACATGCTTGGCAGCAGCATCACCCCATTAAATGGGAAGAGGTAAGAGTTGTAGACAGAGGCAGAAAGAATCATGAGTTGAAGATCAAGGAAGCTCTACACATACAGATGACACCTGAAAACAACAAGTTTAACAGAGACATAGATTTAGAGCTTCCAGGATGCTGGCTGTCCATGCTGCGTGCATATCACCCTCCAGGATATAATAAACAGTAAGCATACCCTCCAGAAATCTTGCTGTTTACATTGTGTTGTTATATCACCATGGAGAGTTCGACCTCAGTTGACCCTGAAGAGGACTTCAGCAAGAAGTCGAAATGTCGAGTTAAAGTATAATTAACTATATTGGAGAAAAATTTGCCATTATTATAATTATTAGCCGAGAATGACTGAATCATAAACAAAAGTTATGAATATTGTCTAGCAACAGCAGATTGTATAAATATAATGTTAATAACTAGTGATGTGCTTGAGCACAAATGGTGAGCGAGCCTAAAGACTATACTATTTTTATATGAATGATTTTGACTTCTAACACTGAAGCTACTGAAAATAAGGTCCAGTTTTTAAATTTAGCATACAGGGTAAAGAGATTTCAGTGCCATAGTAACAACTCTCTGCAACTGCTTGGAAGGAAAAAAACAACAACAAAACAATACACGTTATTTAAACGTTATCTTTGTGATATTCTTTAGCTAAGTAGTGGTTGTAACACACAATGCTTTGACACAACTGGACATGCACCTACACAGACTTACCTTCGCAGTAGTCTAGTGGACAATGTATTTTCGAGTAAATACTATTGCGCACGGCTTATAACCATGACAAAGAGCGCATTGACTTACCACCGCCACTAACTTGAATAGAAATGGAAGTCCCTTAAGTTTTCAAGTTTTAACTGCACCCGCAAAAGAATTCAAAACGGTAAACAATTCAATTTCTAGGGTGATAAGGGTACTGATCGATAAACCAGAGGATTCAGTTTAGTGCAATTTGGGACGGGGTCGACCACATAACTAACACAAAAACGCAAGGGTCAAAGTACAAAATGACATACATACGTCCATACATATATACAAATAAACTAGTGGTGTGCTTGAGCACAAATGGCGAGCGAGCCTGATAGTTAGGTAACATAAAATTAAGTATTGTTACTATGTTTTAGCTTAGTTCATGCAAACACTATAATAGCAGTTATGACCTTTTATTTCAGCAAACAAATACAAAATCACTCTCTTACGTAACTTTTGTAGTATCAAACATCTGCCATTCTGATAATCTCAATCACCAGTAACTCTTGAACAAGCTCTCAGCTACGATAAAAATAAACCAGTGTTATTATTTGTAATTTTTAGCCAAAAAATATGGAATTACTACTTACCTCATTCTTGAGTATTGATAACTTCTGTAGTATCAAATTGAAGTTACTTTGACTATCTGAATTACCGTGAATTCTTGACAACAAGCTCTCACCTACAAAAACAAAAGACAATCAATTTTAGCACACAAATACAAAATTACTTTCTTACCTCATTTTCTTGAGCAGTGGTAACTTTTGTAGTACCAAATTTGAGTCATTCTGCTATTTGAATTTACCAGTCACTGTTGACAACAAGCTCTTAGCTATATAAAAGAAAGGCCAGAGTTATTTTTGCATAACTAGCTAACAATATGGAATTACGTACTTACCTCGGCATCCCTCGAGTAGTAGTAGCTTCCTTAGCATTAATACTTTATGTGCTTACATACGCTTTTCAGAAGTAGTGATAGCTAGTCTTAGTACAGACTACAGGTGGCTCTTGACAACTAACAAGCCGCACTTAGCCGGAAAAAAGGCGAAGTTTTGAATTTAAATCTGGTAATGGGTTTAAGTATAAAGTAAGGCTTGCTTAATGCTGTAGTTTCAGAATAAACTGGGGTCAAGCCTAAAAAGCCGTGTTTTTTTTAAGAAAAAAGTTCCCCGCGCGCGCGTTTAAAGGGCATCAGTACAATCCATACATACATACATATATACATATATACATATAACATATACCCGATTTTGCATTATCCACCCCTAATACTGTCTCGCTCGCTTCGCTTGCTCGCCAATAAATCACCTCGGAGGGGTGGGAGAAAGGGCATCCAGCCCCATATCCCTGTCCACACCATTAGTCCCTTCCTTTGTTTATATATTTTAGTTTTATTGATTTTCCTTTTTTTCCCCTGATTTATCTTCATTTTATCTATGCTTTACCATTCCCTCTATTTTATGCACATTCTTGTGTTGTTATAAAAAGGACTAAAAACAATAACAGAAAAAATATATATAATAACCTGGTTTAATATTTTTTTGCTTCATACTATACAAACTATAATGCTACATTCACAAAACTAATAAAAAAGGTTATAAAAAAACAAGTAACTGTTAAATTCTTTTTTAGACTATGCTGCTCCACAACTAGCAAATATGGCAGTGATGAAGAAGGGAACACAAAGGAGGATAACGTGTAACCGTATATTGTCTCCACCTAAAGAAATAATGTAAAGGCACTATAATAGTAATCAGCTTCTTCTTAATGACAAAATTTCCACTGTATAGGTTAACTTTACATACATGAAACTATAGTATCAGTTATGTAGGAGCCTCATAAATTTACACTGTCGCTATGGTGTTTCACAACACAAATACTGCTGTGGTTAACAAGGATAGCCAAGTTAAAATTTTTAAACAAAATGAGAGCATTATTGTTGTGATAACAAAGATAAGTTTAAAAATTTTAAAGTAACATTACTGTTAAAAAGAGATCTATTGCATTGCATACTTTGAAATTTAGCCATACTTTAAAGTTTCAAACAAGGCCATATGAATCAAATTGGTGAACATATATAGTTGTTAAAAAAAAGTACCCATTACGAGTAAATTTTGGGTGCTTACCTCTAAGTTATTGCATACATTATTTGCATAGATAGAAGTTCTTTACAAGGAAGTCAATAGATACATTATTACTTTAAAACTACTAGCAATTTAGTGACATGGTTAAAAGAATCTCGACTACTCATTTGTGTGGCTGGTTTGAACTTTAACACAGTGAATATGACAAAGCTAGTCATAGCCTTTCAAGAAGGTCGTTTTTTTTTTCCTTCTAATCTACTGAAACAACTACAGTGATGCATGTTCATTAAATGTTTTATTTTTCAACTCACTATCTGTAGTAGTAGATGATGGTGCTGGCTGATTATTTGTAGTTATCGAGCCTGTTGGTGGAAATGTTGGTGGCGGATTCTTCAATTCCTGTGAACCAAGAACATAGTCACTTGATATCAGTTTTTCTAAGCTAGCACAGAAAAGGACTCATGGCTACAAATTTCATTTTGGGAAATAACACTATTCATAGCTTTGAACAAAGTTTTCACCTCCAAACTAGTTTACAGATAATTGAATCTGACCCTGGCGAAATTGTCTTCTCAACATAGATATCACTTCCTCCAAGAATCAACTTATCCACTTAAAAGCTTTCACATGCAGTTCCCCACCCCCACCCCACTCCACCCCTTCCCACTTCACCTTCCAAAAAAATGCAAGTATTAAGGTTGGTCTGTGATTTCAAAGTTTCTCTGTAAATTTAACCTCTATTATACGTATCTGTTATCTAAGTTATAGACACTGACCCTAACTACATAGCAGTTGATGGTAGGAGCATCAGCATAATTTAAGCATATAAAATTAAAGTAGATTATTAAAAAAAGCCTTAAAAGAATACCATTTTTGATATCCTAGATAGCTATTATTATAAGAAATGGTTGGTAGAATATGGCTAGCTGTGGTACAAGTTTTGATGTTGTTGTTATTCTTTTAACTTCAACTATGCTTCCAGGAAGTAAAATACTTCCATAAGTAGATCATTAGATTGATTGATGTGAAGGCATTCATACTTAAAAAATTGTATAAATAGCTAATGTTTTCCAGATTGCACAGCATAAAGAAAGGGTGACGTAAGACATTGATGTAAAATACAAACATTGTTAGATAATATAGTAAAAGTATTTCATCAAAAAATGTGCTAGTTCAATCCCAACATATTAAACTTACGAAAGAGAGTGCTGATGTTGTAAACGGATAAAAGTTTGTGCTAGTGTCACGAGCAATGGTGTAGCTAGAATGATAGATATGAATTGCAACATGAAATGTAATATTGAAGTCACATTCTATTTACCCTGAAAATAATGACCTTAGATGGAAAGGACATAATGTGTTATTCAGTTCATGTTTGCTTTTCACATACTTTTTGACATCCATTTAAAGGGAAAGTTAATACCATCACTCATTGCTGACATACAGGAATGACATGTCACCCTATTCAACCTTCTGGATTAGCCCCATTCAACACAAGCTACATCTCAGCATCCACTGAATCTCTTGTAGTAATTGGTTTACTTAAAATTACCATAATGGGGAAATGATTCCTTAATTTCAAAAATTTATAATTTTCATACAATTAGGATTGGTCAACAATTTTTCTTCTGCACGACTCAAAAAAAAAAAGACAGATGTGCTAACAGTTATTGCAAAGATTGTTGACCAATCCTAATTGTATGAAAGTTATAAATTTTTGAAATTAAGGAATCATTTCCCCATTATGGCATGATAGAACAATCAATGAACGATGCAATGGAATGCCAACCCTTTACCCCACCCCATTCATTGAAATGACAGAATTGTCCTTTGGGAATATAGGAGAAAGATACATGTCTAATTCAGATTACTCTTTTTGTCAGTAGGAACTGCTTTTTTTTTCTTTTTTTTTCTATTTCTTTTTTTCTTCACTCAAAAGTCAAACTGTTTAGCCCGGAAAGTATTTGTCAAAAGTCGGTATGGTTGCAATGATTTGTTCATGCAACATGCAAACATGGTCTTCACAAATATTCATTTCATTTCCTTCCTTAAAGCATGTTGACAAGTGTATCGTGTATCCTCTCCCCCAAGAGGTTGAATTTTGCCATCTCCCCCACACATCAGGACACATTTTTAAAGCTACCCTGGAATCATCCCTGTGATACAGACAGCTGGTTATCAGCTGTAGCGAATTAATTATCGAGAAGTGGATTTGTCTTACATTTTCATTGCGGCAAAAGGCGAGTA